>Ga0209643_1000018_pt1 | contig 578461 bp, 542 predicted proteins | sample AutmiccBRH37_all_FD_187383 | JGI IMG/M metagenome (GOLD analysis project Ga0209643, IMG submission 187383) | Deep subsurface microbial communities from Mt. Terri, Switzerland - Autotrophic microbial communities BRH/37_all (SPAdes) (version 2) | ecosystem: Environmental > Aquatic > Deep...
AGTTGGTCTGGGTCGGCACGGGGAACACCAGATAGCGTTCGGGATCGTTCGGGTCCGGTTCGGCCATGCGGATCAGTTCCATGCAGACCCGCTGTTCGGCGCCCAGCAGGCTGACGTCGGCCAGCCGTTCGTCGCCCAGGCGGATCACGGCGGCCAGCCGCTTGAGCAGCGCCATGGCCATGTCCCGGTTGCTGGTGACCAGGTCGAGAAACGCCGGGCCGGGCACGGCGCCGACGATGCAGCGCGTGATGGTGCAGACCCAGGCGGAACGCGGCAGGCCGTCGATGGCGGCCAGTTCGCCGAACACGTCGCCGTCCTTCAGCGCGGCATAGGACACGGCGCGCCCGGATTCCGAATAGTTCAGAACATGGGCGGTGCCGGTGATGAGAAAATAGACGCTGGAATATTCCTCGCCCCGCTCGATGATCTTTTCGCCGGGTCCGAAGTCCATCCATCGGCATTGGCGTTCCAGCCCGGCCCGCTCAGCCGCGCTGAGACAGTCCAGCAGCGACACAGTATTCAGGTTTTGCGCCGTCTTGGCGAGATTGCCCGATTTGGTTGGATCACTGCGCCCCATGCGTCCATTCCCCTTCGTTGGGCTGCACGCGGTAACGGTGCCGCCGAAACCTAGGATAAGGCGCAAAAGCGAACCGGTTCAACGCAGAAATGGCGGGAACGGGCCGCGCCCGGCAAGAGGTCTCGTCAGTGGCAGGGCGGATGGATGCCGAACCAGGTGCCGGGTTTATCCTCGTCATCCATCAGGATGCGCTCCGCCGCACCGTCCAAGTCATCGAACTGACCCGACTTCAGCGCCCAGAAAAACGCCCCCAGGCCGATCAGGCCGAGGAACAGGGCGGCGGGAATCAGGTAGATCAGGACATCCATGGCACGGTTCCTACTTCACGAGTTTCAGGCGGAGTGCATTGAGTGTCACCAGGATCGACGATGACGACATGGCGACGGCGGCGACCAGCGGCGTCGCCAGCCCGGCCACGGCGACGGGCACGGCAATGACGTTGTAGAGCAGGGCCAGGGCGAAATTCTGCTTCACATGCCGGGTCGCGGCGCGGGCCACGGAGACGGCCTCGGCCACGGGGGCGAGGGAGCGGCCCTGAAACACCATGTCGGCGGCGGTCTGGCTGATGTCGGCGGCGGTCGCGGGCGACAGCGAGGCATGGCCCGCCGCCAGCGCCGGCGCGTCGTTCAGGCCGTCGCCGACCATCAGCACGCGGTGGCCCTCGGCCGCCAGATCCTTCAGGCGCTGGACCTTGGCGGCGGGCGGGCATTGGGCCCGCCAGTCCTCGATGCCGAGTTCGGCCGCGACGGCGCGCACGACGTCTTCCCGGTCGCCGGACAAAAGCTCGATGCCGAGCCCCATGGCCCGCAGCCGCGCGATGGTGTCGCGGGCGTCGTCGCGCAGCCGGTCGGCGAAGACGAAGCGCACGGGGGCGTCGTCGCCGTCGGCCAGCCAGAATTCCGGCCCGGCGGGGGCGCCTGTATCGATTGCCGTTGCCTCGGCATGGCACCAAACCGCGCTGCCGAGGCGCAGCGGGCGGTCGCCGTGACGGGCGGACAAACCGCAGCCCGGTGTTTCCGTGACGTCGGCAAGGTCGATCCGGGCGGCATGGTCCTGGGTGGCGGCCTTGACCAGGGCGCGGGCCAGCGGATGGCGGCTGTGGGCGGCCAGGGCGGCGGCCAGACGCAGGGCGTCGGGCGGAATGTCCCCGGCGTTGACCAGGACCGGCTCACCCAGCGTCAGGGTGCCGGTCTTGTCGAACACCACATGATCCGCCTGGGCCAGGCGTTCCAGCCCGTCGGCGGCCTTCAGCAGCACGCCGCGCTGCAACAGCCGGCCCGAGGCGACGACCTGCACCGCCGGCACGGCAAGACCCAGCGCGCAGGGACAGGTGATGATCAGCACGGCGACGGCGGTCAGCAGCGCGCGCTCTCCGTCGCCGGTCGCCCACCACCATCCGGCCAGGGTCCCGGCGGCCAGGATATGCACGGCCGGGGCGTAGATGCGGGCGGCCCGGTCGGCCAGCTTCACGTATTTGGCGCGACCCTGTTCGGCGGCTTCCATCAGGCGCACGATTTCGGCCAGCAGCGTGTCCTCGCCCGCCGCCGTGATGCGGACCTTGACCGGGGCGGTCAGGTTGAGCGTCCCCGCATAGACGGCGTCGCCGGGGGCGGTGCCATGCGGCAGGCTTTCGCCGGTGACCAGGGAGGTGTCCATGTCCGTGCGGCCGGTGATGATCTCACCGTCGGCGGCCAGACGCTCCCCGGCCGCCACGGCCAGCACCATGCCGGGGACGAGGCTTGCGGTCGCGACGGCGCGCTGTTTGCCGTCCGCGCCCACGACCATGGCCGTCGCGGCGCGCAGGCCGAGCAGACGGGTCGCCGCCGAGCGTGCCTTGGTCCGCGCCCGGCGGTCCAGGTAGCGGCCGATCAACAGGAAGAACAGCAGTGTCACCGAGGCATCGAAATAGGCGTGTTCCGCGCCCTTCATGGTCTGTTGCAGGCTCATGCCCGCGGCCAGGATCACGGCCAGCGAGATCGGCACATCCATGTTGAGGGCACGGTTGGCGAGTGCCCGCGCGGCGGAGGCGAAGAACGGCATCCCCGCATAGACCACGGCGGGCAGGGCGATCAGCGCCGACACCCAATGGAACAGATCGCGGGTCGCCCCGCCCATGCCCGAGAAATGCCCCGACCACACGGACACCGACAGCAGCATCACGTTGGCAGCGGCGAACCCGGCCACGGCCATGGCCTTGAGCAGGCGCTTGTCCTCGGCCTCGCCACCGTCCTGCAGGGCTGCGGGGTCGAAGGCGCGGGCGGGAAAGCCCAGGTCGGTGACCGTCTCGGCGATGGCGTCGGGGGTGGTCTGGCCCGGCAGCCAGTCGACCCGCAGGCGCTTGGTCGACAGGTTGACGCGCGACGCGACGACGCCCGGCATCTTCGCCAGGGTGCCCTCGATCCGCTTGATGCAGCCGGCGCAATGGACGTTCTCGACCATCAGGTGCAGCGTCTCGGGCGACGCGGTTGTGGTCTCGGCGGCGGGGATCGGGGCGGCGGCGGTGACTTGGTTCATTTCGCGCCCCCGGCCTCGATGTCATGGACCATGCGGAAGCTGCGGCCGTCGGGGGCCCGGGCGGTGACTTCGACCTGCCAGCGGCCCAGCGCCGGAAGTCGCAGCAGGGCGGCGTAGAGGCCCGGGCGGTCTTCGGCCAGCGTGACGTCGACGGTCAGGCCCTCGCCCAACGGACGGGTGAGGCGAGCCTGGGCGGCAAGCCCGGCAAGGGCGCCGTCGGGCCCTGTCATGGTCAGGGTCAGCAAGCGGGTTCCCTTGGGCGTCGACGGACCCAGGACGACGTGGGAACGCCAGCCCATGGCGTCCTGGCGGGCGGCGCCTTCCAGGGTCTGGTTATAGGCGATGCCTTCTTCATAGGCCTTCTGGGTGGTCAGGCCCGGCCAGCTGTCGAGCGCGAAATAGACGAAGGTCAGGTTGACCGCGACGATCACGGCGAAGAAGGCGACGATCCAGGCCAGAACCATGCGGCCGGTAATCGGCCGGGACGCGGATGGCAGGGCGCTGCTCATCACCGGGGGCCTCGGAACAGGCTGTTGTAGGACGCGGTCTGGCCCGTGTTGATTTCCTTCAGCACGAAGCGCAGGTCGGCGGCGTCGCCCTTCAGGGTGCCCGGCGGCACGGTGACCAGCAGGCGGAACGACTGCAGGCGGTCGGGCTTCACGGTGAAGTAGGGATCGGGGCTGTCGCCCATGTCTTCCGATCCGACGACCTTCAGCTTTGCCCCGTGCAGGCCCGAGGCATGCAGGGTCAGGGTGCGTTGCTCGCGCGCCTTGTTGAGAATCTTGAAGGTGTAGCCGTTGCGGATGCTGCCGTCGCTGAGCGTCGTGTACAGCGGGTTGCGGTCATGGATCACGTTGATGTCGAGGTCGGACCGGGTCAGCAGCACATAGGCCATGCCGAGCCCGATCAATGCCCAGAGCGCGAAATAGAACAGGGTGCGCGGGCGGAACAGGCGCAGTTTGGTTTCCTTGCCCGCGCGGCGGCGCTCGTCGTTGGCGATGGAATCGTAATCGATCAGCCCGCGCGGCCGGCCGATCTTGCCCATCACGTCGTCGCAGGCGTCGATGCACAGCGCGCAGGTGATGCATTCCAACTGCTGGCCGTCGCGGATGTCGATGCCCATGGGGCAGACCACGACGCAGGCCTTGCAGTCGATGCAGTCGCCGCGCTGCGACCAGTCGGCGTTCTTTTCGAACGGCTTTCTCGGCTCGCCGCGGTCCGTGCGGTAGGTAACGGTCAGGCTTTCCTCGTCCATCATCGCCGCCTGGATGCGCGGCCAGGGGCACATGTAGGTGCAGACCTGTTCGCGCATGAAGCCGCCGAGCGTGAAGGTTGTGAAGGTCAGCACGCCGACGGTGGCATAGGCGACCGTGGCGGCCTGGCCGCTGACCAGATCGACCAGCAGCGTCGGCGCGTCGGCGAAATAGAACACCCAGGCCCCGCCGGTGCCCATGGCGATGAGCAGCCAGATCACGTACTTGGTGATCCGCTTGGACAGTTTGGACGCCGACATCGGCTCCTTGTCCAGGCGGATGCGCGCCGAGCGGTCGCCTTCGACGATGCGTTCGACCCACACGAACAGGTCCGTCCACACGGTCTGCGGGCAGGCATAGCCGCACCATGCGCGGCCGACCACGGAGGTGACCAGAAACAGGCCCAACCCCGCCATGATCAGCAGGCCCGCGATGTAATAAAATTCCTGGGGCCAGATCTCGATGAAGAAGAAGTAGAAGCGCCGGCCCGGAATATCGACCAGCACGGCCTGATCCGGTGCCCCCGGCCCCCGGTCCCAGCGCAGCCAGGGGGTGATGTAATAGATGCCCAGCGTGACGGCCATGATCCACCACTTGAGGGAGCGGAAGAAGCCGTGGGTGCGTTTCGGATGGATCGCCTTGCGCGGCGCATAGAGCGGCGGCCGCGTTTCCTTGCGGTTGACGGCTTCGACGTCGTATTCCCGGACTTCCGGGGCGTCGATGGCCGTGTCCAACAGACTTCCCATGCTGCGCATTCGTTCTACCCCAAGGTGTTCTTGTTTCCGGAACGAACGACTCCCTCCCCGAGCCGGTGGTGTTTCCTGAAACGTGGGCTACTTGCCGCCGCCCAGCGAGTGGACATAGATGGCGAGCTGCTTGACCGTGGCTTCGTCCAGGTGACGGCCCCAGGCCGGCATGACGCCGCGGCGGCTGTTGGTGACGGTCTCCACGATGGTTGCCTTGTCGCCGCCGTAGAGCCAGATGTCGTTGTTCAGCGCGGGGGCGCCGAATTCGGCGCTGCCCTGGCCGTTGTCGCCGTGACAGGCGGCGCAGTTATCGGTGAACAGCGGCTTGCCGCGGGCGGCCGCGGAACTGTCCGCCGCCTGCCCGGACAGGGACAGCACGAACTCGGCCACGTCCGAGACCTGGGCCTTGGTCAGGATGCCGTCGCGTCCGAAGGCGGGCATTTCCGATTGATGGGCCTGTTCGTCCTCGGTGTTGCGGATGCCGTGGGTGATGGTCCGGAAGATGGCGTCGATGGTGCCGCCCCAGATCCATTCGTCGTCGTTCAGGTTGGGAAAGCCCTTGAAGCCCTGCGCACCCGACCCGTGGCACTGCGAGCAGTTGACGGCGAAGGCGGAGCGTCCGCCGGCCAGGGCGAATTCGCGCAGGCCCGTGTCGGTGCGGATCTGTTCGAGCGGCGCCTTGCGGATGCGCTCCAGCTGCCCCGCCATGCCGGCCGTCGCCGTCGCAATCTCCTGGGTGACCTCGGCCCGCGAGGAATAGCCGATCATGCCCTTGGTGTGGGACGAGACCAGCGGCCAGGCGGGATAGACGACCCAGTAGCCGACCGACCAGATCACGCAGGCCCAGAACACCCATTGCCACCAGCGCGGCAGGGGGTTGTCCAGTTCGCGAATGCCGTTCCATTCGTGGCCGGTCGTCTCGATGCCGGTGAATTCATCAACATGACGGTGATCAGACATGATCAGTCCTCCTTGAACGGAATCTGGGCGGCGTCCTGGAATTTCTTCTTGGCACCGGGACGCAGGGCATAGACCAGGACGCCGGCGAACAGGACGACCAGATAGACAAGCCCCCAGGTCTTGGAGAAGGCGGCGATGGTTTCGTAATCCATGGCGGTTCTCCTAGCGGTAGTTGTCTTCGGCCTTGTAGGCCTTGAAGTCGACCATGGTGCCGAGCACCTGAAGATAGGCGATCAACGCGTCCATTTCCGTCGGCAATCCCGGTTGGGCGTCGAAGTTGCGGGCCTGGGCGCCGGGATAGCGCTTCTGCATCGCCTCGACGCCGTCACTGTCGGGGTTGACCTGGGCTTCCAGGTCCGCCTTGGCGGCTTCGATCATGGCGTCGTCATAGGGCACGCCGACCATCTTGTTGGCGGTCAGGTGGTTTTCGATGTCCTTGTACTTGAGCGCCGTCGTGGCCAGGAACGGATAGCCCGGCATGACCGATTCCGGCACCAGCGAGCGCGGATCGATCAGGTGCGTCTTGTGCCATTCGTCGGAATACTTGGCGCCGACCCGCGCCAGATCCGGGCCCGTGCGCTTGGACCCCCACTGGAACGGGTGGTCGTACATGCTTTCCGCCGCCAGGGAATAATGGCCGTAACGTTCCACCTCGTCGCGGAACGGACGCACCATCTGGCTGTGGCAGTTGTAGCAGCCTTCGCGGATGTAGATGTTGCGCCCGGCCAGCTCCAGCGGGGTATAGGGGCGCATGCCCTTGACCTTCTCGATGGTGCTTTCCAGGTAGAACAGGGGGGCGATTTCCACCAGCCCGCCGATGGACACGACGATCAGGATCCCGATCAGCATCAGGATCGAGTTCTTTTCGAGTTTAGAGTGATCGAACATGGGGATCTCCTTGCCCGACGGCGTTATTCGGCGGGCGCCGCCGCGGGCGCGGCCGGCGTGGTTTCGTAAGGACGCTCGTCGCGGATGCGGCCCTGGGTGGTCTGATAGACGTTCCAGGCCATGACCAGGGCACCGGCCACGTAGAGCACGCCGCCGAGTGCGCGGATGACGTAGAACGGATGCATGGCCTCGACCGTTTCGGCGAACGAGTATTCCAGGAAGCCGAGCGAATCATAGGCCCGCCACATCAACCCCTGCATGATCCCCGACACCCACATGGCCGAGGCGTAGAGCACGATGCCCACGGTCGCCAGCCAGAAGTGGACGGACACCAGACGCAGGGAATAGAGCTTTTCCGACGCGTACATGCGCGGCGCCAGGTAGTAGATGGCGCCGAAGCTGACCATGCCGACCCAGCCCAGGGCCCCCGAATGAACGTGGCCGATGGTCCAGTCCGTGTAATGGCTGAGACCGTTCACTGCCTTGATCGACATCAGCGGCCCTTCGAAGGTCGACATGCCGTAGAACGCGATGGAGATCGCCAGCAGACGCAGAACCGGGTCCGTGCGCAGCTTGTCCCACGCCCCCGACAGGGTCATCAGGCCGTTGATCATGCCGCCCCAGGACGGCATCCACAGCATGATCGAGAACGTCATGCCCAGCGTCTGCGCCCAGTCGGGCAGCGCCGTGTAGTGCAGATGGTGCGGCCCGGCCCAGATGTAGAGGAAGATCAGCGACCAGAAGTGGACGATCGACAGGCGATAGGAATAGATCGGGCGTTCGGCCTGTTTCGGCACGTAGTAGTACATGATGCCGAGGAAGCCGGCGGTCAGGAAGAAGCCGACCGCGTTGTGGCCGTACCACCACTGGGTCAGGGCGTCCTGCACGCCGGCGAACAGGGCGTAGGACTTGGTGGACCCGAAACTGACCGGCATCGACAGGTTGTTGATGATGTGCAGCATCGCGATGGTGACGATGAACGCCAGATAGAACCAGTTGGCGACGTAGATATGCGGCTCCTTGCGCTTCCACAGGGTGCCCAGGAAGACCAGCAGGTAGACCACCCAGACGACGGTCAGCCACAGATCGACGTACCATTCCGGCTCGGCGTATTCCTTGGATTGCGTCACGCCCAGCACGTAGCCCGTGGCGGCCAGCACGATGAACAGCTGATATCCCCAGAACACGAACCAGGGGGCCCAGCCGCCGGCCAGCCGCGCCTGACAGGTGCGTTGAACGACATGGAACGAGGTCGCCATCAGCACGTTGCCGCCGAAGGCGAAGATCACCGCCGAGGTATGCAGCGGGCGCAGGCGGCCGAAATTGGTCCAGGGCAGATCGAAGTTGAGCACCGGAAACGCGAGTTGCAGCGCGATCACCAGGCCGACCGAGAACCCGACGACGCCCCAGAAGGTCGAGGCGACCACGCCGGCGCGGATGACGCCGTCGTTGTAGTAGACCCCGCCGGGCACGGCCTTGGCCGGGCCGCCCACGTCGCCGTCGCGGGCGATGACCCAGAACACGCCGAGGAACCCGAACGCGGCGATCAGCAGGCCGTGGCCGTACATGACGGCGTCGTCGGTGCCGGCGGCGAGGGACAGTCCGAGCAGGCCGATCAGGCCCAATGGCAGGAATACGAGGAATGTCATGGCTCTGCCTCTATCGATTGCACACAACTTGCGCGCCAGCCTGACCGGCGGCACTGAAATCGTCCTCCTACCTACAAAATTCACCCGCCCGGCATCTTGATCTAGGTCAACCCAAGCCCTTTGGCGGGACAAAATTGTTGCGGCGCACATAAATCGCCGCACCGGCATTCCCCACGCGCAACGTATCAGGAAAATCCCAACTGACAAACTCGGCAAGCCCGCGCGGCGAACAGCGGGCAAAAAAAGGGCCCCGCGTTGCCGCGGGGCCAATTTTCAGCAAGTGGATGTAGGTGAACTCAGCTTAGACGGGCTTGAACTTGGACGCCGCTTCGAAGGCCTTGGTCATCTGCGCCTGGATCGGCGCGAACAGGTCCTTGGCGACGCCCTGGTACAGCGCGGCCGCTTCCTTGGCCATGGCCTGGGCCTTCTTCTGCTCGGCGGCGATCAGGTCGGCCTGCAGCTTCATCAGCTCCGACGGGTCGGTGATCGACATCGCCTTGAAGATCACGGCGACCCGGTCTTCGGCAAGCTCGGTCGCCTGCGTGCGGGTCAGCTCTTCGATCTTGCTCAGGTTGCCGGCGGCGGCCTTGGTGGCGGCGACGGCGGCTTCGAAATTCTCGCGGTAGGCCGTGACGGCCTGCTCAAACCCTTCGGTGGCCGCGGCGCGGGCCTTGTCGGTTTCGGCCTGGGCGGCGGAAGCGATCTTTTCCTGCTGCGTCTTGGCGGTGTTCACCGCTTCCAGGATGGTTTCCCGAACGGGGGCGAAGGGGTCGGCGGAAGTCGTTTTCTTGGTAGCCATATCAAATTCTCCTGTTTCCCAATGTGGCGAAAAGGGGTTTATCGGGCGGCCCGATCATCGGCACCGCCACAATTGCTGCGATGCAACATTGTTAATATGCCCAAGCGTTCCGCCATCGTCAACAGATTTTTTGTGCACTGCACAATAAATCTCCCGGCGCGGCCTACAGCCCGCCCTTGATCGCCCCGCCGGCCCCGGCCTTAATGTCGATACCCAAGATCAACCTGCGGAGCATCCACGCCCATGTCCCTCAAAGCCGTTCTCTGGCGCCCCATGTACGATCCGGGCGGCCACGACCTTCTGCGCGCCGCCGGCATCGAGCCGGTGGTCGTCGACACGCCCGACGCCGATCAGGTCAAGGCGGCGCTGGGCAACGCCAACGCGCTCTGGGTGCGCACGCCGGAACGGGTGACCGCCGAAATCATGGACGCCGCCCCCGGCCTCGCCGTGATCTCGACCTCGGGCTTCGGCACCGACAACATCGACATTCCCGCCGCCACGGCGCGCGGCATCCTGGTGGTCAACCACCTCGGCTTCGGGCGCACGCCCGTGGCCGAACATACGGTGATGCTGCTGCTCGCCTGCCTGAAACAACTGACCTGGGGCGACCGGGGGGCCCGCGACGGCACCGCCTGGTCACAGCGCCAGGGGCTTCAGGTCTATGAGCTCGAGGGCCGCACGGTCGGCATCGTCGGCCTCGGCTATATCGGCGCGGAACTGGCGAAAAAACTGCGCCTCGCCTTCAACTGCCGGGTGCTGGCCTACGATCCCTACGTCAACCCGCGCCTCGCCCGGGTGACGGGGGCGGAAATGTGCCCGGACCTGCACGCCATGCTGGCGCACTGCGACGCGCTCGCCATGGCGGCGGAACTGACGGACGAGACGCGGAACATGATTGGTGCTGCGGAGCTCGCCGCCCTGCCCGCGGGGGCCACGGTCGTCAACGCCGCGCGCGGCGCCCTGATCGACCTGAACGCCCTGCACGCGGCGCTCGAAAGCGGCCACATCCGCGCCGCCGGGCTCGACGTGGTATTCCCCGAACCGCTGCCCGCAGATCATCCGTTGCTGCAAAACCCGAAGGTGATCTTCACGCCCCACACGGCGGGGGTGACCCAGGAAGCCTCGAAGGCGCTCGCCATCTCGGCGGCGGAACAGATCACGGCGGCGCTCAAGGGCGACATGCCGCCGTTCCCCGTGAACCCGGAGGTCTGGGACAGCCCGCAGTCGCGGCGGGCGAGGGGGTAGTCCAGGACATGTGCCCGCCTTTTCCGGTTGGGTAGAGTGGGTGGCGCTGCGGGCATTGCCAACAACATGGGCAAGGAACGCCGGGCCTTTGTGCGGAAGTTCCCTCTCCCCCGTAACGGGGGAGAGGGACAGGGTGAGGGGGGGATTAAGCGATGTCCCTGCCGCGAAATCTACGCCGCCGCATGACCGAAGCCGAACGCCTTCTCTGGCGCGCACTCCGCGACCGCCAGTTGGCAGGCTTCAAGTTCAGGCGGCAGCATCCGGTGCGGCCTTACGTCGTGGATTTCGTCTGCATCGAGCGCAAGCTGGTGGTGGAGATCGACGGTGGGCAGCATGCACAACAGGCGGCCAGGGACATGGTGCGAACTACGGCGATTCAGGCCAAAGGCTATCGTGTCATCCGCTTCTGGAACAATGAAGTTCTGGAGAATTTGGAAGGGGTTCTCCAGTCGATTTTTGCTGCGTTGAACGAATAGCCCCCTCACCCTGTCCCTCTCCCCCGTCCCGGGGGAGAGGGGACTCCCGACGAAATTCTGTAGATCTGTTCTCCTCTCCTTCTTGGGGAACAGGGAAGGATGACGGGAAGTTCAGATTCAGCCCGCTACGCCGCCGTCGGCACCTTCAGCCCCATCAACCCCAACGCCCCCCGGTGCACCGGGCTATCGGGCCGGCCCAGTTCGCGGCTCATGGTGAAGTGGTGGAGGCCGGGCAGGTCCGTTTCGCGGACCGTCAGCCCGGCGTCGCGCAGCGCCTGGGCGAAATCCCGGCCCTGGCGGCGGAATTCGGCCAGCTCGCCATCGCCGTAGAACAGCTCGATGGGCGGCAGGCCCGGGCGCAGGTGGCGGATCGGGCTGTTGCGCGCGACCGCGCCGTCGTCCAGGTTGAGGTAGCCGTTGCGGTAGCTCAGGCGGGGCGGCGTCAGCTCGTAGATGCCGCTGGTGATGACCGCTCCCTTGACCGTGTCGGCGGGCCGGCCGCCCCAGGCTTCGCCCGGGGTCGTCCAATCCGTCACCGCCATCATCGCCGCCTGATGGGCGCCGGAGGAATGGCCGGCGGCGATCAGGCGGTCGGCATCGCCGTTCATCTCCGCCGCATGGGCGTGGACCCAGGCCAGCGCCCGGCGGCTCTGGTCGACGATTTGGTCGAGCGAGGCCTTGGGCGCCAGGGTGAAGTTGATGAAGGCCACCGCCGCCCCCGCCGCGACCAGGGCCGGGGCGAGGTGGCTTTCGTTGGCCTTGTCGCCGCGCGTCCAGGCGCCGCCGTGATAGAACACCACGACCGGCGCGCCAGGGGCGGCGGCGGGAAACACGTCCAGGGTTTCGTCGGGGCCGTCGCCGTAGGCGACGTCGAGGCGGCAGTCCATTTCGGCCCGCGCACGGGCGCTGGCGGCGGCGTTCTCGGCGACATAGGCGTCGCCGTCGGGGATCAGGGAGCGCTGGTCGTATTGGCGGTCGAGTTCGGCCTGGTCGTAGTCGCGCCAGATTTTCGGCGCCGTGGTGCTGTCCATGGTGGTGATGTCCCGGTCGGTTGATCCTCAATCCCTACATAGCCAGCGCCGCGGCGGGATGCCACAAAAGAAAGGCCGCCGCCCTTGCGGGCGACGGCCTTCCGTTCCGGGTAAGGAAACCGGGGTGGGCGGGTTTAGAAGTCCATGCCGCCCATGTCCGGCATGCCGGCGCCGGCGCCCGCGTCCTTCTTGGGCTCGGGCTTTTCGGCGATCATGGCTTCCGTGGTGATCAGCAGGCCGGCGACGGAGGACGCGTCCTGCAGCGCCGTGCGCACCACCTTGGTCGGATCGACGATGCCGTTCTTGACCAGGTTCTGGTACTCGCCCGTCTGGGCGTTGAAGCCCCAGTTGGTGTCCTTCTGGTCGGTCAGCTTGCCGGCGACCACGGCGCCGTCGAACCCGGCGTTCTCCGCGATCTGGCGCACCGGGGCCTGCAGGGCGCGGCGCACGATGTCGATGCCGACCTGCTGGTCGTGGTTGTCCGGCTTCAGGCCGTCCAGGGCGCGCACGGCGTACAGCAGGGCCGTGCCGCCGCCGGCGATGATGCCTTCCTCGACCGCCGCGCGGGTCGCGTGCAGGGCGTCGTCGACGCGGTCCTTCTTCTCCTTGACCTCGACCTCGGTGGCGCCGCCGACCTTGATCACCGCGACGCCGCCGGCCAGCTTGGCCAGGCGTTCCTGCAGCTTCTCGCGGTCGTAGTCCGAGGTGGTCTCCTCGATCTGCGCCCGGATCTGGTTGCAGCGCGCCTCGATCTCCTTCTTCGACCCGGCGCCGTCGACGACGGTGGTGTCGTCCTTGGTGATCGACACCTTCTTGGCCGTGCCCAGCATGTCGAGGGTCACGTTCTCCAGCTTGATCCCCAGGTCTTCGGAAATCACCTGGCCCTTGGTCAGGATCGCGATGTCTTCCAGCATCGCCTTGCGGCGGTCGCCGAAGCCGGGCGCCTTCACCGCCGCGACCTTCAGGCCGCCGCGCAGCTTGTTGACGACCAGGGTCGCCAGCGCTTCGCCCTCGATGTCCTCGGCGATGATCAGCAGCGGCTTGCCCGACTGCACGACGGCTTCCAGCACCGGCAGCATGGCCTGCAGGTTCGACAGCTTCTTTTCGTGGATCAGGATGTAGGGGTTATCCAGTTCGCAGGCCATCTTGTCGGCATTGGTCACGAAATAGGGCGACGAGTAGCCGCGGTCGAACTGCATGCCTTCGACCACGTCCAGTTCCGTTTCCAGGCTCTTGGCCTCTTCCACGGTGATGACGCCTTCATTGCCGACCCGTTGCATGGCCTCGGCGATGATGTCGCCGATGGAACGGTCGCCGTTGGCCGAAATGGTGCCGACCTGGGCCACTTCCTCGTTGGTCTTGACCGGGTGGGACCGTTTCTTGACGTCGGCGACGACCGCATCGACGGCCAGATCGACGCCGCGCTTCAGGTCCATCGGGTTCATGCCGGCGGCCACGGCCTTGGCCCCCTCGCGGACGATGGCCTGGGCCAGAACGGTGGCGGTGGTGGTGCCGTCACCGGCCAGGTCGTTGGTCTTGGACGCCACTTCCTTGATCATCTGCGCGCCCATGTTCTCGAACTTGTCGGTCAGTTCGATCTCCTTGGCGACGGTGACGCCGTCCTTGGTGATGCGCGGCGCGCCGAACGCCTTGTCGATGACGACGTTGCGGCCCTTGGGGCCGAGGGTCACCTTCACGGCGTTGGCGAGGGTATCGACACCCTTGAGCAGACGCGCCCGCGCGTCGCCGTGAAACTTCACTTCTTTCGCAGCCATTTTCGATCACTCCTTTTGCGTGAGGCAGCTTTCTAATTGCTGATGGGTTGATGTGGGATCGGGACGCCCTTAGGCGGCCTTCTTGGTTTTCGCGGCCTGGGCGGTCTCGATGACGCCGAGGATGTCGGATTCCTTCATGATCAGAAGTTCCTCGCCGTCGAGGGTCACTTCCGTGCCCGACCACTTGCCGAACAGAACCCGGTCGCCGGCCTTGACGTCGAGCGGCGTGACCGTGCCGTCCTCGGCCTTGTGGCCCGAGCCGACGGCGATGATCTCGCCCTCCATGGGCTTTTCCTTGGCCGTGTCGGGGATGATGATCCCGCCCTTGGTCTTTTCGTCCTGTTCGATGCGGCGGACGAGAACCCGGTCGTGCAGAGGTTTGAACATGCGATGGCTCCTCTTGAACATTCCTTGGTTGAGCAAGCAAATGACGGGAGAAAACCCTCGGAAATCCGGCATTTCCCCCCGTTTCCGCGAAAAAATTTAGTCGCCGATCCGGGGCCTTCAAGCCCCTTTGGGCAGAAAAAATTCACCCGCCGTCGCGCGATTGGCAGCACTCTCCGCCGGAGGCTGCTAATGCCTTGTTTTTACGTGATAATTCTTGACGCATTGAAAAATTTCGGGCGACAATTCAGGCGTCCAGGGAGGACATGCAAGACGCGCACTCAAAGACGGAGGGGCTCACATGTCATTGGAAGTACAGCTTTCGGGCTATCGCCTGACGACCGCCGAAATCATCTACCGGCGCCCGGACCATCTTCATCTCCTTCAGGATTTCATTTGGCAGGATCTGGACATTGCCCCGGACTTTCCCGTGCTGCGCCGGTTCCTGGACTTCTGGGAAAACAACCTGGAGGGCCCCCTGCATTCCGTGCGCGTGGCCTCGGCGGCGCTGGTCAAGCCGGCGGAATTCCGCCTGGTCGGCGGCATGATGCGCCTGCACTGAGGCGCGGGTCAGCCCGCCATGCGGGCGAGCGCCAGGCCGACACCGATCAGGCTTTCCCCGGCGACCAGCCCGGCGGCGACGGCCGTGCCGTAGCGTTCCGTCCACCCGGGGTTGAGTCGCCCGGCCAGGGCCGCGATCACCGCGCCCAGGCACAGCGAGATCGAATTCCACGCCGGGATGACGAAGGCGACTCCGGCGGCGGGCGCGCTCGGCAGCCACCGCGCGACGCGGTCCGGCAGCACCCGGTCCGCCGCGCCCAGGACCACGCCCAGCACCGCCGCCACGGCCATCGCCGGTCCCGCCCCCTCGGGGACGGCGCCCAGGCCCGCGGCCATGACCTCGGCCACGGCCTTCCAGGTCGCCACGGCGGGGGCCGGCCAGTCGGGGGTCATCAGCATGGCGGCGGGGTCGGGCACCAGGATCAGATAGACCGCCGCCCCGGCCAGCGATCCCGTCAGCACGCCCAGGGCCTGTGCGTAGATCTGCAACCGCGGCGCGGCGCCGACCAGGAATCCGGTTTTCAGATCGTGCATCATGTCGGCGCATTGTCCGGCGGCACCGCCGGTGACGTTGGCGGTCATCAGGTTGGCCGCCATGTCGCCGGGCGTGATGGCGCCATAGGTCAGCTGCGTCACCTTGCCCAGCGCCCCCACGGGCGTGACCCCCGTTTCCCCCGACACGCGGGCGGCGATCACGGCGAGGACATAGCTGAGCGCCACGGCCAGCAAGGACACCCAGACCGGCAATCCGAACAGGGTCCAGCCGGCGATACAGATCAGCGTCGTGACCCCGGCCAGCGCCAGGGCGTAGCCGCGCCCCATCCGCCCGTCCGCGCCGGCCAGCCGCCGGCGGATGCGCATGACCGAGATCGCGAAGGCGGTCAGAGCCGCCGTGACCGTCAGGGTCACCCCCGGCCACAGCAGCCAAGCCACCAGTTCGGAAAACCACACCGTGCCGGCTGCGCCCGCCTGGGCCCAGCCCCGGTCCAGCACCCAGGGGGCGAGCACGCCCCAGGATGCCCCCGCGCCGAGCAGCAGCGACAGCCCCGCGCGCGGGCCGATCAGCGCGCCGAAGCCGATCATCAGCAGCGACGGATCGAACGCCAGGGTCAGGTTCTTGAAGGTCACGCCCCCGGCCAGCGATCCCGGCAGGGCCAGGCGCGGCACCGCCGCCGCGAGATCGACCGCCAGCTTGACCGCCGCCGAGACCCCCGCGGCCATCATGAGGGCCCGCAGGCGCGCCCCCTGTTCGCGGCCCTCGCCGTGGATGCGCTTCAGGGTTTCCGCCGTGGCCAGACCGGCGGGAAAGGACAGGTTCTCGTGCTCGATCATCTGGCGGCGCAGGCCGGCGGCGACGACCACGCCCAGGATCGAGACCGCGAACACCCAGAACGCCAGCACGGGCCATTGCAGGGTCTGCCCGGTCAACAGCGTCAGGGCCGGAATGGGCGCCACCAGTCCGCCCGACACGATGGACGCCGAGGCCGAGGCCGCCGTCTGGTTGATGTTGTTTTCCCTGAGACCCAGGGGGGCGGTGCCCAGGCTGCGCTCGGCCAGGCGCCAGGCCCCCACGGCCAGCAGCCCGGCGGCGATCGACATGTTGAAGGACCAGCCGATCTTCAGCCCCGAATAGACGTTGCAGGGGGTCAGCGCCGCGCCCAGGACCATTCCGGTCAGGACCGCGCGTTTGGTGAATTCGGCGGGGCTTTCCTGTTCCATGCCGTCCAGGGTTTGCAGACGGGGCCTCGTCTGTCAAACCGGGCCCGGTCGGGATGACGTCAGAAATCTTGCGGCGGCGGCGGATCTACGGGGTATAATCGGGCAAAAGCCGATCACGGCATGCGTGCGCGAATCACGCACCGAAAATAATGGGAGACGTTCATGGATCACTCCGTTCTGGTGGTCGAAGACGACGACAACATCGTCCTGTCGCTGAAATTCCTGCTCGAGAAGTCGGGGTTCGACACGCGGGTCGTCGGCGACGGCAACGCGGCGCTCGGCGCAATGCGCGCGGCCAAGCCGGATGTGGTGCTGTTGGACGTCATGCTGCCGGAACGGGACGGCTTTTCCGTATGCGAGGAAATTCGCGGTAACAGCGCCTGGTCCGACGTTCACGTCATCATGCTGACGGCCAAGGGGCGCGAGGCGGACCGTGAAAAGGGCATGGCCGCCGGGGCCGACGAATTCATCACCAAACCGTTTTCCACCCGTGACCTGGTGACCCGGGTCAAGGCCGCCGTCGGGTTGGCCGTGGACTGATGGTGGACGGTCCGGCACGCGATCCCGAGCCGCGCCGGGCCGGCGCCCCGGAGCGGGGAACAAGCCGGGTCGGCGCGTTTTCCGTATCCCTGTTCCTGGTCGCCACGCTGCTGTTTTTGCCGCCGCTGGTGACCCTCGGCGAGGGGCCGGCCGATCTGTTCGGCCTGCCGCGAATTTTTGTGGTTCTGTTCGCCGCATGGATCGGCGTCGTCGCGGTGGTCTATCTGATCGCCGAACGCGTCGATCGGCCCGCCCCGCAGGACGACTGAGGTGCTCGAAGGCTGGGTCATCTTCATCGCGTCGGTGGCCTATCTCGGGCTGCTGTTCGCCATCGCCTTCTGGGGCGACAAGCGGGCGGATGCCGGGCGCTCGATCCTCAACAATCCCTACATCTACGCGCTGTCCATGGCGGTCTATTGCACGAGCTGGACCTTCTACGGCTCGGTCGGCCGGGCCGCGACCTCGGGGCTGGATTTCCTGCCCATCTACCTGGGCCCGACCCTGGTGCTGGTGCTCTGGCCCTTCGTGCTGGAAAAGATGGTCCGGATCTCGGCGGAAAACCGCATCACCTCGATCGCCGACTTCATCGCGTCGCGCTACGGCAAAAGCATCTATCTCGGCGGCCTCGTCACGGTGATCGTGGTGTTCGGCATCCTGCCCTACATCGCGCTACAGCTTAAGGCCGTGTCGACCAGCTTTACCGTGCTGATTCAGTATCCGGAAATCGTCATGCCGCGGCATCTGGGGCGCGTGCCCCTGTTCCAGGACACGGCCTTCTTCGTGGCCCTGATCATGGCCCTGTTCGCCATCCTGTTCGGCACCCGCCACATCGACGCCTCGGAACATCACGAAGGCATGGTGATCGCCGTCGCCTTCGAATCGATCATCAAGCTGCTGGCGTTTCTTGCCGTCGGGTTTTACGTCACCTATGGCGTTTTCGACGGGTTCGGCGACCTGTTCGCCAAAGGCAACGCGGTGCCCGAGATTTCCCAGCTGTTCCATCAGGTCGGGGCCGGGGGGTATGCGCAATGGTCGACCCTGCTGGTGCTGTCCATGTTCGCCATCGTCTGTCTGCCGCGTCAGTTCCAGGTCGGCGTGGTCGAGAACGTCAACCCGGATCATGTCCGCAAGGCGGCCTGGCTGTTCCCGCTTTACCTGATCCTGATCAACGTGTTCGTGCTGCCCATCGCCATCGGCGGCCTGTTGCAGTTTCCCGACCGCAGCGTCGATGCGGATACCTTCGTTTTGACCGTGGCCATGGCCAATCAGAACCAGGGCATGGCGCTGTTCGCCTATATCGGCGGGCTTTCGGCGGCCACGGGGATGCTGATCGTCGCGACCATCGCGCTGTCGACCATGGTGTGTAACGATCTGGTGGTGCCCGTGCTGCTGCGCATGCGGTGGTTCCAGACCCGGTTTACCGGCGACCTGTCGGCGTTCCTGTTGTTCGTCCGGCGCAGCGCGATCCTGTTCGTGCTGCTGCTGGCCTATACCTACATGCGGCTGATCGGCGAATCCTACGCCCTGGTCACCATCGGCCTGGTGTCCTTCGCCGCGGCGGCGCAGTTCGCGCCGTCGCTGCTGGGCGGCATTTTCTGGAAGGGCGGCACGCGGGCCGGCGCCATGACCGGGCTGTTGCTGGGCACCGCCATGTGGTTCTACACCCTGGTGCTGCCGTCCTTCGCGCGGTCGGGCTGGGTGGACATGAGCCTGATCGAATTGGGCCCCTACGGGATCGAGGTTCTGAAGCCCTATGCCCTGTTCGGGCTCGACGGGATCGACCATCTGTCCCATTCCCTGTTCTGGTCGATGTTGGTCAATATCGGCGGCTTCGTCTGGGTGTCGCTGCTCAGTCGGCCCAGCGACCTGGAGCAGTTGCAGGCGGGTGAATTCGTGCAGAAGCTGGACAGCCCCGGAGCGAAACCGGTCACCGTATGGCGCGGCTCCGCCCCGGTCGGCGAATTGCAGGCTGTGCTGCGGCGCTTTCTCGGTGACGACCGGGCAGGGGCGGCGCTCGCCGGTTTCGCCGAACGCCAGGGCTTCAGCCTCGATCCCCGGGCGGAAGCGGCGCCGGCGCTCGTGTCTTTCGCCGAACGGCAGTTGGCGGGGGTCATCGGCGCGGCCTCGGCCCAGGCCGTGGTCGCCAGCGTGACCAAGGGCGAGGTCGTCAGCACCGAGGACCTGATGCGTATTCTCGACGAAACGTCGCAGGTCATCGAGTATTCCCACGAGCTTGAGGAGAAGTCCAAGGCGCTCGAGGAAACCACGGCCGAGCTGCGGGCGGCCAACGAGCGGCTTCAGGAACTGGACCGCATGAAGGACAACTTCATCACCACCGTGGGCCACGAGTTTCGCACGCCGTTGACGTCGATCCGCGCGGCGGGGGAAATTCTGTCCGACAACCCGGCCCTGCGCGGGGCGGAGCGCGACCGTTTCTACAGCGTCGTCGTCGCCGAAACCCAGCGTCTGACGCGTCTGATCGACCAGCTTCTCGATCTCTCGAAGATGGAGGCGGGCAATCTGAAATGGAACATGACCTCGCTTGACCTTGGCGCCGTCATGGAGGCCGCCGTGGCCGCGGCGTCGCCCCTGGCCCAGGCCGAGGGCGTGCGTCTCGACCTGGATCTTCCCGGCGGTCTGCCCCGGGTTCATGCCGACCGTGACCGGCTGATCCAGGTTTTGGTCAACCTGATTTCCAATGCCGTGAAATTCTGCGATCCGAACGACGGACATATCCGCATTACCGCCACGGTGGATGGCGGCGTGGTCACCGTCGACGTGATCGACAACGGCCCCGGCGTGGCGCCCGGTGAACGGGATCGCATTTTCGAGCGCTTCCAGCAGGGCGGATCGGGCGAAACCCTGACCAACAAGCCGAAGGGGACGGGACTGGGCCTCGCCATCTGCCGCGAGATTGTCGAGCGTTTCGGTGGCAAGGTGTGGGTCGAGCCGGCGCCGGGACGGGGCTCCGTGTTCCGTTTCACGTTGCCGGCATCAACCGCGGACACGGCAAGCTGACCGGGGGCCATGCCGCCACGGCGTTTGGAGGGGGCCGATGACAGGAACGCCACCACCGGATAACGAAGATGGTCGGCTTGCCACGCCTGCGTCGTCCGGCCGCTTGCCCGGCAACCTGCCGGGCATCGACATCGACGCGTTCCGTGACATGGTTCGCGGCAACGACGGCATGATCCACAAGCTGCAGGGTAAGTTTCTCGACATCTATGGCGGCAAGGCGGCGGAGATTGGGGCCGACGTGGCGGCGGGCAATTTTCAGCGTGCCATCGGCACCGCCCATATGTTGAAGGGCGTCAGCGGCAACATTCGTGCGACGCAGGTGTGCGAGGCGGCGAAAGCCCTCGAATCCGCCTTGAAGGACGCACCCGAAGGCCCGGAAATCGGGCCGCTTCTGAACGATCTCGCCGACGCCTTGGACCAGGTCATGGCCGGGCTGAGCGACGCGTTTGGGCGCCCCCCGAATCCGCCGGTCTAGCGGGACCGGCGGGCCGCGTTTTCATTGCGGAGCGCGCCGTTCAGGATCGTGAACAATTCACCAAAATATCGAAATTCTTCTTATGATTACTTGATTTCGGCTGTTTAAATCCCGAAGACAGACAGGTGAACATCGGTTAATATGCCGCCAAATCCGCACCCGGGCGGGGCATTAGGCCTGGGGCAGGGTAATTATTCGTGGAATGCCACGAGGGGAAACATTATGCCGCGATCGCCAATGTTGGGCGCACGCCTGCGGCGGCTCCGTAAGGACCGTGGACTGACGCAGGTCAAGCTCGCCGAAATTCTCGGCATCTCACCCAGCTACCTGAACATGATCGAGCACAACGACCGGCCCTTGACCGTGTCGCTGCTGCTCAAGCTTTCGGAAGCCCTCGGCGTCGATCTGCGGGACTTTTCCGCGGGCGACGAGGTGCGCATCAAAAGCGACCTGGAAGAGGCCCTGTCCGACCCCATGTTCGGCGGCACCCGCCCCTCGGCGGCGGAGCTGGACGAATTCGTGACATCGGTTCCCGACATCTGCCGCTCGTTCCTGCGGCTCTACCGATCCTACCGCAACAGCCGCGAGGATGTGGAGGCGCTGACGGACAAGCTGGCCTCCAGCCCCTACCTGGTGGCTTCCAGCCATTCCGTGCGCACCTTGCTGACCTCGGTCCGCAGCTTCTCGGAAATCCTGCTCGACAACATCGATCTGGCCGCGGCGGAGCGTCAACAGTTCCTCGGCATCGTCGTCGATGGCACGGAAAAACTCACTTTGCAGGTCGATGAGTTGCTCCGCTTCATTACCGGCGAGAACCTCGACAACCTTCTTGAAAGCCGCACCCCGGCGGAAGAGGTCGGCGACTTCACCGAACGTAACGATAATTTCTTCGACGATCTGGACCGCCGGGCGGAGGAACTCCGCACCGAAATCGGGATGGAGACCGTGGGGTTGTTCTCGCGCCTGTCCGAGGTGTTGCGGGATCGTTTCGGGATCGAGGTCGAAACCACGGGCGTCGGCGATGCAAGCCGGGGGGGAGCGGTGGTTCCCCCCATTCGTCTGGAGTCTGGACCGGGCGGGGCGGGCGATCGGCTGATCGTGCGCGATGATTTGGCATTGCCGAGCCTGCGCTTCCACCTGGCGCGCGAAACCGGCCGCCGTGCGGCCGCCGACCTGATCGACACCTGGGTCGGGGAAGCGGATCTGTCCCCCGCTTCCGAAGACCTTTGCCGGGACCTTCTGGCCGGGTACTTCGCCGCCGCGGTGCTGATGCCCTATGACGCCTTTCTCGACCGTGCCCGGGCCTATCGCTATGACGTGGAGCGCCTGAGCCAAGCCTTCGGCGTCAGCCTGGAACAGGCCTGCCGGCGTCTCGCGACCTTGCGCCGTCCGGGCGAAGAAGGCGTGCGCTTCCACTTCCTGCGCATCGACAGCGCCGGCAACGTGTTCCGGCGGGTGCCCGGTTCGGGCCTGCCTATTCCCCGGTTCGCGGGAATCTGCCCGCGCTGGAACGTGCATGCGGCCAGCGGGCGGCCGGGCACCGTCGATGCCCAGGTCCTGCAATTGGTCGACGGCAGCGCCTATCTTTCCGTCGCCTTCGGTCAACGCCGGCCAGGGTCCGGGTACAACGCGCCCGACGGCAGCTACGCGCTGGCGTTGGGCTGCCGGTTGGAGGACGCGGGTGAACTGGTCTATTCGGGCGGCCTGGATCTGACGCGGTCGGAGACCTTCCTGCCCGTCGGCGTGACCTGCCGGCTGTGCGAACGGACCGACTGCGCCCAGCGCGCCCATCCGACCCTCATCCATGCCGTCGAGCGCGGGGCGCCGGCGCCGGACAAATCGGCCCTCAAAGCGGCCCGCAGGCAGGCCGCGTCGCTTTCCGACTGACGGGCGGACGGGCGTTCCTGGGGCACGGATAAAAAAAGCGCGGGTCTTGCGGACCCGCGCTCGATCACCAGTCTTTGGGACGATATGACCTAGCTGGTCAGAATGCCAATCGCGATCAGGACCGCGAAGACAACCGGCAGGATCAGGAATGCTTTGTTGATTTTGCCCATGACTGCTTCTCCCACTATGAAGTTCGTAAACCTGCACCCTATCCGGAGACCGGCCTTCGGCAGGCGACTGGCAGGTGCCAGATTTCATATTGTTAAGTTTACACTATAATTTTTATCCGGCAATTCAAATACTGATTTCATTATAAAAATTAGGTTAAGTGATGTGTATAAAATTATGTAGTTAAGTGAATTATGTGAATTTTTGAGGGGGTGGGCGGGTGCTCTACGGCCGGTTTCCGCCGACTGCGGTTGTCCCGCGTGCTATCATGAATTGGTTGCCGCAGGCGCGCGCTGCGCGGGGGGTAAGGAGCTGGCGAGACGATGATCATCCATGTCGAAAAACTGCTCGGTGACGACGGGCTCGGCGAAATCGACGCCATCCTCGACGGCGTTCCCTGGACCGACGGGGCGGGCGGAATGCGCGACGACATCAAAGCCGTGAAGCGCAACCGTCAGGCCGACCGCGCCGCCGCCGGCGCCGCCCTGGCGCCCGCCGATCGCCTGATCATGGGCGCGATCGGGCAGTCGGCGCCGATCCTCAACGGGACGTTTCCCCACCGCGTCATGCGCCCGCTCTACGCCCGCTACGGCGTGGGCGCGGAATACGGCCTGCACACGGACAACCCCTTCATCGGCAATCCGGAATCGATCCGCGCCGACGTATCCTGCACGCTGTTCCTCAATGGGCCCGAGGATTACGACGGCGGCGAGCTGGTCATCCTGGCCCCCGGCGGCGAGGTCAAGGTCAAGCTGCCCCGGGGTGCTGCCGTGGTCTATCCGACCGGCTGGCATCACCGGGTCGAGGCCGTGACAAGGGGTGAACGGCGGGTCGCCGTGACCTGGATCCAAAGCCGCGTCGCCTCCGCCGAGCGGCGCGAGATCCTGGCCGACGCCAACGGCGTGGCCCATCACCTGCACCAGACGGCGGCCAACAGCCCCGCCGCCCTGACCGCGCAACGGGTATTCAACAGCCTGATGCGGCGCTGGGCCGAGGGCAGCTAAGCGCCGCCAGCCCCCTTCTCTGAACAAGGGCCGAACGTGCCTTGCCGCGCCCCGCCGGGGGCGGCGCGGGGCGCTTGCGTGGGTCCGGAAATTATGCAAAATTACGGCAAATACGAATAATTATGCATAATTTACGGAATCGCGGGGAGAGCGTCCCACGCGTTCTGAAGATGGGAACGGGCGGATAGCCATCATATGCAGGACTTCGGCGATGCCTTCCTGACAGCCTTCACCTTGCTGGTCAGTTTCGATGCGGACCTGATGGAGGTCATCGCGCTGTCGCTGCAGGTCAGCCTGACCGCGCTGCTGGCGGCGGGGCTGATCGGGCTCGGCATCGGCGCAGCCCTGGCCGTGACCCGGTTTCCCGGGCGCGGGCCGGCGCTGGTTCTGGTCAATTCCCTGATGGGCCTGCCGCCGGTGGTGGTCGGGCTGATCGTTTACATGCTGCTGTCCAACGCCGGGCCGCTCGGCTTCTTCGGCTTGCTGTATACGCCGACGGCCATGATCGTCGCCCAGGCGATCATCATCCTGCCGATCATCGCCGCCCTGTCGCGCCAGGTGATCGAGGATCTGCACACCGAGTACGCCGAACAGTTCCGCTCCCTCTGCGTGCCCACGGGGCGCATGATGATCGAGCTGTTGTGGGACGCGCGCTATTCCCTGCTCACGGTCATGCTGGCCGGGCTCGGCCGCGCCATGGCCGAGGTCGGCGCCGTGATCATCGTCGGCGGCAACATCGCCCACCTGACCCGGGTGATGACCACGACCATCGCGCTGGAAACGTCGAAGGGCGATCTGGCCCTGGCGCTCGGCCTCGGCATCGTGCTGCTGACCATCGCGATCGGCATCAATGCGGCGGTCATGGGCCTCAACGCCACGGCGCGGCGGCAGGCCTATGCCTGATCTGCGCCCCGCCCCGATCCTGCCGTCCAACGTGGTCGACCTGCGGGCCTCCGAATACGCGGCCTCCGGCGCCGACCTGTTCCCCCTGACGGTGCGCGACCTGACCTATCAGGCCGGCGGCACGGTGCTCATCAAGGGCATCGACCTGACGCTGGACGCCCACGGCGTGACCGTCATCATGGGCCCCAACGGGGCGGGGAAAAGCCTGCTGCTGCGCCTGATGCACGGGCTGTTGGAGCCTTCGGGCGGGGGCGTCACCTGGGGCGGGCGGCCGCTCGACGAGGCGGTCCGCCGCCGTCAGGCCATGGTGTTCCAGCGCCCGGTGCTGCTGCGCCGCTCCGTCGCCGCCAACATCGATTTCGTGCTGCGCCTGCGCGGCGGCAAGGATTCGGCCCACCGCCACGATATCCTGGATCACGTCGGCCTGGCCGACCGCGCCGACCAGCCGGCGCGCCGGCTGTCCGGCGGCGAACAGCAGCGCCTGGCCATGGCCCGTGCGCTGGCCACCAAACCGGATGTGCTGTTCATGGACGAGGCGACGGCCAGCCTCGACCCGGCCTCGACCCTGGTCATCGAGGACATCACCAAGGCGGCCCGCGACCGCGGCACCAAGATCATCTTCATCACCCACGACATGGGCCAGGCCCGGCGCCTGGCCGACGACGTGGTGTTCATGCACCGGGGCAAGGTGTTGGAGCACAGCCCGGCGGCGGCGTTTTTCAACCAGCCGGCATCGGTCGAGGCCGGCGACTACATGGCGGGCAAGATCATCCTGTGATCGGGCCGCCCAACGCGACCATGCACCCCAGCAACCACCAACCGGAACCAGCACTCAGGGAGATATCCATGAAAACAATGAAACGGTTCACTTTCGGCGCGGCGGCGCTCGCCCTTGCCGCTGCGGCCTTCGCCGCCGCCCCAGCCCGGGCCGAGGGCAAGTCGATCATCGTGCAGTCCACGACCTCGACCCAGAACTCGGGCCTGTTCGACTACATGCTGCCGATCTTCGAAAAGAAGACGGGCATCCAGGTCCGTGTGGTTGCCGTGGGCACCGGCCAGGCGATCAAGAACGCCGGCAACTGCGACGGCGACGTGCTGATGGTCCACGCCAAGAAGGCCGAGGAGAAGTTCATCGCCCAAGGCGGCGGCGTGAAGCGCTTCGACGTCATGTACAACGATTTCGTCGTCGTCGGCCCGCCCAGCGACCCGGCCAAGGTTTCCGGCCTGAAGGACGCGCCCAAGGCCTTCGCGATGATCGCCGCCGCCAAGGCGCCGTTCGCGTCGCGCGGCGACAACTCGGGCACCCACAAGAAGGAAGTCAGCCTGTGGGCCGACGCCAAGGTCGACATCAAGAAGGCGTCCGGCGGCTGGTACCGCGAAACGGGCAGCGGCATGGGGGCCACCCTCAACACCGCCGCGGGCATGGGCGCCTATGCCCTGACCGACCGCGCGACCTGGATCAGCTTCAAGAACAAGGGCGACTACAAGATCGTGGTGGAGGGCGACAAGGGCCTGTTCAACCAGTACGGCATCATCCTGGTCAACCCCAAGAAATGCCCCAAGGTGAAGGCCAAGGAAGGCCAGGCGTTCATCGATTGGGTGCTGTCCAAGGACGGCCAGGACACCATCGCGTCCTACAAGCTGAACGGCCTGCAGCTGTTCTTCCCGAACGGCAAGACGTCGTAACGGCGCGGACGTTCGTGTGATCCGGAAAGGGCGGGCCTTCGGGTCCGCCCTTTTTCGTTCGCGGGGGGAAAGGCAGATCGGCCTCAAGGTCCCCAGGAGACAGGATCTCAGTGCCGCCAGACGAAGGAACGGCCAAGGATGCGTATCGATCCTCGGGGGTCTTGATCGCCGCAACCCCCGGATGCCGCAAAAATGTCGGCGGAGGCCATGAAATTTAGCTGATGCAGCCTCATTTTGCGGCTACGTTCTGCCCGGCGATTCGCACAGGGACACAAGTGAGCACAACTGAAGATGCATATGGATATCGTCTATATTGTAAGCGGTCTCGTACTGCTTTTCGTCGGCGGCGAGGGCTTGGTGCGGGGCAGCGTCTCCGTGGCGGAACGCCTCGGGTTGTCCAAGCTGATCATTGGACTGGTGATCGTCGGGTTTGGCACGTCGACCCCGGAATTGCTGGTCTCGGTGAATGCGGCCATGGACGGTGTCCCGGAAATCGCCCTCGGCAACGTGATCGGCAGCAATATCGCCAACGTGCTGCTGATCGTCGGTATCGCCATCGTCATTCTTCCCATTACCGGATGGAACCGCACGGCGGTTCGAGACGGAATGGTGGCGACCTTGGTCGGGTTGGGCCTGTTCGGCCTGCTTTACAGCGAGGCGATTGGCCGCGTCGAAGGCATCGTCCTTCTGGTGATTTTGGCTGTCTATCTGTCCGCCAGTTACGGGCTCGAGCGGCGGGATAAAAGCTCTCAGGTTTTCGATCATGAAGCCGAAGAGTTCGAGGATGTGCCGATCAGGAATGGTTGGCTTGCTCTTCTGCTGGTTGTCGGTGGCATCGCCATCCTGGTTTTCGGCGCGGACCTGCTGGTCAAAGGGGCCGTATCCGTTGCACGGACCTTCGGCGTTCCGGACGCGGTCATCGGGCTGTCATTGGTGGCCGTGGGGACGTCGCTGCCTGAATTGGCGACAGCTATCGTGGCCGCCTTGCGCCGTCATTCAGATGTTGTGCTGGGAAATGTCATCGGCAGCAATATCTTCAATATATTGGCGATTCTGGGGGTAACGGCGGTGATTACGCCGATCGAGGTGAGCGCCCGTTTCCGCGAGTTGGATGCTCTCGTGATGCTGGCGGCCAGCGTCCTGCTCGTGGTGCTGCTCTTCGCCTTCAAGCGGATCGGGCGCGTCTGGGGAGGCGCCATGCTGGCGGTCTATGCCGCCTACATGGGCTACCTGTTTACCAGCGGAATGACGGCATAAAGGCCGTTATGTCGGGATTTTCCCTTGTCCCTGGCGACCAGGGCTTTGTCCGTTAAATTGTTCTCGGACGATGCGCTCGCCCGTAACTTCGTCGGAACCCGGTCCCCTTTTTTAAGGGCCCGATCCACGTAGCGTTGCATGCGAGCGGCGACATGTTATTTTCGGCTGAAATGCCGGAACAACTGACGATTTGGACCTACGACTGGGTGCCGGACTACCCGCGCGGCTACGTGCGCGATCTCAGGCTGCGCTGGGCGCTCGAGGAGGCCGGCCTCGACTATGCCGTTGCATCCGTTCCTTTTGATGATCGGGGGCCGGCGCACCTCGCAAGGCAGCCCTTTGCCCAGGTCCCCTTCCTCGACGACGGCGATGTCCGTGTTTTCGAAAGCGGTGCGTGCCTCCTGCATTTGGCCGAGAAAAGCGAAGCGCTCATGCCCCGCGAGGCCCAGGGGAAGGCCGATGCCCTGCAATGGTTCGTGGCCGCGCTGAACTCGGTCGAGATGGTCACCATGCCCTGGTGGTTCATCAAGATGTCCGGCGTGGCGGACAATCCCCTTGCCGGCTGGTTGACGCAGCGCTTCGACCGGTTGGAGGCGGCCTTGGCGGACCGGGAATGGCTGGCGGCCGCGCGCTTCACCGTTGCCGATATCATGATGTCCGACGTGCTCCGCCTGCCGAACGATCTGGGTGCGTTGGAAAACTACGCCGCCCTGAAAGCCTATGTCGCGCGCATGTGCGGCCGCCCCGCCTTTCAGAAGGCCCACCGCGATCAACTGGCGCATTTCAAGGCCGCGGACGCGGTCCGGAATCGAACTTCCTGAGAAGGGGCTAAAAAGGGGACATCACGCCCCCACGAAATGCACCGTGCCCAGGCCGGTGATGTCGTAGCCGCCCATGGTCAGGGCCTTGAAGCGGAAGGCTTCGGTGCGGCAGAAGGCGAGGAACGTCTGCATCGGCGGTTCGAACCAGGCCTTGCGGTCGACCAAGAGGTCGAAGCGTTCGCGCAGCAGCGGCACGAACTCCAGCTTGAGCGCCGCCGCAGAGGCGTGCAGGCCCAGCGTGACCTCGCCCATGTGGTCGGCGACCGCCTGGGCCGCGTCGGTTTCCGTGCGCGCGGGCTCGGTCATCACGCAGTCCTGGGGGCCGATTCCGGCCTCGGCCAGAAGATGTTCCAGCAAGGCCTGGGTGCCGGCCTCGGGCTGGCGCGGCACGATCAGCCGGCCGCGCAGGTCGGCGATGGTTTTGAATTGATCGGCGGTTGTGGGGTCGACGATCAAGCCCCGCTCGCGCCAGGCGAACTCGACCAGCGCGCAGGGCGCCGCCGCCGCGTACCGCCGGACCCAGCCGATGTTCCAGGCGTCGTCGTCGTCGCTGCCCCCGGCTTCGGGGTCGAACATGTGCAGGCCGGCGGCCATGCCCTCGGCATTGGCGAACCGCTCCAGCCCGTCGGCGGAGCCGTCGAAAAAGGTCGCGAGCCCGCAGCGCGACTGGCGCAGCGCCCAATCCAGCAGCGGATCGTGGGAGCCCAGGAACACGCCCGGGCGCACCCTGACCGGCTGCGCGGATGCGGCCGCCATGAGGGCCGCACCGTCGCCGGCCATGCCGCGGGCGACCCAGGCCTCGATTTCGGCGCGGGGAAACAGCAGCTTGCCCATGGCGCGGGAGCACGGAATCCGCCCCGAGGCGGCCAGGTCATAGACCTTGCGCTGTTTGATGCGCAGAAAGTCCGCCAGTTCCTTGGTGGTCATGTATTCGGTCATGGGGCCGCAGTTTTGCGGAAAGGCCCGTTATTTACAAGATGTCATAACGGGATGGCATGGCTGCGGCACGCTCAAGCGCGATGGGGATGGCCGGGTTGGCCATCGCGCGCTTTTACCTTCTTCGGCCCACGTTTGTTGTTTGAAATTCATTCGCATTCTGTAACCTATGGAAATCGGTGCGTTGCTCCGAATTTGCGGAGTTACATGCAGGCGGGTAGGGGAAAGGCATTTGAAGAAATTGGAGCAGGCTGTCGAGGAATACTTTACGCGCCTTCAAGCGTTGAAATCGACCGGTGCTGCCACCTCGGAGACAACCTATTACTCGGCATTGGAGGGCTTGCTGAATTTCATCGGCAAGGACCTCAAGCCGAAGGTGTTTTGCGTGTCGCAACTTGCGAATCAGGGGGGCGGGCATCCTGATTTCGGCTTGTACACGGCGAATCAATGCCAAAAAGGCGAGCCGAAACCTGGTCAGAAACCCGAGCGCGGGGTGGTCGAGGTCAAGGGCACGTCAGACGACACTTGGCTGACAGCTGACACCGGACAAGTCAGCAAGTATTGGGCCGCTTATCGCCTTGTCCTCGTCACCAACTACAGGGATTTTCTGCTGGTCGGCGAGAATGCCGCTGGCCATGCGACCAAACTGGAATCGTTTAGGCTTGCCAATACAGAGGCCGAATTTTGGAGCCGCGTTCTGACGCCGCGCAAATATGCCCAGGAAGTCGGCCAAAGTTTCGGGGAATATCTGAAGCGGGCGTTAACGCAGAGCGTATCCCTGCGTGAACCGAGGGACGTTGCCTGGTTCCTGGCTTCCTATGCCCGGGATGCCTTGGGGCGGGTTGAGGAAAAAGGGGACGTTCCCGCCCTGAAATCCGTTCGTACGGCGCTGGAAGAAGCGCTTGGCGTCCACTTCACCGGGGACAAGGGGGCTCATTTTTTCCAATCGACCTTGGTGCAGACGCTGTTCTATGGCGTGTTCTCCGCCTGGGTTCTCTGGTCACGGCAGGTGCCGCCGCCAACGGGCGCATTCGATTGGCGGTCGGCGGTATGGCACCTTCGCGTGCCGATGTTGCAAGCCCTGTTCCAGCAGGTTTCGGACCCAACCAAACTCAAGGCCCTTGATCTGGTCGAACTGCTGGATTGGGCGGGGGCGGCCTTGAACCGCATCGACCGGAAGGAATTCTTTTCCCGGTTCAAGGATGCCGAGGCGGTGCAATACTTCTACGAACCGTTTCTTGAAGCCTTCGACCCCGCGCTTCGCAAGGAACTGGGTGTCTGGTACACGCCGCCCGAGGTAGTGACCTATATGGTCGCGCGGGTGGACAAGGCATTGAAGGACGATCTCGGCATCGCGGACGGCCTTGCCGCCGACAACGTCTACATTCTCGATCCCTGTACCGGGACGGGTTCCTATCTTGCGGAAACGCTTCGAAAGATTTCCAGCAATCTGGAAGACAAGGGACTTGGCGCCCTCAAGGGTCCGATGGTCAAGAAGGCGGCTACGGAACGGGTGTTCGGTTTCGAGATCATGCCCGCCCCCTTTGTCGTCGCACATTTGCAGATCGGCCTTGTCCTCCAATCCTTGCAGGCGCCCCTAACCGACGACGGAACGGAGCGTGCGGGCGTTTACCTGACCAATGCGCTGACCGGATGGGAGCCGACGGAAAAGGAAAAGCAGCATGTGGCCTTTCCGGAAATGGAGGACGAACGCGACCGCGCCAACGAGGTGAAGCGGGAAAAGCCCATCCTCGTGATCCTGGGCAATCCGCCCTATAACGGCTTCGCGGGCATGGCGATGGAGGAAGAGCGCACCCTCTCCGACGCTTACCGAACCGTGAAGAAGGTCCGCAAGCCCGAAGGGCAAGGCCTGAACGACCTATATGTCCGCTTCTTCCGCATGGCTGAACGTCGAATTGCCGAAAAGACGGGCCAGGGAATCATCTGCTTCATCAGCAATTACTCCTGGCTCGATGGCCTGTCCTTCACGGGTATGCGCGAACGATACCTGGAGGTGTTCGACGCCATCCGCATCGACAGCTTGAACGGCGACGCCTACCGCACCGGCAAGGTCGCGCCGGACGGATCGCCGGACCCCAGCATCTTTTCCACCGAACATAACCGCGAGGGCATTCAAGTCGGGACCGCGATCACCATGTTGGTCCGTAAACAGGAGTCGACGCCTTGCAGAGAGATCGAGGTGCGGAATCTGTGGGGGCAGAAAAAGCATCAAGCGCTTTTGGATAGTGTGAATACGTCTTCAGGGGACTTGTATAAAGGATTGAATCCAAATATCGACCTTGGGCTTACTTTTTATGAAGCATCGTTTGTAGAAGAATATTTTAAATGGCCATCCCTGGTCGATCTGTTCCCAGTGCATTTTTCAGGGGTTCAAACCAAAAGAGATTTGTTTTTAATTGATCATGATAAATATAAACTCGAAAATAGAATGAAGGATTATTTTAATCCGAATTTAAAAAATCAAGAAATATCAATCAAATACCCAGAAATTTGGGTAAAAACGAACAGGTATCATCCAGATGAAACCAGAAATATTTTAATAAATAGGGGCGTTATATCTGAAAATTTTGTGAAACACGCGTATAGACCATTCGATTTACGTTGGCTTTATTGGGAGCCTGAAACGAAATTACTGGGTGAGAAAAGCCCTAAGTATTGGTCGCATGCATTTTCTGGAAACTTAACTCTCGTATGTCAGCAAAAGCCCCGAAGAGATTGGTCAACACCGCAAGTGATTTCAAATATCGGATCCCTGGATTTGATGGACCGCGGTGCTAGTTTCTTCCCTATGTATCTCGCAGAATCTTATGAGGAAAATCACCAAAGTGTGGGCACAAAAAGGGAAAATTTAACTAAGTCCATGAGGGGCAAGTTAAAGTCATTATCGCTCGGGGCAGAAGATTTGTTGGCTCATGTCGTGGCGGTGATGCATAGCCCAAAATATTCTATCGAGAACATAGGGGCTCTTCGCATGGGCTGGCCGCGCGTGCCATTTCCCGAGAATGCAGAGGTATTGAAAACGTCGGCGGCATTTGGCCGCCAACTGGCGGATTTGATGGACCCGGAGAAACCGGTCAGCGGTGTTACGGCAGGCGTGCGTGCGGAGTTGAAGGCGCTGGGCGTGCCGTCGAAGGTCGGCGGCGGTGATCTTGCGGCCAACGACTTCGCTTTGGCGGCAGGATGGGGCAGTGCGCAAAAGGGCGGGATCGTCATGCCCGGTCGGGGAACGATCGTTCCCCGCAAGTACACGCCGGAGGAGATCGCGGCCTTTGGTGCCGGGAGCGGGCCGCTCGGCATGACGCCTTCGCAGATCACCGGGCTGTTGGGCGGCGATACCCTGGATATCTACCTCAATGCCAATGCCTATTGGTGCAACGTGCCCGAGAAAGTGTGGGCCTATAAGCTGGGCGGGTATCAGGTCATCAAGAAGTGGCTCAGTTACCGGGAGATGGACATTCTTGGTCGTCCGCTGAAACTCGAAGAAGTGCAGGAGGTGACCAACATGATCCGCCGGATCGCGGCGATCCTGCTTCTGTCTCCAGCCCTTGATGACAACTACGCAAAAGCAAAAGCCGCAGTTCCCTAGTGTAAGCCCGCCCCCCCGTCACGCCCCGGGAAAGGCCTGCCCCGTCGCGCCCAGGGTGCCGACGCGCCGGCGGTGGAAGGTTCCCGCGAATTCGGCCAGGAACGGATCGCTGAACGCCGGGCCGACGAAGGCCATGCCCATGGGCAGGCCCGACGGCAGGAACCCGTTGGGCACGGCGATGGCGGCGAGGTCGGCCATGGAGGCGAAGTTCAGGTAATAGCCGTTGCTGGCGTTGGTCGGGATCGGGTCGGCCAGGACCTCGGCCACCGTGTAGACGGTGCCGACCGTGGGCACGGCGATCAGGTCGGCGGCGTCGAAGGCGCGGCGGATTTCGCGGGCGTTGCGGTGCAGGCGGTACATGGCCTGGAACGCCTCGGCCGCCGTATAGCGGCCGGCGGCGGTGATGACCTGGCGGACAACCGGGTCGGCGGCGTCCGGATTGGCGCGGATGAAGTCGCCGACCATGGCGTCCCGTTCGGCGATCCAGGGGCCTTCGAACATCATGCGGCTGGTCTCGAAGAACACCGCGAAATTGATTTCCGTGAGCGTGTGGCCCATGGCGGTCAGTTCGGCCAGGCCCCGGTCGAACAGGGCTTCGGCCTCGGCATTGCCGAAGAAGGTTCGGCTGGCCTTGCTCGGCACCGCGATGCGGAGCGGCGCGCCCACGTCCTGCACGGGGGGCTGGGCCGGGGCCGCGCGACCGTAGACGTCGTCCGGGTCGACGGCCCGGCAGGTTTCCAGCACGCAGAGCGCGTCGGCCGTCGTCAGGGCATAGACCGAGACCGTGTCGAACGACGGGCTGGCGTTGACCATGGCGGTGCGCGGGAACAGGCCCAACGTCGGCTTCAGTCCGACGATGTTGTTGTAGCCGGCGGGCACGCGGCCCGAGCCGCCGGTGTCGGAGCCGAAGGCGAAACCGCACAGCCCGGACGACACGGAGACGGCGGCGCCGGAGCTTGACCCGCCCGGAATATAGTCGGCATCGAACGGGTTGCGGGCGACGCCGTAGGGCGTACGCACGCCGACCACGCCGGTCGCGAACTGGTCCATGTTGGTCTTGCCGATGAGGACCGCACCCGCGTCCAGGGCGCGCTGCACGGCCAAGTTGGTGCGCTCGGCCGTATAGGCGTAGGCGGGGCAGGCCGAGGTCGTCGGCAGGCCGGCGATGTCGATGCAGTCCTTGACGCTGAACGGGATGCCGTAAAGCGGCAGGGCCGCCCGGTCCGCCGCCGGCAGGGCGGCCAATGCCTGGGCGCGGGCCAGGACGGTTTCGCCCGGGACCTTGTGGATCCACACGCCGTCGCCGCCGCGCGCGGCGATCGTATCGAGGACATGGGCCGCGACGTCCATGGGCGTGAGGGTGCCCGCGGCGTAGGCCGCCCGGAGGGCCGTGAACTCAAGGGTGATGGTCGGCGGGGGCATGGCTGTCTCGGCTATGGTCGGTGCGTCATGCCGGCGGCGACTGAAGGCACCGGCGTCGGACCCGACTCATGGCCGATCGCCGCACAGGTCGGCGAGCAAATATTTGCGGTGGGGGGAAGAGAGGGAGGGCCGCGTCAGTCGCAGAGAGCCCGCAGGCCCTGGACGTCGATGATGCGGATGGCGTCGCCGCGGCGGTCGATCAGGCGCTGTTTTTGGAACTTGTCGAGGGAGGTCGAAATCGACTGCCGGGTCGAGCCGATCAGGTTGGCCAGTTCCTCCTGCGTGAAATGCTGGTGCAGGTGGGCGCTGTTGGTGCCGTCGGCCGCGGGGGCGGCCAGGGTCAGCAGCAGGTGGCCGAGGCGGCTGGTCTTCGACTGCGTGCCCATGATCTGCAACAGGGCCGTGTAGCACATGCTTTTGTACGTCAGGCCTTCGATCAGGGCGATCGCCAGGTTGGGGGTTTCGCGGATCAGGCCGCGCAGCACCATGCCCGGCAGCCACAGACCGACCGAGGGGGCGACCGCGACCGACGACCACATGTGTTCGCCGCCGCCCAATATCTGGGGCGCGCCGACAAAATGTCCCTGGGGCCAGTAGGCCAGGGTGATCTCGCGGCCGCTGGGCGAGGTGTAGTAGGAGCGCACCCGCCCGGCGCGGATGAAATGGATGCCGTCGTGGGCGTCGCCCTGCTGAAAGAAGTAGTCGCCCGCCTTGTAGGCCGTCTCGCGGCCGGCGCCGACCAGGCGGTTCAGTTCCGCCGGCGACAGCAGTTCGAGAATGTTCGGGCCGCTGTCGACGGGCAGGCCGTCTTCGGTCAGACGCAGGACTGTGCTTAACGACGCTTCCGGGGCGCGGTCGGCAAGATCGAAGGGCGGCGGCGTTTCGTCGGGGGTCATGAACGGTTCGGCCTGACTACGGGGTAGTTCTTGCTGCACTGCAAAAACGCTATCATACTGACTGAAATATACGCAACACATTGAGTGTGGTGAATTTTTGAGCATGTATGGCGAGATTTGTCCGGCGATACGCAAATATTTGCGTTACGGCCCGCCGTTGAGCCGCTTCTATCCCACGCGACGATGTCAGCGCGCAGAGCGGACAGCCCGATGCATAATCGCGGCGAAAAAGTCCGCCGGCATCTTCAAGGAAACATCACAGACAACCTTTTTTGAAGATGTGGAGGCACCAATGCGCAGCTTTATCACCGCCCTGAACAAGGGAATCCTGGCTCTGGCCATCGTCGCGGGCACGGCCGGCGCGGCCCGGGCCGACGTTCTCACGATTTTTTCCGCCGTCAGCACGACCAACGCCATGAAGGAAATCATCGCCGCCTACAAGAAAGGCGGCGGCGACGTTCGGGTGTCGTTCGGCGCCACCTCGAACCTGGCCAAGCAGATCGAGAACGGCGCGCCGGCGGATATCTTCCTTTCGGCCGACAACAAATGGATGGACCGGCTCGAGAAGGGTGGATTCATCAAAAACGAGACCCGCGTGCACGTGGTCGCCAACGCGCTGTCCCTGGTCAAGCCAAAGGGCTCGGATTTCCCGATGATCAAGATCGAGAAGGGCATGAAGCTGAAGGACGCGCTGAAGGGCAAGCGCCTGGCCGTGGGCGATACGGACCACACGGCGGTCGGGCTCTATTTCAAGGATGCGGCCAAGTACCTGGGCATTTGGGAAGAGGTCGAGCCGACCCTGGCCATGGCGCCCAGCGTGCGCGCCGGTCTGACCATGGTCGAACGCGGCGAAGTCGGCGCCGGCGTTGTCTTCAAGACCTCGGGCCTGGTCAGCGACAAGGTCGAGATCATCGGCGATTTTCCCCAGGAATCCCACGGACCCATCGCGTATCCGATCGCTCAGGTCAAGGCCTCAAGCAACCCGGACGTTGCGAAGTTCTATGCGTTCCTCAGGACCGCGCCGGCCAAGGCGGCCTTCGCCAAGTACGGCTTCAAGCCACTCATGGAATAGGCACGGGGCCTGTTCCGATGGCGGCAATGAACGAAAACCAGAGAAACGGGAAAGGGCTTGCGGCATGGAACTGACCGACGTTGAAAGCGAAGCCATCTATCTGAGCTTGAAAGTCTCACTATGGGCGGTTCTCGTCTGCCTGCCGCTGGCCCTTCCCGTGTCCTGGTTGCTGGCGCGCAAGGAATTCATCGGCAAGAACGTGCTTAACGGCATCATTCACCTGCCGTTGGTCCTGCCGCCGGTGGTCATGGGCTATCTTCTGCTTGTGTCCTTCGGCTCCAACGGGTTCCTGGGCGCCCCGCTCAAGGAATGGTTCGGCATCACCTTCGTGTTTTCCTGGCGCGGCGCGGCGTTGGCGGCGGCGGTGGTGTCCTTTCCGCTGATGGTGCGGACCATCCGTCTCAGCTATGAAGCGATGGACCGCAAGCTGGAGGCCGCCGCCTATACCCTGGGGGCCCGGCCGTTTCGCGTGTTCTTCACGATCACCTTGCCGCTGATTCTGCCGGGCGTTCTGGCCGGCTGCATCCTGGCCTACGCCCGGTGCCTGGGGGAGTTCGGGGCGACCGTCACCTTCGTCTCCAACATTCCCGGTGAAACCCGGACCATCCCCATCGCCATCTACAACCTGGTCCAGCAACCGGACGGCGACGCCATGGCCGGGCGGTTGGTCGCGATTTCCCTGGTCCTGGCCATGGTGGCACTGGTCGGCGCGGAATTCCTCAACAAGCGGCTTGCCAAAATCCTCAACGGGTAGCGGACACGACATGATTTCCATCATCCTCGACAAGGTGCTCGGCGGCATCCATCTCAAGGTCGACGTCGAGCTTCCGAACAGCGGGGTGACCGTGTTCTTCGGTCCCTCCGGCTCCGGAAAAACCAGCGTTATCAAGCTGTTGTCCGGGATGATGCGGCCGGACAAGGGGTTCATCAAGGTTCACGACCGCGTGCTGTTCGATTCCGAGAAAAGAATCTCCGTGCCGCCCTATGATCGGCGGATGGGCTATATCTTCCAGGAAAGCCGCCTGTTTCCCCACCTGACCGTGACGAGCAACCTGCGCTACGGCTACCGCGAGGGCGGCCAGATCGTATTTGACGAAGTGGTCGAGCTTCTCGGCGTGGGGCATCTCCTCAAACGGCGGCCCCATCACCTGTCGGGCGGCGAAAAGCAGCGTGTGGCGATCGGCCGGGCGCTGCTGACCAACCCGGATCTCCTGTTGATGGACGAACCGCTCTCGGCCCTGGATGAACTGCGCAAGGAGGAGATCATCCCCTTCATCAAGCGCATCCGCGACGAATTCTACACGCCCATCGTCTACGTCACCCATTCGACCCACGAGGTGGAGCGCCTGGCCAACAACGTGGTCGTGATGAAGAACGGCGTCGTCAGCGCATTCGGTGCCGCCGACGAAATTCTTCCGACCCTCAAGTCAGCGACCATGAAAGAGGCCGTATAGATGAAGGAGACGCATCGTGGATCATGACCACCCCCGCCACCGGGCCATGCACGACCTGGGCGGCCAGGATCATGGCGAGTTCTTGGTCTCCGAACATGCGCCGTCGGATTTCGACAAGGATGTCGACGCCCTGGTCAATCTGCTCGCCCTCAAGGAAACCGGCCTTGTCCGTCCCGACGAGCGGCGGCGGGGCATCGAGGAACTGCCGCCGGCGATCTACTTCGACGCAACCTATTATGAACGCTGGCTGTTCGGCGTAACCAACATCCTTATCGAAAAGGGCGTGTTGGACGAGGAGGAAATATCGCGCGAGCTTGCGCGGCTGGAAGCGGACGGGATCGGCGATGGCGCGCGCTGACGGGACCGCCGTGCCGCCTGGAAAGCTGTTGGACATCGGCGCGGCCGTGCGCGTTGCGCCGCGCTTTCCGGACAATGGCCATGTGCGCACGCCCTATTACCTGCGCGGCAAGCGGGGACGGGTGGTCCGGTATTTCGGCGTCTTCCTCGACCCCACGGCCCTGGCCGTCGATGCGGCCCGCCCCGAAGCCTGCCACTTGTATCAGGTCGAGTTCGAGTATGACGAGGTCTGGGGGACTGCCCTATCGGAGCCGTCGGGCGACACGAAGATCGTCGCCGATCTTTTCGATCAATGGCTGGAGGAAGTGACATGAACGCGGTGCATAACGGCCTGACCGCGCGGGTCATGCAGGAAGGCCGCTCCGCCCTGCTCGTGCAGGCGGTCGTAAACCTGTTGATCCGCAAGGGCCTGATCGACGCGGACCGCCTCGCCGCCGTCCGCCGGGAGATCGATACGCGCCAACCGATGCTCGGCGCGCGCTTGGCGGCGCGGGCCTGGACGGATGACCGGTTCCGCGATCTGCTGCTGACCGACGCCAAGCAGGCCGTGTTCGACGAGTTGGGCATCCGCATTTCCCAGGGGCCTGAATTCGTCGTTGTCGAGAATACCCCGGACCGGCACCACGTCATCGTGTGCACGCTCTGCTCGTGCTACCCCAAGGCGGTCCTCGGGCTGCCGCCGGAGTGGTACAAGAGCTTCGCCTATCGGTCGCGCATGGTCATCGAGCCCAGGGCCATCCTGCGCAAGTTCGGTACGGAGATTCCGGACGGCACCGAGATCCATGTCATGGATAGCACGGCCGACATGCGCTACATGGTGCTGCCGCTGCGGCCGCAGGGCACATCTCACCTGACAACCGACGAACTTGCCGCCCTGGTTTCCCGCGATGACCTGATTGGCGTCACTGTCCCACGGGACCTGTGACCGAACCGCGGAATGTTTTCCAGATAAGGCAAATAATTGCTTATCCGCCGCCGGGCTTTCCCGTCTGATGGGGTGAAGAAACGACTGGGTCGGTGGGCTCAACGCCGCGGTTCAAGGCCCAACGGGGAGGAAACATCGTCCTGATTCACGCGCCTTCGCCGACGCGAAGGCAGGAAGGAGACAGCAGATGCCCACGATTTCCAGATTAAAGGCCGGAGGACTGGCGGCGGCGCTTGCGGCGGTGCTTTTCGCCGGGCCGGCGGAGGCCGCGAAGTTCAAGGCGACCCTGGCGCAGAACATGTCGCCCATTTCCGGTGTCACGATCATCGCCAAAGAGAAGGGGTTCTTCGAAAAGCACGGCTTGGATATTTCCGTCAGCGGTTTTACCTCGGGCAAACAATGCCTGAACGCCGTGCTCGGCGGCGCCGCCGACATCGCGACCACGGCCGAGGCGCCGACCACCGCCGCCGCCATGTCGAAGCAGCCCATCGCGTTCCTCGCCCGCATGGAATATTCGGACCTCAAGACCCTGACCGCGGCCGGATCGGGCATCAAGAGCCTGGCCGACCTTAAGGGCAAGAAGATCGCCTTCACCGCCGGGACCGGCAGCGAGGTCTATACGGTCGCGTTGCTCAAGAAGGCGGGGCTCGGCAAGTCGGACGTGAAGCTGACCAACCTGCGCCCGCAGGATATGTTGCCGGCGCTGTCGGCCGGGGACATCGACGCCTACAACACCTGGGAGCCGCACGTCAGCAACGGCGTCAAGGCCATGGGGGCGAAGGTCGCCGAACTGGATACCAAGGGCATCTACGCGGAAACCTTCAACATCGTCGTGATGAAATCCTACCTGAAGGACAACCCCGAGCTGATTTCCGCCTTCCTCAAGGCGCTGCTCGACGCCGAGGTCTGGATGAAGGCCAACCCGGAAGAAGCCATCGCGACGGTCGCCAAGGCCGCCGGCATGAAGGCCGATGCTCTGGCCGCCATCTGGAAGGACTACGTCTACAACGTCGTCCTCGACCAGAAGCAGTTGGACGTGCTGACAGCCCACGCGGCCTGGCGGCTCGAATCCGGCAACCACCCGCCGGGTGCGACCATGCCCGATTTCTCCACGGTCATCGTGCCCGGCCCGCTGAAGGCCGTCGCCCCCGACCGGGTGACGATCCCCTAAGATGCCGGCACCCGTCGAAAAGATCGCCGCGCAAGACAACCCGACAACCAAACGGGCCGCAAGGTTCTGGCAGGGCGAGGCGGTCAACCGCCTCGTCCTCGCCGCCTCGCTGCCGCTGTTCTTCGGATTTTGGGAGATCGTGTCGCGCTCCGGCGTCGTCAACGTCATTCTGTTCCCGCCGCCGTCGACGGTGCTCGGCGCCCTGTTGGTCTGGCTCGAAAGCGGCCAGCTTCTGGTCGATTTCGGGATGAGTGCGTCGCGCGTCATCGTCGGTTTCTTCGTCGGCGCCGTCCTGGGCGCACTGGTCGGCATCCTGACCGGGCGTTACCGGCTGCTGTCCAGCCTGCTCAGCCCCGTGTTCCAGCTGCTTCGCCCGATCCCGCCGATCGCCTTCGTGCCCATCGTCATCCTGTGGTTCGGGCTGGGCGAAACCGGCAAGTACTTCCTGGTCGTTTGGGGCGTGTTCTTCACCGTGTGGATCGCCGCCCATCTGGGCGTGCAGCGGGTCGATGAAAAGCTGATCCGCGCGGCCCGCGTGCTGGGCACGCCCGAGAAACGCATGCTGCGCGAAATCCTGCTGCCGGGCGCACTGCCTTATATCTTCGTTGGGCTGCGCACCTCGGTCAGCATTTCCTTCTACACCCTGGTCGCGGCCGAACTGGCCGGGACCTTCGCCGGTCTGGCCTACCGCATCGACATCGCCCAGCAGAACCTGCAGATGGGCCAGATGATGGGTGGGCTGGTCATGCTTGGCGTGATCTCGGCCGCCGCCGACAAGCTGTTCGCCGTGTTCGCGGAAAAGGCCGTCTGGTGGTCATGATGAAAGACGCAACGCAGAACACGCCGGCCCCGGTCGCAGAGACTCCGGCGAGCGGCGCGGCCATCTCGGTCGACAATGTCTCGATCCTGTTCGGCGAGGGCGACAATACGTTCCTCGCCGTCGACCGGGTCAGCACGGAAATCGCGGCGGGCGAGTTCGTCTGCATCGTGGGTCCCTCCGGCTGCGGCAAATCGACGCTGCTGAACGCCATCGCCGGGCTGGAGCACGCGACCAGCGGCGCGGTCTGGGTCGACGGCGCGGTGGTCACCGGCCCGGGCGCCCAGCGCGGCATGGTGTTCCAGCAGCCGGCCCTGTTTCCCTGGAAGTCGGTGCGCGAGAACGTCGCCTATGGCCCGCGCATGGCCGGATGCGCCAACGACGAGGCGCGGCGGATCGCCGACGGGCTGTTGGAGATGGTCGGGCTTGCCGCATTCGGCGACAAGCGCCCGCAGACCCTGTCCGGCGGCATGCAGCAGCGCGTGGCCATCGCCCGTGCCTTGGCCAACACGCCGAGCATCCTGCTGATGGACGAGCCGTTCGGCGCGCTCGACGCGCAGACCCGGGCGATGATGCAGGAAAACCTGCTGCAGATCTGGCATCAGGTCGGGACCACGGTGGTGTTCGTCACCCATGACATCGATGAGGCGATCTTCCTGGCCGACCGCATCCTGGTCATGAGCGCCGGGCCGGGCCGGTTCGTTCAGGAAATCGCCGTCGACATCGACCGCCCGCGCACGCCCGAGATCGCCGTCGATCCGCGCTACGTGGCCATCAAGCGCCGATCCCTGGACATCATCCGCCGGGAAAGCACCCGCGCCTTCGAACAACAGTTGAAATCCGTGCTGTAGGGGCGCGGGTCCGCTGTTAATATTCCCGCCCCGGCCGGGGCCGGTAGACGGGCAGGGACAGGCCCCGGGCGATGCCCAGGGCGCGCAGCGCGAAGCCGGCCGTGAAGCCCATGGCGACGGCGGCTTCCTTGGGCACGTCGAGGCCAACGAGCACGACATAGACCGTGGCCGCCAGCGCCGCGCAGGTGGCGTAGACCTCCTTGCGCAGGATCAGCGGCGTTTCCTGGCAGACCACGTCGCGGATCAGGCCGCCGAAGGTCGCCGTCATCATGCCCATGATGATGGCGATAAGCGGGCTGGCTCCGGTCTGAAGCGCCAGTTCGGCCCCCATGACGCCGTAGAGCGCGATGCCCAGGCCGTCGGCCCAGAGCAGCAGGGTATGGCGGCGCTGGATCACATGGGCCGTGAAGAACAGCGCCGCGGCCACCGCGAGGCAGATGACGATGGGCTTGGGGTCGGCGATCCAGAATACGGGCCGGTCCAGCAGCAGGTCGCGCAGGGTGCCGCCGCCGACGCCGGTCAGGCAGGCCATCAGGCCGAAGCCGACAAGGTCCATTTCCCGGCGGCTGGCGACCAAGGCGCCGGACGCCGCGAACACGCAGACGCCGAGCAGGTCGAGAAGGGAGAGGACGGATTGCATGGCGCGACTGTCGCGGAATTCGCCGGGTCCGGCAAGGGGCGGGCTGGGAAATACGGCGTGCCTCCGACGTGCCGACGAGGTAAAAATTCAAAACATGGCATTGTTGTTAATAATTAAAAAATAAAATAAAACTGCCTATATATTGAAATTTGATTCTGTAATTACCATATAATTAGAACGGATATATTTCCGTTTTCATAAAGGAATCATAAAATGTCCTTCAAGGATTTTTCAACGGGCCAAAAACCGGCTAAATCTACCGATTCCGCCGCAAAGCCGACCACCCCGGCCAAGCCCGCCGCGACGCCCGCCGCCGGAACCGCGCCCGCCAAGTGACGCGCCCGCGTGGGCGGCGGGCAGGCGATGCGCCCGCCGTCGGTTTATCCGCGCATTTCCCATATCCGAACCTGCCCGCCCGCCATGAGAGCGGTGACGATCCCGGTTATCAGGCCGGACGCGGGGCGGACATCACGTCAATTTTTAAGGAGCGGCCATGAATAACGGGAACATTACGAAGGCGAAGAAGGCCGAATTCCTTTCCGAGGCCGAGGAAATGGCGGTTCACGGCATCACGAAAATAACCGTCGAGTACTACTGCATCGGAACCTACCGCTACACCAATCTGGAAGGGGCCATCGCCCAGGCGCAACGCGCCGCGCGCGAGGCCTAGGCGGAAACGGTCGCGCATGAGCCTGAGTTTTCCCAACGTCAGCCGCAGTTTCGAGACCAAGCGCAATCGGGTGCGGTTCTGGGGCTATGACAGCGCCCTGGAGATCACATTTTTTGTCGATGGCGGCCTGCTTGCCAAGCTCTGCCCCGATTGCGGGAACGGCGAGGCTGATCTTCTGGAGGCGTTTGACGCCATGATCGAGCGCATTCATGACGCCGCGCGGAAGGCGTATAAAGGAAACCGCGAACGGTCCGACATTTTTGTCCTGACGGAGGCGCAGTTTTGAGTTGGTGCAACATTTTTCCGGGAATGGGAGCACAAGATGCGGCGGGAGGTGCCGGACGATGATTGACCCCCTGCTGTTCACGTCCCCCCGCCTGTTCACCTTCGAGCATGACCGCCATCTGACCAACGCGAGCGGTTTTTTCTTCGCCCGCGACGACCGGCTGTTCCTGGTGACCAGCCGCCATGTGGTGCACGACGCGCCGAGTGAGCATTTCCCCAACCGCATCGAAATCGAAATTCACACCAACGCGGGCAACCTGGCCGAATCCACCGGCCTGTCGATGCTGTTGTACCAGGACGGCAAAAGCATTTGGCGCGACGGGGCCGACGGCAAAGGGGTCGTCGACATCGCCGTGATCGAGATCGACCGCGCGGCGCTGCCCGAGACGGCGGTCATTCAGGCCTTCACCCCGGATCATCTGGTCGGCTCGGACGAACACGTGGAAATCGGCAGTTCTCTGTTGGTGGTGGGCTTTCCCTTGGGCTTTCACGACACGCTGCATCATCTGCCCGTGGTCCGTCAGGCGGTCGTTGCGTCGTCCTACGGGCTGCGCTTTCAGGGCGAGGGTTATTTCCTGACCGACGCCCGCACCCATCGCGGGACCAGCGGCGCGCCGGTGGTCATGCGGGTCGGCGCGGACGGGGGCGATCTTGGCATCCTGCCCTGGAAACTGCTGGGCGTGCATTCGGCCCGGCTCGACATCGGCACGCGCGATCTCAAGCTGGACGAAGCCCTGGGCCTCAACTGCGCCTGGTACGCCGATATCCTGATGCCCCTGACGGAACCGAAAGACAACCCGGTCTAAATAAACCCGCCGGACCCGATCCGGCCAAAAACGAAAGCGACCCGCAAATGTTCCCCGTTATCTCCGCCATGCGGCCTTGTGCCCTGGCCTTGATTGTTTTCGCGGTCTGGTTTGCCGCCCCTGCGCCATTGTCCGCCCAGACGGTTTCCGCCCCTCTGCCGGCGAACGCCCACGGCGACGGCCTGGGCCGGGGCTGGGAATGCGACGAGGGCTTCCGCAAGATCGACGGCGCCTGCGCCGCCGTATCGGTGCCGGACAACGCCTTCATGACCAACGTATCCTACGGCCGGGGCTGGGAATGCCTGCGCGGTTATAGGGAAAAGGGCGAAACCTGCGTCGCGGTCGTGATTCCACCCCATGCCTTCCTCAGCGCCTATGGCGACACCTGGGAGTGCGCGCGGACCTACCGCCGGGACGGCGAGGCCTGCGTCGAGATCAAGGTGCCCAAGAACGGCTACCTGACCAACGTCAGCCACGGGGCCGGATGGGAATGTGAGCGGGGATACCGCGAGTCGGATGGCGTCTGTGTTGCCGTCAAGGTTCCGAACAACGCCTATTTCGTCGATACGTCCTACGGCGAAGGCTGGAAGTGCGAGCGCGGCTACCGCCTTGAGAACGGCGCCTGCGCCAAGGTCCAGGTCCCGCAGAACGCGCACCTCGACCGTACCGGCAACGACTGGGAATGCAATCCGCCGTTGACCCGGCAGATGAACACCTGCCTGCGGCCGTAGATCATTCCGCCGCCTGGGCCCCGGTCTTCAATTCCCAGGCGAGGGCGCCCCGGCGTTTCAGATTCTCGTCGAAGGCTTCGGGAAACTCCGGCGGGACCGATCCGGTCACCGCGTCGGTCGCGAGCAAGGCATCGACCCAGGCGGCGACCAGGGGGAAGTCGCCCAGAAGTCCCGTCTTCAGGTATTCCTCGCACAGCATGAAGCGCTGGAAGAACGGCGCGTAGGCGGCGTCGACCAGGCACATGCCGGGGCCGTTGAAATAGGGGCCGTTGTTGCCGCGTTCCCGGGCGATGGCGTCTTCCAGGCGGCCGATGCGCTGGCGCGCCGTTTCCAGCGCCCCGGCGAGAGCGTCCTTGGACTCGCAATAGGACAGGTTGTTCAGCCCGGGGCCCCAGGCGAAGGTTGGCAGGAAATCGGTCCAGGCCCGGTTCCTGGCCCGCTTGATGGGGTCTGCCGGATGCAGGCGCGGTTCGAACACCTCGTCCAGGTATTCGGCGATGGCGTTGGATTCGAACAGCACCTCGCCGTCGACCTTCAGCACCGGCACCTTGCCGTGGGGCGAGAGTTCGAGGAACCAGTCGGGCTTGTCGCGCAGGTTCACGTAGGTGACGTCGAAATCCACGCCCTTGGCGCGCAGCATGATGACGGCGCGCTGCACCCAGGGGCAGGTGACGGCGCTGATCAGGTGGAATGTTTCCGGCATTTGCGTCTCCCGCTCTGGTTCCGCGGCATTACAGGTTGATGCATGGCGGTCGGTAGCGCCGCTGGAGAAACCCCCTCACCCTGCCCTCTCCCCCTATTCAGGGGGAGAGGGTTAAGAAGGCTTGGCGGGCGTAAGCCCGCCTAGCCGGAGTTGGGTGAGGGGGTGCTGTCTGCCTCAAATCCGTCCGTTGCGATCCGCCGTATCAGTCCGTTTCGGGCGGCAGGCAGCACACGGCCTCGTAGGGATAGCGTTCCTTCAGCGTGCCGAAGTGCTCGAACACGTCCTGGGTCACCGCGTAGGCTTCCTTGGTGATCTCGACATGCGGCGTCCAGCAGCCGAGTTTCTGATAGGTCGCGATGCAGTCGGCCAGAACGTCCTCGTCGATGTCGGGGAAATAGGAGCTTTCCGCCTTGGCAATCTCGATGGCCGGGGTCTCGTTCATGTAGACGCGGGTTTTCTTGTAGGCGCGCATGAAGGCCTTGGCCATGTCCGTCGCCAGCCATTCCGGCGTGGCGCAGAGCGACGAAAAGCCGTTGGGGCCGATCATCGGGCCGACCTGGGCGACGACATGGCCGACGCCGTCCTTTTCCAGCTGCTGCGGGAACGGGCCCTGCTGCTGCACATAGTCGCCGAGGCCGTCGCGGAAGGCCTTGTCGATATCGGCAGCACCCCCCGGGGTGATCAGGTTGATCTTGGAGAAATCGATGCCCGCCTTGTGACAGGCGTACATGAACATGGCGCGCGGCTGGCCGCCGCCGAAACAGACCAGGTCGGCTCCTTCGAGCTTGTTCCAGGTGAAATCGGGATCGGCCTGGCGCCCGGTGACGAAGAAGCCGTCCATTTCGTTGATCTGGGCGAAATGCTTGACCTTGGGCGTCTCGCCCTTGCCGAGCGTCGTGAAGCCCTGGGACAGCGCCGACTGCACGACATCGGCCGAGCCGTCGAGCAGGGCGTCGATCGCCGACTTGCCCGGCGGTGACACGGACCAGTTCGGCTCAAGCCCCTCGGCCTTGAGAAAGCCGCCGGACATGGTGGAAATGAGCGGCGAATAGAACGCCGAGAACAGGGTGAATTGGATGTTGATCTTGGCCATGGTCTCCCCCTTTAGGGACTGGAATTCGGATGATTGATCGCGTTGGTCCAGCAGCCTAACGGTTAACGCCCGGACGTCAAGGACAGGGGGCGCGGCGGGCGGTTCAGGCCGAAACGGCGCGCTGCGGCGGCGCCGGCCGTAGCGGGAAGCCGGCGGTGACCAGGGTGCCCTTGCCCGGCGTGCTGTCGATGATCAGCGTGCCGCCGTGGGCTTCGGTCAGGGATTTGACGATCGACAGGCCCAGCCCGGTGCCCGTCTGCGACAGATGCGGGTTGGAATGGCTGCGGGTGAAGGGTTCGGTGACCGTCGCAAGCGCGCCCTCCGGAATGCCGACGCCGGTGTCCTTGACGCGAAGCGTCAGGGTGTCGCCGGCCCGCGCCGCGCCGATGGTCACGCGGCCGCCGGGATCGGTGAACTTGATGGCGTTGGACAAGAGGTTGAGGGCGATCTGCACCACCGCGCGGCGGTCGGCGGAAAGCGGCGGGAGGCCGCTCGCGACATCGACCTCGACCGTGATGGCCTTGTCCTGGGCCATGGTCGCGAAGGTGCGCACGCAGTCCTCGATCACATCCCGCAAATCGACGGTCTCCATGACCAGAAGCCGCTTGCCCGCCTCGATGGTCGAGATGTCGAGCACGTCGTTGACGAGCGCCAGCATCAGGTCGCCGGAATCGCGGATGTTGTCGGCATAACCCTTGTACCGCTTATCGCCGAGCGGCCCGAAGATCTCGTTGCCGAGAAGCTGGCTGAACCCCAGGATCGCGTTCAGCGGCGTGCGGAACTCGTGGCTCATGGTGGCCAGGAACTGGGATTTCGCGCGGTTGGCCTCGATCGCGCTTTCCGTCGCCTCGCGCAGCGACTGTTCGGCGTCCTTGCGCGCCGAGATGTCCTGGATGAACGAGACATAGTTGAGAACCTCGCCGTCGTCGCCGCGGATGATCGACGACGACACGCTGCCCCAGACCGCATGCCCGTCCTTGTGCAGGTAGCGTTTTTCCATGCTGATGACCTCGACCTCGCCGTCGGCGAGGCGGCGGCGCAGTTCCAGGCTGCGCGACAGGTCGTCGGGATGGGTCAGGGCCTCGTAGGGGTTGTCCAGCAGTTCGGCCTGCGAATAGCCGACAAGGTTGCAGAAGGCGTCGTTGACGCGTTCGCGGGTCGATCCGTCGGCCGCGTGCAGGACCATGCCCACGGCGGCATTGTCGAACACGCTGCGCAACACCGCGTCCTTGCGCCGCAGTTCCTCGCCCTCACGCAGTTCCCGGGGCAGCCAGTGGCGGATCAAAAGGACCAGAACCAGCACCCCGGCGGCGATGTTGACGCCCTTGGGGAACAGCAATAACGATGGATCGCCAAGGGTTTCGGCCCAGCTTGCCGGCAGCAGGCCCAACCGCGAATTGTGGAAGGCGCCGAAATAGACGTTTTCCAGCACCGTGCGGAAGGCGTCGATCGACAGGATCACCAGCAGCACCGCGATACCGCCGCCCGCCAGTTTGGATTGGCGCAGCTTGACCACGTACAGGATGAGGATGACCAGCCATAGAACGGTCACCACCCAATAGGAAATAGGTGCGAAATACTCCAACATCAGGTGGCCCGGCTCGATTTCCCCCTAGATGAAGATTTCCACATTTGTCGACAGGGTTGCAACCTTCGCGGCGGACTCGCGGATTTTCGAGACCGGATGGCGGTCATGTGCCGATTGCGCGGTCGGCCGGAAAGCGCACGGTCACGGTCGTGCCCGCGCCCGGGGCGCTGATCAGGGTCAGGGTGCCGCCGTGCAGTTCGACCAGCTGTTTGGAGACGGACAGGCCCAGGCCGGTGCCGACATGGGAGCGGTCCGACGATGTGCCGACCTGTCCGAAAGGCTCCAGAACCAGGGGAATGTCCTCGGCCGCGATGCCGATCCCCGTGTCGGCGATGTCGATGGCGATGCGGCCGTCGTCCTCGACCCGCGCGGAGACGTCGATCCGTCCGCCCGGACGGTTGAACTTCACGGCGTTGGACAACAGGTTGAGGATCACCTGCATGAGGTAGCGGGTGTCGGCGAACAGCCTGGGGGTCCCGGCTTCACAGGCGCAGGTCAGGGTCAGGGCCTTGGCTTCGGCCTCGGTCTTGAGCATGTGGCAGGCCTGTTCGAGGGTTTCCGGCAGGTCGATTTCGTCCTCGTTCAGGGTGACCTGGCCGGCTTCGATCTTGGACAGGTCCAACAGGTCGTTGATGAGTTGCAGCAGGTGTTCGGCCGACCGCTGGATGTCGCGGGCGTATTCCGGATGCTTGTCGTGGGAAAGCCCCAGGCCCTCGCCCAAGGACATGACCTGGGAAAACCCGATGATGGAATTCAGCGGCGTGCGCAACTCGTGGCTCATGTTGGCGAGGAACTCGGACTTGGCGCGGTTGGCCTGTTCCGCGTCCATCAGGGCGGCGTTGATGCGCCGTTCCGCCGCCTTCTGCTCCGTGATGTCGGTGGAAAAGGTGCCGATGCCGACGACCGTGCCGTCTTCTCCCATGACCGGGAATTTGGTGCAGAGATGCACATGGTCGCCGTCCGTGTGGGGGATGACGTGCTCCTCGGTCACGTCCTGGCCCGTTTCGATGGCCCGGCGTTCCTGGTTCCGGAACTCCTCGGCCAGATGCGTCGGGAACACGTTGCCGGCGTTCAGGCCCTCGATCTTGGCGGGGTCCAGGCCCAGCTGGTTGGTGTATTCCTTGTTCATCAGCAGGTAGCGCCCGTCGGCGTGCTTGAGCGCGACCAGCGCCGGCGCGTGGTCGATGAAGGCGCGCAAGGTTTCCTCGCTGCGGCGAAAGGCCAGTTCCGCGCTGCGTTGTTTTTTCATCACCCAGGCGACAACCGCGGCCGGCACGATCATGGCCACCGCTGCGAAGGCGGTGGAGGTGGTGACGTACTCCCAGCGAAGCTTGTGCGGCTCGGGGGCATGGCCGGGGTCGATGACGGCATTCACCATGTCTTCAAGCGCGAACTCCCACAGGTACGCGAGCCCGAACACGGCGGCCAGGGTTGCTCCGTACAGCGCGATCAGTTGGCGGTTGTTCAACAGCGCCATCCTTCAAGAGCGCCCGCGTTCTTAGTGCGCGGGTCGGCGGCCCGGTTCGGACCATGTACTAAACCGCATATACCGGGATGCGGCCGGGGTCCAGCATATCCGCTTGCCGGGGAATTTCACCCGCGATTTGCCTCGCCCAGCGCCAGCCCGGCGACGAAGGCCTCGGCGGCGGCCAGGCGCTGCCGGTCGATGCCGGTGGCGTAACCGCCGCGCTCCAGGAAATCGACGACCTTGCCCGTCGCCACGTTGCCCTTGGCCCCCGGCGCGTAGGGGCAGCCGCCCAGCCCGCCGACGGAGGAATCGAAGGTGCGCAGCCCCTTTTCCAGGCTGACCGCGATGTTGTCGAGCGCGCGGCCGCCCGTATCGTGGAAATGGCCGGCCAGGTCGGCGGCGTCGGCGACATTCAGCACCGCGTCCAGCATGGCGGCGACGGCCTCGGGCGCCGCCTTGCCGATGCTGTCGCCGAGGGAGACCTCATAACAGCCGAGGGCGAACAACGCCTCGGTCACGCGGGCGGCGGCGGCGGGTGCCACCGCGCCCGAATAGGGGCAGTCGGTGACGCAGGACACATACCCCCGCACGGGAATGCCGTCGGCCCGGGCGGCGTCCATGAGCGGGCGGAAGCGGTCCAGGCTTTCCGCGATGGAACAGTTGATGTTCTTTCGGCTGAACGCCTCCGACGCGGCGGCGAACACGGCGACCTCGTCGACCCGCGCGGTCCGGGCCGCTTCGTAACCCCGCATGTTGGGGGTCAGGGCGGCATAGGTCACGCCGGGCCGCCGCGCGATCGCGGCCATGACCTCGGCCGCGTCGGCCATCTGCGGCACCCATTTGGGCGACACGAAGCTGGTCGCCTCGATTTTGCGGAACCCGGCCTCGGCCAACAGGTCGATCAGCCGCACCTTGTCCTTGGTCGGGATCAGGCGCTTCTCGTTCTGCAGGCCGTCGCGCGGCCCGACTTCGTAAATGGTTACGGAACTTTCCGTCATGTCTGCCTCTCGGGCGGGCCTCCTGCTTCGGGACGCGAAGCCTGTCCTCGGGCCGCGTCACGCGCGGACCCGTGGGCTCCTCGGCATGAGGTTACATGTATTTCCGCGTCCTGAGGAGGCGCGAAGCGCCGTCTCGAAGGACAAGGGGTCATGCCCCCTTTCCTCCGAATAGTTGCTGTCCCCGAAATCGCTCGAAATCGTCGTGCCCTTGCGCGACACGGGCATTCACGCCTTCTTTCTCACCCTGTCTTCTCACTGCCTCACCGCCTCTGTGGTGACCTTTGGAATAGTTGAACCACAGAGGCAGTGAGACGGTGAGGCTACGGCGTCATTCCCGCCTGCCTTCGCCGAAGCGAAGCCTCGGCTTCGCGCAGGCAGGCGAAGGCGGGAATCCATGCCCCTGGACCCCCGCCTTCGCGGGGGTGACGAAATGGGGCGGCCAGTGGAGGCCGCTCTGCGGTCTCTGTGACAGGCTCTGTGTGCTCTGTGTCTTATTACCTGGCCGCACCCCGGCACCAGCCTTTCCGGGAACCCCCTATTAATGGGTCACAGAGAGCACAGAGGAGACACAGAGATCACAGAGGAGGGAGAAACATCGCGGACAAAAAGTTACTGTCCCCGAAATTCTGTGTCTCAATTACTTGGTCGATCCCCGGCACAGCCTTTCCGGGAACCCCCTAATTAATGGGTCACAGAGAGCACAGAGGAGGCACAGAGATCACGGAGGAGGGAGAAACATCGCGGACAAAAAGTTACTGTCCCCGAAATTTTGGTGTGCTTGGGACCGGCTTGTTAACCATGGCAAGTTCCAACCTTCAGATTAGCCAATGATATGGGTTTAACTTACAGTTGTTTCTATGACCGATTATCTAGGCCAATTCGATTTCCAAAGCTGCCGTGACCTTGTTGAAAAGCTGGAACGCGAACGCTTACGGTTTGAAAATACCCAAAATCGCGAGCAGCAAGCTGATCACGCGGTGAATTTTTGCCTCACCGCATGGCACCTGATCGATTGGACATATACGGCCGCCAAAGCCAATCAGCTGGAGTTCAGGCTTTCGGACGGTACCGAGCCGAACTGGGAGACGCTCAAGGATTATCGGAACTACCTCTACAGCCGATGCGAAGACATTAGATACTTGGATGTTGTCGCGAACACGTGGAAGCACCGGGAAATACGCCAGAGACCCAACCGACCTGAGATTAAGGTAACTGCAAGCGCGACTACCACCATGGCACAATGGGAGAGACTTTCCGATCTCTCAGCCTTGGATCAACCGTTCGTCTGGAAAGTAGTTGATGGCGAGAAGCGTGAGGCTTGGAAGGACGTGTTCATGAGAGTGTCGGGGTTCTGGCACGAACTCGTCTACGGGGAAACGAGGGAGCGTTAGATATCCGGCATATTCCGAACTATCACTCCCCCATCACCAAGAGAGGGCTGACGCCCTGCCAACCTGCAACTTGCGTTAGGTGGTTATGATCAAAAGGGCTGTGGCCAGCCACTCCCGCCCCACCTGAAACCCTTCCGCTCCCCACCGGACAGCGGTCGCTTCCCACCTACATCCTAAACACCCCGAACCCGCCCGGCGGCGTCGGGCGGTTGAGGGCGATTTTCAGGGAGTGGGCCAGCACCCGGCGGGTTTCCGCCGGGGTGACGATGCCGTCGTCCCACAGCCGCGCGGTGGCGTAGAGGGGATCGGCCTGTTCGTTGAACTGGGCGATGATGGGGGCCTTGAAGTCCTGTTCGTCCGCTGCCGACCACGTACCGCCGGCGCGCTCGATGCCGTCGCGCTTGACCGTCGCCAGCACGCCCGCCGCCTGTTCGCCGCCCATCACGGCAATTTTGGAGTTCGGCCAGGTCCACAGGAAGCGGGGCGAATAGGCGCGCCCGCACATGCCGTAGTTGCCGCCGCCGTAGGATGCCCCGATGAACAGCGTCACCTTGGGCACCCGCGCCGTGGCCACCGCCGTGACCATCTTGGCGCCGTCCTTGGTGATGCCCTCGGCCTCGAACCGGCGGCCGACGATGAAGCCGGAAATGTTCTGCAGGAACACCAGGGGGATGCCCCGCTGATCGCACAGTTCGATGAAATGGGTCGCCTTCAGGGCCGAGGCGGAAAACAGAATGCCGTTGTTGGCGACGATGCCCACGGGCACGCCGTCGATATGCGCGAAGGCGCAGACGACGGTTTCGCCGTACAGGCGCTTGAACTCGTCGAACCGCGAGCCGTCGACGATGCGCGCGATGATCTCGCGCACGTCATAGGGCATGCGCGGGTCGGCGGGGATGATGCCGTTGATCTCGGCCGGGTCGTAGGCCGGGTCTTCCGGTGCGGCGAGCTGCACGCCGTGGACGGCGGGCGCGCGGTTGAGGTGCGCCACGGCGGCGCGCGCGATCTCCAGCGCATGGCCGTCGCTTTCGGCGTAATGGTCGGCGACGCCGGACTTGCGGCAATGCACGTCGGCGCCGCCCAAATCTTCCGCCGTCACTTCCTCGCCCGTCGCGGCCTTCACCAGCGGCGGGCCGCCCAGGAAGATCGTGCCCTGGCCCTTGACGATGACGCTTTCGTCGCACATGGCGGGCACGTAGGCGCCGCCCGCCGTGCACGACCCCATGACCACGGCGATCTGCGGGATGTTGGCCGCCGACATGTTGGCCTGGTTGAAGAAGATGCGCCCGAAATGGTCGCGGTCGGGGAACACCTGGTCCTGGTTGGGCAGGTTGGCGCCGCCGGAATCGACCAGATAGACGCAGGGGAGATGGTTCTCCATGGCGATTTCCTGGGCCCGCAGGTGCTTCTTCACGGTGATGGGGTAGTACGTTCCGCCCTTCACCGTGGCGTCGTTGCACACGATCATGCAGTCCGTGCCCGACACGCGGCCGATCCCGGCGATCATGCCGGCCCCCGGCACCTCGCCGCCGTACATGTTCCAGGCCGCGAGCTGGCCGACCTCGAGGAACGGGGAGCCCGGATCGAGCAGGCTCTTCACCCGGTCGCGGGGCAGCAGTTTGCCGCGCATCACATGACGGTCGCGGGCCTGCTCGCTGCCGCCCTGTTCCACGACGGCGCGGTGGTCCGACAGCGCCGCGATCAGGCCGTCCATGCGTTCCCGGTTTTTCTTGAAGGCCGCGTTGCCGGTGTCGATCCGGGATTCGAACTTGGGCATCAGGCGGTCTCCTGGAACAGTTCGCGGCCGATCAGCATGCGGCGGATTTCCGACGTGCCGGCGCCGATTTCATACAGCTTGGCGTCGCGCAGCAGGCGGCCCGTGGGGCTTTCGTTGATGTACCCCATGCCGCCCAGCGCCTGCACGGCCTGCAGCGCGACCTGCGTCGCCTTCTCGGCGGCGTAGAGGATGCAACCGGCGGCGTCCTTGCGCGTGGTCACGCCCCGGTCGGCGGCCTGGGCCACGGCATAGACATAGGCGCGGCAGGCGTTCATGTCGGTGTACATGTCGGCCAGCTTGCCCTGCATCAACTGGAACTCGCCGATCGCCTGGCCGAACTGCTTGCGGTCGTGGACATAGGGCACGACGATGTCGAGGCAGGCCTGCATGATGCCGACCGGCCCGGCGGCCAGCACCAGGCGCTCGTAATCCAGGCCGGACATCAGCACCTTCACCCCGCCGTCGACCGCGCCCAGCACGTTTTCCGCCGGCACCTCGCAGTTCTCGAACACCAGCTCGCAGGTGTCGGAGCCGCGCATGCCCAGCTTGTCGAGCTTCTGCGCCGTCCCGAACCCCACCATGCCTTTCTCGACCAGGAAGGCGGTGATGCCCTTGGATCCCGCCTCCGGCTGGGTCTTGGCGTAGACCACCAGAACGTCGGCCTGGGGCCCGTTGGTGATCCACATCTTGCTGCCGTTCAGGATGTAGCGGTCGTTGCGCCGCTCGGCCCGAAGCTTCATGCCGACCACGTCGGACCCGGCCCCGGGCTCGCTCATGGCGAGCGCGCCCAGATGTTCGCCGGTGATCAGCTTGGGCAGGAACCGCGCCTTCTGCTCGGCGGTGCCGTTGCGGTTGATCTGGTTGACGCAGAGGTTGGAATGGGCGCCGTAGGACAGCGCCACGGAGGCCGAGGCGCGGGAGATTTCCTCCATCGCTACGCAATGGGCGAGGTAGCCCATGGCCGCCCCGCCGTGGTCCTCGTCCGCCGTGATGCCGAGCAGGCCGAGCTTGCCCAGCTCCGGCCACAGGTCGCGGGGGAATTCGTTGGTCGCGTCGATCTCGGCGGCGCGCGGCGCGATGCGGTCCTGCGCGAAGCGGAAAACCGTGTCGCGCAGGGCCTCGACCTCGTCGCCGAGCGCAAAGGTCATGCCGGTGGTGAACATGCCAATTCCTCCCAAGAACCTGGGCGCGATTATCCCGGTCCCATGACCGGCGCACAAGGCGAATGGGTTGACGTTACGTCAAGAAGGGAACCACTGAGGCGGTGAGGCCGTGAGAGGTACTGGATTCCCGCTTTCGCGGGAATGACGCCAGAAACCGGCTCATCCCGTCACCCCCGCGAAGGCGGGGGGCCAGCCCTTCTTCCCCTTTCCCTCTCACTGTCTCACCGCCTCCGTGGTTCCCTTCTTGCCCTTCCGGCGGTTTGCCGCCCACAATCGGGCAGAACCAAAAACCCACCGCAGGAGACATCCCACATGACCATCGAACATCTGAACTCGGGCGAAATTCTCAGCCAGGGCACGGCGACGGACACCACCGTCCATCTGTGCGGCCTGACCGGCGGCGACACGTCGAAGGACGTGGCCGGGCAGACCCGTGACGTGCTGGCCAAGATCGACGCCTGCCTGGCGCACTTCGGCACGGACAAGTCGAAGCTGCTGACCGCCGTGATCTACCTGGACGACCTGCGCCGCAAGCCGGCCATGAACGAGGTGTGGAAGGAATGGCTGGGCGATCTCAACCGTCCGGCCCGGGCCTGCGTCGGCGCGCAGCTTGAAATGGGCACGCAGGTCGAAATCATGGTGACGGCGGCGCGCTGACCGCCTAGTGCAGGCGCCCGCCCGTGCGGGGGGCGGTTTGTGCGGCGATGGCGGCGGCGACCTGACGCCAGGTTTCCGCGCCGTCGCTGTCGCCCTCCGCTTCCAGCTCGCGCACGCGGCGGTTCGCTTCCGTCAGGGCAGCCTCGCCGTAGCGTAGGATGAACCGGCGCACGGTTTCTTCGAAGTTTGCGGTACGGGCCCTGTCGGGCATCTCTCCAGTTCCCCCAGAACAGGCGTCCATATCTGGCGGATGGACCGGACGACGTTATCCCGCCGTCCGCGGCGGGGTGTTGATCCAGATCAATTGCAGATATTGGAATATGCGCGAGACTTTCGCCCACGGGATGCCGGATCGGCACCGAACCTTGGGGAAGTATCATGGAAAAGCCGTGCGTTGACTGCGCCCACCGTCAGGCCGCCGAATGGTCGGTTCTGGAGGGGGCGAGCGTCGCCCATATGAATTGCGCGCGCCGCACGCGGAATTTTCTTGCCGGTGAGGTCATCTATCACGAAGGCGACGCGGCAACCGGCGTGTATTGCGTGTCGTCGGGCCTGGTCGGCATCCGCAAGGTCGACGCGGACGGTGAATCGGTGCTGCTGCGTCTGGTCCGTCCCGGCGAAACCTTCGGCTATCGCTCGCTTTTGACCGGCATGCCCCACGGCGTCAGCGCGGAAGCCTTGAAGGAAGGCCGCATCTGCTTTGTCCCGGCACCCGCGATGCACCGCATGACGGCGGAAAATCCGGCGCTGGTCATGGCCTTCTTCCATCATCTGGCCAAGGACATGGCCGAGGCGGAAACCAAGGTTCTGGAAACGGTGACGGCGTCCTGCCGGGTGCGTTTCCTGCGCCTTCTGGTCGCGCTGGGCGGCGATGCCGACGGCGACGCCGGATGCGAGGTGCATCTGGAACTGCCCGTGTCGCGCCAGGATATCGCGTCCCTGATCGGGGTGCGGTCGGAAACCATGTCGCGGATCATCCGCGCCATCGAAGGCGAAGGCCTGGCCCATTTCAAGGGCCGCCATGTGGACATTCCCGACGCCCGCCGTCTGGCCGACGAAAGCACCGGTTCGCTCGCGGCCTGATGTGCCCGGCCCGGATCAGGTTCCGGAAATCAGTTCAATAACCTCGCGGGTCACGGCCTGCGTGCCCATGTCGCCGCCGAATTCCATGGGGCGCAGGCGGTTCGCCTCGAACCCCTTCTGCACGGCGTCCTCGATCACCGTGGCCGCGTCGGCCAGCCCGCCGTGTCCGCCCATGCGGTCCGCGAGGTAATCCAGCATCAAGGCAGCCGACAGGATCGCGGCCAGGGGATTGGCCTTGTCCTGGCCCATGATGTCGGGGGCCGAGCCATGGGCCGGCTGGAACAGGGCGTGTTCATCCCCGATCTCGGCGCAGGACGCCATGCCCATGCCGCCGACCAGCCCGCCCGCCAGGTCCGACAGGATGTCGCCGAACATGTTTTCCATGACCAGCACGTCGAACTCCCAGGGCCGGCGGATCAGATCCAGGGCCTGGGCGTCGACGTAGTTGTAGGACGCGGGGATGTCCGGGAAGGCGGCCTTGCGTTCGTCGAAGATCTTGCGGAAAAAGGCCATGGAACGGAACACGTTGGCCTTGTCGACGCAGGTGACCATCCCTTTGCCGCCCTTGGCCTTGCGCTTTTCGGCCAGGCGGAAGGCGAAATCGAACAGCTTTTCCGAGGTCGGGCGGGTGATGCGCAGGATGTCCTGGACCTCGTTGTCGGTGGCCACGGTCTCGCGCTTGTTGGCGGCGGCGGAATAGAACAGGCCCTCCGTCGATTCCCTGAGGATAATCAGGTCGATGCCATCGGCGCGGGGATCGGCCAGGCGCCGGGGCGCGTTGGGATAGGCCTTCACCGGGCGCACGCCCGCATACAATTGAAACCGTTCGCGCAGCCGCAGGTGCGGCGAGATTTCCGTGCCGTCCGGGTGGCGCACCGCCGGCAGTCCAATCGCGCCCAGCAGGATCGCGTCGGCGTCGGCCGAGGCGTCTTCATGCCCGGGCGCCATGTCCTGACCCGTTTCCTTGAAATACCCGGCCCCGGCCTGAAGGTCGGTGCAGGCCAGGCGAAAGCCGCCCGTGCGCGCCCGCGCGGCTTCGATCACGGCGAGCGCCGCGTCGGTCACGTCGACGCCGATCCCGTCGCCGCGGATCACGGCGATATTGCATTTGGTTTCATTCATATTGGTGTTTCCTCGGTTGACCGTTCCGCCCTATCGTATCGCCATGCGCAGCGCAACCGCCTATCGCACCGCCCGGGAGCTCGTCGCCGAAGTGACGGGCGGCCATGCCGCGCCCTCGGACATCGCCGCCGGGGTGCTGGCGGATATCGCCGCACTCGATCCCAAGCTCAACTGTTTCGCCCATTTCGACCCCGGCACCGTGATGGCCCAGGCCCGCGCCCTCGACGCCCGCATCGCCAAGGGCGAGGATTTGGGCCCGCTGGCGGGCCTGCCCGTGGCCATCAAGGATCTGATCGCCATGAAGGGGGCGCCCACGGCCTTCGGCTCCAAGATCATGGCGGGCAACGTGATCGATGCCGACGCGCCCTCGGTGGCGCGCATCCGCGCCGCCGGCGCCGTCATGTTGGGCAAGTCGACGACCAGCGAATTCGGCTGCAAGGCCGTGGGCGACAGCCCGCTCACCGGCATCACCCGTAATCCCTGGAACCTGGACTGCACGCCCGGCGGGTCCTCGGCCGGGGCGGCGGCCCTTGCCGCGTCCGGCATCACGCCGGTCGCCATCGGCACGGACGGCGGCGGGTCCGTGCGCATCCCGGCCAGCCTCTGCGGCCTGTTCGCGATGAAGGCGCAGTTCGGCCGCGTGCCGGTATGGCCCGCCTCGGCGACGGCGAGCCTCGCCCATGTCGGGCCGCTCAGCCGCGACGTGCGGGACAGTGCGCTGATGATGGGGGTGGTTTCCGGCTTCGACGCCCGCGATCCCTTCGCCGTGGCCGGGCCGGTGCCGGACTATCTGGGGGCATGCGAGCGCGATCCCAGGGGGCTGCGCGTCGCCTATTCGGATACCTTCGGCTACGCCCGGCCCGACCCGGAAATTACCGCGCTGTGCCGGGCGGCGGCGGAACGGCTGGAAAAACTCGGCTGCATCGTCGAGGACGTGCCCCACCTGTTCGACGATCCCGTCGACATCTGGGCGGCGGAATTCTATGCCGGTGTCGGCACGAAGTTGAAAGACGCCCTGGCGACCCGGCGGGGCGACATCGACCCCGGCGTCGCCAAGGTTCTGGACAAGGCTTTGGCCCAGGACCTGAACAGTTACTATTCGAAGGTGTTCGAACGCCATGCGTTCCGCGAAACCGTGCGGCACATCTTCGATACCTACGACGTGATCGCCAGCCCGACCCTGCCGGTGACGGCGGTGCCCGTGGGCCGCGACCGGCCCAAGGGGCATGAGGACCGCTCGCCCATCGACTGGGTCTACTACACCTATCCGTTCAACCTGACGGGCCATCCGGCGGTCAGCATCAACGCCGGGTTCACGGCGGCCGGCATGCCCACGGGCCTGCAACTGGCGGCCCGGCCCTTGGCCGAGGAAACCCTGTTCACCCTGGCCGCCGCGATGCAGGACGCGGACCCGGACAAAAACCGCAGGCCGGATTTGGATTGAATGGAAGAATTCGATGAGTGACCTTATGAAAATTTCAGCATCGGTGGCCAAAGACATTGCAAGTAGTGTTTTTGGGATACCCACGAATGCTGTTTCGAGTTTACTCTCTAGATACACATGTCGGCGAGCAGAAGATGCATATGATATCCTTCTTAGCGAAATCAGCCAGGGAGTAGACCCGCTTCGTGCCGCGAATGAAGATGAAACGATTGCAGTTATCTATAAATACATGCTTGCCGCAAAAAATGGTGCGGCACGCCGAAATCTAAAACTGTTGGCGAGGGCGATCGCAGGTTTGGCGAAACGGGATAAGCTTTATGCCGACGAGTTTGCCAGATTTTCACAGGCGATAGAGGGATTGACGCGAGATCAAATTTTAGTCCTTGGCCGTATTCACTTCCACAAAACGCGCCTTAGGAAAGACGCGAGTTCCCACGAATTGTGGACACACTTAGAGAAAGAATTGGTCCCAGGGCAGTTTGAATCTGTCGATCATTTACTGGCAGTTTGTTGTTCTGCGCTGCACTCGGGCCTCGTGCTCAATCCTCGCGATTTTGATAGCGCCGGTGTCTTCACTACATCTCCATTGATGGACGAACTGGTTTCCCTTGTAGACTTTGAGAATGATTTGGACCTCTAAGGCCTCGGGTCGTTCAGGTTGTCCAACGGATAGATCGGCCGCCGCACGTTCTTGAAGTCGAGCTTGGAATAGTCGGAGCCGCACACACCTGTGCCCGCGCATTCGATCACCTGTTTGGCGAGTTCGCCGAACCCGGCGCGGTAGTGGATGCGGCTTTTCAGCATCAGGAAGGTCTTTTCCGTGGGGTCGATGCCCAGGCTGGTGAAGCAGGCCGTGTCGTTGGGCTCCTGCTGCCGCGAGATCACGCAGATCTGAACCTTCCCCGTGTCGAGAACGCCGCTTGGCCCCATGTCCATGGTCACGCCGCGGCTGGCCGGGCCCTTGTTCTTGTAGATGCCGTCGGTCAGCGCCTTGACCCGGCCGGTTACTTTCAAGGGCTTGCCGGTCTCGCCAATGGCCGGCATGTCGACCTTGCCGCCGAGGTCGAGGGTGATCTCGGCGCCGATGCCGGCCTGGGTCATCTTGCGCACCGCATCCGGATCGCAGATCGCGAAGGCGGCGACGTCGTCCAGCCCGGCGTCCAGGATCGCCGCCAGCACGGTCATGGTGTCCTGCGTGCCGCCGGAGGATGCGTTGTCGTAATGGTCCAACAGGACCACGGGGCCGTCGCCTTTGTTGATCTCCCGGGCGCGGGCGATGGAACGTTCCAGGGGTTCGATCTCGTAGACGAAGGCCTTGCGTTCGTTCCAGGCGAAATCCAACAGCTCGTCCCGATACTTCGCGGCAAGTGCCCGGTCCCCGTCGGTCACCACCACGGCGGAGACCCCGGCGTTGTAGATGTCCGCATGGGGGAAGCCCGTGAACAGGGTGGCGGCCAAGGCACCTTCCTTTTCCATGCGCCGTGTCATGGCTTGCAGTTCCTTGTTGGGAAAGTCGCCCGAGCCCTGGCGCATGACATGCGGCAGCATGGGCCGGTTGCCCCAGGCGATGGTCGGTTGGGCCTCGCCGCGCAGCAGGGCGTAGACGGGCCGCCCGGCGCGCTGCGCCGTCTCGTACATGTCGATATGCGGGTAGGTCTGATATCCGGCGAGGCAGGTCACGTTCTCCGCCAGGTCGGGATAGAGGTTGGTGTGCATGTCCAAGGCCACGGCGATGGGCAGGTCGGGGGCGACGGCGCGGATCTGTTGGATCAGGCTGCCCTCGCCGTCTTCCCGGCTGTCGGTGACCATGGCGCCGTGGAGGTCGAGGAACAGGGCGTCGCAGCCGGCCTTGACCGAATTCACGATCCGCTCCGCCATGTAGTCGAAGGCGGCGTCGGCCACGGGGCCGGACGGCCAGGCGTTGGCGGCGATGGGAATGACGATCTCGGCCCCGGCGTCCTCGGCCAGGTCGATAAAGCCGCCCGTGCCGCTGCCGGTGCCCTTGAAGGCCTTGTAGGCGGCGTTCCCTTCGTAGGGCATGGGGGTCGAGCGGGCGAACCGTTCGATCGGCGTCGGCACCGGCGAAAAGGTGTTGGTTTCGTGTTTCATCATGGCGATGACGACGCGCATGGGGTTCCTCCCGGGGGTCAAGGTCGGCGATTGAACTTCAGGCAGGGAAAGCTTAGCGGGGCTTGGCGCCGACCACCAGCCGCGTCAGGCCGGGGACCATTTCGTGTTCCTGGATGCCGGTGAAGCCGACCTCTTTCATGCGGGCGGTCAGCCAGCCCGGCGTGACCGAACGCGCTTCGGGCGTGAAGGCCATGTGCTGAAGCTGCCACAGCGCGGCCATGGGCGGGCCCTGGCGGTCGTCGTCGACCATGAAGTCGTGGACCATGAAACGGCCGCCGGGGGCCAGGCTGGCGAAGGCGTCGGACACCATGCGCGGCAGCTCGCCGCCGGGAATGCCGGAAAACAGATAGGACATGAGGATCGCGTCCTGTTCCGTCGGCCAGGCGATCTCAAGCGCGTTGCCGGGGATATAGCGCACGCGGTCGACCATGCCCGCCTCGGTGATGAAGCGCCAGCCCAGTTCGGACACGTTGGGGAAATCGATGATGGTCGAGGTCAGCTCCGGATTGGCTTCCAACAGCCGGATGGTCATCGCCCCCGTGCCGCCGGCCACGTCGAGCAGCGTCTTCGCCCCCTCGAGGTCGACCAGCCGGGCCAGGGTCTTGCCCGGGCCGAGGGAGCCCGCGTGCTGGGCCTCGGAATAGATCGCCGCCTGCTTGGGGTCGGCCATCCAATGCTGGTAGCTGTCGACCGCGTCCGGGTCGAGGGAGCCGTCCATGACCTCGTTCAACTGCTGCAGGAAGGGGTACATCTGGCGGTCGATCTGATAGCGCAGGTAGTCGCCGAAATCGTACTTGGCGCCGCGCGACAAAAACGCCTCGGCCCCCGGCGAGTTGGCGTAGACCTCGTCGTCGGAACGGTCGACCAGGCCGACGCTGGTCAGCGCCGTCATCAGGGTGGTGATGCGGTTGGCGGGAATCCCGGTTTCCTTGGATATATCGGCCGTGGTCTTGGGGCCGTCGGCCAGCACCGTGAAGACGTCCACGTGCAGGGCCGCGAACAGCGCCTTGGAGGCCATGAAGCCGAAGGCAAGTTGCGAAACGTCCTCAGCCGTTTCCACCAGGCGTCCGTCCATCCGGGTGCCCCTTTCAGTCCTGATTGTCCGTTGATCGTTCGCGGCCAACCTACCACGCGGTTCCGCAATGTCCAAAACGGGCCCCGGCGGGACGTGGCGCATCCGCCCATAATGGTTGTAGACTTAAGTCCATGTTCACTTTAGGGCGTTGACGCCGTCCGTGCACCGCGTCCTAATTGACCGCCGAATACCGACGAAGGCAGTTCATGGTTTGCGGGAGGCGCTCCGATGAATTTTGCCAAGGGCCTGATACTGACATGCGGTGCCACCGGCGCGATCCTCGCGGCTGTGGCCGTGACGGGCCTGAATCATGACCTCAGGGGCGTGGGGCCGGCGGGCAAGGAGGCGAGTTTGACGCCCCATATCGTCACCCTGCCGCCGATACCGCTTATACTGGGGGTGACGGAGGATGCGGTGGTGGTGTCGCTGAGTCTGACCGTGCCAGGCACGGTCGAACGGGCGGTGGTTTGCGCGCGGGCGAATGAGGTTCAATCCACCGCGGCGCGTTTGATCAAGGAGAGGGTCAAGGCGTCGAGCCCTACCGGCACGACCATCCCGTTGGATCTGGACCGCATCCTGCATGCCACCATCGCCGGTATCGTCGGCGACAAACAGGTCGAGCGGGTCGCGGTGATCGTGACCCCCGTCGGGGCGACGCCGCCCGCCGCCACCTGCCTTTAGCGACACCCTCAATCCCATAAAGCCGCAATTCTCGTCCGCCCGGCCGCGTCATGGTTCGGGGCCGGATTGCCGGTTTTTCACGAATTCCCGCCGAGGGGTTCACGGCGGCGGGGTGAATTCGTTAATATGGATATCCAACACGGAGTGTGAGAAGGATAACAGAGGAAGCATTTGTGGAAGATATCTACGAAACGGAATACGAAACAGGACAAGATAATATTCAGAAATTCGGGATGGATATTCATCATCCCGTATTCTGGATATCGGCAATTTTTGTATTTTTATTTGTTATTGGAACACTGATCGCGCCGGGTCCGGCGAAAATATTGTTCGATGGCGCCAAATCCTGGTCCATCGATTATTTCGACTGGCTGTTCATGGCCGGGGCCAATGTGTTTGTCCTGTTCTGCGTGACGCTGATTTTCCTGCCCGTGGGGAAAATCCGCCTGGGCGGGCGGGATGCGACGCCGGAATTTTCCGTGATGTCGTGGTTCGCCATGCTGTTCGCCGCGGGCATGGGGATCGGGCTGATGTTCTGGTCCGTGGCGGAACCCACGGCCTATTACACGAATTGGGCCGGAACGCCCCTGGGGGTGGAGCCCCGCACGCCCGGCGGCGCCGACGCGGCGCTCAGCGCGACCATGTTCCATTGGGGGCTGCATCCCTGGGCAATCTATGCGGTGGTCGGGCTGTCGCTGGCGTTCTTCACCTACAACAAGGGCCTGCCGCTGACGATCCGCTCCGGATTTTATCCGTTGATCCAGGACCGCGCCTGGGGCTGGTTCGGCCATGGGGTCGACACGGTCGCCGTGTTGGCGACCCTGTTCGGCCTGGCCACGTCCCTGGGCTTCGGCGCCCAGCAGGCGGCGAGCGGCCTGCATTTCCTGTTCGATGTCCCCAACACCATCAACCTGCAGATCGCCATCATCTTCGGCGTCACCGCCGTCGCCGTGTTTTCCGTGGTGCGCGGCCTCGACGGCGGGGTCAAGGTTCTGTCCAACATCAACATGGTCATGGCGGCGGTGCTGCTGGCCTTCGTGTTCGTGGTCGGGCCGACGGGCACCATCGTGACGAACATTCTTGATACGGGGAAAAGCTACATCACCACCATCGTGCCGCTCAGCAACTGGATCGGGCGCGAGGACGAGAAATTCTTCCACGGCTGGACCGTGTTCTACTGGGCCTGGTGGATTTCCTGGTCGCCCTTTGTCGGCATGTTCATCGCCCGGGTATCGCGCGGCCGCACCGTGCGCCAGTTCATCGTCGCCGTGCTGCTGGTGCCGACCCTGGTGACGCTGGTGTGGATGGCCGTGTTCGGCGGCTCCGCCCTGTATCAGGTCGAGGCCGACATGGGCGACCTGGCCGACGGTCTCGAAGACGTGTCCCTCGCCATGTTCCAGATGCTCGACAACCTGCCGCTGGCCCCGATCACGTCCTTCGTCGCGATCTGCCTGGTGCTGGTGTTCTTCATCACCTCGTCGGACTCGGGCTCGCTGGTGATCGACAGCATCACCGCCGGCGGTAAGCTCGACGCGCCCGTGGTTCAGCGCATTTTCTGGGCCGTGATCGAAGGCGTGGTCGCGGCGGTCCTGCTGTTCGGCGGCGGGGTGGATGCCCTGGGCGCGCTGCAGGCGGCGGCGATCTGCGTCGGGCTGCCGTTCACGGTGATTTTGCTGGCGATGTGCGTAAGCCTGTACCTGGGGCTCCGCCATGAACTCGCGGGCGAGCGGGCGGCGGCGGGCTGAATTAGCCCCCCGTCTTGCGATAAGGGGTCAGGAAATCGCGGAACCGGCGCGCGACCTCGGGCGGGGTCACGGTCGGGCGGCCCAGTTCCTTCATGGAACCGGGTGCTATCTTCATGTGGATCAGGTGCGGGCCGGGGGTCTTCAGGGCTTGCGTCACCGCCTGCTTGAGCCCGTCCAGACTGTCGGCCTCCCAGCCGGCGGCATAACCGCAGGCCTGGGCGACGCGGGCGAAGCGCACGGCGGGTGCCGTGGTCGGCTGGCCGCCCGTGGAATCGTAGGTGCCGTTGTCGAACACCATGTGGATCAGGTTCGTGGGCGCCATGGCGCCGATGGTCGCCAGGGATCCCAGCTTCATCAGGGCCGCCCCGTCGCCGTCGAACACGACGATGGGCGAGGTCACGTTGAGCGCGGCACCCAACCCCATGCCGGCGGCCCCGCCCATGGAGCCGACCTGATAGAGGTGCTGCTTGCGGTCCTCGATGGTGAACAGTTCGCGCCCGCACTTGCCCGTGGTGGCGATGATGCCGGCATTCTCGGGCAGAACCTCTAGCACCGCTTCCATGGATTTCATGCGTCCCGGCAACGCGCCGCCGGTGAACAGGTCATGGACCGGGCCCAGGTCGGGGGCGGGCAGGGCGGTGGCGTCCAGGCCGCCGTCCGCCACGCTGCCCTTTTCCATGATGAAGGCGAAGGGCAGGTTCTCGGCCTCCATATAGCTCAGGGCCACTTTCAGGGCGGGCTCCACGGTTTCGGCCTCGGTCGGGAAGGGCAGGTGCGGGATGCGGATGACGTCGAGTAGATCCGGCGTGATCTCGCCCATGACCTCGTGCTGGGGTTCGTCCTTCAGCCCCGGCGCGCCGCGCCAGGTAGTCACCACCAGGGACGGGATGCGGAACGGGTGGTTGAGGGATGTCAGCGGGTTGACCGCGTTGCCCAGGCCTGAGTTCTGGAACATCACCACCGTGCCGCGCCCGGCCAGCCAGGCGCCCGAGGCGATGGCCACGGCCTCGCCCTCGCTGGCCGCCGGCACGTAGTCGAGCCGCGCGTTACCGCCCCCGGTGGTCCCGCCGACCACCTTATTGATGAGCGGCGTCAGAAACGAGCAGGGCACGCCGGTAAAGAAGTCGAACCCCCGGGCGCGCAGGGGTGTCAGGAAATCGTCGGCGTCGATCATGGCGGAGGCTCCGGGGGCCGGTTGGAACAAGGCGTCAGGCGCTTATGCCACGATCGTCACCCCCGCGAAAGCGGGGGTCCAAATGGCGGCAGGGCTGGATTCCCGCCTGCGCGGGAATGACGTCAATCTAACGGGCTGTTGTCGTCCGCGTCACAGGAACAACTTCGCCTGGTTCAGGTCGGCGGCCTGGTCGATGTCCATCCATTGTCCGGCCACGTAGGCGACGGAAATCTCAATGCCCCTGGCGACCAGACGGGAAAACAGTTCGGGCAGGCCCGCCTTGGTCAGGCCCTCGGCCAGCATGGCGTCGATTTCCGTGCGCACCAGCTCCGCGCCCTTTTCCGTGACGCGGGCCAGGCCGACCCATTCGCCCGAGACGGCGGCCTCAATCAGGTCGGGGCCCATGCGTTTCAGGGTCACGGGCGCGTCCTCGTCCATGAAGTCGGCGGCGAAGGGCAGGGAGCATTCGGCGAAATCGCGCACCCAGACCGTTTCGGCGGCGTCGCCCTTGTGTTCGTCGCCCCGCGCCCGCCATTGGCCGTCGACCACGACCACGATGTCGCCCGCGGTTTCCATCAGCTTGTCGACAAGGTGATGGCGGAACAGGATGTCGCCGTAGGCGATGACGCAGTCGCCCTGGATCGCGTCCTTGGCGCAGGCCAGGCTGCCGACCTCGCCGGTCTTTTCATAGAAGTCGTTGTCCACGGTCTGGATGCCGGGCAGGTTGATCATCTGCTTGGCATAACCGCGCACCACCGTGATGTCGCGCACGCCCGACTGTCTCAACGTATCGGTCAGGCGGGCCAGCAGCGGCCGGCCGCGCACGTCGATCATGCATTTCGGCCGGTCGGCGGTCAGCTCGCCCAGGGCCTGGCCGCGCGAGGCCGCCAGGATCACCGCGCCCGGCGCCTTCCTGGCCGGAAGGTAGCGGCCTTCGGCCTGGCGCAGTTCGGCATTGCCCTGCAGGTCGAAGATTTCCGACACGGTCGTGATATGCGGCTCGATCCCGGCCAGGCTTTCCTCGCGCAGGATGCAGGCCGTGGTTTCGCGCATGGCGGTGATCGCCGCGCGCAGGTTGTGGTTGGCCCAGATGGCGAGCGAGATGCCCGCCTTGCGGAAATCGTCGGTCGGCGTGGCGTAATACTTGGTCGGCACGATGACCACGGGCACGCGGTTGTCCCACTGGCGCATGAATTCCATGACCTCGTCCGCCGTCGCCAGCTTGGAATGACACAGCACGGCGTCGGCCCCGGCCTCGGCATAGGCATGGGCGCGGTCGAGCGCCTCGTTCAGGCCGCGCCCGGCGATGAAGGCCTCAAGCCGCGCGACGATGGAGAAGTCGGGGTCGGTCTGGCTGTCCTTGCCGGCCTTGATCTTGCCCGCGAACTCGGCCATGTCGGCCAGCGGCTGGCCCTCGCCGATGAAGGAATTGGTCTTGGGGAACAGCTTGTCCTCGATGCAGATGCCGGCGATGCCGCGCTGGCAGAACTTGGTCACCGCGCGGCGCATGTTGTTGAAGTTGCCCCAGCCGGTGTCGCCGTCGACCAGGATCGGGATCGAGGTGGCGTCGGACATGAATTCCAGGACTTCCAGGACCTGGGTCCAGGACGCCTCGTTGTTGTCGCGCACGCCCAAGGCCGCCGACATGGACAGGCCGGAGGCCCAGATGCCCTTGAACCCGGCTTCCTCGACGATCTTCGCCGACAGGCCGTTATGGGCCTCCATGATGAATTCCAGATCGGGCGAGGTCAGCATCCGGCGCAGCTTGCCGGCCTTGGTCAGGGGTTCGGAATGGGTCGTGCGGGCATCGCGGTTGAGCGTGTTCATGATTTCTCCGATGGCAGGTGGGGTCGGTCGGGTATGGTTCGGGAAATAGGACTAATCTATGGCAGGTATCGATACGTTCGATATAGATGGCGCGTTATAACCCGACGGCAACAAATTTGTCATTCACGAGTTTGCGGGGATGTCCATTTGCGGGCGTGCGGCGGGGGCGGAACCGGTCCGTTCGGCAACGCTCACTTGTATGGTCATAATTTATGCAAAATCAGCATATTGCATAAATATTAAACAAAATTCAGGGCGCATGCATCTCGCTCCAGGTCGCGAAACTTCGTTCAATATATTGAAATAAAACAAATATTTTTATCCTCCCGACGCCGATGGGAATTGGCACGGCGCTTGCCATTACCTTGCCGCAACGCAGCAACAATTCCTTATTTGGAGGCGATATAATGAAAACGTATTTCCGGGGGGCAGTGGCGGGCATCGCCCTGGCCGCGGCCGCGATGACGGGCACCGCCGCGCAGGCCGCCGACACCATCAAGGTCGGTATTCTCCATTCTCTGTCCGGCACCATGGCGATCAGCGAAACCACGCTGAAGGACGTCATGCTGATGCTGATCGAGGAGCAGAACAAGAAAGGCGGCCTGCTGGGCAAGAAGCTGGAGGCCGTCGTCGTCGATCCCGCGTCCAACTGGCCGCTGTTCGCCGAAAAGGCGCGTGAGCTGATCGAGGTCAAGAAGGTCGACGTGGTGTTCGGCTGCTGGACCTCGGTGTCGCGCAAGTCCGTGCTGCCGGTGTTCGAGGAACTGAATTCGGTCCTGTTCTATCCGGTCCAGTACGAAGGCGAGGAAAGCCAGAAGAACGTGTTCTACACGGGGGCCGCGCCGAACCAGCAGGCGATCCCCGCCGTCGATTACCTGGCCAAGCAGGAAGGCGTGAAGCGCTGGGTCCTGGCCGGGACCGACTATGTCTATCCGCGCACCACCAACAAGATCCTTGAAACCTATCTCAAGGACAAAGGCGTGCCCGCCGAAGACATCATGATCAACTACACGCCGTTCGGTCATTCCGATTGGCAGACCATCGTCGCCGACATCAAGAAGTTCGGGTCCGCCGGCAAGAAGACCGCCGTCGTCTCGACCATCAACGGCGACGCCAACGTGCCGTTCTACAAGGAACTGGCCAACCAGGGCATCAAGGCCGAAGACATTCCGGTCGTCGCGTTCTCCGTCGGCGAAGAGGAACTGGCCGGTCTCGACACCGCCCCCCTGGTCGGCCATCTGGCCGCCTGGAACTACTTCATGTCGGCCAACACGCCGGAAAACGCCGCGTTCATCAAGAAGTGGAAGGCCTTCATCAAGAATCCGAAGCGCGTGACCAACGACCCCATGGAAGCCCATTACATCGGCTTCAACATGTGGGTGAAGGCGGTCGAGATCGCCGGCACGACCAAGCCGGACGCCGTGATCGACAGCATCGTCGGCGTCACCGTGCCGAACCTGACGGGCGGCGTGTCGGCCATGATGCCGAACCACCACATCACCAAGCCGGTGCTGATCGGCGAGATCCAGGCCAACGGCCAGTTCGAAACCGTGTCCTCGACGCCGGGCCTGGTGCCGGGCGACGCCTGGTCCGACTTCCTGCCGGGCTCCAAGGACCTGATCTCCGATTGGCGCAAGCCCATGTCCTGCGGCAATTTCAACGTCAAGACCGGCAAGTGCAGCGGCAAGGGCTCCTGATCCAGGGCCCGGTCACAGCCGTGACGGACACAGACCACACGGGCGGGCGGGGCACAGGCCCCGCCCGTCACACCACCCGAAATTTCCGCAACCACCATCCTGGCAACGGCGGCAGGTTCATGGCGCGATCCATTCATTCATTATTGCTTTTCCTGGCCCTGGCCTGGTTGATCCCCGCGGGACCGGCGCAGGCGGACGACACGGCCCTCCAGGCGCAGATCGACGCCCTGGGCACGGGCGGGTTCTCCGAAACGGCCAAGCAGATTCAGGCCCTCGCGGCGTCCGGCGACGACCGCGTCGTCCCCGCGCTTCAGGCCCTTCTGGCCGGCGACCTTTACGTCCGGCCGTCCGACAAGAAAGTCTTCATCACCAAGAAAGCCGAGGGCGGGTTCACCCTGATCGATCCGCTGTCCGGCCAGGACGCGGGGACGTCCGACAGTTTCTCGGTCAAGAAGATCCGCGTGAACAACCGGCTCCGGCGTGAATTGAAGGCGGCCCTCGGCGGGCTGACGCTTTTGTCCAAGGACCCGGCGGCGCGGCTCAAGGCGGCGGGCGCGGTGTTCAAGTCTCAGGACCCGGACATGCTCGCACCCCTCGAGGCCGCGATCCTCAAGGAGACCGAGGACAAGGTGAGGAGGGCGCTGCAGGGTGCCCGCGCCGCCGTGCAGTTGAAATCCGACGTGCCTGAGGCCGACAAGATCGCGGCCCTCAAGCTGATCGAGGAACGGGGCGACCGCGACGCGCTGTCCGTGGCCCTGGCCGCCGCCGCCCAGTCCGAGGGCGCGGTGAAGGCCGCCGCCGAGGCCACGGCCAAATCCATCCGCCAGACCCTGGAACTGTGGGGGGCGGCGCAGAACGTATGGTACGGCCTGTCGCTGGGCTCGGTCCTGCTGCTCGCCGCCATCGGTCTCGCCATCACCTTCGGGGTCATGGGGGTCATCAACATGGCCCACGGCGAGATGGTGATGATCGGCGCCTATGTGACCTTCATGGTGCAGGAAGTCATCCGCACCTCCATGCCCGAGATGTTCGCCTATTCCCTGCTGATATCGGTGCCGCTGGCCTTCCTGGTCGCCGGCGCCGTCGGCATGGCGGTGGAACGCTGCATCATCCGCTTTCTTTACGGCCGTCCGCTGGAAACCCTGCTCGCGACCTGGGGCCTCTCCCTGGTCCTGCAACAGGCCGTGCGCACCATCTTCGGGCCGTCCAACCGCGAGGTCGGCACGCCGGATTACATGGCCGGCGCCTTCGAGATCGGCCATCTGACCATCACCTACAACCGGCTGTGGATCATCGTGTTCTCGCTGGTCGTGTTGTTCGCCCTGATGGCGGTCTTGAAAAAGACCTCGCTCGGCCTGCAGATGCGCGCCGTCACTCAGAACCGCCGCATGGCCGGGGCCATGGGCATCCGTACCAATTGGGTCGACGCCGTGACCTTCGGGCTCGGCTCCGGCATCGCCGGGATCGCCGGGGTCGCGCTCAGCCAGATCGACAACGTCAGCCCCAACCTGGGACAAAGCTACATCATCGACAGCTTCATGGTCGTGGTGTTCGGCGGGGTCGGCAACCTGTGGGGTACGCTGGTCGGCGCCATGACGCTGGGCGTCGCCAACAAGTTCCTTGAACCCTATGCGGGGGCGGTGCTGGGCAAGGTCCTGGTCCTCGTGTTCATCATCCTGTTCATCCAGAAACGTCCACGGGGGCTGTTCGCCCTCAAGGGCCGGGCGATCGAGACATGATGACCCTCAAGCTCATTCAGGGCGGCTTCGACCGCCGCACGGCGATCTTCCTGGGGCTGTTGTTCCTGATCGTCATCGCGGTGTCCGTGCTCAGCCTGGGGACCGACGCGGCCAACCCGCTGCATGTCTCGTCCTACACCGTGGCGCTGCTCGGCAAGTATCTCTGCTATGCCCTGCTCGCGCTCGCGGTCGATCTCGTCTGGGGTTTCTGCGGCGTGCTGTCGCTCGGCCACGCGGCGTTCTTCGCCCTCGGCGGCTACGCCATGGGCATGTACCTGATGCGCCAGATCGGCACCCGCGGCGTCTACGGCGATCCGATCCTGCCCGACTTCATGGTGTTCCTGAACTACAAGGAACTGCCCTGGTTCTGGTACGGCTTCGATCAGTTCTGGTTCGCGGCCCTGATGGTCGTCGCGGTGCCCGGTGTGCTCGCCTTCGTGTTCGGCTGGTTCGCCTTCCGCTCGCGGGTCACGGGGGTCTATCTCTCGATCATCACCCAGGCCCTGACCTTCGCCCTGATGCTCGCCTTCTTCCGCAACGACATGGGGTTCGGCGGCAACAACGGCCTGACCGATTTCAAGGAAATCCTGGGCTTCGACGTGCAGGCGGATTCAACCCGCGTCGGCCTGCTGCTGGCCTCGGCGGTGGCCTTGGCGCTTGGCTTCATCATCTGCAAGGCGCTGGTCAATTCCAAGTTCGGCAAGGTGCTGATCGCCGTGCGCGACGCGGAAAGCCGGACCCGTTTCCTGGGCTACCGGCCCGAGAACTACAAGCTTCTGGTCTGGACGCTGTCGGCCTGCATGGCGGGGGTCGCGGGGGCGCTCTACGTGCCCCAGGTCGGCATCATCAACCCGTCCGAATTCACGCCAGCCAACTCGATCGAGGTCGTGATCTGGGTCGCCGTCGGCGGCCGGGGTACCCTGGTCGGGGCCACCGTGGGCGCGATCATCGTCAACTTCGGCAAGACCCTGTTCACGGGCATTCTGCCGGAATTCTGGCTGTTCGCGCTGGGCGGGCTGTTCATCGCCGTGACCCTGTTCCTGCCCAAGGGCATCGTCGGCACCTATGACGACTGGAAGGCCAAGCGTCAGGCGTCAAGGAACGCCGCCGCCGCACCTCAGCCGCAGGAAGGGGATTGAGCGCATGTCCTCCAAAAGCTCGATCCTCTATCTGGAAAACGTCAACGTCTCGTTCGACGGCTTTCGCGCGCTGCGCGATCTGTCGCTGACGGTGAAGCCCGGCGAGATGCGCGCCATCATCGGCCCCAACGGGGCGGGCAAGACCACGATGATGGATGTCATTACCGGCAAGACCAAGCCCGACAACGGCCGCGTGCTGTTCGACGAGACCGTGAACCTGACCCGCCTGGACGAGGCGGAGATCGCCTCCCTCGGCATCGGCCGCAAGTTCCAGAAACCGACCGTGTTCGAAAATCACACGGTTTGGGACAATCTGGTGCTGGCGCTCAAATCCGGGCGGCGGGCCTGGGACACCCTGTTCCACCTCACCGGCGCCAAGGACCGGAAGGAGATCGAGGACATCCTCGAGATCATCCGCCTGACCCGGGTGAAGGACGAGGTCTCCGCCAACCTGTCGCACGGCCAGAAGCAGTGGCTGGAGATCGGCATGCTGCTGGCCCAGGACCCCAAGCTGCTGCTGGTCGACGAGCCGGTCGCCGGCATGACCGACGCGGAAACGGAAGAAACCGCGCGCCTGCTGCGCGACATCGCCCAGCGCCATTCCGTGGTCGTGGTCGAACACGACATGGCCTTCGTGCGCGATCTGGACGTTCAGGTCACCGTGCTGCACGAGGGCTCGGCCATCGCCGAGGGCACGCTGGATTACGTCAGCGCCGACGAGCGCGTCATCGAAGTCTATCTGGGGCGCTAGGGAGAGGACGCAGAGAGATGCTCGAAGTACGCAACGTCGATCTGTTCTACGGCGCCGCCCAGGCGCTGCGCGGCGTCAGCATGACGGCCGAGGTCGGCAAGGTGACCTGCGTCCTGGGCCGCAACGGCGTCGGCAAGACGTCGCTGCTGCGCGCCATCGTCGGCCATCATCCCATCGCGGGCGGCGATATCCTGTGGGACGGGGCCTCGGTCAATTCGCTGGCGACCTTCGACCGGGCGCGGCGCGGCATCGCCTACGTGCCCCAGGGGCGGGAAATCTTTCCCCTGCTGACCGTGCAGGAGAATTTGGAAACCGGGTTCGCCGGCCTGCCGGCCAAGCTGCGCTTTATCCCCGACGAGGTGTTCGAGCTGTTCCCCGTGCTCAAGACCATGCTGAAACGCCGGGGCGGCGACCTGTCGGGCGGCCAGCAGCAGCAACTGGCGATCGGCCGCGCGTTGGTCACGCGGCCGCGCCTGCTGGTGCTGGACGAACCGACGGAAGGCATTCAGCCCTCGATCATCAAGGACATCGGCGGGGCCATCAAGTTCCTGCGCGACCGGTCGAACAAGCAGGACGTGGCCTCGTCCTTCCGGGTCTACGACACGCCGCCGGGGGAAACCAACGGCGCGACCAACCGGACGGTCAAGGACGCGGTTTCCTACTTGCGCGAGAAAGGGGAAATGGCGATCCTGCTGGTCGAACAGTATTTCGATTTCGCCCACGAATTGGCCGACGCCATCACCGTCATGGACCGGGGCGAGGTCATTGTCGCCGGTGACAAGAGCGAGTTGGACGCGGACGATGTACGACGGCACCTCACCGTCTGACCGGCCCGGCGAGATCATTCCCCTGCAGCGCGCCCGCGGTCGGGCCCGGATCGCGGTCCGGGCCGAGGATGGCGTCACGCGCCTGGCCGAGCTGTACCAGGACGGCTGCGCCAAGCTGCGCCTGCCCAAGGTGTATGGCCCGTCGTCGGTTGAAGCGGTCTTGCTCAACACGGCGGGCGGGCTCACGGGCGGCGACGTCTACGCGACCGAGGCCCTGGCCGGGCCGGGGGCGGCCCTGACCCTGACCACCCAGGCCTGCGAGCGGGTCTATCGCGCCACGGGCGGCCAGACAGCCCGGGTCGACACGCGGCTGTCCGCCGGGGCCGGGGCAAACCTGCACTGGCTGCCCCAGGAAACCATTCTGTTCGACGGCGGGCGGCTGGCGCGGACCCTGGACGTGGACCTCACCGGCGACGCGGCGTTCCTGGCGGTCGAGGCCCTGGTGCTGGGGCGGGTCGCCTCGGGCGAGACGGTTACCGGCGGGGCGTTCGCGGATTCCTGGCGCATCCATCGCGACGGGCGGTTGGTTTTCGCCGACGCGGCGCGGCTGGAGAACGATATCGATGCCGTCGCGGCGGGTCCCGCGACGCTTGCCGGGAACAAAGCGGTGGCGACGGTGGTTCTGGCCGCCCCTGGGGCGGAAGACAAACTGGCCGAGGCGCGGGCGGTGCTCGATGCGTTGCCGACGGCGGGGGCGAGTGCCTTGCCGGGATTATTGATCTGCCGTCTGGTCGCCCCCGACGACCGGGCGCTGCGGCGTTATCTGGTGCCGCTGCTGGCCGGGCTGGCGGGCCGCGAATTGCCCCGCGTCTGGCACCTGTAGACATCAACGAAGATCGAAGAGGGAGGATCCATGCACCTGACACCCAGAGAAAAGGACAAGCTGCTGATTTCCATGGCGGCGATGGTGGCGCGCAAGCGGCTGGAACGGGGGGTCAAGCTGAACCACCCGGAAGCCATCGCGCTGATCTCCGACTTCGTGGTCGAGGGGGCGCGCGACGGGCGCACCGTCGCCGACCTGATGGAGGCCGGGGCCCATGTCGTCACCCGCGCCCAGGTCATGGAGGGAATTCCCGAGATGATCCACGACGTGCAGGTCGAAGCGACCTTTCCCGACGGGACCAAGCTGGTCACCGTCCACAACCCGATCCGCTGAGGGAGGACGCCATGATCCCAGGTGAAATCATCGCCGCCCCCGGCGACATCGAATTGAACGCGGGCCAGCCGACCGTGACCCTGACCGTCGCCAACACGGGCGACCGCCCGGTCCAGGTCGGCAGCCACTATCATTTTTACGAAACCAACGGGGCCCTGGACTTCGACCGCGAGAAGGCGCGGGGCATGCGCCTCGACATCGCGTCGGGCACGGCCGTGCGGTTCGAACCGGGCCAGTCCCGCGACGTGACCCTGGTGCCGCTGTTGGGCGCGCGCCGGGTGTTCGGCTTCAATCAAAAGGTCATGGGCGACCTCGACGAGGGAGCGAACTGATGCCGGCAAAGATTAATCGGGCCGCCTACGCGGACATGTTCGGCCCCACGGTGGGCGACCGTGTGCGCCTCGCCGACACGGAGCTGTTCATCGAGGTCGAAAAGGATTTCACGACCTACGGCGAGGAGGTCAAGTTCGGCGGCGGCAAGGTCATCCGCGACGGCATGGGCCAGTCCCAGGCGACCCGCGCCGAGGGCGCCGTCGACACGGTCATCACCAATGCCCTGATCGTCGACCATTGGGGCATCGTCAAGGCCGATGTGGGGCTCAAGGGTGGGCGCATCGTCGCCGTCGGCAAGGCGGGCAACCCGGACACCCAGCCGGGCGTGGACATCATCGTCGGCCCGGGCACGGAGGCCATCGCGGGCGAGGGCAAGATTTTGACCGCCGGTGGCCTCGACGTGCACATCCATTTCATCTGCCCGCAGCAGGTGGAGGAGGCCCTGATGTCGGGCGTCACCACCATGCTGGGCGGCGGCACGGGTCCGGCCACGGGCACCAACGCCACGACCTGCACGCCCGGCCCCTGGCACATCGGCCGCATGATCCAGGCGGCCGACGGCCTGCCCATGAACCTGGCCTTCGCGGGCAAGGGCAACGCGGCGCTGCCGGCCGGCCTGATCGAGCAGGTGCGGGCGGGGGCCTGTTCGCTGAAACTGCACGAGGACTGGGGCACCACCCCGGGGGCCATCGACTGCTGCCTCGCCGTCGCCGACGACATGGACGTGCAGGTGATGATCCACACGGACACCTTGAATGAGTCCGGCTTCGTCGAGAACACCGTCGCCGCCTTCAAGGGCCGCACCATTCATGCCTTCCATACGGAAGGGGCCGGCGGCGGCCATGCGCCGGACATCATCAAGGTGTGCGGCGAGATGAACGTGATCCCGTCCTCGACCAACCCGACCCGGCCCTACACCGTGAACACGCTGGAAGAACACCTGGACATGCTGATGGTCTGCCATCACCTGGACAGCAACATTCCCGAAGACGTCGCCTTCGCCGAAAGCCGCATCCGCAAGGAAACCATCGCGGCGGAAGACATCCTGCACGACCTGGGTGCCTTCTCCATCATCGCGTCCGACAGCCAGGCCATGGGCCGGGTCGGCGAGGTGCTGATCCGCACCTGGCAGACCGCCGACAAGATGAAGCGCCAGCGCGGGCGGCTCGCGGGCGAGACGGGGGACAACGACAACCTGCGCGTCAAACGCTACATCGCCAAGTACACCATCAACCCGGCCATCGCCCACGGCCTGTCGAAGCATGTGGGGTCGGTCGAGGCCGGCAAGCGCGCCGATCTTGTTCTGTGGTCACCGGCCTTCTTCGGCGTGAAGCCCGACATGATCCTGATCGGCGGCACCATCGCGGCGGCGGCCATGGGCGACCCCAACGCCTCCATCCCGACGCCGCAGCCCGTGCACTACCGCCCCATGTTCGGCGCCTTCGGCCGCTCCATGGCGGCGTCGGGCGTGACCTTCGTCAGCAAGGCGGCGCTCGAGGATGGGATCGGCGGAACGCTCGGCGTGGCCAAGGAACTGCTCGCGGTCGAGAACACCCGGGGCGGCATTTCCAAGAAGTCCATGATCCTGAACGACGCCACGCCCAAGGTCGAGGTCGATCCGGAAACCTATGAGGTGCGGGCCGACGGCGAACTGCTGACCTGCGAGCCGGCGGACGTGCTGCCCATGGCGCAGCGGTATTTCTTGTTCTAGGGCCAGGGGTCGCGAGAATGAACAGCCCCCTCACCCTGCCCTCTCCCCCTGAAGGGGGAGAGGGTTACATAGGCTTGGCGCGGCGAAGCCGTGCCTAGCCGAAGTTGGGTGAGGGGGTGACGGTTTGAACGGACGGGAGAGATCGATGCTTCGGGCAACGGCGCTCAGGCGGAAGGGGGATTGGTCGGGCGCCGCCGCCGACCGGGTGGTGCTGGATTTCGACGGTCGCCACCGGCGGCGCATGGCCATGACCGGCACGGGCGGTCTGACGTTCCTGCTCGACCTGGCCGAGGCCGAGGCGCTGGCCGACGGCGACGGCCTGGTGCTCGACGACGGCCGGCTGGTCGCCGTGACGGCGGCGGCGGAACCGCTCGCCGAGGTCACCTGCGGCGACGCCGACCATCTGGTCCGCGTCGCCTGGCACCTGGGCAACCGCCACCTGCCGACGGAACTGCTGGGCGACCGCCTGCGCATCCGCCGCGACCATGTGATCGAGGACATGCTGGTCAGGCTGGGCGCCCATGTCGCCCATGTCTCCGCCCCCTTCAACCCGGAAGGCGGCGCCTACGGCCATGGCCGCACCCATGGGCATGATCACGATGACCACGATCATCCCCACGGGCATGCCCATGGATAGCGCGTCGCTCTACCGCCTGCTGGCCTGGCTGTCGCCGGGCTATCCCGTCGGCGCCTTCGCCTACAGCCACGGGCTGGAATGGGCGGTGGAAACGGGGGCGGTGGCCGACCGCGCGGGTCTGGAACGCTGGCTGCGCGACCTGTTGCATCACGGCGGGGGCTGGTCCGACGCCGTGCTGTTCGCGCGCGCCCATGACGCTGGCCGGGCCGGGGACGGGGCCGCGCTGGCCGAGATCAACGACCTCGCCGTCGCCCTCTGCCCGTCGTCGGAACGGCGGCTGGAAACCACGGCCCAGGGCAACGCCTTCCTGCTGGCCACGCGGGCAAGCTGGCCCTGGGCTGGCGACGATGCGGACCTGATCGCGGGCGACTGCGCCTATCCCGTCGCCGTCGCCTGGGCGGCGGCCGGGCACGGCGTGCCGCTCGCCCCGGCCCTTCATGCTTATGTTCATGCCGTGGCCGCCAATCTGATTTCCGCCGGCGTGCGGCTGATCCCGCTCGGCCAGACCGACGGACAGCGCGTGCTCGCCGCGCTCGAACCCGACGTGGCGCAGACGGCCGCCGCCGCCCAAGTCGCCGACCTTGCCGCCGTCGGCGGCTGCGCCTTTCTTTCCGACGTGGCCGCCATGCGCCACGAAACCCAGTACACGAGGCTTTTCAGATCATGACCGCATCCCCCCCCGCGTCTCCCCACGGCCCCCTCCGCGTCGGCGTCGGCGGGCCCGTCGGCTCCGGCAAAACGGCGCTGATGGAACAGCTCTGCCGCGCCTTCCGCGACACCTTCGACATCTGCGCCATCACCAACGACATCTACACCAAGGAAGACGCCGAGGCCCTGACCCGGCGCGGCGCCCTGCCGCCGGAACGCATCCTGGGGGTGGAGACGGGCGGCTGCCCGCATACGGCGATCCGCGAGGACGCGTCGATCAACCTGGCCGCCGTGGCCGAGATGCGGAAAACCTTTCCGGCCCTCGACCTGATCCTGATCGAAAGCGGCGGCGACAACCTGGCCGCCACGTTCTCGCCCGAACTGGCCGACATCACCATCTACGTCATCGATGTCTCGGCCGGCGAGGAAATCCCCCGCAAGGGCGGGCCGGGCATCACCCGCTCGGACCTCCTGGTCATCAACAAGACCGACCTCGCCCCCCATGTCGGCGCCGACCTCGCCGTCATGGACCGCGACGCCAAACGCATGCGCGGCGACCGGCCCTTCGTCTTCACCAACATGAAGACCGGCGACGGCGTGGCCGAGATCGCGGAACTGGTACGGCGGCTGGGGGGGCTGGGTGCGCCGATGACGGAGACGCGGAACGCCTGACCACGGGCTGGGATCAGCGTGGCGAGGGCTTGTCTACGTTATGTCGCGGTTGTCCCGACGGATGTCTGTTTTTGACCCGAAGGAGACATTAACACGGTAACGAACAGTGAGCGTATTTCTTTACCAGAATCATTTAGTTAAAATTTTGAGCTTAAATGATTGTCCCTTCTAGGATTTCACAATTCAATACTATTTGGGAAAAGGGTTGGCGAAATGAGATGGAACTTGGCTCTAGCTGTCACGATACTGATAGCGCCTTCAAGTTTGCTCGCAGAGACTCAACAGCGCGTCGATATCCTTACAATATTTGACAATTTTACTGCGTCAAATGCGGCAGCCGCGAAATGTTTCAAACCTGATGAAGCTACTTTTACGAAATTCCACGCGAACTATCGCGATGTCATCGTCCGAGCTTCATTGCGGTTGAGTAAAATGTATCCGAACGCCACAAATGAAAAAATTAAACTGGTTATGAAAAACCGCATGCAACAATTGGGGGAAAACGTAGTCGCAAAGATAGAAAACGTCGGATGCGATGACGATTCCATAAAACTATTGGTTAAACTGTTTAAAGCGCATGCCGACTGGGAAATAGGGAAATAAGTGTCTCAAGTCAAAACCAATCGATTTTCCTAGCGAAGAGCATCCGCAAAATTCTGCTCCTCGCTAATAGTGAATAAGCAACCGCTCCAAAATGACAACCGGGCTAGTCACCGGCGCGCGTCACCGGCGGCCCGGGCGAACGCGTCGCCCCTCGGCACCTCTCGCCAAGGCGGGAAGCTAAGCGAAATATTGACCCCGGCGGACACGATTGCCGATAAGAACGGGAGCACCGTTCACCATCGGAAAACGGCATGAAGAATCCATCCAAAAAATTCAAAGTGTTCCGCTCGTCCGCCGGGCTCGGCCTGCGCGCCCTTCGGGACTTCAAGAAGGGCGAGGAGCTGATCGAATACACCGGCCCCCGCATCAGCACCAAGAAGGCCGACGTGAAGCCGAACCGCTATCTGTTTCAGTTGAACGACAAGCATTACATCGACGGCTCGCCGCGCGCCAACCTGGCGCGCTACATCAATCATTCCTGCCGGCCGAACGCCAAGGCGTTCGTCAGCCATGATGAAAAGCGCATCACCATCGAGGCGATCCGGCCGATCAGGGAAGGCGAGGAAATCACCTACGACTACGGCAAGGAGTACTTCGAGGAGTACATCCGGCCGGCCGGCTGCCGCTGCGTGAAGTGCGCGGGCTCTTGACGCCGTCCTGAAAACGGGGACCATGGGCGCCGCCGTTTCCGCCGACACAGGACCCACCATGACCGATCTGGAATTCGCGGCCCGCATGGACCGCATCGAAACCTCGCCCTCCGCCGTGATGACGCAGCGCGCCCGCGAAATGAAGGAAGCGGGGAGGGACATCATCGCCCTGTCCTCGGGCCAGCCCGATTTTCCGACCCCGGACCATGTGATCGAGGCGGCGGTCCAGGCCATGCGCGAGGGCCAGACGACCTATACCCCCATCGCCGGGACCAACGCGCTGAAGGACGCCATCATCGCCAAGTTCCAGCGCGAAAACGGCCTGACCTATGCCCGCGACCAGATCATCGTCGGCAACGGCGCCAAACAGGTGATCTTCAACGCCTTCATGGCGGGGACGGAAGCCGGGGACGAGGTCATCCTGCCGGCCCCCTATTACGTCGCCTATATCGACATGATCAAGTTCGCGCGCGGCGTGCCGGTGATCGTGCCCTGTGCGGAAGACCGGGATTTCAAGCTGACCGCCGACCAGTTGCGCAAGGCCATCACGCCGAAGACGCGCTGGCTGCTGCTGAATTCGCCCAACAACCCGACGGGCGCGGTCTACGAAGAGGCCGACCTCAGGGCCCTGGCCGACGTGCTGCTGGACTATCCCCGCATCGGCGTCATCGCCGACGACATCTACGAGCACATCGCCTTCGACGGCCTGAAATTCGCGACCATCGCCAAGGTCGAGCCCAAGCTGTTCGACCGCACGGTGACCGTGAACGGCGTGTCGAAAGCCTTCGCCATGACCGGCTGGCGCATCGGCTACGCCGGGGCGCATAAGGACATGATCGGCCAGATGGTCAAGCTGCAGTCGCTGATCACCGTGGGCGCCTCGTCGGTCAGCCAGGCCGCCGCCGTGGCGGCGCTGAACGGCCCGCAGGATTATGTCGCCGAGCGTTCCAAATCCTTCGAGGACCGCCGCGATCTGGTCGTCTCCATGCTCAATCAGGCGCCGGGGATTTCCTGCCCCGTGCCGAAGGGGGCGTTCTACGTCTACCCCTCCTGCGCGGGCGTGATCGGCAAGACGACGCCGTCGGGTCAGGTGATCGAAAACGACCGCGATTTCGTCATGTACCTGCTGGAGACGGAGGGGGTGGCGACCGTGCACGGCGGGGCCTACGGCGTGTCGCCCTATTTCCGCATTTCCTACGCGGCGGCGGTCGAAGAACTGACTCAGGCCTGCGAGCGCATCCAGCGCGCCTGCGCGGCGTTGCGCTAGGGGCCATCCCTGTCCCGCCTTTCCTTTTCGGCCACGGTCCTTTAAAGGGGCGGCTTAATTCTTTGCGGGCTTTTGCGGGAAAACGACATGACCACGGAAACCGACCTCCACGGCCGCAGCGGCGGCGCCTGCGAGCTTTGCGCCGCCGCCGATGACCTGGCGGTGTACGAAGTGCCGCCCGCGTCCACGGGCGCGGCGGACGACTGCGTGCTGCTCTGCGCCGCCTGCCGGGGCCAGGTCGACGATCCCGCCGCCATGGACGCCGATCATTGGCGCTGCCTCGCCGACAGCATGTGGACGCCGGTGCCGGCGGTGCAGGTCATGGCCTGGCGTGTCCTGAACCGCTTCAAGGCCGAGGCCTGGGCGGCGGAGCTTCTCGACCAGCTTTATCTGGACGACGACACCCTGGCCTGGGCCCAGTCGGGCGCCGATGCCGGGGCGGAAGATGGCGGGGTCGTGCACCGCGATTGTCACGGCGCGGTGCTGGCGGCCGGCGATACGGTGACCCTGATCAAGGACCTCGCCGTCAAGGGGGCGAACTTCACGGCCAAGCGCGGCACCGCCGTGCGCGGCATCTCCCTGGTGCGCGACAACGCGGCGCAGATCGAAGGCCGGGTCAACGGCCAGCACATCGTGATTTTGACCGAATTCGTCAAGAAATCCGCCTGATCCCCCCGTCGCCGCCGTTTCCTCCGGCCCCGTGTTCGGCTAGGCTGGGGCCATGCGCGACGTAACCCTGACCTTCGACAACGGGCCCGAACCCGACGTGACGCCGGGCGTGCTCGACGTGCTGGCGCGGGCGGAAGTTCCCGCCAGCTTTTTCGTCCTCGGCCACAAGATCGCCGACCCGGCCCGGCGCAAGCTGGCGGAACGGGCCGCGGCCGAAGGCCATTGGATCGCCAACCATACCTACAGTCACGACACGCCCCTGGGGAACCTGCCGGGCCGGGATGTGCCCGAGGCCGAGATCGGCCGCACCCAGGCGCTGATCGGCGATCTTGCCCATCCCGACCGGCTGTTCCGCCCGTTCGGCGGCGGCGGGGCGCTCGGCCCGCACCTCCTCAGCCGGCCGGTCGCCGACTACCTGATCGAAGGCCGCTATACCTGCGTGCTGTGGAACGCCATTCCCCGCGATTGGGCCGACCCGGACGGATGGGTCGAGACGGCGATGGCGCAATTGGCCGCCCTCGACCACGCGCTGATCGTCGTCCACGACCTGCCGACAGGCGCCATGGCGCATCTGGAAGGCTTCATCGACCGGGTGCGGGACGCGGGCGGCGCCTTCCGCCAGGATTTTCCCGAAGATTGCGTGCCGCTTCGCCGCGGACGGGTGACGGGCGATTTCGCCGCCTGCGTCACCGAGACGGCGGGCGCGGCCTAGACGACCGTCCGCCGCATTCCGCGGCCCGGGCGCAATGACGAAAACATAGGAACCAACATGCCGACCAAAACCGCGACCAACGATGCCAAGGCGAAACTTGTCGTGCGTCATGCACGGGAAAGCGACGTGCCGGCCATCCAGAAGCTTTACAAAAAGGTCTATCCCGGCATGGCTTCTTATTCGGCGGACCAGCTGCGCGGGCAGATCAACAACTTCCCGCAAGGCCAGTTCGTCGCCACGTACGAGGACGAGGTCGTCGGCTATTGCGCCACCTTCCGCATCGCCGAGGCGATCGCCTTCGGTCCTCATACCTGGTGGCAGGTCACCGGCAACGGCTTCGCCTCGCGCCACGATCCGGACGGCGACTGGCTCTACGGCATGGAGGTGTTCGTCGATCCCGACTTCCGGGGATTGCGCATCGGACAGCGGCTCTATGCGGCGCGCAAGGCGCTGGCCACGGAACTGCACCTGAAGGGCATCGTGTTCGGCGGGCGCATCCCGGGATACGCCCGGCGGTCCAAGAAGATCGGATCGCCCCAGGCCTATGTCGATGCCGTCGCGGCCAAGAACCTGCGCGATTCCGTGCTTGGGTTTCAGCTGCGCAACGGCTTCGAAATTCTCGGCGTGCTCGAGGACTACCTGCCGTCGGACACGGAATCGGGCGGCCATGCCGCGCATCTGGTGTGGCGCGATCCGAAATACATCGCGCCCGAGCCCGTGTCCGACCGTCAGAGCCGCCGTTCCGTCGATACGGTCCGCGTCAGCCTGGTCCAATATCAGCAGCGGCGGCTCAAGTCGTTCGAGGAATTCGCCGCCCAGGTGGAATATTTCGTCGACGTGGTCGCCGACTACAAATCCGACTTCGTGGTGTTCCCCGAACTGTTCACCCTGCAGCTTCTGTCCATCGAGAACGAACAGATTCCCGCGTCGGAGGCCATCGCCCATCTGACCCGATATACCGAGCCCTTGAAGGAACTGCTGAGCGGCCTCGCCGTCAGCTACAACATCAACATCATCGGCGGCTCGCACCCCTCGCGGGAAGAGAACGGCGACATCCGGAACACCTGTTACGTCTGCCTGCGCGACGGCGCCATCCACCGTCAGGACAAGATCCACCCGACGCCCAACGAACGCTACTGGTGGCATATCCAGGGCGGCACGGAGGTCTCGACCATCATGACCGACTGCGGGCCGATCGGCGTCAACATCTGCTACGACTGCGAATTTCCCGAACTGTCCCGCCATCTGGTCGACCAGGGGGCGCAGATCCTGTTCGTGCCGTTCTGCACGGACGAACGGCAAAGCTACATGCGGGTGCGCTATTGCGGGCAGGCGCGGGCCGTGGAAAACCAGATGTACGTGGTGCTGGCCGGCAACGTCGGCAACCTGCCCAACGTCGACAACATGGACATCCAGTACGCGCAAAGCTGCATCCTGACGCCCTGCGACGTGTCCTTCGCCCGCGACGGCATCGCCGCCGACACGACGCCCAACGTGGAAATGGTCGCCTTCGCCGACCTGCGCCTGGACAACCTGAGGACGGCGCGCCATTCCGGCACCGTGCAGAATTTGCGGGACCGGCGCTTCGACCTCTACCGCATCGACTGGCGCGGCGGGCAGGGCTAGGGGCGGCGGACCCGACCCGTCAGGCGGCGATGCGCCGTCCGAAGCGGTCCGCCAGGAAGGCCGCGATCTCGTCGAACCGGCAGCCGGCGCGGACCACCGTGAGGTCTCAGGGGCTGATGAAGGTGGAAAGAACCGTCAGTTTTCGGCCTCAAACTGGAATGCGGTATGGAATGCCTGTTGCCCGGTCCGTCGGAACGAACTTGCGCGGCCCGCCGTAGGTTTCTCCGCAGCGTTCGATGACCCGCTTTTTCAGGTCTTGATACCAAGGTGACTCCTTGCGTTCCCAATCATCACACGGCCTCGAATGCCCATCAATCGCGCGTCTAGGGTCTTCGGCGCACCAGTTGAGAATGTGATAGCCGGCCCACAGATTTCCCCGTTTGGCATCTTTTTTCGAGAGAAACTGATCGCGATCCAAGAGGGATTTCAGCCGGTTGTTCGAGAGTCGGCCGAGAATTTTGGTGACCTTGCTCCTCAACTCGCGCTGCTCTTCATCCCACTCCCACCGACCCGAAGAGATAGAGCCTCTTTCCGGTGTCGGATAGTCGAAGGCCCATTTGCGGTCGGCATAGCTGCCACCAAAATCCCAACGGGTTCGAAAGTAGTGGAGGAAGAGGTGGGGAGGGTTGATGCAGTCATATCTGTCAGGATAGTCGGGGTGGGGGAAGAAGAGAGGCTTCCAATTATCGCGCGGGAACCAGATGTCGACGACCGTCTGATCGCATTCGGGAATCGTTGCCGCCGGATTCAGGTCGGCGGTCTTTAGCATCGTCCCTCGATTGACAAAAAGGACATTGGGAAACGCATCGCGTAGCGCGAAAGACAACATCGCATCGTCGAAGTCGTCCATCACGGAATAGCGGGTCCAGAAGCGGAGCGGTGTCGGCGCCATGTCTAAAGTTAACATGGCGCCGATGCGGGTACGAGGTGATTAGCGCCTCGGAAATGATCGTTTCAACCGTTCCAACTGGGCCCCTTTAGGAATCAGGATCACGTCAGTGTTCTTCTCCGCGCGTCTGATTTTCTCGGCATTGTCCAGTTCACGTTGTGTAGGTTTCCCGTTGCGGTCGACATCCACGGATTGAACATGGACCTTACGGCCATCGGGCATTTCGAAGGTAAGGTCAGTGAAGTGCCCGCCCTTAAGGCTGCCGAAATGGCCGGGTACGTGGTGTTCGCTCCGTTCATCTCCGGGCTTTCGTGTAGAGCCGGGCTCGGATAGAGCCGGGTCACCGACACCAAACCTGCCGCCCGCGATATGTTTCCAGCCTTTTGCGCGGAAGTAATCGCGGACACGTTCGAGTTCCTTTCGGGTTGCTTCGTTGCCTTTCCGCTCGACAATACCGTCGCCGAATTCTCCCGGTTTGGGAGCTGGAAGTACGTAAACGGTCGGCGTCGCCGTTTCCGGGATCGGCTGCGAAAGGTCCGGCAGTTCGATGGGTTCGGTCGCCGGTTCCGTTAGATCAGGCAACTGCATGTCCGGCGGCTCGTACCCCGGCGGCGGCGGGAAGGCCGGCGCAATGTCGGTTCGTTTAGTTGCCGTGTCGTGTTTGTCGGGTTTGGCTTGATCGGCGATCAGCGCGCCGGCGGCGCCCGCAGCCGCAGCGCCGGTTGCCGTCCGGGCGGCTTGTCCCAGCAGTGTCCTCGCCGCGACGCCAATCAGTGGTGGGATCAATGCGGCCGCCGGGCCCATGGCGACTTGGACGCCATCAGGGGCGGACCGCTTCGAATTCATCGGCGGCGCGGCGCCCGGACGGCTCGGCAGGCTCGCCAAGTGGCGGCCCAAAGGAGTGCTCGGTTCGGGAGCGGGGGGCAGCAGTGATTTTGACCCGATTTCGCCCCCGGGTGGCGGCAGTGTCTTCAGGGTTTCGTTGAGCCGCGCCAGCGTCGGCCCGTCGGGCTTCATGACGCCGTCCTCGACGAGACCTTCGGCGCGTTGGAACGATTTCACGGCCTCGATCAGGGGGCGGTCCGGGTATTCGTCGAAGCCGTCTTCAGGTGTTTCCAGATGGCCCAGGTCGGCCAGGGCCTGCTTGGCGGTGAGGGCGTCGGCCAGGTCCATGTCATAGGCCTCGCCGATGGTCTTGTTCAGGCGGAAGGGGGGGCGCATGGGCGTCTCCTCGCGCGCCGGCGTCGCGGGGACGGGCGCGGCGGTGCTGTGGCCGCGGCGGCGTCCGGGCGTGACGATGGTCATGCGTCGCCGAGAGGCGCCGGCCGGCGGGCCGGTTGCGGGGATTGTGAGGTTGGACGTCGAGGCGTTGTCCGCTTGAGCGGGTTATCCCGCCATCACGGCGGGGCCCGGCGGGCGCTCTGTGAGGTGACAATGGCGCGGCTTGCAACCAGTGTCAAGTATATATTCCTATTTCCCGACAAAAAGTAGCATCGCCTGTTCATGTGGGGCGTCGTTCGTGCTTATCTCAGAACGGCGGCCCCAGGTTGCGCGTACCGGCCGGCCCGCGCGAAAATTTTACGGGAACCTCTCATTCACATGGACACGACCCCCCACCAGGCCCAGGCCGAAGACCTGCTGCATGCCGTGTTCGGGCTGCAGGCGTTCCGCCCGGGGCAGGCGGAGATCGTCGCGGGCCTGTTGGCGCGGCGGAACGCGCTGGTCGTCATGCCGACGGGGGCGGGCAAGTCGCTGTGCTATCAGATCCCGGCCCTGGTGTTCGGCGGCCTGACGGTGGTGATCTCGCCCCTGGTGGCGCTGATGGACGATCAGGTCGCCGCACTCAGGGCACTCGGCGTCGATGCCGCCTGCATCCATTCCGGGCGCGACCGCGACGCCAACGTGGCCGATTGGAAACGGGTGCAGGGCGGGGCGTGCAGGCTGCTCTACCTGTCGCCGGAACGGCTGATGACGGATCGCATGATCCAGGCCCTGCAGAAGATCGGCCCCGACATGTTCGTGGTCGACGAGGCCCATTGCATCTCCAAATGGGGCATGAACTTCCGCCCGGAATACGAGGCCCTGTCGCACCTCAAGGACGCCTTTCCCGGCGCCGTGTTCTCGGCCTTCACCGCCACCGCCGACGAGGCGACGCGCCGCGACATCGCGGCCAAGCTGTTCGCCGGCCGGGGCGAGATCGTCGTCCACGGCTTCGACCGGCCCAACCTGCACCTGGCGGTCGAGCCGAAGGCCGATTGGCGGCGTCAGCTTTTGGATTTCATCGGCGCGCGGGCGGGGCAATCGGGCATCGTCTATTGCCTGTCCCGCCGCCTGACGGAAGAGGTCAGCGACTTCCTGAACGCCAGCGGCCACCGCGCCTTGCCCTATCACGCGGGCCTGTCGGCCGAGGTGCGGCGCGACAACCAGGAAGTCTTCATGGCCGAGGACGGCGTGGTCATGGTCGCCACCATCGCCTTCGGCATGGGCATCGACAAGCCGGACATCCGCTATGTCTTCCACCTCAACCTGCCGGGCAGCATGGAGGCCTATTACCAGGAAATCGGCCGCGCCGGGCGCGACGGCGCGGCGGCGGACGTGAAGCTGGTCTACGGCCTGGACGATATCCGCATGCGCCGCCAGTTCATCGACCAGGACGGCGAGGACGACGACCACAGGCGCCGCGAACACAAACGCCTGGATGCGCTGCTCGCCTATTGCGAGGCGACGACCTGCCGGCGGGTGACCCTGCTGTCCTATTTCGACGAGACGACGGAACCTTGCGGCAATTGCGACATCTGCCTCGACCCGCCGAAACTGATCGACGGTACGGCCCAGGCGCAGATGCTGTTCTCGGCGGCGCTGCGCACGGGCCAGGCCTTCGGCGCGGCCCATCTGATCGACATCCTGCGGGGTGCGGCGACCCAGAAGATCAAGGACCGCGGCCATGACCAACTGCCGACCTACGGCGTCGGCGCGGCCCATGCCAAGGGCTATTGGCAGAGCTTCATCCGCCAGGCCCTGGCCGGGGGCTATCTCGCGGTCGACATCGACGGCTACGGCAGCCTGAAGCTGACCGAGCGGGCCGAGGCGGTGGTGAAGGGGGACGGCGAGTTCCTGATCCGCGAGCCCGCCCCCGGCAAGGCCGCGACGGCGCGCACCCGCACGGGGCGCGGGGCCGTGCCCGACCTGCCGCCGGAGCTTGCCGGTCTGCTCGCCGGCCTGAAAAAGCTGCGCCAGGAACTGGCCAAGGCGCGCGGCGTGCCGGCCTATGTGGTGTTTTCCGACGCGACCCTGCGCGAGATGTGCCTGAGCCGCCCCGCCACCCTGGAGCAGATGGCCGACATCAACGGCGTCGGCCCGAAGAAGCTCGAGGAATACGGCTTGGTGTTCCTGGAGCGCCTGTCCGCTGGGGAGGCGTAGCGCGCGGCCCTGTTGCATTTCCAGGTGATCGGCTTCGCGGCGTCGTGTCAGGCCTTGAAACAGTGTTCCCGGTGCCAGTCGAGAAAGCGCGGATGTGGCCGGTCTGCGGGACGCTGCGGCAGGATGGCCCGGCCGCTCTTGTTGATGAAGGATTTTACGCTGTCGATATCGTTGACCTGGCGGGAGACGAGTATTTCAAAGTCGTTACTCAAGCTGATCAGTCCGCGGTCGAACATCCAATGCGCCGTGCCCGACAAGGCGATGCCGTTGTGGATGATGTCGGGACCGTTCTCCGCCACTGGTCGGATATGCGCCGCATCGACCTCCGCCCGCCCGCCGCCGTTGATGAACTTCAGCCCCGTGATCGCGCAGCGTTCGTCATAGGCGCGAAGGACGATCCGCCGGAATACCCTGTCGCGCGCGACGCGGCTGGTCAGTTGTTGGAGACGCTGCCGCTCGACCTCGAATACATAAGGCGTCTGTGTTTCCGCCAGTCCTGGCGCGGGCTCGGGGTCATCATGGCGCGGCAGGATATCGTCGGGCTGGTCAAGGCCGCGTTCGATGATGCGGAGAAAATCCGCCGATGAAATCGGCCTGACGGCGGCCTGGGCGCGGCCTGACAGCCGGCCCTGTTCGTTGATCAATCCGCGTTCGATCGGGCCGTCGTGGTCGCTGAACGGCACCGGCCGGGGGAATTCCAGGAGGCTCCCCGGCTCGATCATGGCGAGGAACATGCCGGGGGCCTTCGGATCCGGGATGATCTCCTGGACTCGCGCGATGGCGAAATAACCGCGCGAGCTCCGTAGCTTCTTGGGCTGAAGATAAACGATCCAATCGCCGGCCGCCTCCCGCGCGCGGCCGAGGTACTGCTTCGGAAACTGGTATTGCTCTGCCGGACTGTCGTCGTAGATCGAATCCGGCCGCAGCATGAAAACACAATGGCCCATCCGCCGAACCTAGACGACGACCGCGTTTCTGCCAATCGTTGCGCGTTTGGCGGATAAGCTATTGTTTCAACTTTTTCGGGATTTATCCTAATTCGGCGGACCGCTTCACGTCCGTTCGGTGTTTCTCGCGCCTTAAGCCAACGCGCTCGCCGAACCTAGGGTGCGTTCGCTTTTTCTTCCTCCCGAACTGTTCACGAAAAAAGCCCCCATCAGGGGGCTCTTTCGTGAATGGCGGTGGGGGCAGTCTTTAGCGAACCAGTCTCTTATGAAATTCCCTAATCAATAGGGAAACTATAGGGAAATATGGCGATATACTGCTCTCTATAACTCTGCTTCAACGGCCCTCTTCAGGAAAACCAGTGTTACTGGATTAATTTCCCTAAAATTTAAAACAGGGAATTGAATCAAGAAGTACAGGGCTTAAAAAGCCAACAACCCCGCATCAACCAGCGAACTAGGCCCGCGAACCAACCCATTGAGCATGCCCGCTCAAATAGGCTGTGGCCGACATCTACTCGCATCATCTCACGCTGGTAATAGCGTACCCCTTGCCCGATTGCACAAAGTCAAAGTCGACGGTTTTACCAACACTGAGTTTTTCCAGCAGGGCCTTATCCATGACCATGAAGCCCATCGTCATGGACGGCCAATTCAAGGTGCCGACAGGCTCGTGGGCCAACGTTACCATGCCACTGCTGCCATCGACCTTGGTCACCTTACCCCTTGTGGAATGGATCGTTTGGTCAGCGGCAGGCTTGTCCATCCTGTTGTTTTCCATAGTGCCCATCGGCATGTCCTTCATGTCGTTCATCATCTTTTGCTGAGCCGTGGCCGGGGCTGCGGCAATTGCCAGGAAGGCGGCACAAAGAACGATCGTTGATTTTTTCATCAAATTCTCTCCACAAGTTGGTGAAAGGTTGCAAGCTGGGGTCTGGCACCGCCGATTGACCCGAAGATATCCATCACGCGGTATCGGCAGATGACGGAATCAGTTGATCCACCGCCTGTCGTCCTTTGCGCCGTCGGCGCATTAGGTAGTAGGCGGCGGGTATCACGAACATCGATAACAAGGGCGCGGTGATCATGCCGCCGACCATCGGCGCGGCAATGCGCTGCATGACCTCGCTGCCGGCCCCGACGCCCCACATGATCGGCAGAAGGCCGGCCAGAATCACCGCGACGGTCATGGCTTTCGGCCGCACGCGCAGAACCGCGCCTTCCCGAATGGCGTCGAGCAAGTCCGCCTCGCTTGTCAGACCTTGTTCAATCCGCGCGGACCATGCTTGCTTCAGGTACAGGAGCATGATGACCCCGAATTCGGCGGCTACCCCCGCAAGTGCGATGAACCCGACCACGCCGGCGACGGAAAGATTGTATCCGAGGCCGTAAAGAAGCCAGATGCCGCCGACCAGCGCGAACGGCAGGGTGGCCATCAGCAGCAAGGCTTCGCCGAAGCTCTTGAAGGTCAGGTACAGCAGCACGAGGATGATCAGGAGCGTAAAGGGTACGACAACCTTGAGTTTGGCGCTCGCGCGCTCGAGAAACTCGAACTGTCCGGACCACGTAACCGAATACCCCGGCGGCAGATCGACCTGTTCGCTCACCCTTTGTTGCATTTCGCGAACTGCTGAACCGAGATCCCGCCCACGCAGGTCCACGTATACGAACCCGGCCAACCTAGCATTTTCGCTGCGAAGCATCGGGGGGCCATCGTTAATCCGGATGTCGGCGACGTCACCCAACACCAGTTGCTGGCCACGAGGCGTGACGATGGGCAGGGCACGAAGCCTGTCGAGAGAGTCGCGCGTCTCACGGGGATAACGCAGATTGATGGGATAACGCTGCAACCCTTCGACCGTCTCACCAATATTCTTTCCCCCGACGGCGGAACTGACGACGGACTGAACGTCGGCGATATTCAACCCGTAGCGGGCGGAAAGCTCCCGCTTGATGTCCACATCGACGTACCGGCCACCCGTCATACGTTCGGCGAAGGCGCTGGTCACACCGGGCAGGTTCTTGACGGTCCGTTCAATTTCGCCGGTGAGCCTGTCTATGACCTTCAGATCGCTCCCGAGAACCTTGACACCAACCGGGCTCTTGATCCCGGTCGCCAGCATATCGATGCGGTTGCGGATGGGCGGTATCCAAATGTTCGTCAGTCCCGGCACGCGCACGGTTCTGTCGAGTTCCTCGACGATCTTCTCGGGCGTCATTCCGGCGCGCCATTCATCACGGGGTTTGAATTGGATCGTCGTTTCGAACATCACCAGGGGTGCCGGGTCGGTGGCGGTGACCGCCCTGCCGGCTTTTCCGTATACGGTCGCGACTTCGGGGACAGTCTTTATCAGGCGATCCGTTTGTTGCAGCAACTCGGCGGCCTTTCCCGCAGACAGGCCAGGAAGCGCCGTCGGCATGTAGAGCAGGTCGCCTTCGTCGAGCGGCGGCATGAATTCGCTTCCGATATGCTGCAACGGCCACAAACTGGCCACGAAAAACAGCGCGGCCACAACAATAGTCGACCTGGGAAACCGCAACACGACTTCAAGCATCGGCCGATAAACCGCGATCAGTCCGCGATTGATGGGGTTTTTGTGCTCATCGGGGATGCGGCCGCGAATCAGATACCCCATCAGCACCGGGATCAACGTGACGGCCAAACCGGCGGCTGCGGCCATTGCATAGGTCTTGGTGAAGGCCAGGGGAGAGAATAGCCGCCCCTCCTGCGCTTCGAGCGCGAAAACCGGCACGAACGACAGGGTGATGATCAGCAGAGAGAAGAACAGGGCCGGGCCGACCTCTGCCGCGGCATCACCGATGACCCGCCACCTTGCCTCTCCCGCCAGTGGCTCATCCGGGTGTTTATGACGCCAGTGCTCCAGGTGCTTGTGCGCGTTTTCGATCATCACCACGGCGGCATCGACCATTGCTCCGATGGCGATGGCGATCCCGCCCAGGGACATGATATTGGCGTTCACACCCTGCCAATTCATGACCATGAAGGCGGCAAGAATACCGATAGGCAACGAGACGATCGCGACCAACGCCGACCGAAGATGAAACAGGAAGATTACGCAAACCGCCGCGACGACAAGAAATTCCTCGAACAACTTGAAGCTCAGGTTCTCGATGGCACGTTCGATCAGACCCGCGCGGTCATAGGTCGGAACGATTTCAACGCCGTCCGGTAGGCTCGATTTCAGGGTTTCCAGCTTGTCTTTGACCGCTTGGATGGTGGAAAGGGCATTCTCGCCGGATCTCATCACGATCACACCGCCCACCGCTTCGCCCAGTCCGTCCAACTCACCGATCCCGCGCCGCATTTCCGGACCGATCTGGACATGCGCGACATCGCCCAGGACCACCGAGACACCGGCATCCGTGGTCATCAGCGGTATGGTTCGGAAATCGTCCAGGGATTGAAGGTAGCCGGAAGTCCGAACCATGAACTCGGCCTCGCCCATTTCGAGAACCGAGCCCCCGGCCTCCTGATTGGCTCGACGAATGGCGTTCACGACAGTTCCGTGGGCGATCCGATAGGCGGCCAGCTTGTCGGGATCCAGAACCACCTGGTATTGGCGCACCATGCCGCCGATCGTCGCCACTTCGGCTACGCCGGGAACCGTCTTGAGCTCGAATTTCAGGAACCAGTCCTGAAGGCTTCTTAGCTGCGACAAGTCCTGCCGGCCGGACTTGTCGACCAAGGCGTACTGATAGATCCAACCGACACCCGTGGCATCGGGCCCCAGGGCCGAGTTGGCACCGGGCGGCAGGCGTGATTGAGCTTGGTTGAGGTATTCAAGAACCCGGGATCGCGCCCAATAGAGGTCGATTCCGTCCTCGAACAACACGTAGACATAGCTGTCACCGAAGAAGGAATAGCCGCGCACCACCGCGGCGCCGGGCACCGAGAGCATTGTGGTCGTGAGAGGATAGGTGACCTGATTCTCCACGAGCTGCGGCGCCTGGCCGGGCCATGTCGTCCGGATGATTACCTGGGTGTCGGACAGGTCCGGAAGCGCGTCCAGGGGCGTGCGGGTCAAGGAGATGATTCCCCAGGCGGTAAGCAACAGAGTGGCAAGCAAAACCAAAAAGCGGTTGGCGATCGACCAGTAAATCAGACGCGCGATCATTTCGGTTCTCCCGCGGAGGTTCCGTTCCGGGGCGTCAGGGAGACGATCATTGGCGCCTCCCCCTCCTGCAGCCGGAACCTGATCTCAATCTCGTCGCCACTCCGCACGCCGGGCATCTTGATCCGGGGGTTCAACTTGAAATCCATGGTCATCGCCGGCCATTGCAAGGCCTTGATCTCGGGATGCACCAGGGTCAGGGCGTCGGCCAACACCGCCTCGACACGTGCGGTCGTTTCATAGGTCCGGGTCGCATCGGATTCCGGCGTATCGATTGGCGGTGCGGACATGCGCGCCTCGACCCCCTTCAGGCTGGCTTCGGAATCGATGAGGAACTGGCCGGACAGGACAACCTTCTGGCCTTTTAAGAGACCGCTTATAATCTCACTCCGGCCATTCTGCTCCCTACCAACCTCTACTTCGGTGGGGCGGAACCCGTTATTGTCCTCGGCCACCATAACCAAGGTGCGTCGGCCTGTTCTGATCAGCGCTTCGGAAGGCACCAACAAAACCTTTCTGCTTTGTTCGTCCAGAAGACGCATCCGCACGAACATTCCAGGGACCAGCAGTTCTTCGGGATTTGCCAATTCCAAACGCGCCTTGCGCGTTCGGGTCGTGGCGTTCACTTCGGGCAGCAAGGCCTGTATCTTTCCCTCGAACACCTTGCCGGGCAGCGCGGGCGTCTGCGCCGAGACGGGACTTCCCTCGCGCAATTTCGCCGCCTGGCTTTCTGGCACTTCGGCATGCGCCCACACCGTCGAAAGGTCGTTTATCCGGGCCAGAAGCATTCCCGAATTGACCGTGCTGCCCTCGCGGGCCGTCAATTCGGTGACGACGCCGTCATGCGGTGCGACGATCGTGGTGCGCGCCTGCACCTTGCCCGTGCGTTCGACATTCTCGATCTGGCGATCATCCATGCCGGCTTGCCGCATGCGTTGCAGAGAGGCCTCGACAAGAGGTTGAAGATCGCGCCCTTGCATTCGACGGACGCTAAGGTAGTCCTCCTGTACGGCAACCCAGTCGGGTACATAAAGTTCGAACAACGGTTGACCCTTGGTGACGCGGTCCAACGTCGCGCGGACATGCAGCTTCTCGACAAACCCGGTCGCGCGGGCCTGGATGGCAGACTGACCGCGTTCGTTCCAGGCGATGGCGCCGACCGCCGAAACTTCCTGCGAGAGGACGCCGTCAACGACCTCTCCGACGCGAAGGCCGAGATTTTGCTGGATACGCGGGCTGACGGTCACGGTTCCCGGGTCCGATCCCTCGCCCCCCGAATACGCGGGGACGAGCATCATATCCATGAACGGCGACTTGGCCGGGGAATCGAACTTTTTCCCCGGCACCATGGGGTCGTGATAATAGAGAATCCGACGATCTGTCAGGGGGTCCGTATCACCGGCCTTGAGGCCGCTTTCCATGTGGCGGCGGGTCGCTCTTTCTCCTTCGGGAATTCCCCAACTGGAAGGGTCTTCTGGCGCCGCGACGGTCATCGCCTGTGCCTCCATCAAACCAACCGAAGGAGATTGGGGCGCCGCGTGCGACATGCCGAGGCGATAAAGCCCAAAGCCGGCCGCGGTGATCACGCTGATCGCGAGCAGGCTCATCGATATCTTTTTGCTGTTCATTGTCCCGGCTCCTTGTCGGATTTCGAATTGGTTGCATCGGCTGACGCATCGGATTCAGGGATGAGAAACTCCAGTTGCGCCCAAAGGGTCGCGGCTTGTTTCTCAATCCGCAGCCGCTCCAACCGGGAGTTGATCTCCATGCGGCGGGCTTCCAGCACGGCGGCCAGCGGCCCCTTGCCGCCGCGGTATGCCGCAAGGGTTGCTTCGGCCCGCTCGGCGGCCAGGGGAATTAACGACTGGTCGTAGTCCCGCACCCTCAGCAGGTTGGCGCGCCAAGTCGCCAACATGCGCTCGACTTCCGAATGATGCTCGCGGCGCATCTCTTCCCGCTCGGCCCGTATCTCGGCGACTTTTTCGAGGCGCGCGGCGAGTTCTCGGTCCTGGCGGTTTTTTTGGTTCCACTGAAGCGGGATAGACGCGCCGACGGAGACCATGTCGCTGAAGTTGTCACCTCGCCTGCTGAACATAAGGGAGAGGCTCCAGTCGGCGTTCTTGTCTTCCCTCGCGACCTTGACCTCGGCCAGCGCGACCTGCTCCTTTGAGTTCAGGGCTTGAATTTCAGGATGCAAATCGACTTGGTGCGCTGTGTCTAGTCCGTCCCAGCCGATATTGCTCAGGGCCGGTGCGGTGCCCAGCGGCAACCTCGCGCTCTCTCCAATCCATCGTGCCAAGAGAGTGGTGGAATTGCTGACATCCGCTCGCACCTCGTGAATTCGATTGTCGATGCGGGAAATCTCCTCTTGTGCCGCGATAACGTCTTTTTGCGGGCCTCGACCGCTTCGATAAGCCGTGGAAACAGCCTCTGCTGTAAGGACGGCTTCTTCACGCTGGCGTTCGAGCAGGTTCAATATGCGCTGTTGATAAAAGCGGTCGAACCAGGCACGCGCGGTTTCGGTTCGAAGACGCGCCAATTCCATGGACCGCATTGCCGACGCCAATTCTGCCTCGCGTTCAAACCGGTCGCGTCGGGCATCCCTTTTGTCACTTCCGATGAATGTCTGCGTAAGGCCGACCGAACGCATGGTCATGAAATCGTCGGTCAGGCTGTAGCGCATCGAACCAGTGACAGGCAGATTGTCGATCGAGAACCGGAGAACAGGGTCGGGCAGACTACCCGCCGACACCGCCCTTTCGCGGGATGACCGGCCCCTGGCGTCTTTAGCGTGCAAACTGAATGAACGTTCTTCCGCCAACCGAAGGGCGTGATCAATAGTCAATTCGGCTGATGGTTCAGGCGCCTGCGCGAGAGGCTCCTTGGGGAAAACGATCGTTAACGCGGCGACGGCAACAAGAAAAATTGAAAAGCCGCGGAAGGATTGAGCGAGAAAAGTGGGGGGCCCTTTGGCTTCCCGCGGGGACTCTTCACCCTTCGGCACTGGGACAGCGGCCAGGAGTTCGTGTTTCTCCGCGACACCATGAGATGGTGGCACAAGTGTGACGAGGGCAAGCCCGGGCATTCCCGGAGCCAACCTCTTGATGACGGACATATTGTTCGATCCTTCTTGGCGGACGGCCATCGGATGCCGCCGGAAACGGTGCACGCATACGCGAGACTAGCGGCCAGGCTCAGGCCCGGTCCAAGGCACGCGCAGAGGTCATCGAAGGATCAGGTTCGTGGGGGAGGGAATAACAGACCGATTGCCCACGAACGCAGGTGCTCGGCTTTAACGAGTCGAAGCGCGATGGTCTCCTGATCGGGAAATTCGTGCGTTGATGCACCAATGATCAAGGGAACAAGACAGGTTGAAACGCAGAACTCAGGCGGGCAGGACTGTTCCGTCGCGCAACAAGAACCTTCCGCTTCTCCGTGTCGGGCCGCATCGTTCTGACAGCTGATGACGTCCACTTGGCCAACGCTGGCGCCGCCTGATGTCGATAAGCTACCCGAGTCCGCCCACGCAGCGACCACAGGTGGAAGCAACAAGGCAGATACCAGTAAAATCGCTGAGATCAGACGAGGTAAAAATCGCATCAGGGTTACAGAGCCAACAATCTGAAGCAGGGAAGGCGATAAGGTACGATATCAAATTTTTTTTGCGGCGCACCATCTTTGTTTTCGCAGGGCATCATATTTTTGTGACCGTACGACAACCTCATCGCATCGGGCCGGAAAACCGACCAATCCATGGGGTCGAGCAAGAAATAGGCCGATCTCTTATGATATTCAAGGAGCCGAAGATCAAGTTCCAGAGGCCAATGACATATCCGCCATGCGGGGCTATGGTTGCCCTATTCCTGCGGTTCGAAGGGCGTCTTCGGTCACGCCTCGACCGGCACAACACGAGGCCAGAACGCCGTCAACCGCCACGGCGGGCAGCGTGCGCACGCCCAAGTCCTTGGCCCTGGCGATCACCTTGACCTCTTTCATATCGAGGATGGAAACCTCGCAGTTTGAACAGGCCATCTGGTTGACCAGCTCAATGGTTTCCTCACACAAACCACATCCGGCACTGAAAACCTCGATCTTGCGTTTCTGGGGCATCGTCAAAATCTCCTTCGTTGAGTCATGAGGTTACGTATTCGTCCTTAATGTTCGCACAGGCAGGACAGCCCGCTGTTTGGCCCGATTGGCTTTTGCTTCGCATCGGCCAGGTGTTCCACAGGGACGCGGCAACGAGAACGCCAAGGCCAGCCCACATGGCCGGGTCGCTGTCGAAGCCGAACTTGCCGATCAGCACGATCCCTGCGCCGACAGCACCCAGTCCAAACGGACCATACCCGCGCCGTGTCGTCGCCCGGTAAGCCAATGCAGAAACGGCAACGGCAAGAAAGGCACCGGTGAGCGGCAATAGAAACGGGGTATAGTCGATAAATCCGATGCCAAGACTGCTGAACAAACCGGCATAGGCCGGCCAACAGGCGGGGCAGGCCAGTTTCGGCAATAAAGCCGCCCCGATGGACGGCACCATGGCCGCATTCAAATGCAAGGTTCCGGAGGGCTTGCCGGGTTCATAACTTGGCGTCAACGCCGTCACGATCTGGTCAAGCGGCGGCACGCCACGCGCATCGCCTTCCAACGTGTATATGCGGCAACACGAACTGGCTTCTTCAAGGGGAAGTCCCGACACGTCCTTACCATCGACCAAGATCGTCGGAGAGCCATAGGAACGAATGTGGTCGGGCGTATCTGGGTCACCAACCTCCCATTCCGACCAAGCAGGAGCCACACCGGCAGCGCCAAACGCCGCGATCAACTGTTTTCGGGCCGCCGCGATATTCGGGCATGATTTTTCATAGACGAATTCAACGGTCGGCATTTGCGGGCCCTTTCCTGGCTTCCAGGGCATCAAGAATCGGACAGGCACTCACCGGCCCTGTGCTGGGGCACGCATTCGTCCATGTGCCGAGGACATCCCGCATTCGCGATAAAACATCGATCTTCTCCTCGATTTCGCTGAGTTTCCCCAGCGCCCGGTCCCGAACATCGCTGCACGATGCCCCGGGGTCGGCTTTAAGTGAGAGAAGGTCTCCGATATCCCGCAAGGTGAACCCAACATCCTGGGCGCGTTTGATGAACTGAATATGCCGAACGACCTCCGGCGCGTATTTCCGATAGCCGTTCGCGTCCCGATCAGGCGTTTCAATCAACCCTTGCTGTTCGTAGTAACGCAGGGTTTCGACGCTCACGCCGCCTTGCCGGGCGACATCTCCGATGTTCAACATTTCTCAGTATCTCCGTCGATTCCGGACAGCGTAAACCCTGTAGTATACTTTAGGGTCAAGGGCGAAATTTGCCTTGATCCGGCCATGATTGATGGCAACACTTCCGACCGATGAGACGACTGCTGCGATCCCGCCTTCTGATTGTCGCCCTGCTGCTTGCAGTGGGCGTGGGGTCCGTCGTCTCGGTGGTCCAGGCGGGACAAATGCGTGTCGACATGGCCATGACCGGCGATGTTCAAGGTCCCGATGGCGATAGCTGTACTGCGTGCGGCACCGGCGGTGATGGGGCAAAGGCATCGATAGATTGCGTGTCGGCCTGTCACCTTTCCGCAATCGATATGGTCGATGGCCGCGCGGCCGTCGGCATGGCCGATGACCGAACGTATCCCCTAGATCGCAGGCAATTCGCGCGGTCATCCGGGCCTCTGCTCGACCCCTCTCCCCCAAAATCCATTCTCGGTTAGTGCGCAGCCGGCGAAAGCCTTTGCTTTTGCCACGCGTCACGTCTTAGGCCCGCCTCCTCCATACGGGGCAGGTGAGGCTTTGTTGGTACAGGCTCGTCAGCCTGTCCGCCTCCATACCCGAGAATGGACATCATCTAATGAAAAACACGTTCAACAACGGCCTGTCGCGCCGTTCCTTCCTAGCTGCCGCCGGCGCCGCGGCAGGGGTGGCTGCCGTGCCCGCCTGGGCAGCACCTTCGCTTCCCCTGCGTCAATTCGATTTGGACGCCGGCCCCGGTGCGACCCACCTAGTGGACAGTGACGGGGCGAAAACCAAAGTCTGGTCGTACAATGGTCGCGTGCCCGGCCCGGAAATCCGGATACGCCAAGGCGAACGTCTGCGCGTCGCCGTGCGCAACGGACTGACCGAAGAGACGACGGTTCACTGGCACGGGCTTCGCGTGCCCCATGCGATGGACGGCGTGCCACATCTGACGCAAAAGCCCATCGCGCCCGGCGAAACCTTTGTCTACGAGTTCGATGCACCCGACGCCGGGACTTATTGGTATCACCCTCATCAGCGGAGCTTCGAGCAGGTCGGGCGTGGCCTTTACGGCCCCCTGATCATCGAGGAAACGAACCCGCCCCAAGTGGACCATGATGTGACCTGGGTATTGGACGACTGGCGCTTGCTGAAAGATGCGCAGATCAGCGAGGATTTCGGGAATCGCCATGATATGAGCCATGCCGGCCGCATCGGCAACACGGTTACGGTCAATGGCCGGATCACCGATATATTCGAAGCCAGGGCAGGCGAGCGTATCCGCCTGCGCCTGATCAATGCCGCCAACGCCCGTATCTTCGGCCTGGAATTCGAAGGTCATACACCCTGGGTCATCGCCTATGACGGCCAGCCGGTTGACCCGCACCAGGTGACGGGACGGTTGGACATCGGACCGGCCATGCGGATCGATCTGATCCTCGACCTGACCGGCGATCCGGGCGATGCCTTTGCCGTCAGGGATACCTTCTACAGTCGTCTGAAATACCGACTGTTGAATGTCGTCTACGGGCCCAAGCGGTTGCGGGAAAAGCCGATGCGCGAGGTCGCGGCGTTGCCCGACAACACCATGCCCGAACCTGACCTGGCTTCTGCCGAGCGTCATCACATCGCGTTCGGCGGCGGCATGATGGGCGGTATGTCCATGGCCAAGATGGGCGGACGTGAGGTCGGCATGATGGAAATGATGCGGAACGGCAAGGCCTGGACGGTCAACGGCGTCGCCGCCACGGGTCACGTCATGGACCCCATTCTGACGCTGGCGCGGAACCGCTCCTACATCCTGGCTCTGGACAACCAGACGGCTTGGCACCACCCCATCCATCTGCATGGACACTCCTTTCGCGTGATCAGCCGAAACGGCGAGCCGACCCGTCATAAGGAATGGCAGGACACGGTTCTGATGGCGCCGCGCGAACAGGTCGAAATCGCCTTCGTCGCCGACAACCCCGGCGGCTGGATGTTCCATTGCCACATCCTGGAACACCAGGCCGGCGGCATGATGGGTGTCATACAGGTGACATGAGGAGGGCCGGAAATGAGACGAAATCTATTCTCCACGGCCGGCGCGATTATCGCGGCCTTGTTCACCGGATTTATCGACACGGCGCGGGCGGACGGCGACCCTGACCGTGGTCGAAAAGCCTTTTTGCAATGTCTGTCCTGCCATTCGGCCCGTCCCGACCTCCACAAGACCGGCCCCAGTCTGGCGACGGTCGCCGGGCGGAAAGCCGCGACGGTTGAAGGATTCGGGCGATACAGCGATGCCCTTAAGGCTTCCGGCTTGGTCTGGAGCGATGAAAAACTGGACGCCTGGATGCTCGATCCCAGGGGGCTGGTTCCCGGAACGTCCATGAACATTCCGGGCATCAAGTCGACGTCCGACCGTCGGGATATCATCGCCTTTTTGAAGGCCGTGAAAGCTGAACAGTCAGCTGAAAGGTCACCGGCGCCTTCAAATGAATCCGGTGGCAGCATGATGATGGGGGATCGCCCTATGCCTGATCTGGAAGCACTGGGTCCGGAGCGTCAGGTCGCGTCGCTGACCTACTGCCGAGGCACCTATCATGTGCGTACGGTAGCCGGGCAGGTTCAGAAAATCTGGGAGTTCAATCTCCGGTTCAAATCGGACTCTAGTGATAAGGGGCCGATGGCGGGGAAGCCGGTGATCATCCCCAAGGGCATGAGGGGGGATCGATTCTTCGTCATCTTTGCCCAACCGTCCGAGATCAGCCCGTTCATCGAAAACCGATGCTGAATCAGTCCGGCGTAACTCAGTTAATCTAGTGTCAAAAAGGAAATGATCATGACCATTAGAAACCGAATTCAAGCGGCCATCTTTGCGGTCTTGCTCAGCGCTGTTACTGCCGTTTCTACTCTTGCGGCCGACCGGCCTGACGCCACCATCATCAAGAACCCGCAGTGCGGCTGTTGCGAAAGCTACGCCGACTACCTTCGCGAGAACGGCTTCAAGGTAACGGTCAAGGCATCCCACGACCTTACCTTGATGAAGCGTGAGATGGGCGTGCCTGATGACTTCGCGGGCTGCCACACCATGGTGCTCGACAAATACGTTGTCGAAGGCCACGTCCCGGTTTCCGCTATCGACAAGCTTCTGACCGAACGCCCGGACGTCAAGGGAATTTCCCTGCCGGGTATGCCGCAAGGGTCGCCCGGAATGTCGGGCACAAAGGCAGCCCCCTTCACCGTCTACCAATTCGGCCAAGGGCCGGCAAAGGTCTTCACGGTCGAATGATGGAGGATTTCAACCCAACCGCCTTCATGCTGGTTGCGGCAACCGTCGGGTCAATTTCCCTGCCGGTTGCCGCGCAATCACCCGAGACGGACAACCTTGCCCGGGGTCGCACGCTTTACCAAACCCACTGCGCCAGCTGTCACGGCAAGAACCTGAAAGGGCAGCCTGATTGGCAGATCCGCCGGCCGGACGGCCGTCTGCCGGCCCCGCCGCATGATCGGACGGGACATACCTGGCACCATCCGGATGCGCACCTGTTCCGGATGACCAAGCACGGTCTTGTTCCGCCGTTGGCACCGGCGGGATACGAAAGCGACATGCCGGCGTTCGGCGACATCCTTTCGGACGACGAGATCTGGTCCGTACTCGACTTCATCAAAAGCACCTGGCCGGACCGTTTTCGGCGCCGGCAGCAGGACGTCACCAAAAGGGCGAATGAGAAATGAGCAATATGATGGGAACCGATTGCGCGATGGGCTGGGGCATGATCCTGGCAGGCGCATTAGCCGCCGGACTGGCGTTGTTGGTCGCGGCCGCGTTGATCAAGTATCTGTTCAGCAACGGCGGGAGAAACCGCCATGAGTGAAATGCTTCTTGAAGCAGGACAAAGGCGTCGCACAGCGCTTTTGTTCTGGGGGCCCGTGGTGGTGTTCGCGGGCTTGGCCGTGGCGTTGGGCTGGGGATTGACGCGCGATCCGAAGGTGCTGCCCTCGGCCCTGATCGACAAGCCGGTGCCCGAGTTCAATCTGCCGCCGGTCAAGGGACGAACCTCGGGCCTCGCGTCGGCGGATCTCTCGGGTGAGGTGTCTATCGTCAACGTATTCGCTTCCTGGTGCCTACCATGCAAAGCGGAACATCCGATTTGGATGGATCTCAAGGCGCGGAACGTCGTGCCCATTCACGGGCTAAACTATAAAGACACGCCCGATGATGCCTCGGCTTGGCTCAACCGGCTTGGCGATCCCTACAAGCGGACAGGCGCCGATCTCGATGGCCGTGTCGCCATCGACTGGGGTGTCTATGGCGTGCCGGAAACGTTCATCGTCTCCGCCGACGGGCGTATCGCCTACAAGCACGTGGGGCCTGTGACACAGGAAATCGTGGACGGCACGCTCATGCCCATCGTCGATCGCCTGCTGCGGAAAGCTGATGGAGCAAAGTCATGACAGTCATGACGCGCCGCCGGGCCATGACGGTTATGGCCGCAGCATCCGTGGTGTTGCCGGCTGCCGTCGCAGGCGCCGCGGGAACGGCTAAGACCTTTAGCCTGCACGATGCACCATTGCCAATGTCGGAGGTCACATTTACCCACGAAGACTGTCGGCCCGGGGCACTCGCGGACTTCAGGGGCAAACATGTGCTCCTGAACATATGGGCGACATGGTGTCCACCCTGCCGCGAAGAGATGCCGACGCTAGACCGCCTGCAGGGCCTTCTGGGCGGCAACGACTTTCATGTGTTGCCGCTTTCGATCGATCGGGCAGGGGTGAAGGTCGTGCGGGATTTCTATGCAAAGACCGGCATCGAGAACCTGAAAATCTACATGGATCAGAATGCACGGGTCATGCGTGTCCTGAAGTTAGGCGGTTTGCCGACGACCTTCCTGATCGACCCAAGCGGGCAGCAGCTCGGCCGGTTGGTTGGTCCTGCGGAATGGGATGCGCCGGATTTGGTCACCCTGTTCCGGGACCGGATTGCGTCAGCAAAGAATCAAAGGTGATAGAGCGATGAAGAATGGTCAACAAGCAGTGCTCGCGGTTGCAACCGCTCAACGCGCCGTCAACAAGCTCTGGCCCTATGTCACCGGGCGCCGTGGTTGGATTCTGTTCGGGCTCGCCGCCATCGGTGGCGGCCTGGCGATGAACTGGGGCACGGTGGTGGCGCTGGGCTTGGCGCCGCTTCTTCTTGGTGTTCTGCCCTGTGTCGCCATGTGTGCGCTGGGCATGTGCATGAGCGGGGGGAGCGGAAAATGTTCGTCCAAGCCAGGGGAGAAGGAAAAGCCAGACGATGTCTGACAGCACTTCCAGCGCGCCGAAGGATAGCCCCCGTCTCCGGGGTGTGCGATGGGCGGCTTGGGGACTTGTCCTGATCACGGCCATGGCTGTGGCCGGTATCGTCGGCTGGAGTACCTTTAAGCCGGAACCGCCGTTGCCCACGGCACGGCAACTCGGCCAAGCCATGATCAAAAGCCAATTCACGCTGACAGATCACCACGGACGTAACGTCACAGAGCAGGACTTCCATGGACGATGGCAGCTGGTGTTTTTTGGCTTCACATTCTGTCCCGACGTCTGCCCGACAACGCTCGCGGTCATGGCCCAGGTTCTGGATATTCTGGGGGAGGACGCGAACAAGGTGGCACCGATGTTCATCACGGTTGATCCGGAGCGCGACACACCCGAGGTATTGGCTGAATATGTCGGGGCCTTCCACCCGGATATCGTCGGCCTTACCGGCACGCCTGAGCAGATCAAACAGGCTGCGAAGTCATTCCGGGTTTTTTACGGGAAAACCGAGAGAGCCGATGCGCCGGGCGGCTACGTCATGGGGCATTCGGGGTACATGTACCTGATGACGCCGGACGGCTCGTACGACGCGGTGTTCTCGGAAAACCTTCATCCGCCGGAGAAAATCGCGGCGGAGATCCAACGTCGCCTGAAGAACGAAAGAATTGAAAAATGAAATCACTGAAATTGAGTCTGTTCGCCTTCATTGCTGCCTTCACTCTGCTGATACAGGCACGCGGCGCGTCAGCAGGAGACGCTTCAATTGTCATTGAGAAACCTTGGGCGCGTGCGTCTATCCTACAATCGCGGCCGGGTGCCGCCTATTTGACGATCCGCAATACCGGCACGAAATCGGATCGACTTCTAAAAGTCACGTCACCAGCTGCGGGCATGGTGATGATCCATGAATCCAAAGTCGCAGACGGCGTCGCGTAAATGCAGGACCGCAATGAGGTGACTATCCTACTAGGAGCCGAAGTGGTCTTCCGCCTGGGCGGGCTGCATCTCATGCTCATAGAATTGCATGAGAAACCACGAAAGGGTGTAAATCTGACTTTGGCTTTGGAGTTCGAGCATGCCGATTCTCGAGCTTGGGGCGACCAGCCCGGAATAACCCGGCCACAAACCGCTTCGTATAGGTCCGTGCGATATAGGTCAATGCGATGGAATTGACTGTCGGGTTTTCTTGCAGAGTGTAAGACACTTGAATATAGAACGGCCAGACTTTGCGGCCAATCTGCCGGGCTGAAGGGAATGATTTGCTATGAATGATCGTCATGAGCATTGGAATGACGTGTATGGGGCCCGCGAAGAGACTGCGCTAACCTGGTTCGAGGCAATCCCCACCGTATCTCTCGAACTGATCCGTAAGTACGCCGATGCAAACGATCCTATCCTGGATGTCGGCGGTGGCGCTTCCCGGATCGTCGACAGCTTGATTGATCTCGGCTTCAGCCGCATCTCGATCTTGGACCTATCCGAAGCAGGAATGAATGTGTCACGCTGCCGACTGGGGTCGCGGGCAGACAAGGTAACGTGGATCACAGAAGACGTAACCAAATGGGTTCCCGATCAGCCCTACCGGCTCTGGCATGATCGAGCGGTGTTCCATTTCCTGACATCAAAAGACGACTGCAGGGCCTACGTTTCGAGGATGCTGTCAGCGCTCGAGCCCAGTGGAATTGCGATTATTATGACGTTTGCAGAGGACGGGCCGGAGATGTGCTCCGGGTTGCCTGTTATGCGTTATTCGCCCGAAGACCTGGTAGCCACCTTGGAAGAAATCGCACCGGGTGCTTTGAAAACGGTCGATATGCGGAAGCATGTGCACATGACACCCAAAGGGAACGAGCAGAGGTTTCAGGTTTCTGTCTTACGGAAGGCTGATCAATAAGATTTAGTTTGATCGCAGGCGCTAGGTGAAGAAACCTCCCCACTCAGAACCTGCGATCCTGATTCTCCCCTCGTTTACCTCGAATTTCGCCCTGCCAATTGTGTTGCTCGCTAACTACCAGCTTGCCGAATAAGAGGCGTAGTTGAATTTGAACATGATCAATCTCAGTTCACCTAGGCAATGGAAAAGGTAAGTTAAATGCCGTCACCTATTGAACGATCTGCATCCAGCCGGTGTGCCGGTCGACCTTGAGCTTCTGGACGACCTTTCCGTCTTTGTCCGTGATTTCGACCTCGATCACATCACCCTCTTTCTCGCTGACATTGCCAAGTTTGACGTTCTGGTTTCCGCTCCAGGCCAAGCGGTGCTCCATCATATGCTTAACTTCATCGGCCGTCAGGTCGCGGCGCAGAACCTGCATCCCTCCCCAACCGCCCATCATGGGCATTTGGCTTCCCATCATGCCGGACCCCATCATCGGCATCTGGCCCATCATGCCGTACCCGCCCATCATGGGCATTTGGCCTCCCATCATGCCGGGCCCCATCATCGGCATTTGGCCCATCATGCCGTAGCCGCCCATCATGGGCATTTGGCTTCCCATCATGCCTTGGCCCATCATCGGCATTTGGCCTTGGCTGGAATTCGAGTTTCCGGAGCCATGGGCGAACGCCGATGTGGTGATCGACATGGCCAAAACACAGGCCACGGCCAATCCGGCCAGCTTCGTTTTACGTGTCATGATCAATCTCCTCTCACACTTTTTCAAAAGACGCGCCGAAATAACGACATCTTTCTTAAGGCTAAACTATTCTCGGTGTCGGTACTTTGACCTGCGTCAACTCCAGTATTGTTTGTTCGTTGAGCATCGCACCGTCTGGCCATCTCAAAAATTCAAATAGATATCCCGGGGAGTCGCAACGCAGTTGGAAATTTCGGATGCCACGCGATCTGAAAGCCTCGAACGCCCCCGGATTCCTATGGTTTCCGCGATGGCGGTCTCATAAGCCATTAGGCTGCCCAAGACTTCTTGCGCTGCGCGGATGCGCCAAATCCGTTCCTTGGCGACAACAGCAAGCGCGCCTTGAACCTTTTCAGCAATCGCGGTGCGAGCGGTCGGGTTAGCACGCAAAACCCGGCGCGCTTGAGTTAGGGCATTTTCTATTTCCGTGGAATGGCGGACCAGGGCTGCCTGGCCATAGGCTGTTTTCAACCGATCTATCAGATCGTCCGCAGGCATCACCTCCACATTCGCCTTTAACTCTTGCAAAGCCTTTTGGAGGGAACCCACACGGTCTCCGTCATTGATCGCCTGGATCGCTTCGACCACGGGGCCATGAGCCGCATCAACGGTTCGTCGATAACGAATACGTGCGTCATGGTGAGCCTTCAGCTTAGCCGCCATGTCGGTCCGCACATCCGTCCAGCCTGCCGGAATTTGGGCCGTTAGTTCGGCGCGTTCGTTTGTTAGGGGCTTTATGCGCGCTTCTGCCCGCCGACCTTCCTCGGACGAGGCCGCCCTACCGGCCCAGGAAATGATAGCCCGGTTTTGCTCGATCTTCTTGTCGATCCGCCGAATATCGCGTTCGATCCGCCGCACCCTGTCGTGGACCGGCCGGTAGGTCTGCGCCGCCGTGTGTATCGCCGCAGCGGTTTCGGTGATTCGTTCCATCGTCGGAAACGCATTTTCCGCTTTCTCGAAGCTGCGTATTAGTTCGTTCTGAAGGTATGAAGGAAGTCCCTCTAGATTGATGTTCCGGGCTTTGCCGATGGCTTGCCTTATGGTCGTCCCGTTTATTTGAAACTCGTCCCTTATAAACTCTTCCATGCAGTACTGAAGCCGAGGATTGGTTGGCGGCGGTGAAGCCTCCGCCCCGAGCGAAACACGGGTCGGAAGATAGGTCACCAAGGTCGGATAGGCCGCAACCACACCAAGGACCAGCAACTGAATGGCGATGAAAGGCACAACGCCCTTGTAGATGTCGAGCGTACGGACGCCTTTCGGCGCGACCCCGCGCAAGTAGAAGAGTGCAAAACCGAAGGGCGGCGTTAGAAACGAAGTCTGAATGTTCAGCGCGATCATAACACCGAACCAGACAGCGGCGACGTTTGCTGCGGGGTCGGTCAGCAGAATCGGCGCGATGATCGGGACAACAACCACGGTGATTTCCAGAAAGTCGAGGAAAAATCCGAGGACGAAAATGATGATCATGGCGACTGCGAACTGACCCCAGAACCCGCCCGGCAGGCCACGCATGAAATCACGCACCAGGTCCTCGCCGCCGAACCCCCGGAATGCCGCTGTCAGCATGACCGCACCGATCAGGATGGCGAACACCAGGGAGGTCGTCTTGGTCGTGTCCTCCAACACACGCTTTAAGGTGCCGCCGGTTGCCCATGTGCGCCAGAGGCTCCAACCGAGGGCGATGGCGAGGGCGCTTGAGGCGACTGCGGCGAGCACGATGCCCGCGATGTCTGCTGTGCCTTCGATCTTTCGCAGATTGACGTGGAAAAGGGCATTGATGATGCCAAGAGCAACTAGGGCGGCGATGGCCAGTAGGGTCGGCCAGAAGGCATCACGCTGACCTTCACGCAGGCGGTATCCGGCCATCATGGCCGCCCCTGCGGCACCGACGGCGCCGGCCTGATTGACCGTGGCGATGCCGGCGATGATCGAACCAAGAACCAAAAGAATAAGGGTCAGGGGCGGGGCCAAGGCGATGAGCAGCGCCGTAACGGCATTCTTGCCAGAGATATCTGTATGCCTGTGCACCGGTGCCAGGTCTGGCCGCAGATAGGCCGTGACGAGGATATAGAGGACATAGAGGGCGATAAGGACCAATCCCGGCACGAGAGCGCCCATGAACATCTCGCCTGCGCTGACCGATGGCACATCGAACTGGCTCGGCATCAGCAGGTCATCTGTCACGGTCTTGTAAAGGGCCCGCCGGGCGGCGTTGGCTTCGTTGACGGCGGTGGTGAGTTGGTGGACCAGGATCAGCAAGACGATCGACGGCGGGACGATCTGGCCCAGCGTGCCCGTGGCTGCGACAATGCCCGTCGCCATGGGCTTGGAATAGCGGTTCCGTAACATGGTCGGTAGCGAAATCATGCCCATGGCGATCACCGTCGCGCCGATCACGCTGGTGGTTGCCGCCAGCAAGGCGCCGACCAGGACGACCGAGACGCCGAGCCCACCGCGCACCGTGCCAAACAGACGCGCCATGGCGACGAGAAGGTCTTCGGCGACGCGCGACTTCTCCAGCATCAGGCCCATGAAGATGAACAACGGCACGGCGATCAACACATCCGTCCCGTCATTGTTATAAATTCCCCGAATGTTCATCGCTCCAGCGGATAGCCATTCGCTAGGGCCTCCGCCGTGGATAAAGAATGCATCCGGGTTTCCAGTGACCACCAGACCGGCGAACGCGGCCAGGCTGACGGCGACGATCGCCGAACCCGGAATGGCGAATGCGACGGGAAAGCCCGAGCCGAGGGCGACGGCCAATATCACGACCAGTAGGACGAGGAAAAAGAGTTCCATCCTCAGCCCCCCTCAGCGCCGCCCGTTGGCGTGGGCTCGCCCAGCACGTCGGCCATTCCGCCGAACATCATGCTGACGAATTGAATGATGAGTGTGACCGCGAACACCCCGACCAGTACGGTCATCAGGTACAGGATGTACATGCCGTCGCCGACGCCTTCGATCTCGAAGGTCCGCAGGGCGCTGTTGAGGATGCCGGTGCGGCCTGCCGTGCCGACGCTCAGGATTAGCCAGCAGAACGGCATGCCGAGCACCAGGGCACCGATGGCGTTGACCAGCCCGCGACGGCGGGGATTTGATTCCACGTAAAGCAGATCAATCCGCACATGGCCATCCTCATAAAGGGTGTAGGCGCAGCCCAGCATGAATAGGGCCGCATACCAGAAGCGGACCAGATCGCCCATGTAGGTCTGTTCGTAGGAAAACTCGAAGCGGAACAGCACGATTAGTAGTTCGGCGACGACGATCATCAGGACCAGCCAAGGTAGCGCTAGGACCCGTGTGCGAAGCGCGATGGCGAGCCCGATTGCGACCAAGGGCATGTGCACATAGGCACCGCGCAATTCCGCGCGCCCCAGAGTATCTGCCAGCGGCGCGCCGACCAGGCCGATCAGGAGTTGCTCGCCCTTCAGAAAGGCAAGAGTGAAGTCGACCAGACCGATCAACAGAACAGCCCAGAACCCGGCGCGGATGAGCACGGCATTGAGCCCAAAGACCCGCTGGTGGTCCGTTCTAAGGCTGCGGTCCCTGGTGCGTGCGACATGGGCGGCGGCGGCCAGTACGGCGGCAGCGTAGATGGCCACCTGTAACCAGATGCGGGGATCGTGGCCGCCAGTGGACGGGTTGGCCAAAATCCTGACGCCAGGCCATCCAAGCCAATTGGTCAGGAAATTATTGAATAGAAAGGCGGCAAGTACGCCAATGATGGCCCAACCAAAAATTCTCGTCAGGGCTATGGGGAAGTTCGGTATGGAAGCAAAGCCAGCATTTCGTTTGTTCTGCTTAAGCTCCGGCATGATGCCCCCTTAACCCTTATTTTTCGTGCCGTTCAGGAACGTCGACGTCAAAATTAAAAACGCGCCGATGAAAATGAAAACATCGGCAGCGTTGAAAGCAGGCCAGTGCAGTCCTTGCCAATGAAAATCGAGGAAATCGGTTACAGCACCTAGTCGCCAACGATCGATGATGTTGCCGAGTGCGCCGCCCGCAACCAGGGCCAGTCCTCTGCGCTCTCCCGGCAAGCGGGATCTTAATGCCCAGGTCATCAGCAGACTGGCGATCGCAAGGGAGAGAAGAGCCAGTGTTCCTGGTCGGGAGGCAAAAAAATCCTGAAACATGCCGAAACTTACGCCGGTGTTGAAGGTCAACATCAGGTTAAAAAAGGAAGTCACCTCGATCACTCTCGGCGGGTCCATCACTCTGGTAAGGATGATCCACTTAGTCACCTGGTCGCCAGCCGTCGCCCCTGCCGCCAGGAAAAACGGCGAAAGTGTATGCAAGCCGGTCTGCCGGCAGCGATTACCGAAGATTAGTCTGGGCAATGTCGCGCCAATCCATTTCTCCACTCCTTACCTCCCGGCCATCGTTGTCTCTAATTTACAATCGATATGGCCGATGCCTTTTGACGCTTCTGGGGGACTGATCGAATCGTAAAAAAAGACGGTGCAGAACGCCTCCCCCGAGCTTTTTCATTTAAAGCACCTCTGTTCAGCGCCTGCGCCGCCAACAGGAAAACCAACGGCTTCGATACGCACCTCGTCAATTCGAAATCTAACCGGCGCGCATATAGCAACTTCAAAGCTATCCAGCCTCCTGTTTGGTATCTCCCCTTTGGCACTCGTCGATATTCTTATTCTCATGTTTTCCAAGTGCCGTTTAGCCGGCCTGCGTGCTGGTCCACTCCGATCTTGCCTGGAGGACAATCTGCGTTGCCGACCAAAGAAACAGCCCGGCCATGAGGGCAGCGACGATAAGGTCGGGCCATGCAGTGCCGGTAAACCAGACACCTGCCGCTGCCAACATAACAGCCACGTTTCCGATGGCATCGTTTCGGCTGCAAAGCCAGACAGAACGGACATTCGCATCCCCGTCTTTAAATCGCCTCAACAAGAGGACACTGATAATATTGGCGGCCAGCGCCATGAAACCGATTGCGCCCATGATTGTCGCCGAAGGCATACCCAGAATTAGGACCTGATATGCTGTTGAGCCGAACACCCAAAGCCCCATAGCGCCGAGACTGAACCCTTTCGCGAGCGCTGCCATTGCCCGAATTCTGACAGACATGCCGATGACAAATAAGCTGATTGCATAGGTTACGGTGTCACCAAGAAAGTCGAGCGCATCTGCTTGCAAGGCTTTCGACCCAGCAAAAGCGCCCGCGGCCATTTCGACGAAGAACATTGAGCCGTTAATCGCGATAACAACCCATAGCGCACGTTTGAAATCCTTTGAAACTCCATCGAATTTGGCAGTATCTCCGCAACAATTGGCACTCATATGGATCGGTTCCTTTAATCCGTGATGGGCACGTTCATTGAAACTGTCCGCCGCTTTGCATTCGTCGATCCGCAGATGCTACAATCTACAATCGTTGTAGGAGCAATAGGAAAAACTGATGACCGTTGAAAGCACCCCCATCGGGGAATTGGCTGAGCGTGCCGGATGTACGGTCCAGATCATCCGCCATTACGAGAAAATCGGACTGTTGCCGGAGCCAAGACGGACCAGGGGCAACCGTCGCATCTACTCCGAAGATCAAGCATCTCGGCTGGTTTTCATTCGCCATTGCCGACAACTGGGTTTCAGTTTGGACAATATCCGCCAATTGCTGTCGTTCTGCGGTCAGTCCAATCAGTCATGCGCGCAAGTAGACATCATCGCTCGCAAACACCTCGGTCACGTTCAGGAACGACTCGCGCGCCTTCGGTCTATGGAGCGTGAACTCAAGCGCATGATCAACCAGTGTAGCGGCGGCAAGGTGGCGGAATGCAAAATCATCGAGGTCTTGGCCGATCACTCGAAGTGTATGAGCGATGACCATTCATCTGCCTGATTTTACCGTGTTTTCTGTTAGAAACGCCTTCGTGTGACATTTCCGCCCAGCTACACGAAAGTGTCTCGCGATCGAAGGTCAGGAGCGTGTATTCGTACGCTTTAAAGCATCAAATAGCTGTACTAGGTTGCTGTTCTTGAAGTGACCAATTAACGGCTAGGTTCACTTTAGCTTGCGCCAAACGGGTTCCACACAGGTCTGCCAGGACCAAAGTTTTACCATGGCGATATAATTGAATGATGCGGACCAAGCAATCAGCAACAGGCCGTTCAGGGTCTCGATTCCTGTGATGAAGCGCAAGTGATCCGACGGCACGATGTCGCCCATGCCGAGGGAGGTATAGGCGACAATCGAGAAATAGAAATAATCCAATGGCCCCACGATCTGAAGGCCTTCGACGCTGCCGATCTCAAGCATTCGTTCCCCGAGGACATAGGCCGCTGCATATAGGGCAACTTCAACGACATGGGCAGAAAGGGTCAGCAGCCATATGATCAGAATTCGTCGCTCCGCTGTCATCGCAATGTTCGACATCCCGCCGGACAGCCATCGAAAGACGGCGTAATGCAGGAGGAAAGTCGTGATAACCAGAAAAACCGACATGCCCACTGCGGCGCCCATCTAAACCTCCCCTCGTTTTGTGTTCGCAGAGAACCCCACTGTTGCGTTTGGCATCGTAGAGCTGACATCTCTCTAGGGCTCTATCAGCTTAATATCCTCTCTTGTCCCGAGAACCGTCATCGCCCGCCCGGGATCGATCATCGAAATGAAGACCGAACGTTCATAGGCGTCGGTGATAAGGGAGGCTTGCCGCACGAGCTCTTCCTGGCGTTGCCGATAGCGATCAAGGCCCTGAGTATCTTCCAATATTCGATTTACGGTTTCCGGGTCTCTGACGAACGTCGCGAACTGCGGCCGACGCTCTGCTCCCTTGATGCCCCTCGCCTCACTTTCCCGAAGATCAAGGCGATCCGCCTGATCTGCAGCCAGAGGCGCCGATGGGGCAATCGCAGCCTCTGTCCCGACCGTTGGGATGGGCGGAATAAGGCCGGAATAAAAATCTGTCTGAATGCCGATCATCGAAGTCACTCCATTCCATTGGTTCTCCGATGGTTGCCAACATAGGACCTCCAGTCGCCGGAGGGTCAAGGATAAGATTGAAGAGAATGACGTAAGACCAATCGATCAGGGCGACGTGACGAGCCGTACACTGGCGAAGTCTGCGTCTGCGAGCCGAAGGCATGGAGATGACGTGGAATTATAATTAGTCGGCAGGCGACGATGCGGCCCGGTGTCTGTTGAGTGAAAGCGTATCACCTGACCGGCTTACCAACGTCACGCCGACGATCGTCAACGGTATGCCGATAAAATGTGCCCACCCGAACGTTTCGTCAAAGAAGGTCATGCCGAGAAGAATACCGAATATCGGCACGAGAAAGGCGAAGGCGTTCGCCCGGTTGAGCGGGGTGTGTTCGAGCGCCGAGAACCAGAGGTAATACGCAAGAGCCGTCCCGAAGATACTGAGGCCGAGCAAAGAGGCAACGAAGGCAGGCGTCCATTGCACGCTTGCGGGATCTTCCAGGTACCAAGCAGCTGCCCCTAAAGGAACGCTCCCGATAAGCGTTTGCAGGCCCATCGCCATCAGCACGTCAACCTTGCCGGCGATTTTCTTGATCAAGACGTTGCTGATCGTGATTCCGACTGCCGCCAGCAAAATGTAGGCGATACCCAGGGCGTAGGTTTCCCCGCCAGTTAAAAAGAACTGCGGGACGGCGATCACCACGATCCCGACAAATCCCAAAAGCAATCCAAGCTTCCCCCGAACGGAAACGGTTTCGCCAAGCATGAGTGCGGCAAGGAACGCCGCCATGAGCGGCTGTGTATTGGCGACAACCGTTGCGACGCTAGGCGTCACGAATTCAGCGGCATGGAACATGCCGAGGAATCCGAGGCTCGTTGCGCCCAGGCCGATAAAGGTGATGATGGCCCAATCCCTTCCGGTGGCGGGAAGAGGGCGGCGAAGTGCGGCCGCAAGGATCATGAGCGCTGCGCCCGCGATAACCGCGCGCAAGGCTGCGAAGGTCAAATGCGGCGAGAACCCGATCCCGGCCGTGATGAGCGGAAAGCACGACGCCCAAAGCACCATCACCACGAGAATCTGCAGCGTCGAAATGCGCGAGACGGAAGATTTCGGTTGGTCGGAATCCATTTAATGCGCTACCTCGATTTTAGCGTGTTCCAGGAGGTGTAGCAGAAGGAGGCATGTCATGCATGAGCTGGTGCCGGAAAAATTCGTGTGGTTTGTCTGGGCGTCCGCATTCCTTGTTCCGTGGCTGGCGGCTTTTGGCGCGTTCCCGGCCCATCGCAGAGTAATTCTTTGGGCGAGCCTGTTTACGACACCGTTCGGTTTGACGGAGCCCTTGTTCGTGCCTGAGTATTGGAACCCACCCAGTCTCTTCGATCTCGCGCAACGGACGGGGTTCGATATCGAAAGCCTCATTTTCTGCTTTGGCATCGGCGGGGTCGGCGCGGTTTCGTACAACATCCTGACGGGAAAAAGTCACGGACGAATGAGTTCGATGGCGCGCCGGCTCGCAAGTCATCGGTTTCATTTTTGGGCCGTGGCGACGCCGTTCCTTGTGTTCCCTGTCCTCTATCTGATGGAGTGGAACCCCATCTATCCGGCGATCGTCGCCATGGCATTGGGCGTCGTTTCGACGATGCTCTGTCGACGCGACCTGATTTCCAAAACTTGGGTCGGAGGCGTGTTGTTCCTTGTCTATTACCTAGTCTTTCTTGCCGGACTGGAGTGGCTGTCACCTGGTTACATCGGCAAGGTTTGGAACCTTGAGTCACTGTCCGGAATATTGATTTACGGCATGCCCATTGAGGAGCTTCTTTTCGCCGTCATGTTCGGCGCCTATTGGTCCGGGGTCTATGAGCATTTCACATGGCGGCGCGCGGCAGATATACATTGAGGACTGAACTTATGAGCATGATCTGAAATGGCCCGCGCGAGAGATGTGTTTTTCTGAAGCCGTGAGTTTCGCGACCGGCGGCGTGTTGATCGCCGGCGGCGGTTTCGCGACCTATAAGGCCGCGGCGTTGAACAGGCGTTACCTCCCCTTCGCGTTGATGCCCGCGATGGCTGGCGTCCAGCAGTTGTTCGAGGGGCATGTCTGGATGGGATTGAATGTCGGCGATCCGACAATGGTCTGGTGGGCCGCGCTCGGCTTCATGTTCTTTTCGTGGTTTATGTGGCCTGCGTGGATTCCGCTTTCCGTATACGTTTTGGAGCCCCCGGAAAGCCGGCGTAAAAGATGGTTTTATATTTTCGTTGTCGTCGGCGTTGGCCTCGGCAGCATTCTCTTCATGCCGCACCTGCTGAATCCTGATTGGATCAATGTCAGCGTCAACAACCGATCGCTGGCTTATGAAGACACGATGTTCTTGGACTATTTGGTGCCACGCCCGGCGACCTACGCCGTCTATCTTTTGCTTATTGTCCTGCCGCCTCTGCTCTCGACATATCTACACGTGCGGTTGTTCGCGGTGACACTCATCGTCATCGTCACGGCAGTCTATTTGTTCCTAAGCTATGCTTATATATCCTTTTTCTGCTTGTTGGCGGGCCTTGGCACACTCCATCTCATCTACATTATTCTCAGAAACAAATGCCGCCGGGAGTGCCCGGTACTTTTTAGTTAATGGTATCCGGACCGGGTCGCGACCAAAGTAATTGCTTCTCACGCTCCGGATGCCGTTGGAGCCTAAGCGACATGCGATCACGGTGAATTTACCGCATTTGGATGAATAGCCCAGGGGAGTTGACCTAGGTCATGTGTTCGCGACGCTAGGAAGAGTAGCGTCCGCATCTTCAGTATTCGCAAACCCGCAATCATGAAAGGGTGAGGAAGATGAGTTCACGGAAGATCATTGTGGCGATCGCGGTCGCCGTTGTGTTCAGCGTTGCATCATTTGAAACGGCCTACGCCCACGGTCCGGCTGCGTCATCTGGCAACCAGTCTCAGATGCCCATGATGGGTGGCTACGGCATGATGGGTCAGATGCCCATGATGGGTGGTCCTGGTATGATAGGCGGCCAAATGCCCATGATGGGAGGTCCCGGTATGATGGGTGGCTGGGGCCGGATGCAGATCCTGCGCCGGGACCTGAAGGCCGACGAAGTGAAACACATGATGGAGCACCGCTTGGTATGGACCGGCAACCAGGACATCAAGCTCGGCAAGGTCACTGAAAAAGACGGCGACTCCATCGAAGTCGAAATCGTGAACAAGGACGACAAGGTCGTTCAGAAGTTCGAAGTCGATCGCCATACGGGATGGATGCAGCCTGCTCAATAAGGCGCCGACTGTGACGAAATACCCGCATCCTGTTTTGGAACTATGATGGCGGGGAGCCTCGTTCCGTTGCGAGTGAGCTCTCCGCCTTTGTTTTCGGCTTTCGTTTGTGACAATGCTGGAAGCATCTGCTGGTCAGTCGCCGTTCCCTGTCGCCTTGTCTCTTGCGAGGGCCATCTTTCACATAACCGCGATGGAGACCGTGAAACGCATTCATCTTATTTCCCCCTTGACCCTCCGGTTGCCGGAGGGGGCATCTTCACGATGTTTCCGCTTAAGAGTCTCGGCGGGAAGACAATTAAGGGAGTGCTGGCTAAATGGAAGCACTGGTTTATTTCGTCATTTGGGGCGTGTTCATATTCCTCATGATGCGCATGGGATGCGGCAGCCACGTCATGGGCCACGGGCATGGTCGTTCCGATGCCCGTAAACATCACGGGCCGGACAACGAGAAGGGGGAAAACCTGAAGTGGTATCCGCCTGAAGAGGATACCGACCCCGTCTGCAAGAAAACGGTCCGGACGGAGAGCGCCAAACCCAGCGTTCACGATGGGTCCGTTTATTACTTCTGCTCTCGGGAATGCCGTGAAGTCTTCGAAGCTGCCCCTGATTTGTATGTCGGACCGCAGGCTGATGGGTCGGTGCCGAAACTGGAGGCAAACAATGTCTGAAGCATCAAATCCGTTATCGCGGTCCGGTACGTCCCTATCCGTGAAAACGAATTCCGCAAGGTTGCCGGTCTTCGCTCTTGGAATGAGCCTTGGGCTGTTTCTCGGAATCACATTCATCCTTTGCGTGGGGTTCGATCTCTTGTTCCCCGATCACGCCATGTACCGGGTCTGGCAGCCCCTGTTGCCGGGCTTTACCTGGCTCACTTGGCCGAGCTTCTTCCTGGGCCTCGTCGAGAGCGTTGCATACGGGTGGTACGTCGCGCTGGTGTTCGGGCCGCTATACAACTTCTTCGCCTCGCGGAAAGGTTAAAACCTCTCCAGAGCGATGCCTCTCATGTAAATACTCATTCGGAGTCAGTCATGACAGCGCAGCTCACGTTCCTTGGAGGTGTCGGCACCGTCACCGGATCAAAGTATCTGCTTACATTTGGTGGCCAGCGGGTGCTTGTCGATTGCGGCCTGTTTCAGGGTTTCAAGAAGCTGCGTCAGAAGAACTGGGCCCCGCTGCCAATCGAGCCGAGCGAGATTGACGCCGTGGTCCTGACGCATGCGCACCTTGACCACTCGGGATATCTTCCTCTCTTGGTCAGGAATGGGTTCAAGGGACCTGTCTACGCCACCTCTGCGACGACTGAATTGTGTGGGATCCTGCTGCCGGATAGCGGTCATCTGCAGGAACGCGACGCGGAATTTGCCAATCGACACGGCTTCTCCAAACACCGGCCGGCCGCCCCTCTATATACTGAAAGGGGTGCGCGGAATTGCCTTGGCCACTTCCGCGCATGCCCATACGAGGTCGACACCGAAGTCATTGATGCGCTTCAAATAAGATTCCTGCTGGCGGGGCATATTCTTGGCTCTGCGTTCGTCCGTGTGTCATTCGGCGGTCGATCACTACTGTTTTCCGGCGATATCGGGCGCCCGAACAGCGCGACGATGGTGGATCCGACGATCGTGCGCGGCGCGGACTATCTCATCATGGAGTCGACCTACGGAAATCGCCTTCATGATCGGGTGAACGTAGAGGACGCTTTGGCCGAAACGATCTCAAGGGTGGCTGCCAGAGGTGGAACCGTCCTGATTCCGGCTTTTGCTGTCGGCCGCGCCCAGTCGATCCTGTTTCATCTGCAGCGGCTCAAGGCGTCGAAACGTATACCAGACCTCCCGGTGTTCTTGGACAGCCCCATGGCTGTCAGCGCCAGCGAGGTTTTCTGCCGCCACATGAAGGAACACCGGCTGACTGCCGAAGAGTGCCAGGCGGCGTGCAACGTCGCGACCTACGTAAGAGAAGCGGAGGAATCGAAAGCGCTTGATGAAAACCCGATGCCTAAGATCATCATATCGGCAAGCGGTATGGCGACAGGCGGGCGGATACTTCATCACCTGAAGTTCTATGTGCCGGATGAACGGCATGCGGTGTTGTTTACGGGGTTCCAGGCCGGCGGAACGCGCGGCGCCAGCTTGGTGGCAGGTGTAAAGTCGGTGAAAATACATGGACGGCATATTCCCATCCGCGCGGAGATCGCGAACCTCTCCATGCTGTCCGCGCATGCCGATGCGGACGAAATCCTGACCTGGCTCGGCAATTTCACGCAGCCTCCTAAACGGACCTACATCACCCATGGTGAGCCGGATGCTTCCGAAGCGCTGCGCGTTCGCATCTCCGATGAATTGCAGTGGCCCTGCGTCGTGCCCGAGTATGGCGACCAGGCCACGCTTGATTGAGCCGTGGATAAGACGCTGGAAGTAGGACGTCGCGTGAAAGATACAGCTACAAACTCCTTGCGCCTGAAGCGCCTTGGGATCGATACGCAGCAGGAAGCGGTCATCTATATGCGGAGCGATTGCCACGTCTGCCGCGCGGAAGGGTTTGCCGCCATGGCCCGTGTCCGCGTGACTGCCGGCGACCGATCGATCATCGCCACGCTGAACCGCGTGAAAGGCGATTTGTTGGCGGAAGGAGAGGCGGGGCTGTCAGAAGCTGCTTGGGGCAGATTAGATGCCCAGGAAGGCGACATGGTGGCGATCGGGCATCCCCGCCCGCCGGACTCCCTGAGCCTCGTTCGTGCGAAAGTCTACGGTTCGGAGTTTTCGGACACAGGTTTGGAAGAGGTCATGCAGGATATCGTGGCAGGCCGCTATTCCGACGTTCAGGTCTCCGCTTTCATCACCGCCTGTTCATCGCACGGGTTGAAACGGCGGGAAATTGTTGCCTTGACCCGCGCCATGGTCTCCGTCGGAGACACTTTGGACTGGGGAGCATCACCGATTGTCGACAAACATTGCGTCGGTGGTCTACCCGGAAATAGAACCACCCCAATCGTGGTCGCAATCATGGCGGCCTGTGGGCTGACCATGCCCAAGACGTCTTCCAGGGCAATCACGTCACCCGCCGGTACAGCGGACACGATGGAAACGCTGGCGCCGGTCGATCTTAACATCGATGCAATGCGGCGCGTGGTCGAGCGTGAAGGCGGGTGTATCGTCTGGGGAGGTGCCGTCTCCCTTAGCCCAGCGGATGACATCCTGATCCGGGTCGAAAGGGCCTTGGACATCGATGGGGAAGGGCAACTCGTTGCGTCGGTGCTATCGAAGAAACTATCCGCAGGATCAACGCACCTCGTTCTCGATATTCCTGTCGGGCCGACGGCCAAGGTGCGAAGCGAAAAGGATGCGCAATCCCTCAGCGAAAACTTGACCGCTGTGGCTTCCGAGATTGGTCTGAAGTCGACTGTTTTACAGACCGATGGGCGGCAACCGGTCGGGAACGGGATCGGGCCCGCTCTGGAAGCCTTGGATGTCCTCTCCGTGTTGAAGGGAAAGCCGGACGCGCCGCATGATCTTAGGGCGCGATCGGTCGCGCTCGCGGCCGCTTTGCTCGAGTTGTCGGGTGCTGCTGGCTCCGGCATGGGCTTTCAGAGAGCCGAAGAAACTCTGGATAGTGGCGCGGCATGGGCCAAGTTCCAGGCTATATGCGAGGCGCAAGGGGGTATGCGGACGCCGCCTGTTTCATCCCAACGACGGGTAATTGACGCAGACGTTTCCGGCGAAATTCTAGGCCTCGACAACCGTCGTCTGGCCAAGGCGGCGAAACTTGCGGGTGCGCCGGACGCGAAAGCGGCAGGTGTGCAATTGCACACACGACCCGGGGACCAGGTGGAGAAGGGGGCGCCGCTTTTCACGCTTTATGCTGAGACGCCGGGCGAGTTGGCTTACGCGCTGGATTACATCGAGCATCATCCGCCCATCTTCGATATCGGAGTTCCGGGATGAGCGCCATCGTGTACCCCCTGCCGGGAAACGAAGTGGTTGCTCATTCGCTTGCCGCAGAAATCGATGGTGAGATCGGAAAGCTCGTTGTGCGCCGCTTTCCCGACGGTGAATCCTACTTCCGGTATGAAACGCCCATCGATGGAAGAGAGGTCATCCTCGTCGCCTCGTTGGACCGTCCCGATGAGAAGGTTCTGCCGGTGATATTCGCCGCCGGGACGGCGAAGGAACTTGGTGCGTCGAAAGTCGGGCTTGTTGCGCCGTATCTCGCCTATATGCGCCAGGACAAAAGGTTCAATCCGGGAGAAGCGGTGTCGTCCATCTATTTCGCCAAAGTCCTCTCGTCATGGATTGATTGGCTTGTCACGATAGACCCTCATCTCCACCGGCGCAGTTCACTTGACGAAATTTATTCGGTGCCGAGTGCCACCGTGCACGCGGCCCCGTTGGTCTCTGAATGGATAAGAGGAGCGATCTCAGCACCTTTGTTGATCGGTCCCGACAGCGAAAGTGAACAATGGGTTGCTGCTGTTGCGGCGGATGCCGGGGCGCCGTTCGTCGTCTTGGAAAAGACGAGGCGAGGAGACCGTGACGTCGAGGTCACGGTTCCCGACGTGGACAAATGGCGCGACCGAACGCCGGTTCTGGTGGACGATATCATCTCGACCGCGCGTACGATGATCGAAACGGTTGGGCATGTCCGGGCGGCCGGCCTGCAAGCGCCGGTTTGCATCGGCATCCACGCGGTATTTGCAGACAATGCTTACGTGGAATTGAAGCAAGCCGGCGCGGGTGAAATTGTGACCTGCAACACGATCGGCCACGACAGCAATCGGATCGATGTCTCAGGATTGATCGCTTCGGCCGTCCGCCGGGTTTTACCCATTTAGATTAGCCTTGACCCTCCGGTCGCCGGAGCCATTAAGGATAACGCGTTACGTTGATGGCCATAAATTCGGATGGCAAACCCCAAGTGACCAGTAAGGTTCTGCAGAGGTGTATTCCCGATGAACGAAACAACGAAACGAAGGCATGCAGTCCGGGGGAACGCGGGAGATTCGACCACCAAGGTCGGAAAGGCAGCGCAATCTAGTCGAGCGAATCAGGCATCGCCGGAACTGTTAGGCGTTCCGGGAGAAAAGGTAGTTCAGGCTGCCGAATATGGGCGAGATCTCTGGCAGCGGTCGATACTGTTTCTGGACACGCTTCGTGAACGCGCCAACAACATGTTGGACCATGAGCGCGCTGGCCTGCCGCCTTTGCTCGATTTCAAATATGAGATGATCCTTGATGGGCGCGATTTTGAGGCTCCTTCAAATTATGCGCTGTTGCGGATTACGGAAGTTGGCGATGATTGTTGGGACGATTGCGTCGATCCAGAAAAACCACCTGTCATCGTTATTGATCCACGCGCAGGGCACGGACCGGGTATCGGAGGATTCAAACACGACTCCGAAGTCGGCATGGCCCTACACGAAGGTCACCCGGTTTACTTCGTAATGTTCTATCCCGAACCATCGCCTGGCCAGACGCTTGCGGACGTGTTGCATGCCCTCCGGCGTTTCGTCGATGAGGTTGCTCAGCGCCACCCTAAAACACCTCCCATATTGTATGGAAACTGCCAAGCCGGTTGGGCGGTGGCGATTTTATCCGCGGATTGCGAGGGCTTGGTCGGCCCGGCTGTGCTTAACGGCTCGCCAATGTCCTATTGGGCGGGGGAAGCCGGCGTTAATCCGATGCGGATAACCGGCGGGCTTCTCGGTGGCGTTTGGCTCGCACATCTTGCCGCCGATCTCGGTAACGGGCGTTTCGATGGCGCGTGGCTTGCGCAGAATTTTGAGAATCTGAAGCCGGAAAAGGCAATCTGGGAAAAGTACGCCGGACTGTTCGCCAAGGTCGATACGGAGCGCGAGCGGTTTCTTGAATTTGAACGATGGTGGAACGGGTTCTATTTCATGAGCCGCGAGGAAATCGTCGCGATCGTCGAAAACCTGTTCATCGGCAATAAACTTGAAAATGGCGAATTCCGAATTTGCAACGGCTGTACCGCTGACCTTCGGCGAATTCGAAACCCGCTCGTCATCTTCGCCTCCTACGGTGATAACATCACCCCGCCGCACCAGGCCTTGGGATGGATCCCGGCCGTGTACAAGGATACGGATGACCTGAAGCGCGCAGGGCAACGTATCGTCTATTTGACGAACCCGCATGTCGGGCATCTTGGGCTATTCGTCTCGGCCAAGGTCGCTCGGCTTGAACACCGCGCGATCCTTGAAAGCCTTGATGAGATCGAAGAGTTGAATCCCGGGCTCTATGAGATGCAAATCGACAACCCGAGCGGCGATCCGGACTGCCATAAACCGCAATTTTCCGTCCGGTTCATAGAGCGCAAAGTCGAGGACATCGACTTTGCGAAACAACCGGAATCTTTCGAACGGGTTCGAGCAGTGTCGGAGGCGAATGAAGCTTTCTATCGGACGTTTGTGAGCCCTTGGGTGCAAGCCGCGACAAATCCTTGGATCGCGGAAACCCTCAAATGGCAGCACCCCATGCGTGTCAGCCGCTATGTATTTTCGGAAGTTTTTAACCCTTGGATGAGGGTTGTCGCGGGTCTCGCCGACGTGGTGGCAAAAGAGCGGCGACCGATGTCCGACAACTACCCAATGATAAAGAATGAGCGGGAATTTTTCGGCCGTGTGTCCGAGGCAATGGAGATGGTCCGAGAGTTGCGCGATGCGGGCAACGAGCACGTGTTCCGCTTGCTCTACGGCCAGAACTTGTTTGAGCCCTCCCAAAAAAAGCCTGGCAAAGATGAGCCGTGATGATGGTTGAAGAGGCGATCATTGTTATCAACTGTGGGTCATCAAGCGTAAAATTTGCGCTTTTTTCTCCTGAGTTCGAGAGTTCTGTGCGGATTGCGCGTGGCGCGGTCGAGCGGATCGGCATAGGTGCCGGCCGGTTTTCAGTGTTGGATGGTTCCGGCGCGACCATTTTAGACGAGACACTCGAAGTTGAAAGTCACGCTGCCGCCATCGACGCGCTCCTCGACTGGCTTCAGGGCACCCAATACATGCCTGTGTCCGTCGGGCACCGTATCGTCCATGGCGGCGAAGAATGCGATTGCTCGCTCATCATCACTTCCGACTTGGAAGATCGCCTAAGCCGACTGATCCCTCTTGCCCCATTGCATCTCCCGCATAACCTGACGGGTATCAAGGCGATGAAATTGCGTTGTCCGGAACTTCCGCAGGTCGCCTGTTTCGACACGGCGTTTCACCATGGACTTCCACGCGTTGCACAGTTGACCGGACTGCCTCGCCGGTTCGATGACGACAGCATACGACGGTTCGGTTTTCATGGCTTGTCCTATGAGTACGTTGTCGAGCAAGTGCGTCGTTGGCATGGCGATGAGGCGGCGGACGGGAAGATCGTTGCCGCGCATTTGGGCAACGGCGCGTCCATGACGGCGATCAAGGGGGGACGGAGCATCGAAACCTCAATGGGGTTCAGCACCCTAGCGGGCCTTCCCATGGGGACGCGACCTGGAGATCTCGATCCCGGTGCCGTCCTTTACCTTCTGATGGAAAAGAACCTAACTCCCGCCGAACTGCAGCATATCCTTTATCGTGAATCCGGGTTGCTCGGCCGGTCCGGCCTAAGCCGAAACATGCGGGATCTTCTGGCGCAACAGGATCTACCCGAGGCGGCTGAGGCGATCGAGTTTTTCTGCCATCACGCTCGGAGGCATCTAGCCGCGCAGACGGCGTCTCTCGGCGGTCTCGACCGGCTCGTCTTCACCGGTGGAATTGGTGCGAATTCGCCTGAAATCCGCGCCCGAATTTGTGAGGGATTGTCCTATTTGGGTGTCGAAATCGACCCAGAGAGAAATGCCCAAAACCTTCCGGTCGTATCTACTGATCGGAGCCGCGTCCCCATTGATGCGTTCGACACGGATGAGGAATCAGTGATCGCTCGGCATGTCCGGACGGTTTTGGAAAGCGCCTCGGGGAAAGGGGAACTAAATGCCTGTGCATAGTCATGCTGAGGGGCTCGAAGAACTGGTTGAGCGTGCAGAAAAGCTTCCGCCGATCCGAATGGCCGTAATCGCAGCAGACCAGGCACTAGTCCTTCAGTCTGTCGTACAAGCTCGGAAGGCCGGTCTTATTGTGCCGCTCCTCATCGGCGCGCCGGACGAGATTGTTGCATGCGCCGGTGAAATTGACGCCGATATCACCGGTGTTGAAATCATCACTGCAAAAGATGCGGAGGAAGCGGCTCGGGTTGGCGTTGACCTCGTTCGTGGTGGACGAGCAGATGCACTCATGAAAGGGCGAATTCACACAGACGCTTTGATGCGGGCGGTTCTCGATTCTGATCGCGGGCTCAGGCTGCCCGACCAGCGTGTCAGTCACGTATTTGTGGTCGATATCCCGACCTATCCGAAATTGTTGGCGATTACAGATGCGGCGATAAACATTTCTCCGGACCTAAACGCGAAGGCGCAAATTCTTCAGAACGCCATCTCGCTCTTTCATCTCCTTGGCGTCGCTAGACCCAAGGTCGCAGCGCTCTCGGCTGTTGAAACGGTGAATCCGGCGATTGTATCGACGGTGGACGCGGCTTGCCTCGCGTTGATGGCAAGACGGGGGCAAATCTCCGGCGCTGCCATTGATGGCCCCATGGCCTTTGATAATGCGATCTCGAGTGACGCTGCAAAGGTGAAGGGGATCGTGTCCGAGGTCGCGGGAGATGTCGATATTCTCCTCGTTCCCGATCTCATATCCGGCAACATCTTGGCCAAGAATCTAGAATATCTGGCAGGCGCCACGGCGGCGGGTATCGTATTGGGATTGTCCGCGCCGGTCGTCCTAAGTTCGCGTGCCGATCCGACTCAGGCGCGCTTGGCGGCAATGGCGCTTGCCGTCCTAATGCATCAGTCATCGGCGGCTCAACGACGACAAGGGCGCGAGGAGGAACTCGAGTCTGCGATTCACTGTGCAGCCCAACCTGAAAGCGCCTGTTGTCCTATTGGAGCGTGAACAAAATGAAGAATGGCCTGGAGTGTGAGGCGCCTGATCTCAAGTATGCCCCCAAAACCCAACCTTCGTTGGATCAACCGCTGAATGCTGCGCTTGGGCGGGTAACTGGTGGGATTAGCCCCACAGCTCTCTTTCAGGCGTACATCGATTGGGCTCAACATCTCCTTATGTCGCCGGACAAACAGATTGAACTTGCACTCAAGGCACAACGAAAGTTGTTGCGGTATATTGAATTCAGCCATAGTGCCTGTTGCGACCCTCAATGCGCACCATGCATCGACCCTTTGCCCCATGATAAGCGGTTTGTGGCTGAGGAATGGCAGGATTGGCCTTATCGGCTTGCCTACCAAGGGTTTCTTCTTACCCAGCAGTGGTGGCACAACGCCACGACCCAGGTTTCCGGCGTCTCTAAACATCATGAACAGATAGTTTCCTTTGTCGCCCGCCAACTACTTGACGTTGTTTCGCCGGCGAATTACCCGGCGACCAATCCGGAGTTCCGAAAGGCAACGCTGGAAAGCAGAGGTCATAACCTGGTTCAAGGGACGCTGAATTTTGTAGAGGATTGGAAACTGGCCCTTCAGGGTGAACGCCCGTCCGCAGTAAAGCAGTTCCAGGTCGGGCAAAATCTGGCCGTCACGCCAGGAAAGGTCGTTTTCCGCAACGAATTGATTGAACTTATCCAATACACGCCAGCATCCGGAAAGGTTTATCCAGAGCCGATCCTGATCACACCGGCTTGGATAATGAAGTACTACATCCTCGACCTCAGCCCTGGAAATTCACTGGTCAGGTTTCTTGTCGAGCAGGGACACACGGTTTTCATCATCTCCTGGAAAAACCCGTCGGTGGAGGACCGCGAACTCAGTCTGGAAGACTACCGTTTGCTTGGTGTGATGGCGGCGCTTGATGCGATCTCTGCGATCATGCCTGGGAGGGGCATCCACGGCGTCGGATATTGTCTCGGCGGCACTCTTATGGCTATCGCGGCCGCGTGGATGGCCCGTGAGGATGATCGTCGTTTGGTATCCTTGACATTGTTCGCTGCGCAAACCGACTTTACCGAGGCTGGCGAACTTATGCTGTTTATCGATGAGGCGCAGGTCAACTTCCTCGAGAATATCATGGCAGAGACAGGATACCTGGACACCAAGCAAATGGCTGGGGCTTTCCAGCTCCTGCGCTCCAACGACTTGATATGGTCAAGCATGGTGAACGCATACCTGTTCGGCGAACGACTGCCTATGATTGACCTGATAGCCTGGAACGCAGATGCAACACGGATGCCGTCGAAAATGCATTCAGAGTATCTCCGTAAGCTCTTCCTGAATAATGACCTTGCCGACGAGCGCTATGTCATCGGCGGTCGAGCAATCTCATTGCGGGACATCCGTATTCCGATATTCGCGGTCAGTACTTTGTCCGATCATATCGCTCCGTGGCGCTCCGTATATAAAATCCATGCTCAGACCAACGCCGATGTCACCTTTGTTCTATCTACTGGTGGTCACAATGCCGGCGTCGTTAATCCGCCAGGCAACGCGAAGCGATCCCACCAAATCGCCGCTCACGATGATCTCGAAGCCTATCTCGATCCTGATTCCTGGCAGTCACAGGCGGACAATCATGAAGGATCTTGGTGGCCCTGTTGGCGGAAGTGGCTTGCGACGAATTCGGGAGTACTGGTCGACCCGCCTCGAATGGGGGCTGCGCGGAAAGGCTATAAACCGCTCTGCGATGCCCCTGGGACATATGTCTATATGCAGTGAATTGATGGCGACGTGAGATTGGTTCACTCGCTCGAACTGCAGGAGGAGTATCAGAGAATGGAAGTCATAGATTTGAATGGCCGGAAAGGACTGGTCGTTGGTATTGCCAACGAGCACAGCCTTGCTTGGTCGGCGGCGCAGCGTTTCCGGAATGCTGGCGCCGAACTGGCGATTTCCTACCTGAACGACAAGGCGATGCCGTTTGTTGAGCCGCTTGCCCGCGAAATCGAAACCCCGGTTTTCCTTCCCTGTGACGTCTCCGTCCCCGGGCAATTGGAAAAGTTGTTTGACACGATAGCGGAAAAATGGGGTCGACTGGATTTTCTTCTGCATTCGATCGCTTGGGCCCGGAAAGAGGATCTGCATGGCAGGCTGACCGACTGTTCGAGCGATGGGTTCGCTGAATCAATGTTGATATCTTGTCATTCCTTTATCCGCATGGCCAAGCTTGCCGAGCCATTGATGCAAGAGGGCGGCAGCCTGATGACTCTAAGCTACTACGGTGCTGAGAAGGTGGTAGATCACTACAATGTCATGGGGCCTGTGAAGGCTGCTCTCGAAGCATCAGTTCGGTACTTGGCACATGAACTCGGACGCTCTTCCATTAGAGTGAACGCCATCTCGGCGGGCGCTGTGGCAACACGCGCTGCTTCCGGGATTGAGCATTTCGACGAACTCCTGAATGAAACGGTGCTAAAGGCGCCGCTTCGGAGAACCGTCGAATCCTGTGAAGTTGGGCGCGCCGCATTGATGTTGGCGAGCGATTATTCTTCCGCCATTACAGGTGAAACGCTCCACGTCGACGCCGGATTTCATATTGAGGGCATGGTTTTTCATTGAGATTTGGTCGCGGGGCTGTTTGCGACCGAGGCAGAAAATTTTGACTTGACCCTCCTGCTGCGGGAGCCCTCATACAAAGATTTATTCGGTTTTGAGCGAATGGAGAGGGTTATGTTTCAGCAATCGATCAGTCGAGTTTCGGAGGCCCGCGCAACAGGATTGGGCTTTCTTATCATGGCGGCCTATTTCGCGATGGCTGCGCTTTCCTCGGCCTCAGCCGGAGAACGGAATGTGGTTTTTGTCCCCATGGGCGGCAACAATGAAATCGCGGTTATCGATGTCGATACAAACAAGGTCGTCGAGCGCATCACCGGCGTACCGGCTGTCCACGGGCTTGCCAAGACGCCCGACGGGAAGCTCCTTATCGCCGGCAGCTTCACGGAGGTCGAGCCCGGCGCCACAATACCTGAACGGCCTGCGGGTGTGTCGGCGGAAGACCATGCCGCGCATCACGCGAAATCGGCAAGCCGACCAGTGGCGAAGAGCGCCGTCATAAGCCGCGTAACCTTCATCAAGGTCAAGGACCGTTCCGTGGTTCGTCGGGTCGATGTTCCGGGTGGAGTTCATCATGTTGCTGCGTCGCCCAATGGTTTCTTCGCCGCTGTGACCCATCCCAATCAGGATGCGGTATCCGTGATCGATATTCGGACGTTCACGGTCGTTGCGACCGTCAAGACCGGGGCCGTGCCCAACTATGCCGCCTTTTCTCAGGACGGAGCCCGCCTTTACATCAGCGATTCCGGTGACAACTCCGTCAGCATTGTGCGCACGGCCAACTGGCGGGTTTCCGACAGGGTGAAGGTTGGAGAAGCCCCGGAGCACCTCGTTGTTCGAGATGATCTCGGAAAGATGTTCGTCAACAACGTCGGCGACGGCACTGTGTCGGTCATTGACCTTAAGCACCTTGCCGTTGCCAAGGTTTTAAAGGGCGGTGAGGATCCGCACGGCATCGACGTGTCTGAGGACGGCCGGACGCTCTTTGTGAGCGCCAAGGGCGCGAACAAGCTCATTGCGATCGATCTGAGTTCCGGTGACCGGCGCGAACTAACGTTGGCACCGCAGCCCTACCATCTGGCGGTGATCAAGGGCCAAGGCGTGATCTATGTCTCGAGCGTCGAACTGCCGAAGCTATGGGTTGTCGATGCGAAGACCCTGAAACTGACCGGCACGATCGACGTCGGCGGCAAGGGACATCAGTTAGTTCAGTAATGGGCTTCAGTTGGAGGGCGATAAAATGGCTGAAAGACATTCCAACGGCATATTGAGCGGGTTGTTTTCGCGAAGCGGCTTGGTCCTTGCTGGGTTTCTCGGTGTTGCCGGATACTTTCTCTGGACCGAGCATCAGGCGCACGTGGCCAGTGCGTTACCGTATCTTCCATGGCTTCTTATTCTTCTGTGTCCCTTGATGCACCTCTTTATGCACCACGGGCACGGTGGCCATGGCGGCCACGAGGGGCACGAAGGCCACCAATCGGAAGGGAAGGCCGAGGGCGGTCGGGACGAAGGCAATAATCGTGGAGGACCAAGCGCATGAGCGAGACAACTAACGCCTACGGTCTTTGGTCCCTTGTGATCATTAACTCCGCGGTATTTATCATGTTTGCCTTCAGTTTCTTCAAGCCACAGACGGCAACGGACTGGCGGTCCTTCGGGGCGTTCAGCGCGTTCCTGGTCGCGTTGTTCACTGAGATGTATGGCTTTCCGCTAACCATCTACCTTCTATCCGGCTGGCTTCAGAGCAATTATCCGGGGATCGACTGGTTAGCTCATGATTCGGGCCACCTGCCCGAGATGATCTTCGGCTGGCAGGGCAACCCGCATTTCGGTCCATTCCATATTCTGAGCTTCGCATTCATCCTGGCGGGATTCGCGCTGATTTCGTCCGCTTGGCGCATTCTTTACCAGGCGCAGAAATCCGGCACGCTGGCGAGGACAGGCGCTTATGCGAAGGTCCGTCATCCGCAGTACGTTGGATTTATCGCCATTATGATCGGATTCCTTTTTCAGTGGCCGACGGTTCTGACGCTGGCGATGTTCCCGGTCCTCGTCTGGATGTACGTCCGGCTGGCATATGCGGAGGAACAGACGGCGCTAAAGGAGTTCGGCGCCGAATACGAAGACTACCGGTCCAGGGTTCCGGCGTTTATCCCTCGGTTTGGGAATTTGGTCGATACGACGACATAACCGCATCCGGGGTTAACGACCAAGCTAAGTGAGCAGGTTGTTTCACGATGATGAAATCAGAAGGACATATTGAAAGCCTCAGGATTGACGAGCGGTCGAGACGCGATTTTCTGATCGTCTCAACATCGACGCTCGCAGCTACCGGCGTGGCTTTGTCGGTTTGGCCGTTGATCGACAGCCTTAATCCGGCATCCGACACGCTCGCGCTCGCATCGACAGACTTGAACCTGCGGCCTATTGAGCGCGGCCAGCGGGTTACGGTCGTTTGGCAAGGCAAGCCGGTATTTGTGGATCGTCGTACTCCGGAGGCCGTTACAAAAGCGAAGGCAGATGATAGCGCGGCCTTGCCGGATCCGGAGAAGGATGCGGACCGGGTCCAAAGGGAAGAGTGGTTAATTGTCGTTGGGATTTGCACACATCTGGGCTGCATTCCCCTTGGTCAGCGAGAAGGGAGCCGGCGAGGTGATTTCGGCGGCTGGTTTTGCCCCTGTCATGGGTCTCACTACGACACCTCCGGCCGCATCAGGAAAGGGCCGGCGCCGCGCAATCTGGTCGTGCCGCCATATGCTTTCCCCAACCCTGAGAAATTGGTGATCGGATGACATTGGAAATGGAAGGATTTGTTATGAGAACAAAGTTGACCGGCGGGGCGCACGCTTTTCGTCGATATGGTCTCGCTTTCCGGTTCTTCGTCGTGGCGGCGGTGGCGGTGGTCTCAGTTACGGCGGTATCTAGCGCGCGGGCTGAGATGAGTGCGGACGAAATTCGAAATAAAGTCGCCGCTGACTACGGTGTTACGGTTCTGAAAATAACACCTGTGGAGAGCGCGTCAGGCACTCGTTATGCCGTGACCGTGATGGCTCCTGGTGGCAACCGGAACCATGCGTTTCAAGTCAACACCATCGTGGTTGATAGTGAAACCGGCAAACCGGTGATTCTGTATGGCCATACCGGCGGGCAACAGCAATCGGCGGCGCCGTCGATTTCACACCGCACGCATCCACGCATGGCTGGGGATGAATAGAATGATCGGGCAGAGCTGTTGAACACCAGAGATGTCGTCGCCGTGGAGGGGAGTAGTGAAGATCATGGACAAGGTGCCCGCTATCTTTGTGAGTGCGTTTGTCATAGGCGGCATTGCCATCATCGGTTGGAAGATTTTCTCCTCGGAACGGGCAGACACGGTCGTTTCGGTGAAGGTGCCCACGCTGTCGCAGCCGGCGAAGGCCGGCAAGGCGGCGTTCGATGCGACCTGCGCTCAGTGCCACGGTGCTAACGCCGCCGGATCTGACAAGGGGCCGCCTCTGGTACATGACATCTACAATCCCGGCCATCATGCAGACTATGCGTTCGTACTTGCGGCCCAGCGGGGCGTGCGGCAACATCATTGGCCGTTCGGTGACATGCCGCCGCAGCCACAGGTGAGCGAGGCGGATATCGGGGCCATTGTCCGCTACATTCGCGAGTTGCAGGCCGCTAACGGAATTGGATACCGGCCACACAACATGTGAAGTGGCCGTGTGCATTCCTCCAACCTCTGTTTCTGAGAGAATAAATGAAAAGCCTGCTTCGCAGTGATCAAGGTGCCGGCATCGTCATGCTTGCATTCATGGCGCTTGCTTTGGTCGCTGCCAATTCACCCTTCGCAGCATTGTATCAGGCCGTCCATCACACGCCGGTCCACTTGCGTATCGGCGAACTCCTCATCGAAGGCCCAATGGTTTACTGGATTAATCAGGGACTCATGGTGATCTTTTTTGTCATCATCGGTTTCGAAATCAAACAGCAGGTCCTCGAAGGACAGCTCAACACCTTGCGGAGTGCGGCGCTACCGGCTTTCGCGGCGCTGGGAGGCATGGCGGTGCCCGCGATCGTCTATGCGTCTTTCAATCAGGGTGACGCTGTGGGCATACGGGGTTGGGCGGTGCCGACTGCGACCGACATTGTGCTCGCTCTGAGCATTCTCTCGCTGATGGGGCCGCGTGTGCCGATCGGACTGAAAGTCTTTCTGACGGCTCTCGCCGTGTTCGATGACATCGGGGCGGTCATCATCATCGGTGTATTTTATGGTGAGCATTTTTCCCTGGTACCGGCGGTGGTTGGGTTGGCTGCGGTTGTCGGGCTGTTCGCGCTTAATCGCTGGAAGGTTACTAACCCCGTTGCATACATCATCGTCGGAGCGGTTCTGTGGGTAGGCATGTTGAAAGCGGGTGTCGAGGCTGCTCTTGCAGGGGTTATAATTGCGGCTGCAGTTCCCATGCACGGAGACCGGACAAAGTCCAAATCCCCTCTGCGTTCCGCTGAAAACACCCTCCATTTGTGGAGTTCCCTGCTCGTCGTTCCCCTATTCGTGTTTTTCAATTCCGGCGTGGTTTTGGACGAGAAGGCATTTTCCAGCAGCAGCGAAGGGGTTTGGCTTGGGATCGTCCTGGGGTTGTTCCTTGGGAAACAGGTCGGCATATTCGGTGCAGTATTTCTCGCGGTTCGTTCTGGTCTTTGCCGTTTGCCGGAACGTGTCAACTGGATGCAGGTATTCGGTGTTTCGATTCTTGCGGGGATCGGATTCACCATGAGCTTGTTCATCGCCACACGGGCATTTCCGGATCCGGCGGTGTTGTCATCAGCGAAGCTTGCGGTTCTATCCGGGTCGCTGTTGTCTGCCGTGATTGGTGTTCTGGTTCTTCAGTATGCGACTATCGGGTCCGGAACGATCACGCACGATTGATATTTTTCGGGATACTTGGTGTTGACCCTCTTCCTACAGGATGCTTCAGGATTTTCATCAGTTTTTGGGAAGGAGATGTAAAATGACATCCAAGTTGGCGATCGCCTCCATCTTTGTTGCCGCACCTATCCTGGCGGCCTGCGCGAGCTTCAGGCCGGGGAAACTCTTTGAAAAGGCCGTTCTGGTACCTGCCGGCAACTCGTCCGTAGCGGAAGTCGACCAGTTGCAGGCGTGGCAGACGGAAGATGGCTACGTGCTGACTGGCAGGTTGATGCAGTTCGGAAGCGCAGGGCTTCGCCGAGGGCATATTCATGTCCGCGCCGCCGATAGCGGTGCCGAGCCCGACGCGGGGTGGGCGGCCTTCACGGATCGGGGAAGAAGGATCACGACGGCACTTAAGGTCTCGCGGTTCAGCGTAAATCTCGGGAAGTCAGTGCCGCCGGATAGCAAACTCGAAGTGCGCTACCATGGCGACGCCCATTCATGACGGCAAAAACAGGATAAAGCGATATGACCGATCCGCACGGCCACGAAGGGCATGGCAGTCACGATCGCTCGGCCAAATATCAAGAGAACAGCCTGTCGCTGACGGGTGCTGTTTCCTTGGGAACAGGCGTCATGATCGGTGCCGGGATTTTCGCGCTGACTGGCCAGGTCGCCGAACTCGCAGGCGAATGGTTCCCTTTCGCCTTTCTCGCGGCGGCGATCATCGTTGGATTTAGCGCCTATTCTTACGTCAAGATGTCGAATGCCTATCCATCGGCTGGTGGCATCGCCATGTTCCTGGAGAAAGCCTACGGCAAGACCATGATGACCGGCGCCTGCGGGCTCCTGATGTATTTCTCCATGGTCATCAACGAGAGCTTGGTTGCACGGACATTCGGCACCTACACGCTGCAACTGTTTGACGTCGATGCAGACAAAAATTGGTTGGTACCTGCAATGGGGATCGGACTGCTGACTTTTGCCTTCTTTGTGAACGTTCTCAGCAACCGCTTTATCCAGACATTCTCCTTCGTCATGGCATTTCTCAAGATCGGCGGGATTGCGGTGTTCGCCGTGGGCGGGCTTTGGCTCACCGGGTTCACGTTCAAGAGTGTTTCCGTTGATCCGGCGACGACCAGCGCTGGCGGCTTCCTCGGCGCCACCGCCCTGGCGATCCTTGCCTACAAGGGGTTCACAACGATCACAAATAGTGGCGGGGAGATTGTTGAGCCGAACAAGAACGTCGGCCGCGCCATCATCGTCTCCATTGTCATCTGCGTCGTCATCTATTTCCTGGTGGCACTTGCAGTTGGGGGGAATTTGACCATTGAGGAGATCGTTCGTGCGCGCGACTTCGCTTTGGCCGAGGCCGCGCGTCCTGCCTTCGGAAAAACGGGTCTATGGTTTACGGTCGCTTTCGCCATTATCGCGACGGTATCGGGCGTGATCGCCAGCGTTTTCGCAGTCTCGCGCATGCTCGCAATGCTGACCGATATGAAGCTGGTGCCACACAGCCATTTCGGCATGCCGGGGGATATCCAGAGGCACACCCTCGTCTACACCATCGTACTGGCGATGCTTTTGACCGCGTTCTTTGACCTCGGCCGCATCGCTGCGCTGGGCGCTATCTTCTATATCATCATGGATATCGTCGTTCATTGGGGCGTTCTTCGCCATTTGCGCAAGGAAGTGAACGCCTCGGCGACAGTGCTTATCATCGCCATTGTCATGGATGTCGTCGTGCTCGGTGCGCTGTTGGTGATCAAGGCGCAGTCCGACATGACGGTGATCTATTCCGCGGCGGTCGGTATTGCCCTCGTTTTCTTTGGGGAAAAGCTTTTCCTCCGCCGTACCGGCTGAATTCGGTACGCCTTGGTGCCAGGCGAAATGGCGCTTGAGAGTGAAAGTTTTTGCTTGACCCTCCTGTTGCTGGAGGCCTCAAAATTCCATCGTCAGTTCAACCGGGGCTCTTGAGCAACGTGAGAGGGATTTAGTGATGGATCAGCATTCCAAACAGGGTGAAGGCGAACGTAAGCAGGTAGAAACCGCTGCGGAGTCCCACAAACTCCAAGGCCACAATTGTTGCTCCGGCCATGGTTCGTGCGGCGGCCCTGGGCATCACGATGCGCCGGCTGTGGTGAAAGACCCTGTATGCGGCATGACGGTCGATCCGAACGCGGGAAAACCGCGGTTCGACCATAACGGGTCGACATATCATTTTTGTTCCGAGAAATGTCTCGGTAAGTTCAAGGCTGATCCCGACCATTATCTCTCTGGCGCTCAAGAAAAGGCTGCCGAGAATTCCCCCGTCGGCACCAAATACACCTGCCCCATGCATCCCGAAATTGTCCGAGACGCTCCCGGCGATTGTCCCATCTGCGGCATGGCATTGGAGCCCATAGGGGTGCCGACAGGCGAAGAAGGGCCTAATCTTGAACTGATCGACTTCACCCGGCGGTTTTGGGTGGGGGCTATTCTGACCGTGCCGTTGCTGGTCTTGACCATGGGGCCGTTCGTCGGGCTTGGGTTCATCCGTGAGGCGGTCGGCGAACGTGCGGCACTTTGGATCGAGTTGATCCTCGGAACGCCCGTGATTCTTTGGTCCGGCTGGCCATTTTTCGTGCGCGGCGTGAAGTCGGTCGTGAACCGCTCGCTTAACATGTTCACCCTCATCGGTATGGGCGTGGGGGCAGCCTACCTGTTCAGCCTCGTCGCCGTTCTGGCACCCGATATCTTCCCCGATGGTTTCAGGTCCGTGGACGGTCACGTCGGCGTTTATTTCGAGGCTGGTGCGGTTATCGTCGTTTTGGTTCTACTCGGGCAGATGATGGAACTTGGCGCACGTGACCGGACGGGGGCCGCGATCCGGGCGCTTTTGGATATGGCGGCGAAGACGGCCCGCGTTATCCGCGATGACGGCTCGGAAGAAGAAATCCCGCTCGAGGACGTCAAGGTCGGCGACAAGCTGCGCATCCGCCCCGGTGACAAGGTTCCGGTGGACGGCGTCGTCCTGGAAGGCCGCTCAAGCATCGATGAGTCCATGATTTCCGGGGAGCCGGTCCCGGTCGAGAAGACGGAGGGCGATGACCTGACTGGCGCCACCATCAATGGTACGGGCAGTCTGGTCATGGAGGCCAAGCGGGTCGGATCCGATACCATGCTGAGCCAGATCGTTGAGATGGTTGCGAATGCGCAGCGTTCCCGTGCTCCTATTCAAAAGGTCGCTGACTCTGTCGCCGGCATGTTCGTCCCGGTTGTGATCTTGGTCGCGATTGGTGCCTTCATTGCATGGTCCATCTGGGGGCCGGCACCGGCTATGGCGTATGGTTTGGTTTCGGCGGTTGCCGTGTTGATCATCGCCTGTCCTTGTGCGCTGGGCCTGGCCACACCCATGTCGATCATGACGGCAACCGGCCGAGGGGCCCAGGCGGGCGTGCTGATCAAGAACGCAGAAGCCTTGGAACGCTTCGCCAAGGTCGATACGCTGATCGTCGATAAGACCGGCACGTTGACGGTCGGCAAGCCCAAACTGGTCGCCGTTCTTCCCAACGACGGTCATGGTGAAGCGGAAGTCTTGCGGCTTGCGGCAAGTTTGGAGCGCGGTTCGGAACACCCGCTGGCCGAGGCCATCGTATCCGGTGCCGAGGAACGGGGCATCGAATTCGCCAAGGCAGAGAATTTCGAGGCCGTCACCGGCAAGGGTGTCAAGGGCATCATCGACGGCAAACAGGTCGCGCTGGGCAACGCCAAACTTGCTGCTGACCTTGGTTTGGATGGCGATGCACTCTCTGCCACCGCGGATAGCCGCAGGGATCAAGGCGAAACGGTGATGTTCGTCATTCTCGGGAATGAAATCGCGGGCCTGATCGCCGTCGCCGATCCCGTCAAAGAAACCACCGTCGGCGCGATCAAGGCCCTTCACGCCGAAGGATTCCGCATCGTTATGGCCACTGGCGACAATGAACGCACGGCGAAGGCCGTGGCCGGCAGACTGGGCATCGACGAGATTCGCGCGGATGTCCTGCCTGAGGATAAGGCGCGGATTATCAAGGATCTCCAAGATCAAGGCCGTAAGGTCGCCATGGCCGGAGACGGTGTCAACGACGCGCCTGCGCTGGCCCAGGCCGATGTCGGTATTGCAATGGGAACCGGCGCCGACGTCGCCATTGAAAGCGCTGGGTTCACCCTGGTTAAGGGAGACCTAAACGGCATTGTCCGTGCCCGCCGTTTGGCACGAGCAACCATGCGCAATATCAAACAGAACCTGTTCTTTGCCTTGGTCTACAACGCGGCCGGCGTGCCGGTGGCGGCGGGGGTTCTCTACCCGTTCTTCGGAATTTTGATCTCGCCGATCTTCGCCGCGGCAGCCATGAGCCTGAGCTCGCTCTCCGTCGTAGGGAACGCGTTGCGTCTTAGGACCGTCTCAATCGAGGAGAAGTGAGATGATGAACGTGGGTCAAGCCGCCGAGGCAAGCGGCATGTCGGTCAAGACCTTGCACTACTATGAGGAAATCGGCCTGGTTGTGCCGAAACGTCAGGAAAACGGCTATCGCGCCTATAGTGAGACGGATGTCCACAAACTGAACTTCATTCATCGGGCGCGCGGCTTGGGGTTCACGGTTGAAGCTTGCCGCGAACTGCTCTCGCTCTACGAGGACAGGAGCCGAGCGAGCGCCGATGTCAAGGCGATCGCGGGCCAGCACCTTGAAGAAGTCGAAACGAAGATCGAGGAATTGAAAGCCCTTCGGGAAACAATCAAGGACCTGCACGATAAGTGCCGGGGCGACCATCGGCCGGACTGTCCCATCATCAACGGCTTGGCCAGTACGACGCACTGATGAGAAGACTAAAGGTCGTCGTTACCGGCGCGGTATGTGTTGCGGTACTTGGAGCCGGCGTTTGGTTCTGGATGCCAGGTGCGGAGGCGGATATCCGATTGCGTCCGAATGACCCGGAGGTAGTGGCTCATGGTCAGAAGATTTACATGGCCCAATGCGCATCCTGCCACGGCCCGGGGTTGGGGGGGCAAGCCAACTGGCGCGAACGCCTGCCCAACGGACGCCTACCCGCACCTCCTCATGACAAGTCGGGGCATACTTGGCACCACCCGGACGCTCAATTGTTCGATTTGACGAAACGCGGCCCTGCAGCGGTCGTTGGCGGCAGTTACGAAAGCGACATGCCCGCCTATGCCGGCATCCTAAGCGACGAGGACATCGTTGCCGTTCTGTCTTTTATCAAAAGCACTTGGCCGGGAAAAACTCAACGGCGCCACGACGACATAAACATGCGAACCAAAAAGCCGGGTAATTAGTTAAATTAAGGTGTTGACCCTAACCTTAGGGGAGGCTTCAAACTCCGAACTTGTGCAAGATTGGATTGAGCTAACAATGTTTTGTCTGCACCTTGAAGGAAGCAAACAAAGGACATGGCCATGAAAGAAAAATTGGCGATTTTCGGATCGATTCCCGGAATATTCTGGGGCCTGCCTGCCCTTGCTGATGCAACCGATCGGGGGGGCTACTATTACGGTCATCCCATGTGGTCCGGTGGCTGGGGCGGCATGTTCATGGGCTGGGGCATGATGGCGATTTTTATGATCGCGGTGATCGTCGTCATCCTGTTTGTCGTCAAGGGGCTGACCGGCGGTGACCGTTCATCTTCCGCCCTTGATGTCCTGAACGAACGCTATGCCCGGGGCGAAATCGACGCTGCTGAATATAACGAGCGCAAAAAGAACATTTCAGGAAAGGGATGAGGGCAAATCATCCGAAATCGAAATTTCAACAACCCTCAAACTGATATAGTATTTGTGTGTTCAGAGGAATGATCCAGGCAGTGAACATGAGATGCGGTTTTCTCCGAATATGCAGTTTATTGCTGGCTGTTTCCGTTCTTTTCGCGGGGATGAGCGCCGGTCACGCTGCCGGTTTTCAGGGAGGAGGGCACGTTCATGTTGCGCATTTTGGTGCGGGTGCGAGTGACGGAACCCACCTGAACTCTTCTCCGCAGCACAAAGCTGATTGCGATAAGCCCTCTGAAGAAAAAGCCGGAGCCGGGAACAAGAGTTCTGGCGGAATGGATGGTTGCTGCCACGTTGCCTGTTTCCCATCCGTTGCCGCGCAAGACCTCTCGGACTTGTCCGCTCACGTGTTCGAGGCGGAGAGGCTCGTTCTGCCGCACGATGAAGCGGTTGTTTCCAATAATCCTCAAGAACAATTTAGACCTCCGCGCCCTCGCGGCTGACTTCCATGCGGTCATTCGGGCTGCCGACACGTCAGGCCATCAGGACCGCGTAGCAGGGTAGATGGCGACAGGCCGTCCGAAAATGAATCGAAACGCTGAAATATGCGTGATCGTGCGGCACGGAGTTCTGCCCCGTTCGCCTTCCAAACGCATGGATATAAATTTTCCAGTAAGGCTTGGGCCTTGCTGACCAACAATCAAGGAAACCCAAACTTTGGGACAAGGATATCGAAAATGTTGACCTTAACGACCAATGCGCCCCGTCTCGTGATCACTTCCCTTGCCTTCGCTACTTTCTTGACCTTGAGCGCTTCGGCCTGGGCCGGCGCGGGGCACGGTCCGGCGAAGGGCGAGCCGCAAAACCAAGGACACATGATGGGCGCTCAAGGGGGCGATAGTCACGGCCCCGCGGGGCATCACGGTATGGAGATCGGCGCGCCGGGCAAGGCTGCCGACGTGACGCGGACCATCGACGTGGCGATGCACGATAATTACTACAAACCGGAACAAATCACCGTTAAGGCGGGAGAGACAATCCGCTTCAAGATCACCAACAAAGGCGAGTTCTTACACGAATTCGGCCTCGGCACTGCGGTTATGCACAAAGCCCACCAGAAGGAAATGATGAAAATGTGGGAGCACGGCATGATCGAAGCTGATCGGATCAACCGCGATAAAATGATGATGGACCATGGCGATGGGCGCGGGATGAAGCATGATGACCCGAATAGCATCCTGCTGGAGCCGGGAAAATCCGGTGAGGTGATTTGGAAGTTCTCCAAGCCGGTGGATCTGGAATTTGCTTGCAACATTCCAGGGCATTACGAGTCCGGAATGATGGGCCCCATCAAATTCAAGTAAAGATCGAAGGACAGGAGAATCCGATGATAACTATTACACGCCAACATGTTGTCGGTGCCGTGATGGGCTTAGGGCTGGTAGCCGCTCTGGGGAGCGGCTCCGCCCAAGCCGGCGAGTACAACATTACTATCGATCCGGTAACCATCGACACAGGCGACTTTACGCGATCCGGGGTGGGGTTCAACGGCGCCTCGCCGGGGCCGGTGTTGCGGTTCAAGGAAGGTGAAAACGTTACCATTAACGTGACCAACAATCTGTCCGAGGATTCGTCGATCCACTGGCATGGATTAATACTGCCGTTCCAGCAGGACGGCGTGCCTAACATCAGCTATCCAGGGATCAAGTCAGGCGAGACTTTCACCTATAATTTCCCGATCAAGCAATCCGGCACCTATTGGTTCCACAGTCATTCTGGATTTCAGGAACCGGATGGCGCCTATGGCGCCATCGTCATCGAACCAAAAGAACGCGAGCCTTATCGCTACGACCGCGAATACGTGGTTCAACTCGCCGATGCCCATCCGCATTCGGGAAATCGCATCATGCGAAACCTGAAGATGATGGCGGATTACTACAACCGTAAACAGCAAACGGTGTTCGACTTCTTCAAGGACAGTGAAAAGATGGGTTTGGGTGCGGCGCTGTCGGATCGCATGGCCTGGGGCGACATGCGGATGATGGCCACGGACATCGAAGACCTTCAGGGGTTTACGCCGCTGATCAATGGCAAGGGTCCCGACCAGAATTGGACGGGCCTGTTTAAGCCAGGCGAACGCGTCCGCCTTCGCTTCATTAATTCATCGGCGATGACATATTTTGATATTCGCATCCCCGGCTTGAAGATGACCGTGGTGCAGGCCGACGGAAATAACGTACAACCTGTGTCTGTCGACGAATTCCGCATCGCCGTGGCCGAAACTTATGATGTCATCGTTCGGCCAGCGGAAGACAAAGCCTATACCATCTTCGCAGAGTCCATGGGGCGCACCGCCTATGCGCGTGGCACCCTTGCGCCTCGTGAGGGATTGACTGCCGAAGTGCCGGACCTGCGGAAGTCCCCACTTCTTACCATGGCGGACATGGGGATGTCGCACGGCATGGATCACGGAGCGATGGCCATGGGAAGCGCAACGCACAAAATGCCTGACGGCAGCTCGATGAGTGGTGCGGCCCATGATGCTCATAGCAGCACAACCCATAAAATGCCGGACGGAAGCGAAATGAAAGGCGCTGGCCACGCGATGCCCGACGGATCACAAATGCAAGGTGCTGAGCACCAAGGTATGGCGCAGGGTGGCAGGCATCAAATGTCCGACGACGCCATGATGAAGGGCATGGACCATTCAGCCCAGGGTGCCATGGCACAGAGCGGCATGGATAATTCCATGCACGGCGGCATGGCAAAAGGTGGCATGGCCAAGGAAGCCGATTCTTTCTACGCATCCAACAGCGGTTTGATGCCGAGCGCGGCGAACGGCGGAAAATTTCTTTCCTACAATGATTTGAAAGCGCAGAAACCGCTCTATAAACAGCGTCCGCCGACGCGCGAGATCGAACTGCGTCTGACCGGCAACATGGAGCGCTACATCTGGTCCATTAACGGCGTGAAGTTCAAGGACGCCGAGCCCATCCGCCTGAAGTACGGGGAGCGGGTTCGATTCAAGTTCGTCAATGAAACCATGATGACCCACCCCATGCACCTGCACGGCATGTGGTCGATTTTGGACAATGGCAACGGCAAATGGAACCCGATCAAGCACGTTGTCAGCGTGTCTCCGGGAACTACGGTCTATATGGAGACTGAGGTCGATGCGCCCGGCCAATGGGCGTTCCATTGCCATCTCTCCTATCACGCCGACGCGGGCATGTTCCGCAAAGTCGTGGTCGAGGGTGGTCCCAAAGAACAGGCCGACGCATCGGCCGTCCGGCACGAAGGGCATTGATCATGACGCTGCAGAAAATTCTCGCGGGGCTTGTCGCACCAGCCTTTGTGATCTCGGTCTTACCAGCCACACCCGTTCAAGCGGAGCCTCTGATTTGGGGCGTTCAGGCGGAACAAACTGAATTCCGGTATGGCAAGGATACGGACGTGTTCGCCTGGAACTTCGATGCCTTGGTCGGCAGTGATGAATTGAAACTCGTGTGGCGCTCCGAGGGTGAATTCGCGACCAAGAATGATAATTTTGAACGGTTGGAGAACCAGCTCCGGGCGCAGGTCCCGATCTCGACTTTCTTCGATGCGGTGGGCGGTGTTCGCTTCTCAAGCCCATCCACCGGCAACCGTTTCGATGGAGTCATCGGACTACACGGATTGGCTCCGCAGTTCTTTGAAGTGGATGCCGATCTATTCGTTGGCGAGTATCCGTCAGCGAGGCTTGACGTGGATTACGAAGTTCTACTTACGAACCGCCTTATTGCGACACCAACCATCGAATTGAATCTACCGTTCACGGACGATACAAAATATGGCAAAGCGGCGTTTGGTCCCAGTTTGGAAGTTGGGTTGCGTCTTAGCTATGACGTCGTAGACCGTTTGTTGTCACCCTATATCGGGATTCATTACGAACGGTCGTTCGGCGGAACGGCGAATATCAAGCGTAGCGAAGGCGAAGATGCAGGTGCCGTATTTTTCTTGGTTGGGGCGAAGATGATATTCTAACCCCTTATCGTTTTCTCCCCAACCTGGCCCCTGGTGTCCTCGAGAGAGAGAGCATCAGGGGCCGCTTTTTATCATCAGCCAGAGTCTAGGGGGATGTTATAGAATTGGGAAAGATTCTCAGTTCGGTAAGGAAGGCGAAATTGGACATCAAATCCTTTCATGTTTCCCGTAGACACGTCCTGGGTGGGATTGCTGGTGCAGTTGCGGTTGGCGCTTTTCGGCAAAGCTTGGCGGCGATGCCGTCGCCCTCGTTGGTTCTACGTCCCAGCCCGGGTCGAAGCATGCTGACTGAGAACGGTGAACCTACGGCGGTCTGGAGCTATGGTGATACGGTTCCTGGACCGTTGCTCCGCGTCCGCCAGGGCGAGCGCGTAAACGTTCGCTTGGAAAACGGCCTGGATCAGCCGACGTCGGTTCACTGGCACGGCATCCGTATTGAAAATTCGATGGACGGCGTTGCCGGGATGACACAGGACCCTGTCCCACCGGGCGGCGAATTCGATTACTCCTTCGTTGTGCCGGACGCCGGCACCTATTGGTACCACCCTCATTTCCGATCTTGGGAGCAGTTGGCCAGAGGTCTATACGGCGTTTTGATCGTCGACGAAGCCGATCCCCCCAAGGTCGATCATGACCTTGTTTTCTGCGCCGACGACTGGCGAATGACCAAGAATAATCAGATAGACGCGCAAAGCTTTGGGCAACTCCACGACTGGGCACATGCCGGCCGGTTGGGGAATTGGCTGACGGTGAACGGCCTGACGGGCATGGAGTACTCCGCCAGGCCAGGGGCAAGGGTACGGCTGCGGATGCTGAACGTTGCCAACGCGCGCATCCTTGCGTTCAATCTGGGCAGCCTGCCTGCCCGCGTCGTCGCAATCGACGGCCAGCCAATCGTCAGTCCAGCTGAGCCTGGGAATAGATTGATTTTGGCTCCGGGGCAGCGGGCCGATGTGATCCTCGATCTACCGGGCCCGGGGCCGGGCACCTACGTCATCCAGGAAGTGTCGGGCGCGGAGCCAATCGAGGCTGCTCGTATCGTTACGCAAGGCGTCGCGGTTGCGGCCCCTCGACCGGCCCTGGACGCTGTCGCCTTGCTGCCCAATCCGGTGCCGGGGGATTTTGAATTTGAGGACGCGGTTGTCGTGCCGTTGCGGATGGAGGGCGGCGCCATGGGGCGGATGGAAGGTGCAACCTACAAAGGCGCCTATTACGGCATCCGCGACCTTGTGGGAAAGAACCAGGCGTGGGCATTCAACGGCATTGCTGGGCTCCCTGAAAAGCCTTTGGCATCGGTCGCCAAAGGGCGAACGATTGTTGTCGATATGATCAACGATACTCGCTGGCCGCATGCCATGCACCTCCACGGCCATCATTTCCGCGTCATCGCCCGCAACGGCAAGGCCGTAACCGGCATCCCCTGGCGGGATACGGAACTGGTCGACGCTGGGGAACGCGTCCGCATTGCTTTCGTGGCGAACAATCCGGGAAAGTGGGTGTTCCATTGCCATATGCTTGAGCATCAGGCGGCGGGCATGATCACCTGGCTTGAAGTTGTTGATGGGTGAAGCTCAGCGGCAAATCCTTCACTCCTCTAAAGAGATGCGTTTAAAAGTCGGCTTATCATGTCATCTGACGACAATTCACATTCGGCACCTCCGGTTGAGGATCATCCCGCTCCGAAAAACGGGATGGCGGGCGATGGTCCCAGTGACCGCAAGCGCACCAAAATTCTTCTTACCGTTCTTATTCTTGTCGGCCTTGTCGCGGCTTATGGTGCGCTCTCGTGGAGTGGCGCGCTCGACGAAATGATGAACAGTGAGACGCTTCGGAAGCATGTCGAAAACCTCGGTCTCTTCGGTCCTCTTGGCGTCGTCATTTTGATGTCCTTGGCGATTGTGTTGAATCCAATCCCAAGCGCACCCATAGCGTTGGCCGCCGGAGCGGCCTATGGCCATTTCTGGGGAACAGTGTATGTAGCGATTGGCGCGGAGATAGGGGCTTTGATTGCGTTTGGCATTGCCCGCCTAGTTGGCTACGACGTCTTGCGTCGATGGTTGGGCCGCGGCCTTTCATTGGGCGTTTTCGGCTCCCAGAATGCGTTAATGGCTGTCGTCTTTCTAAGCCGTTTGTTACCCTTCATATCGTTTGATCTGGTTAGTTATGCGGCGGGCCTCTCGCCCCTCAAATGGTGGCGGTTCGCGGTCGCAACAATGGCCGGCATCATTCCGGCAAGTTTCCTGCTCGCCCATTTCGGTGGAGAAATGGCATCCCTCGATAGTGCGCGGGTTGTAGAAGCGGTCGTCGCTCTCGGTGCTCTTACAGCCCTTCCGATCGCGGGAAAATTGATTTGGGATCGTGTTCGGAAAAAATCCGTCCGAACAGAGGGCAACGAATGATTAGCGGGGAAGGGTGACGGTCACGGTCAACCCGGAGGTGGCTTCATTGTTCAGTTCGACAGTCCCGCCGTGATTCTCGATGACCGTTTTCGCCAAGCTGAGGCCGAGGCCCGTACCTTCGGTGTCTTCCGAACGGGATCTATCGCATCGATAAAACGGTTCGAACACGCGCTCGATCTCTTCATCGGGAATTCCTGGGCCGTCGTCCTTTATGCGGACAGATATCCTGTCTTCGGTACGTTCAAGAAAAGCCCGAACGCGATGTCCATAGCGAAGGCCGTTGTCGATCAGGTTGCTGAATGCCCGGCGCAAGGCCACGGGCTGGCCATGGATGATGATTTTCCCTGAAAGCGGCATGACGGTCACGTCATTCCCTATGTCTGAAGCATCGTCGCAAATGGCCTGTATCAAGGCTCCCAGGTCGATGTCCTGCCTATCTTCCAAATCAAACGCCTGCCGAGCCAGGCCCAAGGTTGCCGAAACGATGAATTCCATTTCCGAGATTGACGAAAGGAGTTTCGTCCTTTCGTCGGATGAGGGCAAAGCCTCGGTCCGGAGTTTGATTAAAGACAACGGGGTCCGCAGATCGTGGGACAGAGCACCCATCATTTCCGTCCGGCTTCGGATCATGCTTCTGACCTGATCCTGCATATCGTTGAAGACCGCAGCGACTTCTCGAACTTCCGCAGCGCCTCTGATCGGCATCGGCGGTGCATGAATGTCAGATGCAAATCTCCGGGCAGCGCGGGCAAATACATCCAAGGGAGAGAGCATGCGTCGTACAACCCAAATTGAAATTAGGATGATCGAAATGGTCATGACCCCGACGGTGGTTAATGATGGACTCCAGAGTTCTGCCGGAAACTCGGGGATCACATATGCGATGTTGAGCCAGCCTCCACTGTTCAAAGGTACGGACATTCTTACGTTCAGGTGAACAGGTAAGCGGTAAACAGTTCGAAGCACATGGAGGAACCATTCGCTGACCGTGTCCCTGTGGAGAGAGGTTGACATCGGTGGTCGTTCGACCATGCTGATTCGTACGTTTGCCATTTCGTTTGAATGGGATTCGCGTTTTATGTGCTCCCGAAAAACTTGATCGTAAGGAGAGCGATAAGGTTCATCTGAAAAAACCGGGTCGCCACTCAACGATGCGCGAAGATGAGGTTCATCCAGGGTATTCACAATATCAAACCGCCAAGCGGTATTTGATGCAGCGACCGTATGTGTGACATGCGCAAAGGTTTGCGCCGTTGTGCGCAAGCTTAGATGAATGAGTGCGTCGAGCCGGTCTCTCGAGTAATGGAACAGCCCGATAAGGTAGGCTGTTGTGAGGCCGAGGGTGACCATGATGATGGTCTGTGTTGTCAGGGACCGGATACGCATGGTTTTACTCTCGCGTCACTTCGGCTGAGAGAACGTATCCTCCTCCCCAGACTGTCTTGATAATTGTCGGATTTTTGGGATCGTGTTCGATCTTGCGTCTGAGCCGACTGACTTGTGTGTCGATGCTGCGGTCGAAAGCAACGGAATCGCGTCCACGCGCCAAGTCTAACAGTTGCTCACGGGAGAGTACCCGGTTTGGGCGTTGGACCAACACTTGGAGCAGGCTGAATTCACCGGTGCTCAGTGGTACGATGACGTTATCAACCGCAATCAGTTCGCGACGTTCTACATCCAGACGCCAACCGTTGAACTTATAGATTTTACTTGGCTCGTTAGGAGGAGAGGTTGGTTCTCGCTCTATCCTTCTAAGGACGGCTTGCACGCGAGCGATGAGCTCAAGTGTGCTGAACGGCTTTGGCAGATAGTCATCCGCACCCATCTTGAGACCTAAAACGCGGTCGAGTTCTTCGCCTTTAGCGCTGATGATGATTACAGGTGTTGTGGCTTTCGAGCGAAGATCGCGGCAAAGAGTCAATCCATCATCACCAGGCAACATGACATCGAGAATGATTAAATCTACGCGCTCATTATCAAGCGCTTTGTTCATTTCTTTGCCATCACCTGCGACAGATACACGGTAGCCTTCTTTTCTCAAAGCCTTGCTGACGAGTTCTCTCATTTCTCGGTTGTCTTCAACGACGAGAATTTTCGGTGTCATTTCCATATTCGTTCCTGCTGCCATCAGGGAAATTTGTGACTCCATTGGATGCCTGGATTGAATTATCAAGGCTCCAGTAGCAGGAGGGTCAAAGGAATTAGATCTGTTTATGGAAATATTGTGCCCTTGCCATCTGATGGTCGAAGGAAAAAATGTGACAAAAAGTTTCAATTCGGGTTTTTGAAATATTTTGTCACAAAAAACCACAGATTCGAAAAACTTCAGTGGCATTTCCAAGGCGTACTTCACCTCTATTCAACATCTCGAATGAGGAGGCTATTAAATTGAAGAACGTCACCAAAATTGCTCTGAAATCTTGCACGTCACTTTCCCTTGCGGGGGCTGCGATGTTCGTACTTTCTGCTCCGGCAGAAGCGGGCTCGGTCAAGAATGGCAACGTGACTGACCTCACCGTTTATGGCCAAGTGAACCGTACCTTCATGGTTTATGACGACGGAGAGGAGATGGGCTATCGCAACATGGATGGCGATGCGGGTTCAACCCGTTTCGGCCTAAAGGCGTCAGGTAAGATCAATGAGTCGGTTTCTGTAGGGGCCCGTTTGGAAGCGGAGTTGCAATCCAACGACCCTGCCACGATCAGCCAGTCAACTGAAAGCGATAGCGCCAGTGGCTTCACTGAGCGCCTTGCCTTCATTTACATCAACCACAAACAGTTCGGCAAATTAACCATGGGTCAGGCATCTGCCGTATCCGACGGAATGTCCGATGGGTTGGACCTTGGTTATGTGGCCGGAGCGTTTGACGGGGTGGAGACCGGACGACGAAGTGTCAATGCCGTCCTGTTCCGCGAAGATAATGCGGGTGCGGCGCTTAGCAGCAGAAAGATCGGCAATTTCTTCGGAACTTATGACCGTGGCCGTCAAGATCAGATCAATTATGTCAGCCCGAATATCAACGGCTTCAAGCTTGAAGCTGGTTTGTATGACGCCGGAGATTGGGGCGCGGGTGTTCACTATGACAATAAGATCGGTGCGTTCAAAGTTCGTGGGCGAGCATTTTATGAAAGTTTGACTAATTCGAGCACAAGCGAAGGTGCCTGGCAGGTCGGCGGCTCTGTGAAGCATGACAGCGGGATTTCTTTGACCGGTGTTTATGGACAGAGCCTTGCAGTGGAAGGTGCGGAGGATGATGCCCGTTGGGCGGCTACTGTTGGCTATACGGCCAATTTGAATGCCCTAGGCCCCACCGGAATCGGTGTCAACGTCTCTGGTAGCCAGGATCGTACGGTTGTAGGTAGCGAGGCGATCGCAGTCGGGCTCGGTTTCAACCAACAGATCAAGGGGGCCGGTACCAACATATACGGTAACGTTGCTTTTTGGGATGTTGACCTGCCTTCGAGTCAGACCCAGCTTGATCAGGTCGTGACCATGCTGGTGGGTATGCAGGTCAAGTTTTAAGGGGGCGCTGGCAGGAGTGAGCTCTCCTGCTGTTCAAGTGACCTGACATTGGAAAACGGCCGCCGTTGGGGCGGCCGTTTTTCTTTGATCCGCTTTTTTCGCAAATTATGTGACGAAGTTTGTCAAATCGCAGATCAGAAAACTTCCGTCACAAGAAACCTCGTTTCCGGCAAAGTTGTGAAACACCTAGGTGGTTTGTTGAGGGCATCAACCAACCACAACAAGGAAACTTTGATATGAACAACATGACTGATACGATTCTTAAAACCCGCGCTCCGTTCTATGCTCTGGCGTTTGCAGCCCTGCTTGGCGTTGCTGGTGCAAACGGTGCACAAGCTGCCGAGTATCGGGAAGATTCCACGATCAATACGGAGGCAGCTCATTCCCACGGCAATGATCACATCCACGACAGCCAATCGATGAAGAAGGCGGGCGAGTACCGGGAAGACTCTTCGGTCGCTACCGAGATGGCGAGTTCCGATGGGCAAACCCACGAACACGACAGCCAGTCGCTGGACCAACGTGCAGGTGACTGAGCGATTATCAAAGACCATCGCGAGAGCGGGGGCCGATATCGGCCCCCGTTTCTACTGCCTCCGTTTCTACTGGAAGCGTGATTTGTGGAGACTATCGAGCACTTTCGGAGCACCCCATGCATCATGCCTGACCGCGTGATGTCTCAGGTTCTAAAGCCATAGCGTGCCGCTTGGATTAGGGTGTGCGTGTTCTAATGGAACCTTATGCGATAGGGCCGAAAGCATTTTGAATAACGACCGGTCTACTTTGTCATCGATTTGAGAAAAGCCTTGACCCGTCTTTGAGGCAGCGCCTTATATGCTTTTAATGATGCGAAAAATCTTTAATTTGCCGGCCAAGAAAGCGCTTTTGGCGTGCGTCCTGTTCAGCTTTGTCGTGCTGACGATGACAGCAGTGATCGCTGCGTCTGCAGACGAAGGCGTTGCCGGTGATTTGATTTCCGTCGCTCATTTGGATCATCCGACAACAAAAAACAATCTCGCCAACGAGCATGACGATGTATGTCATTATCTGACCCATCACCTTTCCTGGGTTGAACATAAAATCGAATATGTTTCATGGATGGATAGTGAGGAGCTTCCTCTTACTGTCTCAGAAAACCGAACGGGATTGGTTTTCTCCGGATTTTATCGTCCCCCCAAAGTCTGAGTTTCCACGCATTGCACCTAACTGCGCGAGGCCCTGTGGCCACGTGATGTCGTTCATTTGTGCTCATTTGGAAACTCAAACATGCTCAATATCAATCGAGCCGCAGCAGCGCTTGCGCTAGCAGCGGTGTCTTTGGCGCCATTGTCATTGGCTGCTCAGCAGCCTCAGCGCCTAAGCGCTTTCATCGATCAGACGATCAATCTCCATCCGGCAATTCGAGCGGCGGAAAAAAACCTGTCCAAAGCCAAAGCGTCAGCGAGTGCGGCGGGTCAGTATCCATACAATCCAGAACTTGAGGCCGGTTACGAAGAGACAGCAGAAAAATCCAGAGAGTTCGGCCTGTCGCAGACGATCGATGCCTGGGGCCGGCGCGGAGCCGCTGAAGCACAGGCAACCGCAGAAATCGAAATCGCTCGCGCGGAATACAATCTTGTACGAACGGATCTGCTAGAAGCCCTGCTCCGAGCGTTGGGCGCCAATAGGAAGCAGATCGCTCTCCGGCAGTTGGCGGAAAAACGCCTTAACTTAAGCGATCGCTTCCTTACTTTGACTCGCAAGTTTGCTGCTGCCGGTGACATTGGTAGCGCAGATGTGCTGACGGCCGAAGTCGGACGTTCTAGCGCCGAACTTCAGGTCGGCGCTGCGAAAGCCGCAGTCGCGGATGCTCAGTCTGCGCTTATTGCCCTGGCGGGTGAGCAAAGAAAGGTATGGCCGGAGCCAGTCGAAATCGTCGGACGGGCCTTTGACGCCCTTACCGCTGATATCGAAAAAACACCCGAAATGATCATGACCCGCGCGACATTGAACGCGAGCAAGGCAAGTATCCAGGTCGCTGAAAAGTTATGGATGCCGGATCCGACAATCGGCGTGCGAGTTGGAAAGGATGGGGACTCCGATCTCTTTGGTGTTTCTCTTTCCGTGCCCCTTCCCGTCTGGAACCGTGGGTCGGCTGAAAAGCTCGCCGCATCCGAAGACGCGGCAAGCAAAGAGTTCTTGGTGGTGGAAACGCGTAGGCGGTTATACGCACGTCTCGCCACAGCGGAAGTGAATTTACGGTCCGCCAGCGAGGCTGTGACACATTGGCGGTCAATCGCGCGGCCGACGATCGCCCGTCAGGAAGCGCTTCTAGAACGGCTGTCCGAGGCACGTGAAATCGGTGCTCTGGAATACCTGCAGCAACTCGATCGCCTCTTGGAAACCGAGGCCTTGGGTATCGAACTGGAACAATCTCTATGGAGCGCATGGATCGATCGCCTGCGTGCCGGCGCAAATCTTCTGACCTGGGTGGAGGAATTGAAATGAAGAGCAAGAATTTAATGATTTCAGCCTGTGTTGCGGGGCTAATTTTTGTCACTCCCGTGATTGCCTTCGGCGCCGACTCTCACGGGCACGGTCCTGAAGAGATTAAAGGTCACGAAGGAAAATCTGATCATTCTGAGGCGTCTTCTAGCGCGCGAGATACGGAAAAAAAGGGCCATTCAGGTAAAGAAGCTGATGGAGATCATGCGGAAGGCGAAAAGCCGCATGGCAGTGAAGGGCATGAAGAAAAAAAGGCGGAAGGCATTTCGCTTTCAGAAGCCCAACTCCGAGAAGCCGGTGTGATTGTTCGCCCGCTGCAGCCTATGCAGGTGCCCTCTCGGCTGAATGTTCCGGGCGAGGTTCTTTTCAACCAGTACAAGACCCGTATTGTTACTCCGCGGATCACGGCGATGGCCCTGAAACGCGAGGCCATCATGGGTCAGCAAGTCCGAAAGGGAGATGTCCTTGCGACCTTATTCAGTGTCGAAATGGCCCAGGCTCAAGGCGAATACATCGTCGCGTCCACTGAATGGAACCGAGTCCGAAATATCGGGGAAAAAATCGTCTCAGAAAAACGGGCGACCGAAGCTCGTGTAAACCAGCAACAAGCCAAGGCACGTCTGATTGCATATGGCCTGACAAAAGATCAAATCGCGGCCCTGTCCGCCCAGGTCTCTCTGGAAGCGCCGGGCCAATTCGACATCCTTGCGGACCAGGACGGTCTTATCGTGGTCGATGACTTTCTGGTTGGGCAGGTCATCGAGCCGGGCACGCCGATCTATAAAATTACGGATCCGGAATCACGATGGATCGAAGCCAGGATCAGCCCCTCGGAAGCACGATTGGTCGAACCAGGTGGTCTGGTCAGGGTCGAAACAGAATCGACAGGTGCTCAAGCGTATGAGGGGCGAGTCCTCCAGATCGAACAACAAGTCGATGAGAAAACCCGGACCCTGGGCGTGCGGATCGAAGTGATCGACCCTCAGCAACAATTGCGCCCTGGACAGTTCGTCACGGTTTCGTTGAACGGGGGCGGACACGAGAACGTGTTGGCCTTACCGAAAAAGGCCGTGCTTCGGGGGCCCGATGGTGATTGGACAGTGTTTCAACAGGTGTCGGCTGAGAGGTTCGAGCCTGTGGAAATTCGTGTCATTCGAGAAACCTCAGGGTTGGTGGTGTTCGAGGGAATCCCCGTCGGCGCAAAGGTGGTGACCGACGGTGCTTTCTTCGTGCAGTCGGAGCTCGCGAAAAGCGGGTTCAGCGTTCACAACCACTGATCGGCAGGAACTAGCACCATGTTGAATAAGATCATCGACCTTGGGATCCAGGGACGACTTCTCGTCGTCCTTGTCCTGTTTGGAATCATGGCAGGCGCAGCGATTCTGCTGCCCCGTCTTAACCTTGACGCTTTTCCGGATGTTACAAATGTTCAAGTCTCGATCAATACGGAAGCACGCGGTCTTGCCGCCGAGGAAGTTGAACAACTGATCACTTACCCGATCGAGGCAGTGATGTACTCGATGCCGGATGTATCGGAAGTCCGCTCAATATCGAAATCCGGCCTATCGGTTGTCACCGTCGTATTCGCCGAAGGGACAGACATCTACTTTGCACGCCAACTCACGTTTGAGCGTTTACAGGCGGCAAAAGAACAAATCCCGGAGGGTATCGGTTCTCCTGAAATGGGGCCGAACACGAGTGGTTTGGGGCAGGTGTTCCAATATGTCCTGCGTTCCGAGGCTACGGATGCCTTCGACGTCACGGCATTGCGTAGTCTGAATGATTGGGTCGTGAAGCTGTTGCTCATGCCCGTGGATGGCATTACCGAAGTTTTGTCCTTTGGGGGGGAAGTTCGCCAGTATCAAGTGTTGGTCAATCCGGAACGGTTGCTTTCCTACGGCCTGCATGTCCGCGAAATCCAAGAAGCGATTGAAAACAACAATCGCAATGCGGGCGGGTGGTTCATGGACCGAGGTCAGGAACAACTCGTCATCCGGGGCGTCGGCTGGGTCAGAAGTGAGCAAGATGGCTTGCGGGACATCGGTAACATACCGATCAAGGAAGAAGACGGTGTCGTTGTTCGGGTGAAGGACGTCGCGGAAGTCGCCTTCGGAAACGAGATTCGACAAGGGGCCGTTTCGATGACCGCGCGCTCCCCCGACGGATCGCCAGTCCAGTATGGCGAGGTTGTTACGGGAATCATCCTGAAGCGGACGGGAGCGAATACCAAAGCAACCATCGATGGCGTGAAATCACGATTGCCGATCATCCAGAATGCCCTTCCCAAAGGGGTATTGCTCGAGCCCATCTATGACCAGGCTGATTTGATTACAAAAGCAGTGGAAACGGTGACACGCGCCTTGATCGAGGCGTTTGCATTGATCGTCGTGATTCTTCTTTTGTTTTTGATGAACCTGCGGGCGTCGCTCTTGGTTCTGGTCTCCGTGCCTGTGTCGATCGGTCTCGCCTTGATGGCCATGGCTTATTGGGGAGTATCGGCTAATCTTATGTCGCTCGGCGGATTGACGATTGCGATCGGCATGATGGTCGATGGTTCCGTCGTGATGATGGAGAACATCTTCAAGCACCTGACCTCCCATGGCGAGGGGAGTGAACCCCGAACATTGGGGCAGGAGCCTCATGCCTTACGCTTGAGGGTTCAGGAGGCCGCCAAAGAAGTCGGCCGGCCGGTTTTCTTCGCCGTCCTCATCATCATCGTGGTGTTTGCCCCGCTGTTCAGTCTTGAAGGGGTCGAAGGAAAACTCTTTCAGCCAATGGCGACTTCAATCGTTTTGGCCATGATGGCATCGCTTGTCGTCGCGCTGATCGTCATTCCTGCGTTGGCGACTTATGCTTTCAGTCGACCGGTCAAACATCGCGACAGTCCCATTTTCAAGCCGATTGAGGCAACTTACAGGTGGGGACTTGCCAGAGCACTGAACAATCGTATTGCCGTGACTTTGGTGGCGCTTGCGATCTTCCTTGGGTCTCTTGCCACGGTTCCATACTTGGGAACGGAGTTCGTGCCGGAACTGGAGGAGGGCACTCTCAATGTCCGGGTAACTCTCGGGCCCTCCGTGAGTCTCGATACCTCTCTCGAGGTCGCAAAAAAGCTTGAGCGGAAGCTGATCGACTTTCCAGAAGTTACCTACGTTTCCGCACGCGTCGGTCGGCCGGAACTTGGGGGTGATCCGGAACCCGTTTCCAACATCGAATTATTGGTCGGGCTTTTGCCCGTAGACCAATGGACGTCGGCCGGCGATCGCAAGGGATTGCAGGCTCTGATGGAAGACAAGATGTCTGTTCATCCGGGTCTATTGTTCTCCTTCTCCCAACCTATCGCGACGCGCGTCGACGAACTGCTTTCGGGTGTGAAAGCTCAATTGGCCGTTAAGCTATTCGGGCCGGACCTGGACACTCTTGCCAAGAAAGGACAAGAGATCGAGGCATTCATTAAGACTGTGGATGGTACGCGTGATGTTGCCATGGAACAGGTCGTGGGTGAGGCTCAACTGGTGGTCAGCCCGGACCGCGACCAGTTGGCGCGATACGGCATTCCTGTCAGCCAGGTAATGGACTTGGTGGCCGACGCCATTGGTGGTGTCTCCGCGGGGCAGGTAATCAGCGGAAACGAACGTTACGATATCTATATCCGCTTGGCTTCGGAGTTTCGTGACAGCACAGAAGCAATCTCAGGCCTTGTCCTCCAGGCGCCTAACGGCGGATGGGTCCGTCTTCGCGATGTTGCGTCCGTGGACATTATCAGCGGTCCGCCACAGATCCGAAGGGACGATGTGCAAAGGCGTGTCGTTATTCAGGCAAACGTCGAAGGACGCGACATGGGTGGACTTGTTTCGGAACTGGAGAAACGAATCCCCGAAGCTGTCGAACTCCCACCGGGCTACTCGGTGGTATTCGGAGGCCAATTTGAGAATCAACGCCGCGCACAAGAACGTCTGACCATCGTCGTTCCGCTTTCTCTGTGCCTGATATTTCTGTTGCTGTTCTTCGCCTTTGGGTCCGTTGGTCAGTCGTTCTTGATCATGGTGAATGTGCCACTGGCGCTGATCGGCGGAATCTTCTCGTTGTTCCTCACGGGACAGTTTCTGTCCGTTCCGGGATCGATCGGCTTTATCGCGTTGTTCGGCGTGGCTGTCTTGAACGGCGTGGTGATGGTCAATGCCATTAACCAGAATATTCTCGGCGGAATGGAGCCTGACGAGGCCGTGTATCAAGGCGCGTTGTCGCGTCTTCGGCCCGTTCTAATGACGGCGTTGATTGCCGCACTGGGCTTGATCCCGATGCTGCTTTCGACGGGTGTTGGATCTGAGGTTCAGCGGCCTTTGGCGACCGTGGTGGTCGGGGGGCTGCTCAGTTCGACATTGCTCACTCTACTTCTCTTGCCCGCGCTCTACACGTGGTTCTCGCGAGGTATGCTCCGCTATTGGCAGCGTACCCATCAGTCCAACTATCAAACTTCGGAGGTAATGTGATGCGTAAACTCTTTCCTGTAACAGCCGCCCTGTTAGGAGCCATTCTTTTAGCGGGCTGTGCCTCTAACAGCCAAGAAATCACAAAAATGGGTGGCCTTTCGATCAAAGTTGAAAATACGGCCAGGACCGAGATCGATATGGTCAAAATATGGAAAAGGGAAGATGGCGAGCTCATTCTTACCGGGCGAATTATGCAGCGTGGGTACGGGCGGCTGATCCGGGGGCATGTAGATGTTGAGTTCGTCGACAATGGTACGAATGCGCAGCGGCAATATGTCGGCGAAATTCAACGAGCGATACCGATCACGAAGCACTTCAAGCGAGCGAACTTCGATTCCAATTTAGGGAACTTGGAATTGGCCGCAGGGCAATTGAACCTGCGTTACCACGAAGAAGCTCACCAGCTTGAGCCGATGGAACTGAAGAAGAATACGTGATTGCTTATCACAGCTGGAATGTATGAAACATGGAGAGGCCCGCATTTTGCGGGCCTCTTTTTTTAGCGTACGTTATGCGACTGCAGGTAACCAAACGGGAACAAAATAAGTAATCAGAAGTAGCCGAGAGCCTCCAGAGAGGCGGGATGGGGAGCTTCGTGATAGCCAGAATTCAAAAGCATTTAAGCACTTATCTTTACTTTACATACAAGAATAAATTAAGAATTTTACTGTGTTTTCAAGTACAACTCTTTCGGCCGCTAAATTGACGCCTCAATTTCGTGGAGGGACGAAGCGCGTGAGTATGATTATTCCCGCGTACCCAAGTAGCTGAAACAATTTGATTCAAGCGATCTTTGCGTGACTTTTGTCATTAAGTGGCATGAGCAACTACAACTCACTGAATAAGCTAATAACGTTAGGCCCCTTGGCAAATGCTAGGGAAACGCACCATTAGAGATGTTAAGCTGAGAGTGTTGATAGTTCGCAATCGACCTCTGGGGTAGGGGCAGGCAATGAACACCCACTTTCGAATAGCACATCTCTCGGATCTGCATCTGACAGAAAAGGACAGTGACAGACGGCTGGAGCCCAAACTGCCGGGTAACAGGCTGCAGGGCATGAACAAGTCGTTCGCCGAATTGCTGAACTCCGACAAGATCCGGAACTCGGACATCATTCTGGTTACCGGCGACGTTACGGACAAAGGGGAGCTGCCGGCGTGGAAGAATTTCGACAGAATCCTCAGGGAAGCAGGCGTCCGGAGCAGAACGCACATCGTCATCGGAAATCATGATATATGTGGCGTGGACGCTTTTTTCCGTCTTTCGGACAGGCGCCGCCTGCGCGCGTTTGATGTCAGCCGTCTGAAAAGGTCGCTCTCCGAAATCGGCTTTCGACATGATTACCCGTGGGTGGAAATTCTCAGAGAGGATATCGCGCTGTTTGGCATCGATTCCAACAATGCCGGTAATGCAGGCTCCCACGACAATGCAATTGGCCGCATAGGGAAGTTCCAGCTCGAGGCGCTTGCCCGCCTATTACGGAAGCACCGGGATATTCCGATAAAGATCGTTGCGCTGCACCACAGTCCCAATATGCCAGAGCGGGCAACCCAGGTCAGGCGTAAGGGCACTGCAGATCCCGAATGGGTCAGGTATACCCATGAAATTCCCCAGGAAGATCGCTGGGCACTCCGTTATATGGCACTCTCGCACGGAGTAAGGCTTATGGTGCACGGACATCTGCACGAGGACGAAGACAGGCGGGTCAATGGCATCCGAATTATCGGTGCGCTAAGCTCGACACAACCGGTTACCGAGGGCGCGCGATCCTTCTTCCAGTTTAACCGCTACGACGTGGTTAAAACCGATGCGAACAGTTACCGGATAAACAGGGAGGTGTGTCGGGTTAATCTGACGTGAACCCGGCTTTCTGTTCGAGTTGGCTGACTAACGAACCCGGAAAAGAGATGGTAATCCGCTACCGGTTGGCTGGGGACAGTTGGAAGCCGCTCAGGGGCGGCATACGACGTAGCCGCGGACGCCCATTTCCGCACACGCCGAAAAATAGGACATCAGCAGCCAGTAAAGCTGAACAAAATATGGAGGCGGCGCTACTCCGTTTTGCGCGTCATTGAATACCTGCTGCACCTGGTTGCGACTGAGGGAAGACGTTACAATGAATGCCCTCTGGAGGACGTCAGGAGTCGTCCGGACACTGTCCATTTTCTCTTCAATATCCGGCCGAGCGCCACCCCTCAACAACCGTGATATGGCTGTCTGCACCCCATCATTCCGGTACATATCATCCCACCGATCGAGCTTCGCGGCTGTCATCTCGGCAGGAAGCGCCATTCGTCCCAGGTTCTTGATCGCCTGACCCACAGCATCATGAAACTTTGACGCGCTGAGCGACTGATCGCCATGCTTGGCATGATAAAAGCTGATCATTACCGGATTGGTCCCGGTGCTCAGACCAATAAAATCAGCCCATTCGTCACCAAGGTCATCGCACATCAGAACATCATCATGCGCTATGACATCAACAACGGCCCGGAAGACCGAATTTGCGGCAAACTCCGTCTGGTTGGCCTGAAATTGGCCCTTCTCGCTGTCGGCATTGTCCAGTGACTGCTCGACCTGAAGGTGCGCAAGGAACATTTCCCCGCCGCCGACCAGCGCCTCATCCCGAAACAGGGAACCGTTGATATACGCAAGCGCGAGATCGCTGAAGAGGACCATGAACAGGTCGTTCTGATCCAGATAGCGTGCGAGGGTTTTTGCATCGGGATCAGCGCCAAGAGGTGTCGAGCATTTTTCTACTGAAATTCCGGCAATTTCGGCGAGGTCGAGTGCAGCCAGCGAAATGCGCGTTTTCCCGACCTTGAGATTGCCAATCTCGTCATCATTGCGGATATCGATGATCCGGAGTTTGTTGCCTTCGGCGACGATGGGCAACGGAGACTCGATTGATTCAAGAACAGCTTCAACCTGATCCTTGTTGAGTTCAACTGGCTGATCATTCTCCGTGCGGACCAGCCGAACTTTGTCGTCAGCGTCGAAGATGTTGTCTGCAAGGCCGATTACATCAATGCCGACGAAAGTAGGTTCTGTACCGTCATTTAAGGACGACAGATCGAGCGGTCTCGCAAAGTTTCGAATGAATGCAGAGACTTCACCGGCATCGGCCTCCAGTGAGGTGATGATCCGCCTTGCCCACGCGATCATTTCCTGATGGCCCGCCCGATCGGAGCGCTCCGAAATCCGTCCCGTGCTGGGCGTGGCCGAATACACCCCGTCTGGGCGTTTTACGCTGTATCCCTGGGGGATGAATCGGCTCGCGCTTGCTGTGGCTATCGTGTTTTCCAGATCTCTTGCTTCGAGTGACTTTGAACGAAGCGCCTGTCTGGAGACGGACATGTTGCGAAGCCTCAGTTTCTCGAATGTTGCTTCATTGGTCGCAATTGCGCGCTCAACCCGCCCGTGGCCGACCGTCTCGAGATATTCACTTTTGAATGATGACGGCAGGTCGAGGCCCGATTTAAACAGCGCAACGTATTCCCCGTATTCAACAAGCATAAGAAAGCCGAAAATTCGTTCATTCGCTTCGGCGGGAGGTTTAAGGAACGAGGCCTTGCGCGCGAATGAAAAACAGATGGCTGAATAAATCGCGTTTTCACTTGTCTCCCGGGTTTCCCGGAAAAGGTTCCGTTTGGGATCATCGGCAGCGCGTCGCAGGTCCACGAACAGGTTGCTTATTGCGGCATTGGTGAGCCGCTTTTTGCAACGGTAGAAGTAGCCGGCACGATTGATATCCAGGTGCTGGATCATCGCGATTTCTGCCTTTTCCTGAATTCAAGCCGCTGGACGAAATTGATTCATCGCTGGCGAAACACCACAGACCCCCTCTATGGGGTAGCAGCGTTCCAATTTCCGCTAATGCCTTAAGCTAACAGCAATTCTATCAGTTCGAATTTCTGAATACTCGCCATAGTATTATCACGCAAGGAACGTAAATCGCTCGCTCTGCAAATATGCCTTCAACGTTTCGCTGGCACAGCGACAACCGAAAATATAGCCATACTGTGTACTGAATAAAGATTGGCGAAAACTGACGGCGCCTATAAGAGGTTCCTTTCGTCTTAGCTGCCCTCAACATGGCTCAAAGCGGCGATTAACGTGGCAGCGCCCCCACCGGTAAAAGGCGCATGAGGTTCCTAGAAGCGCCATCTGAACTCATAGCAGACCGAGAGGAACAAGGTCCCCAGAGTGAGGAACGATAAAAACGCCCAGATCGAATTCCTGCTCCGGACCACCCGCTGCAATTATCAAAATAGGCTCGGGACAATGATATCGCTGGTCACCCGCCAGTTGTCGCATCTGCGATATATCCTGAGGACTTGGTAGCGCCTCACCGTATGGATGAAAATGCCATTCTCCGAGATAGTAGAGGCCGTTCTCCCAGTGCCGGTCCAGCAGCTCTTTTAAACCCAACGTGCCTCGCAAAAATTTAGTTTTTCCCTGTCGAGAGCCTTTGGGTGGCGGCGTTGCCTCAACGATAGTAGCCAATCTCAATTCCTCATCGTATTTGCCGATAAGAATGCCGCCCGTTTCCAGCTTCTTCGCATCAATGCAAGAAGCCGCGATGAGCTCTATGGCAACTTGATCCAACTTGACCTGAAACCTATCGTCAGCCGAACCATAACATTCGGCCATCACGACTGCCCGGCGGCTGATTTGTTTCGAGTGTTCGCCGTGTTCTCTGCCAACACGCCGCTGCTTAACCAAACTTCGAAACGCTTCTCAGGCCGATCTAGGATAGCTCTCTCCAGAAAACGGACTGCCTGTCCGGCAAGAACCGACAAGCTATCAATTCTCGCCGGCACAAGGGGATGCCAGCACCCGACACCTTCCCAAGGAAGCCCATTGGCCTGTATCGCCTCGCGGTCCAGATGCTTCCATTCGCCATACAATTCTCTGAATTTGTCCAGAGGGAACGCGATCTCGTGGGACGAGAATGCATAAAGCCGTTCCGCTTCATAGCCGGTCGACAATGAAACATACTGCAATTGCCGCTCGGCCCGGTCGCCCTTCAAGAAAGCAAGGACATCGTCCGCTCCTGTGCAATCAACGATAACGTCAATTGCTTCCGTTAGTTTCTTGAACTCCTCATGAGTATGCGAGAGTAGGTTTTTGCGCGATCCTTCACAGTTCAAGTGAGGATTCAACATGCTTAGTCTACGGGCAAGCGAGACGGCTTTGTTCTGCCCGACATCAACCAAGGACAGCGTATGACGCGCAAGGTTTCCAGCCAGCAGCTGATCTACATCGAGTATTAATGTGACTACGCCTCCGGCCCTCACCCAGTTCTCGGCAAATAGGCTGCCAAGAGCCCCCGCACCGATTAACAAGACTCTCTGTTCTTGCGCTACGGGATCGAGCGATCCCCGTGTTCCCAGTTGATCCGGGGCCCAGTTGAACGTGGGACACCACGGCACTGGCATTGTGGCATGCCTTATCCACATATTGTCCGCCTTGATGAACCCCTCTTCGTTTTTCCGGAACCCTCCAGCACGATCCTTGCGTGCGTATTTGTTAGTTCCGGACCTCTTCTTATCCGTCAGGGGTGGGAGCATGAGCGCCGACCAGTTGATCCGTGACGGCTCGTCACCGAACTGTTCCGGAACGGGATACCCGACCAAAACAAAATGCTCTTTCCCATCTCTTATTGACTTTGAATGCTGATCTAACAGCTGCTTTAAATCTGTCCGGCCACTTAGACATTGGGAATAAAGATCGCCCCATGTGTTCGGGAACGCCCAAGGTGGATCGACAGGCATGGCTTCTAATAGAACCCACAAACCAATCGAGTCTTTGTCGGAAAAGAGCTTTTGAAGGCCTGCCCCCCAACTAATAGATTTGACAGGAGCCTTTCGTGCGTCTTGAAACTCGCATGTGACAAAAAACGAGGGAGTAGTGCTGACCCACTTTAGCTGAACGAACCCTTCTCTGGCGCCGATATCCTGCCATTCCGCATAGCTAATTGCATCTTCGCTAAATGCCACAGCCCCCGGCGCATCCGACGTATGGGGATACTGCGGCAGTTCAAACGGATGATCTGGCTCCACGAGGGTTTCGGCGAGAGCGTGCTCGCACCACTGGACAGTGCGGTCCAAATGCCATGCTAGGCGCTCTTCAACTCCAACAGGCTCAAAATCAGTGAAGCTGTTAAATGGGTGGTCCAGACAAAGCTTGCCGGTTCGCCACTCAAACACCCCCCAGTCTTTTCCATCTCCAGCACCATTAAAATTCTGGTGCCAAAACGTACAGGCAATGCCCCCTTTTTTCGCAGGATAGATTTCTATCGGACCTTCCGGATAAAGCGCGGACACAACAACGTACCAGCGTGATTCATTAGGAAGGAACTGATTACCATCTCGAGCCAGGCACACCGAGAAATCTATCGCCCAATTGTTAGGGTGATAGTACTGCCATTGCCCAACGTTTTTTACGCTGGAAACACTCTCCAATGTAGCGCGGGCACGTTGCAAATTCGCCGGTGCCGCTACGCTGGATCGTTTCACGCAAACCTCGTTGGGGTGATGTCCTCGACCGGCTCATGGCGCTCCGAAAATCCGCCTGCCGCAGCTACGGCGGCAATTCTCCCGGCACGAGGAGAATTATCCTGCGAGGAACCATCTACAACCGGGAAATCTTGACCGAACAGACCATGCCAAATCTGAGAACTTTCCGCCTTGTCCTCGCACTCAAAAGCCTGTCGGGCAGTTCGAGCAGCGACCTCAATTCGGCCCATAAACTCCCAAAAATCTCCGCCATCGACGCGGTCCATGACATTGGCCGTTTTGCAGCCGCGATCTCGCAGAACCGGCACTTGCCTATATGAGGCATGTTCACCATAGGTTCTGACCATTTGCTCTAAGGTTTCAACAACACCTTCCGCAACAGAGCGGATTCCGTCTGGGCAACAATCTCCCACCATGTGCTCTAGTGGGTAGCTTTTCGGATATTTGGGGAACAACCCATCTTGGGCTTTCAGCCACTTGATAGCGCGGACCGTATCAACAAAATGCCCGTTGGTATTACTGTTCTTTATTTTGGTCCATTCCATCTGCGCCATCGGGTGCGTTTCCGCCCAGATTTTCAAATCGCGGTCCGGGATTTCCAGCGGGTTTTCCTGCCAAGCCGCCAATCGTTCTTGGGCGGCAGCCAAGTGCGCCCGATCAAACTTTTGCACCCCTTCTGCAAACGTCGCATTCTCACGCTCTTTGGCATAAGCCTCTTCGATCGTCGTAACGCCATCACCAAAAAGGCTATTGGAATAACTGTTATCGAATCTGGTATTAAATAGCGGGTCCGCAAAAGCCTCGGCAAGGATGGCGCTTTTGGCCACTGTTTCCGGAGGCTCTCTTGTAACCACTAGGTCAAGTTCGATATCGGCCTTTTTGATGCCGATAGAACGCCCTTGGCGTTCCCATTTCCCCGGATAGTGCTTTTCAACAAACGGCTCAAACAACCCCAATACGTAGTCGGGCGGTGATTGGGGATGAAACCGGCCAACGACGACAAGGTCGACATCGGGTTTTTCATCGCCTTGCGGCTTTACAATCGTAGACCGGCGATAGCTGCCTTGCAGAAACGTCGTCATGATCAGGGGCTTGAGTACCTCATCATGCACCAACTGATCGCGGAGGAGTTCATGCCCTTGTTTCGCGGCCTCGTTCTGAGACTTCGTTAAACGAATTTCTTTCAGAAAGTCATCAAACTGTTTTGTGTTTTTCATGTCATTTCATCCTAAATAGATTGAGGGTGAATACGTACCGTTTCCGTCGCCATCGAAATCAAATTCGTATAGTTGCACGGCCCCAAAAGTACGACGAAGCTGCCCTAAGAAAAAAAGCACGGCATTGGGACAAGCCGCGAACAAGTGAATAGACGCACCATTCCTCGTCGCAGCTTTCTCTTTGATTATCTGTGCAGCTTTCTCCGCGATTGCAACTGCATGTGCCCCATCGCGAACAACACTTTGACCACTACCTGAGTCGAGTTGGATATCGACGATATGAGCCGTGCCTAATTTTGCTTTCTCAAGATAACTCCGCACATTCGCCGTGATCTGATGCGTGAGAGACAAACAAGTCGCTATTGTCTCAATCTTCGCATCATCATCGCAGTGTTCTGTAACGACCAATCCGTGCTCTGCACTTCCAATCTCGGGTTGTTCCCATTCCGACATTCTGCCGCGCGTCCTTTGGTGGATGGAGATCGGTGCATTAAATTTGGTCCCGATTGCATCTCCAGCAGTAAAGGCTATCGAAGAATGTGCTTCTATTTGAACGCACATCGGCTCGGCCTTGCCCGTAAATTCCGAGACGAAGGCTTGAATCTTCCCCCTTACGCTTTCGTTCCAATCCTTCGGATCATTGATGTAACGACGTTCGAAGTACTCAACGAGGCAAAGATATTCATCCGTCTCATCTTCCATATTCTCCGCCAAGCGTAGAAAGCTGCGGATTCCGATTGTCCTTTTTGACTTCGAAACCACGGCACGGCCGCTCTTAGGAGATTTAGCGATAAGATCGTTGTGCTCGCAGTACTTCCGAAAAGAATCGCTCGTGAACTTGGTGCGCCCTTGCTTCATCAAGCTTTGGTAGTGCCCTGAATAGAGGTCTGCGTTTGAAGTTTGATCCAATGGCTTAAGCCCGCATGAGACAAGGCGCTCATTTAGAGCTTCATCCAGCAACCTCATATTTCCATCGCCGGTATACAATCGGATAGGCTCCAGAATGGCGACGAGATCTGCGGTGTTTGTTATCGCTAGCTCTTTTTTCCAGAGATCCCTGACCTCCCTGATCTTCTTAGGGGCGCTCTGTTTGGCAAGCCTATCGCAATCTATCCCAGCTGAATTTTGCAGATGCAGTTCGGCAAGCACGTCATCCGGATGGATTCCCCACGGAGTAACAAAGACATATTCCGCTTCCGATGCGGGAACGATAGCGTCGTCCCGATACTTTCTCGCATACGACAAAACCGAGTTTTGCTTCGTGCCAATGAATTTCGGGTCTACGAGGTCTTTGTAACCAATCGAGCCGTTGCCCCGAACGTGCCATTTACATTGGAAAAACTGCCCGCGGACCATACGCCCAGCAGAGCAAATCGGATTTTTGTAAAATACCCATAGGTCATCGAAGCCTGTTTCTCTGGCTTCAAATTCAATCTCGCTTACCGGGCTATCTTCCTTGAGAAGGCGCGGCGCATTGAACCAAAAATATCGATCTTGATAGGAGATGCCATCAAGAATCGCACCTAATGAGGGCAGCATGTTGTGTTCCAGTCATCTTGCTGGCATATATATAGTGTTTTTATAAAATTTCAAATATTTGGCTTGCTTGAGACGCCAGTTCTTAGGGCGTCTTAATTAGTAGGCTCGCAAACGATTCTCACGTAGTTGTTTCTCCGCCCTGCCTTCTGCATCTTGCAATCGGACTCTCCCTATGACTGGAGGGAACTTGGGGTTCAGGTCAGTTTGGATACTTTTATCGATCGGAATGAGGGTTTCGGCGAATTTGTAGAGAAGGCCGCACCCGTCAAAAGGTTGGCTTCTCCGAATCTAATATTTCGTATCGACCCGATAGGCGGCTCGTCCCGGGCAGGACCGGCTTTCAGTCGTAAGGACGGAGCGAGGCTGTCAGCCTTCAGGAACTCGCGGCCAAATTCGCAGAGCTAGATCGATAGGGTTGAGAGGACGAATTCCCCCTCGGCAGGGGTGGGGACAAAAGACTAGTTAAGGCTTAAATCGTCCTCCAAGTGCGGCTGCCATTAGTCCAGTCTTCAAGGCCAAGATACTGATTCGCGGAACGATTCACCCATACCGCTTTTTGGTTTTGTTTTTCATTCGTACCCGCGATATCCACGTACGGATACAGAGAGAGATATTCTTGCCCTTTAAATTCCTGTTCGGCATCGGTGAGAACAGGAAGAATTGCGACATTGCCATTATGGCCATCGAAGAAACCCAGCTCCCAAGGCATCCATTTTGAGTCCTTCGAGTTGCTACTGTGCAAATAGAAGAGGCTGTCGCAGCTTATCATGCGCTGGCGAAGGATACTGGCTGTTTTTCGGTTGACCTTTGAGCGATCAAGCTGGGGGTCTGCTATCCAATCCACGTACACAGAATGGCCAAGTTCTTCCAAAATCTGCTTGGTTCCAAGCACGATTTTGGCGTCCTTAACGGTATGAGACAGGAAGATATCGTAATGTTGTTTTCGGGGGTCAATCTGTTCATTGAGAACTGACTCCGCAGCCACCTTAAAACGGCGGCGAACAGCTCGATCTGCAGCTCTATAGACCTCAGATTCACGCAGATAAGCCATTACCGACCAGCCGCCAGCGCAGCCGCCCTGACCCAGTCGGCAAAATTCGCACCACCATTTTGATCGATATAGTCATACGAGTTTCCGTAACGGCTGAGAGGGATAACGTCGCGGGAAGCTGGCTTAACCCAGCCGGCCGGAAGGCCCACCGCCTGGGTGTAATCACCATATCGTTGCCAAATGCCGTTCCCATCCAGAGCGGCGATCAGAATACGACCATCGTCCACGCGGTAAACGCCCATACAGCTAAGAGGGTTCTTACCGGGCGCACTGGCATACCCTTGCTGGTTCGCCATCTGGTGAATGTTGACCGTAAGCAAACCGTTCCCTTTGACGATACTGCGCGCCATTTCATATTGCACCCACCGCCGTGACCAAGTTTGCGACCCTGCCAAAATACAGGTGACGGAGGTGTTCTTCATTCCTTCACGGATGAGGGCCTTCAGACTGTCATCCCCCGTGCGTTGACTGCTTTCCCACAAGCTACCGTCAAAAAATCCAAACGCCTCGCGTTCGGCTTCTTTGTGGTAACGCCAGGACTGCCGAACCTGGTTCGCCCGCCAAATGTCTTGTTGGTAATCGAAGGAAAAGAAAACACGGCGTTTCGTCGGGATCGCAAGGTGATTGAATTGCACCGACATAGCTACTTCCCAACGAAACGAATAGCGGCAAGCATGAAAAGGATCAGGGCTCCGTAGAGTCCCAGAACCGACCAAGAGCACAGGACAAAACAAATGCTGTGCCTGTCCGGAGACGTTGAAAGACGGAAATCGGGCTTTTTGCTGGCCGGCTCCTGCCGGACAGCATCAAACAAATCACGATAACAACGCTCCAGAAGCAAATAACGGGCATCGAGGAGAGCAAAGAGGATGACAGTGCCGATTGACAGCCAAAGGATCATCGGCTCCTTGGCGAATTTGGCGAATGATACAGCAGCGGCGGAGAGCACAACGGCATAACGCTTGATCGTTCCGCTATTCGTAGACATGCGCGTGATAATGCCCTGAATCATCTCCAGGTGTTTTACGCGAAGATCAGTGTGATCCTGTCGAGACACATTCATTTACACGTTCCATTCGGCCACGACAGGCCACAAACAACCAAAAGCAATCAGCGTCACTTCTTCACGGTTTGCTTGTAGGTGGTTTTGGGGCTCGACTTGACCGTTTTGTAGGAAACAAACCGGCCTGTAACAGCGCTTTTGTTGACAGTCCGGGAACCGCCGCTGGATTTACCCTTCGCCATAGCAACCCTCACTAAATCTAGGATACCAGAGCAACCATAATACCATATGCTCTCGGCCAACCAAAAGAACATAAGATGAACAATTTACGCTTGATGCCCCCACCTGTAAAGCGATATCTCTAATACACGCTACCTTCGTCGGCATTTCGCAGAAGCCCGATCCACGCTCACCGCGATACGCATGTGCAGCATGGGAAATTCTTCTAGCAGTAGCACCAGACAGGCTATGCTTGATGGAACAGACGCACCATCTGAACGAATAGGAGCCTCGCTATGGCAGGCGGATTTGCACACATCACGGCAGCGGCGGAAGCTATCGGTCGATTGGAAGAGGTAGAGGGCCTGACGCCGGCAGATAAGATCGCCCTCACCCAGCTCATGCCCTTCATTGAGGTTGGTGCGGTAGGCCCGGATTACCCTTATCTCGGCGGCCAATCAGAGTGGGCCGATAAGATGCACTATCAGTACACGGGCGAGGTTATTCGCAACGGTGTCCGCACACTGGTTGGTTACGATCTCGGCGCTCCACGCAACCGCTGCCTGGCATGGTTGTTCGGTTATGCAGCCCATGTTGCCACAGACCTCACGATTCATCCGATCGTCCTGGCTCGCGTTGGCCCCTATGAACAGAACAAGTCAGCCCATCGAACCTGCGAAATGCATCAAGACGCCTATATATGGCCTCGGCGCAATCTTGGCGATATCGGCCTCGCAGATTATTTCCGGATCAACATCAATCATTGCTCAACAGACGCCGGCGATTTTTCGCCGGATATCGCGGGGCTTTGGCAGCAAATGCTTGAAACGACGTATCCAGATGCGGTGACGGCCGACCCGCCCGATTTCGACGGATGGAATAAGGGATTCCGCCGCATTGTCGATACTGTTGATGATGCTGGATCGTTCTTTTCTTTCACGCGCCATCTTTTGGCTTCTCAGGGACTTGTCTATCCATCAACCGCAGCGGTGAATATGACATTCATTGAAGACCTCGATACGCCAGAAGGCAAAATGCACTATGACGACATTTTCAGTCGGGCAGTAGACTCTATCGTTTCCGTTTGGTCGCAAATCGGGTTGGCATTAAACGCCCCGAACCAAGAAGAAAGCGAACAAGCCCTGGGCTGGATTCCAGAAGGCAATCTGGATACGGGTGAAACCCTGGCGAACAACGAACTGATCTTCTGGAGCGCAGCATGAGAAAGACACAGCGTACCTCGATATTCGCCACCGCGATCGCGGTGTTTTTTGTCGCCTCATGTGCAAGTAGTTTTGGCTCGGAAGATGAAGAGCTGTCCGACAAGGCTGTAAGCCTTGGCTACATCGCGGTCGCAGTCGATGGCTATATCCGTTTTGGAAAACCACCGAAAAGCCTCAATGGCGAAGCACTGCTGACACAGGCCACAAGTCAAAACCCTAAGCTATTGGCTCCCCTGTCCGATTACTTCATACAGGTTCGGCGCGAAGGGACGCATAGCTCTGTGTTGCTTTGCGACAAGGAAAAGGCGCGAGGCCTGGCCGAGGATGCCGGTTGCACATCTTCAAAGCTGGATGCCGCGTATTGGAAAAGCGCTCCCAATGCACCATGTGAGTTCCAATTGATCCTGGCAAACACTTGTAACAGAAAATAGGAGTATGGTGCGGGCGGGGGGACTCGAACCCCCACGGGCAAAAGCCCAACGGATTTTCATACCAGCTACGGCTTTCGCCGCGACGCCCCCTTACCAAGGGGGCGCTTTGTGGTTTGGACTATTCCTTCACCATAGAATTCGCCTTAGGTGCTGCCCGTCTAGTCTCTGGCTACCATACGCAGCTCTCAATCCACATTGGTACAGGTTGGGCGCATCCTAACGGGTCATGATTTTGATATAGCGAACTTTTTTAAATATTGTCCTGTTTGACTTCCAATCCTTCCCCGTTTGAGCAAGACTCCGTCCCGGAGCCGCGACGCACGGCTCTGGGGCTTGGAAAACCCCGTAACGAGCGGTCGTTGCTGACCGATAACAGTAACCCTGACTTCTGGTCGGGGTGCCTGGGCTATGTCCAGGCCTCCCGGCTAAAAACCCAGGGGCCGTCTCGTTACGGTTTTTCCAACACCCCGATCACCAGTCTGGTTGAAGCCACCTTCCAGCGGGCGCGCTGGAGGCTCTGGCCTCGGACTTTGGGAGAGGGGTCCCATGAAACTTGGAAAGCGATGGATCGTCGGCCTCTTGGCCGGTGGAATTGTTGCGGTCGTGGCGGCGCATCAGCCTGCAGTGGCGCAAGACACCCAACTGGGCGTTTGGGAGTACGATGCGAGTAATGACAGTTTGACCAAGACGCGATCACACGCTGCGTTCGTTTTCGACGGGTCGGCGGCAAAACTTGGCTTGTTGGTGGTGAAATGCGATCGAGAGGATCTGGCGCCCTACGTCAAATATACCCACCACGGCGTATTTTTCGGCACGGATGGCCCGACCCTGGCTCGATATCGCGTCGATGAAAATGACCTTCACGAAGAAGATTGGCGGTTATTCGAGAAAAGCGTTGTGAACTTCAATAAGGGGCAGGTCTACGACATGGTCCAGCAGATGATTGCCGGCTCGTCAGTCACCGTCGAGGTCTCGGACTTCCGCTACCGGAAATACCGGACGGTATTCGGCTTGAAGGGCTCGGCCAGCGCCCTGACCAAGGTCCTGGAGAACTGCGGCGACAAGTGAGATTGAGGCTAATTTCAATAACTTGTGCTGACTAAGGCATCAAGCTCACAAAATATTGTTGCGCGGAGGTTTTTCCTCGCGTTACGATTCAGGCGTTATCTCCCTACCAAGGAGGGTGTGAAGGGGAGATGGCAGTGGTCTTAACCGCTGCTGTCTCGTCGTCCTTGGTGGGCCATCGGACAGCGGCACATTTGTGGAGCAAGTCCGATGGGAAAGCACCCTCTTCCCGAAAAGCATCATAACCAGCGCCTCTACGTCGACGAGATTCTCGTTGATCAGGTCGAGTACGTCCCGATTGAAGTTCTGTCCCCGTATCGGGGGCACGCCCGCAAACATCCGAAAAGACAACTGAAGGCACTGGAACGCGGGATTGCGGCGTTCGGGTTCATCGTCCCAGTCTTGGTGGGGGAGGATGGTGAGGTCGTCGCCGGCCATGCCCGCGTCCTGGTCGCCAAGCAGTTGGGGTATACGAAGGTTCCGGTGATCCGCCTACCACATCTGAGCCCAGCTCAGATCCGAGCCTTCCGGCTTGCCGACAACAAACTTGCTGAACTAAGTGAGTGGGACGGGGAGAAGCTGGCCCTCGAACTCCGGGACTTGATCGAGATCGACTTCGACGTCGACCTGACAGGGTTCGAGGCGGCAGAGGTGGACCTCATCATCGACAGCCAGTTCTCTCTGGTCGGCGCGACGCCGGCGGACGAGGTGCCAAGTGTAGCAGACGAGCCGGTGTCGTGCCTGGGCGACCTATGGATGCTCGACGAGCAGTGCGTCTTGTGCGGCGACGCCCGGGATCCGGACGCCTACGCCGCCGTCCTACAGGGCCGCCTCGCGGCCATGGTGATCACGGATTCTCCTTACAACGTTAAGGTCCAGGGCAACGTCTGCGGTTCGGGGGCCATCAAGCATGGCGAGTTCGTTATGGCCTCGGGTGAGATGTCGGAGGAGCAATTCCGGGGTTTCCTGGAAGCCATCATCCGCAATCTCCTCATATCGACGGCGCCGGGATCGCTCCACTACCTGTTCATGGATTGGCGGCATCTCCGCGTGTTGCAGGAGGTCTGTGACAGGCTCTACGGCCCCCAGGTAAACCTGTGTGTCTGGGTCAAGACGAACGGCGGCATGGGATCGTTCTACCGGTCCCGGCACGAACTGGTGGTCATCTACAAGAACGGTTCGGCGCCCCACGTCAATAACGTCCAACTTGGCCAGTATGGCCGCAACCGTACCAACGTTTGGGAGTACGAGGGGGCCAATAGCCTGTCCCCGAAGCGACGGGCAGACCTGGCGCTGCATCCGACTGTGAAACCCGTGGAGATGATCGCCGACGCCATCCGGGATGCCTCCAACCGCGGCGACCTGATCCTAGACCCATTCCTCGGATCCGGCACCACGGTGATCGCTTGCGAACAGACTGGGCGCACCTGTGCCGGGATGGAACTGGACCCCAAGTACGTGGATGTCATCGTCCGGCGGTGGGAATCCTTCACCGGCGGTGAGGCGCGCCATGCCGGCACCGGCCTGACCTTCAGGGAGATGGCGGACCACCGGAGCGGCAATGTCTTGATGCTGCCGGCGCCGTCACAGGGTGGGGAGGCGTGACATGGCGATCAAGAAGGAGCCGAAGAAGGGCTACGAGGTCGGATACAAGAAGCCGCCCAAGCATAGCCAATTCAAACCTGGCCAGTCAGGCAATCCGAAGGGCCGGCCCAGTGGCGCCAAAAATCTCTCGACGGAGCTGTTGGAGGAGCTCCATGAGCGTGTACGTGTCACGGAGGACGGCAAACAGAAGACGATCTCCAAGCAGCGAGCAATGCTCAAGTCGTTGATGGCCAAAGCCGTCAAAGGCGACACCAAGGCCGCCAATACCCTTCTCAACATGTTCCTCAAACTGGTCCCTGCAGAGGAGAAGGACACGGAAGGCAGGGAATTCACCCGAACCGATGAGCAGGTCCTGGAGGACTTCAAGGCCGCTTTGCTGTCGCAGGCACTAAACAAGGAAAAAGGTCGATGAACGACCATCAGGATGTAGACCGAGAGCTATTAAGAGCGATCTATCGGACCGACTTAAAAGCGTTTTACCGGAAGGCGGTCGAGGAACTCTTTCCGGGCCGGAGCTACCATCCCGCCGAATACATCGCAGCGGTCACCTATGCGCTGAGCCAGGTTTTGGATGGCGAGGTTACCCGCCAGATCATCAATATGCCCCCGCGCCACTTCAAGTCGTCGATCGTTTCGGTCGTGTTCCCGGCCTTTGTCCTGGGCCACGATCCGAGCCGAAAGATCATCTGCGTCTCTTACGGAAGCGATTTGGCCGCGGAACTGCACAATCTGACCCGCGAACTTATGAAATCGGATTTTTACCGGTGGGTGTTCACGGAAACGAAGATCAAGGCCGGCAAGGACACGGAGACGGAGATCAAAACCACCAAGAACGGTGGGCGGCGTGCAGTTTCCACAGGAGGGCCGATCACCGGGTTCGGCGCTGACTTGATCATCGGGGACGATCTCATGAAGCCGGAGGACGCCAACAGCGAGGTGAAGCGTGCGAAGGCCAACAGCTACCTACAAAGCACACTTCTATCGCGGCTGGAGGAGAAGAAGCATGGCGCCATGGTCTTGGTGCAACAGCGCCTCCACGTGGACGACACCACAGGCCATTTGCTCGATAGCGGAAACTGGGAACACCTAAGCCTGCCGGCGATCGCGGTAAAGAAGGAGAAAATCTACGTCGGAGACGAGCAGTGGTTCCTGCGGGAACCGGGAGAGGCATTGGATCCTGTCCGTGAGGACCTGGAGACCCTAGCAAAAATCAAAGCCGAAGTCGGCGAACAAGTGTTCTCATCCCAATGGCAGCAATTCCCCACCTTGCCCGGCGGGAACATGTTGAAGCTTGAGCAGTTCCGGCGATACGAGGTCCTGCCGCCCAGGCATTGGTTGGAGTACTACGTGCAAAGCTGGGACACGGCCGTAACGGCATCGGATACCAGCGACTACTCCGTCTGTACGACCTGGGGGAAGCGCGGTAACCACCACTACCTGATCGACGTATGCCGGGTGAAGTTGGAATACCCGGATCTCCGGAAGGCTGTGGAGGAGCAATTTCTGAAGCATGGGCCCAAGTTGGTGATCTTGGAGGGCTCGCACATCGGAAAAGCGCTGTACCGTGAATTTTACCGCTCCAAATACTGCAGGGAGACCAACGATGGCCCGATCGTGTTCAAGTTTTACACGCCGAGGGTCAGCAAAGAGGAAAGGGCAGCCGTTCAGTCCGTGAAGATCGAACAAGGGTTCGTCTGGTTGCCGACGGATGCAAACTGGCTGGAAGTCTTCGAAAAGGAAGTCAGGGAGTTTCCGGTCGGCAAAAACGATGACCAGGTGGACAGCATGGTCCAGTACTTGGCTGTCATTGCGCTCCGGATCCCAAGGGTTAATTGGTAGGCTGCCGAAATCGACCTTCATTTCTCTTTGGTGGGGGCGGCGAGAATGCTGCCCCCGATTTTGTCGATCAATTGACTGGACTTCCGCTGCGAACAGAGCGGTACTGATCCCACGCGGTGAGGGACGCCAGGGCCCCTGAAAAGCCTCCAACCACCGCCCGCCCGGACCGGTCCGACGACCGGCCGGGGTCTGGGCGGTGGAAGCCCCTGCATCCCGCGGGGCGCGATCACGGAGGTGAAATATGACCGCCCAGACCAAATCGAAAACCACCAAACCCCAGCCCACCAAATCTGCAACCATCCTGAAGTTCATCAGCCGGCCTTCGGGCGCCAGCCTAGGCGTCCTGGAGAAGGCCACAGGCTGGCAGCCTCACAGCGTCCGCGCGGCGCTCACCGGCCTGCGCAAGGCTGGCCATGCCATCGAGCGCGATAAGGACGCCAAGGGGGTCACCGTCTACCGCGTCACCAAGGTGGCATCGGCGGCGGACGCATGCTGAGCCTGGACGACCTGGACGGCATGACGACGGTGGAACTGCGGGCGGCCTGGGAAGACGACCTGGGTCGTCCGCCGCCCTCCCGGGCGAGCGCCGACTGGATGCGCTCGGTGCTCGCCTACCGCATCCAGGAATGGGCGGGCCCGCGCCTGTCCAACGCCACCAAGCGGGAACTCGAGCGTATCGCCCGGGCGATCGAGAAGGACCGGGGCCACCAACCGAAGCCGACGAGGCAACTGAAGGCCGGGACCAAGCTGCTTCGCGAATGGAACGGCGTCGTCCATGAGGTGCAGGTGCTCGACGACGGCGCCGAATACCGGAGCACCCGGTTCCCCAGCCTCACGGCCGTCGCCAAGGAAATCACGAGGGCCCACTGGTCGGGCCCCCGGTTCTTCGGCCTGAAGACGCGGGGTAAAGCCGATGGCCGCTGATCGCAGGCTGAATTGCGCCGTCTACACGCGCAAGTCGTCCGAGGAGGGGCTGGAGCAGGAATTCAATTCGCTGGATGCCCAGCGCGAGGCCTGCGAGGCCTACGTCGCCAGCCAGAAGCACGAGGGATGGCGGCTCCTAAAGGATCGTTACGACGACGGCGGTATCTCCGGTGGCACCATGGAGCGGCCGGGGCTGCAGCGCCTCCTCGCCGACGTGGCGGCGGGCAAGGTGCAGATCGTCGTCGTCTACAAGGTGGACCGGCTGACCCGCGCGCTCGCCGACTTCGCCAAGATCATCGAGGTCTTCGACGCCCAGGGCGCCTCCTTCGTCTCCGTCACCCAGCAGTTCAACACGACCACCTCCATGGGCCGGCTCACCCTCAACGTGCTGCTCTCCTTCGCCCAGTTCGAACGCGAGGTCACGGGCGAGCGCATCCGCGACAAGATCGCGGCTTCGAAGCGCAAGGGCATGTGGATGGGCGGCAACCCGCCGCTTGGCTACGACTGCCGGAACCGCAAGCTGGAAGTGGTTGAGGCGGAGGCGGAAACCGTCCGCCACATCTTCAGGCGTTACGCCGCCCTTGGCAACGTGCGGACGCTGAAGGCCGACCTGGATGCCGCCGGCATCGTCAGCAAGCTATGGACCTCGGCCAGCGGCCGCCGTGTCGGCGGCAAACCCTTCGCCCGGGGCGCCCTCTACCACCTCCTGCAGAACCGCCTCTACCTGGGCGAGATCGTCCACAAGGGTCAGACCCACCCGGGCCAGCACGCCGCCATCGTCGATCAATCGCTCTGGGACGAGGTGCAGGCAAAGCTCGCCGCCAACCGGATTGACCGTAAGCGCGGGACCAATGCGAAGGAGCCCAGCCTGCTTGCAGGTATCCTGTTCGATGAACATGGCCGCCGTCTGACGCCAAGTCACGCCAACAAGGGAGGCCGCCGCTACCGCTACTACGTCACCGACCCACGGGACGATGGCCGCATTCCGGCAATCCGCCTTCCGGCCAAGGAGGTGGAGAACGCAGTCCTTTCGGAGTTGAGGCGATATCTGGAAAGTGAATGTATTCGGCAAGGCCGCAGTCTGGTTGGAGATAGTGATTGCCTGAGCTTCTTGCGATCGGACGTAATCAAGGTCGTCCTTGGTGAGGCGGAGATCGAAGTATTGCTTAAGGCGCCGAACGACAGCGAGGAACATTCCTTATGTGTGCCTTACACGCTTCGGCGAAGAGGCGTTGAAACCAAGCTCGTTCTGGACCCCGATATACACCCGCGTCAATCCAACCCGGATCCGGCGTTGATCAGAGGAATTGCCAAGGCCTTCATGTGGAACAAACGACTAATGGCTGGCGACCCGTCGTCTCTACGCACGTTGGCGCGCGCTGAAGGCGTCAGTGTTCGCTACATCCAGAAGCTTCTGCCACTCGCATACCTAAGTCCAAGCATCGTAGGCGTAATCCTCGAGGGGCATCAGCCTCGCGATCTAACTTTGGAGGCGCTTGTCAATTCGGAAGTGCCTGTTGATTGGAAAAGTCAGGCCACAATGTTCCGGTTCCTCCATTGCTTTTGACCGCTCGGTTCAGTTTGGTGCGGGCGCCTTCCTAGCCTATAGTTGTAGTGTTGGAGGCGGGTTGATGTTCAATTGGTTTCGTCCGAAGAACAGCGCTGACCGCAATTTTTCAAAACGCTTCAAAGACGATGATGCGGTAAAAGCCTTCGTTGCAGACTGTGCACACTGTGGGCATCACCTTGGGTCTAACGTCTCATCGATAATCTCAGAGTATTGCGACGGCGAGCAGGGACGCCCGACGCTTTCCGACATGCTTTCACGGCCCTTGATGTCGTTTGCTGGTGACGTTTTTGAAGCCGGGAGGCGTTCACTTTTTGAAGCCCATTGCTACGCGATCGTTCTCTCGGTAGCCCAGGACGTTCTCTATCGATCTAAAACCCCCTATGGGGAAGTCCGATTTATCGTCAGCGATATTTCGAGGGCGGTCGCTGAAGAAGAGGTTGGGCCGGGCAAGGTGGGGAATGCGCCTAGTCCACGCCCTGCCCCTGGTGTGCACGTATCCTGGAGACCGGGGACATTGGTGGGAGGCGTTGCGTCTCAACAGTTGACTTTGGTTCAACGCTACGCGCGGATGAAATCTGTCGAAGAGAAGTTGGCAATGTTCTGCCTTGCGTTGGGGCTTGTTCCGCCCGGAGAAGGCATCGGAATGAAAATTTTGGAGGAGGTGCCTGGTTCCAGGCATGGAAATATCGCCAGTTACGATCTGGTCGGTTATCGGACTCCGGATACTGAAGAGATCGATGAATGGTCGGATGACCTTGAAATCTTGGACCCAGAAGAAGTCCTCGCGGCTCTCCCTCCAGATATCCGTGACGCCATGTTGGCGGAAATTTCAAGCCTCGACCCGTTCACTAAACCATCCTCATGACGACCGGCAAACGGGCCGGGAGAGACACTCGGTGCAAATCCGTGGAAATCCGAGCGAACTTGGTCTCCCGGCGATCCTCGCGCGGGACAACCCAGCCATATCTATTTGAATTTTAGCGGTTTTTCGGAAGGTCGGCGACGACCGCCGTTTGACGGCGGACGGAATGGCGGAGAGGGAGGGATTCGAACCCTCGGTAGGCTTGCGCCCACAACGGTTTTCGAGACCGCCCCGTTCGACCACTCCGGCACCTCTCCTAAAGCCCTGAAAAGTTGCGTCTTTTCAGAAGCCCGGCGGCGTCCGCCAAGACGCCGCCCGATATGTCGAAACCAAATATGGTCCGGGAACGCCCCTTTATAGCCGCGAATTTTTCCCTGTCCACTGGTTCGTCGCGGGGGATAGGATGCGCCGCCCGCACGCGGCGCCGTCGGGGCGGGCGTTTCCCGCCGCCGGGGCCGCCGGAACCCCTGCGTTTCCGGGCGTTTCGGCCATTGACTTATGGGATTTGGCGGCTATAGTGCCGCCCTTCCGCTGGCCCATAAGGGGACGGCGGGTAAAAATAACCAAACAAGATCAACAATTAATAGGGTTCTGAAACGATGTACGCGGTTATCAAGACCGGCGGAAAGCAGTATCGGGTGACGTCGGGCGACGTCATTATCGTGGAAAAGCTGCTTGGCGAGCCGGGTGAAACGATTGAAGTGGGCCAGGTGATGATGCTGGGCGAAGAGGGCAAGGCCCCGACGTTCGGCACCCCCGTGGTCGAGAAGGCCGCCGTGTTCGCCGAAGTGCTGGAACAGCAGAAGGGCGACAAGGTTCTGATCTTCAAGAAGAAGCGGCGCCACAACTACCGCCGCCTCAAGGGCCATCGGCAGTTCGAGACGGTGCTGCGCATCGTCGACGTGAGCGCCACCGGCACCAAGCCGGCCGCGGCCAAGAAGGCGGCGCCGAAGAAGGCCGACGCCGAGCCCGCGACCGAGGCCAAGGCCGACGCCAAGCCGGCGAAAACGGAATCCAAGGCGGCCGCCAAGCCCGCCGCGAAGAAGCCCGCGGCCAAGAAGGCCCCCGCCAAGAAAGCCGCCCCCAAGAAGGGCGAGGAATAAGGAGTAGTCACCGATGGCACATAAGAAATCTGGTGGTAGTTCGCGCAACGGCCGCGATTCGGAAGGCCGCCGCCTGGGCTTGAAGAAGTCCGGCGGTCAGGCGGTCGAGGCCGGCAACATCATCGTGCGTCAGCGCGGCACCAAGTATCACCCCGGCGAAAACGTCGGCATCGGCAAGGATCACACGATCTTCGCCACGGCCGAAGGCCGGGTGAAGTTCGCGACCAAGGCCAAGGGCCGCACCTACATTTCGGTGGAGCCGTCGGTCTGACGGACTGAACGGCCATTCGCGACTTGAAATTCGCGGGGGAATGGCCAGCCATTCCCCCGTTTTTCGTGTCGGCGGCCTGTTTTCGCCCCTGCGGCAAAGTGTAGGTTCTCGCAATGAAATTCCTGGATGAAGCGAAGGTATTCGTGAAAAGCGGCGACGGCGGCAGCGGCTGCATGTCGTTCCGGCGCGAGAAGTACATCGAGTTCGGCGGCCCCGACGGCGGCGACGGCGGGCGCGGCGGCGACGTCATCATCGAATGCGCCGACGGCCTGAACACGCTGATCGACTTCCGCTACCAGCAGCATTTCAAGGCCGGGCGCGGCAACCACGGCATGGGCAAGAACCGCACGGGCGCCGGCGGCAAGGACATCGTCCTCAAGGTGCCCGTGGGCACGCAGATTCTCGACGACGACAAGGAAACCGTGCTGGCCGACATGACCCGCGTGGGCCAGCGCATCGTCCTTCTGAAGGGCGGCGACGGCGGGCTTGGCAACGCGCGTTTCAAGACCTCGACCAACCAGGCCCCGCGCAAGACCATCCCCGGTTTTCCCGGCGAGGAACGCTGGATCTGGCTGCGCCTGAAGCTGATCGCCGACGCCGGCCTGGTCGGCCTGCCCAACGCGGGCAAGTCGACCTTCCTGGCCGCCTCGTCGCGGGCCAAGCCGAAGATCGCCGATTATCCCTTCACCACCCTGCACCCCAACCTGGGCGTGGTCATGGTCGACCAGTGGTCCTTCGTGCTGGCCGATATCCCCGGCCTGATCGAGGGGGCCAGCGAGGGGGCGGGCCTGGGCACGCGGTTCCTCGGCCATGTCGAGCGCTGCCGCGTGCTGCTGCATCTGGTCGACGGCACCCAGGAAGACGTGGCGGCGGCTTATAAGCAGGTGCGCCATGAGATGAAGGCCTACGGCGGCGGCCTGGCCGACAAGGCCGAAATTGTCGCCCTCAACAAATGCGATGCCTTGACCGACGACGAGATCAAGGAACAGCGCAAGAAGCTGGCCCGGGCGGCCAAGCGCAAGATGGCCGAGGTGATGGTGGTGTCCGGCGTGTCCGGCAAGGGCGTGCCCGAAGTCCTGCGCGCCCTGGTCGCGGAAATCGGCGGTGCGCAGGTCGCCGAGCAGGCCGCCGAAGCGGGCCCGGCGGAGGAGGAGGCCTGGCGGCCATGACCGGGACTCCCGCCCTCGCGGACGGCAAGCGGATCATCGTCAAGATCGGCTCGGCCCTTCTGGTCGACAAGGAACGCGGCACCGTCAAGCGCGCCTGGCTGGAAACCCTGGGCGCCGACCTGATGAAACTGCGCGCGCGCGGCCAGGAGGTGCTGATCGTATCGTCCGGCGCCATCGCCGTCGGCCGCCGTCACTTAGGCCTGCCCGCCCGTGGCAAGCTGAAGCTGGAGGAAAGCCAGGCCGCCGCCGCCGCCGGCATGGTGCGCCTGGCCCATGCCTATCAGGAGGTTCTGGGCGTCTACGACGTGACGGTGGCGCAGGTGCTGCTGACCCTGGACGACAGCGAGAACCGCCGCCGCTATCTCAACGCCCGCAACACCATCGACCAGATCATCCGCCTGGGCGCCGTGCCGCTGATCAACGAGAACGACACCGTGGCGACGGACGAAATCCGCTTCGGCGACAACGACCGCCTGGCCGCGCGGGTCGCCGCCATGGTGTCCGCCGACACGCTGGTGCTGCTGTCGTCGTCGGATGGGCTGTACGAAAGCGACCCCAACCACGACCCCGACGCCGTCCATGTGCCCGTGGTGACGGGCGGCATCACGCCCGAGATCGAGGCCATGGCCGGGGTCAAGATGACCGATGACGGATCGGGCGGCATGGTGACCAAGCTGGTTGCGGCCCGCATGGCGATGGCCGCCGGCTGCCGCATGGTGATCGCCAACGGCCTGGAAGACCATCCGCTCGCGCGCATGGAAGCGGGTGGGCGGGTAACCTGGTTCCTGCCCGACGCCAACCCGTTGACGGCGCGCAAGCAGTGGATTTCCGGATCGCTGAAACCCGGCGGCGCCGTGGTCGTCGACGACGGCGCGGGCCGGGCATTGGCCCAGGGCAAGAGCCTGCTGCCGGCCGGCGTGGTCAAGGTCGAGGGCCGGTTCGAACGCGGCGACGCGGTGACCGTGAAAACCCAGGCGGGCGACCATCTGGGACGCGGGCTGATCGCCTATTCGGCGGCCGACGCACGCCGCATCGCGGGCGCAAAATCGAAGGAAATCGAGGCCATCCTGGGCTATCGTGGCCGCGACGAGATGATCCACCGCGACGATCTGGTGTTGGATTGATGTCCGCCACCCCCCATATCGCCGCCGGTGAGGAGAGGACGATGACGAGCGAAACCGACGACATTCCCCGGATGATGGCCGAGATCGGCCGCCGCGCCCGCGCCGCCCAGGCGAAGCTGGCCGTGGCGCCGCGTGCCGCCAAGGACAAGGCCCTGACCGAGGCCGCCGCCAGTCTGCGCCGGCGCCAGAACCACATCCTGTCGGAAAACGCCAAGGACATGGCGGGGGGCGAGGCGAAGGGCCTGTCCAAGGCCCTGCTCGACCGCCTGCTGCTGAACGAGGACCGGGTCGAGGCCATGGCCAAGGGGCTGGAGGACATCGCCAGGCTGGACGATCCCGTCGGCACCGTCCTTGCCGAATGGGACCGCCCCAACGGCCTGCATATCGAACGCCGCCGCGTGCCGCTGGGTGTCATCGGGGTGATTTACGAATCCCGGCCCAACGTGACGGCGGACGCGGGTGGGCTGTGCCTGAAGGCGGGCAATGCCTCGATCCTGCGCGGCGGTTCGGAAAGCTTTCATTCCTCGGCGGCGATCCTGGACAGCCTGCGCGAAGGGCTGAAGGCGGCAAACCTGCCCGAGGACGCGATCCAGACCGTCCCCACCCGCGACCGCGCCGCCGTCGGCGAGATGCTGCGCATGACCGACTATATCGACGTCATCGTGCCGCGCGGCGGCAAGTCCCTGATCGAACGGGTCATCCAGGAAAGCAAGGTACCCCTGTTCCAGCATCTGGAGGGGCTCTGCCATTCCTACGTCAACAAGGCCGCCGACCCGGCCATGGCGCGCGATGTGGTGGTCAACGCCAAGATGCGGCGCACGGGCATCTGCGGGGCGACGGAAAACATCCTGGTCGACCGCGACGCGGCGGATGTTCTGCTGCCGGGAATCCTGGACGGCCTGGTTCAGGCCGGCTGCGAGGTGCGCGGCGACGCCGAGGTGCAGAAAATGGACGCCCGCGTGATCCCCGCGACGGACGAAGACTGGGACACGGAATACCTCGACAGCATCGTCGCCGTGAAACTGGTCGACGATATCGACGACGCCATCCGCTTCATCGGCACCCACGGCTCCGACCATACGGACGCGATCATCACCAACGACGCGGCGGCGGCGGAGAAGTTCATCAACGAGGTCGACAGCGCCATCGTGCTGGTCAATGCCTCGACCCAGTTCGCCGACGGCGGCGAATTCGGCATGGGGGCGGAGATCGGTATTTCGACCGGCAAGCTGCATGCCCGCGGGCCGGTCGGGGTCGAACAGCTGACCAGCTTCAAATACGTCGTCCGCGGCACCGGCCAGGTCCGGCCTTAGTTTCCTCATCACCCCTGACCCCCAGGCGGGCACCCCCTTGAAACGGCATCTTCGGCGCATCGGCATTCTGGGCGGGTCCTTCAACCCCGCCCACCAGGGCCACCGGCACATCAGCCTGCAGGCGCTCAAGCGGCTTCGGCTCGACGAGGTGTGGTGGCTGGTATCGCCGCAGAACCCGTTGAAGCCCCCGGCGGGCATGGCGCCGTTCGATGCGCGAATCGACAGCGCCAAAAAGGTCGCCGACCACCCCCGCATCCGGGTCACGGACGTGGAAAAGGGCCTGGGCACCACCTATACGGCGGAAACCCTGACCAGACTGGTCCGGCGATTCCCAAATCACCGGTTTGTCTGGCTTATGGGGGCCGACAACCTGGCGCAGATTTCCCGCTGGAATCGATGGACGCGAATCTTTCAAACCGTGCCCGTTGCGGTTTTCGACCGTCCTACCTATTCTTTAGGGGCGTTGTCGGGCAGGGCAGCGCGCCGGTTCCACCGGGAACGCATCAAGGAATCCCGGGCGGGTCGGCTGGCCGACATGCGTCCTCCGGCGTGGGTCTTCCTTCATACGCCCTTGAACGCGACCTCGGCCACGGCGCTCCGGGCGCGGGGCCTGTTCCGGCGTCCAGGCGGTTAACAAGACCGCCGGCAAGGTTGCCGACGGTTCGTGCAACGAACGAAAAGGAAAAAGGCCATACCAAAAGCGAAACCGATGCCCCTCACCGGCGATGACGTCTTGAAGCTGGTGACCGCATCCCTGGATGACGACAAGGCACTGGACCTGACCGTCATCGACCTTCACGGCAAGACCGATATCGCGGATCACATGGTCATTGCCAGCGGCACATCCGAGCGCCAGGTGGGCGCCATGGCCGACCACCTTCGGGAAAAACTCAAACGGAACGGGTTGAAGGGCATCAATGTCGAAGGCCTGACGCAATGCGATTGGGTGCTGATCGACGCCGGCGATGTCATCGTGCATCTGTTCCGCCCCGAAGTGCGGCAGTTCTACGGCCTGGAAAAGCTGTGGTCCGGCGCACCGGTCGAGAAAGCCGCCGCCGCCCCGGCCTGATTTAGGCCGACCGGCCAACACCCGGTTCCCCGGCATGACGCCGGCGGGTCCAGGGAACGACGTATATCCGACGGCAGTCCGTGCGGACTGTGAGAAGGGGTTTGTTCGCCCCGCCGCCAAATCACGCTAATCTGTCGCCATGCGCATCACCATCATCGCCGTGGGCCGCCGCAAGAAAGGCCCCGAACAGGATCTGTTCGACCAGTACAAGGCGCGCCTGCCCTGGCCGCTGGACCTCAGGCTGGTCGAGGAGAAAAAGCCGCTTTCCGGCGACGCCCTGAAGGTGCGGGAGGCGGAATTGCTGCTGGCCGCCGCGCCGGAGGGCGCCACCCTGGTGGCGCTGGACGAACGCGGCACCTCGGACACCAGCCCGAAATTCGCCGAACGCCTGGGCGCCTGGCGCGACGGCGGCGTGCGCGACCTGGCGTTCCTGATCGGCGGCGCCGACGGCCTGGCGGCCGACCTGCGCAAACGCGCCGATTTCGTGATGTCCCTGGGGTCGCAGACCTGGCCGCACCAATTGGTCCCGGCGCTGCTCGCCGAACAGCTTTACCGCGGCCATGCGATTCTCACCGGGCATCCCTATCACCGGGTCTGAGCACCGGTTCCCCCGTGGGGCCGGCCGCGCGCCAAGGCTACCATCCGGCGCGATCCTCTGGTAAAAGACGGCCTGAGGATCGGCGCCGTTGACGGCAGGCCGAGAACGTCCCATTTCAGCACCCCAGTGCCTGTTTATCGTTAAGAAGCACGCCATGTCCGAAGCGACCAAATACCCCCGGCCCGTCGTCCTGTGCATCCTGGACGGATGGGGCGACCGTGAAGCGGCCCCTGACAACGCCATTTCCCTGGCCAAGACGCCGACCTGGGACCGGCTTGTCGCCGAGTGTCCGCGCGCGCGTCTGGACGCCTCGGCCCAGGAAGTCGGCCTGCCCCAGGGCCAGATGGGCAATTCCGAGGTCGGGCACATGAACCTGGGGGCGGGGCGCATCGTCATGCAGGACCTGCCCCGGATCGACGCGGCGGTGGCCGACGGCTCGCTCGCCAAGAACCCGGCGCTGACGTCCTTCATCGACAGTCTCAAGGCATCCGGCGGCATCTGCCATCTGATCGGCCTGCTCAGCCCCGGCGGCGTGCACAGCCATCAGGACCATATGGTGGCCCTGGCCAAGGCCGTGGCCAAGGCGGCGGTGCCCGTCGTCGTCCATGCCTTCCTCGACGGCCGCGACACCCAGCCCAAGGGGGCGAAGGGCTATATGGGCCGCTTCCTCACCGACCTGGAGGCCTGCGACGGGGTGACGGTGGGCACGGTGACCGGGCGCTATTTCGCCATGGACCGGGACAAGCGCTGGGACCGTGTTTCCAAGGCCTATGACGTGATGGTCCGGGCCGAGGGCGTGGATACGGCCGACGATCCCGTGCGCGCGATCGAGGCCTCCTACAACGTCGGCAAGACCGACGAATTCATGGAGCCCTGCGTGATCGGCGACTACGCCGGGATGGCCGACGGCGACGGCCTGCTGTGCGCCAATTTCCGCGCCGACCGGGCGCGCGAGATTCTCACGGCTCTGGTCGACCCCGGCTTCGACGGGTTCGCGCGGGCGAAGACCGTGGATTTCGCGGCGCGTCTGGGCATGGTGGAATATTCCAGCGATCTCAACGCCTTCCTGCCGGCCATGTTCCCCTCGGAAAGCCTCTCGGGCATTCTCGGCGAGGTCGTGTCCAAGGCCGGGAAGTCCCAGCTGCGCATCGCCGAGACGGAAAAGTACGCCCATGTGACCTTCTTCCTGAACGGCGGGCGCGAGGATGTGTTCGACGGCGAGGAGCGCATCCTGGTGCCGTCGCCCAAGGTCGCGACCTATGATTTGCAGCCCGAAATGTCGGCGCCCAAGGTCACGGACGAGCTGGTCCGCGTGATCGGCGAGGGCAAATTCGACCTGATCGTGGTCAATTACGCCAACGGCGACATGGTCGGCCATACGGGCATCCTCGAAGCCGCCATGAAGGCGGCGGAAACCATCGACGCCGCGCTGGCCCGCCTGGAAAAGGCCGTGATCGACGCCGGCGGCGTCATGCTGGTCACCGCCGACCACGGCAACTGCGAGCAGATGGCCGATCCCAAGAACCGCGGCCCCCATACGGCCCATACCCTGAACCTGGTGCCGGCGCTGCTGGTCAACGCACCCGACTGGGTCAACGGCCTGCATGACGGGCGGCTGGCCGACGTGGCGCCGACGCTGCTGCAGCTCATGGGCCTGGAACAGCCGGCGGAAATGACCGGGCGGTCGCTGATCGACGGCAGCGCGGACGCGGCCCGCGCGGCGGCGGAGTAGGCGGGGCCCTTGGCCCGGCGCCGCCGGTCACCCTTTGGAATAGTGCTGACGGCGGCCCTGGCTGCCCAGATGCCGGCTCCCGCCGTTCTGGCGGACGACAAGCCCGCCGCCGGATCCCTCGACAAGGTCCAGCAGGAAATCAAGAAGGGCCGGGCGGAAAGCGAACGCCTGAAGGGCCAAGCCCAGGCGCTGGAGGCCGACCTCAAGAACCTGCAGCACCGTCTGGTCTCGGCGGCCAAGGTCGTGCAGGACCGGGAGCTTCGCGTCATCACCCTGGAGGCCAAGATCGCCGACCTGGTGCGCCAGGAAAAGGAAAAGCTCGCCCAGTTGGGCGCCAATCGCTCACAGTTGGCCGGCGTCCTGGTGGCGCTGCAGAAGATGGTCCAGTTCCCGCCCGAAGCCCTGCTGGCGATGCCGTCCAGCCCCGACGATCTGGTCCGCAGCGCGATCCTGCTGCGCGCCGTGGTGCCGGAAATCGACCGCCGGGCGACGCGCATCCGCCTGGATCTGCAATCCCTGGCCGATACCCGGGAAAAGACCGCGGACGAGCGCCTGAACCTGAATTCGGCGGCCCAGGACCTGGACCGGCAACGCGCCGAAATCCGCCAGCTCATGGCCGACCGGCGGCGTCTTCTCGACAAGACCCTGGCCGAGGAGCGCCGGGCTGCCGAGCGCGTCGCCCGTCTGGCCGCCAAGGCGGAGAACCTGAAGGACCTGATGGCCCGGTTGGAGGAACAGCGCGAGGCTGACGAGCGCCAGGCCGCCCGCGCCGAGGCCGAGGCCAAGGCGAATGCCAAGGAACAGGCCGACCGCGTGCGCGCCGAGACCCAACGCCAGGCCCGCATCGCCGCCACAGTTTCGCCATCTGTGTCGATCACAAGTCGTCGGGGCCGGTTGCCGTTGCCCGTGATCGGCGACCTGATCGGCCGCTACGGCGAGAACCTGCCGACGGGGCTTTCGCGCAAGGGCATCGACATCGCGGCCCGCGGCGGCGCCCAGGTTATCGCCACCTATGACGGAAAGATCGCGTTCGCGGGAAAATTCAGAGGTTATGGGCAATTATTGATTATCGATCACGGCGACGGATATCATACCCTGCTGGCCGGCATGGCCCGCATCGACATGGCCGTGGGCCAGCATGTTTCCACCGGTGAGCCCGTGGGCCTGATGGGGTCCGATGGGGGCGACCGGCCCGTTCTCTACGTCGAACTGCGCCGCAAGGGACAACCGATCAATCCCTTGCCGTGGTTGGCGTCACGCAATGACAAGGTAAGCGGATGACACATAGAATGATGAAGGTTGCGGGTATGCGGGCGTTGGCCGGTGCGGCGGTGCTGGGCGGACTGGCGTTCCTCGGCCATCCGGCGGCGGCGCAGGAGCCGGCGGCAGCCCCGGCGGCGGACGCCAAGAACTCGGAAGAGACCTACCGCCTGCTCAACCTGTTCGGCGACGTGTTCGAACGCATCCGATCGCAATATGTGGACCAGCCCACGGACGAGCAGATGATCGAGGCGGCGATCACCGGCATGCTGCAATCCCTGGACCCCCATTCCAGCTACATGAACGCCCGCACCTTCAAGGAAATGCAGGTCAACACGCGCGGCCAGTTCGGCGGCCTGGGCATCCAGGTGACCATGGAAAACGGCGTGGTGAAGGTGATTTCGCCCATCGACGACACGCCGGCGGCCCGCGCCGGGGTCAAGCCGGGCGACCTGATCACCCACCTTGACAGTGAATCGATTCAGGGTCTGACCCTGTCGCAGGCGGTCGAAAAGATGCGCGGCAAGGTCGGCAGCGACATCAAGCTGACCATCTTCCGTGCCGGCCAGGAACCCTTCGATGTCACCCTGACCCGGGCGATCATCAAGATCACCTCCGTGCGCTCGCACATGGAAGGCGACGACGTGGGCTACATCCGCATCACCTCGTTCAGCGAACAGACCAAACAGGGCCTGGACAAAGCCATCGAGAAGATCAAGAAGGACGCCGGCGACAAGCTGAAGGGATACGTCCTCGACCTGCGCAACAACCCGGGCGGGCTGTTGGACCAGGCGATCGCCGTGTCCGACACCTTCCTGGACAAAGGCGAGATCGTCTCGACCCGGTCGCGCGATCCCAACGACACGCAGCGCTTCAACGCGACCAAGGGCGACCTGACGGAAGGCAAGCCGGTCGTCGTGCTGATCAACGGCGGGTCGGCCTCGGCGTCGGAAATCGTCGCGGGCGCGTTGCAGGATCACCGCCGCGCCGTGCTTATGGGCACGCGGTCGTTCGGCAAGGGATCGGTGCAGACCATCGTGCCGCTGCAGGGGCATCGGGCCATGCGGCTGACCACGGCACGCTACTACACGCCGTCGGGCGACAGCATCCAGGCCAAGGGCATCCACCCGGATATCGAGGTCAAACCGTCGCGAATCGAAGAGATCGAAAATCGCCCCGGCCGCCGCGAGGAGAACCTGCGGGGGGCTCTCGACAACGGCGCGCATGAAAAGGACGCCAAGGACGCCGTTCCCCAGGCAGAACCGGACACCAAGCCGGAAGCCGGGAAAACGGCGGAAAAAGAGGGTGAAAAGAAGGCCGAGCCGGTCGATTATCAGCTTTTGCGGGCGGTCGATCTGTTGCGCGGCGTGGCCCTGTTCTCCGGTGCGTTGACCTCGTCAACCAATTGAGTACCCTGGATTTATTGGGATGGATTTAGAAACGGCGGCCAAGCCATGCGTATCATGGCGTCCGGCTGCGTCCGCCGGCCTGATCCATGGGGGGCATTCCGTGGCGTAAGCCGGCCTTGAGTGTACGGGTGATCCGTTGAAATTGCCGTCGATCAAACTACCGTCGATCAAGATGCCGTCGCTGAAACGCAAAAAGCGTGGCGACGGCGATGAGGACGACGAAGAGGAATTCGATCTCGACGAAGGCGAGGACGAGGAAGACGACGACGCCTACGGCGATGACGGCGACGATGACGATGAGGAGGAAGAGGGAAGTGCCTGGGAGCGCATGGACCCTCAACGCAAGATTCTCATCATCTCGGCGCTGGCTGGCGGCCTTCTCCTGACCTCGATCTTCGGCGGCGCCGCCTGGTTCCTGCTGGGCTCGTCCGAGCCGGAACCTGTCGCCGAGCAGCGGCGGCCCGACGGCTCCATCGCCATTCCGACGGCCCAGGCGCCCGAAGGCGGCGCCCTGACACCCCCCGCCGAAGGCGGCCCGCCCCCGGCAGGGGACGGCCCCGCCGCGGCTCCCGGCGCTCAGGATGCCGCCGCACCGGGCACGGTCCCGGCGACGGAAGGGGTGGTCGGCGGCATTTCCTCATCGCAGATCGCCCTGCAGAACGAAGGCACCGGCGGCCTGGCCGCCGCGACGGCGCCGGGCGGCGTCGGTCAGGACCCGGACCGCGGGCGCGTCATCCCCTTCACCACCGCCGAGGCCTACAAGGGCATCGCCTGGATCGAGGGTGTCGAGGCACTGGCCCGGGTGCCGGATCTGGCCCTGGTGGAAAAGGGTCCCGACGGACGCGACATGCCCATTGTCGCGCGCAACGGCACCCGCCCCATGGACGCCTATGCCCGCCCGGTCGCCGATGCGGACGCCAGCATTCCCCAGGTCGCGATCCTGATCCGCGGCATCGGCCTGTCGCGGTCGGCGTCCATCACCGCCATCAAGTCCCTGCCGCCCGAGGTCAGCATGGTGATCTCGCCCTATGCCCGTGACCCCGGGGATTGGGTGATCCGCGCGCGTTTGGCCGGGCACGAGGTGTTCATGGGACTGCCCATGGAAAGTGCCAATTTCCCCTTCGAGGACGCCGGACCGCTTGCCCTGAACACCACCAAGCAGGTCGAAGAGAACATGCGGACGCTCAGGACGCTCATGGGCATGGTGCCCGGTTATGTCGGCTTTTTGTCGCGCTTCGGCTCTAAGTTCGGCGTTGCCGAGGGGCAGCTCAAGCCGGTGTTCGAGGAGATCAAGGGGCGGGGGTTGATGTTCATCGATTCCGGCGAAAGCGGCAGCGGCGCCATGGCGCGGATCGCCGCCGAACTGGCCCTGCCCAAGGCGGTGGTCAATATCCAACTGGACCGCACGCCGACCGAGGACGAGATCGCGTCCAAGCTGCTGCGCCTGGGGGCCCTGGCGCGCAGCCAGTCCGTCGCCGTGGGCATGGGCGACCCCTACCCCCATACCATCCGCGAGGTGAAGAACTGGCTGGCGGCTCAGTCACCGACGAAGTTGCGTCTGGTGCCCGTCAGCGCTATCGCCGACCGTCAGATCGTGCAATAAGCCGAAAGCCCTGGGACCCCTTGTTCAACCGTGACCGCTCCTCATGACCGATCCTAACGACGACCCGCGCCCGTATCGGCTTGGCGTCGGTGTCCTGTTGCTGAACGACGCCAGCCGTGTCTGGCTTGGCGAACGCATCCGCCGCACCGGTCAGCAGATGGACTACCCCTGGCAACTGCCCCAGGGCGGTCTGGACGCGGGCGAGGACCCGCGCGATGCCGTGTTCCGCGAATTGGAAGAGGAAACCGGCACGGCCAAGGCGGAGATCATCGCCGAAACGCCGGACTGGCTGACCTACGACCTGCCTATCGACGTCCGCGACCGGGTCTGGAAGGGGCGGTTCCGCGGCCAGCGCCAGAAATGGTATGCGCTGCGCTTTCTGGGCCAAGACGGAGATTTTGACCTGAATACGCATCACAAGCCTGAATTTTCCCAGTGGCGCTGGGCACCCATGATCGACCTGCCGGCCCTGGTGGTGCCGTTCAAGCGCGGTCTCTACCATGACCTGCTTGCCGCCTTCGGTCATCTCGACGGCGAAAATGGTGCCAACAGCTGATGATGTACATGGAACTGCTGGGCGGGCTCGTCATCCTGATGGTCGCAGCCGAAGTCATGATCCGGGGCGCCGTGGGCCTGGCCCGCCTGTTCGGCCTGTCGCCGCTGTTGATCGGCATGACCGTCGTGGCGCTGGGTACCTCGGCGCCGGAACTGGTGGTCTCGCTGGACGCGGCGCTGACCGGCAACGCGGGTATCGCCACGGGCAATATCGTCGGCTCCAACATCGCCAACGTGCTTTTGATCGTCGGCGCGGCAGCGGTGATTTCCCCCATGGCGCGGCGCGGCGACCGGCTTTACCGCGATGGTGCGTTGCTGGTTCTGTGCACGGCGCTGTTCGTCATGCTGTGCTGGGGCGATACGCTGGATGTGGCCCATGGCATTCTGCTGCTGATCATCTTCCTGGGCTTCATGGGCAGCGCCTATTGGCGCGATATCAACAATCCCCAGGCATCGGCCGAGCGTGTCGGCGAGGTCGAGGAAATCGGCGCGGTTCCGCAGAAATCCTCAATCGCCTGGGCGGCGACCCTGGGCGGCCTGGCCGGGATCGCCGTCGGCGCCGATCTGATGGTCGGCGGCGGCGTGGCGATCGCGCGCTCCTTCGGCCTGGGTGAAGAGGTCATCGGCCTGACCCTGATCGCCATCGGCACCTCCCTGCCCGAACTGGCGGCATCGGTGGTCGCCGCCCGGCGCGGCCATGCCGACGTGGCCATCGGTAACGTCGTGGGCTCCAACATGTTCAACATGCTGGGCATCGCCGGCGTGGTGTCCATGACGGCACCCCTGCCGGTGCCGTCGCCGATGCTTGCCTTTGATTTGTGGGTCATGCTGGGGGCGGCCGTCCTGATCGTGCCGGCGATGATCGGCTGGGCCGGCGTGTCCCGGGCGGGGGCTGTGGGCTTGCTCGTTCTGTACGGCGGATATCTGGCGGCCCAGGTCGTGGGATTGCCGGACAGGGTCGCCGGCATGCTATTCTGACGCGGCGATGACCCACAACGATCCCGCCCCGCGTCCCGAAACCGCGCTGATCACCGGTGCAGCGCAGCGCATCGGCCGCGCCATGGCGCTGGACCTGGCCGATGCCGGATGGCGCGTCGCCGTGCATTACAACGGCTCCCGCGACAAGGCGGAGGCCGTGGTTGCCGAGATCGCGGCCAGGGGTGGGTGCGCGGCGGCGCTTCAGGCCGACCTCGCGGACGAGGACGCCACGGCGGCCCTGATCCCCGCGGCGGCGGGGGCCCTGGGCCCCGTGACCCTGCTGGTCAATAACGCCTCCCTGTTCGAGCTGGACATGCCGGACACGGTGACCCGGGAAAGCTGGGACGCCCATATGGAGATCAACCTGCGCGGCCCCTTCGTGCTGACCCAGGCCTTCGTCCGGCACCTGGCGGACGGGGCCGGGGGCAACGTGGTCAACATCGTCGATCAGCGGATTATGAACCTGCGCGGCGATTTCACGTCCTATACGCTGTCCAAATACGGGCTGTGGGGCCTGACCCAGATGCTGGCGCGGGCCCTCGCCCCGCAGGTCCGGGTCAACGCCATCGGTCCCGGCCCGACCCTGCCGAGCCCGCGCCAGACCGACGACCAGTTCGCGGCGCAATGGCGGGCGACGCCGCTCGGGCGGCCCGTCGATCCCCTGGATATTTGCCGCGCCCTGCGCTTCATCCTTGACGCGCCGGCCTTTACAGGCCAAATCATCGCCCTGGACAGCGGTCAGCACATGGGGGCCGCCTGGGACAATGCGCCCGCGCCCGAATAGGGCGGGCCGGCCAAGCCAACCGGGGAACGGATGACCGTCGACCAATACAAGGTTTCGGACACGGCCAAGATCGCCGACGCGCGGTCGCTGATCCGTCATGTCTTCGTGCGCAATCTGGTGCTGATGGCCAACGTCGGCATCCACTCGTTCGAAAAGACAGGGACCCAGCGCATCCGCCTGAACGTCGACCTGGCCGTGCGCGAGACGGAACAGCCGCCGGCCGACGAGATCAACCAGGTCGTCTGCTACGAAGAGATCACCGAGGGCATCAAGGGCATCGTCGGGCGCGGTCACGTCAACCTGGTGGAGACCCTGGCCGAGGACATCGCGGCGATGTGCCTGGAAGATCCCCGCGTCCGCTCGGCCCGGGTGCGTGTCGAGAAACTGGACATTTTCGAAAATGCGGAGAGCGTCGGCGTCGAGATCGAGCGCTTCAACTCCCGGGCCTGACAGCTATTTGAAAGCCTTCGTCTAAGTGCTTGAAATCGCGGCTTTGTGACAGGCTCTCATCGGAGTTGTGCACAGGCCCCCGCATCGTTTCATATTTGTGTCCAGCCTGTTTCCGGAAATTTTCAATACCCCGAGCGCCCTCAACCGGGCGATATTTTATTTATATTTCAATAACTTAACTCCATGCTCAAATATTAGGCAAAGCGGAGGAATCCCGGGATTTTCTGGCCCCGCGCCTGTGCGGGCGGGTTTTTCAACAGGTTTATCCACAAGAGTCGTGGATAGTTGTCCGTCGCGAATTTGATCGGTCGGATATATCTTTCGGCATAGTATTGATTCACTTCAGGTTTCTCGCCTGAAGGACGGTTCAAGCGGGGATCATCGGTGACGACAGGCAAGCAGGATCACGACGACGGCACGGCGGACATGGACACGCCGGCGGCTTCGGTCGCCCGGGGGGCCGGGGTCATCGCCCGGCATCTGAAGACCCTGCCCAACACGCCCGGGGTCTACCGCATGATCGCCGGTGACGGCGCGGTGCTTTATGTCGGCAAGGCCAAGGACCTGAAAAAACGGGTCGCCGCCTATACGGCGCCGGAGCGCCAGTCCACCCGCATCCGCCGCATGATCGCCCTGACGACCGACATGGAGTTCGTGACCACGGCGACCGAGGCCGAGGCGCTGCTGCTTGAATCCAACCTGATCAAGCGCTACGCGCCGCGCTACAACATCCTTTTGCGCGACGACAAATCCTTCCCCTACATCCTGGTCACCGGCGACCACGATTATCCCCAGGTGGTGAAATACCGGGGGGCCAAGTCGCGGCCGGGGGATTACTTCGGGCCGTTCGCTTCCGTTTGGGCGGTCAATGACGCGCTCAACGTGCTGCAGCGGGCGTTTCTGCTGCGCTCGTGCTCGGACAACGTGTTCTCCGGCCGTACCCGGCCCTGTCTGCTGTATCAGATCAAGCGCTGTTCGGCGCCCTGCGTCGGGCGCATTTCCAAGGACGATTACGCCGACCTTGTCGGCCAGGCGCGGGACTTCCTGACCGGCGGCTCCAGGGCCGTGCAGGCCAATCTGTCCAAGCGCATGCAGGCGGCGTCGGATGCCCTGGAATTCGAGCTGGCGGCCCAGTACCGCGACCGCATTCAGGCCATGACCCGCATCCAGGCGCATCAGGACATCAACCTCCGCACCGTCGGCGACGCCGATGTGGTCGCGGCCCACCGCCAGAGCGGGCAGACCTGCGTACAGGTGTTCTTCTTCCGCACGGGCGCCAACTTCGGCAACCGAGCCTATTTCCCCAGCCACGGCCCCGACGACGAGATCGGCGACGTGCTGGAGGCTTTCCTGGGCCAGTTCTATGCCCGCGCCCAGCCGCCCAAGACGGTGATCCTCAGCCATGCCCTACCCAACCGGACCCTGGTCGAGGACGCGCTGTCCGTGCGCGCCGACCGGCGGGTCCGGATCACGGTCCCGACCCGCGGCGATAAGCGCAAGGTGGTCGACCACGCGCGGAACAATGCGAAAGAGGCGCTGTCGCGCCGCCAGTCGGAAAGTGCCACGCAGCGGAAGCTTTTGGACGGTCTGGCCGAGGTCCTGGGGCTGGAGGCGGCGCCCGAGCGCATCGAGGTCTATGACAACAGTCATGTCGGCGGCACCAAGGCCGTGGGCGGCATGATCGTGGCCGGCCCCGATGGGTTCGAAAAGGGCGCCTACCGCAAGTTCAACATCAAGGGCGCGGCCAACGTGCCGGACGCCGACGGCAAAACAGGCGAGGGTTTCGCCCCCGGCGACGATTACGCGATGATGCGCGAGGTCCTGACCCGGCGGTTTTCCCGCGCACTGAAGGACGACCCCGAGCGCGCCGAGGGTCAATGGCCGGACCTGATCCTGATCGACGGCGGCAAGGGGCAGCTCGGCATCGCCCTGGAGGTCTTCGCCGACCTGGGCATCGAGGACGTGGCGCTCGCCGCGATCGCCAAGGGCCCCGAGCGCAACGCCGGACGCGAGCATATCTTCATGCCGGACGGGCGCGAAATCCTGCTGAAACCCCAGGATCCGGTGCTCTATTTCCTGCAGCGCCTGCGCGACGAGGCCCACCGCTTCGCCATCGGCGCCCATCGCGGCCGCCGGGCCAAGGCGATCCATACCTCGCGCCTGGACGAGGTGCCGGGCATCGGCGCCCAGCGCAAGCGCGCCCTGCTGCATCATTTCGGCCACGCCAAGGCGGTGGAGGCGGCGCGGCCCGACGATATCGCCGCCGTCGACGGCATTTCCAAGTCAATGGCGCGTAAAATCTATGACTGGTTTCATCCCGACGATTGATATGGTTGAATGCGTCCCGCCGGCCGTTACCCGCACTGGGGTGGGAAGGCCAGCACGGAAGCGGTGGCGCCGCATGGAATTCAGCGCCTCGCGATGGAGATGTTCTTGCTGACCCAGTTGCCCAACCTGTTGACCCTGTCGCGCATCGCCGCCATTCCGGTGGTGGTCTGCCTGATGCTGTTCATCGAGGCGCCCCTGGGCAACTGGCTGGCCTTTGCCGTCTATTGCTATGCCTCCATCACCGATTTCTTCGACGGCTATCTGGCCCGCGCCTGGGACATGCAGTCGTCCCTGGGCCGGTTCCTCGATCCCATCGCCGACAAGCTGCTGATTTCGGCGTTGTTGTTGGCGCTGGTCGGGGTCGACCGCTTCGACGGCGTGCATATCCTGCCGGCCGCCGTCATCCTGTGCCGCGAAATCCTGGTCTCGGGCCTGCGTGAATTCCTGGCTTCGGCCCGGGTCGGCCTGCCCGTCTCGACCCTGGCGAAATGGAAGACCACGGTGCAGATCCTGGCGCTCGGCTTCCTCATCGTCGGCCCCGCCGGACCCCAGTTCGGCCCCCTGTCGACGACCGAGGTGGGGGTGTACGGCCTGTGGATCGCGGCTCTGCTGACGCTGGTCACCGGGTTCGACTATCTGATCGCCGGTCTGCGTCATATCCGCCGCGCCGACCGCACCCCGCCGCCTGCCGCAGGCGGTACGCAAGGCGCTGAAAACCGTTGAATTTTGTGCCATTCTACCCAATATCAACGGCCTTCCGGTGGCGCTCGGCCCGGCAGGTAAAAAACATCCAAGGGGAAACGGCGGCATGAAGGTATTCGGCCTGGTCGGATGGAGCGGCAGCGGCAAAACCACCCTGCTGGTGCGTCTGATCCCGGAACTGACGTCGCGGGGGCTCACGGTTTCGACCATGAAGCACACCCACCACAACTTCGATATCGACCAGAAGGGTAAGGATTCCTACGAGCACCGTACGGCGGGGGCCACGGAGGTCATGCTGACCTCGGGCAGGCGCTGGGTTCTGCAGCGGGAACTGCGCGACGAGGGTGAGCCCGACATGGACAGCCTGATTCGGCGCATGGCGCCGGTCGACCTGATCCTGATCGAGGGCTTCAAGCGCCACCGTCACGACAAGATGGAGGTGTTCCGCCCGGAAGTGGGCAAGGGTCTGATCGCCGCCGATGACGACACCATCGTCGCCGTCGCCTCGGACGGGGCGGTCGCGGGCGTGACCTGCCCGGTTCTCGACATCAACGACGTCACGGCCATCGCCGATTTCATCGTCGCCCATTGCGGTCTGGCGGTTCCGGCCGCCCAGGACAAGGCGGGCAAGGTCAGCCATGGCGCAGCTTAAGGACGACTGCTTCGCCTTCGACGGCGGCCTGATGCCCGTGGACGACGCACTCGCGATCCTGGCCGGGCGCATCGCCTGCGTCGTCGGCATGGAAGATGTGCCGCTGCGTCAGGCCCTGGGCCGCATCCTGGCCGAGGACGTGGCCGCCCCCCGCAACGTGCCGCCCCATGACAATTCCGCCGTCGACGGCTATGCGGTCTATCATGCGGATCTGAACGCCGACGGCGAGACGCACCTGCCCGTGGCCGGGCGCATCGCCGCCGGCCATCCCCTGGGCGGACCGGCGGAACGCGGCAAGGCGTACCAGATATTCACCGGCGCCCCCATGCCGGCGGGGGCCGACGGCGGTCCGGACACGGTGTTCATGGCCGAGGACGCGGAGGTCGAGGGCGACGTCGTCGTTCTGCCCCAGGGCCTGAAGAAGGGATCGAACCGGCGGTTCGCGGGCGAAGACGTGAAGCAGGGCGACATCATCCTGCGTGCCGGACAAATCCTGCGCGCCCAGGAAGTCGGTCTGGCGGCCTCGGTCGGACGCGGCAGCCTGACCGTGCGGCAAAAGCTGCGCGCGGCCGTGTTCTCGACCGGGGACGAGGTTCGCGACCCCGCCGAGGACGCCCCCGATGGTTGCATCTTCGACGCCAACCGTTACACGGTCATGAGCCTGCTGGACGGGCTCGGCTGCGCCGTCACCGATCTGGGCATTCTGCCCGACGATCCCGACGCCATTTCCGCGGCCCTGGCGGGAGCGGCGGGGGACCATGACCTGCTGATTACCTCGGGCGGCGTGTCCGCCGGCGAGGAAGACCATGTGAAGGCCGCCGTGGAACGCCGGGGCAGCATTCATTTCTGGCGTCTGGCGATCAAGCCGGGGCGGCCCGTGGCGCTGGGCCAGGTCGGCGATACGGCCTTCGTCGGTCTGCCGGGCAACCCGGTCGCCGCCATGGTCACCTTCATGCTGATGGCCCGGCCGCTGATCCTGATGCTGTCGGGAGCGGCGGAGACGGATGTTCCCCGCTTTCCGGTCAAGGCCGGGTTCGCTTACAGGAAAAAGACCGGGCGCCGGGAATGGGCGCGGGCCAAGCTGGTGCGAAACGGCGGCGGCATGCCCGTCGCGGAAAAGCGCCATTCGTCCGGTGCGGGCATTCTGACCTCCATGGTCGATGCCGACGGCCTGGTCGAACTGCCGGAAGATTTGACGGAACTGAAAGAGGGTGCGACCGTGGATTTCCTGCCGTTCCGAGAGGTGACCTGAATGACCGCGCCCGTAAAACTGCTGTATTTCGCCTGGCTGCGTGAAAAGGCCGGGGTCGGCGAGGAAGACGTCCGGCCGCCGGCCACGGTCACGACCGTGGCCCAGCTTGTCGACTGGCTGGAAGCCCGCGGCGGCGGTTATGCCGAGGCCTTCGCCGACCGCAAGGTTGTCCGTGTCGCCGTAAACCAGGAATATGTTAGTCTGAACCATCCCGTGACGGCGGGCGACGAGGTCGCCTTTTTCCCGCCGGTGACGGGCGGCTGACAGGACAAGGGGCATCCATGATCCGGGTGCAGACAGAAGATTTCGACCTGGGCGCCGAACTGAAGGCGCTGACCGCCGGCAATCACGGCATCGGCGGCCTGTGCTCCTTCGTCGGCCTGGTGCGCGACATGTCTGGTAAAGGAGGGGCCGGCGGCGAGACGATCGGCGCTATGACCCTGGAGCACTATCCCGGCATGACGGAAAAGGAACTGGCGCGGATCGAGGCCGAGGCCCAGGCGCGCTGGCCGCTCGACGCGACCCTTATCATCCACCGTTACGGGCGGCTGGAACCGGGCGACCAGATCGTCCTGGTCGCCGCCGCGTCGGCGCACCGCGAAGCGGCGTTCGAGGCCTGCCATTTTCTGATCGATTTCCTCAAGACCAAGGCGCCGTTCTGGAAGCTGGAGGACACGCCGGGCGGCGGCCAATGGGTCGACGCCCGCGATACGGACGACGCGGCGACGGCGCGCTGGACGCAGACTCCCGGAAAGGCCGCCGAGTGACGGCCGCCTCCGTCACACCCCGCGACATCGACGCGGTGTTCTTCGATTTCGACGGCGTGCTGGTCGAATCCAACGAGGTCAAGATCGAAGCCTTCCGCCGCCTGTACGAACCCTACGGCAACGATGTGGTCGAACGGGTGATCGCCGAACACATCCGCCACGAAGGTGTGTCGCGGGTGGTCAAGCTGGAACGCTTCCACCGGGAGTTCCTGGGCATCACCCTGGATGACGGCGGGTTGGCCGAACTTGCCGAAACCTATTCCAACATGGTCGAGGACGTGGTGGTCGCCTGCGACGCCGTGCCAGGGGCGGTCGAAGCGCTCGACGCCTGGGCGGATCATTGCCCGCTGTACGTGGTGTCGGGCACGCCCCAGGATGAATTGCGGCGCATCGCACGGCGCCGCGGCCTGGACGGATATTTTCAAACGGTGTTCGGTTCGCCCCGCGTGAAGCCGGACATCGTGGGCGATGAACTCGCGCGCATCGGCGTTCAGGCGGACCGCGTGCTGTTCGTCGGCGATTCCCTGACCGATTACGACTGTGCGATGGCCGTGGGTACCCGTTTTCTCGGCCGTGTGCCGGCCTGGCGGGAAAGCCGGTTTCCGGACGGTATCGAGGTCGCCCGGGACATGTGGCCCCTGGCCCTGGCCGGTGGGGTGCCGGCCCAATCCGGGGCGGAGGCCGGGGCATGAGCGCCGCCGACGATTCGAAGCCGGGTAAGGACTATCATCCACCCAAGGCCTATCGGAACGACCGGTTCCTGTCTTCGCCGAGCGCGCGGGGCGTGCGCATCCTGGCGGAATATGTCGAACCGGCGGCCCGCTTCCGCGCCTTCGACGTGGCGGACACGGTGGTGTTTTTCGGTTCGGCCCGCATTCTGCCCCGGGACGAGGCGGAACACCGCCTGCGGGCCGCCCGTGAACACGGCGGCGACGTGGCCCGCGCCGAGATGGCGCTGCAAATGTCGTGCTATTACGAAGATGCCCGCGAACTGGCCCGGCGCCTGACCGAATGGTCGAAGGGGCTGGAGGACACGCACAAGCGCTTCATCGTGTGCTCCGGCGGCGGGCCGGGGATCATGGAGGCCGCCAACAGGGGGGCGTCGGAGGCCAAGGGGATCAACATCGGGCTGGGGATATCCTTGCCCCACGAACAGCACCCCAATCCCTATATCACCCGCGAGATGTCCTTCGAATTCCACTACTTCTTCATGCGCAAGCTGTGGTTCATGTATCTCGCCAAGGCGCTGATCGTGTTTCCCGGCGGTTTCGGGTCCATGGACGAACTGTTCGAAACCCTGACCCTGATCCAGACCGGCAAGATCAAGAAACACATGCCCGTCGTGCTCTACGGCCGCGATTTCTGGGGCGAGGTGCTGAACCTGGACGCGCTGGTGAAGTACGGCACGATCGATGCCCAGGATATCGACTTTCTGCATGTGGTCGACACGGTCGACGAGGCCTTTACCTATGTCACCGGTGAACTGGCCAAGAGCCTGAACGCCCCCAAGGGGCCGGGGCTGTAGGCGCGGCTTTTCACCGGGCCCTGGTTTTGTATACAATCTCCCTAATAAACGTAAGACCGTAAGAAAGCTGGGAGACGTTCCTTGAAGGCATTGCGCGAAGATCAGGCGGCGGGATTTCGCCGCGACGGTTATCTGTTTCCAGTTCCCATGCTGTCGGCGGACGAAATCGCGACGGCGCTCGCGGACCTCGCGCGCTATGAATCCTGGCTGGGCGGCCCCCTGCCGGAGACGGAACGCAAATGGCGGACCATGCCCTTTGTCCATCTGCCCTGGTTCAACAAGCTGGTCCGCGACCCGCGCGTACTTGACGTGGTCGAGGACCTTATCGGCCCGGACATTCTGGTCTGGACCTCGACCTTCTGGATCAAGGAACCTCATTCCCCCCATGTCGCCGCCTGGCATCAGGACAACGCCTATTTCGGCCTCGACCCGTCGGAAGAGGTCTGTGCCTGGCTGGCCCTGACTGACGCGGATTCCAAGGCCGGCTGCATGAACGTCATTCCCTGGCGGGGGCACGCGCCGCGCGTTCTGCATCATGCCCCGGCCCAGGTCGACGTCAGCATCAACCGGGGCACGCAATCCGTGGTCGAGCCCTTCGACGAGACAACGAAGGTCGCCATGGAACTGAAGGCGGGGTCGTTTTCCGTCCACCACGGGCTGTGCATGCATGCCTCGGCGCCCAACGGCGCGGATTACCGGCGCATCGGGCTCGGCTTCAACTACATCCCCGCCCATGTCCGGACGTCCGGGTCGGTGCGCATGGCGGCGATGCTGGTGCGGGGCGAGGACCGTTGGGGGAATTTCGATCTGGTGGAACCGCCCGGCGGCGAATGCAGCCCCGAAGCCTTGGCTCTGCACGACGAGATCGTCGGACGCTACGGCGCCAATTACAGCGAGCAGATCGAGCGCCATCGGCAGGAATTCGCCGCCGTCGGCTAACGCCGCAGCCGCCGATTCGGCCGCGCCGTGCCGCCGATCCATCCCTTGCGCTTGAAATAATAGACCAGGCCGCCGGCGATCGCGGCCATGAAGGCGAGGGCGGCCGGATAGCCGAAGCGCCACCCCAGTTCGGGCATGTTGAAGGGGGAGGCCTTGGTGTCGAAATTCATGCCCCACAGGCCTGCGAAAAAGCCCAGCGGAATGAAGATCGTCGCGATGATCGTCAGAACCTTCATGATCTCGTTCATGCGGGCACTCAGGCTGGACAGGTACACCTCAAGCAAGGACGAGACCGTCTCGCGGTCGGTTTCGACGATATCCATCAACTGCACGAGATGGTCGTAACAGTCGCGCAGGTAGATGCGGGTGTCCTTGGTGATCAGCGGAATCTCATCGCGGATCAGCGCGTTGGCCATGTCGCGCATGGGCCAGATGCAGCGGCGCAGATGGATCAGGCGCCGTTTCAGGTCGTGGATGTCCTCGACCTGCCAGGGGGCGGGGCGGGCAATGACCCGATCCTCGAGATTGTCCAGGGTCTCGCCGGCGGTTTCCAGCACGGGAAAGTAGGCGTCGATCAATGTGTCGACAATGGAATAGGCCAGATAGTCGGCGGGCAATTGGCGGATGCGCCCCTTGCCGCCACGGATGCGGTCGCGCAGCGGGTCGAGGCAGTCCGTATGGCTTTCGTGAAAGCTGATGAGATAGCCGTCACCCAGGATCAGGGAAACCTGTTCGCTGTCTTGACTGCCGCTCACCGTGATGGCGCGGCAAACGATGAACACCTGATCCTTGAACGTTTCCGCTTTCGGCCGCTGGTGGACGTTGACGATATCTTCCAGGGCCAGGCTGTGAATGCCGAACCGGGTGCCGATCCGTTCGATCAACCCGACGTCGGCAAGGCCCGAGACCTGGACCCAGGTGACGGGAAGTTGCCTGCTGCCGGCGATGATGTCGGCGTCCGGTTCCGGCGTGTCCTCGCGAATGTCCCCAGGGCCATAAGCCAGGATACGGACGCGGGTTTCCTTGGCGCCGGAATGGACGATCAGGGTTCCCGGCGGTGAGCCGGGCTTGGCGCGGCGGACGGCAATGCCGCGTCGCCGCCGCCGCGGGGGATGATCGGAAGGCATCATGGGCGTGTCTTCCGGCATCCCGATGGCCTATTCCGCCGCCGCGCTTTCCGACTTCTTGCCGACGGCCTTTTCGTAATCTTCGATCAGCCAATGGGTGATCTGGCCCGGCGTGAAGGTCATGTCGTCAATCTGACCGACGGGCGTCACCTCGGCGGCGGAGCCGGTGAGGAAGATTTCCGTCGCCTTTTTCAGCTCGTCCGGGAAGATCGCCCGCTCGATGACCTCAATCCCCCGGGCCTTGGCCAGGGCGATGACGGTCTGGCGGGTGATGCCGTTGAGGAAGCAGTCCGGCGTCGGCGTATGCAGTTTGCCGTCGCCGAACGAGATGAAGATGTTCGCCCCCGTGGCCTCGGCGACCTGGCCGCGGTAGTCGAGCATCAGGGCGTCCTGACAGCCGTGCGATTCCGCCGTGTGCTTCGACAGGGTGCAGATCATGTACAGGCCCGCGGCCTTGGCATGGACCGGCGCGCATTCGGGGGCCGGGCGGCGCCACTTGGAGGTTTCCAGCTTGATGCCCTTTTCGCGCAGTTCCGGCGAAAAGTAGCTGGGCCAGTCCCAGGCGGCGATGGCGACGTTGATGCGGTTCTGCTGGGCCGACACGCCCATCATTTCCGACCCGCGCCAGGCGACCGGCCGGATGTAGCCGTCGACGATGCCGTTTTTCGTGCAGGCGTCGACGCAGGCCTGATCGATCTCTTCCACCGTATAGGGGATTTTGAATCCGAGGGTCTGCGCCGAATAGAACAACCGTTCCGTATGTTCGCGCAGTTTGAAGATTTGCCCCGAATACATGCGTTCGCCTTCGAACACGCAGGAGCCGTAATGCAGGCCGTGAGTCAGGACATGGACGCGGGCGTCCCGCCAATCGACCCATTCACCATTGAACCAGATCAGACCGTCGCGGTCGTCGAAGGTAGCAGCTGCCATTGTAATATTCTTTCGTCCGTCCGTTTTTCCCAAGAACGATGTTGCGTTTATTATCATTCTCGGGCATATAAGTCAATAACACTGACTTATTTTTGCGGGGCCTTCGATCATCTTTTCCGGCGGCCCCGGTGAAGGAAAACGTCATGGATGAACAGGCCCCCTGGGTCCAGCAGCAGGTTGATCCCCTGGCGCCACGCGACGACGACCTGCGCCACGCCATGGAACTGCTGTTCTTCGCCTACCGTGACTTCACGGGCGAAGCCGACGCCGTCCTGGCCGATTACGATATGGGCCGCGCCCATCACCGGGCGATCTATTTCATCGGCGCCAACACGGGCATCAGCGTGTCGGAACTGCTGGCGATTCTCAAGATCACCAAGCAATCCCTTAACCGCGTGCTGTCGACTCTGATCGACGAAGGCTACGTCGTGCAGGAAACCGACGACGGCGACCGCCGCCGCCGGCTCATGCATCTGACGCCCAAGGGCCGCGACCTGGAACAGCTGCTGACCCGCCGCCAGTCGGCGCATGTCGCCCGCGCCTACCGCGACGCGGGCCCCGACGCGGTCGAAGGGTTCCGCCGCGTGCTGTTCGGCCTGATCAACGAGGCGGACCGCCATCGCGTGACCTCTCCCGGCGCCGCGGCCCACGGCTGACGGGCTGCCGCGTCCGGCCCGGTCATGATAAGATTTGCACCGGCCCTATGGCCGCTTGAACGTTCGACCGCATGGCATGGGGGAGTGCTGCCGTGAATGCCGACCTGCCGCATCTTCTTGTCGTAGATGACGACGGCCGCCTGCGCGACCTGCTGAGCCGCTTCCTGACCGAGAACGGCTTCGTCGTGGTTACGGCGGCCGATGCGGCCCAGGCGCGCAGCCGGCTCAGCCATTTCGATTTCGACGCGGTGGTTCTGGACCTCATGATGCCGGGGGAGACGGGTCTGGAGTTCGCGCGCGACCTGCGTACCCGGTCGGCCATTCCCATCCTGATGCTGACCGCCATGGCGGAGACCGAGGACCGCATATCGGGCCTGGAGGGCGGCGCCGACGACTATGTAATCAAGCCGTTCGAGCCGCGTGAGCTGCTGTTGCGCATTCGCAACATCATGAAGCGTGCCCCTCAGGCCCAGGCCCCCGGGGACGACCTTCATCTCGGCGACTTTCTGTTCCGCCGCGACCGGGGCGAACTGCTGCGGGGTGGGCACCCCGTGCGCCTGACCGACCTGGAGGCCGGATTGCTGAGTGCGCTTGCCGCGCGCCCGGGCGACGTGTTGACCCGCGACGACCTGATCGCCCGCACGGGGGCGGCCGGCGGCGGGCGTGCCGTCGATGTACAGGTCACCCGTCTTCGCCGTAAGATCGAACCCGATCCCCGCGATCCCCGCTATCTGCAGACCGTGCGGGGCAAGGGCTACGTTCTGCGCCCTGATTGAAGATCCGGCCATGCCCCTTCAGACAACTCTCAAGAACGCCCTGCCGAAAAGTCTGCTCGGCCGCGCTCTGCTGATCATCGTCACGCCGCTGATCCTGTTGCAGGTGGTGTCGGGCCTGATCTTCTACGAAACCCACTGGGACAAGGTGTCCTACCGTCTGGCGCGCAGCGTCGCCGGCGACGTGGCCGCCATCGTGCAGTTGGTTGCCGACGACCCCAGCGAGGAAGGCCGCGAGCGCGCCGCCGCCCTGGCCGGCCGCAACATGGACATGTTCGTTTCCTTCCTGCCGGGCGCGATCCTGTCGAACAAGGCCGTGCCGCCGGCCAACGACCTGGAAGACGTGCTCGACCGCTCCATGCAGAACTTCATGGTCAAGCCCTATCGCCTGGATTCGGAAAGTTCGGACCGCAACGTCATCATCGATGTGCAGCTTGCCGACGGCGTGCTGCGCATCACGACGACGCGCAAGCGGCTGTTTTCCACCACGGTCTATGTCTTCGTCATCTGGATGATCGGCACGTCATTGATCCTGTTCGGCGTCGCCACCATCTTCATGCGCAATCAGGTGAAGCCGATCCGAAGGCTGGCCCGTGCAGCCGACAATTTCGGCAAGGGCCGCGACGTATCGAACTTCAAGCCAGAGGGGGCGACGGAGGTCCGCCAGGCGGCCCAGGCCTTCATGGCCATGCGTGAACGCATCCAGCGCCAGATCACCCAGCGCACGGACATGCTGTCCGGCGTGTCGCATGACCTGCGCACGCCGCTGACGCGGATGAAGCTGCAATTGGCGATGTTCAAGAACGTCGACGGGGTCGACGATCTGTCCGCCGACGTCTCGGAAATGGAACACATGCTGGAAGGCTACCTCGCCTTTGCCCGCGGCGAGGGCACGGAAAGGCCGTCGCCGACGGACCTGGGCATGTTGCTGGAAGATGTGGTTGGTCAGGTTCGCCGCCGGGGCCGGCCCATCGATCTGCACCTTGAGGATCAGTTGAACCTGCCGCTGCGCCCCAACGCCTTCAAGCGCTGCGTCACCAATCTGGTGGAGAACGCGGCGCGTTATGGCCAGCATGTGTCGGTGCGCGCGGGGCGCCGGGGCGACGCCATCGAGATCACCGTGGACGACGACGGGCCCGGCATTCCCGAGGACAAGCGCGCCGAGGTGTTCCGGCCGTTCTTCCGGCTCGACGATTCCCGCAATCCGGAAACGGGCGGTGTGGGACTGGGCCTGACCATTGCCCGCGACGTGGTGCGCAGCCACGGCGGCGAGATCGTGTTGTCGGAATCCCCGGCGGGCGGTCTGCGCGGCCGCATCCGCCTGCCCCTGTAGGCGGCAAGGGGCCGAATGGCGCCCGGCGGATTTCATGGCATTTCCGCCGATGACATCTATAATGGAATTCGATCAAGTACTGATCCGATAATCGAGGCACCGCGGCCCTGGGAGGGTCAGTTTGGTGTCCGGGGGGTGTAAGTGACTGATTCCCTTCCGTCGAAAGTTCTGATTGCCGACGATCATGCCCTGTTCCGCAAGGGTCTGGGGTCGCTGTTGGAAATCATCGACCCCGAGATCACGGTCGTCGAGGCCGCCAGCTATCCCGAAGCCCTGCGCACGGCCAACGAAACCGATGACCTGGACCTTGCCCTCGTCGACCTGGGCATGCCGGGGATGGAACGGTTCGCGGGGCTAAACGCGTTGATCCGCTCCCTGAACGGCGTGCCGGTGGTGGTCGTGTCCGCCGCCGAGACGTCGGAGGAAATGAGCCTGGCCATGGATTGCGGCGCTCATGGCTACATCCCCAAGACCCTGGACAGTTCCGTGGTGGTCAATGCCGTGCGCAAGGTGATCGCCGGGGAAATCTACCTGCCGCCGACGCTGCTCGACTGGGCCCCCGGCGGGGTCAAAACAACAGGCCCCGGCGGGTTGCACCTGACGCCGCGTCAACGCGACGTGCTCAATCTCATGGCCGGCGGCAAGTCGAACAAGGAGATCGCCCGCATCCTGGGTCTCGCCGAAGGCACGATCAAGCTGCATGTCACGGGACTTTTGAAAGTGCTCGACGCCAACAACCGGACCCAAGCGGTGATCAAGGCGGCATCGCTGGGATTGACCCAGGGCCTGGACCAGGACTGACCGCGCCGACAAGGAGGGCGCCATGACGTCCCGCTGTCCCCATACTGGCCTTGGCACCAGAAGCCGGGAAAACGAAAATCACCCGTTGAATGCCCGCCACCGGTCAGGCGCGTTGGCTGCGGCCATCGCAGTATTGCTCGCGGCGGCGCCGGCATGGGCGCAATCCGGTGAGGCGGCGGTCCTCCCGGGGGCGGCGATCATGGTCGGACTGACCGTCGCGGCGGCTGCGTTCCTTATTGGGCTGTGGCTGGGCCGCCGACGGCGCGATCCGGCGGCCGTGGCGATGCCGGAGGCGCAGGTGGCGGAAACCCACCCCCGCCGCGCGATGACCGCCGTCGAACGCGATGCCGAAACGGACGCCCATTACCGCATCATTTCCGAACTGACCTCGGACGTCGTCTATGCCTATGACGTGGCGCCGGATGGTCGGGTGACCTCGAAATGGCAGGTCGGCGGGATCGACGGCCTGGCCGGGCAGTCCGGGCAAAGCGACGCGCCGCTCGCCTGGCTGACCCAAATCCATCCCGACGACGTGCCGATCCTGGAATCCCGCGATCAGCGTTTGCGCCTTGGCATTCCCTCGACCGACGAATTCCGTCTGCTGTCCGCCGACGGCCGCGTGCGCTGGCTGCGCGTCTATTCGCGCCCGGAACGGGGCACCAGCGGCGAGGTCGTGCGCGTCGTGGGGGCGGCCAAGGAGATCACCCAGGACAAGCGCTGGGAAGAAGCCCTGGCCGATTCCGAAAGCAAGCTGCAGGCGACGTCGCGCACCGCCCGCGTCGGGTATTGGGAACACTTCCCGGACGACAACCGCACCGTCTGTTCCCCCGTACTGTGGCGGATCTGGGGCCTTCGCCCCGGCCGCGCGGGCCCCACGGGCAAGGTCTTCCTGGACATGATCCATCCCGACGACCGGCCGCGCATCGCCGCCGCCTATGAAGATCCCGTGCCCAATTGCCGGCATGAGTACCGGGTTCTCCAGCCGGACGGCACGGTGCGCTATGTCTTCGAGGATCTTAGTGCCGATTTCGACGATCACGGCCGCGCGCGCCGGCTGTTCGGGGTGACCCAGGACATTACCGAGCGCAAGCGGGCCGAACAGGCGCTGCGCGATTCGGAACTGCGCTATCACGCCATCGTCGAGGACCAGACGGAACTGATCCGGCGTTGCACTCCCGACGGGGTCCGGACCTTCGTCAACGAAGCCTACTGCCAGTATTACGGCGTGCCCCGCGAACAGCTGATCGGCCGGCCTGTCGGCTCGGAACTGAGCGACGGCGAAGCCGTCCTGCGCCAAGCCATCATCCGCCGCATCGGCCCGAACAATCCGATCGAGGAGAATCTTCACCGGGTCGTCGGGCGCGACGGCAAGGTCAGTTGGCAGCAATGGACCGAACGCGCGGTGTTCGACGACGACGGGCGCATGGTGGAAATCCAGGGCGTCGGCCGCGACATCACGGCCACGAAAAAGGCAGAGGAAATGCTGGCCGAGGCCAAGGACGCCGCCGAACTGGCGAGTGCCGCCAAGTCGCGCTTCCTGGCCGCCGCCAGCCATGACCTGCGTCAGCCCCTGCAGGCGTTGGCCATGTTCGTCAACGTGCTGTCGGAACGGGATCTGGACGACAAGGCGAAGCAGCTCATCAACCGCATCAGCGATTGTTCGGATGCGCTGGAACGCCTGCTGGGTTCGCTGCTCGACATCTCGAAACTGGATGCCGGGCTGTTCGTGCCGCAGCGGCGCGATTTCAACCTGGGTGCTGTGCTGGAACGCCTGTGTTCGGAAATTCGACCGCTGGCCGAGGAAAAGGGCCTGCGGCTCAACTTGGTGCCCTGCGCGCTTTTGGTCGACAGCGATCCGGGCTTGCTCGACCGTCTGCTGCGCAACCTCTTGACCAATGCCGTGCGCCATACGGAAACCGGCAAGATCCTGGTCGGCTGCCGCCGCGCCGGGAACAATGTGCGTGTCGAAATCTGGGATACGGGTGTCGGCATCCCCGACGATCAATTGGACATGATCTTCGAGGAGTTCCACCAAGTCGGCAACCCGGCGCGCGACCGGCGCGAGGGGCTGGGCCTGGGGCTCGCCATCGTGCAGCGTCTGTCCAATCTGCTCGACCATCCCGTGGACGTGCGGTCATGGGTGGGCCAGGGCTCGCGGTTTGCCGTCAGCCTGCCGTTGGCGGGCGAACATGCGCCTGCGGAAATGATGCTGCCGGCGGATGAGCACCCCGATGTGACGGGGGCCGTGGTGGTCGGCATTGATGACGAGGCCGATATCCGAGACGCGCTGGGATTGCTGCTGACCGGCTGGGGCTATGACGCCGTGGTTGCCGGCTCGGCGGTCGAGGCGATCGCCAAGCTGGAGCAGGAACGCAAGAAACCGGAACTGGTGGTCGCCGATTACCGGCTCAAGCTCGGCCATACGGGGGCCGACGCGATCCTGGCCATCCGCCATGTCTGGGGCGGCGACGTGCCGGGTTTCCTGCTGACCGGCGACACGGGTCCGGACCGCCTGCGCGAGGCGGCGGCGAGTGGATTCGAGGTCATGCACAAGCCGATCCAGCCCGAGAAACTGCGCCTGATGGTCGCGGAATCAATCGCTTATGCCCGCCGGGTGGCGGCAATCGAGGCGCGCGCCCGCGCGCAGGAAAAGGACGAGATGGAACGCCGCGCCTGAGGGGCGGCCGCAGGTCTCAGAACAGCCGACCGCCGTCGGGCACATTCAGGTCCGGGTGGATCAGCACGACCGCGCCGTCTGTGTCGGGAAATCCCAGGACCAGCACCTCCGACATGAACTTGCCGATCTGCTTTGACGGAAAATTGACGACGCCCGCGACCTGTCGGCCGATCAGGCGGTCCGGCGTGTAGTGGCGGGTGATCTGGGCCGAGGTCTTGCGCTCGCCGATGTCCGGGCCGAAATCGACCCACAGCTTGATGGCCGGGCGGCGGGCCTCGGGAAAGGGTTCGGCGCGGACGATCGTCCCGACGCGGATATCCACGGCCAGGAAATCGTCGAAGGTGATCTGCGGGGGCGGGTTTTCGGACATGGGTCGTCTCCTTCGGCCCGGAAATTTATCGCTCCCGCCCCGTCTTGCAATAAAAAAGGCGGGCAATAAAAAAAAGCGCGCAACAAAAAAGGCCGCCCCTGGGGGCGGCCTTCTTCGAAAGACGGTAAAGCCCGTTACTTGGTTTTGTCGACCTGGGCTTTGGCCACCTGGCCCTTCATTTCGTCGAAGGCTTCGGCGATGCGGGCATTGATCACCTTCACGGCGGCGTCGTTGGCTTTGGTGACGACGTCCGTGACCTTCTTCGTGTTGGCCAGGGAAGATTCGAAAGCGGCCTTGCACAGGTCCAGTTCCTTGGTCACCAGATCCTGCGGGGAAGAAACCTTGCCCAGGGATTCGGCGGCGGTGCTGGCCTGATCGAAGGCAGCCTTGAACAGTTCGGCCTGCTTCTGGGCCGCGGCCTGAACGCCTTCGAAGGCGGCCTGGCTGGCTTTGTTCAGGGCTTCAAGATTCTTGCGCTGGATATCCATCACGGCGTTGACGTCGATGGTTTCCATGGAACCGCCCTTCATCGCCTTCATGACCTGGTCGGACATCTTGGCGGGGTCGAAGTCGGCATAAATCTTGGTGAAATCGGCCGCCCAAGCGGGAAAGCCATTTTTGTCGAGCTTGAACATATCGGCGTACATTTGGTCGGTCCTCCATTGGAGCGCGAAAGGGAATATGCATCGTGCACACGCAGCAATTATGCTGCACTGCAACAGTGACGCATATATGCGACCGATCGGGGATGTGAGTCAAGGCTTATATTGCAGTGCAATAAAAAAGTCGGGCTTAGACCGGCGCGGCCTCGGCTGCATCCCCGTGGCTGCCCCGCTTCGGGCGGATGCGGTCGAAAAATCGTACCGCCGTCTCGGCCCGGCGCAGTCCCTTGTCGAGCGCCGCCATGGTCTTCGCCTGATCGGCGCCGTCGTCGCTCAGCCACACCCGGAAGGCGTCGGCATAGACCAGGGCCAGGCCCTTGGCGCGCAGCATCCCGCAGGGGCCCGCAGTCTCGATTCCCGCAGCCGCGAGCACCCGGGCCATGGTCCGCGCCATGCGCGGCAGGAACCGCAGCGCCGCCGGATCGCAGAGCGAATCCTTGGCGATCTCGGCCATGGCGGCCCGGTGGGGGGCCAAGGCGTCGAACCGTTCCATCAACAGGTCGAACAGGCGGTCGCGGACGTCGATGCCCGCGTCGCCCGAGGCCGCATGGGTGTCGGCGGCGGCCAGCATCCGTGCGTCGATGCGGTCCTGGAAGGCGTTGACGATATCGTACTTGGTGGGAAAGGGGATCAGGACATCGGCGAGCGGCACCCCGGCATCGGCGGCCACGTCGGCCAGCGCCAGCCGCCGCCAGCCGTCCCGCGCGATCCGGGCCATGGCGGCGTCGATCACGGCGTCCCGCGCCCCGTCCGGGGATGCGGTTTTCGCCTTGGTTTTGCCGGTTGCCTTGCCCGGGGTCGTGCCTTGTGGCCGCTTGGCCATGACGGGGCCTCCTTACCTGACCTGTGCATTACATTATGTAGGAAGGATCGGCGAAAATGCCAACCGGACGGCGGAGACTACCCCGCCAATTCGCGGGACCGTCTGGCGGCGGCGGCGACGCAGGCGGTCACCAGATCGCCCAGGGGGCCGTGGGCCGGATCGTCCTTGTTGGGATCGCCGCCCATCAGGACCGTCAGCCCGGCCGCCGTGGTGCCGCCGGGGCTGGTCACGTTGCGGCGGAGGATTTCGGGGGTGTCCGTGGCCGCGCGGTGCAGCAGTTCGCCCGCTCCTTCGACCGTCGCCCGCGCCAGGGCGTCGGCAAGGTCATCGGGCAGGCCCGCCTCGCGGCCGGCCCGGGCCAGGCATTCGACCAGATGGAAGACATAGGCCGGGCCGCTGCCGGACAGGCCGGTGACCGCATGCAGCAGGTCTTCGTCCTCGACCCAATGAACTTGGCCGACGGCGGTCAGCAGATCATGGCATAATTTCTGTTGGGCGTCGGTGACGCGGGCGTTGGCGCAGGCGACGCTGACCCCCCGGCCCACGGCGGCCGGGGTATTGGGCATGGCGCGGACGACCGCCGCGACGTCACCCAGGCAATCCTCGAACAAGGCGATGGGCGTGCCGGCGGCGATGGACAGGAACACGGTCGCCGGCCCGGCGAACGGAAGGTAGTCGGGAACGACATCGGCCATGACCTGCGGCTTGACGGCGAACATCACCAGTTCAGGCAGGAAATCCGGGGGCAGGTCGTCCGCCGCGCTGGCGACGGTGACGCTGTGATCGCGGGCCAGAGCCGAGGCGCTGTCGGGGTTGGGTTCGACGACGAAAATGTCCGCCGCCGGAATGCCGCGGCCGATCCAACCGGCCATCAGGGCGCCGCCCATCTTGCCGCCGCCGACAATCAACAAGGGGCGGGCGGCCGTCATGGCAAGGTTCCTTCGATCCGGCGGGTGGCGGAAATCAGGCTTCGCCGACCGTGTCCACCATGGCGGCGGCCACGGCGTCGTCGGCGGTGCGGCCACCCCAGATGACGTATTGGAAGGCGGGATAGAAGCGTTCGCATTCGTACAGCGCCGTTTCGACGATGTCCTCCATCTGGCTCATGGTCGGGCCGTTGGCCGCGCGCATGGGCAGGACGTGGCGGAACATCGGCAGGCCTTCGTCGTCCCACATGCCGAAATGGCCGAGCCAGAGCTTTTCGTTGACCCGGGCCAGAAGCTCGTAGACCGGCGTGCGCCGCTCCTGGGGCACGCGCATGTCGAAGGCGCAGGTGAAGTGCATGGCCTCGATTTCGTCGTTCCAGGCGAAATAGAGGCTGTAGTCGCACCAGGTTCCCGGCACTTGCACGGCCAGTTCCTGGTCGCTTCGGCGGTCGAAGGTCCAGTCGTTCCCTTCCACGATCTGTTCGATCAGGTCCAGGGGATTGTGTTTATGGGTATCTACGGCGAATTCGAGTGCAGGCATGGCCGCTGCTCCTTCGTGGCTGGACCGGCGGCGCCCGGGCGGGCGCCTCCAGGCATGTCGCCAAAGGGATCGCCCACAACATCTCGGAGGTTACCGAAATATGGTATCTGTGGCCCCCTTGGATACAAGAGCTAGCCTGCCTTAAGGGCGAAAGCCGTGCAAGGGTGGATTGGGGCGGTTCTGTGAATATTTGTGGAAGAATCGGGAATCAGAACGGCTTAGGCGCAAACGCGCAAAAAAGCCGCCGGACGCAAGGCCCTGAAACGACTCCATATATGGGCGGTGGGTCAGGCTTTGGATTTGCCCGCCGGGGCCTTGCGCGGGGCTGATTTGGCCCCCGTTTTTTTCGCGGCCGGCCGCGGTTTGTCGGTCCCCTGGCCGGCCAGTTGAGCCTCCAGTTTGGCGACTCGGGCTTCCAGTCTTTCCTGCGCCGCGCGGGCGTTCTTCGCGACCTCGGCCATGGCGTCGAACTCGTCGCGGGGGACAAGGTTGCCGTCGGCGAGGAATCGCTCGACCTGCTGGCGGATCATGGTTTCAAGCTCGTCCTTCATGCCGGCAAGCGTCGCCACGGCGCCGTTGGCCACCTTGGCCAGGTCGTCGAAGATTCGGTTGGACGTCTGCATGGCGGAACTCCTTGGCTCATGGCGCGTAATCAACAGGAGATATATGGCCCTGTTGGGGGGCTTTCGCAAGCGCGGGCCCGGTTGCCCCCGCGACCGGCCCGGCCTATAAGCAGCCCATGTATGTGGTCACCGGCGGCGCCGGGTTCATCGGATCGAATATCGTTCACGGGCTGGAGGCCAGGGGCCTGGGCCCGGTGGCGGTCGTCGACCATATCGATTCGGACGAAAAGGCCCGCAACATCGCCAAGCGCCGGCAGGTGGAGACGGTCGCACCCGAGGACCTGTCCCGGTTCCTCGACGCCAACGCGGGCCGAATTCGCGGCGTCATCCACATGGGCGCCATCTCGGCGACCACGGAAACGCGCTTGGTCCGCATCATCAAGAACAACATCCTGCTGTCGCGGCGCCTGTGGCATTGGTGCGCGGATCAGGGCGTTCCTTATATCTATGCGTCCTCGGCGGCGACCTACGGCGACGGCACCCAAGGGTTCGACGACGATGGTGCCATCGAGGCGCTCAAGGCGTTGAAGCCGCTCAACCTGTACGGCTGGTCGAAGAACCAGTTCGATATCTGGGTCGCCGAACAGGTCGCGGCCGGCGCGCCCAGGCCGCCGGGCTGGGCCGGGCTCAAGTTCTTCAACGTGTTCGGGCCCAACGAATACCACAAGGGCCGCATGCAGTCCGTCGCCCGCCAGGTTTACGAGAAGGCGGCCCGGGACGAAGCCTGTACCCTGTTCAAATCCCACCACCCGGATTATCCCGACGGCGGCCAGTTGCGCGATTTCGTCTGGGTCGGGGACTGCGTCGACATGGTGCTGTGGCTGTTGGACCATCCCGAGGTCTCGGGCCTGTTCAACTGCGGGTCGGGCAAGGCGCGCAGCTTCGCCGACCTGGCCGCCGCCGTGTACCGGGCGCTCGGCAAGGAACCGATGATCGATTTCGTGCCGACACCCGAGGACATCCGTGACAAGTACCAGTATTTCACGGAGGCCCGCATGGAGCGCATCCGCGCCGCGGGCTACGCGCATCCGCAAACGCCCTTGGAAGAGGGCGTGCGCCGCTACGTGCAGGACTTCCTCGCCGCCGGCGACCCTTACCTGTGACAGGCCGTCAGTCATGACCTTCGCGCTCGCTTTTCCCGCCATTGACCCGGTCATCGTTCAGATCGGTCCCTTCGCCATCCGTTGGTACGCCCTGGCCTACATCAGCGGGCTGATTCTGGGCTGGCGCTACATGCTGCGCCTGACCGGCGACCTGCCCTTGCGCGACGTCCAGATTTTGGGTCCCTTGCGCGACGTCCAGATTTTGGGTGACGACGGCAAGACCGCGACCGTCCGCGAGCCCCTGGTCAGCCGCCTGGCCGTCGACGATTTCCTGGTCTGGGCGACCATCGGCGTGGTCTTGGGCGGGCGGCTCGGCTACGTGCTGTTCTACAAGCCCGGGTTCTATTTCGAGAACCCCCTGAACATCCTGACCGTGTGGCAGGGCGGCATGTCGTTCCACGGCGGTCTGCTGGGGGTCTGCGTCGCGACCGCGCTGTTCTGCCGCAAGCGGGACATTCCGCTGTTCACCTTCGCCGACATGCTGGGCTGTACGGCGCCCATCGGCCTGTTCTTCGGGCGCCTCGCCAACTTCATCAACGGCGAGTTGTTCGGCCGCGCGGCCGATGTGCCCTGGGCCATGGTGTTCCCCCATGGCGGCCCGATGGCGCGCCACCCTAGCCAGATCTATGAAGCGGTGCTCGAAGGCCTTGTGCTGTTCGTCGTGATGGCGGTGCTGTGGCGGCGGCCGGGCTTGCGGGCGCGGCCCGGGTTCCTCGCCGGTGTGTTCTTCATCGGCTATGGCGCGGCGCGGATCATCGCCGAATTCTTCCGCGAACCGGACGCCTACCTCGGTTTCCTGTTCCAGGGGGCGACCATGGGCCAGCTTTTGTCCCTGCCCATGATCGCCTTCGGCCTGTGGCTGGTCTGGCGCGCCAACCGGGCCGCCGACGCGGGCGCATGACGGGGCTGCTGGAGCATCTCCGCCGCCGCATCGCCCTGGAAGGGCCGCTGACCGTCGCCCGCTATATGGAGGAATGCCTGGGCAATCCCGCCCATGGCTACTATATGACCCGCGACCCCCTGGGGGCTGCCGGCGATTTCACCACGGCGCCGGAAATCTCGCAGATGTTCGGCGAACTGATCGGCCTGTGGGCCGCCGTACAATGGCAGGTCATGGGGGAACCCGGTGCCGTGCATCTGGTCGAACTCGGCCCCGGGCGCGGCACTTTGATGGCGGATGCGCTGCGCGCGGTGGGGACCGTCGCGCCTTTCCGGGCGGCCGTGCAGGTGCACTTGGTCGAAACCAGTCCGGTGTTGCGTGACAGGCAGCGGGAAACCCTGGCCGCCACCCATCCCGACGTCCGGCCCCAATGGTGGAACGATCTTTCCCAGGTGCCGGTGGGCCCGGCCCTGGTCATCGCCAACGAATTTTTCGACGCCCTGCCGGTCCGCCAGTTCCTGCGCGGGCCCGATGGCTGGCGCGAACGTCTGGTCGCCTGGGACGCGGACGCGGCGGCCCTTGCCTTCGTTCTGTCGGGCGCGCAGGCGGCGAGCCCGCTGATTCCGCCGCCCCTCAATCAGGCGCCCGAGGGCAGCCTGATCGAAATCTGCCCCGCCGGCCTGCGCAAGGGACATACCCTGGCGGCGCGGCTGGCCGCGCAGGGCGGGGCGGCGCTGATCGTCGATTACGGCCATGACCGCAGTGCCCCCGGCGACACCCTGCAGGCGGTGAAGGACCATGAATACGCAGACGTGCTGACCGCGCCGGGCGACGCCGACCTGACCGCTCATGTGGATTTTCAGCAGCTGGCCCAGACCTGCATCCAGGCGGGGGCCGTGACTTTCGGGCCCATCGGGCAGGGGGATTTCCTGACCGCCCTCGGCATCGGCGCGCGGGCGCAAGCCCTGACTGCCAAGGCCGACACCCGCCAGAAGGACGCGATCGCGGCGGCCCTCGCCCGCCTGACCGGGGCCGGCCAGATGGGCCGCCTGTTCCGGGTCCTGGCCGTGCAGCATCCGGGCCTGCCCGCGCCGCCCGGATTTGAATAGGCTGGGTCGGAATCCGTGATTTGAACTGGCGGGCGCGAACAAGGTAAAAGTCCCCATGACCGATTCCCTCGACATTGTCCGCGCGCCCAATCTGGCCGATCAGGCCGGGGTCGCGCATGGCTTCTTCACCCGCCGGGGCGGGGTCTCCGGCGGCATCTACACCGGGCTGAATTGCGGGCAGGGGTCCAAGGACGATCCCGACCATGTGCGGGAAAACAAGCGCCGCGCCATGGCGGCGATGGGGTTGGGGGCGGATGACCTTGCCCTGGTTCATCAGGTGCATTCCCCCGATGTGTGGATCGCCGACGCCCCCCGCGACCGTTCGGCCATGGAAAAGGCCGATGCCCTGGTCAGCCGCCGCAAAGGTTTGGCGCTCGGCATCCTGACCGCCGATTGCGCGCCCGTGCTGTTCGCCGACGGTGCCTCGGGCGTGGTCGCCGCCGCCCATGCGGGCTGGCGGGGCGCGATGTCCGGGGTGCTGGAAAACACGGTTACCCGGATGGAGGCGGAGGGGGCCAGGCGGGCCGGCATCCATGCCGCCCTCGGCCCCTGCATCCGCCAGGAATCGTACGAGGTCGGCCAGGACATGAAGGACGCCTTCGCGGCTCATCATGCGGACCACGACAAGTACTTCGCAGGCGGCGGCCGGCCCGGCCATTACCAGTTCGATCTGGCGGGCTTCATCATGGACCGGCTGGCGGCCCTGAACCTGGCCAGCACCCATGACGTGGGCCTCGACACCTACGTCGACGCCGGCCGGTTCTACAGCTACCGCAGGGCCACTCATCTGGGCGAAACCGACTACGGGCGCGAACTCGCCGTGGTCGCGCTGGCCACGGGCTGAGGGGCCCGGGCCATGCCTTATCTGGCGGTCTTGACCTTGGCGGCGCTCGCGGTGATTCTCGTCACCTGCGTTATTGTTTAGGGACGCCATCGCCTGATGGCGTGGGAAGCCGAAGGACGGACGGCCTTGCGGGCAACGGTCCAATTCGCGATCTGGGGTCTTACGGCGGTGGTGCTGGCCGTAACCGCCTGCGCGCCCGTGCCCCGCGCCTTCACGCCGGGCGAAGTCGACAGCGTCGGCAACGCCATCGTCCACGGCACCTTCACCAAGGGCATTCAGGTCAACCCGATTGAGGGCACGGCGCCGATCATGTCCAAGATTCTGGCGCGGACCACGGTCGATTCCTTCGAACCCTACGGTCTGCCCGCCGGGGTCGCCCCCTTCGACGCCTCGGAATACATCCTTCACGGTCGCGCCCATCGCGACAAGAACCCCAACGCCGTCCCCTACGTCACTCTTCATTGGCAATTGTCGAATAAGGACGGCTTGCTGCTGGCCGATCTGGAACAGCCCGTCGACGCGACAAGCGGAGAATGGGAATTCGGCACGCCCGAGGTCATCATCCGCGTCGCCGAGGACGTCGCCCATCGGGTCGCCGCCATCCTGGCCGGGATCGCTCCGGCCCAGGCGGAACCGGCCCCCGACAAGGGCATCTTCGTGATGCCGGTCGAGGGCGCGCCCGGCGATGGCGACTTCTCCCTGACCCGCGCCATTGCCGAGGCCCTGAAGGCGCGGGGGACGCGCCTGACCCGATACCGTGAGCAGGCGAAATACGTGCTGACCGGATTGATGGAGGTCTCGCCCTCGGTCCAGGGCCGCCAGGGGGTGCGGATCACCTGGCGTCTGGCCCGCCCCGACGGCAAGGAGGTCGGCAAGGCGGAACAGGACAACACGGTGCCGTCGGGCACATTCGATACGCAATGGATGCCGACCGCGCGGCTGATCGCCGCCGCCGCCGTCGACGGCATCCACGAAGTCATCGGCGGCTGGGAAGAGCGCGAACGCACCTTGGCCGAGGGCCGCGGCCTGGGCGTGCCGGACAATCTCGACAACCCCGATCTGCCCACGCCCGGCGGGCCCAGGCGGGTGATCGCCAAGTTGCAGGACCATCTGGTGCCGCCCGACGCCCCCGTCACCAAGGACGTCCCCCCCGAGAGGACTGCCCGGGAAGAGTTGGAGGCCTCCCGCGCCAAGATGGCCGCCGGGGACGTCCCGCCGCCGGCGGTCGAGGAAAAAAGCGTGCTCGGCCCCGAGGACGCGGCCGGCGAGAAGGTCGTCGAGGAGACGTTCACGCCGCCGACCCTACGGACCCATGACCAGGATGCCGCCAATTCCTTCCTCATCGCCGAGGTCACGGGCGCCCCCGGCAACGGCAACCGCCTGTTGGCCGAGGCCCTGAAACGGGTGCTGCGCGCGCGCGACCAGAACGTCACCGACGACCCGCGCCAGGCGCGGTTCCTGGTGCGCGGCCTGGTCGTCATGTCCGAGCCCAAGGACGGCAAACAGAACGCCCGTATCGTGTGGTCGGTCGAGACCACGGAGGGCACGGCGCTGGGCAGCGCCGAACAGAACAACACGGTTTCGGCGGGCATGCTCGATGACAATTGGGGAGACACGGCGCTTAACGTCGCCATGGGGGCGGTCGTGGGCATTCAGCGGGTGCTTGGGGATAAGGCCCGCCCGTTCGCCCGGCGATTACCCGCCGATGCAGTACCCCCGCCCGCGCAAAGCGGAGAGACTCTTCCCTGGGACCCGGGCGAAGCCATCCCGCCGCCCCGGCGATAATATGATAAGTCTCTGAAATTACAGGACTATGAAAGATCGTTTACAGGCAGGGCCGGCGTTGTTAGAGTCCGCGCGCCGAACAGGGAAATAGGCCCTGCCGGCGCTCGGCACCGGGCATCTCCAGGGGTGGTTTTGCTCCGCCTTCGGACGCAAAACGAAAGTGCGCAGCCATGAAAATCATTGCCTGCAATTCCAACCGGCCGCTTGCAGAGGCGATTTCCGCCTACCTCAATCTGCCGCTGACCAAGGCCTCGATCCGGCGATTCTCCGACATGGAGGTGTTCGTCGAGATCCAGGAAAACGTGCGCGGCGAGGATGTCTTCGTCATCCAGTCGACCTCGTTCCCCGCCAACGACAACCTGATGGAACTTCTGGTCACGCTGGACGCGTTGCGCCGCGGGTCGGCCCGCCGGGTCACCGCCGTCATTCCCTATTTCGGCTATGCCCGCCAGGACCGCAAGTCCGGCCCGCGCACGCCGATCTCGGCCAAGCTGGTCGCCAACCTGATTACCGAAGCGGGTGCGGACCGGGTCCTGACCATGGACCTGCACGCCGGCCAGATTCAGGGTTTCTTCGACATCCCGACGGACAACCTTTACGCCGAACCGGTGCTGGCCAAGGACATCCAGGACCGCGAGGACGGCGCCGATCTGGTCATCGTGTCGCCGGACGTGGGCGGCGTGGTGCGCGCCCGGGCATTGGCCAAGCGCCTGGACGGCGACCTCGCCATCATCGACAAGCGCCGCGAACGCGCGGGTGTCAGCGAAGTCATGAACATCATCGGCGACGTCAAAGGCCGCCGCTGCATCCTGGTCGACGACATCGTCGACAGCGCGGGCACCCTGTGCAACGCCGCCGTGGCGCTGATGGAGCAGGGGGCCGAGGCGGTTTCCGCCTATGTCACCCACGGGGTTCTGTCCGGCGGGGCCGTGGCCCGGGTGTCGTCGTCGCCCATGGACCGGCTGTGCGTCACCGACAGCATCATGGCGACCGAGGCCGTGCGCGTCGCCCATAACATCGAACAGCTGACCGTAGCCCCCCTGATCGCCGAGGCCATGCGCCGGATTTCCGAGGAAAGCTCGGTCTCGTCGCTGTTCAATTGAGGGCTCCGATGGACCTGCCGAAAACCCCCAGCTTTCGCCTGGACGGGCGGAAGGCCCTGGTTACGGGGGCCGGACGCGGCATCGGGTTGGCCGCCGCCGCCGCCCTGGCCGAGGCAGGGGCGCATGTAACCCTTTGCGCGCGCTCCGGCGGTGAGGTCGAGGCCGTCGCCAAGGCGATCCGCGCCCGTGGTCAGGCGGCCGAGGCCTTGACCCTCGACGTCACCGACACCGCCCGCATGCGGGCCGAGATCGCGGCCCGCGGGCCGTTCCAGATTCTGTTCAACAACGCCGGCGGCAACCGCCCGCAGGAATTGCTGGAAGTCACGGAAGAGGATTACGACGCGGTCACGAACCTGAACGTGCGGGCTGCCATCTTCGTCGCCCAGGCGGTGGTGAAGGGGCTGGTCGAGGCCGGCCTGCCCGGCTCCGTCATCAACGTGTCGTCGCAGATGGGCCTGGTCGGCGGACCCAAGCGCACGGTCTATTGCGCGACCAAGCACGCCATCGAGGGCGCCACCAAGGCCATGGCCTGGGAACTGGGCGGCAAGGGCATCCGCGTCAACACCATCTGCCCGACCTTCACGGAAACGCCGATGACCGAGGGATTCCTCGCCGACGCGGACTTCGTCGCCTTCGTGAAATCGAAGATCGCGCTGGGCCGCCTGGGCCAGGTCGAGGACCTGATGGGCGCCATCGTGTTTCTGGCCTCCGACGCGTCCAGCCTGATGACGGGGGCGTCCCTGGTCGTCGACGGCGGCTGGACGGCGCAGTAAGCCTGGATAAAACCATGTCTTTCCTTGCCGTCATGACCATCGCCTTCGGGCTGTCGGCGGATGCCTTCGCCGTGTCCCTGGGCCGGGGGGCGTCCGGGCGCTTCCGCACCTTCATCCCCGCCGCACGCATGGGCCTGATGTTCGGCGCCAGCGAGGCGGCGATGACCCTTCTGGGGTTCCTGTTGGCCTCGCGGTTCTCGGATTACGTGACCGAAGCGGACCATTGGATCGCCCTGGTCCTTCTGGGCGGGGTCGGCGGGCACATGCTCTATGAAGGCCTGTTCGGGGACGGCGAGGACGACGGGGACCCGGCATCGTCCCCGCGCGGCAAGCGCGGCGTCCTGGGCAACATCGCCACCGTGATCGGCACCAGCATCGACGCGGCGGCCGTCGGCGTGGCGCTGTCGGTCATCGCCGTCGACATCTGGCGGACGGTCGCGGTGATCGGCGCCGTGTCCTTCGCCATGAGCACCCTGGGTCTGCTGATCGGCCCTCGCGTCGGGCGCATGCTGGGCCGCCGCGCGGAAATCGCCGGCGGTGCTGTTCTGATCGCCATCGGGGTCTATATTTTTTACACCCACACGGCTCCCTGGTGACGGCGGGCGGGCCGCGGCCCGCCGCCGGACCGGCTACATGGCCTTGGCGCGCAGGCGTTGGGTCAGGAACTCCAGCACCACCACGGTCAGGAAGATGGCGAGCAGGATCGTGGCCACGTGGTCATAGTCGAACAGATCCCAGCGTCCTTTCAGTTCCGTGCCGATGCCGCCGGCGCCGACGATGCCGAGGACGGTCGCCGTGCGGATGTTGCGCTCCAGGATGTACTGCACATAGGCGTAATACTGGGGCAGGACCTGGGGCAGCACGGCGAAGCGCAGAACCTTGAGCCGGCTGGCCCCGGTGCCGCGCAAGGCGCGCTGGGGCCCCGGGTCGGCGTTCTCGATCTCGTCGGCGAAGAACTTGCCGAGGAAGCCGCTGGTGTGCAGCGCCAGTGCCAGAATGCCGGCGATCGGCCCGAAGCCGTACATGAGCACGAAGAACAGGGCCAGGATCAGTTCCGGCATGGCGCGGTTGAAGCTGCATACGGCCCGTGAGGCCTCGTACAGGGCGCGGTGCGGGGTGAAGTTGGACGCCCCGAACACGGCCAGCGGCACGGCGAGAAGGATGGAGAACACGGTACCCCATAACGCCATCTCGATGGTTTCCCACATCTTCACGGCGACCTTGACCAGATAGCCCACCGGCTTGACCAGAAATTCGGACGTGACCTCCGTGTAATTGCTTTCGAGCACGCTGTATTCCCGCTCGGTCCGCACTTCCACGTAGCTGAACAGGGGCAGGTCGTTGGGGTCGAAGCCTTCGATCCGATTGGTTTCCTGGATCGTGGAAATCTGCATGGGGAACGACTTGGCGAGGAAGTTCGCGGCCCCGTTGATGACCTTGGATTCGTCGGCCAGGCCGACCATGACCTTCACCGCCGTCCAGGTCTCGGTGAAGGCCTTGTCCAGTTCCACGTTCTTCGCGGAAAAGGCGGCGCAGAGGGCGATGATCAGCAGCACGCCGATGGTCCGCGGGGTGATCGTGCGGTGCAGTTCCCAGGCTTCCGACGGTCGGGTGGCGGGGCGGGCGGTTTCCGTTGCGTTCGACATGACCGCTCTACCCCACCAGTTCCGCCCGCGCCGCCAGGGCGGCGGCACCGGCCGCTTCCGCGGCGGCGATGTCGGGTTGCGGGGCGGCGGCCGCCGCCGGCTCGCGGTCATAGATGGCGCCGAGGATTTCCGGCGTCAGGCCGTCCGGCGCGCCGTCGTAGATGACAGCACCATGGCGCATGGCGACGATGCGGTCGGCGAATTCCTGGGCGAACTCGACCTGGTGCAGGCTGCACAGGACGGTGGTGTTGCGCTGACGCGAGGCGCGGCGCAGCAGGTCCAGGACGTGGCGGCTGACTGTCGGGTCCAGGCTGGCGACCGGCTCGTCCGCGAGCACCAGGTCCGGATCGTTGATGAAGGCGCGGGCGATGGCGACGCGCTGCTGCTGGCCGCCGGACATGTCCGATGCGCGGCGGTGGATCTGGCGTTCCTCCAGCTCGACCTCTTCGAGCAGGCGGCAGGCCTTGCGCTGCTGATCGATCGGGAACAGCTTCAGCATGGCACGCCAGGTCGGCGTCACCGGCAGCAGGCCCGCCAGCACGTTGTGCAGAACGCTGAGCCGCGGCACCAGGTGGAGCTGCTGGTGGATCATGCCGATGCGTGAGCGCACGGCCATCAGGTTGGCGGGTTCCACGGGAATGCCGTCGAGCACGACCCGGCCCCCGGTCGGCAGAACGATGCCGTTCACGGTATTCAGCAATGTCGACTTGCCGGCACCCGACGGACCAAGCAGAACGCAAAGCTCGCCCTTGGGTATGGACAGGGAAACCTCGCGGATGGCCCGGGTGCCGTCGGGGAACTGGTGGGAAATGTTGTCGAACTTGAGGATCGTCACGCTATCCGCTCCTGTTTTCGCTTTGCGTCTAAACCGGCCGGGCCGCAACCCTTTCCCATCCGGGAAACGCCGGTTGCGGCCCGCGCCGTCACGAAGGCGTGCGGGTCAGCGCAGGCCCGCCTTTTCCACGATTTCCGCTTTCACGGTCTTGGTCAGCGCCTTCAGGGTGTTGAGGGAGCCGAGCATCTTTTCCAGCGGGTATTCGGTGTCATAGCGATCAACCTGCTTGCCGCCGTATCCCCGGATGAACTGGGGTTCGACCATGGTGTGGATCTTGGCGAAGGCCGTGCGGATCTTCTGCTTCAGTTCGGACGCCAGCTTGGGATTCATCGCGAGCGGCGGGTTGGGGATGCCGTCGCTTTTCGCCAGGACGACGAACTTGGCCGGGTCGAGGACGCCCTTCTTGACCGCCTTTTCCCAGGCGTTGAACGACGCCGCGGCAGCCGTCACGCGGCCTTCCTTGAGGGCGGCGATGGAATTGGTGTGGCTGCCGGCGACGATGATCTTTTCCAGGTCGCGGGCCGGGTCGATGCCCGCGGCCATCACCATGGCCATGGGGAAGTTGAAGGACGAGGTCGAATTCGGGTCGCCGACGGCGAGGCTCTTGCCCTTCAGGTCCTTGAGCGACTTCAAGCCCGCGTCCTTGCGCGCATAGATGCCCGAATAGTACACGGCGTTGCCCTTTTTCACGTCGACGGCCAGAAGCTCTGCGCCGCACATTTCATGGGCCTGGCCGAAGGTCACGGGGCCGTACCAGCCGATGTCCGCCTGGTCGTTGCATAGTCCCTGGACGGCGGCGGCGTAGCTGTCGCCCAGCTTGAGATCGAAGTGAACGCCGAACTTCTCGGTGATGGCGTTAAATACGGGACGGTAGTCGGTCAGCGTATCGCGCGAGCCGATTTCGGCGGGCACCATGATCACGCGGACGGGCTGGCTGGCGCTGCCGTCAGGCATGCCGGCCGCGGCGGCGGGCAGCGCGGCGAGGGCGAAGGTCGCGGCGGCTGCCAGAAGTTTGATGGATCGCATCTGTCGGTCTCCCTGAAACCTGATTGATATGTGGGAATGCAATTTGGCGTCGCCGGCCGTGGCGGCCGGTGTGACGGTCCAGACATCGAAACAGTGACAGAGAGCGTGTGCCGCGGGCGTGACTCGTTCATGACGAAACCGTGAAATATGCTGAAATTAAAGGATATTATGAGGATCAATCGGTCGAATCATCCGTATACCGGCGATCGCGGCGACCTTGATTTGCGACACCGTCTCGCCATCGGCATATGCTTCCTCCAAATCCACGTCATGGGGCCTGTATTCACAGATCGCCCGCGCGCCGGACCGAACACTCTGATACGCTTCCGCCAGGTTTATCGGAGGGTCAGCGGCCATGCGGCGTAGTTGGCGTGTCGGTTTCGGTTTCCTGTGTTTCGCTTCGTTCTATTTCTTCATCGCGGCCTCGGCAGGGGCGGAGACCTGCGGTGCTGTCGTCGCCGTCGCCACCCACGACGGCACGCAAACCCGCTACAGCCTTGCGGGTCCGCCGTCGGGCGCGCGCGCGGCGCTGATTCTGCTGGCCGGCGGCCCCGGATATCTCAAGCTCGACGGCGACGGCTGTCCGCGGAAACTGAAAGGCAATTCCCTGGTGCGGTCCCGGCCGCTGTTCCACGACGGCGGGATGATCACGGCCCTGGTCGACGCGCCGGATGATTACCAGGGCGAAGAAGGGCTTGGCGGTTTCCGCATCGAGCCCGCCCATGCCGAGGACATCGGCCGCGTGGTCGCCGACCTGCGCAAGCGCACCGGCCTGCCCGTATGGGTGGTCGGCACCAGCCGCGGCGGCATCTCGGCAGCCAACGCGGCGGCGCGCCTGACCGGCCCGGACGCCCCGGACGGGGTGGTCATGACCTCGCCCGTGACCTCGGGAAAGATCGGGGCGGTCAAGCCTTGGGTTGCGGACACGGTCTTTTCGGTGCCGCTGGAGAACGCCCGCATGCCGATCCTGGTCGTGGTTCATGCCGATGACGAATGTCTGCGCACGCCGCCGGATCTGGCCTCGCGGATCGTGGACAAGACAAACGGCAGCCGCGAGCAGGTGGTGACCGTGACCGGCGGGCCGGGATGGCGCGGCGGCGACAGCCTCGAGGCCTGCAAGGGCCGCTCGCCGCACGGTTTCCTGGATCAGGAGGCGGAGGTCGCCGCCGGGATCGTGCGGTTTGTCCTGGGCGGCGCCTATTAGGCCGAGGCCGCCCCGGGAACGGCCCAATTTCGCCCGTTTACCGCCGGTATTGACCCCCGCACCCCGTGGGGCTATGTATGCGCGCCCTCGCGAGAGGGAATTTCGCCGCCGGCACCCCTGGAGGCCGGGGCTTTTCAAACTGATACGGAGTTATGCCATGTCTGGTAACACCACCATGACGGCGGAACCCCGCGATCGGGCAGGCAAGGGGGCAGCCCGCGCAACCCGCCGGTCCGGCCGCGTTCCGGCCGTGATCTACGGGGATCACAAGGATCCGATCCTGGTTTCCGTCGAACCTGTCGAGCTCATGCGTCATCTGCATAAGCCCGGCTTCTTTTCCATGCTTATGGACCTCGACGTCGCGGGCGATCACCATCGTGTGCTGCCGCGTGACGTGCAGTTCCACCCCGTGACCGACGCCCCGCTGCATGTCGACTTCATGCGCATCGGCAAGGGTACCCGCATTACCGTCATGATCCCGGTCCACGTCGAAAACGAGGACAAGTGCAAGGGCATCAAGCGCGGCGGCGTGTTGAACCTGGTGCGCCACGAAGTGGAAGTGCGCTGCGATCCGGAAAACATTCCGGACATGATCACCTTGTCCCTCGAAGGTCTGGACATCGGCGATGCGCTGCGCATCTCGGATGCCGGCCTGCCCGCCGACGTCAAGCCGACCATCACCGACCGTGACTTCGTGCTGGTCACCATCGCCGCGCCGACGGTGGTCAAGGACGAAGCCGCCGAAGCGCAAGCCGAAGGCGAAGAGTCCGAGGAAGGCGAAGACGAGGAGGGCGGCGAGGAGTAATCCTCTCGTCCGGATCGGTTCCGGGGAGGGCGTTCCATGCTGCTTCTGGTGGGGCTCGGCAACCCGGGTCCATCCTATCGCGACAACCGGCACAACGTCGGTTTCATGGCCGTGGACAGGGTCCACGGCCGCTGGCGGCTGGGCCCCTACCGGACCAAGTTTCACGGCGACCTTGCCGAAGGCACGATTGCAGGTGAAAAGGTCCTCGTCCTCAAGCCGCAGACCTTCATGAACGAGTCCGGCCGCGCCGTTCAGGCGGTCATGACCTTCTACAAGCTGAAACCCGCCGACCTGATCGTGTTCCATGACGAACTCGACCTGGCGGCGGGCAAGCTGCGGGTCAAAACCGGCGGCGGCCATGCCGGGCACAACGGCCTGCGCAACATCCAGGCCCATATCGGCCCCGATTTCCGCCGCGTGCGCATCGGCGTGGGGCACCCCGGCGATAAGAACCAGGTGATCGGCCATGTGCTGAAGGATTTCTCGAAAGAGGATCAGGCATGGCGGGACACGCTGTTGGATGCCGTCGCCGACAATGCGGACCTGCTGATCTCCGGCGACGACGCCGGGTTCCAGAACCGGGTGGCGCTGGCACTCAAACCGCCGCGCCCGAAGACGCCCCGGCAACCGGACGGCGCCGGCCAAGACAAGGAAAAGAAGGACTAAGATGGGCTTCAATTGCGGCATCGTCGGCCTGCCCAACGTCGGCAAGTCGACCCTTTTCAACGCCCTGACGGCGACGGCCAAGGCCGAGGCCGCCAATTTCCCGTTCTGCACCATCGAGCCCAACACGGGCCGCGTCTCCGTGCCCGATCCGCGTCTGGACAAGATCGCGGCGATCGGCAAGTCGGCCAACATCGTGCCGACGCAGCTTGAATTCGTCGATATCGCGGGCCTGGTCCGGGGGGCTTCCAAGGGCGAAGGCCTGGGCAACCAGTTCCTCGCCAACATCCGCGAGGTCGAGGCCATCTGCCATGTCCTGCGCTGTTTCGAGGACGGCAACGTGGTGCATGTGGAAGCCACCGTCGACCCCGTGCGCGACGCCGAGACCGTGGAAACGGAACTGATGCTGGCCGACCTGGAAAGCCTGGAAAAGCGGGTCGATCCGCTGACCAAGAAGGCACGCGGCCAGGACAAGGACGCGGCCAAGCAGCTTGAGATCGTCAACCGCTGCCTGGAGCTGCTGCGCGACGGCCAGCCGGCGCGCAAGATCGAACTCAAGGACGGCGAGGGCAAGGCCTTCCGCATGTTGCAATTGCTGACCGCCAAGCCGGTGCTCTACGTCTGCAACGTCGACGAAGGCTCCGCCGCCACGGGCAACGCCCTGTCGGACCGTGTCGCCGAAATGGCGGCGGCCCAGGGGGCGGGCAGCGTCGTGATCTCCGCCGCCATCGAGGCCGAGGTCGCCATGCTCGACGATCCGGCGGAAAAGAAGGAATTCCTGGAAAGCCTGGGCTTGGCGGAAACGGGCCTGGCCCGGGTGATCCGCGCCGGCTACGAGCTGCTCGGCCTCGTCACCTATTTCACCGTCGGGCCGAAGGAAGCCCGCGCCTGGACCATCCACAAGGGCACCAAGGCGCCGCAGGCGGCGGCGGTGATCCACAAGGATTTCGAACGCGGCTTCATCGCCGCCGAAACCATCGCCTACGACGACTTCGTCGCGCTGGGTGGTGAGCAGGCGGCCAAGGACGCCGGCAAGATGCGCCAGGAAGGCCGCGAATACGTGGTCAAGGACGGCGACATCATGCTGTTCCGGTTCAACGTGTAGGGGCGGCCTCCGTATCAGGAGGACGGTTCCGCCCGCGATTTTAAACGAAGATTCAGCTTCTCCAGCGCATCCATGATGGGGATGAAGAAGTTAAGGCCCACGGACATCCTGTCGGCAGTTCCGATCCCCGCATAGCTGATGCCAACGGCATTGCCATGCCGGTCCAACAGGACGCCACCTGAATTGCCCCCGTGAATGTCGACATCGGCCTGGATGTCCTCCAGACCCTGTCTGTTGCTGGCGAATTTGCTGACAATTCCCTTGGAGACCGTGCCGGCAAGCGATTTGTCGAGCGGCGAGCCGATGGCGTAGACCTCTTCTGTCACCGTGACGGGGGTTTCACGGAGTGGCACCGGGAGATGGCCGCTTGGCTCCACTTGAATTATGGCGACGTCCCGTTTCGGGTGGCGGCGAATGACCTCACCCAGGATCTTGCGGCCGGTGATCAGGCGCATGCGGACAAAGTCGCGGTTCTCGACTACGTGGAAGTTGGTGACCACCAGTGTTGGTGAAATGAAGAAGCCCGATCCGTGGCCCGTCCCGCTTTCGACGGTCACCACGCTGCGCCTGATGTTGTCGATGTAGGTGGCGATGGGTTTGTCCCTGAGTGGCACCCGGTTGAGCGCGAGTTCAGCCGTATTCGTCTTTCCGATGTCGGCAATGCTGGGCTCTGACCCGGATAGCAAATCGACAAACTCCTGGTCCGCCGCAAGGTTACGGACAGCACCGGCGAAGGCTTCGTGGATGATGACCATTTCGCCGTCGGTCGTGCCGGCTTCCAATTGGGCGGCGCCGTCCGTGGCTGTCTCATAGACGACCTTACGATCAATCGTGGAAAACACCTGCCAGCGCACGGTCACCGCGCCCTTACCCGTGATGGTGTCATAGGGAAAGCCGGTCCAGATGTTGTATTCACGGCAGGCGTTGAGGGCGATTTTCTCGATCTGACCACCGATTAGATAGCTTGCCTGTTGGCGGTTGTCGGACTGCGAGGCGAACATCTTGTCCGGATCTCCCACCACATTGAAGTTCAAGCTCTTCATTTCGTTGAAGAACAGGTCCGCGAACTCCGCGTCGCGAGCGAGGACACGGCCAGAATTCCAATGGATGTTTCCCTGGCGGCCATAACAGCCTGATAGGCCCATGGCATAGGGTTCGTACAGACCGATCACCGTGCCCCGTTTGACCTTCACGCCGACGCGGTCGAACTGCACCGTCGCAAGGGCCGAGGGGTCGCTGATCTCGACGGCGGCCTTCTCTTCGACCAGGGGGACCGGGACGTCTTGAATGGTGCGGCAGGCGGCGAGACTAAGCAGCAGGGTCGTTCCCACGAAAATCGATTTCAGCACGTTTTCCTCCTCGACGTATTCATGGTATGTTCCTTCGAAGAAATAATTATAAAAAAGTGAATATCAGTCAATAATTACTTTGCATACGTGCATTAAGTAGTGCGGCCCGGCGATGGCATTCGCGGGGCGGCCTTTGATCTTCTGCCCGGGCGTGACTTGCGCTAGGTTACCCGCCAAACCTGCAAGACCATTCCCCGGGAGGACCATCATGGGACAAGACATTACGCTGACCGCCGGCGACGGCTTCCAACTGCACGGCTACCGCGCCGATCCGGACGGCACGCCCCGTGGCGGCATCGTCGTCATCATGGAAATCTTCGGCGTCAACGAACACATCCGCGACCTCTGCGACCGCTTCGCCGAGGTCGGCTATCTGGCCGTGGCGCCGGCCCTCTACGACCGCTTCGAGAAGGGCTTCGAGGTCGGCTACACGCCGGACGACATCGCCCGCGGCCGGGTGATGAAGGATAACGGCAACGCCAATTTCGACAACGTGATCCTGGACGTCGAGGCCGCCCGCAAGGTCGCCGCCGAGGTCGGCAAGGTCGGCATCACCGGCTATTGCTGGGGCGGCGTGGTGACCTGGGCCGCGGCCTGCCGCCTGGATTTCCAGGCCGCCAGTTGCTATTACGGCGGCGGCATCCTGCCCTATGTGGGCGAGCAGCCCAATGGCCCGACCATCCTGCACTTCGGCAAGCTGGATCAGGGCATTCCGCTGACGGACGTGGACCAGATCGCCAAGGCGCATCCCGAATGCCCGGTTTATCTGTATGACGCCGACCACGGCTTTCATTGCGACATGCGGGGGTCGTTCAACCCGCACGCGGCCCAGGTCGCCAGCATCCGCACCTTCCGCCTGTTCGACGAACACCTGGCCGGGTAGGGGCAGATGCCGGATACGGACACGGCGCCGGTGATCGGCGTCATCGGCGGCAGCGGCATCTACGACATCGACGGGCTGGAAAACGCCCGTTGGGAGCATGTGGACTCGTCCTTCGGCGCGCCGTCGGACGATCTTCTGTTCGGCGACCTGGCGGGTCAGAAGATGGTGTTCCTGCCCCGTCACGGCCGCGGCCACCGCCTGCATCCGACGGGGGTCAACTACCGCGCCAATATCGACGCCTTGAAGCGTGCCGGGGTCACGGAAATTCTCTCCGTCTCGGCCTGCGGGTCGCTGCGCGAAGACCTGCCGCCCGGCACCTTCGTGATCGCCGACCAGTTCATCGACCGCACCATCCACCGCGAAAAGTCGTTCTTCGGACCGGGCCTGGTCGCCCATGTCGCCTTGGGCCACCCCGTCTGCGGGCGGCTTGGCGACGCGGTCGAGGCGGCGTGCAGGGAGGTCGGCATCGACGCCGTGCGCGGCGGCACCTATCTGGCTATGGAAGGCCCGCAGTTCTCGACCGTCGCGGAAAGCAACCTCTATCGTAGTTGGGGTTGTGACGTCATCGGAATGACCAACATGCCCGAGGCCAAATTGGCCCGCGAGGCGGAGATGTGCTACGCCACCATCGCCATGGTCACGGATTTCGACTGCTGGCATCCCGACCACGACCATGTCACGGTCGAGGCGATCATCAAGGTGCTGCTGGAAAACGCCGAAAAGGGCCGCAGCCTGGTCAAGCAGGTGACGCCCAAGTTGTCGGGCCGCAGGGAAACCTGTTCCCACGGCTGCCACACGGCCCTGGAACATGCGCTGATCACGGCCCCCGACGCCCGCGACCCGGTCATGATCGAGAAATTGTCCGCCGTCGCCGGACGGGTCCTTTAAAATACCGAAGAGGAGACGCCCCATGCCCAAGGCCTATTGGATGAGCCTGCGGATTCAGATCCACGACGCCGACAAGATGAAGGCCTATGCGGAAAAGGCCGGACCGGCCATCGCCGCCGGGGGCGGCAAATTCCTGGCCCGGGGCGGCCGGGCCAAGTCGCTGGAAGGCTTCGAGCAGGGCCGGGTGGTCATCATCGAATTCCCCGATTTCGACACGGCGCTCAAGACTTATCATTCCCCGGCCTATGAAGACGCCCATGCCCATATCCTGAACGGTGCGGTCGAACGCGACACCTTCATCGTCGAAGGCATCGAGGACCCGGCCCCGCGTGGCGAGACGGCGGGCCCCGTGGCCTATTGGATCGGCGCCCACATGACCGTCCACGACGCCGACAAGATGGCGGCCTACGTGGCCAAGGCCACCCCGGCGATCCAGGCCGTGGGTGCCCGCGGCCTGGTGCGGGGCGGGCGGGTCGAAACGATGGAAGGCTTTCCGCAGACCCGCATCGCCCTGATCGAACATCTCAACTGGGACGTCGCCGCCGCCTATTACGACTCGCCGCTCTATGCCGAGGCGCGCGAGGCGCTCGACGGCGGCTGCACCCGCGACATCTGCATCACCGAAGCCCTGTCCTAGGCGGCGCGCGACATGAACGTCGACGGCATCCCCTACCGCACGATCTGGTCCGCCGAGGACGGCTGGGCGGTGATGATCATCGATCAGACGCGCCTGCCGTTCGATTTCGTCACCCGGCGCCTGGAAACCGTGACGGACGCGGCCACTGCCATCGCCGACATGTGGGTGCGGGGCGCCCCCCTGATCGGCGCCACCGCGGCCTACGGCATGGCGTTGGCCATGCATGCGGACCCGTCGGACGCGGGCCTTGCCAAGGCCTACGGCGTCCTGCTGGCGACCCGGCCGACGGCGGTCAACCTGCGCTGGGCCTTGGATGAAATGAAAACCCTGCTGGCGCCGCTTTCCGCCAACCAGCGGGCCGAGGCGGCGTATAGGCGGGCGGCGGAAATATCGGATGAAGATGTCGCCATCTGTTCCGCCATCGGCGACCACGGCAAGCCGCTGATCGAGGAAATCTGGGCCCGCCACGGCAGGCTGCGGCCCGTCAACGTGCTGACCCACTGCAACGCGGGATGGCTCGCCACCGTCGACTGGGGCACGGCCCTGGCCCCCGTCTACAAGGCCCATGACGCGGGCGTCGACGTGCATGTCTGGGTCGACGAGACCCGGCCCCGCAACCAGGGCGCCAGCCTGACCGCCTGGGAGCTGGGCCAGCACGGGGTGCCCCATACGGTGATCGCCGACAACGTGGGCGGCCATTTGATGCAGCACGGCCAGGTCGACCTTTGCATCACCGGGACGGACCGCACCACGGCCCATGGCGACGTGTGCAACAAGATCGGCACCTACCTGAAGGCCCTGGCGGCGCACGACAACAACGTGCCGTTCTATGTCGCCTTGCCGGGCCCGACCATCGATTGGACGCTGCACGACGGCGTGCACGAAATTCCCATCGAACAGCGCTCGCCCGACGAGGTCACCCGCATGACCGGGCGCAGCGACGCGGGCGACATCGTGACCGTGACGATCACCCCCGACGGCTCGCCCGCCGCCAACTACGCCTTCGACGTGACGCCCCGGCGCCTCGTCACCGGCCTTATTACCGAACGCGGCGTTTGCCGCGCAACACCCGAGGGCCTGGCGGGACTTTATCCCGACAGGGTGGGATGAGACGCATCGTTCGCGCCGCGGCCACGGCCGCCCTGTTTGCCGTCGGGTCCGGCGCCGCGATTGCCGGCGGCGCGCCCGGAGACGCGGAGGTGATGCGTCTGCTCCGCTTCTGGTACGGCAATGCATTCGCCGGCGACATCGCGCGGGGTGCCGACCTGTCCGTGGATTTGACCTGCGACGGCATTGCCGACAGGGTTGTCGCCTGGCGCGACCGGAACGGCCTGCGGGACGATTTCTATCAGATCGCCCTGATCAAGGAATTCCCCGGTCCGCCCCCGCCGGGATGGGAAACGGTCCACAATGCGCGCGGAGCGTTGATTTCGCTCCGTCTGGAGGTCGGCACCGGCGGCCAATACGCGCTCTGCCAGGCCGCCACCGGGGCGGTTTCGGACATCCGCGTGACCGTTGCCCGGCCCGACCGGCAGACGCGGGCCCGCTTCAACCTGCCGCCGGCCTGCAAGCGCTGGCTGCGCATTGACGACGGCATGTGCGACGCGCTCTGGGTCGGCTATGATCCGGCCCAACAAAAATTCGTTCTCGACCGCAACTGACCACATCAAGGAAACATCATGAAGCTCTATTACCGCCCCGGCGCCTGTTCCATGGCCGTTCATGTCCTGCTCGAGGACCTGGGCGTCGACTACGAAGCCATTGCCGTCACCGACGAGGTGCTGGCGTCCGAGGACTACAAGAAGACCAACCCGCGCAACCAGGTGCCGTCGCTGGTCACCGAAGACGGCCTGCTGACGGAAAGCGTCGCCATCATGCTGTATCTGTCGGACAAGTTCGGCGGCAACCTGACCCCGGCGCGCGGCACCTTCGAACACGGCCAGATGATGATGATGCTGATGTTCATGGCGTCGCAGGAACACCCGGCCTTCGCCATCAACATGCGGCCGTTCCGCTGGACCGACGATGAAAGTGCCCATGCCGGCATCAAGGCCAAGGCGGAACAGAACTGGCTGGCCTGCCTGACCCGCACCAACGGCTGGGCCGAGGGCCGCGAATGGCTGGTCGGCGACAAGATGACGCTGGCCGACGCCCTCGCCTGGGTGCATGCCCGCTGGGGCCTGCGCTGCACGCCCAAGACGCCGGACGGCTTCCCGGCCCTCTGGGCCCTCGCCAACCGGGTCGAGGCGCAGCCGGCGGTGCAGCGGGTGATGGCCCAGGAAGGGATCAAGCCGCTTGCCTAAGGAGCTCTCCGCATGAAGGTTGTCATCACCGGGGGCTGCGGCTTTCTCGGCCAGATGATCGCCAAGGCGATTCTGGCCCGGGGCGAGCTGCGCGGCCCCGACGGCAAATCGGCCGAGGTCGATGAAATCCAGCTGTTCGACCAGCTCGCACCCGTCACGCCCTTTGCCTGGGCCGACAAACGGGTGACCACGGCGGCGGGTGACATTTCCGACAAGGCCACGGTCTCGGCCCTGGTCGACCGCGACGACGTCTCCGTGTTCCACCTCGCCTCCGTCGTTTCGGCGGGCGGCGAGAAGGATTTCGACATGGCCATGCGGGTCAACCTCATGGGCGGGCTGAACATCCTCGACGCGGCCCGGGCGCGGGATTCGGCGCCGCGCCTGGTGTTCTCGTCGTCGCTTGCCGTGTTCGGCGGCCCGGACCTGCCGAAAGAGGTCGACGACTGGACCCGCCACACGCCGGAAACCACCTACGGCATGACCAAGGCGTTCGGCGAACTGGCGATCAACGACTACACGCGGAAGGGCTTCATCGACGGGCGCACGGTTCGCCTGCCGACCATCGTCATCCGCCCGGGCGTGCCCAACGCGGCGGCGTCCGGCTGGGCGTCCGGCATCTTCCGCGAACCGTTGCAGGGCAAGGAGCACGTGCTGCCCGTGCACGACGGCTTCTACATGCTGCTGCTGGGCTACCGCTCGGCGGTCGAGGGGTTCTTGGCGGTGCACGAGGCCGACGGCGCCGCCATCGGCACCGACCGCACCGTCTGCCTGCCCAACAAGGCCTATGCCGTTGCGCAGATGATCGAGGCGCTGGAACGCGTGGCGGCGGAAGAGCGCATCAAGCTCGGCCCCATCACCCGTGAGCGCGACCCGGCCGTCGAGGCCATCTGCGGCTCCTGGCCCTTGAAGATGGATAGCACCAAGGCGAAGGCGCTGGGCTGTCCCGAGGACGCGGACCTGGACAGCGTGATCCGGGGGTTCATCGAGGATTTCCTGAGGTAAGGAAACCACAGAGACGGTGAGGCGGTGAGAAGGGGGCAATCCCTTCTCCGTCATGGCCGGGCTTGACCCGGCCATCCATGTCTTTCTTGGGGGCGTTCGTGGATGCCCGGACTTGATCCGGGCATGACAATATTTTCCTTCTCACGGCCTCACCGCCTCAGTGGTTCAAAACAAAAGGCCCCGGATTTCTCCGGGGCCTTTTTTATTCGGTAAAGCGTCGGTGCGGGTTAGTGCACGTCGCTCCAGATCTTGCGCTTGAGGGCGAACAGCATGCCCGTCAGCACCAGCAGGAACAGCATCACCTTGATGCCCAGGCGCTTGCGTGCCTCGAGCTCCGGTTCCGCCGCCCAGGCCAGGAAGGTGGTCACGTCATGGGCCATCTGGGCCACCGTGGCCTTGGTGCCGTCAGAGAATTCGACGGCATCGGCGGCCAACGGGTTGGCCATGGCGATCACGCCGCCCGGGAAGTACTTGTTGTAGCTTCCGCCATCCGGCACTTCGACGCCCGCGGGGGCCTCGCCGTAGCCGGTGAGCAGCGCGTAGACGTAGTCGGCGCCGAGGGTGAAGCCGCCCGGGTGTTTCATGGACACCTTGATCACGCTATCGCCGCCCTGGGCGCGCGCCTTGGTGATCAGCGACAGGTCCGGCGGCGCCTTGCCGTTGTTGGCGGCGGCGGCGGCCTTGTCGTTGGCGAACGGCGACGGCAGCGGATCGGACGGCGTGCGCTTGCGGGTGAACATTTCCCCGTCGTCGTTGGGGCCGTCCTGGATTTCGTACTCGGCGGCAAGGGCCTTGGTCTGCGCTTCCGAGAACCCGATGTCCTGCAGATTGCGGAACTTGATCAGGTTCATGGAATGACAGGCCGAGCAGACTTCCTTGTACACCTTGTAGCCGCGCTGGGCCGACGCCCGGTCGTAGGTTCCGAACAGGCCCTTGAAGGTCCAGTCCTGAACCGCCGGCTTGGGGCCGGCACCGGCCGCCTGGGCCGGTCCGGAGGTCAGGGACAGCGCCATGACGGCACCGGCGGTGAGAACGGCCGCGAAGGCGGTCTTGATGGTTGGTTTCATCATTTTCCTTACTCCGCGGGCTGGGTGACCGAGGCGGAAATGCTTTCCGGCAGGGCCTTGGGCCGTTCGATGACGCCGAGGATGGGCAGGACCACCAGAAGGTGCGCGAAGTAGTAGATCGTCGAGATCTGGCCGAGCAGGACCCAGATGCCTTCCGGCGGGTGGGCGCCGACCATGCCGAGCACGACCCAGTCGAGCACGAAGATCCAGAAGAACCACTTGTAGATCGGCCGGAACCGGGCCGAACGCACCTTGGAGGTATCCAGCCAGGGCACGAAGGCCAGCAGGATGATCGAGCCGAACATGGCGATGACGCCCGCCAACTTCGCCGTCATCAGCCAGGACACCGGCCAATACAGGATGAAGTCGTTGGTGAAGGCGCGGAGGATCGCGTAGGACGGCAGGAAGTACCATTCGGGCACGATGTGCGGCGGCGTCGCCAGCGCGTTGGCCGGGATGTAGTTGTCCGCTTCGCCGAAGTAGTTGGGCGCGAAGAACACGAAGAAGCAGAAGATCAGCAGGAACACGCCCATCCCGAACAGGTCTTTGATGGTGAAGTAGGGATGGAAGGGAATGGTGTCCTGCGGGCCCTTCACGTCGACGCCGGTCGGGTTGTTGGACCCGAAGGTATGCAGCGCCCAGATGTGCACGATGACCAGGCCCAGGATCACGAAGGGCAGCAGGTAGTGCAGCGAGAAGAAGCGGTTCAGCGTGGGGTTATCGACCACGAAGCCGCCCCACAGCAGGGTCACGATGCTGTCGCCGACCACCGGAATGGCCGAGAACAGGTTGGTGATGACCGTGGCCCCCCAATAGGACATCTGGCCCCAGGGCAGAACGTAGCCCATGAACGCCGTCGCCATCATGGCGAGCAGGATCAGCACGCCGATGATCCACAAGAGTTCGCGCGGGAACTTGTAGGACCCGAAGTAGAGGCCGCGGAAGATGTGGATGTAGACGGCGATGAAGAAGAAGCTGGCGCCGTTCATGTGCAGATAGCGGATCAGCCAGCCGCCGTTGACGTCGCGCATGACGCGCTCGACCGACGTGAAGGCCAGGGTGGTGTGCGGCGTGTAATGCATGGCCAGCACGATGCCCGACACGATCATGATGATCAGCGCCAGACCGGCCAGGGAGCCGAAGTTCCACCAGTAGCTGAGGTTCTTCGGCGCCGGATAGCCGGAGCCCACGGAATGGTCGATGAAGCTGAAGATCGGCATGCGATGCTCGATCCACTTGACGACGCCGTTCTGCATGAATTTGCTTGTCGATTGTTGTTCGCTCATGACGTCCCCCGTTACCCGATCACGACCTGGGTGTCCGACGCGAACGTATAGTTCGGGACAAGCAGGTTTTGCGGCGCCGGGCCCTTGCGGATCCGGCCCGAGGTGTCGTAGTGCGAGCCGTGGCAGGGGCAGAACCAGCCGCCGAAGTCACCCTTCGGCTCGCCTTCCTTCTGTCCCAGCGGAATGCAGCCCAGGTGGGTGCACACGCCGACCATGATCAGCCAGTCGTCCTTTTGGACGCGGTCGGCGTCCTTGGCCGGGTCCGGCAGGGCCGCGGTGTCGTCTTTTTTCGCCTGTTCGATCTCGGCCGCGGTGCGGTTGCGGATGAACACCGGCTTGCCCTGCCAGACGACCGTGATGCTCTGACCGTCCTTGATGGGGTCCAGGTTCACTTCCGTGGTCGCCAGGGCCAGGGTATCGGCCGCCGGGTTGAGGCTGTTAACAAACGGCCACAGGGACAGCGCGGTACCCACCGCGCCGACAGTAGCCGTGGAAACCAGTAGGAAATCGCGGCGCGTCTGCGCGTCGATTTCGGCGGTTGGCGGGGTGCTCGCCGTGTCGCTCATAAGCACTTCCCCTTAAAAGGTGTTTTGATCTTGTGTTCGCCGCCCCGGCTTGATGGGTGTCAAACCCGGACGGCCCCCGAACTCACCGCCAAATCTAAGGGACCGGCGGAAAAGAGGCAACGGCGGGCTGTATATTACCCAACCGTCATGGAACGTGCGGACGCAGGACGTCCGCACGAACCGGCGAGACCTTATGGCCTGAGGGGCTTTCAGGCAAGCGCTAACTGTTGAGAATAGCTTGCAAACCGGGCCTTTCGGGGCCTTCATGGGGCCGTCATGCCCGCACCGGTCGAAATCGCCCTTTATGAACCCGATATCCCGCAGAACACGGGTGCCGTGATGCGCACGGCCGCCTGCCTGGGGACGGCGCTGCATATCATCGAACCCTGCGGTTTCGTGCTGTCGGACGCCCGCATGCGGCGGTCGGGCATGGATTATCTCGACCGCTTGGAAATGCACCGCCACGCCTCCTGGACCGCGTTCCGGGAAACCCTGGGGGGGCGGCGTCTGGTGCTGCTGACCACCGGGGCGGAAACCCGCCTGCCCGATTTCCGGTTTGAGGCCGGCGACATGTTGTTGTTCGGACGGGAAAGCGCCGGCGTGCCGGACGATATCCATGCCGCCGCCGATGCGCGGGTGCGGATTCCCCTGGCCCCCGGCACACGGTCCTTGAACCTGGCGGCCAGTGCGGCCATGGTTCTGGCGACGGCGCTGGGCCAGCTCGGCGCCTACCCCGGAGATCCAGACACCCCATGAACGACGCAACGACCCCCGCCGCCGATTATTCCGACGCCCATAAATCCCGCGCCAAGGCCTGGTTCGAGCGCCTGCGCGACGATTTCTGCACGGCGCTGGAAGACATCGAGGACGCGGTCACCGGCCCCAACGGCACCAGCGCTCGGCAGCCCGGCCGATTCGCGCGCAAATCCTGGGAACGCCCCGGCGATGTTGCCGGCAGCATGGGCGGCGGCGGCGTCATGGCCGTGATGCGGGGCGGGCGGGTGTTCGAAAAGGCGGGGGTCAACGTCTCCACCGTCATGGGCACGTTTTCCGAGGAGTTCCGCAAGCGCATCCCCGGGGCCGAGGACGACCCCCGGTTCTGGGCGTCCGGCATTTCCACCGTCATCCATCCCAATTCGCCGCTGGTGCCGGCGGCGCATATGAACACGCGCATGATCGTGACGACCCAGGGCTGGTTCGGCGGCGGCGGCGACCTGACGCCCGTGTTCCCCGACGCCGCCGATACGGACCGCTTCCACGGCGCCTTCAAGACGGCCTGCGACGCCCACGATCCGGCCTACTATCCCAAGTTCAAGGAATGGTGCGACCGCTACTTCTTCCTGCCGCACCGCAACGAGGCGCGCGGCGTCGGCGGTATTTTCTACGATCAGCACAACACGGGCGACTGGGACGCCGATTTCGCCTTCACCCAGGATGTCGGCCGCGCCTTCGCCCAGGTCTATCCGGACATCGTGCGCCGCCACATGAACAAGACCTGGACCACGGACGAGCGCGAGGCCCAGCGCGTGAAGCGCGGGCGCTACGTGGAATTCAACCTGCTGTACGACCGGGGCACGATCTTCGGCCTGCAGACCGGCGGCAACACGGAAGCCATCCTGATGAGCCTGCCGCCGGACGTGAGTTGGCCGTAGCCGATTAAGCTTTGAATGCGAATTACCGACAGCCCGGTTCTCTAAGTATCTAACAACGTTTCGTCATCAATATCGCTGAACGAGATATCGCCGTCCGTTTGATGTTGCCATTTAAGCATTTTAGCGACGCCATCAAGGTCAGGGAATGCAGACGCATGATGAATTCCTAAATGAAATAGTCTGTGTTTGATGTGATCCCTGGCCTCAACTTCAATAATCACCTTTGACAACGACGCGGGCATCCAAGGCTCGGTTGGATTTTCGTGTATCGTAAACAACCCTTGTTGGGCGGCAATTCTGGGCGAGAACAAGGACGGTGAATAAACGCGTACGCCAGGGACGGAAAATGGGTCGAGTTTCTTGATTGTTTTTGGACTTAACACGCTAGGTACATCAACTCGATATATTGCGGCTTCCCTCTCTTGAGAGAGGTCCTCAACAGCAAAATATGCAGCAATCAGCGGGCTCCGCGTCCAATCCAGCAGTCTTGTCGGAAGCCCATGATGCTGTGCCAACGCAAGCCATTCCCACGAGGTCTCAGGCGTACCAGTGTGTTGCAGGTGCGGTCGGGCCCACTGCCGGAAGTACTCCATCAGGCGAATTTCGTTTGGGTGGGTGTAGGTGCTTCCGAGGGTTCTTACCCCCGGGCGTCCGATTGTGGGAATTAATTGATAATTCGAAGACGGCACGCCTCTGAACATAGATAGGCGAGTATCAATAGTATCTAGCCAGGCTAAAAAGCCTCTCCAGTCCTTGATTCTCCAATCCGGATTTTCCGCCATCATTATTAATAGATGCGCCAGCGAATAAACGAGAAATCAACCATACCAGAAGCCCGACTAATTTTGATAATTGTTAAGGCGATGTAAGTCCATTCCACTGTCCTATCGGGACGCGTTACCGATTGTACATCCTCTCGGAGGCCCTATGCCGACCTTCTCTCTCGCCGCCCTCACGCCGATCCTGCTGCTCTGCGTGTCCAACATCTTCATGACCGTCGCCTGGTATGGGCATCTTAAATTCAAGCAGGAGGCGTTGTGGCTGGTGATCCTCATCAGTTGGGGCATCGCCTTCGTCGAATACTGTTTCGCCGTGCCGGCCAACCGCTACGGCCATGGCGGGCTGTATACGGCGGCGGAATTGAAGACCATCCAGGAGGTCATCAGCCTGACCGTGTTCGCGGTGTTTTCCGTGCTCTACCTGGGGGAAAGCTTTTCCTGGATGCATGCGGCGGGCTTCGCCTGCATCGCCTTCGGCGCGTTCCTGGTGTTTCAGGCGGGGTAAGGCCTTCCCAAACCAATGACGGCGGGAACCCGCTTTCTGGGATTCCCGCCGCCGTTTGGATCGTTCGAAACGAAGCGTTTCGTATATCGGTTTTTTAGGGCCGCCCGAACGGCCTTGTTCTGGTCCCGCGATCTCTGTGCCGCGGTGATCGTCCGGCTAAGTATGCCGGGGGATGGTTTACCGTTGGTTAACGGCCTGACCCGGAATTAACCGGTCTTGGTCGACGACATCTGGTCGGCGGTCTGGATGACCTTGGAGCTCAGCTCATAAGCCCGCATGGCCTTGACCATGTTGGCGATCTCTTCCACCGGGTTGACGTTCGAGGATTCCAGGAAGCCCTGCAGGATAGAACCGAACCCGGCCGTGCCGGGCGTGCCCACCAGGGGGGCGCCCGACGCCGCGGTTTCCTGGAACATGCTGTCGCCGATGGCGTACAGGCCGCCTTCGTTGGGGAAGCGGGCCAAGTTGATCTGACCCAGGTTCTGCGGCTGCGGCTGGCCTTCGAAGGAGGCGAAGACCTCGCCCGAGTTGTTGATCGTGACCTCGATGGCGCCCGGCGGGATGGCGATGCCGGCGCCGACCGTGAGGCCGTCATGGGTGACGATCTGGCCGTTCTGGTTCAACTGAAAGGCGCCGGCGCGGGTATAGGCGGTTTCGCCGTTGGCCAGGGTGACCGGCATGTAGCCGGAGCCCTGAATGGCCACGTCGAAGGGGTTGCCCGTCTGCGCCAGGTTGCCCTGTTCGACGACCCGATAGAAGGATGCCGTATGCACGCCCAGGCCGGCCTTGACGCCGCCCGGCACGATGCCGCTGGCGCGCGAATGCTTGGAATTGGGCCGCTTGTTGTCTTCATAGAGAAGATCGTTGAACGACGCCCGGCGGCGCTGATAGGCGGTGGTGTTCATGTTCGCCAGGTTGTTGGCGATCACGTCCACGCGCTCCTGCTGCGCCACCATTCCGGTGGCTGCGATATAAAGTGGATTCATTTTTCCCGTTCCTTGTACGTTCGCCGTCGCCGGGGTTGACCCCGATCCAGGTGCTGCTGGGGGTGTTTCAATCCCCGTGCCACAATCGGAATTATTTATTTTCAACGGGTTAAACAAATTTCCCTGAGCCCGAGACGGCAGAAACCGCCCGCAAAGGGGAAATTCTTGCCGGGTCGGGCGGCATTGCGGGCTCGCGGGGGGCGCCGATCGGGCTTGTCATCGCGCCCTGGGCACGTCACCTTCCGGTCAACCCTTTCCGGCGCCGTTGAGGTCCGGACGACCAACCAGAATCCCCAAGGAGGAGATACCCATGCGCGCCTATTGGTATGACCGCGCCGGCCCGGCGGCGGACGTCCTGCAGTTCGGCGACCTTCCCGACCCGGAACCGGGCCCCGGCGAGGTCCGCGTCCGCGTCGCCTATTCCGCCATCAACCCGACGGATGTGAAGCGCCGCGCCTCGGGCCGCGAACTGGCCCAGTTCTCGCCGATCATTCCCAACAATGACGGTTCCGGCGTCATCGATAAGGTCGGCGAAGGGGTCAACAACGCCCGCATCGGCCAGAAGGTCTGGATTTTCGGCGCCCAGCATGGCCGTCCCCAGGGCACGGCGGCGGAATACGTGGTCCTGCCGACGCGCCAGGCGGTGTCGCTCGCGGGCGACGTGTCCTTAAGCCAGGGTGCCTGCGCCGGCGTGCCGGTGGTGACGGCCTATCACGCCTTGTTCTGCGACGGCGACATCTCGCGCAAGACCGTGCTGGTGACCGGCGGCACGGGGCGCGTCGGCGCCTATGCGGTGCAGCTGGGCGTGTGGGGCGGGGCCCGGGTGATCGCGACCTGCGGGTCCGAGGCCCATTGCGCCGAGGCCCGGGAACTCGGCGCCGTCCACGCCCTGAACTACAAGGAACCGGGGCTGAAGGAGCGCATTCTCGAGGCCGCCGGCGGTCCCGTCGACCGCATCGTCGAGGTCGCCTTCGGGTCCAACACGGACCTGCTGCCGGATATCCTGAAGCCCAACGGCACCGTCGCGACCTATGCGTCGGATGCCGTGCCCGAACCGGTGATCCCCTTCAACAAGTGGATGGGCGGCAACGTCAACATCCGCATGTTCACGATCTATCAGCTCGACCGTCTGACTCAGGATGAGATTCTGCAGACGGTCAGTCCGCTGATGTCGCCGGACACCCTGGTCCACCGCATCGGCGAACGCTTCCAGTTCGAGGACATGGTCAAGGCCCATGAAGCGGTTGAGGCGGGCGACGTCCACGGTGTCGCCCAGGTCGTCGTGGCGAAGAATTTGGAGCATCAGTGATAAAAATGATCAACCATCAGCCGGCGACCGTGCACAAACCCTTTTCCACCTAGGTTCTCGCGACGGAGGTCCAGGGCGCCCGGCGCTGACGCCACACCCCAGGTCAGGCCGATTGACTCCGGTTCGGGGAGATCAACCCGCCGCGCCCTCGGTTTCGATGGCGATTTCGCGCCCGCAGTGCTTGCAGTGTAGGGCGTCCGGCTCGTGCAGCATAAGACCGCAGCCCTGGCATTTCTGGCGCACCTTGGGCGGGCGGAACACGGATTGCAGCAGCCGCAGGAACAGGCCGAGGCCGAAGATCAGGATGGCGATGGACAGCCAGCGCCCGCTTTCGCCGATCAGCACGATGTCGCCGAAACCCGTCGTGGTCAGCGCCGTGACGGTGAAGTAGATGGCGTCCGTATAGGTCTCGATATCCGGATTGCGGCCGGCCTGCGCCGCGTGGACGAAGGCCGAAACGATGAACACGAAGACCACCAGGTTGAGGCCGCGGTGGATGACGTCTTCGTTGCGGCGGAAGAAGCTGCTGTCCTTGCGCAATTCCTCCAGCACCCGATAGGAGCGCAGGACCCGAAGGGCGCGCAACACCCGCAGGAAGGCGAAGTTGCCGAAAAACACGGGGGCCGCCAGACTGAGGATCACCGCCATGTCGGCCCATTGAAAGGGGCCCAACAGGAACCTGACCCGGTTGTCGGCGATCAGCCCGCGGGCCAGGAGGTCGAGCAGCACGACGCCGGCCAGGGCCAGATCGAGCGCATGGAACCCGTCCGGCAGGCTGACGAAGCCCGACACGATGTAAGAGGCGATGATGACCAGATCGAAGGTGAGCAGGCCCAGGCGGAACCGCAGGGCGGCCTTGCTGCGACCGGTGTAAAGGGCCGCGACCCGCTTGCGCAGGATCTCCCAGCCCGTTTCCTTCGCCGATCCCGCCATCGATCCCGCACCCGTTGCCCGCGCCCGCGTCGGGCGCGGGCATGTCGGTTCTTCATATCACCGGCCGGCCCGCCGCGGCAAACGCGGCACGGCGGTCAGGAGCCGTTGCGCCGATAGTGTTCGAGAAGCTGATCCGGCGGCAGCGGGCGTGCGAAATGGTAGCCCTGTCCGATCTCGCACCCCATCCCGGCCAAAAGGTCGGCGGTCTCCTTGTCCTCGATGCCTTCCCCGACGGTGGCGATGCCCAGCGACCGGCAGAGTTCGATGGTCGACTTTACCAGCAGCACATCGACCGGGTTTCCCAGGAGACTCCGGATGAACAATTGGTCGATCTTCAGGGTCGTCGCGGGGATTTCCCGCAGGTAGTAGAGCGACGACATGCCAGTTCCGTAATCGTCGATGGACAGGTTGATGCCCGCGTCGCGAATGCGGGTCAGGTTCTGGTGGACGGTGGGGTTATCCTGAAACGCGGCGCTTTCCGTGACTTCCAGGTCAATGGTTTCGCAGCCGATGCCCGCGTCGTCGATGATCCGTGTCACATGGTCGACAAAGCCGGCATGCACAAGATCGTGGGCGGAGACGTTGACGGATACGGTAAGCCGGGCGCCCTCCCGATCCCATTCCGCCGCCTGCCCGACCGCCGCCTTGAGCACGGCGATCGTCAGTTCGTGGATCAGGCCGGATTGCTCGACGACGGGGATGAAGGTTGACGGCGGGATGTCGCCCCGCTCGGGATGGCGCCACCTGACCAGGGCCTCGCAACCGACAACGCGGCCGCTTTTGAGATCGACCTTGGGCTGATACGCAAGGTAAAGCTGGTCCGTTTCCAGGGCCGTGTTGAAATCGGAAAGCAGGCGGATCTGATCCTGCTGGCTCTCGTCCTTATCGGGTTCGTAAACATGCAGGGTCTCACGGGCCAGCTCGCCCTGGTCGGCGGCGAGGACGGCCCGACGGATGGCGCCCCCCGGATCGCAATCCCCCGAATAGCAAAGGCATTTTCCCAAGGTGGCGCGCGGCAGCAATCGAAGGCCGCCGGCGTCGATGGGGTAGTTCAACACGGCCTCCGCCCGTTCCTCCAGGGTGGCGGCATCGTCGAAGGGGACGATGATGCCGAAACGTCCTTCGTAGACCCGGAACAAAAGGGACGTGTCGGGAATGATCTCCTTGAGCCGTTCGGCCATTCCCTTGACGAGAGCCTCGCCGACCTCGGTGCCGAAGGCGGTGATCGTTCGGCGGTACATGTGCACGCTGACGGCGTAAACGGCGGTGCTGCCGCCGGCAACGGTGAGGGTGTTCAGAACTCGGCTCATGTATTGGTGGTTGGGCAGGCCCGTCAGTTCGTCCTTGTAGCCATGCTCCAAGGATTTGACGGTCATCCGCCGCAGGATGCTGAGAACGGTGCCGGCGGCCGCGCCGAAGGCGGCGAAGGCGGCAAGCCGGAACGTCCAGCCCGTGGTGTCGAAGCGCAGCCATTCCTCGGAAATCAGGGGGATCGCGGGGTCGTGGGCGACGAGCGGGCCGACCAGCAACCCCGCCGCCGCGCCGGCGATCAAGCCGCCCCATCCCCCGAAGATCAGCGCCGCGATGGCGATGGGAAGGTACGCCAGGTGGACATAGACATAGATTGCCGTCTGCCAGACCAGCAGCCACACCCCGGCCAGCATCGCGGCGCAGACGCCCAGCACGATGAGCTTTTCGGCGGCGTGGGGAGCGACGAAGAGCTCCAGCAGGCGGTTGCCGTAAAGCATGCGCCGAAGGTCGATTGCCTCGGCCCGCAAGGCCGACACTCCTGCGATTGCAGTGACGATGGGAATTCTCCGGCGTGGGTGGGATGTCTGACTCAGGAAATCATATTATCATGCTCAATAATTGTACCATTTATGCGTTTTTCAATCAATGAACCATCCTTTGAATGGGTTTGCATCGATTGCAGGCCCGTCACGGCACGTCGACGACCACGACCTCGGCGTCGGTGTCGGCGCGGATGGTGATGGTGTCCACGTCCGTGACCGCCGTGCCCGAGCGTTCGGGGGCTTTGACGCCGTTGATCGTGACGTCGCCCACGGCGGGCACGATGTAGGCGCTGCGCCCCGGGGCCAGGGTCAGGGTGGTTTCCTCGCCGGCCTTGAGCGTGCCGCCGAGCACGGCGGCGTCCTGATGGATCATCAGGGCGTCCGTATCCTTGTCCGCCGCGCGGCCCGAGGCCAGAATTTCCAACCTGCCGCCCCGGCTTTCCTTGGGGAACTTGCGGGCGTCCCAGCGCGGCGCGATGCCGGTTTCCCTGGGCTCGATCCAGATCTGGAACAGGGTCGTCGGCTCGTCCTCGCGGTTGTGCTCGGCATGGCGGATGCCGGTGCCCGCCGACATCACCTGGACGTCGCCCGCTTCCGTACGGCCGGTGTTGCCCAGGTTGTCCTGATGGGTGATGGCACCCTTCCGCACATAGGTGATGATTTCCATGTCGCGGTGGCCGTGCGGGTCGAACCCGCGGCCCGGCTGGACCGTGTCGTCGTTCCATACCAGCAGCGGGCCCAGGCCCGTGCGCTCGGGGTCGTAGTAGTTGGCGAAGGAAAAGTGATAGCGCGCGTTCAGCCAGTCGTTGGCGAAAGCGCCGAGATGTTCAAGCGGTGTCGTGGTGATCATGGGAACGATCCTTTCAGGCAGGCGGCGGGTCACGGCGCGGAGGATTTGGCGCAAACGGCGGCCAGCCGCGCATCCAGATCGTCCATGCCCGCCAGGTTGAGGTTGAAGGTGGTTTCAAGCGTGTCACGAAGAGCCGCGGGCGTGTCCAGACGGTGGTGTTCGGACGGCCCGGCCGTGTGATGAATGCTCAGGTCCGTATCGCGCAGTGCATAGCGTCTTCCCGAATCCGTCCGGGCGCAGATCAGCGTCGCGACAAACGGGGAGTTCGGGTGCGTCGCGACATACCAGTTGCTGACCTCATAGTCGGTGCCGGCCTGTTCGACCTGATCGAAGACATAAAGCGGATGCCACAAGTCCCCGATCTGGGATTCCAGGCGGTGGCTGTCCTCGGTCGGCACCAGGCGGAAGGGACCATGGGGCGTTTCCTGTGCCGAGGTGGCGGCCAGACGCATCGGCGCGGTCATGGTCATGCCGCCGAAACCCACGTCGGCGATATAGGCATCGCCATCCAGGTCGATCCGCAGGACCATGTGGCTGCGGGGCGGGGTCGGGCCTGGGGGGATGTTCCACAGAACCCGGGCGCTCAGGCCCGAAACGCGGAACCCGATGGCGTCGAGCGCGTGACGCAACAGCAGGTTCTGCTCAAAGCAGTAGCCGCCGCGCCCCGCGGTCACCAACTTTCGCTGCACATCTGAGAGGGCCAGACTGGGAACGCGGCCGGTCAGGGAATCCAGATTCTCGAAGGTGATCGCCGCGGGGTGGCGGACCTGAATCTCCTTCAGCGTATCCAGGGTCGGCGAGACCGTGCCGGCAAAGCCGATCCGTTGCAGATAGGCGTCGAGGTCGAATGAATTGGTGGGCGTCATGACGCTTGTCCCATTTCCGTGCGTTCGGACAGGTGTCCCCGCTGGTGGGGCACGGTCAGGGCCATTTCCGGGCCGGCGGGGATGATCCCCGTTGGGTTGATGGTCTTGTGGCTGCCGTAGTAGTGGGCCTTGATCGCCGTCATATCGACGGTCCCCCTGACGCCCGGCCATTGGTAAAGTTCGCGCAGGAAGCCGGACAGGTTGGGGTAGTCGGCGATGCGGCGGATGTTGCACTTGAAGTGGCCGACATAGACCGGATCGAACCGCAGCAGGGTGGTGAACAGCCGCCAGTCGGCTTCCGTGATGCGATCGCCGGTGAGGTAGCGGCTTTCGCCGAGCAGGTCCTCGAGCCAATCCAGGCTATGGAACAGCTCCGTGACGGCTTCGCCGTAAGCCTCTTGCGTGGTTGCGAAGCCCGCCCGATACACGCCGTTGTTCACCGTCCGGTAGATGCGGTCGTTGATCAGGCCGATCTCATGCCGCAGGTCGCAGGGATAGTAGTTTCCCCGCTTGGCGCCGATGTCGTCGAAAGCCGAATTGAACATGCGGATGATCTCGGCGGATTCGTTGCTGACGATCGTCTCTGTCCGCTTGTCCCACAGCACGGGCACGGTGACCCGGCCCGTATAGTCCGGCTTGGCGGCGGCATAGACCTGATGCAGGAAGCGCGCACCCAGGACCGGATCGGCGCCGGGGGCGATTTCCCAGCCGTTTTCCAGCATCAGGGGCTCGGCCACGGTCAGCGAAATCATGTCCTCCAGGCCCTTCAGGGTGCGGAAGATCAGGGTCCGGTGGGCCCAGGGGCAGGCGGCCGCGACGTAGAGGTGATATCGCCCGGCCTCTGCCTTGAAGCCGCCCTGTCCGGTCGGCCCGGGGCTGCCGTCCGGGGTGACCCAGTTGCGGAACGCCGCGTCTTCGCGTTGGAAGCGGCCGCCGGTCGCCTTGGTGTCGTACCATTGGTCGCGCCATTCGCCGTTCACGAGAAGTCCCATGATTTCTCTCCTGTTCCTGCGTCCGCCGGGGTCAGGCGGCCTGGGCGACCTGGGCGATCTCGGCCTGGGCGGCCTTGATGCCGTCGTCGCCCTTGGCCGTGCCTTCGGCATAAATAAACGAGATGTTCTCGAGCCCGATGAAGTTCAAGGCGCGGCGCAGGTAGGGCTCCAGGTGGTCCAGGTGATTGAACGGCGTGCCCGGGCCGTAGACCCCGCCGCGCGTGGTCACGACATAGACCGGGCGGTCCGTGACCAGGCCCTTGGGGCCCTGGCCCGTCGGCTCGAAGGTGCGGCCGATGCGGGCGACATGATCGACCCAGGCCTTCAGCGACGACGCGATGCCGAAGTTGTGCATGGGGGCGGCGATGACGATGGTGTCGGCGGCGAACAGTTCGCCGATCAGTTCATCGGACAGGGCCAATTTTTGCGTCTGTTCGGCCGTGCGGTCGGCTTCCGGCGTATAGAACGCGCCGATGGTCGCCTGATCCAGGTGCGGCGGCGGGTTGGCGCCCAGGTCGCGGAGGACGACGCGGGCATCACCGGCCAGGCTGTCGGCCAAATTCTGCGCCAGGGCGCGGGAATTGGAGCCTTCGAGGTTGGGGCTGGAACTGATGAGGAGAACGGTCATGATCGGGTCCTTTCAACGGTCTGAGGAGGCCGGCGGGGCGGAGATTTCCGGGAGCCGGGCTGTTGAGAAGAACCCTACTCTTGGGCATATTTGTAGACAATTGGTCTAAATGGAATATAATTGTTTCTGTAAATAAACAATTAGAGGCACATGGATCACCTCACGGGCATGGCCGTTTTCGCCAAGGTGGTGGAAACCGGGACCTTCACGGGCGCGGCGCAGGCCATGGGCCTGTCCAAGGGCGCCGTCAGCAAGCAGATCGCCAAGCTGGAGGACCGCCTGGGCGCCCGGCTGCTCAACCGCACGACCCGGCGCTCCAGCCTGACCGAGGTCGGGGCGGCGTTCTACGAGCGCTGCCGGCGCATCGTCGCCGAGGCGGAGGAGGCGGAACTGGCCGTCACCCGCCTGCATGCGGAACCCCGGGGCACCCTGCGCGTCAACCTGCCCATGTCCTTCGGCATGATCCACATGGCCGACGCCCTGCCGGACTTCATGTCGGCCTATCCGGAAATCAGCCTCGACGTGACCCTCGACGACCGCGTCGTCAACGTGGTCGACGAAGGCTACGACGTGGTCATCCGCATCACCGAACTGCCGGATTCATCCCTGATCGCCCGGCGCATCGCGCCCTTCCGCATCGCCACCTGCGCGTCCCCCGCCTATTGGGACGCCCACGGACGGCCCAGGCATCCGGACGACCTGCGGGGCCACGCCTGCCTGCTTTACAGCTATCTGTCCAACCTCAACGAATGGCGCTACCGGGGGCCGGACGGCCCGTTCGCGGTGCGCGTCGACGGCCCCATGCGCGGCAACAATGGCGACCTGCTGCGCGCCGCCGCCGTGGCCGGGTTGGGGGTCGTCCGCTCGCCGACCTTCATCGTCGGCTGCCATCTGGTGGAAGGGCGGCTGGAACAGGTGCTGAGCGAGTATGAGGACGACGACCGCGGCATCTACGCCGTCTATCCCCACAACCGGCATCTGTCGGCCAAGGTCCGCGCCTTCGTCGATTTCATGGCCAAACGCTTCGCCGACCCGCAATGGGTCTGCATGAACGTCACCTGATCCCGGGCCGTCAGTGCGCCGGGCCGCTGGGGGCGGGCAGGCCTTCCAGCTCCACGTTGACGCAGGCGACCTTGCCGCTGGCCACGGCGCGGTCGAGCGCCGCGTCGAGGTCCGCCGGGTCGGTCACGTATTCGCCGTACCCGCCGAGCCCGGCCACGGCCAGGTCATAACGCGCCCCCGACAGCTCGCAGCCGATCAGGCGGTTGGAGCCGTACTCGCGCAGCTGAATCTGGTGTTCCGCGTTCCAGCGGTGGTCGTTGCCGATGACCACCACATAGGGGGTGCCGGCGCGGGCCGCCGTCTCGAACTCGGCGAAATGGAAGCCCACGGTGCCGTCGCCCATCAGCGCGAACACGGTGGCGTCCGGCCGCGCCTTCTTGGCCCCCAGGCCATAGCCCAGGCAGCCGCCGATGACGCCGGAAATGCCGTTGATGATGCGCTTGTCGGCCCGCGTCGCAGCCTGGGCCCATTGCCCGAATTCGCCGCCGTCGATGATCAGCACGGCGTCCTTGGCCTTGTCGATCTGGCGCTGCACGGCGGCGCAGACCTGAGCCGGGGAGATGCCGCCGTTGGCCCCGGCGGCGCCCGGTGCGAAGCTGCGCTGGGCGACCAGATCCGCCGCCTTGGCGCGCCAGGCCTGATGGGCCGTGCCGCCCGCACCCTGGGCGATCAGGGCTTCGGCCGCATCGCGGGGGTCGGCGGCCAGGGCCGTCGTGATGCGGTCTTCCAGGTTGCGATGGGCGCGGTCGCGCTCGTCCGCGTCGGCGTTGACGCAGATCCATTTGCATTCGGCGCCGAAGATGTTGGTGCCCCCGAAGCCCAGGGTGAAGTCCACCCGCTTGCCCAGGGTGACGACCAGGTCGGCCTCGGCCAGCACGCCCGCGATGCTGCCGAGGGACGGATCCTTCAGGCCGCGCGGGCTTTCCATGACGACGGCGGGGGCGTCCAGGGCATCCGCCAGCCTGTCCATGACGCCCGGGCTGCGCGCCGTGTTCAAAACCGGCCCGCAGAGGATGATGGGATGCCTGGCCGCGGCCACGGCGTCGGCCACGCGCTTGGCGTCCTGGGGCGACAAGGCCATGGCCTCGCGCGCGAAGGCGCCGGCCGGGGGCACGGCGCCGCCCGTGGCGTCGGCCTCGACCACGTCGAAGGCGAGCGACATGTGGACCGGCCCAGGCCGCCCGGACGTGGCGGCGCGGATTGCCCGCGCGGCGGCGGCGCCCAGGTCGGCGGCCCGCACGGGGCGGATCGACAGCTTGGTAAGGGGGGCCGTCATCGGCACCTGGCGCATTTCCTGGAACGCCCCCCGGCCGTCCTGGCCGACCGGGGAATCGCCGGTCAGCAGCAGCACCGGCGTGTCCGATTCCCAGGCCGTGTACAGCCCGCCCATGGCGTTCGCGGCTCCCCCGCCCGCCGTCACCATGGCGACGCCGATGCCGCCGGTCAGCTGGGCATAGGCTTCGGCCATGAACACGGCGGCGGCTTCGTGGCGGGTATGGATGATTTCGATCCCCGCGTCGAAACAGGCGTCGTAGACCGGCATGATCTGATTGCCGGACAGTGAGAAAATGCGTGTCACGCCGGCGGCCGCCAGCGACTTAACGAGAAGGTCTGCGCCTCGCACGATCGATCCCCTTGAGTGTTATTGCCATGCCGTGGCGAGAAGCCGCCCGCACAGCGGTTGTAGCATCTATGGAAATTTCTGGAACCCCGCCGCTTGGGGGTGGGAACCTACACCGGCACTTCGCCTTCCAGGATCACCCGGTGCATGATGCGGCCCTCGGACGCGTCATAGTCCCGATGCGCGATATGCAGCGTCGCCCGGTTGTCCCACAGCACGAGGTCGCCCGGCTGCCAGGTGTGACGGTAGGTGACGTCGGGGGTGATGGCGCGCGCCAAAAGGTCCTGGATGAACGTGCGGCTTTCCGCCGGTTCCATGCCGTCGATGCGTTCCGTCTTGCCGGGATGGACATAGATCGCCTTTTTCCCCGTTTCCGGATGGGTGCGGATCAGGGGATGGCGCTGCGGCGCCTTGGTGAGGGCTTGGCGCGCGTCGTCGCCGACGTTGCCCGTGTCCTGTTCGATCACGTTGACGGTGACCAGGGGGTTGAGCTTGTCCTGTTCCGCGGGCGGCAGGGCGGCATAGGCGGCCTGCATGTCCGCGAAGCTGGTGTCGCCGCCCTTGGACGGCAGCTTGACCGCGTACAGCATGGTGATCTTGGGCGGGCGGGCGTGGTTGGTGTGATCCGTGTGCCAGTTGCGCGATCCCGTGGGGATGGCCTTGCCTTCGGTGTCCTTGTCGGACTGGCGGCTGTCCAGCACGGCGATTTCCGGATGTTCGGGCATCAGGATCTTGGTCAGATGCTGCGGCATCAGGTCGCCGAACAGGCGGGCGGCGTCCAGGAACTGCTCGGGGGTGAGATTCTGGCCGCGCACGACCATGACCAGACGCTCGCTCAGCGCCTGCTGCAGGGCGGCGACGTCTTCCGCCGCCACGGCGCCGGCAAGATCGACACCGGCCGCCTCGACCCCGAAGGTCGAGGACAGAGGATTAAGAGATACAGACATGGGCGTTTCCTCCGGCACCGTCCGACTATTCCCGCCGGTTCGGACCAAATGCGCCCCCCTTGCCCGTATCATACGCACGGCGCGGATTGCCGCGCAACATCGCCGCGACCCGCACCGGAGCCTGCTGCATTCGGCCCACCGATGGCCCCGCGAGCACGCCGGCATACTCCTATCGGTCACAATCTATAATTGTTGAACTTGATATCCTGAACCCCTACAGTAAATCTCAATAATCTAATATAAAAACGCTTGGTAACGCAGCGGTCGATTGTTCGGAGGGTCGTATCATGGCGAAGGGGCGTCAGGCGCGCCGTAACCGCAAGCGCGCCGTTCTCATCGGGGTCAATGATTACCGGTCGGCGGGTGACCTGCGCGGCTGCGTGAACGACGTTCTCAACATGCGACAGATGCTCATGCGGTACTTCGACTTCGCGGTCGAGGACATCAGCATCGTTACCGATGCCAGCGTCACGAAAAAGCGGGTGACGGATCGGATAAAGTGGCTGACGACAGGTGGTGCGCCGGGCGATCAACTGGTCCTGCATTTCTCTGGACATGGCTCGACGATCCGCGATTTCGATGGCGACGAAAGCCGGGAATTGCGGCCCGGTCTGCGAAATTACGCGGATGAATTGATCTGCCTTCATGGCATGGATTGGCGCGATCCGGAGACCTATATCGTCGACGACGAAATTAATCAGCATTTGAAAAAGGTACCGCACGGGGCGGAAATGACGGTCATCCTAGATTGCTGTCATTCGGGCACGGGAACCCGCGCTTTGGTGCCGCCGCCGGACCTGGCCCCGCCCGGCGGCCGGCCCTTCGCGTCCCGAGGCGGCTGGGACTACGGCGATGGCAGCGGCGGCGGTTGGGATTACGGCGGCGTGAGTTTCGCAGGCTATCGCGGGGATTGGGCCTGGCCGGGTGGTCCAGGGGGAACGACGCCGCAGGTCGCGCGCTATCTCCCGCCCCCGCCGGATATTGCCTGCCGGATCGACGAAACCAATCCCGTGCCGCGCAAGAAGATCGCGCGCGATGCGGTCAACGGGAAAATGAACCATGTCCTTCTGGCCGGATGCCGGGAAGACCAGACCTCCGCCGACGCCTTTATCGGCGGCGCGTTCAATGGCGCGTTCACCTACTACCTTTGCCGCGCCGTGCGCGAAGCCGGCGGGCAGATCGAAATGGACCGGCTGATCTCGCGGGTTCGTCATGATCTGTCCGCCAACGGATTCGAGCAGGTCGCCCAATTCGAAGGAGACAACCTCTCGACGCCCTTCCTGGGGTAAGGGCGCGGCCGGCAAGCAGGATGCGGAAGGCCAGGTTCCGCAGGGTCGAAATGTAGACGGAGAAGCAACGATGGGGTTGGGGACGAGGATGCTTGGCAGCGTGACGCATGTGGCGATGGTGGTTGGGGCGCTGACCGCGTTGGCCGCCGTGACGGGTTGCGCTGGATATGACTTTGGCGGGCTTCTGCCCGGCGACGTAACGGCACCGGCAAAGACGCAGGAACAGCGGCTCCAGCAGGCGATCCAGGACATCGACGCGGCCCGGTTCCAGGATCAGGCGCAGCGAGCGGCGGCGGCCGGTCAGCCGGTTCCGAAACAGAGCCCGCTGGCGCAGATGGACCCAGGCGTCTGCGACCCGCTGCGGAACGCCATCACGCCCCGCGTCCACTCCATCGGGCTTTCCAAAATTCTCACCTTCAAGAAGGTGGCGGACAGTGACGACCCCAACGGCATCGGCCTGGAAATTCCCGTCGAAGGCCGGGACCTGATCTATCCCGGATGCCTGCAGGTCGCCGTCAAGGTGACGGGGACCATCAACGCCGAGATGGGAAAGGACGAGAAGCTGCACAAGGGGCCCACCGGTTCGGGCGCGATGACGATCAGTCTCAGCAATCGCTATCTGAAAAAACTGAATACGGGCGATCACATCGACGTCTTTGTTTTCGTCAATGCGCTGCCGAAAATGGAACCGAACTCAAACTGCCGCCTTGTCACCTACGCGCACCGGCGGTTCACGCTCTATACCGTCGATGATTTCCGCGACCTCGTGCAGAAAGTGCGGGTGCCGGCCAACGACATCCAGGCCTTTCCGTTGCCAGAGAAAGAGGCGGAAATCCTGTTTGGCCCCATCGTCTCCGAGAACTTCTTCGCCGTCCGCCTGTCGGTGCGGAACGCGACCGACGCAGACAAGCTGATCAGCACCGGGATGATCACCGCAAGCGGCCGAATTCTGGTCGAGCCGAAGGCCCGCAAAGGATGCGAAAACAAGGTGGCACCGCCCTTCACGCTGCCGGTCGAAATCGTCCCGCAGAGCCTGGAGCAGGTCTATACGATGGTCGACGACGAAGAGGTCACGCAGGGCCGGAGCTACTTTTTTCGCGGCCTGGAGTTCGCCGGCGCCCTCGCCACGGCGATCGTCGGCGCCTACCCGGGGCCACGGGACGTGTTGACCGGCGTGGGCCTGTTCACCGGTGTGGCCGTCCCCGAACTGCGACGGGCCTGGCCGGACCGCTGGCCCGGGTACGAGCGCAATATCGTCGCCTATTCGATGCCGGACCTGTTCAAGGTGCCGAAGGGATCGGTGGCGGGGCACAAGTACGTGTTCTTCTCCAAGAACAAGCTGGAGGCCGTGATCTCCGATCAGCAGTACTTCGGCAGTTTCGGCGACAACGGTCAGCCGGAGCAGCCGGATGTCGCCGTCGCCCAAGTCAGATTCGACTCCTTGGATATCCCCTATGAGAACGTCTTTACCGTCGAGGCCTCGACCATACAGCGCCAAGTCGCCGACCTTCGCGCCGATCTGCCCAAGGTCACGGAACGGGTCGACCGCTTGCGGGCATGGGGGCAGGCGGCGTCCATGCTGTCGGGGGCCCTTGCCTTCCAGGACTATCAACAGCTACTGACCGACTTCACCCAAAGCCCCATCGACAGGCTCAAGATCGCGGCGCCGCCCGCCGCCTTTACGGGACCGCGCGATGCGGCCGTCGCGGCATTGTCGACGCTGGACTCTGCGCTCAAGGGGCTCGAAGACGCGGCGGCGCAACAGCAGGCCGCCGTGACCGCCCCCAACGCCGTGATCACGGCCGGGTTCCCCAACGTGGCGTCCAACGTGACCACGCCCCTCGCCACCTTGAGCAGCGCAGGTGGCGCCATGCCCGCCGCGTTGACCGATCTGGCGGCAGTCTACAATGACATGGCCCATATCTACGTATCCGACGCCAATACCGTGGAGCGCTTCGCCAAGGGCCTGGACGACCAGGGTAAGGAGCTTGCCGTTTCCCTTCAAGAGCTGCAGACCATCGCCGCCGGCGCGACGGATCCGGCGCCCGTGACGAAGCTGCTGTCCGAACTGGCGCCGAAGCTCAAGGCCGCCCGCGAAATCGTCGCGGAGGCCATGTCCGCGCTGCAATCCACCAGGGTGTCGGCCCAGGTTCTGGCCGATCAGGTCAAGATCCTGCAGTCAGTCGCCCAGGGCCTTGCGAAGAGCAAGATCGACGTCGCCCTGATCAACGACAGCGGCCACGGCCTGTCGGCCCTGCAGGACTTCGATCGTGAGCTGCGCAACATTTTCCGCGACATCACCGCAGGCCGCGACGTTTCAGGGCAGCGGGAAAAGGTGAACAATATTCGCACCGAGATCGAAACGGCGCGGCGCAAGATCGATTTCTATGATACGGCGGCGGACGTGTTCCGCCGGGGCGATGACGGGGTGCTGATCAAGAAGCTGAAAAAGCTGGGTGGGGTGCTGCCGAACGACCGGAAGGGTTGGAGCGAGGCTATTTCCGATCTCAATACGACCGCCATCGAACCTCTGAGGAGCCAGCACGACGGGTTGTCGATCATTCCGGAACTGACCGAACAGGTGGCGTCACAGGGAAGCTAGCGCCCTTCGCGCCACCAGGCGGCCATCAGGGTGCCGAGCGCCAGCACGGCGAGCAGCAGCCCGGACAGCAGAGGAATGTCCTTCAGCCCCGTCACCACATAGGCCTTGTGGTCGACCAGGCCGACCCAGCCGCGCCCGGCCAGGTCGCGGCCCGGATCGACGCGGCGCACGTCGGGCACGCCGTCCGTGAGCCAGCGCACGGAGCCGCCGGTGATGTCCGTGACCGGTGTCATGACCGCGTCCGTGGCGCGCAGGTCCGACAGTTCCAGCGGGTTCAATTCGCCCGATGCGACCAGGGCCTGGTGTTCGCCGTCGCTCAGGCGGTACAGCCCGATTTCCGCCGCCGCCAGCTCGCCCCGCCACAGGCCGGGTTGGGCGTTCCTCAATTCCAGTTCCTGAACCTCACCCGAAGGGGCGGTGACCGTGACCTTGGCGACGGCGTCCTTCAGGCTGCGCCGCTCCACGGTCAGCTTGCCGGCGCGCACGCGGGCGTGCAGGGCTTCTTCCTCCAGGTCCGGTTCGCGCATCAGCCAATGGGCCAGCCGGCGCAGCAGTTCGCCCTGCGGCCCGCCGCCGTCGTAGCCCCGCGCCCACAGCCAGATGTGGTCGGACATGACCTGCGCCACGCGGCCCTTGCCGACGCGGTCGAGCAGCAGGATCGGTTTTTCTTGCAGGCCGGTCATCAGCGACACGCCCGCCGAGGCGTCGCCCGGGATCTGGCGGAACCAGCGGCCCCAGGCGGGGTCGGCCTTGGGATCGGCGCCCGGCGGCATGAGGGCCGCCGTCACCGGATGGCGCAGGCCCGTGTCGGAAACCCGGGGGCGGAACCCGGATTCCAGTACATCGCCGGTGGGGGCGGCCGGCAGGATTTCGCGCAGCGGCGTGTGATAGAGGCTGGCCCGGCTCGCGAATTCCGGCCCCACGGCCATCAGCAGGGCGCCGCCCTGGCGCACCCGTTCGGCGATATTAGCCAGGTGCTGGGGCTGCAGCACGCCGCGCTTGAGATAGCGGTCGAACACGATCAGGTCGAACTCGTCGAGGCGCTCCACGAACAACTCGTGGGTCGGGAAGGCGATCAGCGCCAGTTCGTTCAAGGGCGTGAAATCGTCCTTGTCGGGCGGGCGCAGGATGGTGAAATGGACCAGATCGACGGAGGGATCGGATTTCAGCAGATTGCGCCAAGTGCGTTCCGCCGCGTGTGGCTGGCCCGAAATCAGCAGCACGCGCAGGCGGTCGCGCACCCCGTTGACGGAGACCAGCGCCCGGTTGTTGACCGTCGACAATTCGCCTTCGGCCGGTTCCACGGACATTTCGGCCAGCGACGCCCCCGCGTGCTCCAGCTTGAAGGTGAAGGTCTGGTCCTCGCCTACGGGGACCAGGGCGGTCGTGCCCTCGGCGCCGTCGATCTTGAATTCGACCCGGGCCGACGGGCGGGCCGTGGTGCCGTCCGACTTGGCGTGCTTGTCCTCGATCCGGTAAGTCAGGGTGACTTCCTTGCCGACGATGCCGTAGCCGGGCGCGTTCTTGATCACCAGGCGCCGGTCGATCTCGTCGCGCTGGCCGGTCAGCAGCACGTGCAGCGGTCCGCGCACGCCGGGCACCTTGCCCTCGGCCATGTCCTCGGGCAGGTCATGGACCTGGCCGTCGGTGATGATGACGGCGCCGGCGAAACGGTTCGGCGAGATGTCCGCCGATGCCGTGGCCAGGGCTTCCATCAGGCGGGTTCCCGGGCGGTCCTCGGTCGCGGAATCGGTGATTTCGACGATGCGGTATTCCAGGTTCTCCTGCCGGTCCATGGCGGCGACCAGGGCTTCCTCGGCGTCGGACATCTGCTTGCGCCGGTCGCCGGTCTTCTGGCTCGACGTGCGGTCGATGACGATCAGCGCCTCGTCGGGCTGCGCCTCGCGCTTTTCGTTGACGATGCGGGGATCGGCGAGCGCCAGCAGCATCACGCAGAGGAACAGGAAGCGGAACAGCGACCCCGCCGCCCGCCGGTACAGCCCGACGGCCAGCAGCGCCAGCCCGGCAATGCCCAACAGGATCAGCACGGCCACGGGCACCAGGGGCGAAAACTGCACGGCGGCGGCGGACATCATTGGCCGAGCCTCCGGATGATCGCCGGCAGGTGCACCTGATCGGCCTTGTAATTGCCGGTCAGCACGTACATCACCAGATTGATGCCGAAGCGGAACGCCAGTTCACGCTGCCGCTCGCCGCCCGGCACGGCGGGGTAAAGCGCCTGCTGCGTGTCTTCGTCCAAGGCCCAGGCGGCGGCCCAGTCGTTACCCCCGGCCAACACCGGCGACACCCCGTCGTTGATGCGTGCCCCCGCCCGCTCGACCCAAAGGGCGCTTCCGGTCCAGCGTCCGGGAAAATCCTGCAACAAATAGAACGACCGGGTCAGCACATGGTTGGCCGGGGCGACCACCAGCGGCGGGATGTCGAGCTTGCGCGCCAGGGCCCGCAGTTCACCCAGGTCCGCCCCCCCGGCGCGGTCGCGGGTATCGAACAGGATGGTGCCGCCGTTCTGCATGTAGGCGTTGACCTTGATCCGCGCGGTCTCGGTCATGTCGGCGGCGCCCGCCGTCACGGGCCAGTACATCAGCGGGAAGAACGACAGGTCGTCACGGTCCGGATCGACGCCTTGGGGGTCCGACAGTTCCGCCGCCGTACGCCGGCGCACGATCAGGCTGAGACCGGTCAGGCCGAGGCGGCTGACCCGGTCCGTCTCCGCGTCGCCGGTCAGGACATAGGCCAGACGTGTCTGGGTGCTGTTCTCCAGCGCATAGGCATCCGCGCCGGAAAACTGTTTGGCGGCGGCCCCGGCGCGCGGCGGTACGGTGATTTCCTGCGCCGCCGCCGCGCCGGCGGCCCCGGCCAGCACCAACGCCAACAGCGGGGCGGCCAGACGCGGTATGCGCAGCAGGCCGCGCAGCCACAGGCTGACCGCGAAATCGGCGAGCGACAGCAGGGCGGCCAGGATGAACAGCCAGGGCCGGACGTCGATCGCCGGGCTGCCGCCGTAGGTCGCGCGCTGCGCCGCCACGGACAGTTCGCCGAGCGGTTTCGGCACCGCCGCGTCGCGCCCCAGGTTGAGGGCCCGGCGGTCGTTGCCGCGGCCGTACAGCCCCGGCGGGTGCAGCGGCGACACGGGCGTGTCGGCGAAGGCGTCCTGGGCGATCGAACCCGTGTCGGGCGGCGCGTCGCCCAAGGCGCCGAAGGCGTCGAGCGTCTGGATCGGCTCCAGCGGCGGCCCGCGGCCGGTGTCGGCCACGCCCTGGCTGAGGCCGATCAGCCGTTGCAGCATCTCGACCAACAGGCCGGACAGCGCCAGGTTGGACCATTGCGTGTTGGCGGTGGTGTGGAACAGCACCAGCCAGCCCTTGCCCTGGCGCTCGGCGGTGACCAGCGGCGTGCCGTCGCTGAGCCGCGCCCAGGTTTTGCGTTCCAGGTCCAACGACGGTTGCGCCAGAACCTGGCGGGTCACCGTGACGTCGGACGGCACGGTCAGGCCGTTGAACGGGCTTTCCCCGTCGAACGGCGCAAGGCCGGCCGGCTGGGTCCAGGACATGGCGCCGCCGATCACCCGGTCGCCGCGGCGCAGCGGCACCGGGACCAGGGGTGCGTCGCCGCCCTGGAGGGCCTGGCCGCTGGTCGCCTGGGCCAGCAGCGGCCCGGCGAAGCGGAGAGCGACGCCGCCGTCCTCCATCCAGGTCTTGATGGCCGTGCGGTCGGGCCCGGCGACCGTGCCGGGGTCGGGCAGGATCATCAGGGCAAGCTGGCGGCGCAACAGGCCGCCGATGGTGCCCTGGCGGACCTCGCTGAACGGCTCCAGCGCCCGGGTCAGATAGAACACGGACGACAGCAGCGGCAGTTCCGCGCCGCCGTCGCCGGTCACGATGCCGACCGGCCGCCGCCGCCAGCGTTCGTCCAGCAGGATCACGGCGGCCGCCGAACCGGCGTCTTCCAGGTCGAGACGGACCAGCCTGTTGGCCATTTCCGCCGGCAGGTCGAGCCGTACCTCGGCGGCGGCGTCGCCGGCGTTGAACAATACCTCTTCGCGCGCAATCAGCCGCCCGTCGAGGGCGAAGGCACGCAGGAACTGGGATTCTTCGGCCCGCGCGTCGGCCCGCTCCACCCGCAGGGTGATGACGCCGCCGTCCAGCACGGGCGGGCGCAGAACCTTGGGCATGACCGTGCCGGGGTTGTCGGTGACGACGGTCAGCGGCCCGAATTCGGCAAGTCCCCGGGCGAAGGTATCGGCCGCACCATGGTCGAGCCCGTCCGACAGCCACACGACCTGGGCGCCGCGGTCCCGGGTGAGGGGACTTTGATCCATCGCCTCGAGCGTCGCCGCCCGGTCGGACGGCCAGGGGCGCGGCTGCAGGGATTGGGCGAATTCCTGGGCTTGGCGCGGGGTGACGGCATGGACCCGCTCCGTGCCCGCGCCGGCCGGCGGGGCGGCGGTGGTGACGATGGTGACCGGGCGGCCGTCGCGCGCCGCCTGATCGGTCAATTGAACCAGCAGGCGCTGGCGCTCCGGCCAGCCCTTGGCGGCGGACCAGCCGTTGTCGACGGCCAGGACCAGCGGGCCCGAGCCCTGCCACTGGGCGGCCTGATTGATCAGCGGGCCGGCGGCAGCCAGGACCAAAAGGGCGGCGATGGCGAGGCGCAGGATGATCAGCCAGGGCGGCGTCTTGGCGGAGCTTTCCTCGCGCGTGACCAGCCCCAACAGCAGGCGGAACGGTGGAAAGGTGACCCGCGTCGGCGCCGGCGGGGTCAGGCGCAGCAGCCACCAGATGACGGGCAGGGCCAACAGGCCGAGCAGCGCCCAAGGGGCCAGGAATGCGAAGGAACCGAAGGCAAACATGGGTCAGCTGCCTCCCCCGCCTAGTGCCGGATGACCTGAGACAGCAGCTGATAGAGCGTCATCAGCACGGTCTCGGGCGGGCGGTGGGTCATGTGGCGGGTCAGGCTCCATCCGAAGGACCGCGCCACGGCGTCGAGCCCGGCCTGATGATGGGTCAGTTCCTCGCGGTAGGCCTGGCGCACGCTTTCGACGCGCCCGATCATGATCCGGCCCTCGCCTTCCGGTCCTTCGAATTCGACCCGCCCGTCGAACGGCAGGGTTTCCTCGGCCGGGTCCAGAATCTGCACCAGATGGCCCTCGACGCCATGATCCGACAGACGCGCGATGGCCTTGCGGGTCTCGCCCAAGGGGGCCAGGAAATCGCCGAACAGCACGACGCGCCCGTGGCGCGGCACGAACTCCGGGCCCGGCAGGCTGCCGGTGGCGCCCGTCTCCGCGCGCTCCAGGGCCGTGGCGATGCGCAGCAGGGTGTTGCGGCCCGTGGCCGGAATCATGCCGGTACCCATCAGGGCGATGCGCTCGCCCGCGCGCACCAGAAGCGACGTCAGGGCGACCGCCAGAACCTTGGCCCGCCAGCCCTTGGACAGGGGGCCGCCGTCGGACGCGTAATCCATGGACGGCGATCCGTCGGCCCACAGCCACACACTCTGCGCCGCTTCCCATTCCATTTCGCGGACATAGACCGGATCGGACTTGGCCGATTGCCGCCAGTCGATCAGCTGCGTCGAATCGCCGAACTCATAGCGCCGGAACTGCCAGAAGGTCTCCCCCTGGCCGACCCGCCGCCGGCCATGCACGCCCTGACTGACCGTGGATGCCACGCGCTCGGCCGCCACCAGAAGCGGCGGCAGGCCCGAGGCCGCGGTTTCGGCCTGGTGGTGAAGATCGGGTCTGTCCAGCGGGTTCGCCATGCGTTGTCTGCCCTTGGGCCGTTGCTCGGGTCGCCTCCTATTCGATGATCTGGCAGAGGCGGTCGATGATCTGGCCGACGGTCACGCCCTCGGCGCGGGCGCCGAAGGTCAGCGCCATGCGGTGGCGCAGGATCGGATGGGCCAGCGCGTAGACATCCTCGACCGAGGGCGACAGGCGGCCCTGGATCATGGCCCGCGCGCGGACGCCCAGCATCAGGGCCTGGCTGGCGCGCGGCCCCGGACCCCAGGACACGTAATTGCGGATTTCCGGCAGGTCCGAGGCATCGGGCCGGCCGGCGCGGACCAGTTTCAAGATCGCTTCGGCCACGCTTTCGCCCACGGGCACGTGGCGGACCAGGGATTGGGCCCGCATCAGGGCCTTGGGGTCCATGACCCGCCTGGCGTCCTGGGTGTCGGCGCCCGTCGTCTTGATGAGGATTTCGCGTTCCGTCTCCAGGTCGGGATGGGTCACGTCGACCTGCATGAAGAAACGGTCGAGTTGGGCTTCCGGCAGGGGATAGGTGCCTTCCTGTTCCAACGGGTTCTGGGTCGCCAGAACGTGGAACGGTTTGGGTAGGTCATGGTACTGCCCGGCGACGGAGACCCGGTGTTCCTGCATGGCCTGCAGCAGGGCCGACTGGGTGCGCGGGCTGGCGCGGTTGATTTCGTCGGCCATCAGCAGTTGGCAGAACACGGGTCCCTTGACGAAACGGAAGCCGCGCTTGCCGGTCTCGCTTTCCTCCAGCACCTCGGAGCCCAGGATGTCGCCGGGCATCAGGTCGGGGGTGAACTGGACGCGCTTTTCGTCCATCCCGAACACCTTGCCCAGCGTTTCCACCAGCCGGGTCTTGCCCAGGCCGGGCACCCCGACCAGCAGGCAATGGCCGCCGGCCAGCAGGGTGATCAGGGTTTCCTCGATAACCGTTTCCTGGCCGAAGATGACGCGGCCCACGCCGTCGCGGACCTTGGCGATGTCGTCGACGAGGCCGTCGATGGCGTCAACCAGGTCGTCGGTGTTGCCACCGTCCCCGGTTGCCGTATTCTTGGTGTTGGTCGTCACGGAAGACGCCTCCGTTCAATGAGATGAGAACAGGACGGGGCCGATCCCGTCCACCAGAGATCGCGTAGCTGCGGATAGCGTATCATCGAAACCATGTCTGAAAATACACCCGATCTTCGCTCCTTTATCGGCGCCGTGCCGCCCGCCGGGGACCTTGCGGGTCCCGTGGGCATTCCTCTCGGTCCGCGCCAGTCCCTGTGCGGCGATATCGACATGCGCATCGGCCTGGACGGCACTTGGTATTATCTCGGCTCTCCCATCGGGCGGAAAGAACTGGTCAAACTGTTTTCCACGGTTCTTCACCGCGACGACGCGGGCGACCACTGGCTGCTGACCCCCGCCGAGGCCTGCCGCATCCGGGTCGAGGACGCGCCGTTCCTGGCCGTCGCCGCCGAGATCACCGGCAGCGGTCAGGCTCAGGACATCACTTTCCGGACAAATCTTGACCAAACCGTGGCGCTCGGCCCCGATCATCCGCTTCGGGTCGATATCGACCCGGAAACCCAGGAACCCCGGCCCTATGTGGGCCTGGACCGGGGGCTCGAGGCCCGCCTGACGCGGTCGGTCTATTATCAATTGGTCGACCTTGCCGTTGAAGAAATCGCCGATGGGGCGCACATGTACGGTATATGGAGTGGCGGCCGATTCTTTTCCATCGGCCGCATGGAAGAATGATGGCAGGCACGAGGACCGGCGGCACATGACACCCGATTGGCTGATTGACCGGTTTGATGCGCTGGACTGCGACCCCGAGGCGTTGCGTGGCGACCACGACCTGAATCCCGGCATGGGGATTCTGCCGGACCTGACCCCGGCCGCCGTGCTGATTCCACTGGTCGAGCGCGAAACGGAGGTCACCACCCTGTTCACCCAACGCACGTCGCACCTGAAGCATCATGCCGGACAGATCAGCTTTCCCGGCGGCCATTCCGACCCGGAAGACACCTCGGCCGAGGACACGGCCCTGCGCGAGACGGAGGAAGAGGTCGGCCTGCACCGCAGCCGCATCCGCGTCATCGGGCGGCTTGCCCCCTACATCACGCGCACGGGCTTTTCCGTCATTCCCGTGGTCGGGCTGGTCACGCCGCCGTTCGACATCGAACCCGACCCGCACGAGGTCGAGGACGTGTTCGAGGTGCCGCTCAATTTCCTCATGGACCCGGCGAACCATCAGCGCCACAAGCGCGAGGTCAACGGCACGCGCCGCGATTTTTACGCCATGCCCTATCAGGATCGTTTCATCTGGGGCGCCACGGCGGGCATGGTGAAGAATCTTTATGACGTGCTGGTCGGCGGCGGTCCCGACCCCGATTTCCGCCGCGATTTCCAGGGCGCGAGGCCGACGCCATGATCAGGCTGCTGCTCAATTACGTGTTCCCGCTGGTCCTGCCGACGGCGGCCTATCTTGCCTGGGTCTGGTATTACCGCAAGCGGGCGGAAGCCCTGGGCGGCCGGCCGCCGGAAGTCACCCGCGGGGGGCTGTTCTGGTGCCTGGTCCTGGGCCTGGGCCTGATGATCGTCACGCTGCTGGCGCTTGCCGCGATGACCGGCGTCGACCCCGGCGAGGGCGGGTATCAGTCGCCACGCCTTGAGGACGGCCGTATTATTCCCCCCAAATTCAACTGAGGCCCGCCGGGCCGTTCGGAAAACAGGTGAGCGCGGTGGAGGACGATTACGTCGAAATCCGGGGCATCAGCCGCGAGCCGCTGGGCAAGCTGGCGATCGACGGCTGGCTGGCCTGGCCGGAGACCCGCCGGCTCGCCGAGGTCCTGGGCAAGGATCAGCTGCGCTTCGTCGGCGGCTGCGTGCGCGATGCCCTCGCCCGGCGCCCGGTGACCGATGTCGATGCGGCGACGCCGCTGCCGCCCGAGGAGGTCATGGCGCGGCTTGAGGGTGCCGGGATCAAGGTGATCGCCACGGGGCTCAAGCACGGCACGGTGACCGCCGCGATCGGCGACCGAAAGTTCGAGATCACGACCCTGCGCCGCGATGCGGAAACGGACGGTCGCCACGCGCGGGTCGAATTCACCGACGATTGGGTCGAGGACGCCAAGCGCCGCGATTTCACCATCAATGCCATGTCCTGCACGCCCGACGGCGACGTCTACGATCCGTTCGAAGGCATGCTCGATCTGGCCCATGGGGTGGTCCGTTTCGTCGGCCGCGCCGGCGACCGGGTGGGCGAGGACTATCTGCGTATCCTCCGTTTCTTCCGCTTCTGGGGGAGCTATGGCCGCCCGCCCGCCGACCGGAATGCGCTGGCCGCCTGCCGCGCCAACGCGGCCAAATTGAAGGAACTGTCGGGCGAGCGGGTGCGCGACGAACTATTCAAGATTCTCATAGTGCCGCAGCCGGCGGAGGTCGTGCGGCTGATGCAGGGGTATCGCGTGCTCGATCACATCCTGCCCGAGGCGGGCGAGGTCACGCGCCTGCGTCTGGTCAATTGGCTGACCACGCGGGGCGTGCTGATGGACGGCGTTGCCGCCGACCCCCTGCGCAATCTGGCGTCCCTGCTGGACACGGATGCCGATGGGGCGTCGGCCGTCGCCCAGCGCCTGCGCCTGTCCAACGCCCAGGCGGACCGTCTGCAATCCCTGGCGGCACCCGCCGTGGTGCCGACGCCGGACCAGGACGCCCTCGACCACGAAAAGCTGTTGCGCCGCATCGGACCGGAAATCTTCCGTGACCTGGTGATTCTCGGCTGGGCCGCCGAAATCGGGGCGGCCACGCGCCTGCCCGCCGCGCGCTCCGCGGCCTGGCGCGATCTTCTGGCGGCGGCGGTCGGCTGGCGGGGACGGGAATTCCCCCTCAAAGGCCGCGACCTTGTCGACTTGGGGCTTGCTCCGGGACCCCGTGTCGGCGAGGTTCTCGGCCGGGTCGAAACCTGGTGGGAGGACGGCGGCTTTGCGGCCGACCGGGATGCCTGCCTGGCCAAGGCCAAAGACCTGATCGGGGAAGATAAATGACTCAGCTGCGCATCTGTTTCGTCGGCGACAGCCTGACCAACGGCACCGGCGACCATGCCTTCCTGGGTTGGCCCGGTCGGATATGCCGGCGCGAGGTCCAGGCCGGCCATGACATCACTTGCTACAACCTGGGGATCCGGGCCGAGACGACGGAGATGATCCGCCCGCGCTGGCGGGCCGAATGCACGCCGCGCCTGCCTGACGGCTTCCCCGGCGCCCTGGTGTTTTCCTTCGGCACCAACGACACGGCGGAAGAAGCGGGCCAGACCCGCGTCGCCGCCGGGCGGTCGGTCGAGAACGCCCGGGCGATGATCGCCGAGGCCATGGACTGGAAGCCGGCCCTGTGGATCGGCCCGCCGCCCATCGACGAAAGCCGGCAGCCGTTTCAGGCCGGACCCGGATCGCCCGTAAGGTCCTTCAGCAACGCGCGCATCGCGGCATTATCCGACGCCTTCGCCGCCGCCGCCGCCGACATGGGCGTGCCCTATCTGGATCTGTTCACGCCGCTGGCCGGGGACAGTGCCTGGCGCGCCGCCGTGGGCGACGGGGTGCATCCACCGGACAATGGATACGCCATCATCGCCGAGTGGATCGCCGAATGGGATGCCTGGCGGCGGTGGTTTGCTGCCTGAGACGTCGCCGCGAAGAGTGAGAATTGTCTAGACCATTGCGGCTATGACCTCCGGCTATGTTGACACTTGGGGGCGTCCGCGCGAGCATTCGGCGGTCGTTTCCTCATGGGATCGTCGGATTTACTTAAGTTCACCAAATAATCGAAACGTCCCGGACAATATTGGGTGGAAACAACGGGCATGTTTGAAATTTCCAATGCCTGTATAGCTGTTGAAGATTTAGCGGCACCCGAACTGCGCGAGTTGCTTTCTTATTGGGAAAACCTGCGCGGTGGGCGGTTTGCACCTTCCTGGTCCGATGTCGAACTGATCGAAATGCCGGCCAAGCTGTTACCGTATCTGACGGTGGTCGAGGTTTGCCCCGCCCCCCTGGATTTCGTTTATGTCTTTTACGGCACTGGCCACATGGCGCTGAAGGCGCGGGACCTGACGGGCCGCTCCATCATGGAAGCGCGGCCCAACGAAAACGCGCCGATCGTCTTCGAGCAGTACCGGCGCACGGTGGAGGCGCGCAAGCCCCTGGCGTTCCGCCGCACGGTCGCGGGTGCGGGGGGTAATCCGACGCAGACCACTTTGCGCGTGCCGTTGTCCGCCGACGGTGAAGGAGTTCAATGGGTGATGTCGTTGAGCGACCTGCGGGACAGCCCGGCCATGCGCGATTTCTATGAAACCTATGGGCGCGACCGTCCCTTTCGCCAAACCGCCGCGGTAAGCCGGGCCGGCACCGGCTGACGGACCGCGGTCCGCGCAATCCGTCCAACCGAAACGATCAGAACGGTGCGTTGCCCGCGACGGTGACGCGGTGCATGACCCGGCGCTGGCCCGGATAATCGTCGACGGCGAAATGCTGCAGGCAGCGGTTGTCCCACACGATCAGCGTGCCCGCGTCCCAATTCATGCGGCATTGGTATTCCGGGCGCTCGGCACAGGCGAACAGGTAATCCAGCAGGCCGGTGCTTTCCTCCTCGGTCCATCCGTCAAAGCGGACGGTATGGCCGCGGTTCACGTAAAGCGCCTTGCGGCCCGTTTCCGGATGGGTGCGGATGACGGGATGGACGGCTTCGGTCGTCACGCCCTGATCGGCACCCTTCAAGGCATTGCCGCTGTGCACGGCCACGCGGTCTTTCGCCATGTAGCGCTTGGTCGCCGAGAACACGGCCTTGAGCCCGCCCAGCATGTCCTGCATCCCCGGGGACAGGCCGTCGTAGGCCAGGTACATGTTGGCGAACAGGGTGTCGCCGCCGACGGGGGGTAAGGTGCGAGCGACCAGCATGGTGGCCAGCGGCGGTTCGGGCAGGTAGGTGGTGTCCGAATGCCACAGGCCGCCGAAATTGCGCGCGTCGCCCGGATTGCGCTGGAACTCCAGCACGTCGGGATGACCGGGCAAACCCTTGCCGTAAGGATAGGGCTGGATCGGCCCGAAATGGCGGGCGAAGCCAAGATGGTCGTCCGGCGTCAGGTTCTGGCCGCGGAAGCGCAGCACCTGATGGTCGAGAAAGGCCTGATGGATGCGGTCCCATTCGGCGTTGGAAAGGGGCCGGGACAGATCGACCCCGGCGACGTCGGCGCCGGTGGCGCCCGACACCGGGGTGACGGTGATGGTGGATGTTCCCATGACGGTCCTGTCAGATTGTATACAATTATTTTGCGAAGGGTCGCGCGGCGGCGGCCCGCCGTCAAGCACCATTTGACCGTCGGTCCGGCCGATCAGAAGCGGGCCAGCCAGTTCAGCACGAGGGCCTGTTCCGCCCGTTCCGCCGCGTCGATCCAGGCAAGGGCGCGGCCTTGGGTTTCCGGCCCGTCGCGGGCCGCGTCATCCAGCGCGTCATAGACGCCGCGCGCCGCCGGGTCGGCGATATAGAGAGCGAACACCCGGGTGCGTCCATCGGCCCCCATGAGATAGCCCACCAGGCCCTTGGCGTAATGCAGGGTGCCGGTCTTGGCCCAGACACGTCCGGCGGCGGCTTCGGTCAGGAAGCGGTCGCGGAAGGCCTTGCGGAACCCGGCCGTGGGCAGCAGGCTGGCGAACGGCCAGCCGCCGTAGCGCCGTCCGTGGGCAAAGCGCAGCACCGCCGCCATCTGGTTGGCCGTGACGCGGGCATGGCGCGACAGGCCCGAATGGTTGGGCAGGTTCCAGCCCCGCCAATCGGCACCGCCGCCGACGGCCTTGTACAGCCAATGCGACAGCGTCGAAGCCGAGGCGGCGAGGCTGTCCGGCCGCCCGCCCAGCAGGCGCGCCGCGGTCAGGCCGATCAGTTCGGAGACAAGATTGTTGGAATGCTCCAAGCCTGCGCGCGCGACCTCGGCCAGCGGCAGGCCAGCGATCGCCGTGGCGATGCGCGCGCCTTCGGGCGCCGCTCCCGGCTGTGGGGCCGGCAGATCGATCCCGGTCTGCGCTGCCAGCCGGCGGAACAACTCCGCCACCGTCTGTCCCGGTGCCTTCACGGGCAGGAAGCGGTCGCCTTCCATGGCCGCGTCGGCGCCCAGCCTCCAGGTGCGGCCGTCCCACAGGACCTCACGGCCCGGACCCTGGGGACGGTCATCTGTGGCCGCGTGGTGGCTGTCCAAGGGCGGCAGGCGGGTCAGCACGGGCGCCGGTCCGTCCCCGTTCCGATGCCACAACAAACGCCAGCGGTTGAAGTCGACGGACAATGCACTGACACCCGGGTTGTAGCGGGCCTCGGCCGGTTGCTCCGGGTTGATGGCGGGAACCGTGGGCAGCAGGGTTTCGTCGTACAAAAAACGGCCGGTGACGCGTTTCAGGCCCAGGTCGCGAAGCCGCACGGCGAGGCCGTACAGGTCCTGCGGCGTCAACAGCGGGTCGCCGCCGCCGGCCAGCACCAAGTCACCGTTAAGTGTTCCGTCCGCGTCCGGCGCCCCCGTCGCCAGCACGCGGGTCTGGAAACGGAAATCGGGGCCGAGCAATTCGAGGGCCGAAACCATGGTCGCGATCTTGGCGGTGGAGGCGGGGGGCATCGGGCGGTCCGCCGCCTGGGCCGCCGCCACGGCACCCGTTTCGGCATCGGCGACGACGAAGGAGATTTCCGCCGTCGGCCCCAGGGCCAGGACCGGATCCGTCGAAACCGCCGCCGGCGGCCCGGCGCAGGCCGCCAGGGTCAGCGCGCAGATCGCCGCCAAGGCCCGGACCCTCGTCTTCCAAGAGCCGCCAAGGGATTGAAATGCTTTAACTTGCCGCGATCTGTCCATTACACTGGGGCCAACAATAACCGGCGGAATGGAGGGATGCATGCCCTATGTGGTGCGTGACGGTGACGGCAATGTTCGCGCGGTCTTCGATTCACCGGTCGATGGCGCGGAACAGGTCGCGCCCGACGATCCCGATCTGGCCGTGTTCATCAACCAGAATGCGCAAACCGGCATGGTCCTCGACGAATGGGTCCAGTCGGATTTGGAACTCGTCCGCGTCGTGGAAGATTTGGTCGAGGTTCTGATCGACAAGGGTGTGTTCATGTTCAACGAACTGCCGGGCGGCGCCCAGCGAAAGTTGAACACCCGCCGTGGACGCCGTAAGGAAATGGACCTGATGGAAAGTCTGTTCGGCGAAATGGCCCTGCCCGAAGGCGAGCAGGGCGGCGGCGGGGATACTCCCGAAGACGGCGGCGACGACAATTCGATCCTCTAGGGGCGTTCCCGATCTTTCTCGGTTTTCCCCCGGGTCACCAGGTAATAACCGCTGCCGGCGAAATGGGGCAGGGGGCTGAGCTTGGCCAGCAGACTCTTGCGCCGGAGGTCGAGCAACAGGCGGCCGATGGGCTGGAACAGGGTTTCCCCCGTGTCCGGGCCCGCCGGGTCGAGGCGCACGATGACCGAGCGGGAGGCCAGGAACCGCGACCGTTCAACCATGCGTTTCACGGATTCCGTGGCATGGGTGCGGCCGAGGCCGCGCAGGTCGAGTTCGTACTCCGCGCTGTCGTCGTAGCCGACCAGGCGTTTCAGATCGACATCGTCCATGGCGGGCGGGTCATCGGCCAAGCCGCAATCCTTCTACGTCAACAGCCCATTGCGACGGCCAGATCCTCGACGCTGTCGACGATCACGTCATAGTCGCTGGTCGCCTTGAAGTCCTTGACCTGATCGACGCCGTATTCCGTGGGCCGGTTGATATAGGCCGTGCGCAGGCCTTCCTTGCGCGCTGCCTCCAGGTCGTCGTTATGGGCGGCGCCCATCATCACTTCCTCGGGCTTGACGCCGAGCAGGCGCACGGCGTTGCGGTAGACCTCGGGGTCGCGCTTGTAGGCCATGTGCATGTCCGACGAATAAATGAAATCCCACGGCAGGCCCGCGTGCTTGGCCATGTTGGCCAGCAGCATCAGCGATCCGTTGGACAGGGGGGCGATCAGGAACTTGGTCTTCAGCCGCAGCAGCCCGGGAATACTGTCCGGCCAGGGCGACAGGCGGTGCCAGAACATGTTGAGGTCCGCCTTCTCGTCTTCGGTGAAATGGCCGGCGATGCCGAACTCGACCAGGATTTCTTCCAGGCGCTCGCGGTGGATGACGTCCAAGGGCGTCCAGGCGCGCTGGCCCGAGATCACCCGATGCAGGCCCGGCCGATAACCGGCCCGCCAGGCCCGCGCGAAGGCTTCCCAGTCGACGCCCTCAATGCCCTTCTTCTTGGCCAGGGCCTCGCCCATGCGGGTGATTGACCCGCGCCAGTCTGTGATCGTGCCGAAGGTGTCGAACACGACGGCCTTCACGTTCTTGAAATCTTTACGGTCCGCCATGCTGCGTCCTCCGTCTCGGTGTGCCCGCCCCGGCAATTCACATAGCGGGTTCCGGGACGGGATGCCAGTGCCGCCGTCGCGCGGCGCGGTCACGCAGATGTGCGGGCTGTCCCTTGCGGGAATCGCTTTACGCCGTTCCTGCGGCGGTGTTTCATGCGTCCATGGGCACACGTGGATGGGCGGCGTGCGTGGCGGCGATGCTGACGATGGCGGCGCCGGTCGAGGCCAGGGAGGCCAAGGACGTCGACCTTGAACTGGTGCTGGCCGTGGACGTTTCCGGCAGCATCGACGAGGACGAAGCGCGTTTGCAGCGCGAAGGCTTTGCCACGGCCATCACCAATCCGCATATCCTGCGCGCCATCCGTTCGGGCCCCTTGGGCCGGGTTGCCGTGATGTACGTAGAATGGTCGGGACTGGACCGCCACCATATCGTCGCCGACTGGACGGTGATCGCCAATGAGGACGACGCCCGCGACTTCGCCGAAACCATATCCGACGGATCGCCGTTCCGCGGCCATTGGACATCGATCTCCAGCGTCATCGACCAGAGCATGAAGTACCTGGAGAGCAACCCGTACCGGGGTGCGCGTCAGGTCATCGACATCTCCGGCGACGGCGAAAACAACAACGGCGATCCCATCATGGGGGCCCGCGACCGGGCCATTGCCGCCGGCGTGACCATCAACGGCCTGCCCATCATCAACGGGCGCATCGGCCCCAATGGCATGGCGCCGCCGGAGGATCTGGACGGGTATTACCGGGACTGCGTGATCGGCGGGCCGGGGGCGTTTCTGGTCGTCGCCCGCGGGTTTTCCGACTTCGCCCGCGCCATCCGGCGCAAACTGTTCCTGGAACTCTCGGGTTGGCAGCCCGCCCCCCGGCGTGTGCGGGCGTCCCTGCGGCCCAAGGCGGACTGCCTGACCGGCGAGAAACGCACGCTCCGCGAACTGCGGGAACTGAACGACATCCAGAAGGATCGCGACAAGGAAGAGCGCTCCAGGGCGCATTGAGATAGGATGGCGGCCATGCGGATTGTGCATCTGTTTCCGGTGATCTTGGCGGCGCTCGCGGCAGGGTTGCCCGGCCCGGCCCGCGCCCTCGACGTCGATCTGGAATTGGTGCTGGCCGTCGACGTGTCCGGCAGCATCGAAAAGGACGAAGCCGAATTGCAGCGCGAAGGTTTCGTGCAGGCGTTCCGCAACGAGGCCGTGATCCGCGCCGTCACCAGCGGCGAACACAAGCGCATCGCCGTCACTTACATCGAATGGGCGGGCACCGGCCATCAACGCCTGGGCATCGACTGGCGGATCATCGACAGCACCAAGGCGGCCCATGACTTCGCCGGCGAGCTGTCCGGTCTGCCCTTTGCCTCGGCGCTCTGGACGTCGATTTCCGGAGCCATCGATTTCGGCATGGAACGCTTGCGCGCCAGCCCCCACCGGTCCAAGCGCCGGGTCATCGACATTTCCGGCGACGGCGCCAACAACCACGGCGAGGCCGTTCTGCCGGCCCGTGACCGCGCCGTGCGCCAGGGCGTGACCATCAACGGCCTGCCCATCGTCAACGGCCGGCCCAGCCCCTACGGCACGCCGCAACTGCCGAACCTGGACTGGTATTTCGAGGATTGCGTGATCGGCGGGCCCGGGGCCTTCATCGTCGTCGCCGACGGCTTCGCCGACTTCGGCCGCGCCATCAAACGCAAGCTGATCCGCGAGATCGCGGGCCTGGGCGCGCCGTTGGGGCGGCCGTCGCTGTTCCGGCCGGTGCGCATGGAAAAGCGCCCGCCCTGCGATGCGGGCGAACAGCTGCTCAAGGAAATGGACGACACCTAAACCGCGATTAAACCTCGATCTCGCCGCGCATCACCACCGCACACGCGCCGCCGACGCGGATCGCGGTGACGGTCCCGCCTGCAACGTCGGCCGCCGTTTCGATCAACGACGGGCGGCCCATCTCGACCCCCTGGATGATCCGGTAATCATGACTGCCATCGCCCGTCGCCAAGGTTCCGAGCAGACCCGTCAATGCCGCGGCCGCCCCCCCCGTGGCCGGGTCCTCGGCGATGCCCAGACCGGGTGCAAACATGCGCGCGCGGAAGGCTCCGGGGGCCGCCGGATCGGGGGTGTAGACGAAGATATGACCGCCCATGGCGGGGTGCCGCGCCAGGGCGTCGGCATTGCCGCGGGCACGGCCAAGGGCGTCGATCCCGGTCAGCCGGGCGATGGGAAAGACCATGCCGGCGGACCCCAGCAGCGGCGGATGGGCTGATATGTCGATATCGTCCGGCCGCAATCCGACGCAGGGGGCGAAATCCGCCGGCGACAATTCCCCGGTCCGGGAAAAGGCCTGGGGGGCGGTCAAACGCGCCCCCGCCGGACCGTCCGGCCCCGGCAGGATATCGACGAGGACCAGGCCCGCCGCTTCCTCGAACCGCAATATGGATCCCAGGGGTTTGCCGAACAGGCTGCCCTCGCGGGCCAGCACGAAGGCCGTGCCGACGTTGGGATGTCCGGCGAAGGGCAGTTCGCGTCCCGGCGTGAAGATGCGCACGCGGGCCGTATTGGCCGGATCGGCGGGCGGCAGGACGAAGGTGGTTTCCGACAGGTTGAATTCGCGGGCGACGGCCTGCATGGCGCCGTCGGCAAGACCCTCGGCGTTCAGCACCACGGCCAGCGGATTGCCGCCGAAGGCGCGGTCGGTGAAGACATCGACGGTGACAAAGCGATAGGTCATCAGGGTCGGCCCACGATCAATTGACGGTCGGAAAATTGACCAAAGTCAACATGTGGTTAAGCATCGTATTGTATGAATACATGACGTGGCACCTTGGATTGCTGGCATTGGGGGGGTGTTGCACACGGTGTTCATGATGTTTCGACTCACTTTCGGGAGAGACTAAATGACGCAATCTCAGAATGTAACCGGCAAGGAAGTGTTCTTCGGCGACAACGAGATCATCGTGTCGAAGACGGACCTGAAGGGCTATCTCACCTACGCCAACGATGTGTTCCTGGACATCGCCGGCTATACCGAAGCCGAAGTTCTCGGCAAGCCGCATAGCCTGATCCGCCACCCGCGCATGCCCAGGTGCATTTTCAAGCTGCTGTGGGAGACGATTTCCAGCGGGGGCGAGTTGTTCGCTTACGTCATGAACCGCTGCAAGAACGGCGACCATTACTGGGTGCTCGCCCATGTCACGCCGTCGCGCAACGAGGCGGGCGAGATCATCGGCTATCACTCCAGCCGCCGCGTGCCGAACCGTAAAATCCTCGAGGGCACCATCGTGCCGCTTTACGAGCAACTGCGGCGGAAAGAGGACAGCTTCGAAAATCGCAAGGAAGGCATGAATGCCGCTTTTGCCGACATCACCCGAATGCTGGAGGGCAAGGGCGTCGCCTACGACGAATTCATCGCCAGGCTGTAACGCCGGTGTACTGCCGCTCCGCCGGGGCAGGGCGGGTTCAAACCAATCATAAGAATTTAGGGGGGTCGGGATGTTTTTTACCAACGCAAGCCATTCCAAGGGTCATCTGATCAGCCAGGCGCTGAAGGTCTGCGAGGCCGTGTCCAACGGCGATTTCGAGGCGCGGATCATCGGCATCGACGGAAAACAGGGCGAGGTTGCCGACCTGTGCCATGCGATCAACCGATTGATCGACCGGACGGACGCCTATGTCCGGGAATCCACCGCGAGCCTGGAATACGTCAGCAAGAACAAATATTTCCGGCGTATCCAGGAACCGGGCATGGTGGGCGCCTTTCTGACCGCATCGCGCGCGATCAACGCGGCCACGCAATCGATGGAGGACCGCATCGCGAGTTTCCGCGCCGTGGTCGGTGAATTCGAAGCGACCATGAAGGGGGTGACGGAGACCGTGTCGTCGGCCTCGACCGAGCTTGAATCCTCGGCCAACGTCATGAACGTGACGGCCGGATCGACCAGCGAACAGGCGGCCACGGTCGCCGCCGCCGCCGAGGAAGCATCGGTCAACGTGGAAACGGTCGCCGCCGCCGCCGAGCAGTTGTCGAATTCGATCACGGAGATCGGCCGCCAGGTCAGCAATTCATCGGATGTCGCCAAGGCCGCCGTCGATCGGGCCCGCGACGCGGATGCGAAGATCGCGGGGCTGGCCGAAGCCTCGCAGCGGATCGGCGAGGTTTTGGGATTGATCACCGACATCGCAAACCAGACCAACCTTTTGGCGCTGAACGCGACCATCGAGGCGGCCCGCGCCGGCGAGGCCGGCAAGGGCTTCGCCGTGGTCGCCGCCGAGGTCAAGAACCTGGCCAATCAGACGGCCAAGGCGACGGAAGAGATTTCCCTGCAGATCGACAACATCCAGAACGTCACGGGCGAAACGGTCGACGCGATCAAGGAGATCAACCGCACCATCGGCCAGATCGGGGAATCATCCACCGCGATTTCCGCCGCCGTCGAGGAGCAGGATGCCGCAACCAAGGAAATCGCCGTCAACGTCGAACAGGCCGCGGTCGGGACCTCCGAGGTGACCCGAAACGTCGCCTTGGTAACCCAGGGGGCGCAGGAAACCGGCGCCGCGGCCAGCCAGGTTCTCAGCGCATCCGGTGAATTGGCGAAGCAATCGTCGTTGTTGGAAACGGAAGTGCGCAGCTTCCTGGAGCGTCTGCGGGCCGTCGTCTGACCAGCGGGCGCCGCCTTTGACTACCTACGACTTTGGTCATGCTTATATTTCGTTTAAACCACACATAAGATGTGGATAATCGACCGCCCTCGTATGGCGGCCGCCCGCTTTGCTATGGCGGGCCGGGGACTTCCATGCAGTGCAATCGCCCCCGGCACTCGGGGCCGGAAAAGGGAAGCCGTGTCCATGCCGCGCACGGATATTTTGACTTGGAGGAGACAACATGACCGCCGCCGTCAACTTGACAGGCAAAGAGGTTACCTTCGGAGAAGACGAGATCATCGTCTCGAAGACGGACCTAAAAGGCCGAATCACCTATGCCAACGACGTGTTCCTGAGAATCGCCGGCTATACCGAGGCTGAGATCCTCGATCAGCCACATAGCATTATTCGGCACCCGGACATGCCGCGCTGCGTGTTCAAGCTGCTGTGGGACACGATCTCGGCGGGATCGGAAATTTTCGCCTACGTGGTCAACCGCAGCAAGAACGGCGACCACTATTGGGTGCTGGCCCATGTCACGCCGTCGTTCGACGCGAACCGATCCATCATCGGCTATCATTCAAACCGCCGCGTGCCCGACCGGCAGGTGCTGGACCGCGCGATCATCCCGCTTTACCGGGAGCTGAAGAAAAAAGAAGACGCGTTCGATAATCGAAAAGACGGCATGAACGCGGCCTTTGCCGACATCACGGCCCTGCTGCAAGGCAAGGGCGTCGCCTACGACGAATTCATCGCCACGATATAAGTCCCCATAACCAATCCCCGCACACACACGCGGCTCCGCACGCCGCGCTGCGCATGCCTGGGCCCATGAGGTCGGACATGCCAAACCGAAGGGAAGTCAGTCCGTGTTCTTTTCCATAACCCGTAAGAAAGCGTATGCCGCCAAGGCATTGAAAGTTTGCAAGGCCGTCGCCGACGGCGACTTCGAGGCCCGGATCATCGGCATCGACGACCGCGACGGCGAAATGGCTGAGCTTTGCCACGCCATCAACCACCTGATCGACCGCACCGACGCCTATGTGCGGGAATCCACCGCGAGCCTGGAATATGTAAGTCAAAACAAGTACTTCCGACGCATTCAGGAACGCGGCATGTTGGGCGCCTTCCGCACCGCGTCCCAGGCCATCAACGAAGCCACCCAGTCGATGCAGAACCGCATCAACGCCTTCCGCGATGTGACCGATGCGTTCGAAAGCCGCATGAGCGGCGTGACCCAGGCGGTGTCCGCCGCCTCGACGGAACTTGAATCCTCGGCGGGGGCCATGAACGTCACGGCCTCATCGACCAGCCAGCAGGCGGCGACCGCCGCCGGCGCCGCCAACCAGGCGACGGCCAACGCGCAGACGGTCGCCGCGGCGGCGGAGGAACTGTCGAGCTCGATCTCCGAAATCGGCCGCCAGGTTACGCATTCCACGTCGATTTCCCAATCGGCCGTGGCCCATGCCCGCGAGGCCGACAAGCGCATCGAGAACCTGTCCCAGGGGTCGCAACGCATCGGCGAGGTGTTGGCGCTGATCGCCGACATCGCCAACCAGACCAATCTTCTGGCCCTCAACGCGACCATCGAGGCGGCCCGTGCCGGCGAGGCCGGCAAGGGCTTCGCCGTGGTCGCCGGAGAGGTCAAGAACCTGGCCAATCAGACGGCCAAGGCCACGGATGACATCGCGGCGCAGGTCGAGAACATCCAGGCCGTGACCGCCGAAACGGTGGCGGCGATTGCCCAGATCAGCGCCACCATCGACGATATGGAGGAAGCGGCCACCGCGATTTCCGCCGCCGTCGAGGAACAGGACGCGGCGACCCGGGACATCGCCGTCAATGTGGAACAGGCCGCCGCCGGTACGGCGGAGGTCACCCGCAACGTCACGCTGGTGACGGAAGGCGCCCAGGAAACCGGATCGGCCGCCCAGCAGGTGCTGGAGGCTTCGGGCGAACTGGCGCGCCAGTCGACGGTCCTGGAAAACGAGGTTCGGGGCTTCCTGGAACGTCTGCGCGCGGTTCTCTAGCAGAGGTCAGTCGGCGGCGTCCTCGTAGGCCTCCAACGGCGGGCAGGTGCAGACCACGTGGCGGTCGCCATAGACGTTGTCGACGCGGCCCACGGGCGACCAGTACTTGCCGTGATGGAGCCCCGGCACGGGAAACGCCGCCTGTTCGCGGCTGTAGGCATGGGCCCAGGCGTCGGCCGTCACCGTGTCCACCGTGTGCGGCGCGTTGACCAGCGGGTTGTCGTCGGCGGGCCAGTCGCCGGCACCGACCTTTTTCGCTTCCTCGGCGATGGCGATCATCGCCTCGACGAAGCGGTCCAGTTCCTCCTTGGGCTCCGACTCCGTGGGCTCCACCATCAAGGTTCCGGCCACGGGCCAGGACATGGTCGGCGCGTGGAAGCCGTAGTCGATCAACCGCTTGGCGATGTCGTCCACAGTGACCCCAAAGTCGTCCTTGAGCGGCCGGGTGTCGATGATGCATTCATGGGCGACGAAGCCCTGCTTGCCGGTGTAGAGGCAGTCGTAATATCCGGCCAGACGCTTGGCCACGTAGTTGGCGTTGAGGATCGCGACTTGGGTCGCCCGCATCAGGCCTTCACCGCCCATCATGGCGATATAGGCCCAGGAAATCGGCAGGATCGACGCCGACCCCCAGGGGGCGGCCGAAACCGCGCCGACGGATTGCGCGCCGCCTGCCGCCGGCACCACGGGGCTTCCCGGCAGGTGCGGCGCCAAGTGCGCCTTGACCCCGATGGGTCCGACGCCGGGACCGCCGCCGCCATGGGGAATGCAGAAGGTCTTGTGCAGGTTCATATGCGCCACGTCCGGCCCGAAGGTGCCCGGCCGGCACAGGCCGACCATGGCCTGCAGATTGGCGCCGTCCATGTAGACCTGTCCGCCGGCGGCGTGGATGACGTCGCAGATTTCCTCGATCGCTTCCTCGAACACGCCGTGGGTCGATGGATAGGTGACCATCAGGGCTGCCAGGGCGTCCCTATGGGCCTCGGCCTTGGCCTTCAGATCGGCGACATCGACATTGCCGTGATCGTCGCAGGCCACGACCACCACCTTCATGCCCGCCATGACGGCGGAGGCCGGGTTGGTGCCATGGGCGCTTGAGGGGATCAGGCAGACGTCGCGCCCCGTGTCGCCGCGCGCCAGGTGATAGGCCCGGATGACCAGCAGCCCCGCGTATTCCCCCTGGCTGCCCGCGTTGGGTTGCAGGGACACGGCGTCGAAGCCCGTGATCTCGCACAGCATGCGTTCCAGGTCGTCGATCATTTCCTTGTAGCCCTGGACCTGATCGGCGGGGGCGAAGGGGTGGATCTGGCCGAACTCGGGCCAGGTGATGGGAATCATCTCGGCGGCGGCATTGAGTTTCATGGTGCAGGAGCCCAGCGGAATCATGGCCCGGTTGAGCGCCAGGTCCTTGCCTTCGAGCTTGCGCAGGTAGCGCATCATCGCCGTTTCCGAACGATGGCCGTGGAACACGGGATGGGTCAGGAAATCCGTGGTGCGGGCGAGGCCCCGGGGAATGCCGCCGGGGACGTCCAGGTCGATTTTGGCATCCGTCACGCCGAAGGCGGCGAGCACGTCCTGGATGTCCGCCTCATCCGTCGTCTCATCCAGCGCCATGCCGACCCGGCCGTCGCCGAAGTCGCGCAGGTTGACGGCCTTGGCCCGGGCCGCCGCGATCACCATGTCGGCCTTGCCCTTGTCGCCCAGGTCGGCGGTCAGGGTGTCGAAAAAGGTGTCGTTGGCGAGGGGCACGCCGCCCGCCTTCAGTCCGGCTGCCAGGGCCGCCGTCAATTGATGGACGCGCCCGGCGATGCGGGTCAGGCCCTCGGGCCCGTGATAGACCGCATACATGCCGGCGATATTGGCCAGCAGGACCTGCGCCGTGCAGATGTTGGAGGTCGCCTTCTCGCGGCGGATGTGCTGTTCGCGGGTTTGCAGCGCCATGCGGTAGGCGGGCTTGCCCCGGCTGTCGATGGACACGCCGATCAGGCGCCCGGGCAGGGTGCGTTTGAAGGCGTCCTTGGCGGCCATGAAGGCGGCGTGCGGCCCGCCGAACCCCATGGGCACGCCGAACCGCTGGGCCGAGCCGACGACGATGTCGGCACCCCATTCGCCGGGCGGTGTCAGCAGCACGAGCGACAGCAGGTCCGCCGCTACGGTGACCAGGGCGCCCGCGTCGTGGGCCTTTTTCGTCACGGCGCGGAAATCGCGGATCGCTCCATCCGTTGCCGGGTATTGCAGGACCAGGCCGTAGATGTCGTCGCCCAGACCCGTCAGGTCGGCGAACGGATCGCCGACGGTGACCGGAATGCCGAGCGGCGCCGCCCGTGTCTCGATCACCGCGATGGTCTGCGGATGGCAGCCGGCGTCGACGAACAGGGTCTCGCCCTTGGCCTTGCCGACGCGGCGCATCAGGGTCATGGCCTCGGCCGCCGCCGTGCCTTCGTCGAGAAGCGACGCGTTGGCCAGCTCCATGCCCGTCAGGTCGATGATGGTCTGCTGGTAGTTCATCAGGGCTTCCATCCGGCCCTGGCTGATTTCCGCCTGATAGGGGGTATAGGCCGTATACCAGCCCGGATTTTCCAGCACGTTGCGCAGGATCACCGGCGGCGTGATGCAGTTGGAATAACCCATGCCGATCATGGTCTTGGCGATGACGTTGCGGTCGGCCATGGTGCGTAGGCGGGCCAACGCCTGGGCCTCGGACATGGGGGCCGCCGCATAGCCGCCCGGTTTCAGGATCGATGGCGGCACCGTTTTCGCGGTCAGGTCGTCCAGGGTGGCGAGCCCCAGGGTCTTGAGCATGTCGTCGATGTCACCCGGGCGGGGCCCGATGTGACGGTCGGCGAAGCTGTCGCCCGATTGCGATGCGGCCATGTGTGCGGTTCCTTACCTTGGTTCGGGGGTCAGTCCAGATCGACCAGCAGGGCGCGGTAGGCGGCGTCGTCCAGCATCGCGTCCATCTGCGACAGGTCGTCGGGCTTCATCTTGAAGAACCAGCCGGCGTCTTCCGGATCGGAATTGACCAGCGACGGGTCGTCGGCCAGGGCCTGGTTGCCTTCGACGATCTCGCCGGTCAGGGGGGCGTAGACCTCGCTCGCCGCCTTGACGGATTCGACCACGGCGGCCTCGGCCCCGGCGTCGAAACGGGCACCGGCCTCGGGCACCTCGACGAACACGACGTCACCCAGCTGTTCCTGAGCGTAATTGGTGATGCCGATGGTGACGACGTCGCCATCCAGACGGACCCACTCGTGGTCCTTGGTGTACTTCACGGTCATGCCGGTCTCCCTGTCCAGGTCGTTCAGTTTTTGGTTGTCTTGGTGGGTCAGTCTTTGACGTAGTTCTGTTTGACGAAGGGCGGTTTGACGACCTCCGCCGGTTGCGCCTTGCCGCGCACCATCAGGTTGACCTTGGTGCCGGGCACCGCCAGGTCCGTGCGCAGGTAGCCCATGGCGATCGGGCCGTCGACGGTCGGCCCGAACCCGCCCGAGGTCACGGTCCCGGCGGCGGCGCCGTCCAGGTCCTGAATTTCCGTGCCGGCGCGGGCCGGGGCCCGGCCCTCGGGCACCAGGCCGACGCGCCTGCGCGCCGTGCCGTCCTTGATCTGGCTCAGGATCACGTCGGCGCCCGGAAAGCCGCCTTCGGCCCGCCGGCGCTTGCCGATGGTCCAGTTGAGCGCGGCCTCGATGGGCGTGGTGGTGGTGTCGATGTCGTTGCCGTACAGGCAGAGCCCGGCTTCAAGGCGGAGCGAATCCCGCGCGCCCAGGCCGATGGGCATGACCTCGGTCTCCGACAGCAGCAGGCGGGCGAAAGCGTCGGCATCCTGGGCGGGGATCGATATTTCATATCCGTCCTCGCCGGTGTAACCGGACCGGGTGATGAAGCAGGGCACATCGTTGATGCGGATGGTCTGTCCCGTCAGGAACACCATGTGGCGCACGGCCGGCGCATATCGGGCCAGGACCTCGGCTGCCTTGGGGCCCTGCAGGGCGAGCAGCGCATGATCCTCGATGATCTCCAGCTTGGCGTTCGGCAGCTTGGCCCGCATATGGGCGAAATCGGCGTCCTTGCAGGCGGCGTTGACCACGATATAGAGCGAATCCCCGCAATGGGTGACCATCAGGTCGTCGAGAATACCGCCCGCGTCGTTGGTGAAAAGGGTGTAGCGCATGTTGCCCGCACCCAGCCCGGCGATATCGCCCGGCACCAGGGTTTCCATGGCTTCCGCCGCTTTTGATCCCAGCAGGCGCGCCTGACCCATGTGGGAGACGTCGAACAGGCCCGCCTGGGACCGCGTATGCAGGTGTTCCTGCAGCACGCCGGCCTTGTACTGCACAGGCATGGAATAACCCGCGAAGGGCACCATCTTGGCGCCGTACTCGCGGTGCAGCGCATCCAGCGGCGTGGTCTTCAGGTTTTGCGTATCGTCGGCCAATGGGGCCTCCCCGGGCTTGGGTCCTAAGGCGCCGCCCGAAAACACGAGACGGCAGGGTTCAACGGCGTCCCGACGGCAAAACCACCGTCTGAACGCCCCCTCTGTCTCGGAACCTGAAAGATTGACCGGTGCGATCCGTGCCGCCGGCTTTCATCTTCGGTGGGGCACGGCCATATCCATCGGCCAGCCTGCCCACTTTCCAGAGCCTCATCCTGCTGCGGTCCGGGTGCCTGAGAGTTTCCGGGGCGGTTGCTCCTTCGGCGCCGGCCATGCGTAAGCCGGACTCTCCCACAGCGATCAACTGAGGTTGTGACCCCATTCTATCGACGGATGGGCCAAGGTCAACCGCGACCGCGGGGCAATCGGCGAAACCGGACAGGGGGATAGGGAGCGGGTCGGCGGCTACAGCCGCGGGCGGCGGTCCCGGCGGTTCATTTCCAGCTGCTCGCGGGTAATCACCAGACCGACCAAAATCCGGTAGTTCTTGCCCGTCTGGCCGGCCTGAATCGGCAGAATCAGGGGCACGGGGGCGCTCGCGACCTCGCGCCGGCTTTCATTCTCGGCGAAGGTCAGGTTGACGGTGAAGGCCTCGCGGTACAGCACCTTGTTGGCGCGGTCGGTGACGGAGACGAAGAATTCGATGTCGGTCTTGCGGTCCTTGTTGGCGGGGCCGCGCACCGCCTCCATGTAAGTGGTGACGGCGACCTTCATGGTGCCCGCGCGGGTTTTGCGGTCAACGCTCGAATCGCAGACCAGGGAGACCCTGTTGACGATGATCTCGTTGTCGATGTCGATCAGGTCGCGGCCCGGGCCCGGCTGGTAGGTCAGGCGCCGCGACGCGTCGGCCACGATGTTCTGGGGCGGGCAGGCGAGCTGGACCTTGCCGGCAACGGTGTTCATCACGCTGTCGCTCAGGCTGCTGCAGCCGCCCAGGGCGAGAATGCTCAGCAGGGCCGCGACGGCACCTATGGAGAAGCGGGGAAACGCCACGGGCTAGGGCTTGCCGCTTATGCCGCGGGCGGCGCGGGAACGGACAGGGGCGCATTGAAGCTCGGGCATCGGGGGCTCCGTCTGATTGCTTGGTCGCGTGCCGACAGGTGGCCGGGGCGTGGGGGAATCTAATGGACCGGCGTCCGGGCGGCAAGCCCGCCCGCCCGAGCCGCGCGGGGTGCCGGTATCAGGGCGCGTCCTTGGACATCTCATCGGCCGTGGCGGCGGTTTTCGGCGTCACCAGATCGATCAGCGTCTGCGCCATCTTGGCCATGGCGCGGGCGCGGGCCCAGGAATTGTCGATCCTGCGGGCTTCGGCCATGGCGCGGTGGAAGGCGGCCCAGGCCAGGTCGTTTTCGCCGGCCCGCGCGTGCAGGGTGGCGACGTCGCCGTGGATCCAGACGCGGCTGATGATGCTGGGGATGGCGTCGGCGGCGGCGATGGCGCGGGCTTCGCTGACCCGGGCGTCCTCGGGCGCCATGTCGGCGCGCCGCTGTTGGGCGGAAATCTCGAACAGAGCCTGGCCGCGCAGGCGCGGATCGTTGATGCCCTCGGCGGCGTCGCGGGCGCGGACGAAACGCTCGGCCAGCACATCGGACGGCTGGTCCTTGATCCGCGCCATGTCGCTGAGGGCCAGGACCAGGCGGCTGACGGCATAGGACCGGGCGAACGGCAGGCCGATCGCCTCGGCATCGGCGAAGGCCTCGTCGATGACGGCGTCGGCGCCGGGCCGGTCGCCCGCGCGTGCCATGGCCACCGCGATCTCGCCCAGGACCAGCACGCGGTAGCGCTCGGCGTCGATGCCGTGTGCCAGATCCATGGCCTTGCCCAGCCGCGCCGCGCGAATCGCCGATTGCGCGGCGGCGATCATCACCGTTTCCTTGTCGGAACGCTGATCGACCGCGTCGACCACGACAAGGGCGTCGTCCAGGCGGTCGAGATCGGCGAGCGCGCCCGCGACCTGGCGCCAGGCCGCGACCTGCTGGGGCGGCGGCACCTTGTCGGTGACGGCGGCGCGGGCCAGGCGCAGGGCCGCGTCGGCGGTGTCCCGGTCGCCGGCCCGGTAAAGCGTCACCGCCGCGCGGGTCGCAAAGGTCACCTGATCGCTCGGCGTCTTGATGTGCCGCGCCATGCTGTAGAGCAGCGCCGCCGTGTCCTGGGCGGCCTTGAAGTATCCGTGCCGGGCCTGGGTGTCGGCGATCACCGCCAGGGCCTCGATCTGGGTCCGCGATTCGGGAATGATCTCGGCGGCGGCCAGGGCCTCTTCCGCGCGGCCGGCGCGGGCCTGGGCCTGGGCGATGTCGCGCAGCGCGACCATGATCAGGCGCGGGTCCTGGATGCGCCGGGTGGTTTCCATGGCCTGAGTCATCAGCCCGGCGCGGGCCTGGGCCGCGAGAATTTCGCCGAGCGCCCAATCGCGCAGGTCGCGCTTGGTCACGGCCTTCGCACTTTCGAAGGCCTCTGCCAACAGGCAGCGCACGGTCGGCTTGTCGAAACAGGGGGTCGGGTCGCGGGCTGCGTCGGCGGACGGGACGGCGCCGTCCTCGATCAGGTCGCGGGTCGCCGGATGGGCCATCAGCGCCTTGCGGGCGTCGTCCATGGCCTTGCGCCGGGTGTTGTCCAGATCCCGCAGCAGGCGGCTGACGCGCAGGCTGCGGTCGAGATGATCGCGCAACGCGTCGGTGATGCGGCCGGTGACCTTGAGACCCGCCTGTTGCTGGTACAGGCGGATCGCCGATGTCAAATTCTGGTTCAGCTTGCCGTCGATGAATCCGGCATAGAGGCCCAGGGTGGCCAATGCCGTCTGCACCTGACGCACGGCGGTGATGTCCGGGCTCTCGATTTCACCGCCCAGGGCAGGCCGGTCGGGGGCCTCGCGGGCGGCCTGCGCGGGCCATGCGGTTGCCGCCAGGGCCAGGCCCGCCAGAATCGCCGCTCCGATGATTGGCCGTGTTCGATGCATGGCGGTCCGTTTAACCGTTGCGGTTGGCGCGATGCCAGCGGGTTGCTGGCGCCCCTTCGGGAATTGCTGTTTTATGGGCCCGCACCCAACAGACCGAACGCGTCGGCGTTCGCCGCCCGAAGCCCGAAGATATTACCGCCATGGCTGTCTACACGGAAGTCTCTGACGAGGACCTGGTCGAATTTATGACCGCCTATGACCTGGGCGAGGTCGTCGCCTTCAAGGGCATCGCCGAGGGCATCGAGAATTCCAACTTCCTTCTGACCATGTCGTCGGGGTCCTACATCCTGACACTCTATGAAAAACGGGTCGATCCCCGCGACCTGCCGTTCTTCGTCGGCCTGCTCGACCATCTGGCCGCCGGCGGCGTGGCCTGTCCGCTGCCCGTGCGGGCGCGGGACGGGGAGGCGCTGCGCGTCCTGTGCGGCCGCCCGGCGGCGATCGTCACCTTCCTGCCCGGAATGTGGCCACGGCGAGTGACGCCCGATCATTGCGCCGGCGTCGGCCGGGCATTGGCGCAGATGCATCTGGCGGGCGCGGATTTTAAAGGCACGCGGGAAAACGCGCTTGGCGTCGATGCCTGGCGGCCGCTTCTGAAAAGTGCCGGGGGCGGGGTCGACACCGTGCAGATGGGCCTGGGGGAGAAGCTTAACCGCGATCTCGACGCCATCGAGGCGGCCTGGCCCAAGAACCTGCCGCGCGGCATCATCCATGCCGACCTGTTTCCCGACAACGTGTTCTTTCGCGGCACGGAACTGACCGGGCTGATCGATTTCTATTTCGCCTGCCGGGATTTCCTGGTCTATGACCTCGCGATCTGCCTCAACGCCTGGTGTTTCGAGGCCGATTACAGCTTCAACGTGACCAAGGCGCGGCGCCTGGTCATGGCATATGCGCAGACCCGGCCGCTTGATGCGGCTGAAATCGCGGCCCTGCCGCTGCTCGCCCGGGGGGCGGCCATGCGGTTCCTCGTGACCCGCCTGTACGATTGGCTGAACACCCCGGCGGGGGCCCTGGTGACGCCCAAGGACCCCCTGGAATACGTGGCCAAGCTGCGCTTTCACGAACAGGTGGCAAGCGCCGCCGAATATGGATTGGACGTGGACTGAATTGATGACGGCATCGGACGAAACGATCGAGATTTTCACCGACGGCGCCTGCTCGGGCAACCCGGGGCCGGGCGGCTGGGGCGTGTTGCTGCGCTGGCGCGACCATGAAAAGGAGCTTTGCGGCGGCGAGGCGCAAAGCACCAACAACCGCATGGAACTGATGGCGGCGATCCAGGGGCTGGAATCCCTGACCCGGCCGTCCAAGGTCCGTCTGGTCACCGACAGCACCTATGTGAAGGACGGCATCACCAAGTGGATTCACGGCTGGAAACGCAACGGCTGGAAGACCGCCGCCAAGAAACCGGTGAAGAACGAGGACCTGTGGCGCCGCCTGGACGCCGCCCTGGCCGATCACGAAATTGATTGGCAATGGGTCAAGGGCCACGACGGCCATGCGGAAAACGAACGGGCGGACGAACTGGCGCGGCGCGGCATCTCGAAGATCTCGGGACGGGCCGGCTAGGCGCCGCTCCGACGCACCGCATCATCCGAATTTCCCTATATCCGACGGCTTATTGCGGCCCGTCATGTTGCAGTGCATTATAAGCCTGCCGGACGCGCCTTCCGCGCGCGGGAAAGGACACCATTCATGCTTTACTACATGCACGAAATGCAGCGCCTCGCGATGGCCCCGTCACGGGCCGTGGCGGATGCGCTCAAATTCGCCGCCAACAATCCCATGAACGCCTTCAGCCACACCCCTGTGGGCAAGGCCATGGGCTCGGCCGCTGAAATCTATTCGCGGATGACCAACAAGTACGGCAAGCCCGAATGGGGCATCGACCATACGATGATCGACGGTAAGAAAGTGCCGGTCGAGGTCGAGGTAATGGTCCACCGTACCTATTGCGACCTGATTCATTTCAAGCGCGCGACCAACCGCAACGACCCCAAGGTTCTGATCGCGGCCCCCCTGTCGGGGCATTTCGCGACCCTGTTGCGCGGCACGGTCGAAGCCATGCTGCCCGACCATGACGTCTACGTCACCGACTGGCTGGATTGCCGCAACATTCCGGTCATGGCCGACATGTTCAATCTGAACGACTACATCGACTACATCATCGATTTCCTGCACTTCCTGGGCCCCAACACCCACGTCATCGCCGTGTGTCAGCCCAGCGTGCCGGTGATGGCGGCGGTCTCCGTCATGTCCGGCTGGCAGGATATCTGCGCGCCCGCGACCATGACCCTGATGGGCGGGCCGGTCGATACCCGGGTCGGCAAGACCGCGGTCAACAAGCTGGCCAAGGAAAACGACAAGAAGTGGTTTGAAAAGAACGTCATCACCACGGTGCCGCCGCCCTATCCGGGGGCCTTCCGGCGCGTGCTGCCGGGCTTCGTGCAGCTGTCGAACTTCATTTCCATGAACCTTGAACGTCACATGCTGTCCATGAACGAGCTGTTCGACCATCTGGTCGAAGGCGACGGCGAAGCGGCGGACAAGAAAACCGCGTTCTATGAGGAATACCTGGCGGTCATGGACCTGCCGGCGGAATACTTCCTGCAGACGCTGGAAGTCGTGTTCCAGGAACATTCGCTGCCCAAGGGCGAAATGATGTTCCGCTGGCAGAATGTCGATCCGGGCAAGATCACGGAAACGGCGATTCTCTGCGTCGAAGGCGAACTGGACGACATCTCCGGCGTCGGCCAGACCAAGGCCGCGCTCGACATCACGCCGAACCTGCAGGCGAAAAAGAAGAAATATCACCTGGAAAAGGGCGTCGGCCATTACGGCGTGTTCAACGGCCGCAAATGGCGCGAGAACATCGCGCCCACGGTGAAGGACTTCATGCGGACCCACGCCAAGCCGGCGGCCAAGGCTTAAGCGCCCCGGCGGGCCAATACCTCGGCGACCAGGGCGACAGGGCCTTCCAGGGGCCGCCCGGGGGCGTGGACAAGGACCATGCGGCGAAAGGCTTCGGGCTCTGACAGTCGCCGGGTGACCAGCACCCGGTCCGCGGCCGTCGGCGCCGCCAGTTCCGGCAGCACGGCGATTCCCATGCCGGCGGCGACCAGGGCGCAGACCGCTTCGGGCCGTGACATTTCCTGCACGGGACGCACGCGCACCCCCTGATCGCGCAGCACGCCGTCGATCAACGCCCGGCTGCCCGTGCGGACATCCAGCATCACCATGTCCTGGCCGTCCAGATCCCGCCATGTCGGGGTTCGCTTGCGCGCCAGGGGATGGCCCTGGGGGCAGACCAGGCAGAAAATATCATTGCCGAGCGGCGCCGCGGTGAGGGGAGCAAGGTCCTGCGGTCCTTCGTTGAGCACGCCCAAGTCGGCATGGCCGCCCAGCACCGCCGCCGCCACGTCCTCGGCGGCCATTTCCTCGATCCGCAGATCGATTTCCGGATAACGGCCCCGGCATTCGGCACAGCACGGCGGCAGCAGCCGCATCACCGCCGTCGGCACGGCGGCGATGCGCACGCGTCCTCGCCGGCGGAGCGCCGTGCTGCGGGCGTTTTCCAGCACATTGTTCAGATCGTCCAGCAGGCCGCCGACGCGGGCGGCCAGATCGCGCCCGGTTTCCGTTGGGCGCACATTGCGGGTGTCGCGGTCGAACAGGGGCAGGCCCAGTTCGGCCTCCAGATGGCGCACGCTGGTACTGACGGCCGATTGGGTCATGCCCAGGTCCTGGGCCGCGCGGGTGAAACTGCCGTGGCGCGCGACGGCGGTCAGGACCTGTAATTGGCGAAAGGTAAAATTCATAAATTAAATAGATGAATAGTTATAATTTATGAATTTGATTTAATCAACGGCGCGGGAGACCATGGGCGTCAAATCAACGAACACCCCCCAGATGGAGGACTTCCAAATGTCAGCCCAAGCAGCACCCGTCCGTATCCTCGGCCGTTCCAATTCATTCAATGTGCGCAAGATCCTTTGGGTCTGCGACGAGATGGACATGCCTTATGAGCGCGAGGACTATGGCCGCGGCTTCCGCGCCTGCACGGATCCGGAGTTTCTCGCCCTCAACCCGGTCGCCCAGGTGCCCGTGGTGCTTGATGGCGGCGCCGTCATGCGTGAATCCAATTCCATCGTCCGCTATCTGGCGTCCAAGGCGGGTCGGGACGATCTGTATCCCGCCGATCTGGTCAAGCGCCAGCAGGTCGAACAATGGATGGACTGGATCGCCTACGACTTGACCCATGCGCTGCGCGGCGCCTTCCTGGGCGGTGTGCTCAAGGAAGCGCCCTGGGACAACGACTGGTTCATCAATCAGGGCCGCCAGGACCTGATCCACGACATGCTGATCGTCGAAGAGCACTTGGCGGCAAACGGCCCCTACATCACGGGCGAGACCTTCACCGTCGCCGATATTTCCATGGGCCTGGTGGTCAATCGCTGGTTTGTGGTCGAGGGCTTCGAGAAGCCGGAAACACCGGCCCTTGCCGCCTATTACGAGCTCTTGAGCCAGCGCCCGGCCTACCTTGCCCATGGGCGCAACGGTCTGCCCTGAGGCCTGCCGATTTTCGTCCGAGGCTACGAAAATACGGTCGGATTCCGTAATTTGTGATGCTACAGTTTTATTACGGTTTTGTTACATCGATAACGGATCCGTCCTGCCCGCGATGAACGGCGCAGGGGCGCAAAAACTGGAAGATTGCAAATCTTCACGTCTCGGAGGACATCAAGACAATGAAACGCAAGGATTTCCTGCGTGCGGTTTCCGGCGCGCTCGCCGTGCTGGCCGTATCGGCATTACCGGCGTTCGCCGCCGGTCTGGAAGGCAAGCTCGTCATCGTCACGTCGTATCCGCCAGATACCACGGTGACGGTGAAGAAGGCGTTCGAGGCCGTTCATCCCGGCGTCGAAGTGGAGATGCTGAAGAAAAAGACCACCGCCGGCATCAAGTTCCTTCAGGAAACGACCACGAACAACAAGGCCGACATGTTCTGGGCTTCGGCGCCCGACGCCTTCGAAGTGCTGAAGGGCGACAACCTGCTGGCCAAGTATGACGTCAAGGTGCAGGGCATCCCGGAAAAGGTGGGTGCCTTTCCGATCAACGATCCGGACGGCTACTACAAAGGCTTCGCCGCATCGGGCTACGGCATCATGTGGAACACCCGCTATCTGAAGGCCAAGAAGCTGCCTGTGCCCAAGACCTGGGCGGAACTGGCCGATCCCGTCTACTTCGGCCATGTCGGCATGAGTGCGCCGTCGCGCTCGGGCACCACGCATCTGACCGTGGAAACGATCCTGCAGGGCATGGGCTGGGAAAAGGGCTGGGCCCTGATGAAGGCCATGTCCGGCAACTTCAAGACCGTCACCGAACGCAGCTTCGGCGTGCCCGACGGCGTCAACTCCGGCCAGTTCGGGCTGGGTATCGTCATCGATTTCTTCGGCCTGTCGTCGCAGGCGTCCGGGTTCCCGGTCGATTTCCTGTATCCGCCGATCACCACCCTGGTGCCGGCCAATATCGCGATCGTGAAGAACGCGCCGCATCCCAAGGCGGCGGCGGCCTTCATCGAATTCCTGCTGTCCCCGGAAGGTCAGGCGGTCCTGCTTGATCCCAAGATTCGCCGCCTGCCCGTGAACCCGGCGACCTATGCCAAGGCGCCGGCCGGGTTCCCCAACCCGTTCAAGGACCCGTCCCTCGGCTCGGCCGTCAAGTTCGACCTGGACCTGTCCAAGAGCCGCTACAACGTCGTCAATTCCCTGTTCGACGTGATGGTGACCTATCGCCTGGACGACCTGCAGGGCGCGGTCAAGGCGATCCACGACGCCAAGGCGAAGGCCATGGGAAAATCCAATACCGACGCGGGCAAGCTGATCGCCGAGGCCGAGGCCCTGGTCGCCAGGATGCCGATCACCGAGGCCGATGCCGGCAAGAAGGAATTCAACGCGATCTTCAAGAAGAAGCGTAAGAAGGCCAGCACCAAGGTCACTGGCCGTCAGGCCGAAGTCGAGCAGCAGTGGGACGAAGAGGTCAAGGCGAACTACGCCAAGGCCAAGGAATTGGCGGAAAAAGCCGCCTCCATGCTGTAGGCCAATTCTTTAACCGTGCGCCCGGCCCGACCGCGGGCCGGGCGCCGGTTCCTGCCGATCCCGTCTTTTCTGATACCGACCGGGGGATGTCTTGACCACCGTATCGCGCAGCCTTTGGGGTCCCGGCGCCGTCGCCTTGTCCCTGGCCTTGTTCCTGATCGTGTTCCTTGTCATTCCGGTCGCCAAGGTCATCTATGTGGCGTTCCAGGATCCCAACACGGGGGCCCTGACGCTCATCAACTTCGTCGATTTCTTCAACACCTCGCTGTTCCAGGAATCGTTTTTCAATTCCTTTTACGTGGCTTCCATGTCCGTGGTCCTGGCGTCGGGGTTCGCCCTGCCGCTGGCCTATTTTACGACCCGTTTCAATTTCGGCGGCTCGATCCTGATCCAGACGCTCGGCGTCATTCCGCTTATCATGCCGCCCTTTGTGGGGGCGGTGGCCATGGTGCTGCTGTTCGGAGAGAACGGCTCGATCAATCTGCTGCTCGATGAATATCTCGGGTTCACCATTCCCTTCATGGAAGGGCTGAACGGCGTCATCTTCGTCGAAAGCGTTCACTACTTCCCCTTCATCCTGATCAATCTGTCGGCCGCCCTGAACAACATCGACCGGTCCATGGAGGAAGCCGCCCAGAACCTGGGAGCCAGCCGCGGCCGGCTGTTCCGGCGCATCGTGTTTCCGCTCGCCATGCCGGGCTATGTGGCGGGAGCGTCTCTGGTGTTCCTCAAGGTGTTCGACGATCTCGGCACGCCGCTTTTGCTGAACATCAACAACATGCTCGCCCCCCAGGCCTATCTCCGGATCTCATCCATCGGCATCAACGATCCCATGGGTTATGTGATTTCGGTGATCCTGGTGGCGTTTTCTCTGCTTGCCTTGTGGACCTCGTTCCTTGCCCTGCGCGGCAAGGATTACGCCACGGTGCAAAAGGGCGGTGGCGGTCTGATGAAGCGCGACCTGGCGGGCTGGGAAAAGGCCGGCTGCTACGCCGTGGTGTTCCTGATCCTGCTGCTGGTGCTGTCGCCGCATATCGCGCTGACGCTGCTCAGCTTCGGCACCGTATGGTCGTTCAGTCCGCTGCCCGACGCCTATACGGCGCAGCACTACGTCGACGTCGTCTCGACCTCGTCGGCCTACATCACCAACACCCTGTTGTACGCGGGCTTGGCCGCCGGGATCGACGTGGTGTTCGGCACGGCCATCGCCTATGTGGTTTGGCGCACGGGCCTGCCCGGGCGCAAGCTGCTGGATTACATGGCCATGGGGGCGGTCGCCATTCCCGGCGTCGTGCTGGGCATCGGCTATCTGCGCACGTTCTATCAGTTTGATGTGCCGTTCATCGACAAGCCCCTGGCGTCGTGGTGGGTGATCATCGTCATCGCATTGGCCATCCGGCGTCTGCCCTATGCGCTGCGGGCCTGTGTCGCCGCCCTGCAGCAGGTCAGCGTGATGCTGGAGGAAGCGGCCGAAAATCTGGGTGCCACCAAAAGCCGGACCGTGCGCCGCATCGTCGTGCCGCTGATGATGGGCGGGATCGTCGCCGGTTTCGTCACCAGCTTCGCCACGGCCGCCGTCGAATTGTCGGCGACGATCATGTTGGTGTCCCAGGAATCCGACGCGCCGCTGGCCTACGGCATTTATGAATTCATGCAGTCGGCGTCCGGGCGCGGGCCAGGGGCGGCGTTGGGCATCATCGCGGTGTTCATCATCGGGGTCGCGACCTATCTGTCGCACCGCGTCATCAACAAGAAGGAAACCGAACGGGCGCCCCAGCAGGCGGCGGCCCCGGAAGAAAAAGTCCAGGGAGCATAAGCATGGCATTACAGAAAACCAGCGGTGTCACCGTCACGGTCGAGAACGTCAGCCTGTCCTTCGGCAAGACCGAGGTGTTGAAAGGCGTGAACCTGGAGATCAAGCCCGGCGAGTTGTTCACCTTCCTGGGCCCGTCGGGATCGGGCAAATCGACGCTGCTGCGGTCCATCGCCGGGTTCGGGCCGCGCCCGGGCGGGCGCATTCTGATCGACGGCGACGACATCGCCGGTCTGGCGCCCTGGGACCGCAATGTCGGCATGGTGTTCCAGTCCTATGCCCTGTGGCCGCATATGACAGTGCGCAAGAACGTCGCCTTCGGGCTGGAGGAACGCAAGGTACCGGCGCGCGAGATTGCCGAGCGGGTCGAGATGGCGCTGGATATGGTCGGGCTTGCCGCCTATGGCGACCGCCGGCCGTCTCAGCTTTCCGGTGGTCAGCAGCAGCGTGTGGCCTTGGCCCGCACCATCGTGGTCGAGCCGCGCGTGTTGTTGCTGGACGAGCCGCTGTCGAACCTGGACGCCAACCTGCGGGTGCAGATGCGTCGGGAAATCCACGATCTGCAACGGAAATTGAACCTGACCACCATTTTCGTGACCCACGATCAGGAAGAGGCGAACACCATTTCCGACCGCATGGCCGTGCTTGACCAGGGCGTGATCCAGCAGACGGGCACGCCGCTGGAACTCTACGACAACCCGGCCAACCGGTTCGTAGCCAACTTCCTGGGCACGGCCAACCTGTTGGAAGGCCGGATCGAGGCCGGGGACGGGGCGCTTTGGTTCGTGGCCGACGCGGGTCCGCGCCTGCCGCTGGCGGCGGATGCGGGGGCGGTCGGCGACCGGGCGGCCGCCATGACGCGGCCCCAGAACTTGACGATCACGGGCGTGGACGGCGCGCCGAGCAGCGCTGCCGGCGTGTTGGAAGGAACGGTGGAGATGCTGGAATTTCTCGGCACCATCGTGCGCTACGCGGTGCGGATCGGCGGGATGTCGATGGTGGTCGATGAAACCCACCGCGTGGGTCGGCCGGTCCATGCCATGGGCGACACGGTGCGCCTGAGCGTCGAGGCCGAGGATATCCGGCTGCTGCCGGCATAATCGGAACAAGCCGGCCCGGGGATGCGACGCATCCCCGGGGGCTGTGTTTTATTACAGGCTGGAAAGGACGCTTTCGGCGCTGGTCTTTTCGAAGGCGCCGGCGGCGTCGATTTCGATCGACTTGACCGTGCCGTTGTCGACGATCATGGCGAAGCGCTGGCAGCGCAGACCCAGGCCGCGGGCGGTCAGATCAAGCTCCAGGCCGGCGGCCTTGGTGAACTCGGCCGAGCCGTCACCGACCAGCAGAACCTTGTCGTCAGCGCCCTGATCCTTGGCCCAGGCACCCATGACGAAGGCGTCGTTCACGGACATGCAGACGATCTGATCGATGCCCTTGGCCTTGAGTTCATCCGCCTTGGCGACGAAGCCGGGCAGATGCTTGGCCGAGCAGGTCGGCGTGAAGGCGCCGGGCACGCCAAAGATGGCGACCTTTTTGCCGTTGAAGATGTCGTCCGTCGAAATGGCGGCCGGGCCTTCGGCGGTCATGTGGTAAAGCGTCGCCGCCGGAATTTTATCACCAACACCAAGCGTCATTGGATTTCCCCTGAATCTGGATTTCAAACCTGGCCGGGGGCGGCGGTATACAGGCGCCGCCCGGGCCGTTCATGCCAGCATGAGATAGTGGATTTCCGCGAAGAGTCCATGAAAAACAGCCCCATCGGGGATCGCCGGGCTAGTTTTTCGCGATCACCACGTTGCCGGCGCGGGCGACGGCCTCGGTCACCGCGGTTTCCGTCAGCAGTTCCGGCAGGGGAAGGCCGTTCGGCGCCTCGGGCCCGTAGACTGCGTTGAACGGAATGCCATAGCGCCCGAATTTGGCCAGATAGGCGGCGATCACCGGATCGGGGCGGGTCCAGTCGGCGATCATGGCGACGATGCGCCCGTCGGCGATGGCCGCGTGGACGGCCCCCTGGTTGAGGACCAGACGCTTGTTGACCTGACAGGTGATGCACCAGTCGGCGGTGACGTCGACCAGCACCGTCTTGCCCCCGGCGACCAATTGAGCAATCCGCGCCTCGTCGAAGGGCTGCCAGTGCCGGCGCGCATCGGCATCCTTGGTGCCGCGCAGGCTGGTTTCGCCGATGGCCCGGGGCGGCGCGTCGCCCGCGGTCGGCAGTACGGCGGCGGCCAGCACCATGGCGACGCCGAGCGCGATGGGAGCCCCCGGCACCAGGGCGCGGGCCGGTTTTACGCCGCGCTTGGCGAGCAGCAACACGATCCCCAGGACGGCCAGCCCGGCGGCCAGCCCGGCCGTGGCCGTGGCCCCCAGAATGCCCGTGACGATCCACAGCAGCCAGACCGCCGTGGCCAGCAGGGCCAGGCCCATGATCTGGCGCAGACGGATCATCCACGGCCCCGGACGGGGCAGACGGGTGGCGGCGGCGGGCACGGCCGCGATGGCGAGGTAAGGCAGGGCGAGACCAAACGCCAACCCGGCGAAGATGGCGTAGATTTCCAGCGGCCCCCGGGCCAGGGCGAAGCCCACGGCGGTGCCGAGGAAGGGCGCGGAGCAGGGCGTCGCCAGCAGGGTCGCCAAGGCGCCCTGCAGGAAATGGCCCAGGGGGCCGGTGTGGTGGCCGGGATCGGCGGCATGGGCGCCCAGGTCGCCGATGGCTTCGGGCAGGGCGATCTCGAACGCGCCGAACAGGTTGCAGGCGAACACGAAGACGATCACCGCCATGGCGGCGAGGAACCAGGGCTGCTGGAACTGAATGCCCCAGCCGATGGTCATGCCGGCGGCCTTCAACGCGACCAGACCGGAGGCCAGCACCATGAAGGCCGCGAAAATACCGAACGCCGAGGCGATGAAGCCGCGGCGGACCTGCCCCTTATCACCGCCGCCGTGGCCCATGACGCCCAGAACCTTGATCGACAGCACGGGCAGCACGCAGGGCATCAGATTGAGGACCAGCCCGCCCAGCACGGCCAGGGTGATGAACAGCAGCAGGTTGGGTTGCGGCGTCGGGGTCGCTTCCGCCGCGTTCAGGGTGGGTGCGTCGGCGGGCGGGGCCAGGTCGCCGGGTGTCAGCATCAACTGCCGTTCGGCGCTGCGCCCGCCGTCGACCAGGGTCGCGGTCAGGGTTTCCTTAGCCAGCCGCTGAGGCCCGCCATCCAGGTCCTTGACCCCGTAGACGGTGACGTCCAGGCGCGCCTCGCGCCCATTGTCGGAAAAGGTCACATGGGGCTTGGAATAGGCCAGGACCTCGGGCCCCTCCAGGTAGATATCCGGGGCCGAGAACGGGGTTTCCGACTTCGCCCGCACGCTGATCAGCATTTCGCCCTTGGCGGTGTCGCCGGGGCTGATCGCGGCCGCATCGGCCAGCATCAGCCCGTGCCGGGCGCCGTCGCCCGGCACCGTGGCGGCATAGCGGCTGATCAGGTGGGCGAATTCGCTGGGTCCGGCCGGACCCGCCGGCAGGGTCAGGCTCAGGTCCGCCGTATAGGGAATGCAGATATCATCGCAGGTCAGGTAGGGGATCGTGGCCTTGACCATAAGGGGTTTGCCCGGCTCCGCCGGCACGGCGTCGATGGGAAACACGACCTCTTTCTTGTAGCCGAGGGTTTCCAGGCCGAGCACGCTGAACCGTTCCGGTACCGGCCACAGAATCTTGGCGGACTTCAGGTTGTCCGAGCCTCCCCAATTGGGCCGTGGCGGAATGCCGGCGTCGCCGGGCGACCGCCAATAGATCTTCCATCCCGGCTGCATGTGGAATTCCAAGCCCAGACGCAGCATCGCCGCCGATCCCGTGCCGGTCACGGCGGCGACCAGGCGGGCCTTGGTCTGCTCGGTTTCGTGCCAGGCCGATTGCGCCGTGCCCGCGGCCTGGGCCGCGGTCGCGGAGATCAGCAGCAAGACGGCCGCGATCAGGGCGGTTGGACGGGCGGCGCGAAAAAGGGTTGCTGCAGTCATGAGGCGATTCTTGTTTTTCCGGCGGGGCGGTTGCGGTTTCTGCGGTGCTCATATTATGGCACGGTGTCGGCGGACACAGCCAATAAATGGCGCGTGATTGCGGCGGTTTCCGGGCAGTGTGCGATGCTTTTTCACAGGCGCGCGCTTGCGGGGCGACGGTCACGACGCCATAATTATCGGGCGCGGTTGTGCTATAAACTGGTGAAACTGGACGGATATTCGAGGCTTATCCCATGCCCCGGACCCAAGACGACGAAGCCTATCTGGCCGGGCATCTGCTGATTGCCATGCCCAACATGCCGGATGAACGGTTTTCCAAGACGGTGATCTACATGTGCGCCCATAATGCCGAGGGCGCGATGGGGCTGGTCGTCAACAAGCCATTGGAAACGCTGAGCTTCCCCGATCTTCTGGAGCAGCTCGACATCGTGCCGTCCGGCTTGAAGCAGCCCATCAACGTGCATTTCGGCGGCCCCGTCGAATCGGGCCGGGGTTTCGTTCTGCACACTCCCGACTATGTCCAGGAAGCGACCATGGTCGTCGACGACCAGATCGCCCTGACCGCCACGGTCGACATCCTGCAGGCCATCGCCGACGGCATCGGCCCCCGGCAATCCCTGCTGGCGCTCGGCTATGCCGGATGGGGGCCGGGGCAATTGGATTCCGAGATCAAGGCCAACGGCTGGCTGCACGTCGCGGCCGACCCCGCCCTTGTGTTCGGCGGCGGCATGGACGACAAGTGGGAACAGGCGATGCTCAAGATCGGCGTCGATCCGCGCATGCTGTCGGACGAAGCCGGCCACGCCTGAAACCCGCCAACCACGCCGGAACCGTCATGAGCCGTCCTCCCAAACGCAAGCCCGCGGACGACCTGCGCCGCCTCCTTCTGGACCGCATGGAAGCCTGCCCGACCGCCGAGGCCCTGAACGACCGGGTCATCCTGCCCTTCATCCAGGCGCTGGAGGATGTTTGCGGCGCGCGCGGATACGTCCTCAACATCTACGGCGAACAGGCGAACCTGACGTTCACGGGCGACGAGGACGCGGCCGAGGAAATCTACGCGCTGATCGAAAACTATCTGGACAGCCGCGCCAGCGGGGCCGCCGACGAAGGGTGACGCCGGGGGGGGGGCCGCCGCCGTTTGATTTCCGTTGCCGGTTTTAGGAACCCCCATGGTCGCCCGCTTCAACCCCGATCAAGGGGCCTGAGCGGGATGCGTCGGATCAGGCGCCGAGCCGGGCCGCGAAGGTGTCGCCGGCTTCCAGGTTCGCGAGCGGCCCGATGGCCGACAGGGTGGGTTTGGTGCTGAACAGGCGCTCGGCGACGCGCACGACGTCGCCCGTTGTGACGGCATCGACCTTGGCGACGATTTCCTCGGCCGGGACCGGACGGCCGTAGATCAGCATCTGGCGCGCCAGCTGTTCGCAGCGCGACGACGTGCTTTCCAGCGACATCAGGATCGACGCCTTCAACTGGGCGCGGGCGCGGGCGACCTCGTCCTCGTCGACGGACAGCCGCACCTTGTTCAGCTCGTCGGCGATCAGCGGCATCAGCTCGGGGACCTCGTCCGAACCGGTGCCGGCATAGACGCCGAACAGGCCGCCGTCCGTATAGGCCGACTGGTAGCTGTAGATGGAATAGACCAGGCCGCGTTTTTCGCGGACCTCCTGGAACAGGCGCGACGACATGCCGCCGCCGAGCAGCGCCGACAGCACGGACGCCGCGTAGTAATCGTCGTCGTCGTAGGCCAGACCTTCAAAGCCTAAGGTGATGTGGACCTGTTCCAGGTCGCGGTCGGTGCGGACCTCGCCGCCGCCGTAGCGCGCGGCCTCGCGGGCTGCCGGGGCACCCGCGGGCAGGTCCTTGAAGGTGGCGCGCACCATGTCGACCACGCGGTCGTGGTCAAGCGCACCGGCCGCCGACACGACGCTGACCGGGGCCGCGTAATGGGTGGTCATATAGTTCAGGACCGCGTCGCGGGACATCGTCTCGATCAACGCCTCCGAGCCCAGGACCGAGCGGCCCAGCGCCTGATCGGGAAACGCAACGGCCTGGAAATTTTCGAATACGATGTCGTCGGGCGTGTCGTGAAGCTGGTGGATTTCCTGGATCACGACATGGCGTTCGCGCTCCAGCTCGTCCGCGTCCAGGGTCGCGTGCTGCACCAGGTCGGCGATCACGTCCATGGCCAGGCCCAGGTCTTCCTTCAGCATCTTGGCGTAATAGGCGGTGTGCTCGCGCGCGGTATAGGCGTTCATATGCCCGCCGACGGCCTCGATCTCCTCGGCGATGGCGCGGGCACTGCGCTTCTTGGTGCCCTTGAACACCATGTGTTCCAACAGGTGGGACACGCCGTTCACGGCTTCCGGTTCGTGGCGGGCGCCGACGCCGACCCAGGCGCCGACGGACACGGTTTCAACCCGGTCCATGCGTTCGGTGACGACGCGAAGGCCGTTTTCAAGGTCGGTGATCTGTACGGACACTCAGGTTTCCCTTACGCGAGGGTTGTTTCGATGGTGCGTTTCAACTGGTCTAGATCGTTGGCCAGGGTTTGGCAACGTTTGGGCCGGTCCAATAAATCCGCCAGGCGGGCGGGCAGGGCCGGGCGCAGGCCCGTGGCGTCCGCGACCGCGTCGGGGAATTTCGCCGGATGGGCCGTTGCCAGAATGACCATGGGCGTGCCGTCCGGGGCGGGGTTTTCCCGCGCCGCACCCACGCCGATTGCCGAATGGGGGTCGATCAGTTCGCCCGTCTGTTCGTGGACCTGCTTGATGATTTCCTTGGTGCCGGCATCGTCGAACCGGGCACCTGCGAACACCTCGCGCGCCCGGGCCAGTTGGTCGGCCGATACCTCGAACCGGCCGGTCTTGCGGAAATCGGTCAGCACCCGGGCGCAGGCGGCGCCGTCGCGGTCGACCAGGTCGAACAGCAGGCGCTCGAAATTGCTGGAGACCTGAATGTCCATGGACGGACTGGTGGTCGGCACCACGCCCGCCATTTCCATGGCGCCGGAGGCGAAGAAGCGGGCCAGGATGTCGTTGGCGTTGGAGCCGACGACCAGCTTGGCGATGGGCAGGCCCATCTGCATCGCGCCATAGCCCGCGAACACATTGCCGAAATTGCCCGTGGGCACGGAGAACGCGACCGCCTTGTCGGGCGCGCCCAGCTTCACCGCGGCCCAGAAGTAATAGACGATCTGCGCCATCACCCGGGCCCAGTTGATGGAGTTCACGGCCGACAGGTTGAAACGGTCGCGGAAATCCCCGTCGTTGAACAGGTCCTTCACCCGGTCCTGGCAGTCGTCGAAGGTGCCCTCAATGGCGATGTTGTGGACGTTGGCGGCCTGCACCGACGTCATCTGCGCTTCCTGCACCGGGCTCACGCGGCCACGGGGATGCAGCATGAAGATGTCGATGGCGGCCTTGTCGCGGCAGGCCTCGATGGCGGCGGAGCCGGTATCGCCCGAGGTGGCGCCCACGATGGTGATGCGCTGGCCGCGTTTTTTCAAGACGTAGTCGAAGAACCGGCCCAGCACCTGCATGGCCACGTCCTTGAAGGCCAGGGTCGGCCCGTGGAACAGTTCCAGCAGGTATTCATCGTCGCCGATTTTCTTCAAGGGCAGCACGTCGGGCGCGTCGAAGGTCGCATAGGCGTCCTCGATCAATGCCTTCAGGTCGGCCGCCGGGATGGCGTCACCGATGAAGGGCGCCATGATCTTCTGCGCCAGGGCCGGGTAGGACAGGCCCTTCATGGCGCGGATGTCGTCGGCGGAAAACTGCGGCCAGGTTTCGGGCACGTAAAGGCCGCCGTCGCGCGCGAGGCCGGCCAGCAGGACGTCCTCGAAACCGAGCGCCGGGGCCTGGCCCCGCGTGGAGATGTATCTGGGGTTCGTCATCTTAGGCGGCTAGATAGCGCGTTCTGAGATGCATCTCAAACACCTTCGGGTCGAACGGCTTGCCCGTGGCGCTGATGAGAAGCTCTTTCGCGCTGACGGACGACCCCTTGCCGTGGACGTTGGCGCGCAGCCAGGTCATCAGCGGCGCGAAGTCGCCGCGGCCGATGGCGGGTTCGATGGCCGGGTCCTGTTCGCGGGCGCTCGCGTACAATTGCGCCGCCGTCATGGCGCCCAGGGTATAGGTCGGGAAATAGCCCCAGGCCCCGTCGTACCAGTGAATGTCCTGCAGGCAGCCGAGGGTATCCGTCGGTGGGCGGATGCCGAGCAGCCGTTCCATGCCGTCGTTCCAGGCGCCGGGCAGGTCCGCGATTTCCATGTCGCCCTCGATCAGCGCCTTTTCCAGGCGGTAGCGCAGGATCACGTGGGCCGGGTAGGTCACTTCGTCGGCGTCGACGCGGATGAAGCTGCGCTCGACCTGGGTATAAAGCCGGAACAGGTTGTCCGCGTCCCAGGCGGGCCCGCTGCCGCCGAAGGTTTCGACCATGATCGGGGTCGCGAAATTGAGGAAGGTCTTGGACCGGCAGACCTGCATTTCGATCAGCAGCGACTGGCTTTCATGCACGGACATGCCGAGCGCATGGCCCACGGGCTGTCCGCGCCAGTCCTTGGGCAGGCCGCGTTCGTACATGGCGTGGCCGGTTTCGTGCAGCACGCCCATGAGGGCCGAGGTGAAATCGTTTTCGTCGTAGCGGGTGGTGATGCGCACGTCGTCCGGCGTGCCGCCGCAGAACGGGTGCAGGCTGACGTCGAGCCGCCCGTGGTGGAAGTCGAATCCCAGCATCTCCATGAAGCGTCGGCCCAGGGCCTTCTGCTTTTCCTCGGGAAACGGGCCGTCGGGCAGGATGACCTTGGGCGTCTTGGCCTGATGGTCCAGAACCTCGCCCAGAAAGCCGGGCAGGAAGCCTTCCAGTTCGCCGAACACGGTGTCGATCTCGGCGGACCGTCCCCCCGGCTCGTAATCCGCCAGCAGCGCGTCGTACAGGCCGACGCCCAGGACATCGGCCTTGGCCCGGGCCTTTTCGCGGACCAGGGCCAGCAGGTTCGTGACCAGGGGCTGCACGGCCTTGAAGTCGTTGTCGGCCCGCGCGTCGCGCCACACGGCCTCGCAGGCCGAGGCCGCGCGCGACAGCCGCGTCACCAGGTCTTCCGACAGGGCCGTGGCCTTGACGTAAGTGCGTTTGATCTCGCGCAGGTTGGCCTGCTGCCAGTCGGTGAGGTTTGCCGCATCGGCCTCGGCGGCGGCGATGAGGTCGCCGGTTTCGGCGTCGGTCAGCATGCCGTGATAGACGGCGGCCAGTTCGGCCAGCTGTTCGGCCCGCGATTCGTGGCCGCCGCGCGGCATCACCGTGGACATGTCCCAATGCAGGACTTCCTGCGCCTCGCCCAAGGCGTTCAGGCGCCGGAAACGGTTTTCCAGGCGGGCGTAGGCGGGGGCTTCAGGGGATTGGCTGTCCGGCATGTCGCCTATATGGGGTCAAAAGACCGCGACGAACAGGGTGCGGTCGGCCAGAAGGGCCAGGAAAATCCCGAACAGATAAAGAATCGTATAGAAGAACATGGGCCGGCAGGGGCCCTGCTTGGCGTCGGCGACGTTTTCCGCCCGCCAGACCCGCGCCATATGCACGATCAGCCCGACGTTCAGGCCGGCGACGGCCAGGGTATAGAGCCAGCCCGACAGGCCGAGCAAGGTGGGTGCAAAGGTCGCCGGGATCAGCAGCGCCGTGTAGACGGCCATCTGGATCTTGGTGCGGTGTTCGCCGACCACCACGGGCAGCATGGGCACGCCGACGTTCTGGTAATCCTGGCGGCGGAACAGGGCCAGCGCCCAGGTATGAGGCGGCGTCCACAGGAAGATGATCATGAACAGCGCGATCGCACCCCAAGGGTCGGCCAGAAACCCGGCGTTGCCGGTCACGGCGGCCCAGCCGATGACCGGCGGCAGGGCGCCCGAGGCACCGCCGATGACGATGTTCTGCGGCGTGCGGCGTTTCAGCCAGACCGTGTAGATGAACACGTAATAAAGGATCGTGAAGGCCAGCAGCCCGGCGGAAATCAGGTTGACCCAGACGCCCATGGCAATGACCGAGGCGATCGCCAGGACCGTGCCGAACACCAGGGCGTTGCCCGGGTCCATGCGGCCGGCCGGAATCGGCCGGTTCATGGTGCGCTGCATGTGCAGGTCGATGTCGCGGTCGTACCACATGTTGATGGCGCCCGACGCCCCGGCGCCGATGGAAACGCACAGGATCGCGACCAGGGCCTCGAGCGTGCCGATGGTGCCCGGCGCCATGACCAGGCCGACCATGGCCGTGAACACCACAAGGGACATCACCCGGGGCTTCAGAAGCAGGGCGTAATCGGCCAGCCGGAACTGCGGTTCCGGGCGGGGCGCGGCTTCGGCCGATGTGCCGATATGCGGGGCGACGGTGTCGCTCACGGGCGTCCTCATGACGTTGGTCTGTGTGCGTGGCCTGGGCGCTTTATATTTTAAGTTCGCGCCGAGGGCCAGTGTCCGTTGGTCCAGGTCGGCGTAAAAGTGCCCGCCCGGCGATCCAGATGAACATGACGCCGCCGGCCACGGCGATCACGGCCCCCACGCCCATGCCGTACAGCCCGACCTGGGCGCCGAACGCCTCCAGCCCGGCGATGTCGCCCGCCACCTTGCGCGGCGCGCCGTATCCGCCGGCCAGGAACAGGCCCGCCGAATGCAGCGCCTGACCCAGGCCGTAGAGCCAGAACAGGGCGAACACGGCGCGGCCCAGCCTGGGAACCCGGTTCAGGGACGGCAGCAGGGCGCAGAACACCAGCCCCATGAGGGCGAGGTTCACGCCGCCGATGACGCCGTGGTAATGGGCCGGCGTGCGGGTATCGGCGCCATCGACGAACAGGCCGAGCAGCCCGCCCAGGAAAAACACCGCCATGGACAGGTACAGGGCGCGCCGCGCCAGGCGGGCGCGGTCGTCCGCGGGCGGCGTGCCGCCGCCGGCAAACAGGAAGGCGGCGGCCAGCACCACGGGGGCCGGGCCCAACAGGTACTGCAGGTCGGTGAAGGCCTGGGTCTGTTCGGCACTGAACGCGGGATAGATCCAATAAAGCGCCGGGCCGATCAACGCGAACAGGGTGAGCGCCGCCATCGCCCAGCAGAACAATCCGCCCGGAAGCGGCCGGCCCGCGGCCCCGGCCAGGGCCCACCAGGCGCAGAGCATCAGGCCCGTATTGACGAACTGCAGAACATGGCCGCCGCCCCAGAACAGGCGCTCGTTCAACTCCACCGTGGCCGGTTCGCCCGAGGCCGCTTGGAAGGTCACGGCGAAGCAGGCGAAGGCGGCGACGTAGATCAGGCCCGTCAGCAGAATGCCCAGGCCGCCCGGCCCCGGCTGATTGACGCGGCGCAGGAGCGCCGCCGCCAGACGCAGGACGACGAACAGTACGCCCATGAACATGAACACCAGACCCAGGTAGTAGAGCGGGTCGATCACCGTCGGCACGTAGTTGTTGAGGGACGGTTGGGTGTCGTGCTTCAGAGCCGGTATCATCAACAGGATTTCCCCGGCGGCCACCATCCACACGGCCGAGCGTCCCGTCGAGCGGCCGCGCGACCGGCCGCCGTCCAGGTGGTAGGTGGCCGCCGCCGCCAGGGCGCCGAGCAGGCAGAGGAACCACACGACGAAGGAATAGACGACGTGGATGACCAGGCCTTTTTCGAAGAAATGGAGCGGCCAGGGTATCATCCGTTCCGCCCCGGGCACGCGGGACACGGCCAGCATCAGGGCGAACACGCCGGCGATGGCGAGCGCGGCCAGGCCCAGCAGCAGCCAGGCGCGGATTTCCCAGCGCGCGTCCTCGCTGCCGACGGCGGCGCCCAGGGTTCCGTCAGGGATTTCCACGTTGTCCGTCATTGGCTCGTATAAGGATAAAGGTGCACGGCCATGACATAGACCACGACGCCGGAAATCCCGACATACATCCACAGCGGCCAGACCCAGCGCGCCAGTGCCTTGTGGCGCGCGAACTGACCGGTCAGGGCCCGCCAGAAGGTCATGGGGACCAGCGGCGTGATGGCGATGGCGCCGATTACATGGACGATCAGGATGGTGAAATAGACGGGCCGGATCATGCCCTCGCCGCCGAACTTGGCGAAGCCGGAATTGAATTTGTAAATCACGTAGACCACTAGGAACAAGGCCGAGGCGGCGGCCGCGCAGAGCATCATGGCGCGGTGCTTGTCCTTCGCACCCTGCCGGATGAACACGTAGCCGATGGTCATGAACACCACGGACAGCGCGTTGAAGCCGGCGATCAGGTGGGGCAGGTCTTGAATGGCCATGACGGGGGGCGGTCTAGCGGGTCGTCATGTTGAGCCAGAAAAGCAGGTACATCGTCACCGCCACGACGCCCAGGATGGCGCCCAACTGCCAGTTCTTCATCATCTTGCGTTCCTTGCTCAATTCGTGCCGCCCGCCTGCCGGGCAAGAACGTCGCCATGTCGGCGGCGGCGAGGGGCCGCCCGCCCCAGGTTGGACCTTGATGGCGGAAAATCAAGGCAATTAGGCCGTTTGTCCAGGGTAAAAAAGCCTTTGCAATGCCGCCGGGGGATGCTAGCTAAGACCTCTCGTCTCCCCGGTGGCGAGGCGCCGTTGCGCGCGGCCGGGCGTAGGCATAATGGGTTAAGAAACAAGGGCCTAACGGATTAACGTCTTTTGAGTGTAAATCCCAATGCCCGGTAATTTCGGATGAGGACCATGACCTTGAGATTGCACGCCCTGATCACAGGTGCCGCACTTTTCCTTCTTTCCTTCGGCGGCAGCGCCCTGGCGGACGGCATCGCGAAACCCTGGCAGATGAACTTCCAGGAAGCCGCGTCCCCGGTCATGGAGCGGGTTGAAGATTTCCATAACCTGCTGTTCTGGATCATTACGATCATCACGCTGTTCGTGCTGTTTCTGCTGATCTACGTGATCGTAAAGTTCAACGAAAAGGCCAACCCGGTGCCGTCGAAGACGACGCACAACACCTTCATTGAAGTGGTGTGGACCGTGGTGCCGATCATCATTCTGGTGGTGATCGCGGTGCCGTCGTTCAAACTGCTGTTCTTCCAGGACAAATACGAAAACCCGGACATGACCCTCAAGGTCGTCGGGCATCAGTGGTACTGGTCCTACAAGTATCCGGATCACGGCGATTTCGGGTTCGACAGCCAGATGGTCCAGGCAGAGGATCTCAAGCCCGGCCAGCCGCGCTTGCTGACCGTGGACAACATGGTGGTCCTGCCGGTCGACACCAACATCCGCGTGCTGCAGACCGCCGACGACGTGATCCATAACTGGGCCATGCCGGCCTTCGGCATGAAGCTGGACGCCGTTCCCGGGCGGACCAACGAAAACTGGGTGCGCATCACCAAGCCGGGCGACTATTACGGCCAGTGTTCGGAACTCTGCGGCGTCGGCCATGCCTACATGCCGATTCACGTGAAGGCGGTCTCGAAGGAAGAATTCGCGGCCTGGGTGGCGGCGGCGAAGGCGAAATACGCCGACTCCATGCCGGCCCCGGCAGCCGGCGAGGCCCAGATCAAGGTGGCCCAGGCCAAGGACTGACCGGGCGGTTTATTCGGCATTTCATGAATTCACGGCACGCCGCGGCGGCCGCAATATAACGGAACGAGAAGAGGTTGACCCATGGCCAGTGAAGTGAGCGCCCACGACGGACACGGCGGGCACGACGATCACAACCACGCTCCCAAGGGCATTGGGCGGTGGCTTTATTCCACCAACCACAAGGACATCGGGACCCTGTACATGGTCGTCGCGATATTCGCGGCGATCCTGGGCGGGGTGGCGTCCTGGCTGATCCGGTTGGAACTGGCCGAACCGGGCATTCAGTTCATCGCCGACGCGCACTTCTATAACGTCCTGGTCACGGCGCACGGCTTCCTCATGGTGTTCTTCGTGGTCATGCCGGCGCTGATCGGCGGATTCGGCAACTGGTTCGTGCCGATGATGATCGGCGCGCCCGACATGGCCTTCCCGCGCATGAACAACATTTCGTTCTGGCTGTTGGTCGCGTCCACGGTGCTGCTGGTCTTCTCGGGCGTCATCGGCGGCGGCGCCGGCACGGGCTGGACCGTGTATCCGCCGCTTTCGAGCATCGATTTCCATCCGACCATGGCCGTCGACTTCGCCATCCTGTCGCTGCACGTGGCGGGGGCCTCGTCGATCCTGGGCGCCATCAACTTCATCGTCACGATCCTGAACATGCGGGCTCCCGGCATGACGATCCATCGCATGCCGCTGTTCGTGTGGTCGATCCTGATCACGGCCTTCCTGCTGCTGCTGGCGCTGCCGGTGCTGGCGGGCTGCCTGACCATGCTGCTGACCGACCGCAACTTCGGCACCACCTTCTTCGTGCCGTCCGGCGGCGGCGATCCGATCCTGTGGCAGCACCTGTTCTGGTTCTTCGGCCATCCCGAGGTCTACATCATGATCGTGCCGGCCTTCGGCATCATCTCGCAGATCGTCTCGACCTTCTCCAAAAAGCCGGTGTTCGGCTACCTGGGCATGGCCTACGCCATGGTTTCCATCGGCTTCATCGGCTTCGTCGTGTGGGCCCACCACATGTACACGGTCGGCCTGAACGTGGAAACGCGGGCCTACTTCGTGGCCGCCACGATGGTCATCGCGGTGCCCACGGGGGTTAAGATCTTCTCGTGGATCGCGACCATGTGGGGCGGGTCCATCCGCTTCGACACGCCCATGCTGTGGGCCATCGGCTTCATCTTCCTGTTCGTGGTCGGCGGCGTGACCGGCGTGGTCCTGGCCAACTCGGGCGTCGATCTGGCCTTCCACGATACCTATTACGTGGTCGCCCACTTCCACTACGTGCTGTCGCTGGGCGCCGTGTTCGCGATCTTCGCCGGCTGGTACTACTGGATCGGCAAAATGTCCGGCCGTCAGTATCCGGAAGGCCTTGGCCGCCTGCACTTCTGGGTGACCTTCGTCGGCGTCAACATCCTGTTCTTCCCGCAGCACTTCCTGGGCATGGCTGGCATGCCGCGCCGTATCCAGGATTACCCGGACGTCTATTCGGGCTGGAACATGGTGTCGTCCATCGGCGCCCTGGTGACTATTGCCGGTACGCTGCTGTTCTTCGTCGTCTTGTGGCGCACCTTGTCCTCCGGCAAGCCAGCGGAAGCCAATCCGTGGGGCGTCGGCGCCACGACCTTGGAGTGGACCGTGCCGAGCCCGGCGCCGTTCCACACCTTCGAGGATGTGCCCGACATGACCGGCAAGGCCGAGGCCCACTAAGGCCCGGCGCTGGAACTGGCAACGAGGATCCCGCCCGTGTCACGGCAACCCCGCAATTCCAACAATCGGCGAACGGCGCTTGCGCTGTTCGCCGTTGTCGGCGGCATGGTCGGCCTGTCCTATGCGTCGGTCCCGTTGTACCAGCTGTTCTGTCAGGTCACGGGCTACGGCGGCACGACCCAGGTGTCGGACGCCGGCGCCAAGACGGTTTCGGCGGCCATGCAGGGCAAGACGGTCACCATCGCCTTCGACGCCAACGTGGCGCGCGACCTGAACTGGGACTTTCGTCCGGAACAGCGCCGGGTGACGCTCCATGCCGGGGAACAGGCGCTTGCCTTCTATTCCGCGAAGAATAATGACGGAAAACCGGTCACCGGCACGGCCAGCTTCAACGTGACGCCGTACAAGGCGGGCATCTATTTCACCAAGATCGAATGTTTCTGCTTTACCGAGCAGACCCTGCAGGCCGGCCAGCAGGTCGACATGCCGGTGCAGTTCTATGTCGATCCGGAGTTCTTCACGGACCCCAACACGAAGGACGTGCGCGAGATCGTGCTGTCCTATACGTTTCACCGGGCGGCTGACGCCGCCTCCGCCGTTCAAAAGACCAGCGCCGTCGCTGTTGGCGACGCGCGCCCGGGCGGTTGACCGGCTCCATCTGACAGGCTTACGGGAACCGCGGTTCCCCATACGAACGACCAAAGGGAGTAAAAAGAATGGCGAGTGGCGGTAATCATCCCTTCCACATGGTGGAGCCCTCGAAGTGGCCCCTCATGGGATCGGTGGCGGCCCTGTTGACGGCCTGTGGCAGCATCTGGTTCATGCACGGCGGCCCCTGGTTCCTGATGGCGGCCGGTTTCGTCATCATGTTCTACACCTTCTACGGCTGGTGGAAGGACGTGGTCGCCGAAAGCCTGACCCGCAAGTACCACACGGACGTGGTCGCGCATGGCCTTCGTGTCGGCATGCTGCTGTTCATCGCCTCGGAAGTGATGTTCTTCTTCGCCTTCTTCTGGGCCTTCTTCCACGCCAGCGTGCCGTTCCTGTCGAACGTCGCCACCGTGCCGTGGCCGCCGAAGGACATCATGCCCTTCAATCCCTGGAACATCCCCTTCCTGAACACCCTGATCCTGCTGACCTCGGGCGCCACGGTGACGGTCGCCCACCACGCGATCCGCCACGGCGACAACAAGATGTGCGCACGCTGGCTGGTTTACACGGTCATCCTGGGCATGATCTTCACGGGCTTCCAGGCCTACGAATATCACCATGCGGCGTTCGGCCTGAAGGACGGCATCTATCCGTCGACCTTCTATCTGGCCACCGGGTTCCACGGCTTCCACGTCATCGTCGGGACGACCTTCCTGCTGGTCTGTCTGATCCGCGCGTCGAAGGGTCATTTCACGGCGGAAAAGCACATCGGCTTCGAGGCCGCCGCTTGGTACTGGCACTTCGTCGACGTGGTCTGGCTGTTCCTGTTCGTCGCCATCTACTGGTGGGGCAAGGGGTCCGCGACCCAGCTTCTCTAAGACGACCACCATCCTTTGGTTTCGGAAACGCTCCCCCTCGGGGGAGCGTTTTCTTTTGTGGGGTTTCATCACCGGCTGCTGGTAATCGGCGCATCGCCGCCTTATCTTCAATTCACGTCCGGGGGATGTAGAATTTTCAGGAGTTGACCATGAACGACCTTGCGAGCAGCCCATCCCCCAATGCGGACGGCGACGGCGACGGCGCCTCGCCGGTGATGCGCGGTATCCGTGGCCGCTGCCCCCGCTGCGGCGAAGGACGCCTGTTCAAGGGCTACCTCAAGGTCGCCGATACCTGCGACGTCTGCGGCATGAGCTTCCATGGTCATGACACGGGCGACGGGCCCGTCGTGCCGGTGCTGCTGATCATCGGCGGGATCATCGTCGGATTGGCGCTGGCGCTCGAAGTCGTTTACGAGCCTCCGGTTTGGGTCCACCTGCTGTTGTGGATTCCCCTCGGTACGCTGCTGACCCTCGGTATCATGGTGCCCTTGAAGGGCATGGCGGTGGGGCTACAGTACAAGTACCGGTCGACCGACGAAGACACCCGCCCGGGCGGCATTTAATTCCGACTTGGTGGTTTAGGCTCCGCAAGGTTGGCCGCTGAATGGCCGTTCTTCCTATCGGCTGCGTAGTGCGAGGAAACTCGCGGTTCCGCGGATTCGCGGATCGGCAGATTCTTCGAAAATGTATTCGATGCGTGAGAACCCAAGGCTGCGAAGCATCAGTTCGTAGGGGTTGGCGAACAGGTAGTGGGTATGGCCGGGCACCAGTTCGAACATGACCGGCCGCTTGCGGGAGATTTCGCCCCCTTTGTTGGCCAGGTAATCGCGGCAAACGATCATATCGGAAATCTCGCTGGCCTTGCGCAGGACCATGAAGGCGAGCTCGGGGAGCAGCATGCACAATACGCCCGAGGCGAGAAACATATCGAACCGCTCCCGCCCTAGGTCTTCGGCGGTCAATTCAACGAAGTCTTCCGCGGTCCCGGCCTGAAAGCGGTGCTGCGGGTACTTCTTTGCCCCATCCTCAGCCAGCAGAGGGAGCGCTTCCATGCCGTAGAACTCAAGGCCGTATTCCGGATGGAACTTCTCGAAATGGCGTACCGTGCCACCGTTGGCGGCCCCGATCTCGACGATTGAGAGTCCTGTTTGGCCCCGCTCTTGAGTGAGTCGAACCGCGCGGTCGAGAATCGGTTTGGTGGTTTCGAAGCCTGGGCCGCTGTATTCCGAAAGCTGATCCGCAATGATCTCGGCCTCCATTTCGGCAGAAATTTTACCATCGTCGCCCTGGTTACGGGTGACCCAAAATGCCTTCTGCTGCTCGTAGAGCTGTGTGGCCTGTATCGGATTGCTGAGTTCCATGTAGATGCGGCCTAATCCGTCGTCCCAACGGGCGCCTATTTGAAAAGCCATGCTCATTGCTCCAAGGCTTGGAATGCTGAGACGCCGGTTTTACAAGTGGAATCAAGGCGGGCTGCGTCAATAATCGGATTTAAACTATGGCTGCCGAAGCCGTCAATTCACTACGTTTGGGCGGTGGAAAATTACCGCATTCCCTGAATTAAAGTCTCGGTAATCGCTTGAGGCTAGGGTCGTGACATCGTTCGCAACAAGATGACCTGGAGGAACGATTGTCCCGGGAGTTCTATTTACATGTCGGGTTGCAGAGATGTGCTTCAACCTTGATTGAAAACACGTTTCTGGCACCTGGGCACGATGTCTCCGCTGCGCTTAGGGGAAGGGGAATACTACCGCTGCTCGACCTTCATCTGCATCTCAGGGATCATCGGGAAGACGTTCATTGGACCGGCGCGTTCGTCGACCAGTTAAGACGTAGGTATTTAATGCCGCAAACCCGTGACACCGCCTGGCGAGGCTTTTTCCTGACAGAGGAAGGCCTTTCCGCCTCTTGGCTGGCCGACGGCCCCGGAATCGATATAAAGGCACGGGCGCGGCACCTTGCCGCCCTGCTTGACGGTTTCGATGTCAGGATTCTTTTTCTGGTCAGGGACCAGGCGTCGTTTGTCCGCTCGCTCTACGCCTTGCATCTTCAGAACGGCGGCACGCAGGGGTTTCCGGAATTCGTCGACGGCATTCCGCTGTCCGCGCTGGACTGGCTGGAGATCGCCCGTACGTACCAGGGTGCCTTTGGACGGGTGGGGGTCCGGGTCATTCCATACAATGCCGAATGCTATCGCTTGGGGACGCCGCCCTATCCGGGGTTTCTCAGCGCTATGCAAAGCGCGATGGGTGTCTCCGTCCCTGTCGAGGTTCCGAGAAACCATCTGTTCAATCCCAGCATCAAGGCGGATCTGCTCCCCTTGCAACTGGCGGCCAACAGGACGCTTGCCCCGGGGTTGGCGGGGGATGTCAGCGATCTTCTGCGGTCCGGAGTCACGGTGCCTGCCCGGATCATCCAGTCGATCCGGCAGAATCGCGGGCGCGAAGAAGCCGTGTCGGTGAGGACGGCGTTTGCCATCGAAGCGGTAAAACAGGCCGCCGAAGAGGCGACGCCGTTCAGTGCCGAGGAACATCGGGCCTATCTTGCGAATTTCAATGCCAGTAATGCAGAACTTTTCGCGGAATTCATGGCGGGCTACGATGCCTCGGCATTTCTGGCAACCTAGGCAAATCGACCGGGAAAGCCACCCGCCTGGGTGAGCTTCAGGGGCGGCCGGAGCGCGCCTGCGCCGGCGGGCAGGCGTTGGTGGCGTAGGAACAGAACACGCAGCACTCCCCGGGTTCCGGCGTCAGCAGGCTGCCGCATTCCATGCATTGATAGTACTGCACGCATTCGTCCGGCGGCATGACCTCCGTCGCGGGAAATCCGCACATCGGGCAGGTCAGGACCGTGATCAGGGAAACGGGGCCGTCGATGCTCATGTCCGTGATCCTACGGCAGATAGCCCAGGAACCGCCACCATAGGAAGCTCAGCGGCAGCAGAAAGACGATGGTCAGCGCCGCCAGCAGCAAGGTGAATTGCCCGGCCTTGCGCAAACTGACGCCGCCCAGTTGCAGCGCCACCACCAGCGGCGGCACCTGATAGGGCAGGAACATGGTGGAATACCCCAGCACGAAGGTCATCAGCACGGTGACCAGGGGAAAGCCCGTGGCCATGGCCAGGTCCTGAGCGAAGGGCGGCAGCACGGCGGGCACGCTGGGCGCCGTGGCCAGAATGCCGGTCACCGACCCCAATCCGATCAAGGTCGCGAAGTTGGTCGCCGGGGTCGCGGGATCGAGCGGCAGCAGCGGCAGGATGCGGGCCGCCAGTTCCCGTCCCACCCCGGAATCGACGATGATCGCGGCGACGGACAGCACGGCCGCGATATAGATCACCGAGGCCGTGTTGAAGCGGGTCATGAAGTCGTCCTTGGTGACCAGATCGACACCGGGCAGCAGACAGACCACGCCCGCCGACAGGGCGATCCAGGCCGGTGAAATACCGTGCCAGAAATCAAGCGCCCACAAGGCCAGGGTGACCGTCAGCACAACGGCCAGAACCTTTTCGTCGCGGCTCATCGGCGTTGCCGGGGCAGTCTGTGCCGTGGACGTGTCGGCGCGATCGGGAAACAGCATCAGCACGGCGAAATAGATGGCGATGGCTTTCAGCACGCCGGTAATCGGAAAGTGTAGCAACAGATAGGCACCATAGGTGAAATGCATGCCGTAAAGCGTTTCCGCCGTGCCGGCCAGGACCATGTTGGGTACGTTGGCGGGCAGGATGGCGACGGCCGGCATCCAGGTGCCGCAGGCGACGGCCATGACCAGGCCGTTGCGGCCGTTGCGCCCCGCGGCGAACCCCAGACGGTCGGCCAGGGCCAGGGCGATCGGCACCAACAGGATCACCCGACCCATGGTCGAGGGCATGAGGAACGACAGCGCCACGCCGACCAGGACCATGGCCGCGACCTGGGCCTTGTAGGTTTCGCCGAACAGACCGGTCAGCCGCGCCGCCAGCCTGCCGCCCAGGCCCGTGCGGGTGACCGCGATGCCGACGATCAGGCCGCCGAAGGTCAGCCACAGGGCGGTCGACGACCAGCCGGCGAAGATCACGTCGGCCGGCGCCACGGCGATCAGCGAGGCGACGGCGAAGAAGGCCAGGCCGGTGACGAATTCGGGCATCACGCCCGTTGCGAAAAAACCCATGGCGAACAGCACGAGGGCGCCGCCGCGCAGGACCTTGGGCTCCCACCCCTCGGGCGCGGGGGCAAGCAGCAGCAGGACGGCCAGGGAAAACACGGCAAGGGCCGTCCACCTGGGCAGGGTCATGGTCACGGGCAATGCGGGCATGGGTCCTCCGTCGTCCCCGATGGACGTTCCCCCCGCCATGCTTTTAGCGGGCGGGCCTGCCCGGGAAAAGCGCTCAATCCCCCACAATCCACAGGGCCAGCCCGTGGCGCGGCCCGGCAAAGGACGATACACTGGCACGAGACGCCGCCGTCCATTGCCGGAATCTGGCCGTATGACCAAGACATCCAAGAAGACGCCGCCCCGCCTCGACGCCAAGGACCCCAAGCCGGAAACGCCGTTCCCCGACGCGGCGGACGCGCAGCGCGCCGCCCAGGCGCTGAACGAACGCTGCCAGCGCATCATGCAGAAATTCTGGGACCGTCAGGCGGAACAGCACGGATTTCAGATTCCGGACCCCCTCGTGGTCGGCAAAGCGTTCTTCGAACTGGGCGCCGCCATGCTGCAGGACCCGGCCAAGCTGGCCGGGGCGCAGTCCCGCCTGTGGCAGGGCTATGCGGATTTGTTCGACGCCGCGTCCAAGCGTCTGAACGGCGAGGCCGCCGCCCCGGTGGCCGTGCCCGCCCCGGACGACAAGCGGTTCAAAGACGAGGCCTGGTCGGAAAACGTTCTGTTCGACACCTTGAAGCAGTCCTATCTGCTGACCGCGAACTGGATCCGCGAGGCGGTCAGCGACGTCGACGGTCTGGACCCCAAGACGCGGGACAAGGTCACTTTCTATACCCGGCAATGGGTCAATGCCCTGGCCCCCACCAACTTCGCGGCGACCAACCCCAAGGTCATCCAGCGCACGCTCGACACCAAGGGCGAGAACCTGGTCAAGGGCCTGGACCATTTGCTCCAAGACCTGGAGCGCGGCGAGGGCCAGCTGCGCATTTCCATGACCGACGAAACGGCCTTCACCCTGGGCCAAAACATCGCCGTCAGCCCGGGCAAGGTGGTGTTCCAGAACGACCTGATGCAGTTGATTCAATACGCGCCGACCACGGACAAGGTGGCGAGCCGGCCGCTTCTGATCGTGCCGCCCTGGATCAACAAGTTCTATATCCTGGATTTGCAGCCCAAGAATTCGTTCATCAAATGGGCGGTCGATCAGGGGCATACGGTGTTCGTCGTGTCCTGGGTCAATCCGGACGAGAGTCTGGCCGGAAAGTCCTTCGAGGACTACATGCTCGAAGGACCGCTGGCCGCCATGGACGCGATCCGTGACGCCACCGGCGAGGACCGCGTCAACATCATCGGCTACTGCATCGGCGGCACCCTGACGGCGGCGACCCTCGCCTATCTGGCGGCGCAGCCGGCGGGCGCCGAATACACCGCCGACCGGGTCGCCTCCGCGACCTTTTTCACGACAATGACGGATTTTTCCGACCCCGGTGAACTGGGCGTGTTCATCGACGAGGAGCAGCTGGACCTGCTTGAGGAGCACATGGCGGAAAAGGGCTACCTGGAAGGCAGCTACATGAGCCAAGTGTTCAACATGATGCGCGACAACGACCTGATCTGGTCCTTCGTCGTGAACAATTACCTTTTGGGCCGCGAGCCCATGGCCTTCGACCTGCTGTACTGGAATTCCGACAACACGCGCATGCCCGCCATGATGCACGGCATGTACCTGCGCAAGATGTACCTGGAAAACCGGTTGGTCCAACCGGGCGGCATTACGCTTGCGGGGACTCCCATCGACCTGTCGCGGATCAAGACCCCGGTCTACATGCTGTCGACCGTTGACGACCATATCGCGCCCTGGAAATCGACCTATGCGGCGACCCAGCTTTATGCCGGGCCGGTACGTTTCGTGCTGTCCGCTTCGGGGCATATCGCGGGGGTCATCAACCCGCCGGCGGCCGGGAAGTACTGCCACTGGACCAATGCCCGGGCGCCCAAGGATCCGGACGCCTGGCTTAATGCGGCGACCCGTCACGAGGGCTCCTGGTGGCCCGACTGGCAGAAGTGGATCGCGAAAAAGTCCGGGGGCCAGGTCGCTGCCCGTCTGCCGGGCGACGGTAAGCTGGCGGCCCTCGAGGACGCTCCCGGGTCTTACGCCGCGGTGCGTCTGGGCTGACAGGTCAGACCACGACGCCGACGGCGATCCCGCCGTCGGCGTGTTTCGATTCCTTCTTCGTCACCGCGATCTGCTGCGCCAAGTCGTCGGGCGTGATGCCGCCGCGGCCCGGTTTCAGGTGCATGACGGCGATGGACACGGACAGCAGGGGAAAGGTCCGCTCGACGCCGCCGCGGTCCTTGGCGACGATGCCGCCGGCGTCGCGGGCGTCCTTGTCGTAGAAGGTTTCGACCTGATGGCGGAACGACTCGCGCAGGTCCGCCAGCCGTTCCCGCGCCTGATCCAGGCCGACGCCGCGCCAGCCGGCGAAGAAGTCGTCGCCGCCGATATGGCCCAGGAAGGCCCCGTCGGCGATGAAGGATTTCTTCAACAGGTCCGCGAACAGCAGGATCGCGCGGTCGCCCTGGCGGAACCCGTAGGTATCGTTGAAGGGCTTGAAGTTGTCGAAATCGAAATAGGCGATGACGGCTTCGGTGTCGCCGTCGCCGACCAGATCGGTCACGTATTCGACGACCATGTGGTTGCCCGGAAGCTTGCTCAGGGGGTTGGCGTCCCGCGCCATGGCCAGATGCTTTTCGTTGACGACCTGAAGCAGCGATGCGGCGGTCAGGAAACCCACGTAACGCAGGTTCTCGACGACGATGATCCCTTCCTGGGTGCCGGACAGGGAATATTTTTCCAGCACCCGTTCCGCGTCGTCGTGGATGTCGGCCACGGGGCAGGGGCGGATGAATTCGTTGAGATGGCGCTTGTAGGACACGTTGGCCAGCAGGTCCTTGCCGTAGCGTGAGTAGGTAAAGTCCTTCAGGTCTTCCTCGCGGATGATGCCCAGCGGTTCGTCCATGTCGTCGACCACGGGAAAGAAGGTCATGTTCTTGTTTTCGCGGAAATGTTCGAAGGTCGCCATGATGTCGCTGCTGTTGCGGATGGGGGCCGGCATGGACAGTTCCTGGTCGATGAAGCGGCGGTCCGTTTCGCCCTTGCGCAGGTCGCGCACGCGGGGATAGGCGCCCCGCAGGTCGGTTCCCAAAACCAGCGGCCGTTCGATGAAATAGCCCTGGATCAGGTTGCACCCCATCTCCTTGCAGGTCAGCATCTCCTTCTCGGTTTCCACGCCTTCGGCGATCACGGTGATGCCCAGGGTCTGGGCCAGACTGACGATCTGCGACACGAACAGCTTCTTCATGCGGTCGGTCTCGATCCCGGAAATGAAGAAGCGGTCGATCTTGATGTAATCGGGGTTCTGGTCGTACAGCAGTTTCAACCCCGCGAAGCCGGTCCCGAAATCGTCGATGGCGATACGGAACTGCCGGCGCCGGTAGATCTGCGCCAGGGTTTCGGTGCTGGAGACGTCGCGATCGACCTGATGACGTTCGGAAACCTCCAGGGTCACGCGCGACGGCGCCAGGTTCGCGGCCCGGGTGGCCTCGACCGTGTCGGCGGCGCGGTGATCGTCGGTCAGCAGCACGCGGTTGTCGATGTTCAGGAACAAGCGTACGGACGGCCCCAGGTCGAGCGCCGAAAACTGCTTCATGGCGCGCCCGCGCAGCAGGACCTCGATCTCCTGCAGAATGCCCATGCGGAAGGAAAAGTCGAAAAAGGCGTGGATCGACGCGAAGTCCAGGTCCTCCTGTCCGCGCATCAGGGCTTCGACACCGTAGAGGTGCCCCGTATAGGGGTCGATGATCGGCTGAAAGGCGAACCGGACTTCCTCCCGCGCCCAGGTCAGAAACCGGGTGGTGGGATCGTTGGTGGGGCGGCGGGGTTCGGCGGTGGGGGCAGCGAGGGTGGGGTCGGCGGGGTTCATGGCGCTTCCGGTTGGTTGACGGCCCATGATGTTCGGGCAGGATGTGGTTGAATGTGTCCCGATTTGTCGACAATTTTCGGCATAGGTCGGGAAATGTCCATGGCAATCACCACCTGAAATCAAAACTTCATCTGCCGTTCATGGAATGAGGGCGGCTCGCATTGCCGCCGATGGCCGTGGCGCCGGGGAGGGGAATGCGGCGTTGCGCCGTAAAAACATTCACATATTATAGATTGTGTTCGCGTCGAAGAAGGCAACCCGCGCCGCTGCGTGGGACGGTGGAGGCTGTATTTGCATTCATTGGGGGGCTCAATGACCAAGCTGATCGACTTCAAGAAACTGAGCACAAAGTTCTTCGGGGCGACCGTGCTTCTGTTCGCCATCGCGGGGAGCGTGACCGTCGTGATGAGTACGCGCAGCCTTGACCGGTTGAGCGCGATCATCGGTGAGGCAGATACGCTTCTGAGCCGCGAAGGGGCGGCCCTGCAATCCGCCCATGCCGAGCGGCTGAAGGCGGAGCAGGCCCGCGACCGCGCGGTGATTACCGCCGAGAACGCCAGGGAATTGGCCCAGCGCCAGCAGCAGATCGCCGTCCGCGAGGCGGAACTGCAGGGCTACTATCAGGGCGCCTTGCGCATCGTCGCTTCGCAACTGGAATCGATCCTGTCCCCGATGAGCAAATCCGACCGGGAATTCTTTATCCTCGACGGCTCGGTGTTCCTGGCGGTGCTTGAGGGCGCCAATTCGATCGGGTTCTATCCGATCAGCGATCTTGACGGTCTGACCGATCTCGCCGACACGGAAGGTTTCGCGCCCGCGCGAACCAGGACGTTCGAGAAGGTCATCAGCGACAACCTTGGCGTTGAAACCCCCTTTCTGGCCATCGACCGCGAAGCCGGCCTGATCCGTATCGCGGCACTCATCGGCCCGACGGCGGAACGTTTCGGGTTGATCGAAGTCATTCTTCAAGACCGCCTGACCCCGATGAAGACCGAGGCCCGGGACCTGGCCGCGTCCTATGCGGCCAAACTGTCGGAACAGTCCGCCGAACAGGACCGGCAGTTCCAGGCCCGGCTTGCGGAACTGGACGCGCAGCGTAAAGCCGGCGAGGAGGAGCGCGCCCGTCAGGAGGCCCGGACCGCCGACGAGGAACGCTCGGCCCGGCGCCTGTTGATCACGGCGGTGGTTCTGTCGTCCCTGTTCGGCGCGGTCGCCATCAGCGTGCTGGTCGTCAGGCTGATCACCCGGCCCCTGGGGAGGAATGTCGCGATTATGTCGCGCTTGGCCGGCAACGACACGGATGTGGAGGTGTCCGATGTTCACCGCACGGATGAGATCGGGGAAATGGCGCAGGCGGTCCAGGTCTTCAAGGACAGCCTGATCGCGGCCGAGCAACAGGCCGTGGAGCGGCGGGCCGAACGCGCGGCCCGCGAGGCGCGGGTCCAGAAGATCGAGGTCATGGCCAAGGAGTTCGATGCCCATGTATCTGGATCGCTCGATAACGTGAGCACTGCAACCCGGGACATGCGGGGGACGTCGGAGCAAATGTCCGGGGTTGCCCGGCAGACCGCCGATCAGACCAAATTGGTCACCCAGGCATCGGAGACGGCGGCGGAAAGCGTGCAGACCGTGGCCACGGCGGCGGACGAGTTGAGCAAGTCGATCACCGAAATCGCCGAGCAGGCGGCGACGTCAAGCCAGGTGTCCGAAGCGGCGGCCGATCAGGCGCGCAAGACCGACGAGCGGGTCCGGCGCCTCAACGACGCGGCGCTGAAGATCGGCGCGGTCATCGACCTGATCACCGACATCGCGGAACAGACCAACCTTCTGGCGCTGAACGCGACCATCGAGGCGGCCCGCGCCGGCGAGGCGGGAAAAGGCTTTGCCGTGGTCGCCAGCGAGGTCAAGAACCTGGCCAATCAGACCGCCAAGGCGACCGAGGAAATCGCCGCCCAGGTCGCCAACATTCAGTCGGAAACCGGCGACACGGTCCGCGCGATCGCGAAAATTTCCGAAAGTGTCGACCGGATGTGCGAAATCGCCGCCGGAATTTCCGCCGCGGTCGAACAGCAGTCGGCGGCAACCCAGGAAATCGCCCGCAACACGGACAAGGCGACCACCGGCACCCGCCGTGCCAGCGACAGCACGGCCCAGGTCGCCCAGGCGGCGGCCGAAACGGAACAATCCGCCGCCGAAGTGCTGAAAACCGTCGATACGCTCGACCGGGAAGGAGACCGGCTTCGCCGCTATGTCACCGAGTTCCTGGATCAGGTGCGCGCCGCCTGATGCCAATGACGTCAAAAATGGGCTGAAATGCGACCGGACTATTTACCGATGTGATTGAATACGGGCATAGTTCCGGCATGTCTAATGCACCAGCCCTGAACATCCGCGACGCCGCCGCGGAGGATGCCCGCCGGTTCCAGGCCAACCTGGAGCTGCTGGCCGAAATGTCTCAGGATTTCGCCGCCTCGCGCGACCTGGACGCGGCCCTGCTCAAGGCGGTCGGGCATATCACGGATTCGGTGAATGCCGAGGGCGGGGCGCTGTTCCTGCTCGACGAGCAGGGGGAAAACCTGCGCTGCCATGCCTGTGTCGGGGCGACGGAGATCACCGGTCTGGTGATCGCCGCCGACAAGGGCATCGTCGGCCGCTCGGTGCAGAACAACCTGGGTGAAATCGTCCGCGATGTGTCCAAGGATCCGAACTTCTTCGGCGGCGTCGACGAAAAGACCGGATATACGACCAAGTCCATTCTCTGCGCGCCCTTGACCGTGAAGGACGGGCGCATCGGCGCCATCGAGCTGATCAACAAGCGCGGCGGCGACGGGCTGTTCAACCCCGACGACCTGCATTTTCTCGAGGCCTTGGCCGCTTCGGCGGCGCTGGCCATTCTCAACGCCCGCCAGGCGGATGCGCTGCTGGAGCAGGAACGCATCAAGCGCGAACTGGAACTGGCCCGCGAAATTCAAAGCTCCCTGTTGCCCCGGCAGCCCGGCGACGACGCGCCCATCGGCGGCGTCAATCAGCCCGCACGCGAAGTTTCCGGCGACTTTTTCGATCACTTCCCGCTCGAGGACGGGCGCATCTGCTTCTGCCTGGGCGACGTGTCGGGCAAGGGCGTCAACGCGGCCCTGCTGATGGCCAAGACCGCCAGCCTCTACCGCTGCCTGGGCAAGGCGATCCTGTCGCCGGGCCGCCTGCTGGCCCTGGTCAACCGCGAGATTTGCGAAACCGCGGCGCGCGGCATGTTCGTGACCATGGTTGGCGGCATCTACGATCCGCGCACGGGCGTGGTGACGCTATCCAATGCTGGGCACGAACCGGCCTTGCTGCTGACGCCGGACGGCGATTTCCAGGCCTTCGAGGCCGAGGGCCCGCCGCTCGGCATCCTGGCCGATCCGCCGACCAAGGACGGCTACCCGGAAACCGCGATCGACCTGAAGGGCGGCAGCCTGTGGATATTCACCGACGGGGTGACGGAAGGCTATGTCGACGATGCCGGCACGGAACTGGGCGTTGACGGTGTGAAAAGGATTCTTCTGGAAACCCGGGGCCGGACGCTGCGCGCACGGCTGGACGCCGTGGTCGGGGTCATCAAACCGGGCGAGGGCGGGATGCGCGACGACGTCACCCTGCTGGGCGTGACCGACACGGCCGCCGTGCGGCCGGCGGCCCTGGCCGCCGCCGAACGGGGGGGCGGCGGATCGGAATCGATCATGTCCATGCGTCTGCCGGCGCGGGCCGACCGGCTGCGCGTCATCCGCCATGCCGTGCGCGCGGCGTTGGATTTCCTCGATTGCGAGCATGAGATGACCGAACAGGTCATCCTGGCCGTGGACGAGGCCTGCCAGAACGTGGTCCGCCATGCCTATGGCGGGCGCGCCGACGGCGAGATCGCGGTGGAACTGCGCCGCGACGGCGATGATTTCGTCGTCGAACTGCAGGATTTCGCCGCTCCCGTCGATACGGACAGGGTCAAGGGCCGCGATCTCGACGACATCAAACCAGGGGGGCTCGGCGTTCATCTGATCCACGAGATCATGGATGACGTTCAGTTCGTGACGCCTCCCGCCGGGGTGGGTAATCTGTTACAACTGCGAAAGCGGCTTAACATAAAAGCCGGCGCATCTTGAGGGGACTGGACATGAAGCACGAAGTCAAAGACGTCGGCGACTCCGTCGTGATCGCCTTCGAAGGCGATGTCGATCTGCAAACGTCGCCGAAGGCGCGCGAGGCCTTGTTGGCCACAGTCGGTCAGGGCAAACCCGTGGTCGTCGATCTGGCCAAGGTCGGCTATATCGATTCGTCGGGCGTGGCGTCCCTGGTCGAAGCCCTGCAGGCCGCCAAGAAGGGCGGTCAGACCCTGGCTCTGGCGGCGGTCAGCGAGGGGGCGTTGCGGGTGCTCAAGCTGGCCCGTCTCGACGCCGTATTCGCCATCCACGCCAGCGTGGATGACGCCGTTTAGCCCCTGCCTCGCCCCAGACGACCGGAGAACCCGCGCGTGACCCCAACCGATACCCGAAACCCGATCGTCATAACGACTGAAAAGGTCGGCCGCGCCGCCGTCGCCGGGATCGAGGAAATCGGCCTGGGCGCCATGATGGTGGTGGAAAGTTTCTATTGGCTGATCTTCGGGCGGCGTGAAAAGCAGGCCGTGCGCCTGGGCGCCATCGCCGAGCAATGCATGGCCGTCGGCATCCAGGCGGTGCCGATCATCGCCCTGCTGGCCGCGACCATCGGCATGATGCTGGCCATTCAGGGCATCCATACGCTGCGCATCTTCGGCGCGGAAAGCCGCGTCACCGTCGGCATCTCGTTTTCCGTGGTGCGCGAATTCGCGCCGCTGATCACCGGCATCGTCATCGCCGGGCGGTCGGGCTCGGCGCTGGCCGCGCGCATCGGCACCATGAAGATCAACCAGGAAGTCGATGCGCTCTACGTCATGGGTATCAACCCGGTGCGCTTCCTGGTCGTGCCGGCCATGGTGGCGATGCTGATCATGGTTCCGGCGCTGACGCTGTTTTCCGATTTCGTCGGGCTGTTCTTCGCCGGCGTCTATGTCAACCTGGACCTCGGCATCTCGCTCGCTGCCTATATGGATCAGACCATCGACCTGCTCAGCGTCGATGACCTCATGCATGGGCTCGGCAAAAGCGTCATCTTCTCGATCCTCATCGCCGTGATCGGCGTGGTCAACGGGGCCTCGGTCCAGGGCGGCGCCGAAGGTGTGGGCAAGGCGACGACTCGCGCCGTGGTGCAGTCCATTTCGGCGATCATCGTGACGGACATGCTGTTCGCCTTCGTGGTCACGCGGTAGGGACGGGGCCATGAGCGACACCGCCCAGGCGACACCCCGCAGCGTGATCGAGGTTCGCGATCTGGTCACCCATTACGGCGACCGCATGATCCTCAAGGGCATTTCCATGGATGTGCACGCCGACGAGATCATGGTCATCATGGGCGGCTCCGGGTCGGGGAAAAGCACGCTTTTGCGCCACCTGATGGCGCTGGAACATCATACCTCGGGGACCATGCGCATCCTGGGGCAGGACATCGACAGGCTGTCCGGGGTCGAACTGGTCGAACTGCGCCAGAAGCTCGGCGTGGCGTTCCAGGGCGGGGCCCTGTTCTCGTCCATGACCGTGGGCGAAAACGTCATGCTGCCCCTGTTCGAACATACCGGGCTCGACCGCAAGACCATGGAAATCATGGCCCGCATGAAGCTGGAAGTGGTCAGCCTGGGCGGGTTCGAGAACCTGATGCCGTCGGAACTGTCGGGCGGCATGATCAAGCGCGCGGCCTTTGCCCGCGCCATCGTCATGGACCCCAAGATCCTGTTCTGCGACGAACCCTCGGCGGGGTTGGACCCGGTTGTCGCCTCGGCGCTGGACGATCTGATCCTGCTGCTGCGCGACGCCCTGGGCATGACCGTGGTCGTGGTCACCCACGAACTGGAAAGTGCGTTCAAGATCGCCGACCGCATCACCATTCTGGACCGGGGCGAAATCCTGTTCATCGGTACGCCGGATGAACTGCGCGTCGATCCGTCGCAGCGCATCCAGAACCTGTTGAACCGGGTGGCCGAGGACGACACCATGGACGCGGATGCCTACCTGAACCGGCTGACGGGCGAACAGCCCGCCTACCGGCCCCTATGAAAACCGATAATGTGAAAACCGACACGGTGAGAGCGAAGACGTGAGAAGCAACAAAATAAACTATCTGCTGGTCGGCACTTTCGTTCTGGCCATGATCGCCGGGCTGATCGTGGCCTTGTCGGTGCTGACGGGGCGCACCGGGGCGACGGACGCCTACCACGCCTATTATTCAAACGTCACCGGGGTGAAGTTCGGAACCCAGGTCGTCTACGAAGGCTATCCCATCGGCCAGGTCGAGACGGTGACGCCGGAGCCGTCCAAGGGCGGCATGCGCTTCCGCGTCGATTTCGAGATCAACGAGGGCTGGAAAATCCCCAAGGACAGCAAGGTGGCCATTGCCGCACCCGGGCTGCTCGCGGCGGTGACGCTGAGCATTTCCGCCGGCGCCAGCCCCGATGCCCTGGCCCCGGGCGCGGAGGTCACGGCGGTCGAGGGCGGTGACCTGTTTGCCGTCGTGTCGGGTGTCGCGGAAAAGCTGGGCGGGCTCAGCGACAACAGCATCGAGCCCCTGCTGGCCAGCGTTCAACGGGCCGTGGACAACGCCAACAAGCTGCTGGACAACCACGGCGAGGCCCTGGCCGGCGACCTCAAGCAGATGATCAACGAGGCATCCCTTCTGGTCGCCGACGTGAGCCACCGCATTCCCGTGGTCATCGACAACATGGAACTGATCGCATCGGACGTGAAGGCGTTCAGCGGCGAGGTGAAGGCCGCCGCGACCCCGGAAAACCGCAGGCTGGTCGAGGAAACGGTCGCCAACCTGAACGAGGCCACCAAGGATGCCCGCACCGCCATGGCCAACGGTGACAAGCTGATGACGACCCTGACCGACATGGTCGGCAAGAACGACGGCGACCTGCGGCGCGCGATCAAGGACGCCCGCTACGTGGTCGAAAGCGTCGCCCGCCGCATTGACGCCATCAACGAAAACCTGGAAGGCATGTCGCGCAATATGTTGGAATTCTCGCGCCAGATCAGGCAAAGCCCCGGCCTGCTGCTGAGCAGCAAGCCGGTCACGGACGAGGCACAGGCGAAATGAGGACGGCGATGATCCGACGAGTGTCCGCATTGGCGTTGGCGACCGTGGTGGCGGCCTGCGGCGGCAACGCCACGGTGCCGGAAAATCATTTCTACCGGCTTGAGGTCGCGCCCCCGGAAACCCCGGGCAAGCGGTTGATGCCGGGCGTGCTTGAGGTCGACCGTCTGCTTGCCGCCGGCGAACTGACGCAACGTTCCATCGTCTACCGCCGCGCCGACAATCCGCATCAGCTTCAGGCCTATCACTACCATTTCTGGAACGAAGCGCCGGGGGTCCTGCTGCAGGCCGAACTGGTCAGCTATCTGCGCGCCGCCGGGGTCGCCGGTACGGTGGTGACGCCGGAAATGCGGGCACGGCCCGATTTCGCGGTCACCGGGCGGGTCGAGAAGCTGGAGCGGGTGATCGACGGATCGAACGCCGGCGTCATCGAGATGAATTTGGTGCTGCGCCGGATCAACGACGGCACGGTCCTGATCGCCAAGACCTACACCCGCGAATTCACGCCCAAGGACGACGGCCTGACGGCCCTGGTCAAGGGATTCAGCGCGGCCGCCCGCGACATCTTCAAGGCCTTCGTGAACGACATTGCCGCGCAAATCTGACGCCCACCGGACCCGCCGGGGGCGCGCCGGCGGCGGGCGGTCCGGCAGCCGCCGCGGCCATGCCCGCGCGGTTCAGTTCAAGGAACCGGCCCGCGTGACCGTGACCGCCCTGGCGGCGCAGGGCGACGGGGTGGCGGATACGGCCGACGGACGCCGTTTGTTCATTCCCTTCACCGTTCCCGGCGACGAGATCGACGTCGAGATCGGCCCGCCTCGGGGCGATGGGTTCGAGGCCCGCGTGCGGTCCTTCGTCACCAAGGCCCCCCGGGGTGCGCCGTTCTGCCGCCATTTCGAGATCTGCGGCGGCTGCGCGGTGCAGCATTTGACGGATGCCCATTACATTGAATGGAAACGCGGCATTCTGATCCAGGCCCTGTCCCGGCGCGGCCTGATGCTTGATGTGCTGGACCTTGCCACCGTGCCCAGGGATGCCCGGCGCCGTGTCACGTTCCAGGCGGAACGCACGGACAAGGGGGTGGTTCTTGGCTTCGCCGAACGGCGCGGCCACCGGATCGTCGATATCGACGCCTGTCCTCTTTTGTTGCCGGACATCAACGCCCTGCTGCCCCTGCTGCGCGATCTGGCGGCGGCGATGCTGCAAATCGGGGAACGGGCGCGCCTGGCCGTCGCCCGCACGGAAGGCCCCGACGGTGGGGCGCTCGACCTGGTGGTCGAACGCGACCGCGAACCCGATCTGGCGGCGCGGGAGGCCCTGGCCGATTTCGCGCGGCGGTCGAACGCGGCGCGGATTTCCTGGCGCGACGGGGCGGGGGCGGTCGAGCCGGTCGCCCATATCATGCCGGTCGCCGCCGAATTCGGCCCCGCCGTGGTGGAACTGCCGCCGGGCGGCTTCATGCAGCCGACGTCGGCCGGCGAGGAGATCCTGCGCAATGCGATTCTGGCCGGGACCGAAGGGGCCACGCGCATCGCCGAGCTTTATGCCGGCGCCGGCACCTTCACCTTCGTGCTTGCCAAGAAGTGCCGGGTCCATGCGGTCGATGGCGACGCGGCGCTGATGCGCGCGCTCAGCACCGGCGCGGGCCGGTCGGGCCTGGGCGGGCGGGTGACCACGGAAACGCGGGACCTGGCGGCGCGGCCGCTGCTGCCCGGCGAATTGAAGGACATGGATACGGTGATCCTGGACCCGCCGCGGGCGGGGGCGCTGCGCCAGGTCGAACAAATCGTCCTGGCGCCGGGCGTGCGCCGCGTGGTCATGGTGTCGTGCAACCCGCAGACCTTCGCGCGGGACGTCCGGGTGCTGGTGGACGGCGGGTTCGACCCGGGGCCGGTCCTGCCCGTGGATCAATTCCCCTATTCCCACCATCTGGAATGCGTGGCGGTGCTGACGCGGGGCGGCTGACGCCCCTGGTTTCTACATGCCCACGGCGCGCATGTAGATGGTCAGGATTTCTTCCATTTCGTTGCGGTCGCTTTCATCCATTTTGCGCAGACGGATGAGCTGACGCATCACCTTGACGTCGAACCCGGCGGACTTGGCTTCGGAATAGACTTCCTTGATATCTTCCGCGAGGGCCTTCTTTTCCTCTTCCAGACGTTCGATCCGGTCGATAAGAGCTTTCAGGCGCTCGCTGGCGGCGCCGCCGATTTCGCTTTCGCTCATGCTTGGGTGTCCTTGGGCTGTCCTTGGGATTTGGGTGTCATGGGATGTGCGCGCACCATAAGTACCCGGCCCCGTCCGGGCAAGCGGTTGAAAAGCGGGGATAAAGGGGGGCGCTTTTTTAACACCAGATATGTTCAGATTTTCCTTTATGCATGTATGATTGGGGCAACATCCTAGTAAGGGGTCAAAAAAAGTGGCGGTTTATAAATTCGACCGCGTATCCGTGATGGTGTGTGAGGACAACGCTTTCGTCCGGCGCACGATTGAGGATGTGCTGCGGCAGTTCGGTTTCGAGCGCATCACGCTCCTCAAAAACGGGCAGGAAGCGATCGAAAGCCTGAAGTTGCTGAAGCAGGCGAAGAATCCCGGACCGGACCTGATCATCGCCGACCTGGTGATGGCCCCGATCAACGGACTGTTGCTGTGCCGCTGGTGCCGCTCGGCCAAGGAAACACCGAACCGCATGGTGCCTTTCATCATGCTGTCGGGGGCGGCCGACCAGGACTACGTGGGCTCGGCCCGCGACCTGGGGGCCACGGAATTCCTCGCCAAGCCGTTTTCCGGCGAAACCATCTACAAAAAACTTCTGGAGGTCATCGACTTCCCGCGCCAGTTCGTGATGACCCAGAACTATTTCGGGCCCGACCGCCGGCGCAAGAAGGAACCGCCCGAGAACGACCGCCGGGAAAAGACCGAAGAGGACTGCACGGTCGTCTATTCGGCGGAAAAGATGACCAAGCCGAAGACCGACAGCGACGTGTTCCTGTTCAAGCCGACCAATTACCTGCGGGAGAAATGCGCCGGCGGCAAGCTCAACCCGCTGGAGCGCGGCGAGATGCCGACGGCGATCATCGAAGAGGCGGAAAAGAAGCTGGAGCGCGCGACCCTAGACTTCACCAAATGGGCGCAGGATTACCTCGGCCGCCTGTCGGACCTGTGCACCCAGGCCCTGCTGGAACCGGGCCGCCGCACCCAGCAGTTCACGGAAATCAATCAGGTCGCGCTTGAGCTGCGCGGCCAGGGCGGGACCTTCGGCTATCCGCTGATTTCGATCTTCGGCAAGATGCTGTTCGATTCGACCCGCGACGGCTGCCGCGAGGACGACGCCCAGGTGGAAATCGTCAAGGCCCATGTCGACGCCATGCGGGCCGTGCTGCGCGAAAAGATCGCCGGTGACGGCGGTGAGATCGGCAAGCAGTTGATTGCGGCGCTGCGCGAAGGCATCGCGAAGCAGGAAAAGGCCCGCAAGGCCGCCATTGAGGAAATGAAGCAGCAGGCCGGCGGCTGACGCCCGGCCTCGGCCGCCCGTTACTGCGGATCGTCGCTTAAATTGCCGGTTTCCGCCAAATAGCGGATGGCGTCCTGCACCGCCGTTTCCGTAATCCGGGACAGGGCGTCCTCCGCGCCGACCCATTCGCGCTTGCGGAAGTGCTTTTCGTCCCATTCGTCGAGTTGTTCGGTGACGTAGAAGGGAAAGATCTCGACCCGGTAGATCCGCCCGAACTTGGAATAGAAATATTCGCCCAGGGGCTGCTCGCCCGTTCTCCCCAAAAGCCCCGCTTCCTCAAGCGCTTCCTTGGCTGCCGAGGCGGCGGAAGTCATGTGCGGCTCGACCGTGCCTTTGGGCACGATCCAGCGCCCCGTGTTGCGCGACGTGATGAGAGCGAATTCGACCCAGGTTTCAATCATCCGGTAGGGGACGACACAGGATTGTTCGACGGGGCGTGGCGTTAGCATGAGTCAGGATTCCGGCATTCGGGTGGTTTCAGCGATCAGGCGGTCGACCACGGCGGCCAGGGCCGCATCGGGGGTTGCGCCGGCGGCAAGGGCTTCGGCATGGGCGGCAAGCTGGCGATGGGCGCCGGTGCCGCGCGTCCGGATGGTTTTCAGATGGGCGATCTGGGCGGTGCAGCCCAGGGCTTCCGCATCTTCGGCGATCAGGCCCGTAATCTCGTCGAGCAGCAGACCGAAGGGGACGACTTCGCCCTTGCCGAAATCGACTAGGCCTTCGTCCAGTCCGTAACGTTGGGCGCGCCAGCGGTTTTCCTCCAGCAGCATGGGCGAATAGATCCGCCAGCGCTGGTTTCGCAGCTTCAGGCGGTACAGCATGCGCAGGATACAGGTGAACAAGGCCGCGATGGCCAAGGCGTCCTCCATCAGGGGGCAGACGTCGGTGATGCGCATTTCCAAGGTCGGGAACCGGGCACTCGGCCGCACGTCCCACCACAGCTTGGTCGCGTCCTCGATCAGGCCCGCCTTGACCAGAATGTCGACGTGCCGCTGGTACTCGCTGAATGACTGGAACTGGTTGGGCATGCCCGTGCGCGGCAATTCGTCGAGAATGCTGAGGCGGTACGACTTGAGCCCGGTGTCCTGTCCCCGCCAGAACGGTGACGAGGTCGACAGCGCCAGCAGGTGCGGCAGGAAATAGCTGATCTGATTCAGCAGATCGATGCGCAGTTCATCGTCGCCGCCCAGGCCCACGTGGACATGCATGCCGCAGATCATCAGCCGCTGCGCCGGGGCCTGGATGTCGCGGGCGATTTGGTTGTAGCGCGCGCGGTCCGTATGATGCTGGGATTCCCATAGCGAGAACGGATGGGTCGAGGCCGCGATCGGTGCCAGGCCGTAGCCGTCCGTGACCTCGGCGATGGCCGTGCGGAGTTCGGCCAATTCCGCCTGCGCCCGGGAGATATCGGCGCAGATGCGGGTGTTGACCTCGATCTGCGAGGACAGGAATTCATGGGCGACGCGGCCCTTCAGGCGCTTTTCGCAGGCCGCGAACAGGCCTTTGGGGGCGTGGTCCGTGACCGCCCGCGTTTCCTTGTCGACGAGAAGGTATTCCTCCTCGATCCCCAGGGTGAAGGGCGGGGCGCCGTGCGCCACCTTAGAAGTACTCCACCTTGAACAGGCCATCGTCGCGGAGGATCGCGGTCATGACCTCGGTGAGAATGCCGGCCCAGCGCTGGACGCCGGCGTCGTCGGCGACCTGATCCTGGTTGATCTCGAGGACGCAGTTGGCGAGGCCGCAGGCCCCGGCGTGGGCGTCGATGGTATAGGCCACGTCCTTGCCCGAATAGGGCAGGTTGTCGCCGACATCCAGACCGCGGTCGTGCAGGGCCTTGATCAACGGTTTGGCGAGGCGCGCGTCGTGGTTCCACAGCACGCCCACGTCCCAGGGCCGGGGGCTGCCGCCGAAGCGGGGCGAAAAGCTGTGCACGGAAAACAGCACCGGCGGCCGGTGATGCAGCCAGACATCGGTCATCGTGCGCCGCAGCAGCCGGTGATAGGGCTCGAACAGGGCGTCCAGACGGACCGTCACCTGGGCCGGAGTCAGCGCCTGGTTGCCGGGGATCAGGGTTTCGTCCGAAACCTCGGGCATGCTGGTGGGATGGCCCGGCGGGCGGTTGAGATCGACCACGAGGCGTGAATAGCCTGCCAGAACAGCGGTCGCGTCCAGGGTTTCGGCCAGAATGCGGGTCACGCCCTCGGCGCCGATGTCATAGGCGATGTGGCGGTCGAAATGTTCCGGATTGAGGCCCAGATCGCCCAGCGCGCGGGGCACCCGCCGGCTGGCGTGGTCGCAGGCCAGGACCAAAGCGCCGCCGGCGCCCGCATTGATCCGTTCCGCGGCGGGGGCTTCGTCGGCGGCCAGCAGCGGCGGGCCCGCATCGATGGGTTGGGGAGCATCCATGCCCCCAATATAACGCGCTGTCCCGGCGGGGGGAGTCCCTTGTGCGGCCCGCGCGGCATCCCTGGACAGACCGCGCCATCACGGCAATAGTGCCGGCACCCCGCCCGCGACCGCGAAGGAAAAACCCGCGTGACCGATTCCCGGCAAGCCCTGCAAACCCCTGCCGGCTGGATCCTGGCGGCGCTGGTCATGGGCGCCCTGTTTGCCGGATCGTCGACCCTGTTCGTGCGGTTGAACGAACTTGGACCCATTACCTCGGCCTTCTACCGTGCTTTTCTGGCCCTGCCGGTGCTGTGGCTCGCCATGGGTTGGGAAACCCGTGCGGGTGCCACGGCGCCGCCGCGCGCCCTGGGGCGGCGCGACTACGGGTTGCTGGCCCTGGCCGGGCTGTTCTTCGCGGGTGATCTGTTTTTCTGGCATCTTGCGATCATGAACACGGCGGTCGCCAACGCGACCCTGCTGGCGACCCTGTCGCCGGTCTATGTCACGGCGGCCCTGTTCGTGCTGTTCCGCGAGCGGGTGCGGCCCCTGTTCCTGGGCGGCACGGCCCTGGCGGTGGCGGGGGCGGCGCTGTTAATGGGCGACAGTTTCGCGTTCCGGCCCGACCGATTGTTGGGCGACGTCTACGGCCTGGTCACGGGCCTGTTCCTGGCGGGGTACATGGTGACCGTGGGACGGCTGCGGCAGCGGGCCGGGATCGGCACCGGCACGCTGATGTTCTGGTCGACCCTGGCCACGGCGGCGGCGCTGCTGCCGCTGGCCCTGATGATGGAGGACCGCATGGCCGCTGGCACCTTGTTCGGCTGGGCCATGCTGGCGGCCCTGGCGTTGGTCAGCCATGTCGCGGGCCAGGGTCTGGTCGCCATGGCCATGGCCCATCTGCCGACGGCCTTCGCCTCTGTCGGCCTGATCATGGAGGTCGTGGCCGCCGCCGTGCTCGGCTGGGTCTTCCTGGACGAGCCCCTCGCGCCCCTGCAATGGCTGGGGGCGGCGGTGGTCGTCGCGGGGGTCGTCGTCGCCCGGGGCGGCAGCCGCACATCACGGTCCCCTTGACGGTCCCCGGGGGCGATGTGCGAGAAAGGGGGCGCAGGAGACAGAATTTGCCCCAAGCCCCCATCGATAAAGCCCTATTGGAACAGTTGATCTGTTCCCCTTGCATCAATGTGTGCGTGGTGGATGAACCCACGGGGTTCTGCAAGGGCTGCTGGCGGACGATCGACGAGATCGCCCAATGGTCCCGGCTGATGCGTCCTCAACGCCTGGAAATCCTCGGCCGCCTGGCGGAACGGCGCGGCGCCACGTCGCTGACCGACCGCGGCCGGGGACCGATGCTGGCGGCGGACTGATCCGCTGGCCGGGTGTGTCGGCCCGGAGTTACCAGCTTCCCGTATTCGCCATCGACGCCCAGGGTTCGGCCGGGGCCAGGGCCTCGCCTTCCTGCAGCAGTTCGATGGAAATGCCGTCCGGCGAGCGGACGAAGGCCATGCGGCCGTCGCGCGGCGGGCGGTTGATGGTCACGCCGCCGTCCTGAAGGCGCTGGCAGGTCTCGTAGATGTTGTCCACGTTGAAGGCGAGATGGCCGAAATTGCGCCCGCCCGTATATTCCTCGGGATCGTAATTGTAGGTCAGTTCGATCTGCGAGTCGGGGTTTTCCTCGGCCGCGACGAAGATCAGCATATAGCCGTGTTCGGGCCGGTCCGACCGGCGCACTTCCTTGAGGCCGAGCAGGTCGCAGTAAAAGCGCAAGCTGGCGTCCACGTCGGATATCCGCACCATCGTATGCAGGTATCTCATTTGCCTGTTTCTCCCTGAATGTCCTGGCGGTGTAGACTTGGTCTAACAGATTCCCGCAGGCTTTTCCAAGAGCGCCAACCCGTGACCTCACCGGAGTCCGATCCGTCCCATCCGCTGCCGCGTATTTTGCCCTGGTTTATCTGGGGTCTCGGCACATTCCTGTTCAGCTTCGTGCATTTCCAGCGGGTCGCCCCCGGCGTCATGGTCGATACCCTGATGCGGGAATTCGCCGTGGGCGGTGCCCTGCTGGGTAATCTGTCGGCGGTCTATTTCTATGCCTATGCCATCTTTCAGGTGCCGGCGGGATTGATCGTCGATGCCTACGGTTCGCGCCGGATCATGGTGCTGTCGGCCTTGTTGATCGCCACCGGTTGCTTCGTGTTCGCCCAGGCGGAGACCGTGCCTGGCGCCTTCATCGGCCGGTTGCTGATCGGTATCGGCGGCGGCGCAACCTTCGTCGTCGCACTCAATCTGGCGGCCGTGTGGTTTCCGCCGGCGCGGTTTGCCTTGCTCAGCGGCCTGACCGTGGGGGCGGGGGTCGCCGGCGCCGTCGTCGGCCAGGTGCCCCTGGCCTGGGCGGTCGAGGCCGCCGGTTGGCGGCCCGCCATGCTGGTGACCGGGGCGGTGGCGCTGGCGGTGGGGATCGCCGCCATTGTGGCCTTGCGTCTGCCGCGGCCGAGGGCGCAGGGGTTGCGTCCGCTCAGCCCCGGCCGGGGCGGCCTGCTTGTCGGATTTCGTGCGGTGCTGGCGCAGCGCGACCTTTGGATCCTGACCGGTGCCGGGTCGGGGAACATGTCGGTGATGCTGGCGTTCGGCGGTCTGTGGGCCGTGCCCTGGCTGGTCCAGGTCCATGGCATGACCCGTGGGCAGGCGGCGGTGGCGGTCTCTCTCAACGCCGTCGGCTGGGTCGTCGGCTCGCCGCTGCTCGGCTGGATCGGCCAGCGCCTGGGTGGGCGGAAAGCCCCCTTCGTCTGCGCCAACCTGATTTCTCTCGCCTGTTTCGCCATCCTTATCCTGGTCCCCGGCCACGGCACGGTCACGCTGCACGGGTTGCTGTTTCTCCAGGGTCTTGCCACGGGGGCCGTGGTGCTGGTGTTCACCACCACCCACGAACGGTTCGCGGGCCAGGAAAGCGTGACCCTCGGCATCGTCAACACCGGCATCATGTTCGCCATCGCCGTGTTTCAGCCCCTGGTCGGCTGGGCCCTGGACCTCAACTGGCATGGCGACATGGCGGACGGGGCCCGGGTCTATGACGCCGCGGCCTATCGAAGCGGGCTCAGCCTGTTGTTGATCGGGGGCGTCGTCGCCGTGCTTTCGGGGTTGATGCTGCCGGAGACGGCGAAGGCGCGGGCATCCGGCGGCGCGGATTAGGCCGCCTATTCGGCGGGCACGATCTTGGGCGCGCGGCCGCCGACGATGCGGGTCTTCACATGATGGCCGACGGCGCCGCCGGTGACGATCGACGCCAGGGCAATCAGGCTGCCGAGGGACAGAGCACTCATCCCCGACAGGCCGGCGCCGATGGTGCAGCCGAGCGCCAGCACGCCGCCGAAGCCCATCATGGCGGCACCCAGAACGTAGCGCCCCATATGGCCGGGGGAATCGAAGCCTTCGGCCTTCAAGGTCCGGGTCGCGGCCGCCCAGGCGAAGGCCCCGGCCAGGGTGCCCGCGATGGCGGTGACGCCGAAATCGGCGGCCGTGCCCGTATAGGTCATGAGGAACTGCAGCGCCTCGCCCATGGGCGCGGTGAAGGTCAGGCTGACCGGGCGCGTCGGATTGAAGTCGTCGAAGCCGAGCACGCCCGAGACATACCAGGACGTGGGGATCAGCAGGCCGACGACGAGACCGGCGGCGATCCCGCCAAAGGCTCCCGGCTGGTGGCGAAGGCGGAACGCGGCGACCGCGCCGAGGGCCATCAGGCCGGCGGCGATCGCCAGGGCCGCGGTGCCGGCACCTTCCGTGCCGGCGATCAGCAGCGGCAGGGATTGCGGTGTCTCGCCCAGGCTGAGCGTGCCGGCGGTTTCGATCCAGGTGCGCGGCAGGGCCAGGATGCCGCGCAGGGTCGCATAGGCGGTCAGGCCCAGGACCATGATGACGACCCAGGCCCGCAGGTTGCCGCCCGCCGCCAGAACCAGATGGCGGCCGCCGCAGCCGCGGGTGATGACCATGCCGAACCCGAACAAGAGGCCGCCGACGATGAGCGCCAGCCAGGTCACGGACGTGCCGAGATAGATGCTGCCCTTCAGGTCGATGACGCCGAAATGCGCCAATACCTGCGTGCCCAGAATGGCCAGCGGCAGGGCGATGGCCCAGGCGGCGGCTTGGCGCGCCGGGCGGCGGTCGATGACCTCGATCACGGCCGAACGCAGGCAGAACCCGGAGGCGCGCGCCACGGTGCCGTAGAGGAAGCCGACCGCGAGGGCGCCGGCGAGAAGAAGAAACCTGGGTTCGAGCGTGTCCATGTCGTATCGATCCTGCGTGGTCCCGGGGCATCCGGTCCCTGTATTTAAACAGCGATTAAGGGGGAATCAATAGTTATATTCACAAAAATATATGTGATTTAATTATATTTCACACAATTTGTGTACAATTGCCGGATGGTGCCGATCCGGGGAATCCGGGGTTTTCCCGTGGGCACATCATGGTACAACCGCGGTCCGCCGGATTTCAGGTTCGGCAGGCCGATCCAGGGGACGCCCATGACCGCCTTTGCCTTTACCGCCGCCGTGTTCCTGACCGCTGCCGGGGCTCTGGTCCTGGAAATCGTCGCCGCGCGCCTGATCGCCCCCTATGTGGGCATGTCGCTATACACCTGGACCGCGATCATCGCCATCGTTCTGGCCGGACTTTCGGCCGGGCATTGGCTGGGCGGGCGTTTGGCCGGGCCGGACGTCGGGCGTGCCGAGGGCGTGCGCCGGACGGCCCTGGCCCTGGCCGCCGCCGCCGTCACCACCCTGGCATCGTTGCCGCTGTTGCGCCTCGTCTCGGGGCCGCTGTTGTCGGGCGGGTTGGGCGCCGTCACGGCGGTGGTCGTGCTGACGGCGGTTCTGTTCCTGCTGCCGTCCTTGTTCGTCGGCATCGTCTCGCCCCTGGCGACCAAGCTGGCCATCGATGCGGAACCGGACCAGGCCGGGCGGGTGCTGGGCCGCATGTTCGCCGCCGGCGCCGGCGGCAGCATCTTCGGCACCCTGGCCGCCGGGTATCTGTTCATTTCCTGGGTCGGGGCGACGGGGACGGTGATCGCCGTCGCCGTCCTGTATGCAACCCTGGCGGCGGCCTTCGGCCTGTGGTCGCGGCGCTGGGCGGCGGTCCTGGCGCTGCTTGTGCTGCCGGGGGGCGGGCTCGCGGCCTGGGGCAACACGCTTACGGCTTACCGTTCGCCCTGTCAGGTGGAAAGCGACTATTTCTGCATCCGCTTCGACGACTTTTCGGCCATGAGCGGGCGGCCCAGCCGCCTGATGGTGCTCGACCATCTGGTCCATTCCATCAACGACCGCGACGATCCGACGCTGTTGTACAGCCCCTACGTCCATTTCGTGGACGAGATCGCGGACCTGCGTCTGGCCGGGCACCGCGCGACGCGGGCCTATTTCATCGGCGGCGGCGGCTATACCCTGCCGCGCGCCTGGGCGCGCCTGCATCCGGACATGAAGATGACCGTGGCCGAGTTGGACCCGGCGGTGACACAAGCGGCGGCGGACCGAATGTGGCTCGACCCAAAGGCGGACAACCTGCGCATCCTGCATCAGGACGCGCGCCGGGCGCTCATGGCCCTGGACCGGTCGGAGCGTTTCGACGTGGTGTTCGGCGATGCCTTTCACGACATCGCCGTGCCGGCCCATCTGGTCACTCGGGAATTTCACGGCGAACTGGCGGCGCGCCTGAGCGAAGGCGGCTTCTACGCGGTCAACGTGGTCGATCTGGGCAGCGATCCGCGCTTTCTGTTCGCCCTGGTCAAGACCCTGCGCCTGGACTTTCCCGCCGTCGAGGTCTGGAAGACCCTGGACGAGATGGACGAGACCGGGCGCGTTACCTTTATCGTTCTGGCCTCGGCGCGGCCGACCCCGGAAACACGCGTCGCCTCCCTGCGCGGCTTGGCGAGGGCCTGGGCGCGGTGGCCGGAAGCCGACCTGGACCGCCGGCTTGCGGCGGTCGACCCGCCGGTGCTGACCGACGACCATGCGCCGGTCGAACGGCTATTGTCGCGGCTGCTGCGCGCGCCCGACATCTGAACCTAAAAAGGGGGCCACAGTCTTTCACCGCGGCCCCCACTCGGGTCTTGGAGGAGAGAGTCTTCAGGGACGATGCCGGTTACGGCTTGATATAAGTGTAGCCCATCTGCTGCAGATGGGAGAGTTCGGCCACGCCCGACGGCACGATGTCTTCCGGGAAGACTTCGAGAAGGTCTTTCTCGTAGTTGATCTTGCGGCCTTTCAGCGTGTTGTTGCAGACGTTGAATTTCACGTTCTGCGATTTCAGGCTGACGACCTGACCCTTCAGCTTCTCGTTGGTCTTGGCGTTCTTCAGCACGCCCAGTCCGTTGCCGTGCAGGACGACCTTGATGTCCATGTTTTCCGCACCGACGGCGTTGATGTGGTTTTGAATGTTGCGCAGGGCGCCGCGGTATTTCTTGTCGGCGTCGCCGCCTTCATAGTTGATGTGATAGACGACCTTCTGCTTGCTATAAGGTTCGGCGGCATCGGCCTTGATGGATCCGGCCAGAACGACCCCAAAGACGGCGAGCGCCGTCAGCATGCTGGTGAATACCTTCATTATTTCCTCCGTGTTTTTGTAGTTTAAGGCGCAACCCTTTTTGGGCGGCGACAATGGAAGGATTCCACATTTTTCAAACACATTCAATAAATCTTATGTGTTATGCCGCGGTCGGGATCAGCCCCAGACTTGGTCCATGATGCCGCGCAGCCAAAGTTCCGCCTTCTCTGCCCCGGCCTGCAGGTCCTCGGCCGAGGCTCCTTCGGGCGTGCGTTGCATGGTCGCTTCGTCGATGGCGACATGTCCGTTTGCCAGGTGAAAGTCGGTGCTGGCTTCGAACCCATGGCCGGGGGCGGCCAGGGAATAACAGCCCGCATGCCAATGGGGTGCCGGCATGTCGGTCTGGGTCAGGTCGCGGACGATGGCCTGGGCGCAGGTTTCCGCGACGCTGACCGCCGTGGCGGCGGCCTTGGGCAGGGGCGGGGCGAAGGCGGCATCGCCGATGACATGAACATGAGGAACGCGGGTCGAGGCGAAGGTCGCCGGATCGACCGGGCACCAGCCCGTTTCATCGGCGGCACCGGCGGCCAGGGCGATGTCGCCGGCGCGCTGGCGGGGGATGAAGTTGACCACGTCGGCGGTCACGTCGTCGAAGTCCGTGGACACGATCCGCGTTTCCGGATCGATGGCGCGGACGATGCCGTCGCTTTCCGCCAGCCGGTATTCGATCATGCCGGGATAGAGCGTCGCCCAGGCCTCCTCGAACAAAGGTTGCAGGGAGAACTTGGATTTGGCGTCGAACACGATGATCTTGGATTTCGGTTTGGCGGTCTTGAAATAATGGGCGGCCAGGCTGACCCGTTCGCCGACCGCGGGCGGGCAGCGCAGCGGTCCGACGGGGGCGACCAGGGCGAACACACCGCCGTCGGGCATGGCCTCAAGCTGGCGGCGCAGCAGGACCGTCTGCTCCCCCGCCTGCCAGGCATGGGGAATCCGGCCCGCCGTGGCGGCGGAAACGCCCTCGACCTCGTCCCAGAAAAACCCGATGCCGGGCGACAGCACCAGTTTGTCGTAGGGCAGAACCGATCCATCGGCGAGGCGCAGGTGCCGCGCGTCCGTATCCACGGCTTCGGCACGGCCGGTGACCACGGCGACGCCGTCCCTGGTCAAGGCGTCATAGCCGACCGTCTGATCCTCGATGCGGCCGAACCCGCCGATCACCGTATTGCTGCCGGGACAGCAGACGAAGGAGGTGTCCCGCGCGATCAGCGTGACCTCGATCCCGGGCGCCAGCCGCTTGATCGTGCGGGCGGCGGCGCTGCCGCCGAATCCGCCGCCGACGACCACGACGCGCCCGCCCTTGGCCCGCGCGACCCTGGGCAGGGCCAGCGCGGGGGCGGCGGCGATCAGGCCGAGGACGGTGCGCCGGGTCCAGCCGGAGGTCATGGATGATGTCCTTTCAGAATTCGCCTCGGCTTGACGCCGGGCCCCGCATCATGGCTCTAATCCCGGCCCATGAAAAGCATCTCACCCGACGGCGCGTGCGCCATGCATATTTTCCCGATGTTCCAGGGCGTGCTGGCGGTCTTGGTGTGGGCGGGCGTTTTGATGGGCTCAAAGGCGGCGTCGGCGGCGGAACTGGTCATGTTCGAAAGCGACACCTGCGAATGGTGCGAGCGGTTCAACGCCGAGGTCGGTCCCGTCTATCCGAACACGGCCGAATCCAAATGCGCGCCGCTGCGCCGCGTCGACATCCACGATCCGCGGCCGGCGGACCTGGCCCATGTCAAGGGCATCGTCTACACGCCCACCTTCGTATTGATCGAGGGCGGCCGGGAGATCAGCCGTCTGACCGGTTATCCGGGCGAGGATTTTTTCTGGAGTCTGCTCGACCGTGACCTGAAAAAGCTGCGCGATCCCTGTCCCAACTGACGGCGCGGCCGGAAACAGCGGATTTTCGCCATCGGCAAGGTGGGGGGTGACCCGCTGTCCATTTTGGGTATTTATAGGGTTCCGGCGGCATTCAAACTTGATACATATATTTTTTTATGAATATGATTGCCGCATGAAGAAGGCGGAAACGCCCATAGAAAGCTAACAGCCGTGATCGGGGCGGCGCAAAACCGCCCCCTGAACCGGCGATAACGTTGGGGAACAGGTATGTCCAAGAAATATACGACACCATTCGTGGCGGCGGTTGCCGGTTGCGCGGTTTTGGCGCTGGCGGCGGTCTGTGCCCAGCCGGTATCCGCGGGCACGGTCGAAGTCGCGGCCATGACCGAAATGAAGGACCCGCTGACCAAGCAGCCCGGCGACGCGGCCAAAGGCAAGGGGGTCTTCGCCAACCGCAAGCTTGGCAACTGTCTGGCCTGTCACAAACTGGATGCCATGAAGGAACAATCGTTCCACGGCGAAGTCGGCCCGCCGCTTGACGGCGTCGCTTCGCGCTATTCCGTGGCCGAACTGCGCCTGCGCGTGGTCGATCCCAAGGCCTTGAACCCGGACACCATCATGCCGTCCTTCTACAAGTCGGAGGGGCTTCACCGGGTGCTCAAGAAATTTGACGGCAAGCCGATCCTGGAGGCACAGCAGGTCGAAGATCTGCTGGCCTATCTGGCGACCTTGAAGGAATAGGCCGCCCTGGGCGGACGACGCCGATACCTAGGTTTTCTGTAACAAGGACTGAACAAAAATGACTGAAACGCATCTCACCCTCTCGCGGCGCCAGGCTCTCAAGGGCGTGTCCGCCTTTGCGTTGACCCTGGTGGCCGCGGGACTTCTGGCGCCGGGCGCGCACGCCGATGCCGCGGCCGTCGACGCCGCCATCAAGAAACTGGTCAAGGGCACGCCCGAGGAAGGCAAGATCAAGCTCGACCTGCCGCAGATCGCCGAGAACGGCAACACCGTTCCCGTCGCCTTCGAGGTCGAAAGCCCGATGTCCAAGGACGACCATGTGAAGACCGTCCACCTGTTCGCCGAAGGCAACCCGTCGCCGGAGGTCGCCAGTTTCCACTTCACGCCGCAGTCCGGTCTGGCGCGGGCGTCGACCCGCATGCGCATGGCGGGCACGCAGAACGTGGTCGTCGTCGCGGAAATGAGCAACGGCAAGGTCTATATGGCCAAGCAGCAGGTCAAGGTCACCATCGGCGGCTGCGGCGGCTGATCAGAGCATCGGAGAAAGAAAATGTCAGACGTTAAACCGCGCGTGCGAATCCCGAAATCGGCCAAAAAGGGCCAGATCGTGGAGATCAAGTCTCTGATCGAGCACAAGATGGAAACCGGCCAGCGCAAGGGCAAGGACGGCAACAAGATTCCGCGCAAGATCATCAACCGCTTCGAATGCAAGTTCAATGGCGCGACGGTGTTCGCCTCGGACTGGCATCCGGCGGTTTCGGCCAACCCTTACCTGGCGTTCCATTTCCGCGCCGAGGAAAGCGGCGAGTTTGAATTCAAATGGATTGAAGACGGCGGCGCCGAATACACGAAGAAGGCAAAGATCACGGTCTCCTGACGCATCAATAACAACAATGTCAGGAGCGCGGAGAAAGGGATCCGAGTAATGGGAATCAATCTAAGCAAATACGCGCTCTGCGGTCTGGCTCTTGCCCTGACCGCCGGCGTGGCGGCGAACGCCGTCGCTGACGAGAAGAAGAACTGGGGGGCCTATCAGGTCGAGGACCGGCGGTCCGGTTACACCTACGCGGCGCCGGAAACGCGCGCCATGCAGGACGACAACTTCCAGAACCCCGGCATGCTCTGGGCCGAAATCGGCGAGGAGCTGTGGAACAAGGTGGACGGCGAGGCGGGCAAGTCCTGCGCGTCCTGCCACAAGGGCCCGGAAAGCATGAAGGGTGTTGCCGTCAGCTATCCGAAGTACGTGGCCGAGAAGAAAAACCTGGAAAACCTGGAGCAGCGCATCAACCGCTGCCGCACGGACAACATGAAGGCCAAGGAGTGGAAATACGAATCCAAGGAACTCCTGGGCATGACGGTGTTCGTGCGTCATCAGTCCCTGGGCATGCCGATCAGCGTCAAGGTCGACGGCGCGGCGGCACCCTACTTCGAAAAGGGCAAGGCGTTCTATAATCAGCGTCGCGGCCAGCTCGACATGGCTTGCAAGCACTGCCACGAGGACTTCCCGGGCACTCAGTTGCGCGCCAACGTCCTCAGCGAAGGGCAGGGCAACGGTTTCCCCGTGTATCGCCTGAAATGGAACGGCGTCGGCTCGCTGCACCGTCGTTTCCGCGGCTGCAACAAGCAGGTGCGTTCGTCCGCCTACGGTTACGGCAGTGACGAGTATCTGGCGCTTGAACTTTACGTCATGTGGCGGGGCCGGGGCCTGCCGGTCGAAACGCCCGCCGTGCGTAACTGATATCACGCAGGTTCAACGTCCGGAGGAGCGGTATCCCCCGATCCTCCGGACGTTTTTTCTTTAATCGATTTTTCGACCCCCCATCTGAACAGCAGTAAGTGGAGACGAACGTGTTAAGTCGGCGTGAATTCTTTCATTTGGCCGCCGCGACGGCGGCCCTGCCCGCAACGGCGCTGAACTTCCGGTCGGCCATGGCCAAACAGAAGGTCATGCAGCAGGATCTGTTGCAGTTCGACAGCCTGGGCCAGGTGACCCTGCTGCATTTCACCGACATGCACGCGCAGCTCGTCCCCATCTATTTTCGCGAGCCGACCGTCAACCTGGGCGTCGGCGAGGTCCGTGGCCTGCCGCCCCACATCACGGGCAAGGATTTCCTGCACAAGTACGGCATCGGCCCGGGCTCGCCCGAAGCCTACGCCCTGACCGACCAGGACTTCACCGCCATGGCCAAGTCCTACGGCAAGGTCGGCGGCGTCGACCGCCTGGCGACCCTGATCAAGGCGATCCGCGCCGAACGCCCGGACAACACCCTGTTGCTGGACGGCGGCGATACCTGGCAGGGCTCCTATACCTCGCTGAAGACCGGCGGCGCCGACATGGTCGACGTGCAGAACGCCCTCGGCATCGACGCCATGACCGCGCATTGGGAATTCACCTATGGCGTCGACCGGGTGAAGGAACTTCAGGACAAGCTGAATTGTCCGTTCCTGGCGTCCAACGTGCGCGATGTGGAATGGCAGGAAGACGTGTTCGAGGCGATCAAGTATTTCGACAAGGGCGGGGTCAAGATCGCCGTGATCGGCCAGGCCTTCCCCTATACGCCGATCGCCAACCCGCGCTATCTGATGCCCAACTGGTCCTTCGGCATCAACGAGGACAACATGAAAAAGCGGGTCGCCGACGCCCAGGCGGCGGGGGCGGACCTGATCGTCCTGCTGTCGCACAACGGTTTCGACGTGGACCGCAAGCTGGCCGCCCGCGTGCCCGGCATCGACGTGATCCTGACCGGCCACACCCATGACGCCCTGCCGGCCCCGGTGAAGGTCGGCAATACCCTGCTGATCGCATCGGGCAGCCACGGCAAGTTCCTGTCGCGCCTGGACCTCAAGGTCGAGGGCAAGAAGGTGACGGCCTATAATTTCCGCCTGATCCCCGTGTTCTCCGACGCCATCGCGCCGGACAAGGACATGGCCGCGCTGGTGCAGAAGATCCGCGCCCCCCACATGGCCGAAATCAGCCGCGAGTTGGGCCATACGGAAGACCTGCTGTACCGCCGCGGCAATTTCAACGGCACCTTCGACGACGTCATCTGTCAGGCCCTGCTGGCCGAACGGGACGCCGAAATCGCCCTGTCGCCGGGCTTCCGCTGGGGCGCTTCGCTGCTGCCGGGGCAGGCGATCACGGTCGACGACGTGCATCACCACACGTCCATCACCTATCCCAACGTCTACCGCACGGAGATGACCGGCGAGCTCCTGAAGACGATCCTGGAAGACGTGGCCGACAACCTGTTCAATGTCGATCCCTACTATCAGCAGGGCGGCGACATGGTGCGGGTCGGCGGCATGTCCTACACCATCGACATCAACAAGAAGATCGGATCGCGCATTTCCAACATGACCTCGCTGAAGACCGGTGCGGCCATCGATCCGGCGAAAAAGTACGTGGTCGCCGGATGGGCCTCGGTCAACGAAGGCACGGAAGGCCCGCCCGCCTACGATCTGGTCGCGGGCTACATCCAGCGCCAGAAGGTCATCAAGGTGCCCGACAACCAGACGGTCAAGGTCGTCGGCGCCTGATCTCCGGGCGAACAACAAGGACTGAACGACGGTCATGGACGTTTCCTACGGCGGCGCCTTCCTGGCGGGTTTGTTGAGCTTCCTGTCGCCCTGCGTGTTGCCGCTGGTGCCGCCCTATCTGTGCTTCCTGGCCGGCACCACGTTCCAGGCATTGGAGAACAGGGGGCCGGGTGCGGACCGCGCGGCGCTGGCCCGCGTGCGTTGGACGGCGCTGGCCTTCGTGCTTGGGTTTTCCACGGTGTTCGTCGGCATGGGGGCCACGGCCTCGGCCGTCGGCCAGCTGATCGCCGAATACCACGCGATTTTGTCCAAGGTCGCGGGCGGGGTCATCATCCTTCTCGGATTGCAGTTCCTCGGCGTGTTCCGCCTCGGTTTCCTGCAACGCGACGCCCGTTTCGAGGGCCCGAAGAAACCCATGGGCGTGCTCGGCGCCTATCTTGTGGGCCTCGCCTTCGCCTTCGGTTGGACGCCCTGCGTCGGGCCCGTGCTGGCGGCGATTTTGATGGTCGCGGCGGGCGGCGACGGGCCGTGGTCGGGGGCCGGGCTGCTCGCCGTCTATTCGGCGGGCATCGGCCTGCCGTTCCTGGCCGCCGCCTTCGCCGTCGGCCCGTTCCTGGGGTTCATGAAGCGCTTCCGCCGCCATATGGGCATGGTGGAAAAGGCCATGGGCCTGTTCCTGGTCGTGACCGGCGTGCTGTTCCTGACGGGCAGCGTGTCGGACATCGCCAACTGGCTGCTCAATACCTTCCCCAGCCTGGGCAAGGTCGGCTGACCCGGTTTATCCCAGTTTGAAGTAGAGAATGCGGTCGAAGGACATCAGTTCGCGCAGGATGTTGACCACGCCGAGCGGGTCCTTCCTTTCGACCGCCGCCGGCATCGACGAGATCGAGGCGTCGGCCCCGTCGTAGATGCGTTTGAAGTCGTCGGCTTTCCTTTTCGCTTCCGGGGCCATGGCGCGGCAGGCGCGCAGGATGTCGCGGTATTTCAGGGCGGCCTTCATGACGTCGTCGCCGACGCCGGGGATCGAGAAATCGGGGCGCGCGTGCCGCCATTTGAACAGAACCGCCATGTGGCGGTTCAGGTCGGTGACGCATTCGGAATAGCCCTTGCGCCCGGCCCGGTCGCGCAGCCCGTAGATGAGGTCGCGCACGGGTTCCAGTTCCTCGCGGGCCGCCTTGCCCTTTTCGTCGTCCAGCAGGTCGGCGCCCCGCGCGATGCGGCCTGTGATCGCTTTCAGGTCGGCCGCGAATTGTTTGTCCTTGGCATAGGGTGGGGGCGGGGCCGCGCCGAACTTGGCGAGAATCTCGTCCCACACGGCCTGGGCCTGGCGCAGTTCGATCCCGGCCAGGGCCGCGTTGCCCGTCCGGGCATAGAACAGGGCGGCGCGGTAGCCGCCCTGGGCTTCGTCGATCAGAGAATCGAATTCCCCGGCATCCGCCGGAAGGGCCGGCCGGGGCACGGCTAACAGCAGGCAGAACGCCGCGGCGATAAAACTTATTCTTGAAATCACGGTCTTGGTTTCCTTCCTATAGCGTCTTGCCAGACCGCAACCCATGCGGTCAATATGCATTCAACAAAACGAATGTGAGATGCTGCCTTGGCATCGAGACAAGAGGACATCCGAACTGTGATACCCCGGCGACGTTTCAACGGATGGGCCGCGGGCGCGCTTGCCGCGGCCGCCGTGGCCAGCCTGACCCTTGGCGGGGCACGCCCGGCCGCCGCCGCGACCATCGGCGCCGACGGCCTGATGACCGAACCCTGGTTCCTCAATTCCTTCATGATCCTGAAGGAAGACCTGGAGGAAGCGGCCCAGGCGGGCAAGCGGTTCGCCGTCATCTTTTCCCTCGAAGGCTGCCCCTATTGCCGGGAAATGCACGAAGTCAATTTTGCGCGCAAGGACATCACCGATTTCGTGCGCGCCAACTTCAACATCCTGCAGATCAACATCATCGGGTCGCGCATGGTGACGGATTTCGACGGCGAGGAACTGTCGGAAAAGAAACTGGCCGAGAAATGGGGCGTGCGCTTCACACCGACCACCATCTTCTTCCCCACGGCGGATAAGCTGCCGGCGGGGGTGTCGGGCAAGAAGGCCGAGATCGCCCGCATGCCCGGCTACATGAAGCCGTTTCATTTCATGTCGATGTATCGGTTCGTCCAGGAACAGGCCTATCTGAACGGCAAGTTCGGGCCCTACGTACGGGAAAAGATCAACGCCCTGAAAAGTGCCGGGAAATCGCCGGAAAATTGGTGATTTTTCCGGCCCTTTTTCGGTGTCCGGCCCTGGACAACATATTCATAAAATATATAATGTGAGTTCCATCATTGAGCAGGTGACGCCGCCATCCGGGCGGGGCCGCCCCATAATTATTGGAGCGCGCATTAATGAACAAGACCAAACCGCCGGCAAAGCCGGGAAGCATCCTCCCCCCATCCGTCGATCGGCCGACCGACGCCGGCCGCCGCAAGGCGTTGCTGGCCGGACTTGGTGCCGCCGGTGGGGCCGCCGCCGCGGGCCTGATGACGCCCGCCCGCGCCCTGGCCGATCCGGCCAACCTGCCGCCCAATGTGGCCGACTGGTCGAAGGTTCTGGGGCCGGGCGTCGATGTCGCGCCCTACGGCATGCCGTCCAAGTTTGAGAAGACCGTCGTCCGCCGTTATGTCGACTGGTTGACGGCGACGCCGGAAAGCTCCATCAATTTCACGCCGCTCTACGCCCTCGACGGCATGGTCACGCCCAATGGCCTGTGTTTCGAACGCCACCACGGCGGCGTCGCCGAGGTCATTCCCGACGACTACCGCCTGATGATCCACGGCATGGTCGAGCGGCCCCTGGTGTTCACCTATCAGGACCTCAAGCGCTTCCCGCCGCAAAGCCGGTTCTATTTCCTGGAATGCGCCGCCAACGGCGGTATGGAATGGCGCGGCGCGCAGCTGAACGGCGTGCAGTTCACCCACGGCATGGTTCATTGCGTGCAGTACACGGGCGTGCCGCTGCGTACCTTGCTGGAAGAAGCCGGCGTCAAGCCCAAGGCCAAATGGCTGCTGGTCGAAGGCGGCGATTCGGCGGGCATGAACCGCTCCCTGCCGCTGGACAAGGCGTTGGACGACTGCATGGTCGTTTATTCCATGAACGGTGAGCGCCTGCGCGCCGAACAGGGCTATCCCATCCGCCTGGTGGTGCCCGGCTTCGAAGGCAACATGTGGGTTAAGTGGCTGCGCCGCATCGAAGTCGGCGACGGCGCCTGGATGGCCCGCGAGGAAACGTCGAAGTACACCGATCTCATGCCCGACGGCCGGGCCCGGCGCTTCACCTGGGAAATGGACGCCAAGTCGGTCATCACCAGCCCCTGTCCCGAACTGCCGTGCAAGCAGAAGGGTCCGCAGGTCATCAAGGGCTTGGCGTGGTCGGGGCGCGGCAAGATCGCCCGCGTCGACGTCACCGTGGACGGTGGGCGCAACTGGCATCAGGCGCGCCTGGAAGATCCGATCCTGCCGAAATGCCTGACCCGCTTCTACCTCGACGGCTGGTCATGGGACGGCAATCCGGCCTATCTGCAAAGCCGCGCCATCGACGAAACCGGGTATGTGCAGCCTGAAATGGCGGCCTTGCAGGCCGTGCGCGGAGTCAATTCCATCTACCACAACAACGCCATTCAGACCTGGCGCATCAATCCGACCGGGGAGGTGGAAAATGTCCGCTTGGCGTAACCTGGCCCTCACCGCCGCCGCAACGGCCGGCCTTCTTGCGCTATCGGCGGCCTCGGGCCATGCGGCCGACCGCAAGTTTCCCCAATTGGGCGCCCCCGCGACGCCGGAACAGATTCAGGCCTGGGACATCGACGTCCGCCCCGACGGGCTGGGCGCTCCGGCCGGATCGGGCACGGCGACCCAGGGCGAAAAGGTCTACATTCAAAAGTGCGCCGCCTGTCACGGCGATTTCGGCGAAGCCCGGGGCCGCTATCCGGTGCTGGTCGGCGGCCATGGCACGATGAAGGACGACCGCCCGGAAAAGACCGTCGGCAGTTATTGGCCCTATGCCTCGACCATCTTCGATTACATCAAGCGGGCCATGCCGTTCGGCGAGGCGCAGACCCTGACCAATGACGAGGTCTATGCCCTGACGGCGTTCCTGCTCAACATGAACGATGTGGTCGATTCATCCTTCGTGCTCGATGCCTCCAACATCGGCAAGATCGAGATGCCCAACGCCAAGAACTTCTTTGACGACCCGCGCCCCGATGCCCAGGCCGTCAAGATGGCCGCGCTGTGCATGAAGGATTGCAAGGCCGAGGTAAAGGTCCTGGGCCGGGCCAAGGTCATCGACGTGACGCCGGACAAGGGCGGGGCGGCGGCCAAGGCCGCGGCCGAGCAGGCGGCGAAGACGGAGCCGGCGCAGGCCGCGGCATCCGCCCAACCCGCGGGCGATCCCGAAGCCGGCAAGAAGGTGTTCCGCAAGTGCGCTGCCTGCCACGTCATCGACAGCACGGCCAACAAGCTGGGCCCGTCGCTGCAGGGCATTCTGGGCCGCACGGCGGGTTCCGTCGACGGCTTCAAGTATTCCAAGGCGTTTCAGGCGGCCAACGACATGGGCCTGAAATGGACCGACGACGCGCTCAAGGCCTTCGTCGCCGATCCCAAGGATTTCGTGAAGGATAAGATCGGCGCCGACAAGGGCCGCACCCGCATGGCCTTTCCGGGCCTGCGCAAGGAACAGGATGTCGAAGACCTGCTGGCCTTCATGAAGGCCGCCGGCGGCCAGTAATCGGCATGTCAAACCCCCGGGCGGCTTGCCGCTCGGGGGCTTTCATTTTATTCAGGAAGGATCCGTCAGGCGGCGGAGCGGGCGGCGGCCTTGATCAGGCGGCGGCGCTGGATGGCGTCTTCCGAACAGAACAGGCCGTACATGAGCTCCAGCGTCTTGCCCGCCTCGTTGCTGGCCAAGCTGTAATAGATCGTTTTGCCGTCGCGCCGGGTCGCCACAAGGTCGTCGGCGCGCAGCCGCGCCAACTGCTGCGACAGGGTCGGCTGACGCAGGTCGAGCGCCTGTTCCAGTTCGGTGACCGATTTTTCGCCGTCGCCCAGCATGCAGAGGATAAGCAGACGGTTTTCGTTGGCGAGGGCCTTCAGAAACTGTGCCGCTTCCTTGGCGCCTTCAAGTACGTCTTCTTCTTTCATACGAGTCCGATCTCTCCAGGTTTACCGCCGTGTCGCGGCGGTCATTCCTCCCTGGACTTTTTTTCCGGCTCCAGCCTTCCGGCCAGACCTTGAATTCTAAAACGGTGCCGATCTCCCCACCGACCATTGGCTAATTCTACGCCAACTGACAACGGTTCTCAATAACCCTGCCCCCCGATCAATGAAAAGTGACCTACGGCGGCGATATGGAAATACGGACTAAACTACACCTTGTGGAAACAATTTAATTTAATCGAATATATCTCACAACGGGAAAGTGGCGGCGAGTCCATTGGGGGGCCGCGCGATATCGTCGGAATTTTTGGGAAATCTGAGAAATGGTGCCGCCGCACAGAATTGAACTGTGGACCTCTCCCTTACCAAGGGAGTGCTCTACCCCTGAGCTACGGCGGCATCCGGGAGGTGAAGAGGGGCGGACAATAGTATAGGGCTTCCATGATGACAAGCACTGCGTGCCTCCAGACTCGCGGAATATTTCATCCCTGGTTGTGCGGTGTTTCTGCAAGCTTTTCCCTTCGTTAATGGTTCCGTACGGATCGCAGCAATGGCCCTTTCAGGTGGGCCAATGCCGGATCAGCATGCCTTGCGAAACGAAACAGGTTTTTTGCAGGGGCTAGCCATGAATTCAAAAGTCAGCGGGATGTTTGAAGAGGGGCTCGACCCCGTGATTCGACAGGAAATGATCGCGCCAAACCTAACGCGCGAATTCCCCAAGGTGTTTCCTTTGATTACGCAGATCAACAAGGCCCATGTCCTGATGCTGGCGGATAGGGAAATCCTGACACCGCAGCAGGCAACGGCTCTCGGCGCGGCAATCCTGGATATGGAACGGGATGGAGTGCAGGCATTCGATCTCGATCCGTCCTTGGAGGACCCGTACTTTAATTATGAGGCGGAATTGATCCGCCGTGCCGGCCCGGACATCGGCGGCCGCGTCCATATTGCGCGAAGCCGCAACGACCTCTACGCGACCATGGACCGGCTGCGTGCGCGGCAGGCCGCGTTCGGTCTGTCCGGCGCGGTGTTGGACCTGAGAGATGCGCTTATCGAGAAGGCACGGGAACACGCTGACGTTCTGATGCCGGGGTATACGCACCTGCAGCCGGCCCAGCCGATCACCTACGGATACTATCTGGCGGGCATCGCCGAGGCGTTGGAAAGAGATTTCGCGCGACTGGCCCAATGCCGGCAGCGGATCAATGTTTCGCCCTTGGGGGCCGGCGCCATGGCGGGGACGTCGTTCGCCATCGACCGGCAGGCGACCGCCCGGTGGCTCGGCTTCGACGGCGTGGGACTGCATGCGCAGGACTGCATCGCGGCGCGTGATTTCTTGGTGGAATTGCTGTCTGCGGCAACGCTTGCCGCGACGTCGTGGGGACGCATGGCGCAAGACTTTTTCGTCATGACGACCTACGAATTCGGAACCCTGGAACTGCCCGACAGCGTCGCGCAGACGTCCAGCATGATGCCTCAGAAAAAGAACATGTCGGCCCTGGAAGTCCTGCGGGCCAATTCGGCCCAGGTCCTGGGCGCCCACGTAACGGCGATGACGGGGTTGAAGGCGACGCACTACTCGTTCGGTTTTGATTCTTGTTGCGATCCGTTCCGCTGGACATGGGATGCCTTGGACGCGGCGTCCCGGGGGGCGGCTGTCGCCCGGGTGGTGGTATCGAAGGCGCGGCCGCGGCCAGAGCGCATGGCTGACCTTACGCGGGAGAATTTCTCAACCGCGACGGATCTGGCCGACCTTCTGGTGCGGGAGTCGGGCCTGTCGTTCCGTGATGCCCATCACCTTGTGGGTGCAGTCGTTCGGGCGGCGGCCAAGAACGGGATGACGGCGGACCAGATCAGCGCCGAATTCATCGCAGAGGTTGCCCAGACCGGCTTTGGGCAGACGGTTTCTCTTTCGGAAAAATCCGTCGCAATGGCCAGCGATCCGCATCAGGCGGTCCAGGCGCGGCGGAACTCGGGGGGGCCATCGGCCCATGATATGGGCGGGTTGTTGGAGAAACTGGAAAAGGCGGCCAATCTTGATCGAGACGGTCTGGCCGGCGAAACGGCATCCGTCAAAGCGGCTGAGACGGCGCTGAACCGAGCCTTCGACCGGCTTGCTGGAATGGCCGGAGCCGATGCTTGACCTTTCCGGCACGGGCAGGCCAATCTCGCGAATCGGAGATTCCATCATTATGTCGGACGGCGGTCGGAAACGCCCGGGCCAAAGCGGCGCCGGGGCTGAGGCGGAAGCGGCGCGAAAGGCGCGTCAGGCCGCGCAGCTGCGTGCCAATCTGGCCAAACGCAAGGCGCAGCAACGCAAACGGGACACCGATCCGGCGGGCGGCAAGGGGGCATGACCGCCGTCGCCGGAGAGGCCGCGAAATAATCCCAATCCCGCCATGACACGGCCCTATTCCTTCTGTTAATCAACGTCCATGGACAGTATTCGCATCCGGGGCGGCCGCCCCTTGAACGGCACCATCGCCATCGGGGGGGCAAAGAACGCGGCCCTGCCCTTGATGGCCGTCTCCCTGTTGACCGAGGACCCGATCGAGTTCACCAACATGCCCACCCTCGCCGATCTGGCGACCATGGGCAGCCTGTTGGGCGAACTGGGCGTTGAATTGACGCGCACGGTCGACGACAACGGCAACGAACCCGTGGTCCGCCTGCAGGCGCGCAAGATCACGGCGACGGAGGCCCCCTATGACCTGGTGCGCAAGATGCGGGCCTCGGTCGTCGTCATGGGCCCGTTGCTGGCCCGCGCCGGCAAGGCCCGCGTGTCCATGCCCGGCGGCTGCGCCATCGGTACCCGGCCCGTCGACCTGCACCTGAAGGCGCTGGAGGCCTTGGGGGCGGAGATCGAATTGAAGGAAGGCTATATCCAGGCGACAGCCCCGAACGGCCTGACCGGCGGCCACATCCTGTTTCCCAAAATCACCGTCGGCGGCACGGAAAACGCCCTGATGGCCGCCGTCCTGGCGAAGGGCGATACGGTCATCGCCAACGCGGCGCGCGAGCCTGAGATCACGGACCTCGCCAACTGCCTGACGGAAATGGGTGCGAAGATCACCGGCATCGGCACGGATACCCTGCGGATCACCGGCGTTTCTGCGCTGTCCGGCACCCGCCACCGGGTTCTGCCCGACCGCATCGAAACCGGCACCTATGCCGCCGCCGCCGCCATCACGGGGGGCGAGCTGACCCTGACCAACACCCGCGCCGACCTGATCGAAAGCGTCATCGACCTGCTGGAACGCGCCGGGGTCGAGGTGACGGAAACCAAGGACGGGCTCAAGGTCAACCGCGCCAATTGCGAACTGCGCGGCGTCGACAGCATGACCGAACCCTATCCCGGATTCCCGACCGACATGCAGGCCCAGATCATGGCCATGATGACCGTGGCCACCGGCGCCGCCATGATTACGGAAACCATTTTCGAAAACCGCTTCATGCATGTCCCCGAACTGTGCCGCATGGGTGCCGACATCAACGTGCACGGGGCGTCCGCCATCGTGCGTGGGGTCAAAAGGCTGTCCGGCGCGCCGGTCATGGCGACGGACCTGCGGGCGTCGGTGTCGCTGGTCCTGGCGGGCCTCGCGGCGGAGGGCGAGACGCAGGTCAACCGGGTCTATCACCTGGACCGCGGGTACGAGCGGCTGGAGGAAAAGCTGGCGGCCTGCGGCGCCGATATCGCCCGGGTGGCGGGGGTTTAAGGCTTTTAGTATCCTTGCCGGAAAACCGGGAGGATGCCGCCATGTTGAAGGTTCTGAGCCCAGAGGCCCTGAAGCAATTCCAGGATGAAGGTTATTACACGCCGGTCGACGTGCTGTCGGCGGATGAGGCGCGGGGCCTGCGCGCCAGGATCGAGGCCTTCGAGGCCGCCCAGGGGGCGCCCGTGAACGGCCTGCAACGCAACAAATCCCACCTTCTGTTCAAATGGCTGGACGACCTGATCCGCGACGACCGCATCGTCGACATGATGGAGGACATCCTGGGCCCCGACATCCTGTGCTGGAACACCCTGTTCTGGACCAAGGAGCCGGGCTCGGGCCAGTACGTGTCCTGGCATCAGGATTCCAACTATTGGGGGCTGGCGGGCGGCGAGGTGGTGACGGCCTGGCTGGCCCTGTCGGACGCCAGCGAGCAGGCCGGATGCATGCGGGTCATGCCCGGCACCCACCTGGGCCCGCCGCTGAAGCACGAGGATCTCTATAACCAGTCGAACATGCTGACCCGGGGCCAGGAGATCACCCAGGGCATCGACGAGGCCAAGGCCGTCCTGATGCCTCTCAAACCCGGACAGATGTCGCTGCACAACATCCGCCTGGCCCATGCTTCCGGCCCCAATCTGTCGGCGGACCGGCGGATCGGCATTTCGTTCCATTACATGCCGGCCAAGGCCATGCAGAGCGTCGGTCAGTGGGATTCAGCCGCTCTGGTGCGCGGCCGGGACCGCTTCAATCATTTCGAGCACACGCCCCGGGTCACGGCGGACATGGACCCGGACACCGTCGCCTACCACGCCCGCGCGGCCGAAGCCGTGCGCCAGGTGCTGTACCACGGCGCCGACCGGATGACGGGTAAGTTATAGGAACGAGGTCGGCGTGGGATCAGGTGTCGTTGGGCGACAGATCCTGCAGCACCCAGGTACCGGCCGCCGTGCGCGCCGCCGCCAGTTCGTACACCGGAATGGTGATCAGGAAGGCAACGCCCGCGCGCGGCAGGTTCTCGAAGCTGATCTTGCCCTTGTGGCGTTCCAGGATCGATTGCGCCGCCTGCAGGGTGATGGCGGCGCCCTCGCGGTCAGGGTCGATGGCCGACGGGTCGATGCCGTAGGCGTCGAACAGCCGCTTGCCGATGCGCGACGAGATATGCGGCCCGGCGTCGGTGATGCGCACGATCAGGCTCAGGCGGTCGCCCATGACCTCGACCAGGATGCGCCCGCCCTTGGGGCTGCGCGAGACGGCGTTCAACAGCACCTCGACCAGGGCCTTGATCAGGCGGTCCGACTGCCCCTTGACGATGCGCCGGGCGACCATGCCGGGGGCGAAGTGGATGCGGATGCCGCGTGCCATGCCCAGGGGGGCGATGCTCTCGATCACCGTTTCCAGCATGTCGATCAGGTTGATCGGTTCCCAATTGGTGATCAGCGCGTTGCGCTGCATGGCGTTGGCCCGCTCCAGGTCCGCGATCAGGGTATACACGCCGTTCACGCTGCGGATCGCGTCGTCGATCAGAAGCCGCGCCTCGTTGTCGTTCAGATTGGCGATCTGCGAGCGCAGGATGCCCAGCTTGTCCCGCATGTTGCCGGCGGTTTCCGTCAGGTCCTGAATGGTGCGCTGATAAAGCTCGGTCTTGGCGTCGTTCGCCAGTTCGGCGTTTTCCCGCGCCAGGGCGGCTTCGTCGCGGGCGATCTCCATGGCGTGGGTATGGGCGCGCAAAACCCGTCGCGTGATCGTGCGCTGGCTGCGCAGGACCGTCTGCAGTATCCACAGGGCATATCCCATGCCGGCAAGAGCGCAGATCACGAAGGCGGCCAGGATGTTGCCCGGGTTCCATTCTTCGAACCGATGCACGAAGGCGTCAATGGCGCCGAACAGGTCGTAATGTATAGAGACGCCTGTCAAAACGGCGGCCGCACAGCCGATCAGTACCGCGTTCCCCACGCGGCGGCGGATGGGCGTTCGCATTGCTTTCCATCCATGTCCTCAGGGTCCCCGCGCCGGGCGCGTGAACCGTTTCCCCAACGCTAGAGTGTGCGGGGGCGAACCGTCTGTAAGTGACAACCATCACAGGAAACCGGATGGCGGCGGTAGCCTGTTGAAATCCCACCGCGAATTCCTGGAACGCGCGGAATACCTGGGTTAGGCTGGCGGCCCGACCGCGATGCAGGCTGTCCCCGGTGACCGATAAAACCCGATATCTCGACGCCGCCGGCCGGCGCCTGGAATTTGCCTGGTGGGGCGGGCCGCCGGCGCCTGAGGGCACGGCGCTCGTGTTCCTGCACGAAGGCCTCGGTTGCGTCGACATGTGGCGCGGCGTGCCGGAAATCCTCGCGGATATGACCGGACTGCCCGCCTTCGCCTATTCGCGGGCGGGCTACGGACGGTCGGAGCGTATCACCCTGCCGCGCGCCGCGGATTACCATGCTCCCGAGGCATATGAGGTTCTGCCCGCCGTGCTGGACGCCGCCGGCATCGGGGCCGCGGTGCTGATCGGACATTCCGACGGCGGCACCATCGCCCTGTTGGCGGCGGGACGCGACGCGCGCATCAAGGGTGTGGTCACCATGGCGGCCCATGTGTTCAACGAGGACGTCACCGTTCAGGGGATCCTGGAGGCCCGCGCCGCGTGGCAGAATACCGACCTGCGGGACCGGCTGCGCCGCTATCACGGCGACAACGTGGATGGCGCCTTTTTCGGCTGGAACGACACCTGGCTGAGCGAAGAATTTCGCGGTTGGAACGTGGAGGCCTGCCTGCCTGCCGTGACCTGTCCGGTCCTCGCCGTGCAGGGCGCGGACGACCAATACGGCACGGCGGCCCAGGTCCACGCCATCGCGTCCCGGGTTTCCGGTCCGGCGCGGGACTTGATCCTTCCCGAATGCGGCCACAGCCCCCATTTGGAAGCGCCGGACATTTTGCTTCCGGAGGCCGCCCGTTTCATCGCCAACCTGGCGTGAAACGGGCGACAAGTCCGGTTCCGTTCATGGTCAAACGAACGCCCTAAAATAAGGTGTCGCCGTGGCGAGATGTTACCCTTCTTTCGGTTCTTGCGCCTGTTCCGGTACGTGCCGGATGGTGTCGGTCAGGCGACCGAAAGGCGAAATGCCTGCTTTGGCCATTGCCTGGCGCGCGCGGCAATTGAAGGCGTGCCAGATGATTTTGGCCGCCATCGCGCAAACGACCGGCGCGGCCAAGACCGCCAATTCGCTGTCCAGGCCGATCCGTATCAGACTGTCGACCCCCAAGCCGATGGCGATGAGGATGACTGTCCCGACGATGATGGCCAGCAAGGTGTCGATGTTATCACGCTTCAACCAAGCGGCACGGTTGACGTATTGCATGAGAAGGACAGTGGCTTGAACCAGAGCTAACGATGCCATCACGGCGATGGTTTCCAGTGAAAATGAAAAGATGGGGGACATGACAACTCTTTTATCGTGATCGCATGACGATGGGCAGACCGGCCGCGGTTTGGGCGCGGCGCCGCGGCTGAGCGCGGGCCGTTTCCGCCTGATTGCGCAGGTCGTCGCCACAGGTGGCGACCCATGACATGGTTGCTTCTCGTCATGCTGGGGGCGGCCTAAGCGGTCGCCGGCTGTAAGAGTGGGGTGATACGCGGCGTTCGCCGCAGTAATGTCAGATGCCCTGCGGCGGCGCGCGGGATTGGAATCCGTCTGTCGGCGAACGCCGGGGTGTTTGTCGGCTGGTGGCCGCTACGACAGGGGGGCGGCTGTCCGCCAGCGCGATGGCCGGGGCTGTGCTGGGAAGGGCCTGAGGGCCATCCAAGTCGGTCAGTGATTGCAGGGGCTGGGCAGTTGTTGCGAAGTTGCCCAGCGCACGGCGAAGGACGGCTTCGCGTTTTTCTCTGACATTCAGGTCCGGGGAGCCCGGCAGGGACAGCGGGGCGCTGGTCTGGATGATTCCGCCGTTCCAAGGCGCGGCATTTGCAACCGCAGATAACCACAAAAGCACTGCTGCGAAGCAAAGGCCCGCCAGCAGAAGATCCTGTGTGGCCCGGAATGTCGATGACCTGGACATGCCGGTAATCTACCATGCCTTTGTTCCCGCAAGGAACGGTGCTTTTCGGGTCGGGGGCGGCAGGGGGAGATCGTCCGCCCTGGCGGGCTTAAACAAGCGCGAACCGGGGATTTCCGGGGTTTGTTTCCTGGTATCCTGGCGCGAATGGCATTATGTATGCGCCGCAACACCCTGATTGACCGCGACGGAAGACGATCATGAACGCCAATGAAAAGCTCGTCCTGGCCCTGCCCAAAGGGCGCATCCTCGAGGAAGTGATGCCGCTGGTTCGTCATGCGGGGATCGAGCCGGAGGCGGCCTTCGACGACAGCAAAAGCCGCCAGCTTCGCTTCGCCACCAACGTGCCGAATCTGGACATCATCCGCGTACGTTCATTCGATGTCGCGACCTTCGTCGCCTTCGGCGCGGCGCACCTGGGTGTGGCCGGCAACGACGTGCTGATGGAATTCGATTATTCGGAAATCTATGCCCCCGTGGACTTGGGCATCGGGCATTGCCGCCTGGCCGTGGCGGAGCCGGCCGAGATGGTCAAAAGCGACGACCCCCGGCAGTGGTCGTCGATCCGCGTCGCCACCAAGTATCCCGGCCTGACGCGCCGCCACTTCGCCCGGCGCGGCGTCCATGCCGAATGCATCAAGCTGAACGGCGCCATGGAACTGGCCCCGACCCTGGGCCTGTGCCGGCGCATCGTCGATCTGGTGTCGACCGGCGCGACGCTGAAGGCCAACGGCCTGGTCGAGGTCGAAACCATCGCCGAGATCACGTCGCGCCTGGCCGTCAACCGCGCCGCCTGGAAGACCCGGCCCCGGGAAATCGGCGGCTGGGTCACCAAGTTCAAGGAGGCCGTCGATGCCCTTGCGGCTTGATTCCCGCGATCCCGGCTTTGAAGACGCGTTCAAGGACCTTCTCGGCGCCAAGCGCGAGAGCGAAGCAGACGTGAACGACGTCGTCGCGGCCATCCTGGCCGACGTGCGCGCGCGCGGCGATGCGGCGGTCCTGGAATATACAAAACGGTTCGACCGGTTCGACCTGACCGCCGATACCATGGCGATCATGCCCGAAGAAGTGGACGCCGCGCGCGGCCAATGCACCCCGGAAACGCTGTCGGCGCTGGCCACGGCGGCCGGGCGTATCCGCGCGTTTCATGAGAAGCAGTTGCCCGAGGATCTGGACTTTACCGATGCGGCGGGCCTGCGTCTGGGCTACCGCTGGCAGGCGGTCGAGGCGGCGGGCCTGTATGTGCCCGGCGGCACGGCGGCCTATCCGTCGTCCGTGCTGATGAACGCAATTCCGGCCAAGGTTGCCGGCGTCGATCGTCTGGTCATGGTCGTGCCGACGCCGGACGGGGTGCTCAACCCCCTGGTCCTGGCGGCGGCGGCGATCGCCGGCGTCGACGAAATCTACCGCATCGGCGGCGCCCAGGCGGTCGGCGCCCTGGCCTACGGTACCGAGACGATCCGCCCGGTCGACAAGATCGTCGGCCCCGGCAACGCCTATGTGGCGGCGGCCAAGCGCCAGGTGTTCGGCACCGTCGGCATCGACATGATCGCGGGCCCGTCGGAGATTCTGGTGCTCGCCGACGGCCTGAACGACCCCGCCTGGATCGCCGCCGATCTGTTGAGCCAGGCCGAACACGATACCGCCGCCCAGGCCATCCTGATCACCGATGACGCGGCCTTCGCCGCCGCCGTCGAACGCGCCGTCGAAGGGCACCTGAAGACCCTGCCGCGCACCGGCACGGCGGGGGAAAGCTGGGCGACCTACGGCGCGGTCATCACCGTGCCGGATTTGGAAGGCGCCATCCCGCTGGTCGACCGCATCGCGCCGGAACACCTGGAAATCGCCACGGAAAACGCCGATGCCCTGGGCCGCAAGGTGCGCAACGCGGGGGCCATCTTCATGGGCCGCTACGTGCCGGAAGCCATCGGTGACTATATCGCCGGGCCCAATCACGTCCTGCCGACGGCGCGCAGCGCGCGGTTTTCCTCGGGCCTGGGCGTGCTCGATTTCATGAAGCGCTCGTCCCTTATCGAATGCGACGCCGAGGGCCTGCGCGTCATCGGTCCCGAAGCCGTGGCCCTGGCCCGGGCCGAAGGCCTGGACGCCCACGCGCTTTCCATTTCCATCCGCCTGAACACGCCGGCGGGGGACTAGGACGGGAGCGGCGGGATGAGCGGCGACACGCATCGCATTGTCCAAATCGATCTGGATGAGAAGAGCGTCGTCAGCCGCAGTCCCCAGGTCGACCACGAACGGAAAGTGGCGATCTACGACCTGCTGGAGGACAACAGCTTTCGGCCACTCGAGATCGACCACGACGGCCCCTATGCCCTGCGCCTGTCGATCCAGGACAACCGCCTGGTGTTCGACGTGGACGACGAGGACGGCAGCCACCTGGTCAAGATCGCCCTGCCGATCAGTGTCATGAAGCGCATCGTGCGTGACTACTTCATGATCTGCGACAGCTATTTCAAGGCGATCAAGACCATGTCGCCCAGCCAGATCGAGGCCATCGACATGGGCCGCCGTGGCCTGCACAACGAAGGGGCGGAAATTCTGCGCACGCGGCTCGAGGACCGGGTCGAAATGAACCTGCGCACGGCCCGGCGCCTGTTCACGCTCGTCTGCGTGCTTCACATCAAGGCTTAGGGGGGCGGCGAATTTGGCTGACCTTCCCTCTGCGGTCCTGTTCTCCTGCACCATGAATTCCATCCGCTCTCCCATGGCGGAGGGCATCCTGAAATTTCTCCACGGTCATCGGATCTATGTGGACAGCGCGGGTGCGCGCGAAGGGCAGATCGACGGCTTCACCATCGCCGTGATGGACGAGATCGGCATCGACATGTCGAAGCACAAGTCGAAGACCTTCGACGACCTGGAAGACGACTTCTTCGATCTGGTCATCACCCTGTCGCCCGAAGCCCAGCACAAGGCCATGGAACTGACCCGGATCATGGCCTGTGACGTCGAATTCTGGAACACCTTCGATCCGTCGATCATCGAAACGGACAACCGCGATGAAAAGCTGCGGGCCTACCGCATGGTGCGCGATCAACTGATGGAGCGCATCAAGGCGCGGTTTCCCGTGTACGCGGTTGTCGATACGTAAGGGGGGGCGTCAGAAGGCGTCGAGGCCCGCCGTCGCGTCCGACAGGGTGTCGAACATTTCCGTCCAATCCCCGGCGTTGGTGCGCCAGTCGGCGAAGGAAATGATGCCCGACACGGTCCGGCCGTCGTTGGCAAGCGGCAGACGCAGGGTTTCCTGAAACTTGGATACCTGGGCCAGGCCCGGGCGGATATCGTGGACGAAGGCCATGGGCCTGGCGCTTTTGGCGACGGTCCGGTACTCGTCATTGATCATGCGGCCGTAATCCGTGGGCTCGTGATCGCGGGGCGAGCGGCCGGTGTAGTCGTAGCCCTTTACGTCGACATGGCCGGTTCCCCAATAGCGGTAGCGGAATTCCCCGTCCTCGGTCACATCGACGACGCTGATGAAGGGGATGACCACGGGGGGGTAGCGCAGCATGTCGGCCACCCGCCAGGGCGGTGCCATGGTGCCGCCGCGCAACGCAGTCCACACGGCGAGAACTTCCGCGAACAGCGGATTCCGCAGGTCCGCAATAGGGACCTCACGCTGAAAGAAGCGGTATGCGGGATCGGACACGGAAATCGTAGCCTCCTTCAAGGCGACATAAACATGCAGGTTCCAATGGACGGGCGGCCAACGACCGCGCCGATCCCGGAGCCAGCATGTCATCGAGAATGTAAAAGCGGCCGGACAATAGCATCGTTTTCGCCGGGCGCTGTGACGGCCGTCATAGGGGGCGGGGAAATCTTATCCCGGGCGCAACCCGCCACATCGCGCGGCAGGCCTTCAGATCGCGCGCCTTGAAAAGGGAACGCCACCGCTCCGGTGGCATGTTCCGGAGTTACCGGAACAGCAACCCGTAAAAATACAGCGCGAACGGTGTGACGACACCGCCGACGACGATGAGCATGAACAGGGCGAACCCCGTGATGTCATCGGCGCGTTGCCAGAACGACCGGGTGGCGGGAACGGCGGCGGCGTCTTGCGGAGAGGGTGTGGAAGAATGCGTCAACATGGCAGGAGCCTTTCTGAGAAGGAGGCCATTCGTGGGAGGGCGATTTGGCCGATTGGTTGCGAACAAACGAAGTTGGTAGGTCTGGTCTGGGCACAGGCAGGAAAACCCGAGAAACTTTGCCGGGAGGAGTGTGCGGCGCTCGGGAACGGGGGGTGCGTCAATGCGTCTACCACTCCCGTTCCCGATGACGCCCTCCCAGGCGCGTTCCTGCAGGGCCGGGCCACAGGCTCGTCCCCGCATTCCTCGATCAGTTGGTGCGGATGGAAATCTTGCCGCCGCGGATCACGGCGACCTGGTCGCCCTGCACGCTGACGGCTTCGTCACCCAGCACGAGTTTGCATTTTTCGCAGAGGTTCGGGATGGTTTCGCCGGCGGCGATGTTCACCATTTCGGACCCTTCGGAATCGGAAACCGTCAGTTGAATTTCGGTTTCCTGTTCATTGGTCACGTCCACGGCCTTGACCGGTGCCGCAAGAGCAAGCGCGAGCGCGGCGACACCAATGAAGGGCAGGACTTTCATGTATTCCTCCAAAAAGAGATGGCTGTCCATCGTTGGACGAGCCGACTCTCGGAGAAAATCAAACATTTCTCAAACGAAATAAAATGATGATTTATATCAAAAATATCGATGTATAATCCTCATCGCAGCATCCTTCGCCTTCCCCTGGAAACGCCCCATGGATATCAATCTTGCGCGTACCTTTCTGGCCATCTGTGAGGTCGGCAACTTCGTAAAGGCGTCGGAACGCCTCTACGTTACCCAGTCGACCGTGAGCACGCGGGTCAAGCTGCTGGAGGACCTGTTGGGGCAGCCGCTGTTCGTGCGCACCAAGGCGGGGGCGTCATTGACGGCGGCGGGGGCGCAGTTCCGCCCGTTCGCGGAAAAACTGCTGCAGACCTGGGAACAGGCGCGCCACAACGTCGGCCTGCCCGTGGAATATTCCACCCTGTTGACCGTCGGCGCCGAATTCACCCTGTGGGAGCGCATGATGGTGAGCTGGATGTCCTGGGTCCGCCAGGCCCTGCCCGAGGTTGCGCTGCGCGCCGAGGTCGGAACTTCGGATACCCTGATGAGCCAGGTCGTCGAGGGTTTCATCGATCTGGCGGTCAGCTATACCCCGCAGCACCGCTCGGGCCTGGTGGTCGAGAAACTGGCCCAGGACAGCCTGGTTCTGGTGTCGACGGAACCCGCGGCCCGCGACCCGCGGGATTCAAGCTACGTATTCGTCGACTGGGGTGCGGAATTCCGCATGGAACACCTGGATGCCTTCCCCGATCTGGCCGCGCCCGCGCTCGCGGTCAGCTACGGGCCGCTCGCCCAGCAGCATATCCTGCGCGCCGGCGGGTCGGCTTATCTGCCGCTGCGCGCCGTGCGTCCGCGCCTGGAGGAAGGTGTGCTGCACCTGGTCGAAGACGCCCCCGTGTTCCGCCGGCCGATCTTCATCGTGCATCTGGAAGGCGTCGATAACCCGCTGTTCCACACGGCCGTCGAGGGCCTGCGCCGCGCCGCCCGCGAGGAAATGGGGGACGACGACGAAGGGTGAGGCCAAATGCGCGTAAAAATAACCATAATAGAGCTATGGTCATATTGTAATGCGGTTAAGTCTCGCATACAGTTCTGTGAATGTTTAACGGATTGCTTGGGAGAGTCCGGTCGATGATGACGGAGACCAGCGCGGCCTTCGGGCATCAAGGTAATGGCGGGAGGGTGCCGCCGACAGGGCGGTTCCACTAATCAAAATCAAAATGCCGATCGACATGGTGGAACAACCCGCAAACGCTGTTCCCGGGGCGGACAGTCCGTATCGCCGGCTGTTCCGCGATCTGCCCTGCAGCGCGCTTGCCACCCTTGAAAGAACCACCGCTCCCGGATCGTTCATCTTCATCGATGCCAATCAGCGCTTCGCCGACCTGTTCGCCATGCCCCCGGAACAGATTGCCGGCAAAACATTAACCGATCTTCTTCCCAATGCGCGGCGCTGCGGGTTGATGGACCTGTTGAACAGGGTGCATCGGACGGGAAAGCCGGGTCGCCGCCCCGTGCTGATCTTCGAAGGCGACAGGATCGTCGGATGGCGGGACGCACGCGTATTTCGTCTGGCCCCTTCGGGGCCGCTCGTGTGCAGTTTCCCAAGTGTCGATATCCTTCACCACGTCATCGACAGCATGTTTGGATACCTGGGAATCTTCACCACCGAGGGCATCTTCATCGACACCAACTCGGCACCGCTCGAATTCGCCGGGTTGGCGCGCGAAGACGTGATCGGCAGGCCGTTCTGGGAGATCCCCTGGTGGACCCATTGTACCGAAACCCAGAACCGGTTGCGTGACGCGCTGGCCCGCGCGGCCCGGGGCGAAGTCGTCGGCGGGGAATTCACGGCGAAAGCGGGTGACGGGAAAACCATCACCATCGAAGGAACCTTCGGCCCGGTCCGCGGCGACGAGGGGGAGATTTCCCTTGTCGTCGGCTGCGGCGTCGACGTGACGGACCGGGTGCGGGCCGTCAACGACCTGCGCAGCAGCGAATCCCTGTTCCGCGCGTTCATCGACAACACGCCCAATCTGATCGCCCAGAAGACCGCGGACGGCAGGTTCCTGCTCGCCAACAAGGCTCAGGCGGAACTGGGCAGGATTCGCGACACCAACGTATTCGGCAAGACCAGCGAGGAGATCTTTTCGCCGGATCAGGCGAAGCGCGCGGTCGCCCATGACAGGCAGGTCATCGAAACCGGGGAGGTGGTTACGGAGGAGCGCTTCATCGACGGTCCCCAAGGCAGACGTGATTTCCTGATCACCAAGTTCCCGATCTTCGATGACGACGGCGCAGTGGCGCAGATCGGAGTCGTGGGGACGGACATTACGGTCACCAAGCGGGCCGAGGAAGCGATCCGGCATAATGAACAGCGCATCCGCCTGCTGGAACAGAACCTCGCGCGCCTGGAGCGGGTCAGTTCCCTGGGCACCATGCTGTCCGGTCTTGCCCATGAACTGAATCAGCCGCTGGCGGCGCTGCAGCTTTACAGCAACCGGCTGCTGGCGATGGGACGAAACTGGCCGGATCCGCCGGCCGGTGTGATCGACGCGTTGGGCGAGATGCAGCGCCTGACGGATTTGGCGAACAGGATCATCTTGCGAATCCGGGGGTCCGTCGAACCGTCATTTTCCGAGCCGAAACGGATCAATTGCCTGGAAGCCATCGCCGAAGTCCTGGAACTGGTGCGGCCCGATGCGGCGGCGGCGGGTATCGAGATCGCATTCGACCCGCCTGCCGGCGAGATATCTCTCCTGGCCAATATGATCGACCTGCAATTGATTCTGTCGAACCTGATCAGAAACTCGCGGGAGGCGCTCATGGCCCAGGACGGCGACGGTGGCCGATGCATCCGGGTCGACATCGACTGCGACGAAACCCGCGATATGATCTGCATTTCTGTCGCGGACAACGGCCCCGGTATCGATGCGGCCTCGAAGAATCTCGTGTTCACGCCGTTCTACACCACCAAGCAGACCGGAATGGGGCTCGGCCTGTCCATGGCGCAGGGGCTGGCGGAAGGCATGAACGGACATCTTAAGATTTTCGACAACACCCCGAGTGGGGCCATCGTGCACCTGTGTCTGCCACGGAGCGTGGCATGAGCCCCGATACCAGCACCATCGGCACGGTTCATGTCGTCGACGACGATCCGACCCTCAGGAAGGCGCTGGTATGGCTGATGGAATCGGTCGGCCATCGGGTCGTCGCCTATCCGTCCGCCCAGGCGCTTCTCGATGATTGGAATCCCGGCCGGTCCGGCTGCATCGTGACCGATATGCGCATGCCCGACATGAGCGGTATCGAACTGCTCAAGCATCTGCGCGGCGAAGGCAGCGAGATACCGGTTATCGTCATCAGCGCTTATGGCACCGTTCCGACAAGTGTCCGCGCCATGAAATTGGGGGCCCTGGATTTTCTCGAGAAGCCGTTCGACGAACAGGCGCTTCTGGATCTCGTCAACAACGCCTTGGCGTCTGATCGTCGCCGGCGGTCCAATCAGACGGATCGCGAGGTCCTGGTCAAGCGGATGGCGCTGCTGTCGGAACGGGAAAACGAGGTTCTCAAATCGATCCTGAACGGAATGAACAACAAGGAAATCGCCCGGGTCATGGACATCAGCCCCAAGACGGTGGAAACCTACCGGTCCCGCATCCTGGAGAAGACGAAGTTCGAGCGCATGGACGCCCTTTGCGAGAAAATTCAGTATTTTCAGGTCCTGACCAGGGATCGGCGCGATCCCGATCCTCCCTACAAATAATCGACTCCGCCCCACAATTTTGTCGGGCGCTCCCGACAGACGCGGTTCCCCGGAATAAATAAGTTTTCACTTGTAGAAGAGTCGGTGACCGGCGGGGGGCCGGCGCGCGTTAATTGCAGATTTGTGCGCGTGGACGCCGCCGAGCACCGAGTGGGGGGAATATCGACGACATATTTTGATGGGGAGAAGTTTCGATGTTCCTGAGAAAAGAAAAGCTCATGTCATCCATGGGCACGATATTTCGCGAGCTTGACGCAGTGCCGGCCGCGTTGATGTGCTGCGACCTGCCTGATTTCAAGGTGGTCTACCTCAACCCGCGGTCGCTGGAACTATTACGCCAGATCGAGGATCAACTGCCTGTGTCCGCGGACAAGATCCTGGGCCAGAGCATCGATATCTTCCACAGGAACCCGGAACATCAGCGCAAGCTGCTGGCCGACCCGGCAAACCTGCCGCACAAGGCGACGATCGAGCTCGGCGACAATATCCTCGATCTGGAAATCGTCGCACGCCGGGACGCCCGCGGCACCTACGTAGGTCCCATGTTGATGTGGAACGTGGTGACCGACAAGGTCCGCGCGGAACGGCAGGCCAACGAGCTTCGCCAGATGGTCGACCAGATGCCCATCAACGCCATGTACATGGAGGCCAAGACCTTCAAGATCACCTACATGAACAATCTAAGCCTGCAAACCCTGCGCGGGCTGGAGCATCTGCTGCCCTGCAAGGCGGACGCGGTTGTCGGGCAGTGCGTCGACATCTTCCACAAGAAGCCGGAACACCAGCGCCGCATGCTGGCCGATCCGGCAAACCTGCCGCATCGCGCCAACATCCGCCTGGGCGACGAGACCCTGGATCTGCGGGTCACCCCCGTCCTCAACCGCCGCGGCATGTATGTCGGCGCCATGCTGACGTGGGACGTGGTCACGGCACAGCTCGGTTTGTCGGAAGAGATCAATCAGGTCGTCAATTCCGTGTCGGCGGCGGCGGCGCAACTGCGCGGGTCCGCCGAAACCATGGCGTCGAACGCCGAGGAAACGAACGCCCAGGTCAATGCCGTGGCGGCGGCGACGGAACAGCTCAGCGCGTCGATCAGCGAGATATCCAGCCAGGTCTCGCGCTCGACGGGCAGCGCGCGGGCGGCGGTCGATCAGGTCGAACGCTCCAACGCCATGATCCTCAGCCTGTCCGAGAACGCCGGGCAGATCGGCAAGGTCATCGAGCTGATCACGGATATCGCTTCGCAGACCAACCTGCTGGCCCTCAACGCGACGATCGAGGCGGCGCGGGCCGGCGACGCCGGCAAGGGCTTCGCCGTGGTCGCCAGCGAGGTCAAGAACCTGGCCAGCCAGACGGCGCGCGCCACCGAGGAAATCTCGGCGCGGATCGCCGGCATCCAGAGTTCGACCGACGAGGCCGTCACCGCCATCAAGAACATCGGCAAGGTGGTCGACGAACTGAGCGAGATCACCGCCGGTATTTCCGCCGCCGTCGAGGAGCAGGCCGCGTCGACCCGGGAAGTGGCGTCCAACACCACCGGGGTCAGCGAGGCCGCGGCCGAGGCGGGACGCGTCGCCAGCGGCATTCTGGACGCCGTGACCTCGCTCAACGGCCAGTCGCGGCGGCTGAGCGCGAGCGTCGATGGCTTCGTCGCCAACCTGTCCGCGTAACGCTGAGGACATGCGGGACCGGAAACGATGACACGGTCAGACCAGGAAGATCGCGACCGAATCATGCGGGAGGCGATGCTCGAGGATCGCCTGCGGGAGAGCGAGAACCGCCTGCGCGAGCTTCAGCGGATCGCGAATCTGGGGAGTTGGGACTGGAACATCACGACCAACGAATTGTGGTGGTCGGACCAGATCTATTTCATCTTCGGCCTGGACCCTGGCGCCTTCGCCGCGACCTATGAAGCGTTCCTGAGTTGTGTGCATCCCGATGACCTGGGGCGCGTTCAACTGGCCGTGAACCGGGTGCTGGAGGCCGGGGGAACCTACGACGTCAGCCACCGCATCGTCCTGCCGGATGGCGGTATCCGTCATGTGCGCGAGCGCGGCGACGTCGCTCATGACGGCGCCGGAAGCCCCGTTCGCATGTTCGGGACGGTACAGGACGTCACCGAACGCCATCTGTCGGAACGCGCCCTGCGGATATCGGAAAGCCGGCTTGCGGCGATCATCGAAACCGCGCCGGAGGCGGTCATCGTGACCGGCAAGGCGGGCGTCATTGAAATGTTCAACCAGGGTGCGGAGGCGATCTTCGGATACACGGCCGCCGAGGCCCTTGGGCAGCCGTTGGACCTGCTGATCCCCGTCGATGTACGGGGTGCCCATCGGGTACACATGGAGAGCTTCAAGGCGTCTCACGAGCAACGGCGGATGATGGATGCCCGGCGCGAGATATCCGGCCTGCGCAAGGATGGCTCCGTGTTTCCCGCCGCCGCCTCGGTTTCCAAGTTCACCATCAACGGCGATGTCATCTTCGTGGCGATCCTGCGCGACGTTTCGGAGTTCAAGCGGGCGGAACGGCACCTCCGCATCGCCCTGGCCGAGGCGGAAAAGGCGAACCGGGCGAAGTCGGAATTCCTTGCGACCATGAGTCACGAACTGCGCACGCCGCTGAACGCGATCCTGGGATTTTCTGAAATCCTCAGAAGCGAATGCCTGGGGCCCATGGGCAATCATAAATATGGTGAATATGCCGGTGATATCTTCGAGAGCGGCGAATACCTTCTGTCGCTGGTCAACGACCTGCTCGATTTTTCGGCGATCGAGGATGGCCGCCGCGCCTTGGACCTGGAACCCGTATGCCTGCATCGGGCCGTTCAGGACAGCATGAACATCGTCCGCGACAAGGCGGCGGAAAAGGATATCAAACTGATCGCCGATTTCGCGCCCGATCTGGGCGAAGTTCAGGGCGACCGCCGGGCCATTCAGCAGATTCTCCTCAACCTGCTGTCCAACGCCATCAAGTTCACCCCCGGCCAGGGGACGATCCAGGTGTCCTGCCTGCCCGTGGAACAGAAGATCAGGCTTGCCGTGACCGATACGGGCATCGGTATCCCCGCCGATGTCGTGCCGACGTTGACCAACCCGTTCCGCCGCTTCGTCAAGAACCCCTACCGGTCGGAAAAGGGGTGGGGGCTGGGATTGTCGATCACCAAGTCTCTGATCGACCTTCACGGCGGCGCCATGATTATCGAAAGCGAGGTCGGCAAAGGCACGACCATCACCGTTTCCCTGCCGGCCGCGGGGTCGGGGCCATGTTCAGCCTGCGTTCCCGGCCGCGGCGGGGCGAAACCGGCATGACGGCGCGCATTTCCGCCGTTCGCCGGGCGGCGGCGGGCGCCGATTGCGGGCGTCCTTGCCGAGAACCCCGCATTTCCTTGATTTTTGCCCGGCTTGCCGTCATGTTCTGGGGCGTTTTGGCCGAATAATTGGAGTACTGATGGCGAAAGAAGACGTTTTGGAGTTTACGGGCACGGTGACGGAACTGCTGCCCAACGCCATGTTCCGGGTAAAACTGGACAACGAACACGAAATTCTCGCCCATACCGCGGGCAAAATGCGCAAGCACCGGATCCGGGTGCTTGCCGGCGATCGCGTCAATGTTGAAATGACGCCTTATGATCTGACCAAGGGCCGGATCACCTTTCGTTTCAAATAAAGTTTGGCGGACATGCCCATGGCTGGCCGCTTGATTCTCGCCTCGGCGTCGCCCAGGCGGCTGGATCTGCTGTCCCAGGTCGGGATCGTGCCTGCCGCCGTGGTGCCCGCCGATGTCGACGAGACGCCCCGGCCGGGCGAACAGCCGCGCGCGTTGGCACGGCGCTTGGCTTCGGAAAAGGCGGTCGCGGTGGCCCGGGCCCATCCGGATGCCTTCGTCCTGGGGGCGGACACGGTCGTCGCCTGCGGCCGCCGGTCGCTGCCCAAGCCCGCCGACGAGGCCGAGGCCAGACGCTGTCTGGACCTGTTGTCCGGGCGCCGGCACCGGGTCATCGGCGGCGTCGCCCTGGTCTGCCCGGACGGGCGGGTTGTGGTCCGCGATGCCGTCACCGCCGTGCAGGTCAAACGCCTCGGCCGGGCCGAGGTGGATAGGTATCTCGCCTCCGGAGAATGGCGGGACAAGGCCGGCGGCTATGCCATTCAGGGCTTGGCGGCGCTGTTCGTCACCGCCATCAACGGCGATTACAACAACGTGGTCGGCTTGCCGCTCGCCCTCACGGCGGCGCTGCTGACCGGTGCCGGGGCGTGGTCCCCGGCGGGGAAAGGATAGCCATGCGCGCCGACACGATCCTGATCAATGCCGGGCCGGGCGAGATGCGCGTGGCGCTGCTCGCCAAGGGCACGGTGGTCCAGGTGCTGTTCGAACGGGACAGCGACGAGGGCGTCGAGGGCGCCGTGTTCGCCGGACGGGTGACCGCCGTCAACCGCGACCTCAACGCCGCCTTCGTCGATATCGACGGGGCGGAACCGGGGTTCCTCGCCGCCGGCGACGCCCGCCAATCCGGCGACCAGCGCATCAAGTCGATTACCGAAGTGCTGGGCGAGGGCGACAAGGTTCTGGTCCAGGCCGACCGCGAGGCGATGGACGGCAAGGGCCCGCGTCTGACCTGCCGCCTCGCGCTGACCGGCCGCTTCGTGACCCTGCATCTGGGCGGCGAGGGCATGAAGTTCTCGCGCTTCCTGGCCCCGGCCGAGCGCAAGGAACTTGAGGTGCTTGAGGAAATCCTGCCCGGCGACTGCGGCCTGACCTTCACCCCCGCCGCCGGCGGGGCTGAAATTTCCCAGATATCCGCCGACCTCGACCGCCTGCTGGCCCTGCGCGACGACGTCGACGCCGCGTTCGACGATACGGTCAAGGCGCCGGAGGCATTGCTGGCGCCGCCCGACGCCATCGAGCGCGCCCTGACCCTGGCCGGGCCGCGCTGCCGCGTCGTCGCCGACGATCCCGAGGCCCTGCGTCTGGTCCGGGAACTGGCCCCCGGCGTCAAGGCCGAGGCCTGGTCCGGCAAGACGCCCCTGTTCGAGGACTTCGGCGTCGAGGAGGCCCTGGACGGCGTGCTTTCGCCCGTGGTTCCCCTGCCGTCGGGCGGGCGCGTGATCATCGCCGAAACCCCCGCACTCACGGCCATCGACGTCGACACGGGCCAGACCAAGGGCGGCCCCCTCGGTTCCGGCTCGCCGCAGCGTCTGGCCGCCAAGGCCAACCGCGAGGCCGTGACCGTGATCGCCCGCGAACTGCGCCTGCGCAACCTGGCGGGCCAGATCGTCATCGATTTTCTCGCCATGAAGGGCAAGAAGGAGCGCCTGGAGGTGCTCGCCCAATTGCGCAGCGCGCTCGCCGGCGATCCGATCGAATGTCATGTCCTGGGCTATACGGGATTGGGCCTGGTCGAATTGACGCGCCGCCGTCGCGGCCCGTCGCTGACGCGCCTGCTGGCCCGCCCGGCGGGCCTTACGCCCGACCCCACGTCGGCCGCCCTGGCGGCGCTGCGCCGCGCCATTGCGGTGCGGGGGGCGGTGATCCGCATCGCCTGCGCCCCTGACGTGGCCGATGCCCTGACGGGACCGCTCAAGGACGCGCTGGCTGACGCCAACGCCCGCACCGGCGGGGCCATCCGGGTCGACCGCGACGGCGCCCTCGGCCCGGGCCGGTTCGAGATCACGGAGGGCTAGGGCCATGAGCGGGACCAAGAGTGCCAAGGTCGTGCCCCTGAAACGCAAGCCCTGCCCGATCTGCAAGAAGCCGCCGGTCACCGAATTCCTGCCTTTCTGCTCCAAACGCTGCGCCGATATCGACCTCGGCCAATGGCTCGGCGAGGGCTATCGCATCCCGACCAACGAAGGGCCCGAAGACCTGGACGCCGAGGGCGGGTATTCCGAGGATTAGGCCCTGCCCCGGGCGGTGCCCGGCCGCCGGGTGAAGCCCGGAACCCCCTGGAAATCCACCTGGAATTTCCCCAAGCACCCGCGCTGGACAGGACCCCCGAATTCTTCTATAAGCCACGTCTCGCCAACGGGTGGGGGCCTTTCGGGCCGCCGCCGATGCACGGTTTGCCCAGGTAGCTCAGTTGGTAGAGCACCGCACTGAAAATGCGGGTGTCGGTGGTTCAAATCCGCCCCTGGGCACCACTTCCTCCCCAACATATTGATTTATCACTGCGTTTCCGGCGTAGGGCTTCTTCGCGTGCCGCCCGTTATGGCCGCGGGACACGGACAGACACCACCCCTGCGTGATCCGTTAAGGCTAGCGGGTCACGCGGGGAGCCACGATCGGAAAGTTTGTGACGTTCAGGCCGCCTTGGCCAGGTCGTCGAACAACTGCGCGTTCGGGCAGAACCAGTGATAGTCCTGGGCGCCGTCGAGACCGGCCAGCCAGGAAAAGCAGGCGTCGGCGTTTTCGCAGGCCCGGCAGCGCGCATTGGCCAGCCGCATGCGGTCTTGCGGTACTTGGGCGTCATCGATGTTGAGGATTTTCAACGCTTCCGCAAGAAGCGGGGATCGGGCGGCGTCGTCGCTTTCAAGAAGATGAACCATGATGATGCTCCTCATCGTCCAGTGTGGTCATTGAGGCCATCCTAGAAACCGAGCACAGGTCCGCATTGATCCAGGTCATCCGCGCCGCCGTTTTCCGCGGCGGGATGAACCGGAATCGGCGATCTTGTCAGGCGGCCGGCAGCGTCGCCCGCACGGTCGCCGAGCGGTCCCAGAGGTTCGGCACCTTGGTCGAGGAATAGCCCGAGACGAAGGGTTTGACCTCGTCCGTTTCCGGCTTGAACACGTGACGCGAGACCGCGCCGATGTTGGCGCCGTAGACGTGGATGCTGATCGACGGCTTGTCGGCGAAGGAATTTTCGACGACGTGAATGTCGCCGATGGTCGGCGACACGGCTTCGACCTGGCCGGGTTTCAGTTCGGCCTCGCCGCCAACATGGTGCAGCTTGCCTTGGGCGTCCTGTTCGAAGCGGACTTCCTTTTCCGCCCCCCGCAGCATGCCGATCAGGCCCCAGACCGTATGGTCGTGGACGGGCGTCTTCTGGCCCGGACCCCAGACGAAGCTGACGACGGAGAACCGTTCCAGCGGGTCGGCGTGCAGCAGGTACTGCTGATAATATTCGGGATGGGGCTGGGCGAATTCCTCGGGCAGCCAGTCGTCGCGTGACACCAGCGTGCCCAGCAGCTTGCGGCCTTCGGCGATCAGGGTTTCCTCGGCATCGGTCTTGGAAACAAGGTTCGTCATGGCGATGACGAAATCGCGCAGCGGCGCGATGGAGTCGGTGGAAGCGGTCATTCGGATGCCCTCTGTTTTTCTTCCTGTTGGGGGGTGCGTCGGCCTGTGGCCGGGGGAGAAGATGAGGCGGGGGCGCCAATGGCGCAAGGATCGAATGGCGCCAGTGGCGCCGCATCGCCGGTCAGGGCGCGTTCGACGGCGTCGGCGGCCTTGGTAACCTCGACGCCCAGGGCCTTGAAGCGGCCGGGGCGCAGGCGTTCCGCCGGGCCCGAAACGCCGATGGCGGCAATCACGCCGCCGGCCGGATCGTGGATCGGGGCGGCCACGCCGCAGACCGTTTCCTGCCATTCGCCGGTGTTGACGGCGTAACCGCGCGTGCGGATGCCCGCCATTTCCTGAAGGAAGGCCGTGGCATCGGTGATGCTTTTGGCTGTGTGGGCGTGCAGGTTTTCGGCGAGCGCGCCGAGCGCCGCCTCACCCAAGGCGGCCAACATGGCCTTGCCCGTGGCGACGCAGCGCGCGGGCGCGCGGCCGCCGATCGCGGAATAGGCGCGCACCGGCTCGGGGCTTTCCAGCTTGTGCAGGTAGACCACCTCGTCCCCGTCGAGGACCGAGAGATGGACGCTTTCCCGCGTCCGCGCGAGCAGCGCCTCCATGGCCGGCAGGGCCAGTTGGCGGAGGTCGAGATGGCCGAGCATGGCCGTGCCCAGTTCCCACAGGCGGATCGCCGCCGCATAGGTGCCGGTGGCGGCGTCGCGCCGGACGTAGCCCAAATCCGTCAGGGTCTGCAACAGGCGGTGGGCGTTGCTCTTGCCCAGGTCAACCCGCGCCGCCAGTTCCGACACGCCGAGCGCGCGGTTGCTATGGGCCAGCACCTCCAACAGCGCCATGCCGTTGACCAGAGTGTTGTTCATGCGACCACCCCGCCGGCCCGCCACCCGGCGATGTCTTCGGCGCTGAACCCGGCTTCGGCCAGGATTTCGTCGGAATGTTCGCCGACATGGGGCGGCGCACGGTCGATGGCGCCGGTGCCGTGGGCCAGCTTGAACCCCGGCCCGACCAGGCGCAGGGGACCGTAGGGCGAGTCCACTTCTTGCAGGAGGCCGCGTTCCGCGACCTGGGGGTGGTCGGCGATTTCGTCGATGCCCTTCACCGTGGCGCAGGGCACGTCGGCCTCGGTCAGGCGCTGTTCCCAGGTATCGGGGTCGCCTTCGCGCATCGCGCCTTCGATCACGTCGCGGAGCGCGCCCGCGTTTTCCGTGCGCGCCGCCCAATCGGCGAAGCGCGGATCGGCAAGTGCCTCCTCCCGGCCCAACGCCTTCATCAGGTTGACGAACTGCTTTTCCAACAGGATCGCCAGGATGATGTAGCCGTTGCCGCAGCGGAAACGGTCGGCGGTCACCTTGCGGGTGACCGACAGGTTGCCGTATTGCCGCTGCACGAAGCCGGCGACGGTGTATTCGGTAACGTGCTGGGCCAGGAAATTGAGGGTCGAATCCAGCATGGAAACATCGACGAACTGACCTTTGCCGGTTTGCGTGCGCTGGTGCAGAGCGGCGGAAACGGCGAAGGCGCCGGTCATCCCGCCGATCAGGTCGCAGGCGGCGAAGCCCGCGCGCATGGGTCCGCCCTCGGCCTCGCCGGTGATCGACATGATGCCGGACATCGCCTGGATCTTGCCGTCGAAGGCTGCCTTGGCGCTTTCCGGCCCGCTATGGCCGAAACCGGAGACCGCGCAATAGATCAATTTCGGATTGATCGCCTTGAGCGTTTCGTAGCCCAGGCCGAAACGGTCCATGACGCCGGGGCGGAAGTTTTCCCAGACGATGTCGGCGTCCTGGGCCAGGCGTTTGACGATCTCCTGGGCCTCCGGCTTTTTCAGATCGAGGGTCAGGCTGCGTTTGTTCGCGTTGATCGACATGAAGGCCGGCGCCATGTTGCGGTCGACCCATTCCTGGCTGAGCTGGGCGCGCCGGTTGTCCTCGCCGCCGATGGGCTCGATCTTGACCACGTCCGCACCCAGCAGCGCGAACTGATAGGTCCCGAAGGGCCCGGCGAAGAAACGGGTGAAGTCGAGAACCTTGATCCCCTCGAAGGGACGGGTGCCCGGCGCGGTCATGCCTTCCCCCCGGCCGCGGCCCGTTTCAATTCCTTTTCGCGCAGTTCCTTGGCGACGATGCGGGCGTTTTCCGCCTCGGCGCGTAGTGCTGCGACTTCCTCGGGCGAGCGGCGGGCGATGTTGCAATAGTCGCCCTTCCAATCCGGGTCGTCGGACCAGCGCAGCGGCGATTGCACCGTGGTGCGTGGGCCGATGGTGCTTTCCAGCACGCGCAGCCCCAGTTCCAGCGTCTCCGCCTGGGATTTCGGGTCGTGCGGCCGGCCGGCGGCATTGCCCAGGGGAAAGTCGCTGAACAGAAAGCGCGGCACGCCGCAATATTCGACGATGTCCTTGGCGCAGCCCATGACCACCGTGGGGATGCCGTTGGCTTCCAGATGGCGGGCGATCAGGCAGAGGGTCTGGTGACAGATCGGGCAGTTGGGGATAAGGATCGCCACGTCTGCGCCGTCTTCCCGGCAGCGGTCGAGGATTTCCGGGCAATCGATATCGAGGGTGTGCTGCTGACTGCGGTTGGTCGGCGCACCGTGAAAGCGTTTCGTCAGGCCGCCGATCCGCCCGGCCGCCACGGCGTTCCGCAGGGCGGCCAAGGGGAACCAGGCGCGGGCGTCTTCCATGCTGGTATGAATCCGGTCGATGCCGACATGGGAAATGCGCAGGTCGTGCTCTTCCGCCGTGTCGCCGGAATAGACCTGATAGAACTTGGCGGCGGAGTTGTAGGGCGCCCCCGGTCCCTGCGGACCCTTGTCCGGCTGGTAGGGGGCCGCCGTGGTGATGAAGGTCGCCTTCGATTGCGCCAGGGGCTTGGCCAGCGGCGTGAACGGCACCTCGATGTAATGGGCCCAGACATAGGGGTTGTCGTAGCCCAGCGCGAGATACCATTCCCGCGTTCGGCGCATATAGGGGACGGGTTGATCCAGTTCCGGCGCGAAGGTCAATCCGCTTTCGGTCTTCGGCGCGGTGTTGCGCGATGTCATCCTCTTGCCTCGTGTCTTGATTTCACGGGTCGGTCGGATCTGGTGATCCATTTGTTCTATTATATAGAACATGGATTCTATTAATTGGAAACGATTTTATCTACGGCGCCTTGGCCGATACCCGGCACATGTAGCCTTTGAGGTTGGCGTGGTCCGACAGCGGGTCGCGCTGGCCCTCGTCGGTCAGGTGGTTGACCGAGGCCCAGGGGTGGAACGGCTGGGCATTGTCCCAGCCGATGGGGATGAACACCGTGTCCATGCGGATGCCCGCATGCAGCCAGGCTCTGGCCGTGATGCGGCCGTGGTCGGTTTCGACCGTCACCGCGCGGCCGTCCTCGATGCCGAGTGCGGCCGCCTTGGCCGGGTGGATCTGCACGTACAGGTCCGGCCACATTTCCTGGGCCTGCCAGGCGTAATGGGTCCAGGAGTGGAAGTGGGGGGCGGCCGGCCTGCCGGTGATCAACTGCGTGTCGAAGCCGCGGGCCTTCAGCGCGCGGGCAGGCGAGTCCGTATCCGGCTGCACGATGCGCGACGCCACGGTGTCGGCCGGGGTTTTCGCGAAGGGGCTGCGCACCGCGTCGCCGGTGCCGTCACGCACCGCATAGGGCAGATCGATGAGCTGTTCCCGGTCCGTATAAAACTCGGGCAGGGCGGAGAAGCCGAGGGTTCGGAACTTGGCCTCCAGCGCCTCGGTCCAGAATTCCAGTTTGCCGCTTTTGGTCGGGAAGCGGTGGCCCTCGGGCCGGCCCAGCGCCGTCGTGCCCTCCAGGTGCAGGGTCTCGATTTCTTCCGCCTGCTCGTCGGCCACGGGGACGCGGACCCAGCGCCAGGGCACGGAATGCAGGCGTTTCTGCGTGCAGCCCTTCATCCAGGGATCGTTGATGCACATCTCGTCCCAGAACAGCGCACTGTCCTTGTACTTGTCCTGGAGCACGTCGTCGAAGCCGAACCGCTTGCCCAGCTCGATCCAGATCCAGCCGTCGGCCTTGGCCTCGCCCGGGGGCTCGATCACCTTGTCGATCCAGACCACGCGGCGGTCTTCGCTGGCGCGGCTGATCTCGCCCTTTTCCACCCCCGTGGCGGCGGGCAGGACGTAATCGGCATAGGCGCTGGTTTCGTTGGCGAACAGCTCGATATGCACCAATAGATCAAGCGCCTTGAAGGCCGCGCGCACCCGGTCCTGATGGGGCCAGGCCGACAGCGGATTGTTGCAGGTGATGAAGGCGCGCAGCGGATAAGGGTCCGCCGTCTGCATGGCGTCGAGCCAGCGCGCCGGGTTGACGCCCGCCATGGGCTTTTGCGGGTGGCGGATGCGGTCAGGGGGCGCGTTGGCGACCACCGGCGACGGTGTGCCGAAGTTGAAGAAGGCTCCGCCCTTGCGTCCGATGTTGCCGGTGACGGCGGCCAGGAACATCAGGGCGCGGTTGGTCTGGGTGCCGTTGGCGTGCTGGTTGACGCCGCGCGCCGCGAACATCACGCAGCCGTCGGCCTGGGCGATGTCCTCGGCCAGGGCGCGGATCTGCGCCGCCTCGATGCCGGTGATCCCGGCGGCCCAGTCCGGCGAATAGCCCATGTCGAACAGGTAGTCGCGCCAGGCTTCCCATCCTTCGACCCAGTTGGTGCAGAATCGCCTGTCGTGCAGATTGCACTGAAACACATGATGGGCGAGGGCCAGGGCCAGCGCCAGGTCGGTGCCCGGGCGGATGCCGAGCCACTGGTCGGCCTTGCTCGCCGTCACGGTCAGGCGCGGGTCGACCACCACCATGCGGGCGCCGTTCCGGAGCCGCCAGTCGTTGATCATGCCGAAGTGGACGGGCCGGGATTCCGCCTGGTTGTCGCCGAAATAGACGTAGAGCGCCGCCGATCCCAGGTCGCCCGGGGTATAGCTGTTGCCGCTGCCGAGCATGCCGATGGTCTGATCGTAGGCAACGGCCTTGGCTTCGGAACAGAACGGCTCCGTATCGGTAAAGTTCGGCGTGCCCCACATCTGGGTGAACAGGCGGATGTAGCCCTTGCGGGTCAGCGTGCCCGTGCGGGTGCCGGCGAAGATGGCGAGGGCTTCCGGGCCGTGCTCGGCGCGCACGGCCTCAAGCTTGGCGGCGATCTCGTCCAGGGCCTGGTCCCAGGTGATGGGTTCGAACTTGCCTTCGCCGCGTTCGCCGACGCGTTTCAGGGGCTGGGTCAGGCGGTCCGGGCTGTTGTGAAGCTGCAGCAGGAACTGGGACTTGGGGCAGACCTTGCCCTTCCATTGCGGGTCGTCCTCGTTGCCCGTCACGCGGATCACCTTGCCGTCCTTCAGGTGATACTGCGTCGGGCAGCAGTTGAAGCAGATGTTGCAGCCGCCGGGCACCACGGTGTCGGGGGTGCGCTCGGCGCGGGTCGAACGATAGGGAAAGACCACGTCATCAGGGGTCAGCGCGCCGCGCCGGGCGGGATCGTCGATCACGGTGGGGCGGTGGCGGCCCGCCATCGTAAATCCTTCGGTGCCGGGGGCGGTGGCCTTGATGCGCTCCAGGAAGATATTGGACGGATTCAACAGGAAGGCGTCGTGGTCGACGGCCCGCCGGCCCTCGGCGGCGATGGTCTCAAGATGGTCGGCGCGGTCGCCGAAGGTGATGGCCTCGCCGGGACAGACCGTGGCGCAGGCGGGCTTGCGCCCGACCGCGCGCCGGTCGTGGCACAGGTCGCATTTCACCGCGTGATGGTCGGTGGCGTCATAGCCCATGGCGCCGTAGGGACAGGCGATGACGCATTCGCCGCAGCCGGTACAGCGGTCTTCATTGATGCGGACGACGCCCGTGTCCGCATCCTTGAAGATCGCCTTGGGCGCCACCGGGCAGGCGCGCAGGCAGGCGGGGCGTTCGCAATGCTGGCAGGACAGGGTCAGGAAATCGAGGGCCGGGCGGTCGAGGTCGCCGAGCCAGACCACGCGGTTGCGGTTCTCGCCCGGGCCCAGGCCGTGCTCGGCCTTGCACGCGGCCTCGCAGCTTTTGCAGCCGATGCAGCGTTCCATGTCGATCATCAGGGACAGGCGGGACATCTCTGCGTTCTCCTACCAGGCCGCCAGATGCCACCAGTAGATGTCGCGCCCATCGGCGACGTAACCGGCGAACAGGGTGACCAGGACGACGTGCAGGACAAGGCCCACGAGAAACAGCCAGGCCAGCGCCATGTGGACGGGCCGCCACCAGGCCTGCAGCCGAGACACGGATCGGCGGGCGCCGATCAGCCGGGCCTCTTCCCGCACCAGCCGGGCGTAGGCCAGGGATTTCAGGGGGGCCGTCAGGAAATGCCGCAGGGTGGGTGAGAACAGGGCCTCGCTGGCCTGGGGGTCGAGGCGTGCGAGCAGCGCGGTCTTTTTGTCGATCAGGGCGCGCAGCTTGGTTTTCAGGTCCGGGTCGCCCGCCTGGAACGGGGCGGACTTGCGCCCGAAGGTCGACGCCATGCGGGAGGACACATGCACCCGCGCGACCACGCCGGTCAGGACCAGCAGCGCCAGGCAGGCGATCAGGACCAGCGGCGGGCCGGTGAATGCGGCGGCGGCGTGGAGCGAGACCAGGAACATGCCGAGCAGACTCGCCCCCACGTGCAGGATGAACAGCCGGTTGGGGATTTTGCTGTGGCCGCCGCGCTTGCCGAGGGAAAACAGAAAGGGGGCCAGCAGCAGGACCGCGCCCAAGGCCGCCACGGGCTGCAAAATCTCCGTGCCCGGGCGCTGCCAAGGGGCGGGCAGGAACGGCTTGGCGGCGAGATAGCCCAGGATCGCCAGCGCCAGGGCCGCGACCCAGATCAGCAGCCGCCGGTCCGCGAGGTCGGGGCGCCCGGCCGAATTGACCGGCACGGTTCCGTCAGGTTTGGTCACAGGCGTCTGCGCGGTCGTGGTCATGTCCCCCAGGGTACGGCATCGCCGGTCACTGGGGAATATCTCCCGCGACGGCGCAGCGGATCATATGACGGTTTTCCGACATGTCGTAATCGGCGACGGCGCGGTGGCAGGTCGACCGATTGTCCCAGATCACCAGGTCGCCGACCCCCCACATGTGGCGGTAGATGTATTGCGGCTGATAGCAATGCTCGAACAGCAGGTCGAGGACGCGGCGGCTTTCGGCGAAGGAAAGCTCGTTGATCCGCCGGGTGAAGCCCGGATTGACGTAGATCGCCTTTTTCCCCGTTTCCGGATGGCTGCGGATCACGGGATGGGTCATCGGCGGCACCTTGGCCTTTTCCTCCGCCGTCAGGGGCGGCCGGTCGGGCAGGTGGGCGAAAAAGGTGTCGTAGACGTTGGTGTAGTCGTGGGTCGCGGTCAGGCCGCCGAGGAATGCCTTCATAGGGTCCGACAGATCGTCATAGGCCTGCGTCATGCTGCAGAACATGGTGTCGCCGCCGTAGCTGGGAATTTCCTTGGAATGCAGGAACGATCCCTGGGTCGGGTGCTTCATGTAGGACAGGTCCGAATGCCAGTACTGCCCGGCATAGATGGCGCCGATCGGCTTGCCTTCCTTCTTGACGTTGGAGATCAGCAGGACCTCCGGGTTCTCCACCATGTTGAACTGTTTCAGGACATGGGCTTCCAGCGGCCCGAACTTCTTCGACAGGGCGACCAGTTGGTCCGGCGTGAGGTTCTGGCCGCGCAGCACGATGACCTGATGGTCGAGAAAGGCCTGGTACAGGGCCGGGAACAGGTTGTCGTAATTGCCGTCCGCAAGGTCCAGGCCCTTGATCTCGGCACCCAGGGCGCCGGCCAGGCGCTTTACCTCGAGTCCGGATTGCGTTGCGGTCATGGTTCCCTCTGGCATCGTTTGCTCCTCCGGCCGTGCGTTTGGTTGAATTGCGGGGGAGTGTAGCGGTGCCGGACTATGCCCGAGAAATACCTTTAATCGACTAAGTTATGCCTAAATGATATATCAATGGATCGCCCGTCATCGCCGGAGTGCGTTCCTTGAACCTGAAGGCCTTGCAGTATTTCCATGCCGCCGCCCGCTACGGCAGCATCGCCCAGGCGGCGGCCCATCTGCATGTCGCGCAGCCGGCCGTCAGCCGCCTGATCCGCAAATTGGAAAGGGACCTGGGCGTGCGTTTGTTGACCCGCACGGCGCAGGGCGTGTCGCTGACGGGGGAGGGCGATCATCTTCTCGCCCGCACGGCCCCGATCCTGAAGCTGTTGGACCAGACACGGGCCGAGGTCCGCAATTGGGATCAGGAGCCGGCCGGGCCGGTGTCGGTGGCGCTGATGCCCGCGGTGGCGCCCTTGGTTGCCCCCCTATTGGTCCACCGCGTGCGCGACCGGCATCCCAAGGTTTTGCTCAGCCTGTCCGAAGGGCTCGGCACCGTCATTGCCGACGGGGTGCTGACCGGGCAGTTCGATCTGGGCCTGTTCCATGCGGACCGGGAGGTGCCGTCGCTGGCGATCGCCCATCTGTTGGACGAACCCATGTTCCTGATCGGGCCCGAGGCCGATATGGACAATGCCCGGGAGACCATCGACCTTGGCGAGCTTCCGAACTTTCCCCTGTTGCTGCCCGAGGCCCCGAACCCCATGCGCCGGATGATCGACCGCCTGACCGCCGACCGCGGCCTTACCCTCGACATCCGCGAGACCGTCAATTCGACGGCGATGATCAAGGCCATGGTGGCGGCGGGGCTGGGTTACACGATCCAGAGCTACAGCTTTTTCCATGAGGAAACCCAGCAGGGCACCCCCCGGTTCCGGGTCATGAAGATCGCGGGGATGTCGCGCAACTGGTCGCTGGCCCGGCTCGAGGGCCGGCCCGTGGGCGGCGCCGTCCTGGCCGTGGCAGGGATCATCACGGACATCGCCCGCGGTTTCGCCGATACCCATTACCGGCAGGCGCCGGCGGGGTGAGGCTCAGGACTTGATGCGCGTGCCCAGGTCCAGAATGTAGGGCGAGGGCGGGATGTAGAAGTCCTGGTAATACATGGGCCTGCCGTCGACGGAATAGGCTGTGACATTGACCACCGATGCAAGAGCGCCGTCGGGCCAGGCGCACCCGCCGGTGACATGGTCCGGCGGCATTTCCACGCGCAGCCGCTGGCGGATGCGGTGCACGGGCATGTGATGGTGTTCGGCCATGAGTTCGTGGAAATTCGCGCCGTCGAGCGCGGTGATCGGCGGTTCGACCAGTTCGGGAAAACGGTCGGCCAGCGCATAGAACACGGCGTAGATTTCCACCGCCTTGTCGATGGTGACGATGCGGTCGATGCGCACGACCTTGTCCCGCCCCTGTTCGATGGGCGCCGACCAGGGGCCCTTGTCGCGGCTGACGCGGCGGTCGATGACGCGGGTAAACACGGGCAGCAGGTCGTCGGGCCCGCCGTCCGCGGTGCGGAACAGGAAATGCCAGGGTTCGGCCACCTGATTGAATAGGGAGGCGACGGTGGTGCCGCTGCCGCGCCGGCGGTGGATCAGACCGTCGTCGACCAGGCTGCGCAGCGCGCGCTGCACGGTGCCGAGGGAACAGGGGGTTTCCGCCGCCCATTCGCTTTCCGTCGGTAGGCGCGATCCCGGAGTCCAGAAGCCGTCGGCGATGGAGGCGGTGATCGCCTGACGCAGGCGTTCGTGCTTGGGCAGGTCGTCCTGCGCCGGCCAATAAAGCCGAAGAAACTCTCCATATCCGCCGGGCACGTCCGTCTGCATTCGTGCGAAATCTCCAAAGTCATAACGGGGTGTGATTATCCCGCATTTTTACGACGAGACGGCCATCATGACCATCCCGCTTGACAATGCAATTAACTATATAGTTACTCGATTATCTCATCTCCAGCGCGCTTTGCGCCAAGAAACCGGCCGGCTGACCGGAAATCGGCCGCCAGCACAGGAAACACCGTCCAGATGGAACCCAAGAATCTCATCATCCTGATGTCGGACGAGCATACCAAGGCCGTCACCGGCTGCTACGGCCATCCGTTCATTTCGACCCCCAACATCGATGCCCTGGCGGCCGGCGGCACGCGGTTCGACGCGGCCTATACGGTCTGCCCGGTCTGCGTTCCGGCGCGGGCCAGCTTCGCCACCGGCAAGTACGTCCATCAGATCGAGGCCTGGGACAACGCGACGCCGTTCGACGGCACGCAGGCCAACTGGCACGCGCTGTTGCGCGACCGGGGTCACCAGACCGTTTCCATCGGCAAGCTGCATTTCCGCTCGGGCGAGGACGACAACGGCTTCGCCGACGAGGAACTGGCGATGCACATCATCGACGGCAAGGGAGATTTGCTCGGCCTGATTCGCGACGAGGACACGCCGAAGCGCGGAGCGTCCTGGAAAATGGCCAAGCTGGCCGGCCCGGGCGAAAGCATGTACACGCGCTATGACCGCGACATCACGGCCCGCGCGCAGTCCTGGCTGTACGAGGAAGCGCCCAAGCATACGGACAAGCCCTGGGTGCTGTTCGTGTCCTTCGTGGCTCCGCATTTCCCCCTGACCGCCCCTTCCGAGCATTTCTACCGCTATTACAATCAGGACCTGGCGCCGCCCAAGCTCTATGACAAGCGCAAATCGCCGATCCATCCCTACATCGACGACTACCGCTCGATCTTCACCTACGACGAACACTTCAAGACGCCGGACATGGTCAAGCGCGCGCAGGCGGGCTATCTCGGCCTGATTTCCTTCATGGACGAACAGGTCGGCCTGATCCTCCGTGCCATGGCGGACGCGGGGTTGGCGGACGACACGCGGGTGCTCTACACCACCGACCACGGCGACAACATGGGCAACCGCGGCGCCTGGGGCAAATCGGTGATGTACGAGGAAGCCGCCGCCGTGCCGCTGATCCTCTCGGGCCCGGATATCCCTAAGGGCAAGGTCGTCAAGACGCCGGCCACCCATTGCGACATCTATCCCTTCATCATGGATTGCGTCGGCGCCGCCGACGGCGAGACCCTGCCGGCTGACCTGCCGGGCACCAACCTGATGGACCTGGCGGCGGGGGCCGAGACCGACCGCGTCGCCTTTTCCGAATACCACGGCATGGGATCGAAGACCGCGGCGTTCCTGGTCCGCAAGGGCGACTGGAAACTGGTCCATTACGAGGACTATCCCGACCAACTGTTCAACCTGGCCGACGATCCCGAGGAACTTTCGGATGTCGCGGGTGACCCCGCCCATGCCGGGATCATGAAAGACCTGACGGCGGAACTGCGGAAAATCTGCGATCCCACCGCCGTCGACAAGGCCGCGCGCAAGACCCAGGCCCGCATGATCGTTGAAAACGGCGGCAAGGAAGCCATCATCAAACGGGGCGACCTGGGCTTTTCCGTGCCGCCCGGCGTGCAGCCGATGTTCGATTAACCAGGAGACGACCAATGACCGCCAACGTTCCTTTTTCCATGGTGCCCCTGCCCACGGTGCGCTCCCAAAAGCCGCGCAAAACGGGCCTGACCATGATGATGGACTGGGGCCTGCCCATGAACCGGGTGGCCGATTACATGGACCTGCTGGCCCCCTATGTGGATCTGGCCAAGATCGTGGTCGGCACGGCGCGGCTGTATCCCGAGGATTATCTGGTCAAGAAGCTGGCGCTCTATAAATCCTACGACGTGACGCCGTTCCTGGGTGGGCAGTTCTCCGAATACGTCTTCGCGACTCAGGGCTGGTCGGCCATGCCGGGCTTCTTCGCCGAGGCCAAGCGCCTGGGTTTCGACGCGCTGGAGGTATCCGACAACTGCGTGCCGCTGGATGACGCGGAGCGCGCCAAGATGATCAAGATGGCCATCGCCGAGGGCCTGGAAGTCCACGGCGAGGTCGGATCGAAGGTCGTCAATCAGACGCCCCAGGACCTGATCGACCAGACCCAGGTCTGTTTCGACGCCGGCTGCGAGATCGTTCTGGTCGAGGGCGCCGAACTGGTCACCGACGGCAAGGTCAACGAGGCCATGATGTCGGCCTTGAAGGACGGCCTGGACCTGGAGCGCACGTTGTTGGAGCTGACGGGGCCCTGGATCAAGGGCGTGACCCTCAACGACGTGTTCGAGTTGAAGAAGTTCCTGCTGGGCGAATTCGGACCCGAGGTCAACTTGGCCAACGTCCAGCCCGACGACGTCATGGAGACCGAGGCCCAGCGCTGCGGCCTGTCCGTGGTCGGGCCCAAGACGCGGGCCGAAGCGGCGGAGTAGTCGCTTTTTAATTGTATACAATTTACAGACAGGGCACCTGCGCGTTATCGTCTTGTCCCTTGCCCGAGACCACGGACGATTTCCCATGTACAAAACACACGGTTCCCACTGGGGAGCGTTCGAAGCCCGCGCCGAAGGCAACCGCATCGTCGATATCCGGCCCCTTGCCGGCGATCCCGACCCGTCGCCAATCCTGGACGGCATGGCCGCGGGCGTGCATCACGACTGCCGCGTCAAGGCGCCCGCCATCCGTGAAGGCTGGCTGAAGCATCGCGACCGGGCGCGGGGCAGTGGCCGCTTCGTCGAGGTGCCCTGGGACGAGGCCCTGGATATCGTTGCCGGGGAACTGCGGCGGGTGAAGGACGCTCACGGCAACGAAGCGATCTTCGCCGGATCTTACGGCTGGTCCAGCGCCGGGCGCTTCCACCACGCCAAGACCCAGATGCAGCGGTTCATGAACTGCTTCGGCGGCTATACGGGGCAGAAGCACAGCTATTCCCTCGCCGCCGGGCTGGCCATCCTGCCGCATATCGTGGGCGACCTGGCACCGCTGCGCGGCCTCACGTCCTGGGACTCCATCGCCGAGGCCACGGACACCTTGGTCGCCTTCGGCGGCATTCCCATCCGCAACACTCAGGTGGAGCCGGGCGGCACGGCGTCGCACACCACCGTGCCCTGGCTCAGGAAACTCGCCGTGCGCGGCACGCATGTGGTCAGCATCACGCCGCTGCGGGGCGATACGCCGGACTTCCTCGCCGCTTACGCGGTCGGCGCCGACCAATTTCTGGCCTATGTGACGGGCGCCGCCGACGGCCAGGCGAAATCCGCCGATTGGGCGGCCGCCATTTGTGACGTGCCGGCGGACACGATCCGGGTACTCGCCCGGCGCATGGCGGCGGGGCGCACCATGATTGCCACCAGCTATTCTCTGCAGCGCGGCGACCATGGCGAGCAGACCTTCTGGATGACCATGGCTCTGGCCTGCCTGCTGGGCCAGATCGGCCTGCCCGGCGGCGGTTTCGGCTTCGGTTACGGCAGCATGCACGGCCAGGGCAACCCCGTGCCCAAGATGCCGTCGCTGACACATTCCGCCGGGGCCAACCCCACGGGCAGTTTCATCCCCGTGGCGCGGGTCACGGACCTGTTGCTCAACCCGGGCGGGGAATACGATTTCGACGGCGAACGGCGGACCTATCCCGATACCAAGCTGATCTACTGGTGCGGCGGCAACCCGTTCCACCACCACCAGGATCTCAACCGCCTGCTGGACGGCTGGCGGCGGCCCGACACGGTGATCGTGAATGAGCCCTGGTGGACGCCCACGGCCAAGCTCGCCGACATCGTCCTGCCCGCGACGACGACGCTGGAACGCAACGACATCGGCCATTCGTCCCGCGACCGTTTCCTGGTCGCCATGAAGCAGATCGTCACGCCGCAGTTTCAATCCAAGAACGATTTCGACATCTTCCGCGGCCTGGCGGCGCGCCTGGGGATCGAAGCCGCCTTCACCGAGGACCGCGACGAGGACGCCTGGCTGCGCCATCTCTATGACCAGGCGCGCGAGGGTGCCGGGCCGCTCGCCAACCGCATGCCCGATTTCGATGCGTTCTGGGAGCAGGGGATTCTGGAACTGGACGCACCCGAAAAACCCCATGTGGTCTACGAAGCGTTCCGCGCCGATCCCGCCGCCAACCCCCTGCCAACGCCGTCGGGCAAGTTCGAAATCTTTTCAGAGGAAATCGCCGGGTTCGGCTACGACGACTGCCCGGGGCATCCGGTCTGGCGGGAGCCGGCGGAATGGCTGGGCGGGAAAACCGCCAAGACCTGGCCATTGCACCTGATTTCCAACCAGCCCAAGCACAAGCTGCATTCCCAGCTCGATTTCGTCGGGCCCAGCCGCGCCGCCAAACAGGACGGGCGGGAGCCCGTGTTTCTGTCGCCCGGCGATGCCCAGTCGCGCGGCATCGCCACCGGCGACCTCGTGCGCCTGTTCAACGGCCGGGGCGAAACCCTGGCCACGGCGGTGGTCAGCGACGAGGTGCGCGACGGCGTGGTTCAACTGCCCACCGGGGCCTGGTTCGATCCGGCCGACTGGGCGGGATCGTCGAGCCTGGAACGCCACGGCAACCCCAACGTCCTGACCCTGGACAAGGGCACGTCCAAGCTGGGCCAGGGGCCGATTTCCCATACCACGCTGGTCGAGGCCGAGAAATTCGAGGGGGAGGCGGAAGCGTCCAGGCCCTTCGATCTGCCGGAACTGGCCGCCCTGCCGGCCGCTGAATAACGCGGGTTAAAGCAGCTTCAGCACGCCCTTGAGGTCCTTGCCCTGGAAGGTCGGCCCCAGGGCCGGGTCCAGGGGCAGGTCGCCCGTGCGGTTGGACCAGTAGCAGGTCATGCCGTAGGCGATGGCCCCGACGACGTCGCCCGCACCCCCGGCCACATGCAGGATGTCCTTCGATCCGATGCCGAGCACGCGGGTCGGCAGTTCGTAAACCGAGGGATGGGGCTTGTAGAAACCGGCGGTTTCCGACGACAGCACATGGTCGAAGGCGCCCGGCCCGAACACGCCGGCGACGCTGTCCAACTGGTCCTGGTCGCCGTTGGACAGGATCGCCGTGGCGTAGCCCTTTTTCTTGATCGCCTGCATCACCGCCGGGGCCTCGGGCCAGGGCGTCAGCGTGCCCCAGCCGGCGACCAGCTTCTTCTTCGTCGCGGCGTCCACCTTCTTACCGGCCTTGCCCAGCGCATAGTCGAGGCCGATGGCCGTGCAGTCCTTGAACGGCATGCGGCCCTTGCCCAGTGAGTTGCTGGCGGCGGCGCGGCTCATCTGCACCTGACGCCAGGTGCGGGAGAAGGCGGCGGCCTTGTCCTTCCGCATGCCCAGGGTCTGCTGCACGATGGCGGTCAGGCTCGACTGGATGTCGAGCAGGGCCGAAAAGACGTCGAAGGTGACGAGTTTGTAGGGCTGGGTCATGGCGGTCTCCTTGGTGTTTCTGCGGGGGCGTCCCGGGCAAAAAGATACCCTCTCCTCGGGCCGAGGAGAGGGTTTGGATGTTCACATATTCGCTATCGGGCCTGTTCGGTCTTAGACCGGGCGCGTGCCGCGGACGGTGGTCCGGTGCATGGAGCGTTCCAGGCTGAGGTCGTAATCCGTCGCCCGGTGCATGGTGCAACGGTTGTCCCACATCACCACGTCGCCCTGCCGCCATTTGTGGCGGTAGACGAACTGGTCCTGGGTCGAATGCTCGAACAGGTGTTCCAGAAGGTCGCGGCCTTCGTTGTCGCTCATCCCTTCGATGCGCGAGGTGAAGCCCTCGTTGACGAAGATCGCTTTTTTTCCCGTTTCCGGATGGGTGCGGGCGACGGGATGGACGACATCGACCCACTGCGACAGTTCTTCCTCGGTCTTCACCGGGCGCACGCCGGCGTTCATCATCGCTTCGTAGCGGGTGCGATAGGTATGAACGGCCTTGAGGCCCTCGATCTTCGCCTTGGTGGCGTCATCCAGGGCGTCATAGGCGGCCGTCATGTCGGCGTAGAGGGTATCCCCACCCTCGGGCGGGGTGATGACGCCGTGCAGGATCGAACCCATGGGCGGGACGTCTTCGTAGGTGATGTCCGAATGCCAGTAGGCGCCGCCGTTGTTGATGGGCTGCGCCCCGCCCCGGCCCCGGTTCGAGAGAACCAGGATCTCGGGGAACTCGGGATGCAGGATTTCCTTCACCGTATGGCGCTGCAGGTCCCCGAAGCGGCGGGAATATTCCAGGTGCCGCTCCATGGTCAGGTCCTGCTGGCCCCGGACCACGAGAACCGGATAGGCCATCCACGCCTTGTGCAGGTCGGCGATGGTTTGGTCGTCCAGGTCCATGTTGAGGTCGAGGCCCACGACTTCCGCCGCCAATGGATTGTCGAGCGGCTTCACGGGGATTTGGATGGTCATGGTCACGGGATGGTCTCCGAGGATTGTTAGCGCTGCATACCCCAGCGGCTGACGGTCTTCAGCTCGATATTGCGGAAGATCAGGTTTTCCACGGTGATCCCGATGAGGATGACCATGAACAGGCCGGCGAACACGCCTTCGGTCTCGATGTTCTGAGACGATTCGAAGATGTACCAGCCCAGCCCGCCGCCGCCCGACGAGGCGCCGAACACAAGCTCGGCCCCGATCAGGGTGCGCCAGGCAAAGGCCCAGCCGACCTTCATTCCGGTCATGATCGCCGGCAGCGCCGCCGGAACCAGGATTTTGACCACGAAGGGCACGCCCGTGAGGCCATAGTTCTCGCCGATCATGCGCAGCGTGCTGGACACGTTCTTGAACCCGGAGTGGGTATTAAGTGCGACCGCCCACAGCACGGCATGGACCAGAACGAACACCAGACTGCCGGTGCCCAGGCCGAACCACAGCATGGCCAAGGGCAGCATGGCGATGGACGGCAATGGGTTGAACATGGCCGTGGCCATGGAGATGAAGTCACCGCCCAGGCGGCTCGACGTGCCCCATAGGACCAGGACCGCGGCGATGGCCATGCCGGTGGCATAGCCGATCAGCAGAACCTTGACCGAGAACCAGACCTTCGCGACCAGCGCGCCTTCAGCCAGATCGGTGATGAGGCGTTCGAGGGCGGATAGGAAGGTCGGGAACATCAGGGGCTCGACATTCATGAGCACCGTATAAGCCTGCCATATGCCGACCAGGCTAAGGAGAATAAAGGCCTTACGGACGCCGTTGATGTTCCAGACCTTCTCGAAAAAGGACAGTTTAACGGCGACGTCGCCGGTATGGGCAAGGGCGATGTCTTCGTTGATGAACTCAGGCCGGATGACCGGTTCGGGAAGGGTTCTTTGAGTGCTCATGACGATTGCATCCCCCAACGCCGGATGGTGCGTGTTTCGATCGTCGAGAAAATCAGGCTCTCGACCAGCACGCCGACCAAAATGACCGTGAACAGACCCGCGAAAACGTAGGGAATCTGCATGTCCATCTGGTTCGCGAAGACGAACCAGCCGAGGCCGCCCGACTGCGTGCCCGAGGTATCCGCGATGGCGCCGCCGAACACCAGTTCGGCTGCGATCAGGGTCCGCCAGGCGTAGGCCCAGCCGACCTTGAGACCCATCAGGATGGACGGGAAGGCCGCCGGGATCAGCAGTTTGACCACGTAGGAGACCCCCTTGAGGCCGTAGTTGCGGCCGACCATGCGCTGGGTGTCGGAGACCCCCATGAAGCCCGTATGGGCGTTCAGCGCCACCGGCCAGATGACCGAATGCAGGAGCGTGAACACCACCGAGTTCGACCCCAGCCCGAACCACAACAACGCCAAAGGCAACAATGCGATGGCGGGCAGCGGATTGAGCATGGCCGTCAGCGTCGACAGGACGTCGCTGCCGAACCGGGTCATGATGGCGGCCGTCGTCAGAAGCGTGGCGATGACCAGTCCGATGACGTAGCCGGTCAGCAGCACCGACATCGAATTCTTGATCATGATCAGCAGCTGATCGTTGACCAAGGCGTCATAGAGGGCGACGGTCGTGTCCGAGAACTTGGGCAGGATGTACTCGGAAACGCCGGAAAGCTGCGTGTAGACCTCCCAGGCCAGCATGAGGGCAATCAGGATGGTCAGCTTGCGCACGCCATCCATGTCGACCAGCTTTTCCCACAGTGACAATTTGCGCGCGACGTCGCCGTGGGAAGCCTCGGAAAGGTCGCCGGCGTCGAATTCGGGCCGGACGACCGTTTGCGGAAGTGTGCTCATCAGCGTTCGGCCTCGGCCGCCGCCAGTTCGTCTTCCAAAATGCGGTCCGCGAACAGCATGTTGTGAATCTTGGTCTTCAGTTCCCCGAATTCCGGATCACCGGTGCTGGCGTGGGTCAGGTGGTGGGCGTTCAGTTCCGCCTTCACCTGGCCCGGATGGGGCGACAGCACCAGAATGCGCGAACCGACGATCAGGGCTTCCTCGATGGAGTGGGTGACGAACAACACCGTGAAGTGCGTATCTTCCCACAGCTGAAGCAGTTCTTCCTGCATCTGCAGACGCGTCAGTGCGTCAAGCGCCGCGAAGGGTTCGTCCATCAAGAGAATGTCCGGTTCCATGGCCATGCCGCGGGCGATGGCCACGCGCTGCTTCATGCCGCCGGACAGCATGTGCGGATAGGTGTCCTCGAAGCGGTCGAGCTTCACCTTCTTGATGTACTCCATGGCGATGTCGTTCGCCTCGGCCTGCGTCTTGCACCGGCCGCCGTTGGTCAGTGCGAAGGTGATGTTCTCCTTCACCGTCTTCCAGGGCAGAAGCTGGTCGAATTCCTGGAACACCATGACCCGATCGGGGCCCGGTTCCTTGATATCGACCCCTTTCAGCCGCATGTTGCCTTCGACCGGCTTGAGATAGCCCGCGACCCCTTTCAGCAGGGTGGACTTGCCGCAGCCCGAGGGGCCGAGCAGGACGAAGCGATCAGCCGGATAAACCTTGAACCCGACCCGATACGTTGCCGTGATCAGGTGTTCCTTGGTCTTGTACTGAAGTGTGACGCCGTCGACATCCAAGAGGGGGTCAACGGCGGCCGCGGCGGGGGAGTTCCCCGCCGCGGTGTGGGCGCCTTGATCCATGATTAGCTACCGCTCAGATCGTGGTTGTTTTCCCAGAAGTAGTCTTTCCAGCTACCCGGCATGTTCTTGATCGAGCCGATGGAGTGCATGAACTTCGCGAACTCCATGGTCCGGCTGGGCATGATCGAATAGTGCATTTCGCTCTTGTCCTTGATCATCGCCTTGATGTCGTCGAGCGGCAGCTTGGACTTGGTGAACTTGTGGAACAGCGCGGCGGCGCGGTCCGTGTCCTCGTTGATCCACTTGGCGGCCGTGCGGAAGGAATCGCCGACGCACTTGAACAGTTTGGGATTGTCGTTCTTCCACTTTTCGGTGTTGTAAAGCGCCACGGTCGTATGCTCGCCGCCCAGCACGTCATAAGAGGTCATGACCGTGTGGACTTTGCCAGTTTTTAGTTCCTGATAGGACGTCGGCAGGGTGGCGAAATGGCTTTTCACAGCCTGACCGCCGGCCAGCAGCGCCGCCGCAGCGGACGGATGCTTCATGGACACGGTGATGTCGTCGAGCTTGAACGCTTCCTTATCGCCCCACTTCTTGGCCGCGGCCATCTGCAGAACCACCGCCTGGATCGACACCTTCACCGAAGGCGTGGCGATCTTGTGATCGGTCAGGCCGACGTAGTCTTCCAGCTTCGTGATCTTGGGATCGTTGGTGTTCAGCTTCAGCGGCATGGCCGACAAGGTGGCGATGGCCTTCACGTTGATGCGGCCCTTGGTCTTGTCCCACAGCTTGAGCAGCGGGCCGACGCCGCCGGCGGCGAAGTCGACGTTGTCGGACAACAGCGCCTGGTTCACGGCAGCACCACCGGAGAAGCGGTGCATGGTGACCTTGATGTCGCCCAGGCCGGCGGCCTTGGCGCAGGTTTCGACCAGTTTGTGGTCGATGACCACGTGCTGGGGCAGATAGAGCAGGCCGAATTGCTGCGCGAAGCGGACTTCGTTCGTTTCGGCCGAGGCCGGAGCCGCGCTGCCGACCGTAAAGGCCAATGCAACGGCGCCGCAGACGGCCGTGGATACGGCCTTACGTGTGAAACTTCTGTTAGTCATGGTTTTCGTCCTCCCTGATGACGATGTTTGGACTGTCACGGAACGGGTTTCGATGCCGTGTTGTGTCCGCCGGACCTCGTTGCCCGATCGGTTGGGATGTACACTGTCGTGCCTAAATCCGCGTCCCAACCCCCTGGGATTTCGTATTGCGGAAGGGTGGCGTGTCTTGATCGACGGTTCGTCCCTGGCATCACAGCTGGCAAGACTATCGGGAAAAATCCGATATTCCTATATAGTTTTTCTAAATTTCCCCCGATATAGTGCCTCGCCAAATTACGATATAGTTTTCATGGCTGAGTTGGCAATCGCTTGCCGCAGCCCACTTCACTAGACGACGCTAAATAAGACAAATCAATGGGACATAGGTCCAGGAGGGGACAAAATGCTCGACCAGCAGGATGACGGCGGCCAGGGCGCGCTCAATTCAAGTTCAACCATCGAGGCGCCGATCGCGCCCGATGAGTTGGGTCATGCGGTACTGACGCCGTCCGGCGCGTTCGAGGCCGGTTCGTGGCAAACCTTCAAACTGGTTTATACCTGCGGCAAGTACGGGATGGATGACAGCGCCTCCATGCGCGTCTGTTTCCGCTTCGCCTCGGACCAGAGCCGCCCGCAGTTCGACGATCCCAAGTGGCGCAACTACACCACGGTCGTCGCCTCCAACAATGCTGTGCTGGAAGCCCGCTACGACCCCAAGGGTAACGTGCGGCCGTGGGACAGGGCGCTTTATATCAAGGTGGTCAAGGGCTTCATGAAGGAAGGTGACACCATCACCATCACCTTCGGCGAGACCTCGGGCGGATCGCAAGGCATGCGCCTGCAGACCTTCTGTGAGGATACCTTCGAATTCCGCGTCCTCGTCGATCCCATCGCCACGGCCAACTACCAGGCCCTGCCGAAACAGCCGGTGATCCGCATCGTGCCCGGCAAGCCCGCGACCTTCGCCGCCGTGGTGCCGACGGCCCGCCGTCCCGGCGAACCCTTCGATCTGAAGATCAAGGGCGAGGATATCTGGGGCAACCCGTCGGACCAGTGCGACGTGACCTTCAAGGTCAAAAGCTCGAGGCCCGTCAACGGCCTGCCGGATAGCGTGACTCTGTCGCCGGGCTCTTTCGCGGCCATCGTCGAGGGGCTCAGCGCCGACGGTGCCGGTCCCGTGCAGATCTGGTTCGAGGACGCCTCCGGCGCGGAAGTCTTTCGCGCCAACCCTTTGTGTATTCAGAAAGACCTGGACCTGAAACCCTATTGGGTCGATCTGCATGGCCAGTCCGAGGAAACCATCGGCACCGGCTCGGCCCGGGCCTTCTTCGAATTCGCCCGCGACCGCGCCTTCGTCGATGCCGCCGGTCATCAGGGCAACGATTTCCAGATCACCAAGGGATTCTGGTCGCATCTGGACAATCTATGTGAAGAATTCGATGAGCCGGGCAAGTTCCTGACCCCGCTCGGCTACGAATGGTCGGGCAATACGGCCTTGGGCGGCGACCGCAACATGTTCTATCCCTCGAAGGACCGGGTCATCCGCCGTTCTTCCCATGCCCTGATCGAAGACAAATCGGACCTGTCCACGGACTGCAACACGGCGGGCGAACTGTACGCCGCCCTGGCCCGCGACAAGGAATGGGACGCCGTGTCCTACGCCCATTGCGGCGGGCGCTACGCCGACGTGAAACTGGCCCACGACGGCCGATTCGAGAAATCCATGGAGATCCATTCCTCCTGGGGCACCTTCGAATGGCTGGTCGAGGACGCCCTCGACATGGGCTATCGCACGGGTATCGTCGCCAATTCCGACGGCCACAAGGGCCGGCCGGGGGCGAGCTATCCGGGGGCGTCGCTGTTCGGCGCCGTCGGCGGGCTGACCTGCATGCTGATGCCGGAATTGACGCGGGAAGCCCTGTTCGACTGCATCCGCAAGCGCCGCCACTACGCCACCACCGGCGGCCACGGCGGGCGCATGGTGATCGACGTGAAGGCCCGGTTCGACGCGCCGGGCACGCTCTACCACGACGATCCGGCACTCGACTATCCGACCCCGCCCAAGGGGGTCGAGACCCGCGACGCCATGATGGGCGACATTGTCCATCTGCCGGAAGGTGGGGTGCGCCTGGACGTCGACATCCAGGCCGCGTCCCCGATCGAACGCATCGACATCTTCAACGGTCGCGACCTGATCGAGACCGTGCGGCCTTACGGCCAGGAAGACCTGGGTGGGCGCATCCGCGTCCATTGGGAAGGCGCCGAATACCGGGGCCGCTTCCGCCAGGTCATCTGGGACGGCACGGCCCATGTCCAGGACAACGAGATCGTCCGCGCCCAGGCCTTCAACTTCTTCAATCCGGAAAAGGTGCTGGAGCAGACGTCGAACACGGCGCTCAAGTGGATGTCGCTGACCACGGGCAACTTCGCCGGCTTCGACGTCTGGGTGAAGGACGCCTGGGGCGGCACGCTCAAGATCGAAACGCCGCTGGTGCAATGCGGGGTTCCGCTGGAGGAAATCGGCCTGGAGGACGAGATGTTCGACAAGTCGGGCATCCTGCCCCGGTTCCTCAAGGTTTTCCGTCTGCCGGAGGAAAATCCCCACCGCAAGGTCTCATTCTCGCGCACCATCGACCTGAAGGACGACCGCGACAACGCGATCTATATCCGCCTGACGCAGGAAGACGGCACGCGGGCCTGGACCTCGCCGGTTTACGTCTGTCGCAAGCTGTAAATCCGCCGCGACCTCTTGTAGCCTAGCCGCCACGGACGGGAACAGACGTCCGTGGCGGCGCGCGCCCGCGCTCCGTCGAGCCATTCGAGACCACCAATCGGAAAATTGAGGACCAAACGTGAAACCTTACGCATGGGACAGGGAAACGGACGTCATTGTCCTGGGCTTCGGCGGCGCCGGCGTGGCGGCGGCGGTCACCGCGCATGACCAGGGGGCGGAAGTCCTGATCCTGGAAAAGGCGCCTGAAGGCCTTCACGGCGGCAACACCCGCATCGCGGCCCAAGGCTACTTGAACACGTCGGACGCGGACAAGGCGGCGGCCTACCTGGAAGCGCTCTGCGGGCCCTATCCGGTGCCGGACGAGATGATCCGGACCTGGGCGCGGGAAATGTGCCGGAACAACGACTGGGTCCGGGACCTGGGCGGCGATCCCCAGGAACATCAGCATCAGCCCGAAGGTATCGAATACCCGGAACTGCCCGGATCGGATTGCGTCCATAAGTTCCACGACGGCCCGACCTACGGTTATTCCTTTACCTGGAATAGGTTCGAAAGCTTCGTGACGGAACGCGACATCGCCGTCGAATACGAAACCCCGGGCCGCGAACTGATCCAGGACGGCGACACGCGGGAAATCATCGGCGTGCGCGCGGAAAAGGACGGCAAGTCCGTCCTCATCAAGGCGCGGCGGGGCGTGGTCCTGACCTGCGGCGGGTTCGAGAACAACCAGGAAATGATCCGCAACTACCTGCCCGGCGTGTCCCATTGCTATCCGTCCGGGACCCCTTACAACGAAGGCGACGGCATCGCCATGGCGATGGCGGTGGGGGCGGACCTGTGGCACATGAACAACTACGCGGGCCCGTCCATGGCGCTCAAGGTGCCGGAATTCCCGGCCACCATGTCGATCCAGGCCCTGCATTTCGCCAAGGAATATCCCGGCGGCATGATTATCGTCGGTCCCGACGGGCGGCGCTTCTACGACGAGAAGTTCAAGCACCGCCACGGCAAGGTACCGGTCAACGGCGTATGGTCGCCGATGCATGTCCCGACGCCCATGTTCATGGTGTTCGACCAGGACATGATGTCGGCGGCGCCGCTCTACAACAAGGACCCCAACCGGGGTTGGACGCCGATCATCACGCGCTATGACTGGAGCGACGACAACTCGGCCGAATTGGAAAAGGGCTGGATCAAGAAGGGCGAGACGATTGAGGATCTGGCGCGGACCGTCGGCCTCGATCCCCAGGCGCTGGCCGCCACGGTCGCGCGCTGGAACGCCAACGTGCAGGGCGGCGAGGACCCGGATTTCGGGCGCAAGCTGATGCTCAACCCGCTGGCCAAGGGGCCGTTCTACGCCATGGAACTGTCGCCTTCGATGATCAACACCCAGGGCGGCCCCCGGCGCAACGAAGAGGCCCGGGTTCTGCGTCCCGACGGCACGCCCGTTCCAAGGCTGTACAGCGCGGGCGAACTGGGCTCGATCTACAGCTATCTCTATCAGGGCACGGGAAACATCGGCGAATGCCTGGCCTTCGGGCGGATCGCCGGGCGCAACGTCGCCGATGAAACGCCTTGGTCCTGAGGCTTTTCGGGGATCAGTCGGAAACGACGTTCTTCATGCCTTCGGCGCCCATGTAGACGACGAGAATCCGCACGGGCTCGGCGCCCGTGTTGATGCCCTGATGGCGCTGGTCCATGGCTTCCATCAAGGCGGCGCCGGCGGTGTAGGTTCGGACTCCCTTGTCGCCGTAATCGACCAGCAGCTCGCCGGACAGGATGTAGCCGAACAGCGGGACGCCGTGGCGGTGCCAGCCCGTCGTCTTTCCGGGCGGCAGGGTGACGACCGCCGCCGTGACCTCGGCGGGCAGGCCGCCGGGATAGCGGACCGCTTCCCCGACGACGGTCTTCGTCGGCCCGGACAGCAGCCGTTCGACCTGAACCTTTCCGTCACCGGCCCGGTAAGCGTCCTTGGTGTCCCCGGCCGCCGCCGTCCCGGTCATGGCGAGCAGCGCCAAGACCGCGAACGCCGCGCGGAACGTTTTAATTGTCATAGGATCGTTTCCCCTTTGATGTAACTGTTCCGGGCCGTGCGGCCCGTGGCCGGGCTTATGCCTGGGCGGGAACCGCCGCGGGTGCCACGTCCACGGCGACCGCGACCTTGTGGGCACCGCCGCCCAGCACCATGCCGTTGATCGGGCTGACGTCGCCGTAATCGCGGCCCCAGGCGACGGTGATGTGCTCGTCCCCCGGCATCATGTTGTTGGTCGGGTCCAGGTCGACCCAGCCGAATTCGGGCACCCATACGGCCAGCCAGGCGTGGGACGCATCGGCGCCGACCTTGCGTTCCTGGCCTTCGGGCGGATGCGTGCGCAGGTATCCCGAGACATAACGCGCCGGCAGGCCCATGGTGCGCAGGCAGGCGATCTGCAGATGTGCGAAGTCCTGGCACACGCCGCGCTTGTCGGACAGCACCCGGTCGATCGGGGTTGAAATATCGGTCACGCCGCCCTCGTACTTGAAGTCTTTGAAGATGCGCGCCATCAGGTCCAACGCCCCTTCCAGCACCGGGCGTCCCGGCGGGAAGGACGCCTGGGCGAAGGCCTCGGCCCGGGCCGATACGGTGAACGGGCTTTCGAACACGTACTGGCTGGCGTCCAGGCACACCGGGTCCGATTGGTTGACCAGATATCCGGCGACCTCTTCCCAGGGCGGAGTGGCGGCGGGATCGGGGGCCGGCAGGGCATGGATTTCAACCTGACAGGTGGAGACGATCGACAGCTTGTTATGCGGCTCTTCGATCGTCAGATAGGTCGTCGGATTGCCGAAGAAATCCGTGTCGTTCTTGGACAGGGTCGGCGCCGGTTCGATGATCAGCGCATGATGATGGGTGACCTGATGGGGGCAGGGCCGGGGCGCCAGATGAAGCAGGTGCTGGGACAACGCCACGTCCCAGGTATATGTGATCGTCGTCTGATGACTGATGTCGTAGATCACGGCCTGACACTCATGGCACCATGCCCCCGGCGGACGTGCTGCGGGTCGGCAGCACATGGCTGAAGTATTTGCGGGCAATCGCGTTCGACATTTCCAAGGTTTGACTGGCGATCTGATCCAGGAACTGAGCCAGCTCGTTGCGCTGGCCGCGCTTGTTGCGCTGATTGCAGAGTTCCATCACGTCGGCCAGGCGAATCTGGCTGTACATGGACTGGATCAGATATTCCTCGCGCGGCAGGGTGGCGCTTTCCTCGTCATGGGGGAAATGGCGGATGTGCTCGCCCAGGGTCGCGACCTGGAAGGCGAGGGAGCGCGGATTGGTGTCGTCGGCCAACAACAGGTCGACCACGGCCGGCAGCTGCACGGTCGAAAGATACCGCGTGCGGTAGGTCATGGAACTGTCGCCCAGTTCCAATAACAGGTCCAGGCGGCCTTCCTCGGCCGGGTTGCCGTCGACCACCAGTTCGCGGATCAGCTTGGCCGTATGGGTCGTGCGGTCGACCCGCCGCCCCGTGTCCAGCAGCCGCCAGCCGAGCGACCGCGTCATGTTTTCCATCTGCATGCCGCTGAAGGCCGACAGTTCCTCCAGAATATGGTTGAGCAGGGCCAGCGCCGCCGACACGTCGAGGCGGATCATCGCCGCCTGACCGACGGCGCGCTGGTGCAGGCCGTTCAGCACGCGCCAGGAATCCGTGGACAGCCGCTCGCGCACCAGCGACGCGGTGCGTTGCAGATTGCCCAGCAGGTTCAGCAGGCCGTTGGCCCGCCCCCGGTCGAACAGGATCATCGCCATCTCGCGCTCGACCGCGCGGATGCCGCCGGCGGCGGCCTTCTGCGCCGTGCGGCGGTTGAGATAGTCGAGATCGACCAGGATGTTGGTCAGCCGCGTCAGGGTCTGCGGATCGTCGCCGGCGCCGGCTTCGCCCGCGAAGCGCAGGATCAAGGCCCGCATCAGGCGGACCGAACTTTCCGTGCGTTCCGCATAGCGGCCGAGCCAGAACAGGTTGTCCGCCACCCGAGACGGCAGGTCCGAGCCTGAACGCCGCAGCGTCACCGCCTGGTCGGGCGCGGTCAGCCGGGTGAAGGTCGAGACGGGCCCGTCGGACAGCACCCAGGTATCCTTCGACGCGTCGCCCTGCTGCATGGTGATGGCCTGGGCGGCGACGCTGTCGGCGGTCCGCGTCAGTCCGCCGGGCATGACCCGGTAGCTGTCGCCGTCAGCGCAGACGTAAACGCGCAGCACGACCGGCCGGGGTTTGATCCCGGCCTCGGACCAGCCGGGGGTGGTCGAGAGCGTCAGGGTTTCCTGCCCGAAGTATTGGTAACCTCGGCGGCCGAGAAGATCGATGATCTCCTGCCGCCGTTCGCCCGAGGCCTGACCGGGCAGCAACGCGCCGTTGCGGTTGTTGAGGATCGAGGAATTGGAAAACGTCGGGCGCAACACCAGGTCGTCGAGGTGCTGGCTGACGTATTCCCGCTCCTGCTCCTGGCCGCACCACCAGGTGGCGAGGGACGGAACCTTCAGGTCCTCGCCCAGAAGCTCGCGGCACAGGCCGGGATAAAAGCTCATCAGGGCTTCGCATTCGACGACGCCCGAACCCAGCGAGTTGGCGACCACGACGTTGCCGGCGCGCACGGCGGCGACCAGCCCGGCGACGCCGAGAAGGGAATCGTTGCGTAACTCCAACGGGTCGCAGAAATCACTGTCGACGCGGCGCAGGATCAGGTCGACCCGCTTCAGGCCGTTCAGGGTCTTCAAGAATACATGGTTGTCACGCACGGTCAGGTCGGCGCCCTCGACCAGGGGAAAGCCCAGGTAGCGCGCCAGATAGGCGTGTTCGAAATAGGTTTCGTTGTGCGGTCCCGGCGTCAGCAGCACGGCAAGTGGATCGTCCCGGCCCGACAGGTTGATCAGGTTGTCGCTGAGCGCCTGAAAGAACCCGGCCAGGCGGTGAACCTGGGCGGAGCGGAAAATGTCCGGCAGGGTGCGCGCCAGAACGATGCGGTTCTCCAGGGTATAGCCGGCGCCCGACGGCGCCTGGGTGCGGTCGCTGAGCACCCACCAGCGTTGATCGGCGGCGCGCGCCAGGTCGAACGCCATGAAATGCAGGTGCACGCCGCCCGGCGGATTGATGCCGCGCATGGGGCGCATGAATGCCGGATTACCGTAGACCAGCGACGACGGCAGCAGGTTGCGTTTCAACAGATTCTGGTCGCCGTAGATGTCGTGGACGATGGCGTTCAGCAGCTTGGCGCGCTGGATCAGGCCGGCTTCCAGGGTCTTCCATTCCTCGGATCCGATCAGGAAGGGGATCGGGTCCATGCGCCAGGGGCGGGTCGATTCACCGGTGTCGTCATAGATGTTGTAGGTGGTGCCGTTTTCCCGGACGAGGCGCTGCGCCGTATCCCAGCGGTCCTGCAATTCCTGATCGCTAAACCGCCCCAGGCTTTCCAGGAAGTTGCGCCAATGGGGGCGCACGCCGGACTGGGCATCCATCATCTCGTCATAGACGCCGGGGAAGGGGGCATAATCGTCGGCCAGGAAAACGCCTGGCGACGCGCCGTTCTTTGCCGGATTGTTGCGGCTCACGCGATGCTCCACGCCCGACCGGGCCTATACCCATATTGGAGGGGCGAGGATAGGAGATCGCCGTGCATTCGGCTAGTGCGTTGTTTGATCAAGATGAATCCAGTCGGAAAAGGCGTGGTTCCCGGCTCAGTGCACTGTTTTCGCGCGGCGCAGGTCGAGGGTCATGGGAAATTCGTCATTGTCGCGGCGTTTCGGTGCGTCGGAGGGACCCGCGGTATGGCCGATGTCCTCGAACCGGGCCAGGCGCCGGCTTTCCGCCTCATAGGCATTGACCGGGAAGTGTTCGAAGTTGCGCCCGCCGGGGTGCGCCACATGGTAGGTGCAGCCCGCCACGGCGCGGCCGGTCCAGGTGTCGTACAGATCGAAGGTCAGCGGCGCGTCGACCTCCACGCCGGGATGCAGGGCCGATGCGGGCTTCCACGCCCGGAACCGCACGCCGGCGAAGAACTCGCCGGCCTTGCCGGTGGATGTCAGGGGCACCTCGTAGCCGTTGCAGGCGACGCGGTAGCGCCCGCCGGTCATGCCGGTGATCCGCACCTGTAGGCGTTCGACGGAGGAATCGACGAAGCGCACCGTGCCGCCGGCGGCCCCTTCCTCGCCCATCACATGCCAGGGTTCCAGCGCCTGACGCAGTTCGATTTCCATCTGCTCGTACTGCACGGCGCCGTAGCGCGGGAAGCGGAATTCGAAATGCGGCGCGAACCAGTCGGCTTCGAAGGGGTAGCCCTGGATGTTCATGTCGGCGATGACGTTCTCGAAATCGGCCCAGACGGAATGCGGCAGCATGAAGCGGTCGTGCAGCTGCGTGCCCCAGCGCACCAAGGGGCCGGAATAGGGCGTGTCCCAGAACCGCGCGATCAGGGCGCGCAGCAGCAGTTGCTGGGTCAGGCTCATGCGCGCGTGGGGCGGCATTTCGAAGGCGCGGAATTCGACCAGCCCCAGGCGACCCGTAGGGCCGTCCGGCGAGTACAGCTTGTCGATGCAGATTTCCGTGCGGTGGGTGTTGCCCGATACGTCGATCAGCAGGTTGCGCAGCGTGCGGTCGATCAGCCAGGGCGGGCATTCCGTGCCTTTTTCCGGAATCTGGGCGAGCGCGATTTCCAACTCGTACAGGCTGTCGTGGCGGGCTTCGTCGATGCGCGGCGCCTGGCTGGTCGGGCCGACGAACATGCCGGAAAACAGATAGGACAGGCTCGGATGGTGCTGCCAATAGGTGACCAGGCTTTTCAGCAGGTCGGGGCGGCGCAGGAACGGGCTGTCCTTGGCCGTCGGCCCGCCGGCGACCACGTGGTTGCCGCCGCCGGTGCCCGTGTGGCGGCCGTCGAGCATGAACTTTTCCGTGCCCAGGCGCGACAGCCGAGCCTCTTCGTAGAGCGTTTCCGTGCTTTCGACCATCTCGCGCCAGCTTTCGGCCGGCTTGATGTTGATTTCCAGCACCCCCGGGTCGGGCGTCACCTTGATGACGTTGAGGCGGGGATCGTTCGGCGGGGCGTAGCCTTCGATATGCACGGGCATGCCGGTTTCCGCCGTCGCGTCCTCGATGGCGGCGATCAGGTCCAGGTAATCCTCCAGGGTTTCCGTCGGCGGCATGAACACGCAAAGCCGGCCGTCGCGGGGCTCGATGGTCATGGCCGCGCGGACCCGGCCCTTGGCGCCGGTCAGGGACTGTTCGGAAATGGTCTGGCGGCCCGTGCCCGGATGTTCCGCGCCCTGCAGATAGGGCTGGCGCGCGGCGTCCGGTTCGGGCAGGTCGCCGCGCTCGTCGAAGGGATCGGCGGGGACGATATAGGGATAATCCACGGACCGGACATGGGGCAGGGAATCCAGCGGCAGGCGGTAGCCCACGGGGGAATCGCCCGGGATCAGCACCAGGCGGTCCGTGCGCGTCGACCAGGGCTCGCTGTACCAGCGCCGGTTGCTGGCCCGCGCGTTCCAGCGCTGTACGGGCAGGACGTAGCCTGTCGGCTTCGACAGCCCGCGGGAGAACACCTTGCTCAGGCGTTCGCGCTCAAGCGGGTCGTCGAGCTTGGAATCCTCCAGGGTCACGTTTTCCGGCAGGCGGCGTTCCTGCTCCATGAAATGCCAGGGATCCTCATAGGCGGGGATGGTCGCGTCGGGCGACACGTCCAGGCGTTCGGCGATGCCGCGGGCGAAGGTCTCGGCGGTCTTGATGTCCGGCTTGTGATCGTCGGCTTCGCGCGCGAAGGCCGATTGGTCGCGCCAGATCGGCACGCCGTCGCGCCGCCAGTAGAGCGCAAAGGCCCAGCGCGGAAGCGGCTCGCCCGGATACCACTTGCCCTGGCCGAAATGCAGTAGGCCCTGCGGCGCGTACTTGTCGCGCAGGCGGCGGATCAGGTCGTCGGCGAGCGGCCGCTTGGTCTTGCCCGTGGCGGCGGTGTTCCATTCGGCGGCGTCCACATGGTCGATGGACACGAAGGTCGGCTCCCCGCCCAGGGTCAGGCGCACGTCGCGCTTGATCAGCTGCTTGTCGATCTCGTCACCCAGGGCGTCGATGGCCTGCCACTGCTCTTCGGTATAAGGCTTGGTCACCCGCGGGCTTTCGGCGATGCGGGTGATCAGCATGTCGAAATCGAAATCGACCTCGCTCGGCCCCACGGCGCCCGAGATGGGCGCGGCGCTTCTGGGGCGCGGCGTGGCGGCCAACGGGATATGCCCCTCGCCGGTCAAGAGGCCCGAAGTCGGGTCGAAGCCGATCCAGCCGGCACCCGGCAGGTAGACCTCGGTCCAGGCATGCAGGTCGGTGAAATCCGCCTCTGCCCCCGACGGCCCGTCGAGGGATTTCACGTCCGGCTTCAACTGGATCAGGTAGCCCGACACGAAGCGCGCGGCGAACCCCAGATGGCGCAGGATTTCGACCAGCAGCCAACCCGTGTCGCGGCACGATCCGCGGCCGCTGGATAGGGTTTCCTCGCAGGTCTGCACCCCCGGCTCCATGCGGATCAGGTATTCGATTTCCGATTGCAGGCGCTGGTTCAGGGCGACCAGGTATTCGACCGTGCGGCCTTCCTGTTTGGGCAGTTTGCCGAGCCAGGCCCGCAGCAGCGGCCCCGCCGGCTCGGCATGCAGATAGGGCTCCAACTCAAGCTTCAGGTCCGCATCGTAAGCGAAGGGCAGGTCCTCGGCATCGGGCTCCAGGAAGAAGTCGAAAGGGTTTTGCACCGACATGTCGGCGACCAGATCGACCGTGACCTCGAACCTCTCGACCGGGTCGGGATAGACGACGCGGGCCTGATAGTTGCCGTGGGGATCCTGCTGCCAGTTGATGAAATAGCCCTCGGGCTCGATCTTGAGCGCATAGCTCAGCACCGGTGTGCGCGCATGCGGGGCCGGGCGCAGGCGGATCACCTGGGGCCCCATCTCGACCTTGCGGTCGTAGATGTAGGAGGTCCGGTGGTGCAGGGCGATATGAATGCTCATGGCCGGGATCGCACCTAGTCATGCGGAGGTTAAGGGTCCGCGCCGCCACGGACCCGACGGATGCTATACCAACATGGGCCCATGTGCCCGTCAATCGTTCGCGGGCGCACAAAAAAGCCCGCCGGCCCAATCGGGCCGGCGGGAAGTAGCAACAGGGAAGTTGATCTAGTTGCCTTTGGCCTCATTACGACCGGAGTCTAATAGGACCTGGGCAACCCCAGCACATGCTGCGCGAGATAGCTGAGGATCAGGTTCGGCGAGATGGGCGCCGTTCGGGCGAGTCGCGCCTCGCGCCATTTACGTTCGATGTGGTATTCGCGGGCGAAGGCGAACCCGCCGTGCGTTGTGAAGCAGGCTTCGCCGGCGTCCCAGGCCGATTGCGCCGACAACAGGCGCGCCATGTTGGCTTCGGAGCCGCAGGGCAGGCCGGCGTCGAACATGGCCGTGGCCTTGCGCACCATCAGGTCGGCGGCCTCGATGTCCGCATAGGCCTTGGCGATGGGGAACTGGATGCCCTGGTTCTGGCCGATCGGGCGCTTGAACACGATGCGCTCGTTGGCGTAGGCGACGGCCTTTTCGATGAAATAGCGGCCGTTGCCGATGGCTTCCGACGCGGTCAGGCAGCGTTCGGCGTTCATCCCGTCCAGGATGTACTTGAATCCCTTGCCTTCCTCGCCGATCAGGGAGTCGCCCGGGATCGGCACGTTGTCGAAGAACACCTCGCAGGTGTTGTGATTGACCATGGCGTCGATGGGGCGGATTTCACATCCGTGCTTCTGCGCTTCCTTCAGATCGATCAGGAAGGTCGAAATGCCGTCCGTGCGCTTTTCCACCTTGTCGGCGGGGGTCGTGCGGGCCAGCAGCAGCATCAGGTCGGAATGGGCGGCGCGGGACGTCCACACCTTCTGGCCGTTGACGACGTAGCCGTTGCCCTGTTTCTCGGCCCGAGTCTTCAACTGCGTGGTGTCGGAGCCGGTGGTGGGTTCCGTCACGCCGAACGCCTGCAGGCGCAGTTCGCCGGATGCGATCTTGGGCAGGTAGTAGTCCTTTTGCTCTTTCGAGCCGTGCCGGAGGATCGTGCCCATGGTGTACATCTGGGCATGGCCCGGCGAGGCCGAGCAGCCGGTGACGTTGATGGTCTCCAAAATCACCGCCCCGCCGCGCACGGGCAGGCCGGCGCCGCCGTATTCCTCGGGGATCAGGGCCGCGAGGTAACCCGACGCGGTCAGCGCCTCGATGAACTCGGTCGGATAGCTCGATGACGGCGGCTGGTCCTCCAGCTTACGCCAGTATTCACCGGGAAAATCGGCGCAGACTTTGGCGACTTGTTCGCGGATGTCCGGGTAATCGACCTCTAACGGGATGCTCAGTTCGGCGGTCATGTGTTGTTCGTCCTTAATGCGGATCAGGCGGCGTGCGAGGCGGGCGTGAAGCCCTTGGGCGGGCCGGCGTTGATGTAGGTGCCGTGCACGGGCTCGCCCTTCAGCTGGCGTTCCATGATCTCGCGGGCCTGGAGCAGGCCGTCGAGGTCGACGCCCGTCTTCATGCCTTGCGCTTCCAGCATGAACACAAGGTCCTCGGTCACGATGTTGCCGCTGGCGCCGGGTGCGTAGGGGCAGCCGCCCAGGCCGCCCAGGCAGGAATCGAATTCCCGCACGCCGGCATCGAGCGCCGCGAACACATTGGCCAGGCCCAGGCCCCGGGTGTCGTGGAAGTGGGCACCCACGGGCACGTCCTTGCCGACCGTGCGGTACAGTTCCGTGAACAGGTCGCGGACCTGCTTCGGGTTGGCGTAGCCGACCGTGTCGGCGATGTTCAGGCGCTGGGCACCGCGTTCCATCAGGCCTTCGGCGACCTTCATGACGTCCTTGACCGGCACCGGGCCGGAAATCGTGCAGCCGAAGCAGGTTGCCATGCCGCCGGAGATGATCTGATCCTTGTATTCCGGATGTTCGTTCCGATAGGCGACGATCTCGGCGAAGCCGTCGAGGGATTCCTGCACCGAGCGGCGGATGTTGGCCTGGTTGTGCTGTTCCGAGACCGACATGACGACGCCGATCTGATGGGCCCCGGCGGCCAGGCCGTTCACGGCCCCCTTCAGGTTCGGCACCAGGGCCGAGACGATCAGATCGTCGATCAGGATTGACTGCGCGACGACCTCGGCGGAATCCGCCATCTGCGGCAGAAGCTTGGGATTGACGAAGGACCCGACCTGCATCTGCGGCACGCCGGCGGCGGCCTCGCTGCGGATCCATTCCATCTTGCCGTCGGTGGTGAAGATCGTCTGGATGCTTTGTAGACCGTCGCGGGGGCCGACTTCGCTGACCAGGACGTCGATATCGCGTTTCATGGTGGTCTCCTTATCTTCGTGCGGTGACTGCGTCAGGAGCCCTTGAACTGGGCCTTGCGTTTCTCGTTGAAGGCGCGGACGCCTTCCATGCGGTCGTCGGTGCCGACCAGGCGGTTGTAGGCCTGAAGCTCGAACTGATAGCCGGACATGCGGTCGACCTGCGTGGCGATCGAGGTCGAACGCTTGGCGGCGCGGATCGACAGCGGCGCATTCGAGGCGATGCGTTCCGCCGTCGCGATGGTCTCCTCCATCAGCTTTTCCGGCTCGCAGACCTTGTTGACCAGGCCCCAGTCGCAGGCTTGTTGGGCCGTGAACGGCAGGCCGGTCATGACGATTTCCTTGGCTCGCCGCTCGCCGACCGCATTGGGCAGGTTTATGGTGCCCATGGCGCCCGGCATGATGCCCAAGGTGACCTCGGTCAGGGCGAACTTGGCGTGGCTTGCGGCATAGACGAAATCGCAGGTCAGCGCCGTTTCGCAGCCGCCGCCGTAGGCGGCGCCGTTGACCGCGCCGATCACCGGCACCGGGCAGCTGCGCATGGCCATTACCCCCTGTTCGAAGATGCGGTGCTGGACCTGCCACTGGTGGTTGGTCATGCCGTTGCGTTCCTTGAGGTCGCCGCCGGCGCAGAACGCCTTGTCGCCGCGCCCGGTATAGATCACGACGCGGACGTCCTCGGTGTCGCGGTACAGGCCCTCGAAGATTTCGATCTGCTCCAGGCCCATCTTGGTGTTCTTGGCGTTGCGGACCTCGGGACGGTCCATCATGACGATCAGGATGTGTCCGTTCTCGCCGACGCGCTCCAGGCTGTAGGTTTTGTAATCCATCCGCATTATTTGGTTTTCCCTTTAATGGCGTCGTTGTGCTGTCCGACGGTGGGCGCCGAACGCCGGATCGGCGGGCGCGTGCCGTCGAAGCTGAGGGGCAGGCCGACCAGCCGGGGGCCGCCGCCCATGGCGGTCTGCAAAATACCGAGGGCTTCCGTCTGCGGGTCGGCCATCATTTCCAGGGTCTGCTGCACCGGCGCGCTGGGAATGCCCGCGTCGTCCAGGGCCTGCTGCCAGTCGGCGCGGGTCCGGGTGATGACCACGGGCTCGATCAGGGCGTTCAGCTCGGCCAAATTGGCATAGCGGTTCTGATTGGTGTCGAAGCGCGGGTCGGCCGACCATTCGGGATGGCCCAGGACCTTTGACAGGCGTTCGAACAGGCGGTCGTTGGGGGCCGCGATGATCAGATGGCCGTCGGCACATTCGTAGGCCTGATAGGGCGCCATGCCGCGGGCCCCCGATCCCTCGCGGGCCGGGTTCTTGGGGTCGACGGCGGCCGAGGCGACGGCGTTGTTCATCCAGCCGACGGCGGTTTCGTACAGGGAGGCGTCGACCGTGCAGCCGGTGCCCGTGTCGTCGCGGCGCTTCAAGGCGCCCAGAATGCCGATGGCGCACCACATGCCGGTGCCCATATCGATGATGGAGGTGCCGACGCGGATCGGTGGCCTTCCTTCCTCGCCGGTGATGGTCATCAGGCCGCCGTAGGCCTGCATCAGGGGGTCGTAGCCCGGCTTGTCCTTCAGGGGGCCTTCGTTGCCGAAGGCGCCCAGGTTGCAATAGATCAGACGGGGATTGCCGGCGCGCAGGGTGTCGGCGTCCAGGCCGTGCTTCTTGACCGTGCCCGGGCGCATGTTCTGGATCACCACGTCGGCCTCGGTGATGCAGTAATTGCGCAGCCAGTCGCGTTCCTCGGCGCTGCTCATGTCGACGGTGATCGACTGCTTTTCCCGGTTCAGGGCATGGAAATAGGACCCGATGCCGTCGGGGAACATCTTGCCCCATTGGCGGGCGTCGTCCCCGGGGCCGGGCCGTTCGATTTTCACGACTTCGGCGCCCATGGCGCCCAGAATCCATGCGGCGTAGGGGGCGGCCACGCTGGACCCCAGCTCGACGACGCGTATGCCGGCCAAGCATTGCCAGGCCCCGACGTTGGGTTCGTTCACGATGTTCTCCCGGAATGCGTGCCGGCGATCCAGGGGCCGGTGCATCCTGTGCACTTAATTGATTTGACGATCACATGCGTTGAAGAAAGTATCGCATTGTGATACATAGTTTCTGATTGTAAGATTACAACGCAATGTCCCGAGACTGTCAAGGGAGTCCCGATGCTCGATCTTGCCGACGATGTCCTTCCTTATCCTGTCTCCGAGGCCGACCTCGACCGGCGCGGCAAGCCCTTCGTGGCCTCCGTCGGCAAGTGTTTTCAGGTGTTGAAGGCGTTTCGCCGGGGCCAGACGGAATTGCGCCAGCGCGACCTGGGCCTGAGCGAAATCTGCAAGCTGTCGGGCCTGGACAAAAGTGCGGCGCAGCGGTTTTCCGAAACCCTGGTGACCCTGGGCTATCTGGAAAAGGACCCGGGGACGCGGCGCTACCGTCCCGGCATCGCGCTGATCGATTTCTACTACACCTTCATGGTGTCGCACCGCCTGGCGCAGATCGCCATGCCGATTCTGATCGAGGCGTCCAAGGTCTACGACACGACGATCAACCTGTGCGAGATGGAAGGCACCGACGCCATCTACACGGTGCGCATCCCCCAGGCCAAGGCCAGTTACGGCACCATGCTGGCCGGGCGCCGGGTGCCGGCGTTCTGCGCCTCGCCGGGCACGGTGATGCTGGCCCATATGCCGGAGGACGAGGCCGATGCCGTGCTCGCCGCCTCGGACCTGCGCAAGATCACCGAATATACCCTGACCGACATTCCCGCCCTGAAGGCCCAGATGGCCGAGGCGCGGCGTCTCGGTTATCACGTGTCAGACCAGCAGTCGCAGATCCATAACGTGTCGACCGCTGCGCCCGTGCTGCGCATGGACGGGCGCGCCGTGGCCGCCGTGCATATTCCCGGCTATGCGCCGCAATGGAACCTTGAAAGCGTCCATGAAAAATTGGTGCCGCTGGCCGTGGATACGGCGCGGCGGATTTCCGATTCCCTGACCGAGGCCTTGTGACGGCCCGGCCGAACGAACAAAAGCATAAAGACAGACCATCCCAAGGAGGAACCCATGCCCGATACTCATCAGGCCGCTCATCAAGGCGGTGCGACCGAAACCCCCACCCGCGACCTCGCCCAATGGATCGCCGGCGTCCCGTCCGCCGATTTCACCGACCGCCCGCGCCGCTGGGCCAAGCATGCGATCCTCGACTGGTTCGGCGTCACCCTGGCCGGGGCGACGGATCCCTTGGTCGGCATCCTAGCCGATGACGCGCTCGACGCCGGTGAAGGCGGCAACGCGCGTCTGGTCGGACGCAAGGAAACCGTGACGCCCGGCTTTGCCGCCATGATCAATGGCGCCGCGTCCCATGCGCTCGATTACGACGACGTCAACAAGCGCCTGCACGGCCATCCCACCGTTCCCGTGGTGCCGGCCATTCTGGCGCTGGCGGAACAGAAAGGCCTTTCCGGTCGTGCCGTGGTCGACGCCTTCATCATCGGCTACGAGACCGAATGCCTGATCGGCGAAATGATGGGCATGAACCATTACGACCACGGCTGGCACGCCACAGCGACGGTCGGCACCTTCGGCGCGGCGGCGGGTTGTGCGCGCCTGCTGGGCCTGGACGCCGGTAAGGCAGCCATGGCGCTCGGCATCGCCGCGACCCAGGCGGCGGGCCTGAAATCCATGTTCGGCACCATGTGCAAGCCGCTGCATGCCGGCAAGTCGGCCATGAACGGCCTGATGGCGGCGCGCTGGGCGGCGCGGGGCTTCACCAGCCGCCCGGACGCCCTGGAATGCGCCCAGGGGTTCGGCGCGACCCAGTCGACGGAATTCCACGGCCTGCCCGTGCGCGCCGACGCGGACGCCCCCTTCGCGGTCGAGGAGAATTTGTTCAAGTACCATGCCGCCTGCTACCTGACCCATTCGTCGATCGAAGCGATCCGCGAATTGAAGCAGCACCACGATTTCACCGCCGATCAGGTGACCCGCGTGCGCACCTTGGTCGATGCCGGCCACCGCAAGGTCTGCGACATTCCCGAACCGGAAACCGGCCTGCAGGTGAAGTTCTCGATCCGCCACTGCATCGCCATGGCGTTGTCGGGGATGGATACGGGCGACCGGGAAATCTATACGGACGCCACGGCGTCCCGGCCCGACCTGATGGCCTTGCGCCGCAAGGTCGAGGTCGAGGACAAGGTCCACGACAGCCGCCACGCGGCGGAGATCGTCATCGACCTGGCCGACGGCCGGTCCCTGGTGCAGTTCTTCGACGTGGGCGTGCCCGCCGACGACCTGGACGCCCAGGAACAGCGCCTGATCGCCAAGTTCCGCCGTCTGGCAGAGCCGATTCTGGGCGCCGACAAGGCCAAACGGATCGAGGATCTGGTGCTGGGGCTGGACGGCGCCAAGGACGTCGGCGACCTGATGGCCGCCGCCGGTTGACCGTCTAGACGGGGTCGCCCTGGCGCAGCTTCCGGGTTTCGGCGGCGACGTCGAAGAACGCGCTGACCAGGCGCGAATCCCGCCGTTCCATCAGGCAGTTCACATGCGCCGTGGTGTGGATGTCGGCGTTTTCGATCTCGATCGTGCGCAGGTCGGGATGCTTGATGAACTCGATGTCCGACACCACGCCGAGGCCGATGCCGCGGGCGACGGCCAGCCATACGGCCTCGCGGCTGCCGATCTCCATGACCGGGTTGATGGTCACGCCACGGCGGGTCAGTGCGGCCTCCAGCGCCCGGCGGGTGGTCGATCCGCTTTCGCGCAGCACCATGCGGGCCCCCTCCAATTCTTCAATGCGGATGCTCTTACGCTTGGCCAGCGGATGCGATTTGTGGGCGAACACGATCACCTTGTGGCGGCTGTAGGGCATGGCGAAGATGCGGGGGTCGTCCTCGACATGGGCCAGCACGGCGACGTCGGCGGAATAGTCCAGCAGGCGGCCGACCATCTCGCTCGAGTTGCCGACGGTGACGGCCAGCCGGATGCCCGGATAGGCCTCGCTGAAGGCGCTGAGCATTTCCGTCGCGTGGTAGGGGCCGACGGCGCCGACGTGCAGCGTGCCCGTGTGGAAGCCGCCGAAGGCGTTCAGCAGATCCTGGGCCTGGCCTTCCATGTCCATGATGCGCCGGGTCACGGCGAGCAGGGCATGGCCCGCCTCGGTCAATTCGATCCCGCGCCCGCGGCGGTGGAACAGTTCGACCTTGAACATGTCCTCAAGCGCGCGGACCTGGCTGGTCAGCGTCGGCTGGCCCACGTTCAGCACCTTCGAGGCGGCAGTGAATCCGTTCTCGGTGGCGACGGCGTGAAAGGATCTGAGCTGTGTAAATATCATCGGTTTTCTAAATGGACTATATACGATATTTGAATTTGCCCAATAGGTTTGAATTACCGATCATGCATGTGACCGGTCATCAAAAGACCGGCAACCCAGGCAAGGGGGCCTTGATGCAGGACCGGATTTCACATTACCCGTGCGACGTGCGGCCGGCCTGTTCGAAGGCGTTTGTTCTCCTTGCCGATCCAGGGGCCGCTTTCGGCACCGACATCCAAAACAGAATCCATACCGCCATCGAAGCGGGGATCTCCGGCGCGGCGCTTTTGCGGCACGCCGGACACGGGAGTGCAACACGTCATGAGGAGACATCCAATGAACTTCGACCAAGGGACACAACTGTCCGTTAAACGCCGCGCCGGAACCCTGCTCTCGGCCCTGGCCCTGAGTGCCGCCGTCACGGTCACCGGCATCTCCGCCGCCAAGGCGGCGGAATGCGAAAATCCCGACGCCTTGACCTTCGCCATCATTCCGACCGAGGAAACGGTGGCCGAATTGCAGCTCTACAAGCCCGTGACCGACCGCATGGCCAAGATGACCGGCAAGAAGATCCAGTTCTTCATGCCCACGTCCTATGCCTCGGTGGTCGAAGGCCTGCTCAGCAAGTTCGTCGATGTCGCCGTGCTTGGCCCCTATACCTACGTGATCGCCAACTCCAAGGACCCCAACGTCGAGGTGTTCGCGACCTATGCCAAGAAGAAGGGGCACATGCAGGAAGAAGGGCCGGGCTACAAGGCCGCCCTGATCTCCAAGAAAGGCACCAAGTTCACCACCATCGACAGCCTCAAGGGCTCGACCCTGGCCCTGGCCGATCCGGGCAGCACGTCGGGCAATCTGATGCCGCGCGTCGTGTTCGGCAAGGTCGTCAACATGGACATCGACAAGTTCTTCGGCAAGGTCATCTATTCGGGCAGCCACGAACTGTCGGCCGTCGCCGTCAACAAGGGCAAGGTCGACGCCGCCTTCGTCGCAACCCACCGCTTCGACAACGTGGTCAACAAGGGCGAAATCAAGCTGGAAGACGTCAACATTCTGTGGGAATCCAAGCCGATCCCGCAGGACCCCTTCGTCTACCGCAAGCCGCTGTGCGAGGACATCAAGAAGAACATCCGCGAGACCTTCCTGGGTCTGGACAAGGAGCCCGGCGCCCAGAAGTTCCTGGCCAACGTGAAGTCCAACAAGTTCGTCCCCATGTCGTCGGAAGACTACGACATCATTCGCGACCTGAAGGCCGCCAAGGACGCGCGCAAGAAGAAGTAGGGGTACACTGTACCCCGGCGGCGGCCGGGTTCCGCCGGTTACTCCCTGTCGGGGGCCGGCCGCCGCATACGCTTCGTGCAGAACCGGGCAAAAGAACCGGAACGCCTTTTCAATCAATGACCAAACCTGGATGACACATCATGGCCGTCTTGGAAGTAAGGGACTTGCGCGCGCGCTATAGCGCCCGTGGTCCGGAAATCCTCAAGGGAATATCCTTCGACGTCGAAGGCGACGATTTCTTCGCCATCATCGGCCCCAGCGGGGCCGGGAAATCGACCCTGATCCGCTGCATCAACCGGCTGGTCGATCCGACGTCCGGATCCATCGTGTTCAACGGGCGCGACGTGACCAAGATGTCGAGCCGTGACCTGCGCTTGGTGCGCCGCGACATCGGCATGATCTTTCAGGAGTTCAACCTGATCGACCGCATGAGCGTGATGGACAACGTGCTGGCGGGGCGTCTCGGTTACACCGGCAACCTGCGCACCCTGTTCCGCATGTTCCCACGCAAGGATATCGACCACGCCCTGCATCTGCTCGACCGGGTCGGTCTGACCGACCATGTGGACAAGCGCGCGGATGAGCTTTCCGGCGGCCAGCGTCAGCGCGTCGGCATCGCCCGCGCCTTGATGCAGGACCCCAAGCTGATGCTGTTGGACGAGCCGACCTCGGCCCTCGACCCCAAGATTTCACGCGAGATCATGGCCCTGATCAAGGAAATGGCGCAGGAACTGAATGTGCCCTGCCTGTGCAATATCCATGACGTCAAGCTGGCCATGGAATTCTGCAACAAGATGATCGGCCTGCAGGACGGCATGACCATGTTCGCCGGCCCGACGGAACAGATGAACGAGGCGAAGCTCGACGAGATCTACGCCATGGAAGTTCTGTGAGGCGCATGGGATGGACAACGCCACAGGATACCGCGTCATGGACGTGAGAACCGGCGACATTCTCGCCCGCCGCACCCGGCGCCAGCGCAAGACCGCCGTTATCGCGGTGATCCTGTTCGGGCTTGTCGTCTGGAGCATCGACGTCACCGTGATCCAGGACACGGATTGGCAGCGCATCGGCAGCCTGGGCGAGGTGATGGAGGCCGCGGGCCAGTTCGCCGGCATCGATTTCTCCCTGTTCCCGAGCCTGATCGGCCCGACCCTGGAAACCCTGTTGATCGCCTGCCTGGGCACGGCGATGGGTGCGGTTCTCTGCGTGCCGGCGACCTGGTTCGGGGCCATGAACATCACGCCCTTCGCGCCGATCACCTATCCCATCGCGCGCCTGATGATGACCCTCAGCCGCTCGGTCCACGAAATCGTCTGGGCCCTGTTCTTCGTCGCCGTGTTCGGCCTGGGCGCCATGGCCGGGGTGTTCGCCATCGCCATGCGCTCCATCGGCTTTATCGCCAAACTGTCGGCCGAGGCCATCGAGGATATCGATCCGGGCCCCGTCGAGGCCATGCGCGCGACCGGCGCCAATACGTTCCAGGTCATGCTCTACGCCATCCTGCCGCAGGTCCTGCCGCAGGTCATCGGCACCGTGATCTTCGAATGGGAAATCAACATCCGCCGTTCGGCCGTGCTCGGCCTGGTCGGCGCGGGCGGCCTGGGGCTGGTGTTCTTCCGCCAGATGAACACCTTCAACCATTATGGCGTGACCTCGGTGATCATCGCCATTCTGGCCATCATTTTCCTGGGCGAGGCGATCTCTCACGCGATCCGCCGGCGCATGATCTAGGAGGCCGCCCAATGTCAGCCAACACATCCCCCGCCACCCCGGCGCCCGCCATCCCGAAACGGTGGTCCCGTTACAAGCATCCGGAATCGCTCTACAGCTACGGCGCGTGGCTCATCGCCTTTTCCGTGGTGGTGTTCAGCATCGAATATCTGAACATTCCCTTGGACCGTCTGTTCGGCATGTTCGGGCGCATGGGCGAGGTCATCGCCCAGCGCTACTATCCCGCCGACATCGACTACATCATGGACCGGGATTACCTGGGCTATGTGGTCGAAACCATTCAGATGGCCTATCTGGGGGCCTTGTTCGGCCTGCTCATCACCATCCCGCTGGCCTGGTTCGCGGCCTACAACATGACCCCGTCCAGGCTGTTCGTGTACCCGGGTGCCCGCATGTTCTCCATGTCATGCCGGGCCGTGCACGAGACCATCTGGGCCATTCTGTTCGTCTCGATCCTCGGCTACGGCATGCTGCCGGGCGTGCTGGCCCTGACCCTGTTCAGCGCCGGGTTCGCCGCCAAACTGTTCGCCGAGGAAATCGAGGCCATCGACATGGGCCAGGTCGAAGCCATGCGGGCGACCGGCGCCAACCTGTTCCAGGTCATGGTGTTCGGCGTGTTCCCGCAGGTCCGCGTCGCCTTCACCGGCATCGCCATCTACACCTGGGACGTGGCGTTCCGGGCAGCGACGGTGGTCGGCTTCTTCGGGGCCGGCGGCATGGGCTGGTATCTGAAGCGCAGCGTGCTGCAGATCGAAACCGAACGTGTCGCGGCGATCATCCTGTCGATCATCGCACTGGTCCTGGTTTCCGAACTTTTGTCCGCCTGGGCGCGCAACACCGTCATGAAGATGAAGTGACGGGCGCCGCATGGCCACCGATCCCACACGGCGCTCCACCGGGCGCCATCCGATGAACGGAGATAACAGAATGCAGAAGAATGGCCGGGCCGTCGTCTACGATGCGCCGAACGCGCCCTTTGTCGTCCGCGAATTTCCGGTGCGCGACGTCCATCCGGACGAGGTCCTGGTGCGCATCACCATGTCGACCATCTGCCGTTCCGACATCCATTCCTATCAGGGGCACCGGCCCAATCCCTGCCCGGGCATCCTGGGTCATGAGATCGTCGGCGTGATCGAACAGCTGGGCGCCGAACGCGAGGTCGATCTGCGCGGCGACAGGCTCGCCCTGGGCGACCGCGTGACCTGGACCGAGTTCTTCCACGACGGCGATTCCTATTACGCCGACGTCCACGACATGCCGCAGAAGGCCCATGGCCTGCGCAAGTACGGGCATGATCTGGCCGACGAAGACCCGCACTTTCTGGGCGGTTTCGCCGATTACTGTTACATCATGCCGGGCACGGGCATTCTCAAGCTGCCCGATGCCATTACCGACGAAGAGGCGACGCCGCTCAACTGCGGGGCCGCGACCATGATTTCGGTGACCGAGGCCGGTGAGATCGACGTCGGCGATACGGTCGTCGTCCAGGGCCTGGGTCTGTTGGGTCTGTACGGCTGCGCCATCGCCAAGGCGCGGGGGGCGCGCAAGGTGATCGGCCTGGACGCGGTGCCCGACCGCCTGGATCTGGCCGCCAAGTTCGGCTGCGACGTGACCTTCGACGTCTCGAAGCTGAGCGATGAACAACTGGTCGCCGCCGTGCGCGCCGAATGCCCGCCCGACGGGGCCGATGTGGGGATCGAGGTTTGCGGCCTGCCCGGCGTCATCCCGGCGGGGCTCAAGATGCTCAGGATCGGCGGGCGTTACGTGCTGGGCGGGCTGGTCAATCCCAACGCCATGTTCACCGTCGACGGTAACGAAATCCTGCGCCGCTGGATCACCATCCGGGGGGTGCACAACTACCACCCCCGGCATCTGGTGCAGGCGCTTGATTTCGTCATGGCCAACCGCGACCGGTTTCCGTTCAAGGACCTTGTCGATTCCAAGTTCACCCTGGATCAACTGGACGAAGCTTTCGCCCGCGCCGCCGACCGTTCGGTTTTGCGCGCGGCGATCGTGCCCTGACGGGTAAGGAGCTTCAGCCTTCGAACAGGCTGCCCGTGGGCAGCGGCACCAACAGGACCTCGCGGAACAGGTAGAAGAAGCCGAGCACGATGGCGGTGCCGATCAGCGGATAGACCAGGACACGGAAGCGGGTCCAGGGATCGTACATGGCGATCAGGGTCAGGGCCGCGAACACGGGCAGGGCCGCGCCGATGAAGCCGACCACGGGCATGGCCATGGTGCCGCCCAGCATGACGGCGACCAGAAGCATGCGCCGCGCCGCCGATCCGCCTTCCGGCGCCGCCCCGGCCTTGGCCCGGCCCAACAGCCACATCACGATATAGGCCAGGGAGGCCGCGATCAGAACGCCCGCGAAGGTGCGCGGGAACACGGCGGAATCCCCGTCCATGTAGCTCATGGAATCCCAGATCACCAGACAGGCGATACCGATCAGGAACGCCGAGATGACGGCGCCGCCGGTGTCTTTCCGAACGTCAGTCTGCATGGGCCTGATCCTTGATCTTCTTCAGCCGGGCCAGCACGAAGGGGCTCAGCAGGGTGAACAGGGTGAACACGAGGATGGCGATGGAGATCGGCCGGCCGAAGAACATGCCCATGCGGTTGTCCGTGGCGGAGCCGATGGTCCAGGCCTGCACGAAACCCGATTCCGCGATCGGGCCCAGGATCAGGCCGAGCACGATGGGTGACGCCGTGAAGCCGAAGCGCGCGATGGTCCAACCGAACCCGCCCAGCACGATCATGATGATGACGTCGCTGATGTTGTTGCGGATGGCGTAGCTGCCGATGATCGTCATGAAGGCGATGGCCGGCACCAGCAGCGCCTTGGGCAGGGTGATGATGGTGCGGTAGGCGTAGCGTCCGATGAACAGCCCCGTGGGCAGCATCAGGATGGTCGCCAGGATCAGGCCCCAGATGAAGGTGTAGACGATCTCGCCCTGGTTGGCGAACAGGCTGGGCCCGGTGCGCACACCCTGCACCAGCAGCGCGCCCAGGATCACCGCGTCCGGCGGCGTGCCGGGAATGCCCAGCACCAGGGTCGGGATGAAGCCGCCGCCGACGGTGGCGTTGTTGGCCGATTCCGAGGCGATGATGCCGCCCGGCTCGCCCTTGCCGTACTGCTGGCCCGGCTTCGCCGTGCGCCGGGCCTCGGAATAGGACACCAGACTGGCGATCGAGCCGCCGGCACCCGGCAGGATGCCGACCACGGTGCCGATCACGGCCGAGCGAATGGCGTTGATCTTGTCGCCCCACAGGTAGCGCACGGCCTCGCCCAGGCGGAACCCGCGCGACCCGGTTTCGACCTTCAGATGATGGCCCGGCTGGGCGACAAGGTCGATCAGCACGGGGATGCAGTACAGGCCGATCAGGGCGGCGACGATCTGGATGCCGCTCAACATGGTCTGCGAGCCGAAGGTCAGGCGCACGTCGCCGGCAACCTCGGCGACCCCGATGCAGGACAGCAGCAGCCCCAGGGCGCCGCCGGCGACGCCCTTGAGCAGGCTGCCCTCGGACAGGGCCGCGATCAGCGACAGGCCGAAGATGGCGAGCCAGAAATATTCGACGGGGCCGAAGGCGAGGGCGACCTTGGACAGCGGCGGCGCCAGGGTCATCAGGGCGATGGCGCCGATCAGGCCGCCGATCACGCTGGCCAGACAGGCGATGGTGATGGCGTAGTCGCCGTCGCCCTTTTTCGCCAGCGGATAGCCGTCGAAGGTGGTCGCGATGGCCGACGGCGTGCCCGGCGTGTTGAGAAGAATCGCCGAATAGGCGCCGCCGTAGATGGCGCCCGTGTAGATCGCGCCCATGAGGATCAAGGCCGACGAGGTCGGCATGGCGAAGGTGAGGGGCACCAGCACCGCCACCGACATGGTCGCGGTCAGACCCGGAATGGCGCCGATCACCGTACCGGCGACGACGCCGAACAGGGCGAAGGCCAGATTGAGCGGCGTCAGCGCGGCGAGCAGATGCTCAAGCCCTGCCATGAAACGTCTCCGTGGAAAATCAGGGGGGCCGATGAGGCGGACCCGAAGGGTAAGCGATCACGGGCCGGCCCGCCTGGAATAAATAGGGGGGCCGGCCCGTGACGATTAAGGCTGCTTACTTCAGCATACCCGCTTCCTTGGCGGCGGCGGTCACGTCCTTGGCGAACTTGGCGAGGAAGTCGTTCGCCGACTTGCCGTAGGCGTAATCGACGGGGGCGAAGCCGCCTTCTTCCATCTTCTTGAGGAAGGCCGGGTCTTCGTTGACCGCCTTGATCATGGCCGTCAGCTTCTGGCGGATCGGTTCCGGCGTCGATTTCGGAACGGCGATGCCGCGGTAGGCGCCGGACACGATGTCGATGCCCAGTTCCTTGAAGGTCGGCACGTCGGGGAAGCGGGGATGACGCTTCTCCATGGCGACCGCGAGCAGGCGCGTCTTCTCATAGTTGGCGGCCACGGTGGTGAAGGCCATGGCGGCGGTCACCTGCTTGCCCATCAGGGCGGCGACGCTGGCCCCCGTGCCCTTGAAGGGGACGTAGGTGGTCTTGACGCCCGCCAGCTTGTCGAAGCGGACCTGCGCCAGATGCGGCGCCGTGCCCTTGCCCGAGCCCGAGAAGATCATCTTGCCCGGGTTTTCCTTGGCGAACTTGATCAGGTCCTGCAGGGTCTTGAAGGGGCTGTCGTCGGTCACCACGATGGCATCCGGCGTGTAGTGGAACCAGTACAGCATGGTGACGTCTTCGGTCTTGTAACCGACGTCCTTCTGCTGCGGCTGCAGGACGATGTGCGGCAGGTTGACGCCCATCATGGTGTAGCCGTCGCCCTTCAGCGAATTCAGGCTGGACCAGCCGACGGCGCCGCCGGCGCCCGGCTTGTAGGAAATGACCAGATCCTGGTTGAACTTGTCCTTGAAGAAGGGCTGCTGCATGCGGGCGGTGATGTCGGACTCGCCGCCGGGGCCGAAGGGAATGATGTAGCTGATGGGCTTTTCCGGATACTCGGCCTGGGCCGGCGCGGACTGGGCGGTCATGCCGAGGCCGGCGGCGAACGCCAGGGCGGCCCCCGTCATGACGAGAGAGCGTCGGGTGGTCTTCATAGTCGTTTCCTCCTGATGGGGTTGGTGGTCGAAGTTTGGTTTTTGCTCTTATTGCTTTTGTCGTGGTGTCGTCGGCTGGGGCCGCCGGGCATTGCCCGCGGCCGGTTCGTGTGCCCGCGCCGGGCGCCTATCCCATATCCCTGTCCGGCGCCGGGGACAAGTCGATTTCAAGGCGGACCACGTCGCCGCGGTAGGTGATGTCGGCGACATAGATGCAGGTGCCGGCGCGGTCGCTGATGGTGCGGCGCACGGTGGCGACGGGCGCGCCCAGGGGAAGGTCCAGGCGTTCGGCCGCTTCCTGGCCGGCACCGTCGACGGTCAGGGTCTGATGGACCTTGCCGATGGCGATATCGGGCATGGCGGCCAGCAGGGGCACCACGATGTTGCTGCGGAACTGATCGGGGGCGCGCAGGTAGATGTCGGCGGCCAGGTAGATGTCGATCAGGCAGAACGGCTCGTCATCCCGGTAATGCACGCGCTTGATGTGCTGATAGGCGGTGGCCGGTTTGCCCTCGCCGTCCAGGATGCGCGGCTGGCGCTCGGCCGTTTCCACCAGGATCAGCTTCGGCTGCAGGGGCTCGACCATGCGCACGAAGGAATCCCAGTCGGACGCCAGGGGCAGCCAGCGCTGTTCGCGCGGCTCGCGCTCGACAAAGGTGCCGAGCCCGTGGCGGCGCTTGATCAGGCCCTCGGATTCGAGAATCCCGATGGCCTGACGCATGGTCGCCCGTGCCACATTGAAGCGGGCGGCAAGATCGTCGATGGCGGGAAGCTGCTGACCCAGGGACCAAATGCCGGCCTCGATCTCGCCACGCAGGGTGTTCGCGACCTGGGCGTAGAGCGGCATGGTGTGGCGGCGGGCGCGGGGCGGCAGCATGAATGTCGATCCGGCGTTGCGGTTACGTTGTGCCGATAATATAGTCGTATGGACTTATGGATGTCTATCACTGAAGGAAATTTCATGGCACTGAACGGTTCCCCCGCGCCATCGACGGCACGGCCTTTTCCCGCGGGCGCGCTGCGCCTTCGCCGCATCGATGTCTGGGCTCTGCGGGTTGCCATCCAGCGCCCTGTGGAAACCTCGTTCGGGATCATGCGCGACCGCCCGGCCGTGTTCCTGCGGGTCGAGGGGGCCGACGGCGCCTTCGGATTCGGCGAAATCTGGTGCAATTTCCCCAGCTGCGGCGCCGAACATCGGGTGCGCATGGCCGTCGACGAATTGGCCCCCCTGCTGGCCGGGCGCGATTTGGCTTCGCCCGCCGAGGCCTATGCCCTGATGTGGGAAAAGACCCGTGTGCGCGTGCTGCAAACAGGGGAACCGGGACCCTATTCCCAGGCCATCGCCGGGCTCGACATCGCGCTGTGGGATCTGGCGGCGCGCGCCGCCGGCAGGCCCCTACGCCATTTCATCGCCGACGATGCGGTGGACGCCGTGCCCGCCTATGCCAGCGGCATCCATATCGGGATCGCGGCGGACGTGGTGCCCGAATTCCGCGCCGCCGGGTTCCGCAATTTCAAGGTCAAGGTCGGCTTCGACACGGCGAAAGACATCGCCGGGATCAAGGCCCTGAAGGCAACCATGAAGCCGGGCGAGCGCCTGTTTTCCGACGCCAACCAGGCCTGGACCCTGGACGCGGCCCTGGCCTTTGCCCAGGGTGCCCGGAACCTGGGCCTCGACTGGCTGGAAGAACCCTTGCGCGCCGATGCACCTGCCGAAGACTGGGCGCGGCTGGCGAAAGAGGGCGGCATTCCGCTGGCCGCCGGCGAGAACTTCACGGGCGCCGAAGACTTCGACGCCGCCGTGGCGGCGGGGTCGCTGACCTATATTCAGCCCGACATGGCGAAATGGGGCGGCGTCACCGGCTGTCTGCCCGTGGCCCGCGCGATCCTGGCGGGCGGGCGCACCTATTGCCCCCATTACCTGGGCGGCGGCATCGGGCTGCTGGCCTCGGCCAATCTGCTGGCCGCCGTTGGCGGCCCGGGATTGCTCGAGGTCGATGCCAACCCGAACCCCCTGCGGTCGGACATTCCCGGTACGACCATGATGGACGGGCGGGTCGCATTGGGGGCCCTGCCGGGCCTGGGGATCGAGGCGCTGCCTGAAACCCTGTTGTCCCAAGTGACCCTGCACCAGACCTGGACGGCCTAGCCGTCCGGGGTTTCCTCCTGCCCAGGAAAGCTGGTAAATACACCGGAAGATTGGAAAATCACCGGGCAGGAATTCCAGGATCCATGGCGCTCAACCCCAAGGTTATTTCGTTCTTCGACGATCGCACCTTCACCATCACCCATATCGTCATGTGCCCGGAAACGGGCGGCACGGCGGTGATCGACCCGGTGCTGGATTACGACGCGGCGGCCGGCCGGACCTATCGGGAAAGTGCGGAGGCGGTGGTCAACCAGATCGGCCGGGACGACCTGACCGTGGAATGGGTGCTGGAAACCCATGTCCATGCCGACCATCTGACGGCCGCGCCTTTCGTGAAGGAAAGCCTCGGCGGGCGCCTGGGCATCGGCGGCAAGGTCGGGGTGGTGCAATCGGCCTTCAAGAAAATCTTCAACGCCGAGGACGCCTTCGCCACCGACGGCTCGCAGTTCGACCACCTGTTCGCCGACGGCGAGGAATTCAAAATCGGCAATCTGACGGCACGGGTCATGCATACGCCGGGCCACACGCCGGCCTGCGTGACCTATGTGATCGGCGACGCGGCCTTCGTCGGCGACACCCTGTTCGCGCCCGATTACGGCACGGCGCGCTGCGACTTTCCCGGCGGCGACGCGCGCCGGCTTTACGCCTCGATCCAGAAGATCCTCGCGCTGCCCGACGATACGCGCCTGTTCCTGTGCCACGACTACATGCCGGGCGGGCGCGACGTGGTCATGCATACGACCGTCGCCGAGCAGAAGGCGGCCAACATCCATCTGAAGGACTGCAAGGATGCGGAGGCCTTCGCCGCCATGCGCAACGGCCGCGACGCCAAGCTCGGCATGCCGGCCCTGATCATTCCGTCCGTGCAGATCAACATGCGCGGCGGCGCCCTGCCGCCGGCGGAAGACAACGGCGTATCCTACCTGAAGACGCCGCTCAACATATTGTAATAAAAAGACAATCTCAGACGTATATAAATTTTACCCTATTGGTCCGTGACTTTCGCACCGACCCGCGCGATCATCCATATCACCAACAATAAAAAACGTCATAACGCACTCTTGTTGGGCTGGGGGCAAATGCGGCAGAGGGGGTAGTTAACGATGAAGATGCTCAACAACGTCAGGATTCTGGCGAAGGTTTCGCTCGGCTTTGGTGTGGTCCTGGCGCTTCTTGTAGTCACCGGCTTGACCGGCGGGGTGAACCTGAAAAACGGCGACGCCAATTTCGCGCGCTACCGGGACATCGCGACGGAAACCAATCAGGCGGCCCGGGTTCAGGCCAGCCTTCTGGAAACCCAGTTGGAAATCCGCAAGTTCCTCAAAAGTGCGACGGAAGAGACCCTGGAAACCGTAAAAGACCGGGCCCAGCTGACCATCCAATTGAATGATCAGCTGATCAAGATGATCAAGGAGCCGCAGGAAAATGCCCTGGCCCAGGAAGTCGGGCGCAACCTTTCCAACTATATCTCCGCATTCGATGAGGTGGCGAGCCGTCAGGCGCGCATCGATGATTTGGTGCAAAACAAGATCGACGTGCTCAGCCGCGAGATGCGGGACCTTATCGCCGGCATCAAGAAAAAGACCCAGGACGCCATCGACGTCACGGGCGCCTATAACGCGTCGACGGTACAGCGCGACCTTTTGCTGATGCTGCTGAACACGGCCACGTTCCTTGTTTCCAACGATCAGGAATCTTTCGACAACGCGATCAAGGAATCGGCCGCCATGAAGGCAAACCAGTCCGTCATGGTCGCCGACTTCCTGGAAGAAGACTGGCTCAAGATGACCGAGGAACTGGCGGCCAGGCACGAGGCGTTCATCGCCGCCTTGCAGGAGGTCTACGAGCATGTGAACGCCCGCAACGCGGCGATCGAAACGCAGTTGGATACCATCGGCCCGGACGTGTCCGCCCAGATGGATGAACTGAAACTGGGATTCAAGACGGACCAGGATCTGTTGGGCACGGACACCAGTGCCGCCATGCACAAGGGGCTTGTCACCATGGTCAGCGCCGCCGCCGTCGCCCTGGTTCTGGGGATCGCGGCCGCATGGTTGATCGGCACGGGCATTTCCCGCCCGATCGGCGCCATCACGCGGGCCATGACGGTTCTCGCCCATGGCGACAAGACCGTCGAGATTCCCGGCCGTGACCAGAAGGATGAGGTCGGGGACATGGCGCAGGCGGTCCTGGTCTTCAAGGAGAACATGATCAAGGCCGACGAACTGGCGGCCCGTGAGCAGGAAGAGGCGGCCCGGCGCGAGGAGCGGTCGCGCCGTCTGGTCGAACTGACGGGCAGCTTCGATGCCGACGTTACAGAACTGTTGCGCGCGCTTGGGGCCTCGGCGACGGAAATGGAGGCAACGGCGGCCACCATGTCGGAGATCGCCGGCAACACCAATACCCGTGCCGCGACGGTGGCAGGGGCTGCGGAACAGGCATCGGGCAACGTGCAGACCGTCGCGACGGCGACCGAGGAATTGTCCGGCTCGATCCAGGAAATCAGCCGGCAGGTCAGCCAGTCGGCGGAAATCGCCGGCCGCGCCGTGAATCAGGCAGCGCAAACCGATCAACAGGTTCAGGGGCTGGCCGATGCGGCGCAGAAGATCGGCGACGTCATCAGCCTGATTGCCGACATCGCCGAACAGACCAACCTGCTGGCCCTCAACGCGACCATCGAAGCCGCACGCGCCGGTGACGCGGGCAAGGGCTTCGCCGTCGTCGCGTCGGAGGTCAAGAATCTGGCCAATCAGACCGCCAAGGCGACCGGCGACATCGGCCAGCAGATCGGTGCGATCCAGGCCGAGACGTTGGAGGCCGTGACCGCCATCCGATCCATCACCGATACCATCAAGTCGATGGATGAGATCGCCGCGGCCATCGCCGCCGCGGTCGAACAGCAGGGCGCGGCGACGGGCGAAATCGCGCGTAATGTCGAGCAGGCCGCCGTCGGCACGCAGGAAGTCACCTCCAACATCATTCAGGTGACGGCCGCCGCCGAGGAAACGGGAACTTCCGCGTCCGAGGTCAAGCATGTGGCCGCCGACCTGAACCAGAAGGCCGACCTGCTGCGCAAACAGGTGGAAAGCTTCCTCGCCGACGTCCGCGCGGCCTGATCCGCCGCTTTTCCGGCATCGCGATGGCTGTGCGACTTTGGTCCGATTTGTGTTACGGTTTCACGGGACGTAACGCGCATTTCGGTTGAGGTGCCATGGCCGAGTTCAAGCCTCACGGCACGCGGCTTGTGTCGCTGCCCCTTGAGGACCTTAAGTCCGGCGACCTGCTGTCCGCCCTGGATCTGTGGCGGAGTTGGTGCGGCCATCGTGGCGCGCCGGTTTGGGCCGATGTCACTCTGTCCGCCTTTCCGTCCAAGCTGCTGCCTATGGCGACGGTCGTCGATGTCGTCGACGGCGGCAAGGATTTCAAATACCGCTATTGGGGGTCGGAGCTGTCACGCCTGTTCAAGCGCGAGGAAACGGGCCTGCTGTTGTCCGAACATGTGGTCAATCAGTCGGGACACATCCGCTTCAGCCAGTTCTGGGAAGTGGTCGTCCAGGTTCGCCCACTCCTGTTCATGACGATCTTTGAGCGGGTCGAAGGCGTGATGGCGGAAAAGCTCAACCTGCGCCTTCCCGTCGTCGATGACGCGGGGGCCGTGGACAAGATCATCTCGCTCAGCATCCTGGACCGGATCGGTATCCAGGATTTCGAGGATTTGAGCGAACATTGGCAGGTCGAGATCGCGGGCTGACGACCGTCAACCGCCCTTGATGGCCGGAAACACGGTGACCTCGTCCCCGTCGGACAGCGGCACGTCCGCGCGTCCGGCTATGGGCACCGCGTCCTCGTTCAGCATGGTCATATAGGCCTCGCCGATACCGTCGGGCAGTTTCAGTTGCGTGATCAGGTCTTCCAGGCTGGCGCCGTCCGCCAGGGCGAAGGCGCCGACGCCGTTGCCGTCGAATCCCGGCGGGCAGAACGGGTCCATGGCAATCAGCTTGACCGTGACCTTCATGATCGGCGCCGCTCAGGCCAGGCCCAGGCGGCTCAGGGTTTGGGTCGTCGGCTCGCCGTCGGGGGTCCATCCGCGCAGCTCGTAATATTCCGGCAGCATCTTGTCCAATTCGGCGACATGGCCCTTGCCGGCACCGCCCTTGGCCGGTTCGGTCAGCACCCGTTTGGGCAGGGTGTCGTCCTTGGCCGTGAAGCCGGCGGCATTGTTGAACAGACGCTCCAGGTTGTAGATGCGCTCCCCCAGTTCCAAAAGGCGCTCGACGGTCCAGTCGCCGTCGCAGGCGGCGTCGATCTGGTCGGCATAGTCGTCGACCTTCCAGGCCGCCTTGGTGAAGGTGCACAGCCCGGAGGAATCGATGGCGGCGATGTAATCCTGGCTGTCCTTGACGATCTTGGCCTTGCCGTCGGGGGTGACGCGCTGGAAGTCGTCCTGGAACGGCGCGGCCTTCAGATGGCAGGCGCCGCGGTTCGATGTCGCATAACCCAAGGCCATGCCCTGCATGGCGCGGGGGTCGTAGCCGGGGAATTCCTGGCCCTTCACGACCATGGCGAACTCGGGATGGCCATATTTCTCGCACAACCGCAGGGCGCCCAAGCCTAAGTCCTTGCCGAAGCCCTGGGCCGTGCCCGTGACCTCGGCCGCCCAACACAGCGCTTCCGCGTTGCCGAAGGAAAAGTCGCGGCCTTCGGTGTGGTCGGTGGTGATCGCCCCTTCCATGAACAGTTCCATGGCCGCGGCCACCGTGGCGCCGAACGAGATGGGGTCCATGCCGTGCTCGTTGCACAGCGCCGAGGCGTAGGTCGCGGCTTCGACGTCCTGGACGCCGCACATGGGGCCGACGGCATAGGCGGATTCGTATTCCAGGCCCCCGGTCACGCCGGAATAGCGCGCCTTGCCCTTGATGGAGAAATGGTCCGGGTCGATCTTGGCCATGCGGCCGCAGCCGATGGAGCAGGCGAAGCAGGCCTTGTTGCCCTGATACGGCATCTCGCCGTCGGATTTCCGCACCGTGTGCTGTTTTTTCACGTTGACGTCGGCGATGTGTTCGAACTGGACCTCGCGGCAGTTCAGGGTCGGCAGCGAGCCGTGCGCCTGGGTCACGTCCATCATGGCCATGGTGCCGAGCCCGGAATAGCGCGCGCGGGCCGGGCTGGGATCGAGGATCTTGCGCTTCTCGCGGGTCACGTCCAAAAACCGCTTGGGATCGTTCACGGCGACGCCGGTGGTGCCGCGCACGGCGACGGCCTTCAGCAGCTTCGATCCCATGACGGCGCCGACGCCGGAGCGTCCGGCCGCGCGGTCGCGGTCGTTCATGATGCAGGCATAGCGCGACAACCCTTCGCCCGCGGCGCCGATGGAGGCGATGCGGATCAACGGGTCCTGGTGGCGCTTTTTGATGGCGTCTTCCGTGTCCCATACGGTCTCGCCCCAGATGAAGCCCTCGGCGTCAAGCAGTTCGGCCTGATCGTCGACGAGCATCAGGTAGACCGGCTTGGCCGCCTTGCCCTCGATGATGACCATGTCCCAGCCGGCCTGTTTCAACTCGCCGCCGAACTGCCCGCCCGAGTTGGAGCAGGCGACCGTTCCCGTCAGCGGCCCCTTGGTGACCACGGAATAACGCCCACCCGTCGACGCGCAGGTTCCGGTCAACGGGCCGGTGACGAAGATCAATTTGTTATCGGGCGACAGGGGGTCGACCTTGGGGTCGATCTCCTCATACAGGTATTTGGTGCCCAGGCCGCGCTGGCCCAGGTACAGTTTGACCCAGTCCATGTTGAGGGGTTCCGGGGTGCAGGTGCCCTCGGTCAGGTTCACCCGAAGCAGTTTGCCGTGCCAGGCCAAGGTCGGTCTCCGTCGTCAATGTCAGGGGCGGTTCGGTTGCCTTTTAGGTGTAGGCAATCCGCGCCCCGGTTTCCAGTGGCAAAAGCGGGAGCGCGGCGGCCGTGGCCGACGCCTTGCGCGGCAATCCCCGAAATGGCGCGATGCGCAGGTTGCCGGACGAACTGTCCGAGGGCCTTGATGAGGCCGGCATGGTCGGTTGTTTGTCTCCATTTTCCCAAGATGTTTGACCGTATGAGTGGTGCCGGTGTATGGTGTAATCCTATGTAAAATATAGGATTTATAACGAGTAGACAAATAATGGGCGAAAAGGTGGAGGTCGCCAGCTACCGTTAAAATTGATTGGATGAATTGGGGGTTCTTCATCCTGCTTCGCTGCGAAACGGCGGAGCCAATGGGGTGCCAGCCTGGGAGATGACCGCCGATGACAAACGAGACGGAGCGGCAGACGTTCGTGCTGCCGCCAACTTTCTACATTCATTACAACGATATTGATCCGCAGCACGAAGGCCTGATCGACATCGTCAACGCCTGCGTGGCGCAGTTGGTTGACGGCGTGCTGGAGGATTTCGAAGAGCCGTTCAATATCTTCGTTGATCGCCTGACCGCCCACTTCCGTCACGAGGAAGACCTTATGCGGGATCTCGGCTACAGCGGCCTGGAGTGGCACGCCGAGCATCACGCGGAATGCCTGAAGCGGGTCGAAACCTTGATCGCCGACATGCGGGCGCAGGGCTATGCCGGCATTCAAGACCTGCGCGTCTGCTTTCACGACATCATTCATGACGTCGTCCATGCGGACCTCAAGTTCGGTGAGTTCCTGGACGGCTTGGGTTTGATCCCGCGCAGACAATAACCCGCGTGGACGGGCCGGGATCAGATCAGGCGGCGCCTGATCTGGGCGTCGACCACGGCCAGGGCCGCCATGTTGACGATGCCACGCGCCGTCACGGCGTTGGTCAGCACATGGGCCGGCATGTCCGTGCCGATCAGAATGGGACCTATGGGCAGGCCGTTGTCCAGTGACTTCAAAAGGTTGAAGGCGCTGTTGGCGGCTTCGCGGTCGGGAAACACCAGAAGATTGGCCATGCCCTTGAGCCGGGAATTGGGGAACACGCGGTTGCGCACGTCCTCGTCGATGGCGGCGTCGGCCTGCATTTCGCCCTCGACCTCCAGGTCGGGGGCCTGTTCGCGCACCATGCGCAGCGCGTCCCGCATCTTGCGGGCGCAGGGCGAGTCGTCGGCGCCGAAGTTGGAATGGGACAACAGCGCGATCTTGGGCGTTTCGCCGAAGCTCTGCACGAATTCCGCCGACAGCAGGGTCATTTCCGCCAATTCCTCGGCCGAGGGATCGGGGGTCACCTGGGTGTCGACCAGGAAGAACGTGCCCTTGGGCAGCAGCAGCACGCTCAACGCCGAAACGTCGCGCACGCCCGGCGCCTTGCCGACCACGTCCATCATGTAGCGCAAGTGGTAGTCGTAGCGCCCGATGACGCCGCACAGCATGGCGTCGGCTTCGCCGCGCTTCAGCATGGTCGCCGCGATCACCGTGTTGTTGGTGCGCACGATCTGGCGCGCCGCCCCCGGTGACACGCCCTTGCGTTCCATCAGCGCGTGATAGCTGCGCCAATAGGCTTCGTAGCGGGGGTCGTTCTCCGGGTTGCAGATTTCGAAATCCTTCTCCGGCTGAATGCGCAGGCCTAAACGTTCGATGCGCATTTCGATCACGTCGGGCCGGCCGATCAGGATCGGCTTGGCGATGCCTTCGTCGACCAGGACCTGGGTCGCGCGCAGCACCCGATGGCTTTCGCCCTCGGCGATGACCAGGCGCTTGGGGTCCTGCTTGGCGCGCTCGAAGATCGGCTTCATCAGCATGCCCGAACGGAACACGAACTGTTCCAGCTTGTCGCGGTAGGCCTCGAAATCGGCGATCGGGTGCTTGGCGACGCCCGAGTCCATGGCCGCCTTGGCGACGGCGGTCGCGACCTCGACGATCAGGCGCATGTCGAAAGGTTTGGGCAGCAGGTATTCGGGGCCGAACCGCAGGTCCTCGCCGGAATAGGTGCGGGCCACGGTTTCGGAGCTTTCCGCCATGGTCAGGTCGGCGATGGCCTTGACCGCCGCCAGCTTCATTTCCTCGTTGATGGTCGTCGCCCCGCAATCGAGCGCACCGCGGAAGATGAAGGGAAAGCAGAGCACGTTGTTGACCTGGTTGGGATAATCTGATCGGCCGGTGCAGATGATGGCCTGAGGGTTCGCGGCGCGCGCGTCCTCGGGCAGGATTTCCGGATCCGGATTGGCCAGCGCCATGATGAACGGCCGTTCGGCCATGGTCTCGACCATCTCCTTCTTCAGGATGCCGGGGGCCGACAAGCCCAGGAACACGTCGGCGCCGCGCACGGCCTCGGCCAGGGTTCGGGCATTGGTCTTGGCGGCGTAATCGCGTTTCTGGTCGGTCATGTCCTCGGTGCGGCCTTCGAATACCACGCCGACGTGGTCGACCAGGGTGACGTTTTCGCGCTTCAATCCCATGGACACCATCAGGTTCAGGCAGGCGATACCGGCGGCGCCGCCGCCCGTGGACACCACCTTGACCTTCGAAATGTCCTTGCCGACCACGCGCAGGCCGTTGGTCAGCGCGGCGCAGACGACGATCGCGGTGCCGTGCTGGTCGTCGTGGAACACGGGGATGCCCATGCGCGCCTTCAGCTTCTGTTCCAGGATGAAACAGTCGGGCGACTTGAAATCTTCCAGGTTGATGGCACCGAACGTCGGCTCCATGGCGGCGATGATGTCGACCAGCTTTTCAGGATCGGTTTCGTTCAGCTCGATATCGAATACGTTGATCCCGGCGAACTTCTTGAACAGGACGGCCTTGCCCTCCATCACCGGCTTCGCCGCCAGGCCGCCGATGTTGCCCAGGCCCAGAACGGCGGTGCCGTTGGAGATCACGGCGACCAGGTTCTGGCGGCCGGTCAGCTTGGCGACCTGTTCGGGATCTTCCTTGATGGCCAGGCAGGCGAAGGCGACGCCCGGCGAATAGGCCAAGGCCAGATCGCTCTGCGTCGCCAAGGGTTTTGTGGGGGTGATTTCCAGTTTTCCGGGCACGGGCTCCGCGTGAAAACGAAGCGCCCGTTCCTTCAGGGTGTCATCCATCCCAAACCTCTTTTCTTATTCATTGCAGGTTGATTGCGAGAAAGCTCTTGTAAGACTGCTCGCTGATCGGCAGAAAGACAACGAATTTCATGTTAGGGATCCTCCCTTGAATACCGACCACCGCCTTGAGCCCAACGCCGTGCTGCCAAAGGTCATCGGTCATCGCGGCGCCGCCGGCCACGCGCCGGAAAACACGCTGTCCGGTCTGCGCAAGGCCCATGAACTGGGTGCTGCCTGGGTTGAATTCGACGTCATGCTGACGGCCGAAGGCACGCCCGTCCTGATCCACGACGAAACCCTGGGGCGCACGACCGACGGCACAGGGCGTTTGGCCGACCACCGCTGGGAAGACCTGCGCGGCCTTGACGCCGGGGCTTGGTTCGGCCCGGCCTTCCGGGGGGAACGGGTGCCGTCCCTGCATCAGGCCCTGGCCGTGCTCGGGCATCTGAGGCTCGGCGCCAATGTCGAAATAAAGCCGTCCAGCGACCAGGACGCGACCACGGGCGTCATCGTCGCCAAGACCCTGCAGGAAAGCTGGCCCGCGAATCTTCCGGCCCCCCTGTTGTCGAGTTTTTCCGAAAAGGCGCTCGCCGCCGCCGCCGATCAGGCGCCGGAATTTCCCCGTGCCCTTCTGGTGGGCAAGGTTCCAGACGATTGGCAGGCACGCTGCGATTCGCTGGGCGCCACGGGGCTGCACGCCGGCGTCCGGCACCTGACCGAGAAGCAGGCGCGGCGCGTCATCGACGCGGGCCATGCGCTCCGCGTCTATACGGTCAACGATCAGGCCGTGGCGGACCGCCTCTTCGCCTGGGGCGCGGAAAGCGTGTTCAGCGATTACCCGGACAGGATAACCCCGCCATGACGGCCGGCGGCTGGGTGTCGGCGGGGGTCTGCTGATGGCGATCATGTCGGCCATGCAGGGTTCCACGGCGCCGGGCCGCGCCATCGCGCTGGCGGTCGCCGGCGGCGCGCTTCTGACGATTTCCGATGCGGGCCTGAAATTCCTGGCAGGCGATCTGCCGCCGGGCCAGATCATGTTCATCCGCGGCCTCATCGCCGGCCTTGCCCTGGTCATGGCGACCTTGGGAACGCGCGGGGCGGCGGCGCTCAAACCTCAAAAATGGGGTCTGCATGCGGCGCGGGGCCTGATGGCGGCTGTGGCGACCTTCACCTATCTGGTCGGTATCGGCAGCCTGCCGCTGGCCACCGCGACCTCGATCCTGTTCGCCAGTCCGATCCTGCTGACGGCCTTGGCGCCGGTGTTCATCGGCGAAAGCGTCGGCTGGCGGCGCTGGTTGGCGGTCATCGTCGGGTTCATCGGCGTGCTGATCATCGTGCGGCCGGCGGGCGACGCCTTTCAATGGGCGGCGGTGATGATCTTGCTGGCGGCGTTCGGCGAATCCGTCCGCGACCTCATCACCCGGGGCGCATCCGGGCGCGAGACGACGCATTCCATGCTGTTTTCGATGATGGTGGTGGTCGGCCTGGCCGGCCTGTTCGTGCCGCCCTACGACTGGCCGCCGCTGTCGGGCGAACACTGGCTGATGATCATCATGGCCAGCCTGATCTGGACCTCGGCCCATTTCCTGTTGATCGAGGCGTTCCAGTTCGGCGAGGCGGCCTTGTTGGCACCCTTCCGATACTGCAACCTGTTCTTCGCGGCGATCCTGGGATTCCTCGTGTGGGGCGACCTGCCCGATTGGCTGACCTGGGCGGGTAGCGCGGTTATCATTTCCTCGGGCCTGTACATTCTGCACCGCGAGGTCCTGCGCAGGGCCCCGGTCATGGCCGCCGACCCGGTCCACGACACGGCGGCGGATGACGGCGGGGGGGCGCCGCGATGAACGCCATCTTCCTTGCCATCGTCGCCGTCGCCTTCGCCATGGGGGCCGTGCGCCAGATCGTCTGGGACGGGGTCGGGGAGGCGCCCATGGCGCTGCTCGGCAAGTCCATGATCGACGCCGCCGGCGGGGCGGTGACCCTCGCCATCGGCCTGGTCGGCGTGATGGCCCTGTTCCTGGGCCTGATGAAGGTGGCGGAGGAAGGCGGCCTGCTCCGCATCATCGCCAAGGTCCTGCGCCCCCTGATGGTGCGCCTGTTTCCCGAGGTGCCCGCCGACCACCCGGCCATGGGCTCGATGATCCTCAACATGTCGGCCAATGCGCTCGGCCTCGGCAATGCGGCGACGCCGTTCGGCATCCGCGCCATGCAGCAGTTGGATGAGCTCAATCCCCACAAGGGCACGGCGACCAACGCCATGGCCCTGTTTCTCGCCATCAACACGTCGTCGGTGACCCTGCTGCCCACGGGCGTCATCGCGCTGCGCGCCGCCGCCGGGTCCACGGACCCGGCCGGGATCGTGCCGACCACCCTGTTCGCGACCATCTGTTCGACGGCCATCGCCATCGTCACGGCCAAGCTGTTGGCGCCCCGTTTCGCCGCGCCGCCCGCGTCCGCTGGGGACGGGACGGCACCACTCGCGCCGACGGAAGAGGCCATGCTTGAGGCAACGGAGGACATGGGCGGCGCCGGGTCGGACGCCTATCCCCTGTGGGTGTCGGTCACGGCGCTGGCGGCGGTCGGCGCCCTGGTGCCGCTGACCGTCGTGTACGGGCGCGAGATCGCCCCCTGGATCATCCCCGGCCTGATGGTGGCGCTGCTCGGCTTCGGCGCGGCCAAACGGGCCGCGGTCTATGAATGCTTTGTCGAGGGGGCCAAGGACGGTTTCAACGTGGCGCTGCGCATCATTCCCTATCTCGTGGCGATCCTGACCGCCGTCGCCATGTTCCGCGCCTCGGGTGCCATGGATGCGGTCGTGGGGCCGCTCGGCGCGGTGACCAGCCTGATCGGCCTGCCGGCCGAGGCCCTGCCCATGGCGCTGCTGCGCCCGCTGTCGGGCTCGGGTGCTTACGGCGTGCTGGCCTCCATCATCCAGGATCCGGCCCATGGCCCGGACAGCCTCGTCGGTTACCTTGTATCGACCTTCCAGGGGTCGACGGAAACCACCTTCTACGTCCTGGCCGTTTATTTCGGCGCTGTCGGCATCCGCCGTATTCGCCATGCCCTGTTCGCGGCCCTGCTGGCGGACGTGGCGGGCATCGGCGCCGCCGTGTTTATTGTCAATCAGCTCTACGGCTAGCGGAATACGCCGAACCCAACGAAGGGCCCCGACCATGCCTCTCATGACCGCCGTCCAAGGTTCCAGCGCGCCCGGCCGCGCAATTTTGGCGATGATCGGGGGCGGCCTGCTGGTCACCGGCAACGACGCGGCCATGAAGTGGCTGGTGTCGGGATATCCCGTGGGCCAGCTTCTGTTCATCCGCGGCATGTTCGCCTTCGTCGCGATCGCCTTTTTCGTGCGGTTCTACGGCGGGCTTTCCAGCCTGCGGATCAGCAATCCCCGGTTTCACGTGATGCGCGGCCTGTTGGTCGTGTTCGGCACCGTTGTTTTCATCACCGGCCTGGGCCATCTGACCCTCGCCGACGCAATTGCAGTGGTCTATGCCGGGCCGATGTTCGTTACGGCGCTGGCGCCGCTTTTGATCGGCGAGCCCGTGGGCTGGCGGCGCTGGCTGGCGGTCATGGGCGGGTTCATCGGCGTGATGATCATCATCAGGCCGGGGACAGAGGCCATGCAATGGGCCGTGATCTTTCCCCTGGCGGCGGCCTTGGCGGGGGCGTTGCGCGACCTGATTACCCGCAGCGCCGCGGCGACGGAACATTCCAACGCCTTGCTGGCGACCAGCACGGCGGCGGCCACGGCCGCGGGCCTGTGCACCTTGCCGTTCGGCTGGATGGCGGTTCCCTTCGACGATCTGGCGCTGATGGCTCTATCGGGCCTGCTGCTGGGCTCCGCGCATTTCCTGATGATCGAAAGCTTCCGCTATGGCGAGGCCGGACTGGTCGTGCCCTTCAAATACCTGAACATGGTCTTCGCGGTTGCGCTGGGGTTTGTCCTGTGGGGCGATCTTCCGGATGCCTGGACCTGGACGGGGTCGGGCGTGCTGATCGCCAGCGGGCTTTACATCCTGCACCGCGAACGCATCCGTCACCGGATCCCGACGTTGCCGTCGGATGCGCATGGCGCGGGGCCGGCCGGACGGCGGTCCGACTAAGATCCGGATTATTTGGCGGGTGCCGCGGGGGTGACCTCGACCGGCGATCCCGCGGGCAGACCGCCCTGGAATGTCGGCGCCACCGGCTTGGTGACGTCCGCCGGCAGGGCCTGCTTCAGGGCGTCGCGGGCGACGATCGCCTTCTGGTCGCCGTTTTCCGCGGCGGCGCTGATCCATTTGTAGGCCAGGCGGTCATCCTTGGGCACGCCCTGGCCGTTGTAATAGAGGATGCCCAGGTTGTACTGGGCGGCGGCGTTGTTTTTTTCCGCCGAGCGGCCGAACCATTCCGCCGCCTTGGCGTAGTCCTTGGCGACGCCGGTGCCGTTGTAGTGCATGACGCCGATGGAATACTGCGCCCCCGGATGGCCGCCGATGGCGGCCTGGGCGAACAGTTTGGCGGCCTCGGCCTTCTGTTCCTCGGTTTTGGCGTCGGCGAACAGGGACAGGGCGCGCTTGTAGGTCAGATCGGCGGTGGCCTCGCGTTCCTCGACCGATGCCGGCGGGGCCTCGACCGGCGCGGCGGGCTCGGGCACGGCGGCGGTTTCCGCGGCCGGGGGGGCCGGTTCCGGTTTGGCTTCCTCGGCGGGCGGATTGGTTAGCGCCAGGGGTTTGTCCGTCGCGGCGGGCGGCGGCGGTGCGGGCGGCTCCATGGGTTTCTCGGGCTGGGGGGGCTCGGCCATGGGCTTGTCCTCGGCCGGCGGCGCCATCGTCGGTTCCTGGGGTGCTGCCTCGGCGGGCTTGTCCGTCATCGCGGCCGTGTCCGACGAGGTGACCGCCTGTTCGCCGCTCTCGCGCTGAAGGTCCGGCGGCAGCTTGTCTTCGGCCATCTTGGCCTCGCCGGCCGGTTCCATCGGATCGTCGGGACGGGCCATGGGCTCCATCTGGGTGACATGGCGGACCGGCGGCAGGTTCTGCGTATACTGGGCGGTCAGGTCCAGGTCGAAGCGGTCGCGAAGGTCCCACCAGATCGACCGCGCGGTAAAGGCCAGATCGTCGCCGTTGAAATCGGCTTTGTCCTTGATGGCTGCCTTCAGCTCCATGACCTTGGCGACCTGCGCGTCCGGCACCCCGGCCGCGCGCAGCTGCGCGGCGAAGGCGTCATCCTCGTAGAACACGGCAAGCGCGACCCCCGCGCCGGCCGCGACGATCAACAGCAGAATGAAACCTGTAAACAGTTGCCCTAAGGGGCCTCTGCGCTTCGCCATGCGGCGAGCCCTCCTTCGCCGAAGCACCTAATCAATTTAATCTAATGTGTTTTTCCGCCTCGTGGAACCCGCCAATAGGCATAGTCCGATCATGCCACATGGGAATGCGCAACGGCCGGGCTTGCACATCAGGGATTTGCCTTCTCCCGCGCCTCGGCCTGGGCCCGCAGGCCCGACAGGGTGGCGGTCGGGGTGATCGCTTCCGGATCGGTGCGCAGCTCGATCAATGCGGGCGAATCGGCGGCTTTGGCGCGGGCAAAGGCATCGGCGAACAGCGCCGTTTCCGTGACCACCTCACCCGTCGCGCCATAGGCCTTGGCCAGGGCCGCGAAATCCGGATTGACCAGCTGCGTGCCCGAAACGCGGCTGGGGTATTCGCGTTCCTGATGCATGCGGATGGTGCCGTACATGCCGTTGTTGACGACGATGAAGATGACATTGGCGCCATACTGCTTGGCCGTCGCCATTTCCTGGGCCGTCATCAGGAAGCAGCCGTCGCCGGCGAAGCAGACGACATCGCGTTCCGGATGGCGCAGCTTGGCCGCGACCGCCGCGGGCACACCGTAGCCCATGGACCCGGAGGTTGGGGCCAGCTGAGTCGCGTATCCGCGATAGCGGTAGAAGCGGTGGACCCAGGCCGTGTAGTTGCCGGCCCCGTTGCAGATCATGGCGTCGGCGGGCAGTTCGTCGCGCAGCCAGGAAATGATCCGGCCCATCTGCACGTCGCCGGGGGTTTCCGGCGGCTCGGTCCAGGCCAGGTATTCGTCGTGCGCGGTACCGGCCCAATTGTCCCAGCGGCCCGTCACCGGCGCCATGGCCCGGGCCGCGGCGGCGAAGCCGGGCATGCCCGAATTCATGGCCAGTTCGGCGCGGTAGACGCGGCCCAGTTCCTCGGCCCCCGGATGGATATGGACCAGGCGCTGCTTCGGCACTGGGATGTCGAACAGGCTGTAGCCGCCCGTCGTCATCTCGCCCAGGCGCGGGCCTACGGCCAGAATCAAATCGGACGTCTTGACCCGTTCGGCCAGCTTCGGGTTGATGCCGATGCCGACGTCGCCGGCGTACAGAGGGTGGTCGTTGGGCAACAGGTCCTGACGGCGGAACGACACGCCGGTGGGCATGTTGTTGGCTTCGGCGAAGGCCCGGATGTCCTGCGCCGCCTGTTCGGTCCAACTGCCGCCGCCCAGGATCATCAGGGGGCGTTCGGCGGTTTCCATCATGGCGCGCAGTTGGGCCATGGCGTCCGGCCCCGGATGGGCCTGCACCACATGGGCCGGGCCGGGGATGGCGACCTGTTCCAGGACTTCCTCGGTCAGCATGTCCTCGGGCAGGGCCAGCACGACCGGGCCTGGGCGGCCCGACATGGCGGTGTGGAAGGCATGACTGACGTATTCGGGCACACGGGCCGGGTCCTCGATCTGGGCGACCCATTTGGCCATCTGGCCGAACATGCGGCGATAGTCGATTTCCTGGAACGCCTCGCGCTCGACCTGATGGCGGGCGACCTGGCCGATGAACAGGATCATCGGCGTCGAATCCTGAAACGCGATGTGGACCCCGGCCGACGCGTTGGTCGCCCCCGGGCCGCGGGTCACGAAACAGATGCCGGGCTTGCCGGTCATCTTGCCGTCGGCGTCGGCCATGATGGCGGCACCGCCTTCCTGGCGGCAGATCACCAGGTCGATGCCCGGCGCGTCGACCATGGCGTCGAGCACGGCGAGATAGCTTTCCCCCGGCACGCAGAAGGCACGGTCGACCCCGTTGGCGACCAGCGTTTCGACCAGGAGCCGCGCCCCCGTTTGACCCTGTGGCATGATGATGTTCCTCTTGTCGGCGATGGTCTTTATGGTTGGTCCGCCGGGCCGGCGGCCCCCTGTCTTAGCGAAAGATCGGGGCCGGGGGAAGCCGCGTCGACACCGCAGGCGGTCTCGCCGGAACAGCAGGGATCGACGTTTTGCCCGCAGGTCCGGCACTGCACATGGCCGTGCACGGACACGGGCTCGGACGGCTGATGGCATAGCGGGCAGCGCCAGGAGGCGGACGAAGGAGACATGGCGGGCTCCGGCAGTCTGGGACGGAAATTGTGTACAATCGTCGCCCCAAGCGGTGACAGAGGCCAGCCCGGAATTTAAGATGCCCGCATGCGGGGCGCTTCGCCCCGCCGGCCCGCACCTGCAGGGCGTGGAAATTTTACGAATCGATCAGGGAGGCACGCAGAACATGAGCGGCAAGGACATCACCATTCAGGCCAAGGACGGCGGCAGCTTCACGGGATATCTCGCCCTGCCGGAGAGCGGTACGGGGCCCGGCGTCGTGGTCATCCAGGAAATCTTCGGCGTCAACGCGGTGATGCGCGAAATCACCGACGGCATGGCGGCGGCGGGCTATGTGGCGCTCTGCCCCGACCTGTTCTGGCGCCAGGAACCGGGCATCCAGATCACCGACCAGACCGAGGCCGAATGGGCCCGCGCGTTCGAACTGTTCAACGGTTTCGATCTCGACAAGGGCGTCGATGATCTGGACGCGACGATCGAGGCGCTGCGTGGGGTCGACGGCTGCACGGGCAAGGTCGGCACCATGGGCTTCTGCCTGGGTGGGCGACTCGCCTTCCTGACCGCGACGCGGACCGGCGCCGACGCTGCCGTAAGTTATTACGGCGTGATGCTGACCGACCACACGGGCGAGACGCTGAAGGCGCCTTGCATGCTGCACATCGCGACCGAGGACGAATTCGTGCCCAAGGACCAGCAGGCCGCCGTTCACGCTGCCCTCGACGGTAATCCCAAGGCGGTGCTGCACGACTATGAAGGTCAGAACCATGCCTTCGCGCGGGTCGGCGGCAAGCATTACGACAAGGCGTCGGCCGATCTGGCGCGCCAAAGGACGCTGGATTTCTTCAAAAAGCACCTGGGGTAAGGGGTTGATTCCCGGCCCAATTTTGGAGCGGGGGACTCTTTTTATTAGAAATTCCAGGGCTAAGTGACTCTCGTCACAGCATTATTGACCGGCTCTCCCTATAAAGGAGGCTGATGAGATTCACTCTTAACCTGATCCACACCGGGCCTCGCCCGGTGTTTTTTTTGCCCGCGCGTCAAAGCGCCGTCGTGATTTAATGGCTTCGTCTCGACGGAGGGGCATGCCATGAAAAACCTCGTCATCGCCTTCGGGCTTGTCGTCCTGGGCGGCGTTCTTGGCGCGGCCATTGCCGCGCCGCGCGGACCGCTTTGGACCTATCACAACGGCAATACCCTGCAGGGGCAAACCGCCCAGTACCGGCAGGGCTTCATGATCGGTGTCGTCGACGGCTATTTGCAGGGCCAGCGCGCCCGGGCGGAAACGGGCGACGACGGCCTGTGGCTCGAACACTGTTTGACCGCCGGCTGGACCCTGAAGCGCGCCGACCGCGAACTGGCCCAGCGGTTCGAGGCCTCCGTGCCGCTCTACCCCAATCCCGCCGCCGCCATCGTGTTGGATAACCTGAGGGATGCCTGCGGCGCCAGGTAGCCGTTAAAACCGGACTTCCGCAGGGGCCTCCGCGCGCGTAGACTGTCATCATTCGTTAAGCATAAAAATCACAAGGCAATGCATGCGCCCGCCGTCCCCCACGGTTTTCGAGACAGAGCCGGATTTCGCGCCGACGATCCACATTCGGCCGCGTGTCGACAGGGTGGACCCGCGGTTGAGCGCGCATATCCATCACCTGGTTAAAACCTATCCGCAGGATTCGGTGCGGGTGATCCGCGAATGGATGGCCGAAGGCCCCGCCCGGCATCTGCGTCATTGAGCGTTTGCCCGCGGGCGAAAACCTTTTACAAATCCCTCCAAGTCACCCTGACCACCCGCCCGACCAGGAGCCCATCCCCTTGCCCGACATCGACCTGAAAGACGCCGCCAGCTTCGATTGGTGGACCGACGTCTCGATCCGCTTTTCCGACCAGGACCCCAACCTTCACGTCAACAACACGGCATTCGCCGTCTATGCCGAAGCCGGGCGGGTCGATTACCTGAACGCCATGCGCCGGCATCTCGGTATCGAGCCGCGCTCGGCCCTGGCCAGCGTGCAGATCAGCTACGTCAACCAGCTGCACTATCCGGGTAACGTGCGGGTCGGTTCGCGGCTGCTGCGCCTCGGCAACAAGTCCTACACCCTGGGCCAGGGGTTGTTCGCCGGGGATACGGTGGTCGCGACCTCGGAAGCGGTTCTGGTGTTTTTCGATTACGCCAAGAACGCCAGCCGCGAAGTCCCCGCCGACCTGCGCCAGGCGTTTGAATCCGGCGCCCGTTTGGTGCCCGGTTGAGCCGACGGCCGTCACGTCACGGCCTGATTTGCGTGCGGTGCAATATGAACGAAATGGCGCCGTCACAAAAACTTCAACTGGCCGTTTTCCGACCTTAATCAGTTGAATTTTATAGAATTACTCACCCGCCGGACATGTCTGGGCGCAATCCTGGACCAATGGCCTGTTGTGCGATTGCGAAGGCCTCGGCAACAATCCTGTATCCATCAATGCCGTGAAAGGTCGGTTCACCTTGCGGCATCAGGCAAGAGGGTGAGAGATGCTGATCGGCCGTACATCCATCCGTTTCCGGACGTTCCTCGGGTTCGCCTCGGTCATCGTGCTGCTGGGCATATCCGCCGGGGTGTCCGTAACCCGTTTCGCCGGATTCGCGGGCACGAGTGAGACGATCGTCAAGGACGTGGACCTGGTCGGCGCCGCCAACGAATACGCCTTGCGGCTTTTCGAACTTTCCGAAGCGGTGTACCGCTTCCGCGACAACAAGTCCGAAGCCGCCATCGAAGGGATCGAGCAGGCACGCGCGGCCGCGAACAATGCGGGGGAAGCGATCAAAGATGCCTTCGCCGGCAGAGGCCAGGAAGGTTTGGCAGAAGCGGTCACTGCGGCGCAGGCGCAGTACGGTTTTCAACTGGACGATCTGATCCGGCGCATCAGCGGCGACAAGGAAGGCGCCGACGTGATTCTCCTGGCGGCGGAAAAGCTGCCGGGGTCGATCGACGGGCTGGTCACGTTTCTCAAGGGCTATGACCACCCGAAGGCATCGGAATTCGCCGGCGCCGTGGCGACGCACGGCGCGGATGCGCTTCAGACGGCGTTGAGGCTTGCCGTGTCGCGCGACACGGCCCAGGGCGAGGCCGCTCTTGCCGCCGTGGCCCGTCTGGGTGACGTGGTCACGGCCGTGCGCGATTTGCTGAAGGAACAGAAGGTGCCGCGCCGCGACCAGCGGGCGGCCAAGTTCGCCGGACGCGATGTCGACACCTTGCGTCAGGGGGTCGCGTCGTTTTCCGGCGCCGTTCAGGGCACCAAGGATTCGTGGAACCTGTTCAAGATCACCCTGAACGGATTGCAGGACCGCATCGCCGGTCTGCGCAGCGCCGCCCTGGCGCATCAATCCGAAGGCATGGCCGGTTTGGCCGACCGTTCGCGGAACGCCGTGCGCGAAGGCGTCGCGGTCGGCGCGGCGGGCGTTCTGGTGGCCGTTCTGCTGGCCTGGCTTCTGGGGCGCAGCATCGTGCGGCCGCTGAACCGTTTGCGCGACGACGTATCGGCCATGATCCCCGCGCATGTCGCGGGAGCGTCGGTCCGGTCCCGCGACGAAGTGGCGCAGTTGGCTCAGGCCTTCGACATCTTCCGCCGCGAGCACGAGGAGGCCGAACGCCTGCGTCTGGAGCGCGATGCGGAACAGCAGCGCCAATCGCGGCGCGCAACCGCCATCGCCGGCATGACCACGGAATTCAACGATCAGGTGAAGCAGGTGTTCGACGCCTTCGGTCACTGCATCCAACGCATGGGCCACACGGCCAACAACATGAACGAGAATGCCGAGCGTACGACGGAACAGGCGGTCACCGTGTCGTCGGCGACGGAGCAGGCGGCGGTCAATTTCCAATCGGTCGCGGCGGCGGCGGAACAGATGTCCATGTCCTTCGCTGAGATCGACCAGCAGATTCGCCTGTCGTCGCAAAAGGTCGATGCGGCGGTCGCCGACAGCCGCGAGGCGGGGGCCCGCATTTCCGAACTGGCGCGTTCCGCCGACCGCATCGGCGACGTGGTCAGCCTGATCACCGGCATTGCCGAGCAGACCAACCTGCTGGCCCTCAACGCGACCATCGAGGCGGCCCGCGCCGGAGACGCCGGCAAGGGTTTCGCCGTCGTCGCGGCGGAGGTCAAGACCCTGGCCCAGCAGACGGCCAAGGCAATTGGCGAGATCGAGCTTCAGGTCGGCGGCGTGCAGTCGGCGACCCGCGACACGGTGCGCGTGATCGAAACCGTCACCGCCAAGGTCGGCGAGATCGCGGAAGTGGCGGAAAGCATCTCCGCCGCCATCGAAGAGCAGGTCCGGGTGACCAGCGAAATCGCGCGCAGCGTCGAGGACGCAACGCAGGGCGCTTCCTCGGCGGCGGAAAACATCGCCACCGTGTCCGAGGCGGCCAAGGCGTCGGGCGCCGTCGCCAACGACGTGCTCGACACTTCGCGCGAACTGGAACAGATGTCGGGCCGCCTGCGCACCGTCATCCAGGGTTTCCTGACGGACGTGCGCGCGGCCTGACGTTGACGGCTCCCGGCGGCGTGGTGCAGGCTTCAGCCGACAGTCAACAACCGACCTGGAAACCCCCATGTTCTGGAACATCGATGAGACCGCGGACCACGGTCTGCCCCGCAACCCGTGGAAGGCCTGCGTCGTGCCGCGACCGATCGGCTGGATCACCACGATCTCGACCGACGGCGAGGTCAACCTGGCCCCCTACAGCTATTTCAACGCCTGCGGCGAGAACCCGCCCATGGTCATGTTTTCCGGCGGCCCCCGGCCCGAAGGTCCGAAGAAGGACACGGTCGCCAATTGCGAGACCCAGGGTGAATTCGTGTGCAACATGTCGACCTGGGCCCTGCGCGACGCCATGAACCAGTCGAGTGCGGCGCTGCCGGCGGGCGAGGACGAAACCCGTTTCGCGGGGCTGGAGACGGAGCCTTCGACCCTGGTCAAGCCGCCCCGCATCAAGGCCGCGCCCATTCATTTGGAATGCGTCTATCACCAGACCGTGGTCATGCCCCACAACCTTCGCGAGGAGGGCAACCGCGTGGTGTTCGGCCGCGTCGTCGGCATCCACATCAAGGACGAGGTATTGACCGACGGCTTCGTCGACATGGCCAAGGTGCAGCCCATCGCGCGCCTGGGCTACATGGATTACGCCCGCGTCGATACGGTGTTCAGCATGGATCGGCCGGTCGTGAAGGCCGCCGAATAGGCAGGAACGGAACAGCCGGGATCGTCAGCCGGTACGTTTCAAACGCATCAGTTCGTGAACCGACACCTGCGGGAAAATCCCCGGCGTGCCTTCGCGGTATAGCATCATCACGCCGTTGCGGATGTCGGGGAAACCGTCCCGGGTGTCGTCGTAATGGCGGATTTCCAGCGACACGGTCTTCTGCGTCACCTTGTCGACGGCGCGCCAGATCATGGTCGGGTTGTCGCGCCGTGCCTGCCCGAAGGGGGCGACGGAGCGGGTCACGGTCGCGGTCGGCGGCCCGAAGCGGCGGACCAGCCAGTCGGCGATCTCGCCGAACCCATCGGCATTGAACACGGTATGGATGCGGGTCGGCGCTCCGTCGTCGAAGCGCACGACCGACCCCGTGCCCGTATAGAGGATCGTCGAGACCAGGAATTTGGGTTCCAGGAACGCGGGCCATTGCAGTTCCTTGATGCAGAACTGGGTCCGGCCGCCGGTTTTTTCGATACATTCCGGCGCCAGGCCTTCGCCGCCACGGGCGTTTTCCGGGATGAAGGTATTGTACAGGCTGGTGCCGGCGCCGACCGACAACGTGACCCCGTCAAGCGCCCGGCCCTGATTGGCCAGCGCCGCTTGCGGGGATGTCCCGTCGGTCAGGGCGGCGGTGGCGGGCGGGGCGATGACGGCGCCGTCGGCCATCTGGACCTTGGTTACCGGCCAGGCGCTGGCGGCGTTGGCACCCGAGGGCAGCGGTCCCAACTGGGCGGCATCCTGCGCGGCCTTGTCGAACCCGGCGCGGAAGCTGGCGGGTGTGACATAGGCGCTGGCCAGGTCCTGCACGGGCGGGGCCTGGCCGGGCAGCACCACCGGCAGGGTCCAGGCGGCGGGCAGCACCGGGCGGCCTTCGACATCCAGGCGAACTTCCGACCCCGGCGGCAGGGCGGCCAGGATTTCCTGCGGCGTCGCCACCGGCGGTTCGGCGTCGATGGGGTTGGCGCCGGACGGCTTGTCGCCGTCGAGCAGGCTGGACAGGTCGCCGAGCGCCTGGGATAGGGGGTCGCTGGCGTCGGCCGTCTTCTGGTCGCCGTCGGGTAGCGCGCCGACGCCCAGTTCGGCGGCCAGGGGATCGCCGACGGGTTGGCTACCCGCGCCGCCCAGGCCAAGCTCTGCGGCCAAGGGATCGGCAGCGGGTTTGGAGTCCAGGCCCAATTCGGCGGCAAGCGGATCATTCTTGGGGGCCGGCCCACCGAATTCCTTTTCCAGCGCGTCCAGCGACCCGCCCGGTTTTGCGGCAGGCGTGGCCGGGCGCGGGGTTTCATGGATCGGCGGCGCGTCCGGCATGTTGGCGGCGAACTTCTGACCCGGGTTTTTCGTCTTGCCGTCCGGCAGGTTGGCCAACTGCGGCACCTTGGGCGTCGGCTCCGGCGGCGTGCCGCGTTCCGGCGGCGGCGCCTTCAGGGATCGATGGGCGGCGCGCACGTCCGGTTCGTCCGGCGACACGTCGCGGAACCAGGGATCGCGGGCGAAATTCTTGCGGCCCTTGGGGTCGGGCGGCGGCAGGGGGATTTTCAGGCGCCGGGACAGGTTGGTGCCCGGCGGCGGGCCTTCGACGGCGGATGTATCGGTCTTGAGGTTCTTTTTCTCGGCCGCGCTCAGGACGGCTTCCGCCGCCTCCGCCTCGGCGGCCTTCATCTTGGCCCGGTCGCGCAGATGGCTGAGCGCCTCGTCCTTGCTGTCGGACAGGGATTCCTCGGCGTCGCGGGCGACCGGCTTGGCAAGCAGGGAGTCGAGCCAGGCCAACCGGTCCTTGGGCGCCATGGCCATCAGGTCGACCTTGGCGGGGCCTTTCGTGGTGGCGGGTGTGGGGGGGGCTGCCTTGTTGTCGGTGGGCCCGTCGAGCAGAGACAGCAGCGGATCCAAGCCGCCCGCGGGCAGGGGCTCCGTGCCGCCGTCGGGCTGGGCCAGGGCTTGACCCAAGGGATCGCCGAGGGTGGGGCTGCCGGCCAGGGCGCGCGGCAGGTCCGCTTCCGGCAGGTCGGGGCTGGAGGCTTCCAAGGCCGGGTTGTACTGCGCCGCCAGCTTGTCCAGGTCGGGCAGGGTGTCGGCGGCGGGGCCTTCGGCGGTGCCCACCGGGGGCGTTGTCAGGGCGGCGGGCGGCGTTTCCGTTTCCGCGGTGTCGCGCGCCGGGGGCGGTGCCTCGGTATCGTTGCCGAAACCCAAAAGATTGCCGAGCCAGCCCTTGGCGCGGGCCAGCATGCCGGGTTTGGCCGCCTCGGCGGGCGCCAGGGCCAGGGGGGCTTTCTGTTCGGCCTCGGCCGGGATCGGGGTCAGGACCGGGGTGGTGTCGTCATGGGGCGGGATTTTCGGCGCGTCGCGCAGGTCGGCGACATCGGCCGCCGGCGGCACGGCGGCGGGGATTTCAGGTACGGCCTCGGCGATAGGTTCAGGCAGGATTACCGGGGCATCGGCGGCTTCCGTCTGCGGCGGGGCGGCTTCGGGGATCGGGCCCGCCGCCTTTTCCGTCTCGGCGACGGCGCGGTCGAGCGCCCGGTCGATGGCCTGATCCAGGGGCGGGTCAACCTTGGGCCGGCGGTAGGCCAGCAGGTAATGGGCGATGACGTGATGGCCCAGGCGCACGGCGGCCTGGGGGGCGGACAGGCCGCCCGCGTCGCGCGCGCGCGGGTCGGCGCCCGAGGCGACGATCTGTTTGACCGCGTCCAGGTCGTTGGCGCGGATGGCGGCGAACAGGGCGCCGGCGCCGCTGTCCTGGGCCTGGGCGGGCGCTGCGGTCAGCAGGGCACCCCCCAGGCACAAAGCCAGGGCCGCCGCGCGGACCGCGGAATACCGATTAACAGATTGATTTAAATGGCGTTTCGCCATCATCCCTTGCCCAACTTTCCGGCCGCGGCGGAACCCCATCCACGCGTGCCGGCCCCGACAGCCTATCATGGACCGGGCCCCCGGCGGGAGCCCGCAACCACCATCCCGAATCCATCACGGAAATATGGCGATTTAGGGTAAAAATCCAGTTAAGCGCTTGATCGGCAAGGGAATGCGCCGTTACGCGGCGGCCAGTGCCTTGGCGTCAGCCAGGATCATGTCGGACGCCTTTTCCGCGATCATGATGGCGGGCGCGTTGGTGTTGCCCGAGGTGATCGTCGGCATGACCGAGGCGTCGACCACGCGCAGCCCGCGCAGGCCATGCACACGCAGCCGGTCGTCGACCACCGCGTCCGGGTCCGACCCCATTTTGCAGGTGCCCACGGGGTGGAAGATGGTGGTGCCGATCTGTCCCGCCGCGTCGGCCAGTTCGTCGTCCGTGGTCAGATGGGCGCCGGGTTTGTATTCCACGGGCTTGAAGCGGGCGAGCGCCGGATGGGACACGATATGGCGGGTCAGGCGCAGCGCGTCGGCCGCGACCTTGCGGTCGCCCGGCGTCGACAGGTAGTTGGGCTGGATCGCCGGCGGCGTGAACGGGTCGGGCGAGGTGATGTGCACGGTGCCCCGGCTTTCCGGGCGGATGTTGCACACACTGGCCGTGAAGGCCGGGAAGGGGTGCAGCGGCTTGTCCCAGGAATCCAGGCTTAGCGCCTGGATGTGATATTGCAGGTTGGGCGTTTCCCGCGACGGGTCCGACTTGGCGAACGCACCCAGGGTCGACGGCGCCATGGACATGGGGCCGGAGCGGAACAGCGCGTATTCCAGCGCGATGCCCATCTTGCCGATCAGCGAGCCCGCCCGCTGGTTGAGCGTCTTGGTACCTTCGACCCGGTAGACCGGCCTGATCTGCAAATGGTCCTGCAGATTGCCGCCGACGCCCGGCAATTCGTGGCGGACCTCGATGCCCAGGCCCTGCAGCAACGCCCCCGGGCCGATGCCGGAAACCTGCAAAATCTGCGGCGAGCCGATGGACCCGGCGGCCAGAATCACCTCGCCCCGGCAAGCGACGCCCGCGTCCTCGCCCGCGACGCGCAGGTCCAGACCCGTGACGGTCTTGCCCGCAAGGCGCAAGCCCTTCACATGGGCATGGGTGACGATATCCAGATTAGCGCGGTCCTTGGCCGGGCCCAGGAAAGCCTTCGACGTGTTCCAGCGCACGCCGGACCGTTGGTTGACGTGGAAATAGCCGCAGCCCTCGTTGTTGCCCTTGTTGAAGTCGTCGACCTTGGGGATGCCGGCCTCGGCGGCGGCGTCGCGGAAGGCGTCCATGATTTCCCAGGTCGTGCGCACGTTTTCGACCCGCCACTCGCCGCCCGATTGGTGGAATTCGTCGAGCGGAATGGCGGCCTGATCCTCGGATTTCTTGAAGTAGGGCAGCACGTCGTCCCAACTCCATCCCCGGTTGCCCATCTGCGCCCATTGGTCGTAGTCGCGGGCCTGGCCGCGCATGTAGATCATGCCGTTGATGGACGAACAGCCGCCCAGCACCTTGCCGCGCGGATAGTTCAGCGCGCGGCCGCCGAGCCCGGCCACGGCCTCGGTCTTGAAGCACCAGTCGGTCCTGGGATTTCCCATGCAGAACAGGTAGCCGACAGGGATGTGGATCCAGTGGTAATTGTCCTTGCCGCCGGCTTCCAACAGCAGGACCCGATTGGCCGGGTCGCGGGACAGCCGGTTGGCGAGGACGCAGCCGGCGGTGCCCGCGCCGACGATGACGTAATCGTATTCTCCCAGATCGCGCATGGGCTGCTCTCTCGCCTTTCCTGGAGTTTGTCCCTCGGGTTTACTGTCCGCCGCGTGGTTGGGTCCGCGGCGTTTTCGGGCCTCAGCCGCCGAACAGGCCGAAAAAGCCCTTGCGCTTGGCCGTGGTGCTCAGGGTACTCAACGGCCGGCGCATGGCAATAGCTTCGATGATGCGGAACTGCCCGCCGGTCAGCTTTCTGAACCGGCAGCCCAGGCTGGTTTCCGCGTAATCGATGCGCATGACCTCGCCGTTGGCGCCCAGCGGCACGCGGCCATCATCCTCGGTCACGACATGGGTGACGGTGAAGCTTTGGCCCGGGCGCATCTTGCCGATGGCGGATTTCAGCCGGAATCCGCCGACGCTCATGTCGCCGACGGGGAATTCCTGGCCGTTGATGACGAATTTGACGCCGCGGACATCCAGACGCACGTCGCGGCGTCTGTTGTCATCCTTGAATCCGACGATCTTGCGCCCGCTCATTCACCGTGCCCCGTTTTATTGGTTCCGGAATAATACCCCCGAACATGCGCGCGGGAGAACCAGGCTTTTGATCTTTTTCAAAGGCCGGAAATGCGCAAGGGCGGGGACGCGCACCGAAATTGTGGCCGCTTCCCGCCGTCGTTGTTAGAGTGGCCGCCACCCTTTGCGCCCGAGGAAACCGTCATGCCGAAGACCCTGATCCTGACCTTCATCGCCGACGACCGGCCGGGCCTGGTGGAGCGCATTTCACAGACCGTGGCGGATGCCGGGGGTAACTGGCTGGACAGCCGCATGGCGCATCTGGCGGCCAAATTCGCCGGCATCGCCAAGATCGAGATTGCCGAGGACGGGATCGCCGCCCTGGAGGCCTGTCTCCGCGCCCTCGACGCCGAGGGCTTCCACCTGGTGGTCGAGATCGCGTCCGATACCGTGACCCCCATGGGCCCGGTGTTCGAGATCGACCTGCTGGGCCCGGACCATCCGGGCATCCTGCGCGACATTTCCCACTGCCTGGCGGAACGCGGCGTCAGCGTCGAGGACATGGAAACGGACATCCGCGAAGCGCCCCATTCCGGCGGCACGCTGTTCCACGCCCACGCGCGGGTGCGCGCCCCGCAAGGCCTAAGTGACGACGACCTGCGGGACAGCCTGGAAATCCTGGCCGGCACCCTGATGGTTGATATCACCGTCGGCAAAATTCTCTGACACCAACACCCCTCGGGAGGACATCCATGGAAATGAAAATGACGGGCCGCAAGGCCCTGGTGACCGGCGGCAGCAAGGGGCTGGGCCGGGCCATCGCCCAGGCGTTCAGCGGCGCCGGGGCGGAGGTCGCCATCGTCGCTCGCCGCGCCGACGTGCTGGCCCAGACCAAGGCGGAAATCGAAGCCGCCACCGGCGGCCGGATCGTCGCCGTGACCGGCGACGTGTCGACCGCCGAAGGCTGCCAGGCCGCCTGGGACGCCGCCATCGCCGGGCTTGGGCAGATCGACGTGCTGGTCAACAACGCGGGCTCGTCCCACCGCGCGCCATTCGTCGAGGTGACCGACGCGGAATGGCAGGCCGATATCGACCTCAAGCTGTTCGCCGCGATCCGCCTGTGCCGCTTGGCGTTCCCGGGCATGGCCGAGCGCAAGTGGGGCCGCATCATCAACGTCCTGAATTCGGGCGCCAAGGCGCCGCCGCCGTCGGGCGCGCCGACCGCCGTGACCCGTGCCGCCGGCATGGCCCTGACCAAGGTTCTGGCCGGCGAGGGCGCGCCCCACAACGTGCTGGTCAACTCCCTGCACGTCGGCAAGATCGAAAGCGACCAATGGGTGCGCCGCGCGGCGCAGCAGGGCAACGACATCGAGGCGTTCTACGCCGAGCAGGGAAAGGCCCTGCCGATGGGCCGCCTGGGCAAGGCCGAGGAATTCGCCGCCGCCGCCTGTTTTCTGGCGTCGGATGCCGGGTCCTACATCTGCGGCGCCGCGATCAATGTGGACGGCGGCCTGTCGCCGGTGGTTTAGGCCGCGATCAATCGCCCATGGCGGGTCGTGCTGCTTTCAGACTCAACGGTCTGTAGGCAGCGCGCCCGTGATGGCCTAAACTCATCCGGGCCGGGGTTGGGAAGATCAGAGGAGGCAGCGGTATATGCCCGCAGACGCCGATCACATGCTCGTCCGCTACATTATCGACAGCGAGGACGGGTCGCGCGAGGTGTTCAACCTGGATATCTCCCTGCCCGAGGTTACCCTGGTGCAGCCCCAGGGCGCCGACTTGCCCGACTGGACGCGCCTGGATTATCACAAGTGCCAGCATTGCCCGCTGACCAAGCAGACCCATCCCCATTGCCCGGTCGCGGCGCTTTTGGTCGATTACGGCCAGCGGGTCGGGCGCATGGTGTCCTACGCCCAGGTCGATCTGACCATCGAGCAGGGGACGACGACGACGACGGCTCAGGTCTCGGCCCAGGAAGCCCTGCGCTCCGTCCTCGGCCTGGTCATGGCGACCAGCGGCTGTCCGCACATGTCGTTTTTCCGGCCGCTCGCGCGGTATCACGTGCCGCTGGCGGACATGGAACTGACGATCCTGCGCGCCATGTCGTTCTACCTGGTCGGCCAGTACTTCGGCGGCAAGGAAAAGCCCGACTGGGATACCAGTTTCGACGGCCTGATTGAAATCTACAGGAATGCGCAAGAGGTCAACAAAGGCATGGCGGACCGCCTGCGCAATGCCCAAGTGTTCACGGAACTCAATTGGCTGGCGGCGCTGGACACCTTCGCCGGGATGATGCCGCTGACCATTGAGCGCTCGCTATTGAAGGCCAAGGCCTATTTCCTGAACTAACCCCCCCTCCACGGACCTAAAGCAGACGAGACCACCATGAGCCCAGACAGTACGCATACCGAACAAACCCTGCCCGCCGGCGCCCAGTCGGACGGCCGCGTCGCCGCCGCCGACCTGCCGGCCCCCTATGACGGCCCGCGGCCGCAGGACGCGCTTCCCGAACTGTTCATTCAGGACGGCTACGCCAACGACGACCCGCGCCTGTGGGTGCCGCTGGCGCCGGGCCGCTGGTCGCGGCCGTTGTGCCTGAACGTGTCGAACGGCTACTGGGTGCATCTGACCAAGGTGGTCGGCGGCGGTCTGCTGTCGCGCCACCGTCATCCGGCCCCCGTGCACGGCTTCGTCATCAAGGGCCGCTGGCGTTATCTGGAACGGGACTGGATCGCCGAAGCGGGGTCGTATTTGTACGAGCCGCCGGGCGACATCCACACCCTGGTGGTGGAGCCGGACTGCGACGAGATGATCACTCTGTTCCACAACTCGGGTGCCCTGATCTATTGCGACGAAGACGGCAACACCACGGGCACGACCGACGTGTTCGACCGCGTCGACGCCTGCCGCAAGCATTTCACCGAGGTCGGCTTGGGTGCCGACTATGTGGAACGGTTCATTCGGTAAGGATCCGAAGGCCCCTCACCCTGTCCCTCTCCCCCGTGGACGGGGGCGAGGGGACTCACGGACGGACACTCCCTCTCCCCCCGAGGGGGAGAGGGTTGGGGTGAGGGGTGTTTTCCTGAATGCTGCCGCTTAGCCCAGCACGATCAGCGCATCCACGGCGACCGGGCGGTCGCCCGTGATGATCACTGGGTTGACGTCGATCTCGGCGATTTCCGGATGGGCCAGGGCGGCGGCGCCCACGCCGATGATGGCGCGGGCCAGGGCGTCGCGGTCGACGGCCGCCATGCCCCGGTAGGGGCCGAGCAGCGCCTTGGCGCGGATGTCGTCCATCATTTCCAGGGCGTCCCGTTCGCTGACCGGGGCCAGGCGCAGGACCGTGTCCTTCAGCGCCTCTGCGAAAATGCCGCCGAGCCCGAAGGTGACGCAGGGCCCGTATTGGGCATCCCGCGCCATGCCGATCAGGAATTCCCGTTTGCCGGACGCCATTTCCTGGACCAGCAGATTTCCGCCCGGCGGCAGCTTGGCCATCAGCCGCGCCGCCGCCGCCCGGACCGCGTCCGCGTCGGCCAGGCCGATGTCGACCAACCCGGCCTCCGTCTTGTGGGCAAGGTCCGGCGCATTGCCCTTGAGCGCCACGGGAAAACCGATTTCGGCGGCGGCCTGTGCCGCCGTGTCCGCGTCGACGGCAAGGCGTTCCGCCGTCACCGGCACGCCGTAGGCGGCCAGGACCTGTTTGGATTGATACTCCGACAGGCTGCGCGCACCCCGGGCCTGGGCATCCTTGATGATCTCGGCGGGGGTCATCGGCTGTCCTCCCCACGGGTGTCGAGAAAACGGCGGTAGTCCAACAGCGCCCGCATGGCGCGCACGGCGCCCCGGGCCGAGAAATAGATCGGCACCTGGTTGCGCTTGATCTGGGGGATCGCCTGGGCGGCGAGGGACTGCGCCCCGGTCCAGGCGACGATCACGGGCTTATCGGTTGCCCGCGCGGCCTCGGTGAAGATGTCGCAGTAGAAGCTGGCGCGCGGCTCGCCCACCATGGTGACCAGCAGGAACACGCCGTCGATCGTGTCCTGGTCCAGCACCGTGCGGATGGTGTCCTGATAGCCCGTGGGGGAGCTTCGGATCTGCTGCGTCACGTCGATGGGATTGCGCAGTGCGCCGAACGGCGGGATGAACTGCTTGAGCGTTTCCTGGGCGTCCCGGGGCAGTTCCGGCACGTCGAGGCCGAAGCGGTGGCATTCGTCGGCGCAGATTCCGCAGATGCCGCCCGACGGCCCGATCAGGCCCATGCGCGGGCCCCGCGGCAGCTTGTCCAGCAGGCGGGAGAAGGTGATCGCCGTGGGCAGCAGGTCGGCCGCGTCGTCGACCCGCACCACGCCGTATTTCCGGCACACGGCGTCGAACACTGCGTTCGATCCGACCATGGCGCCCGTGTGCGAGGCGGCGGCGGCGGCGGAAACCTCGGACAGGCCGATCTTGTAGACCACCACGGGCTTGCCGGCCCGGGCCGCCTTGGCGCAGGCGCGGGTGAATTTTTCGGGGTCGCGGACGCCTTCGATGAACAGGGCGATGACGCGGGTGTCGGGATCGTCGGCGAGATAATCCAGATAATCGCCGACCTGCAGGTCGGCCTCGTTGCCGACGGAAATCCAATGGCTGAACCCGCCCTGTTCCTCGGTCCCGGTGCCGAGCATGGAGCCGCCGACGGCCCCCGATTGCGTCAAAAACGCGATGTCGCCCTTGTTGAAGTGCTCCATGGCGCAGACCATGGAGGTGCAGCAGACCATGTCGTTCACGATCGAGATCATGCCGTTGGTGTTGGGCCCGCAGAACCGAACGCCGCCCGCCTTGGCGGCGGCGATCAATTCGGCCTCCAGTTCCGGTTCGCCCGCTTCGGCGAAGCCCGACGCCAGCACGATGGCCGTCTTCACGCCCTTGGCGCCGCAGTCCTTCATGACCGCGACGCTGGCCTTGGCCGGCACGGCGATCAGGGTAAGGTCGATATCGTCCGGGATGTCTTTCACGCTGGCATAGCAGGCGAGACCCCGGATCTCCGTTTCCTTGGGATTCACGGGATAGACCTTGCCGGGATAGCCGTGGGCGAGCAGGTAGTTGAGCGCGACCGTGCCCAGCTTGTCGCCGCCGGTCTCGGTCTTCTGCTGGGACGCGCCGACGATGGCGACGGAGCGCGCCCGGATCATGGCGTCGAGCACGGCCGTTATTCCTTGTCGTTGCCCTTGGTCTTGGACTTCGCCTCAAGCATCTCGGCCATGGCGTTGACGGCTTCCTCGTGCTCGGGCGTGTTATGGGCCAGCGCCTGGAACGCCGCCGACATTTCCAACAGGGTGTCGAGCCGCGCATGATGGCTTTCGCGCAGCAGGCGTTTGGTCAGGCGCAGGGCATGGCCCGGGTTGCAGGCGATGCGGTCGGCGAGTTCGTTGGCGGCGGTCATCAGGTCGTCGGCCGCGACGACCTTGGACACCAGCCCGCAACCGAGCGCTTCGGCCGCGTCGATGGTGTCGCCGGTGAAGGCCATTTCATAGGCCTTGGAAAAGCCGACGGCGCGGGGCAGGAAATAGGCCCCGCCGTCACCCGGGATGATGCCCAGCTTGACGAAGCTTTCCGCGAACTTGGCGTGCTCCGACGCGATGCGGATGTCGCACATGGTGGCGAGATCGCAGCCGGCGCCGATGGCGGCGCCGTTGACGGCGGCGATGGTCGGCACCTCGATGTTGTAGAATGCCTTGGGAATGCGCTGAATACCCTTCAGGTAGTTGCTTCTGATCTCGGCAGGAATGCCCTGGGACAGGCCGGTTCTGTTTCGCATAGCGAAAATATTCCCACCGGCGCTGAAGGCCTTTCCCGCCCCGGTCAGGATCACGACCTTGACGCTGGGGTCGTTGTTGACCCGCTCGCAGGCGTCGACGAAATCCTGGGATTGGATTTTCCCCGACAGGGAATTGCGCTTTTCCGGGTTGTTCATGGTCAAGGTGACCACGGCGCCCCGCTGTTCGTAGAGAAGGAAGTGTTCCATTTTTCCGACCTGGCTGTTTCCTTATGGTCTTGTTGTAGACCATCCCGTGGCGTTATAAAACGATTGTATACAATCTGAACCAAGAAAATTAGGATTTAAGTCTTGGAGGACATCCGATTCACGCCGGGCCTTCTGCCGCCCGAGGCCGAGGCCCTTCGCGCCGAGGTCCGCGCCTTCATCGCCGATCATCTTAAGGGCTATCCGGGCGTCAAGCGCGCCAAATCCTGGTCCGGCGCCGATCCCGAATTTTCCAAGGCCATGGGGGCCCGCGGCTGGATCGGCATGACCTGGCCCCAGGAATACGGCGGCGGCGGGCGCAGCTTCCTCGAGCGCTACGTGGTGCTGGAGGAAATGCTGGCCGCGGGTGCGCCCGTGTCCGCCCATTGGGTGGCCGACCGGCAGAGCGGGCCGTTGTTGTTGAAATTCGGGACGGAAGAGCAGCGCCGCAAATACATCCCCGCCATCACCCGGGGCGAAAGCTATTTCTGCATCGGCATGAGCGAGCCCAATTCGGGCTCGGACCTGGCTTCGATCCGCACACGGGCGGAGAAGACCGCCGACGGCTGGCGCATCAACGGCCAGAAGATCTGGACGTCGAAGGCCCATACGGCCCATCACATGATCGCCCTGGTGCGCACCCGGCCCCAGGACCCCAAGGACCGCCACGCGGGCCTGTCGCAGTTCCTCATCGACATGAAGGCGACCAAGGGCGTGACCATCCGCCCGATCCGCAACATGGCGGGCGAGCAGATGTTCAACGAAGTGTTCTTCGAGGACGCGGAGGTGCCCGCCGACGCCCTTGTCGGCACCGAAGGCGGCGGCTGGGGCCAGGTGACGACGGAACTGGCGTTCGAGCGCAGCGGGCCGGAACGCTATCTCTCCAGCTATCAACTGTTGTTCGAGCTGGTGCGCGAGGTGGGTGCGGACGCGGGTCCGGCGGAAGCCGCCGGCATCGGGCGGCTGGCCGCGCACCTGTCGACCCTGCGGCAGATGTCGATCTCCATCGCCACCATGCTGGAACGGGGCGAGACGCCCAACCTGGCGGCGGCCATCGTCAAGGAACTGGGCGTCGCCTACGAGCAGGACATGCCGGGCAACGCCCACGATATCGCGGGCATTTCGCCGCGTGTGGGGGGCGGCGACTTCGAGCAGGTCATGGCCTATATGACCATGGCCGCGCGGTCGTTCTCATTGCGCGGCGGCACGCGGGAAATCATGCGCGGCATCATCGCCCGCGGGCTGGGGTTGCGCTGATGACCGGAACAAGCGAAATGGCCAACATCCTTGCGGAAGCCGCCGGGCGCCTGTTGCAGGATCACGTCTCCCGCGAAGTATTGGGTGCGGCCGAAGACGGCACCTGGCCCGCCGATCTGTGGCGGGTGCTGGAAGACAACGGCCTGACCCAGCCGCTCGCCCCGGAAGACCGGGGCGGCATGGGGGCAAGCTTCGCCGATGCCTTTGTCATCGCCTTCGCCGCCGGGCGCAGGCGCGCCCCCGTGCCCCTGGTGGAAACCATGGCGGCGGGCTGGCTGCTGGGCCGGGCCGGGATCGACGTGCCGCCGGGGCCGCTCGCGCTGATCGACGGCGGTGCGGGCCTGACGCTCAAGGACGGTGCCTTGTCAGGTGTCGTCGCGGGCGTGCCCTGGGCGGCCCAGGCCGGGCATCTGGTCGCTGAGATCGGCGGCACGGTGTTGCTGATCCCCGCCGACGCGGCGGCGATCGCCCCCGACCGCAACATGGCGGGGGAGCCGCGCGATACCGTCACCTTCGACAAGGCCAAGCCCTCGGCCATGGGCGCCCTGGGCCTGACGGCGACCCTTCCCGTCGCGCGCACCCTGGGGGCGCTCATGCGCGCGGCCCAGATGGCGGGCGCCATGGAGGGGGCGATGATCCTGGCCGTGCAGCACGCGGGCGACCGCGAACAGTTCGGCCGGCCCATTGCCAAGTTCCAGGCGATCCAGCAGATGTTGGCCCGCGCCGCCGCCCGCGCCGCCCAGGCGCGCAGCGCCGCCGAAACCGCCTTCCTCGCCCTCGACCGGGCGGGCGCTGACCTGACGGATGCGGAATGGGATATCGCCGCGGCCAAGGTGGTGGCCGGGGAGGCGGCGGAAATCGTCTATGACGCCGCCCACCAGAGCCACGGCGCCATCGGCTTCACCTATGAGCACGAACTGCATTTCACCACCCGCCGGCTGTGGGCCTGGCGGGGTGAGTTCGGGGCGGAGACGTTCTGGGCCCAGGAGATCGGCCGCCGCGTGCTGGCGCGGGGCGCTGATGCCCTGTGGCCGGACCTGACGGCGCGGCAGAAGGGCTGAGCCGTCAGACCGCCGCCGTCGCCGCCGTGTCCAGGAACGCGTCCACGTCCTCTTCCGGCGTGTTGAAGGCGGTGACCAGCCGGGTCTTGCGCCGGCCCTGGTCGTCCGCACCCCGGTCGTAGAACAGGAATCCCTTGGCCTTCAGCGCCTCGGCCATGGGGGCGGGCAGGCGCGGAAACACCTGATTGCCGTCGACGGAGCCGACGATCTCCACCCCCAGGGCCGTGAGCCCATCAGCCAGCTTCTTTGCCATGGCGTTGGAATGGCGCGCGTTCTTCAGCCACAGGCCGTCGGCCAGATAGGCATCCATCTGCGCCGACATCAGGCGCATCTTGGACAGCACATGGCCCGCGCGTTTCTGCCGGTACAGGAACTCGTCGCCGAGTGCGGGGTTGAAAACCACCACGGCTTCCAGTGCCAGCGCCCCGTTTTTGGTGCCGCCGAAGCTGAGCACGTCGACCCCGGCTTTCCAACTCATGTCGGCGGGTGAACAGTTCAGCCCGGCCAGCGCGTTGGCGAAGCGCGCGCCGTCCATATGCAGGGCGAGGCCGTGCTTGCGGCAGACGTCGCCGATGGCCGCGATCTCGTCGACCCGGTAAGCCGTGCCCTTTTCCGTCAGTTGCGTGACGGAGACGGCGCGGACCTGGGAATAATGCTCATCCCCCCGGCCTTCCAGGGTTGCGGCCTCCACGGCGTCGGGGGCGATCTTGCCGTCCCGGCCCGGCAGGCCGATCAGCCGCGCCCCGCCCGAATACATCACCGGGCCGTTGCCTTCGTGGTCGAAGATATGCGCCGTCTCGTGGCACACCAGCGCCCCCCAGGACGGCGTGATCGAGGCGACGGCGAGCCCGTTGGCCGCCGTGCCCGTGGGCACGAAGAACACCTTGGCGTCGGCCTCGAATACCTCGCAGACCTTTTCCCGCGCGCGCGCCGTCCCGTCGTCGTGGCCGTAGGGCATGGTACGCCCGTCGTTGGCGGCGACAATCGCGGCCATGATGTCCGGATGGGCGCCCGCCGTGTTGTCGGATGCGAAGTTCATGGGTGGGGGCTCCTTGCGCTGGCTAATCGGCGACGAGGTTGAGGGAAATCGCGTGGAAGGCCGAACGGTCCGGCTTGACGCCATGGGCGCGGGCGTCGACGGCCCGGCCGTCCTGCACCGCGACGATGACCCAGATCAGGTCCGTCTCATAGGCCATTTTCAAATCCGTGGCGCTCGGCAGGGCCGGGCCGCCGGGGTGGGAATGGTAATGGCCGACGATGCGCTCATCCGTGCCGTCCAGGGCCCGCATCAGATCGAAGCGCACCTGGGGATCGACCTCGAACGAATCCTCGGCCCGTGATTCGGTGACGTTGGGCGAGGGGACCATGCGGGTGACCAGGGTCTCGCCCTTGGCGGCGCCGTCCCGGCCCGCCAAAAGGCCGCAGCATTCATGGGGAAAGGCGGCCTCGGCGGCGTCGGTGATGCGCTCCAGCAGGGACTGGGAGATGGTCAGCACGGGGGCGGATCCTCCGCCGCTCAGGGCTTTATGCGGCCCGTGACGCGGCCCGTGGTGGGGTCGACGATCAGCACCTGGCCGCACACGCCGGCGGGTTGGGTCAGCACGTAGATCTGCCCGCCCAACTGCGTGACGTCCTTGATCTCGCAGCCCGTCGGCAGGTTCAGTTCGATATCGCCGGACAGGGGTATGGGCGGGGCCAGATGGGCCGGCGGCGGCGTGCCGGCGGGCGCGGCGGCGGGTCTGGCGTCGCCGAACAGGCGCCAGGTCGGGTCGCTGCTGGTCTTGAAGAAGCCATAGACCAACAGGCCGAGGCCGAGCGCGATGAGAACGCCCAGACCGATCACCAGAGTTTTCAATGCCGCATGCATGGGAGCTTAAGTGCAACGCGGGGCGGGGGCTGTCAAGCATGTGCGCGGCCCGTGCTTGACACGCCTGTGCCCCCGGCGTTTGCTCGCCGGACCATGAGTACGACCCATTCCCTGAAAATCCCCGCCGGCCAGGCGGGCGAACGCCTGGACAAGGCGCTGACGGCGCTGCTGCCGGACCTGTCGCGCGCGCGCATCCAGGCCTTGCTGGCCGGGGGCCAGGTGGCGGACGGTGCCGGTCTGCCGGTGACCGAGGCCAAACGCAAGGTCCGCGCCGGGGAAGGCTATACGGTCACCATCCCGCCGCCCGTCCCGGCCACGCCGGAGGGGCAGGCAATTCCCTTGGACGTCGTCTACGAGGACGACGACCTGATCGTCATCGACAAGCCCCAGGGCCTGGTCGTCCATCCGGCGGCGGGCAATACGGACGGCACCCTGGTCAACGCGCTGCTGGCCCATTGCAGGGGGTCGCTGTCGGGCATCGGCGGGGTCGAGCGGCCGGGCATCGTGCACCGTCTGGACAAGGACACTTCGGGCCTCATGGTCGCGGCCAAGCACGACATCGCCCATCGCGGGCTCGCCCGCCAGTTCGAGGATCATTCCATCGACCGCGCCTACCGCGCCCTGGTATGGGGCGTGCCGCGCCCGGCGGCAGGCGAGATCACCGGGGCCATCGGCCGCGATCCCCGGAACCGCAAGAAAATGGCCGTGCGCCCGGACGGGGCCGGTAAGCCGGCCAAGACCTTCTACCGGGTGCTCGAACGGTTCGGCGACCGGGCCGCCCTGGTCGAATGCCGGCTCGCCACCGGGCGCACGCATCAGATCCGGGTGCATATGGCGTCGATCGGCCATCCGATGATCGGCGATCCCCTTTACGGCGGCCGGCGGGCGCGGATTTCCGGCCTGCCGCCCGAATTGAAAACCCCACTATCCAACTGTAAAAACCAAGCCCTTCACGCATGTATTCTGGGATTCACCCATCCGGTGAGCGGGGAAAGGCTCAATTTTTCATCAGATAAGTATAATTATATCAATAAGATATGTGACATTTTGCGGTCGGTCTAAAATTTTCTGTACCTGACTAAATCCCTCGGCTAATATCCGACCAAATTGGTATGAATTAACGCAGCGCATCATCACCCTCCGTTCTGGTCGTCAAGTAGACGGCGGGTCAGCTGCGTTCGGATATGAGGGAAACCGCACCATGGGATACATGGCCCCTGAAAAGGACTTGAGTTTTGCCCCGGAAGACAACCTGTCGCGTTATCTCTACCGCATCCGGGATTTCCCCATGCTGGAGCCTGAGGAAGAAGTCGCCCTCGCCCGGCGCTGGCAGGAACATGGCGACGAAGCGGCGGCCCGCCGCCTGGTGACCAGCCACCTGCGTCTGGTCGCCAAGATCGCCATGGGCTATCGCGGCTACGGCCTGCCCGTGGGCGAGCTGATTTCGGAAGGCAACGTCGGCATGATGCAGGCGGTCAAGCGCTTCGATCCGGAGCGCGGATTCCGCCTCGCCACCTATGCCATGTGGTGGATTCGCGCGGCCATCCAGGAATACATCCTGCGCTCGTGGTCGCTGGTCAAGATGGGCACGACGGCGGCGCAGAAGAAGCTGTTCTTCAATCTGCGCCGCATGAAGGCCCAGATGTCGGCCATCGACGAGGGCGATCTGCACCCGGAACAGGTGGCGGAAATTTCCCGCAAGCTGGGTGTGTCCGATGTCGAGGTCGTCAACATGAACCGGCGCCTTGCCGGCGGCGACCAGTCGCTCAATGCGCCCTTGCGCCAGGATGCCGACGGTGAATGGCAGGATTGGCTGGTCGAGGATTCCGAAGATCAGGAATCCCGCCTGGGCGATCATGAGGAACTGTCCGAGCGGCGCGGCATGCTCGACGCGGCGTTGAGGTCACTCAGCGAACGGGAGCGCCACATCATCGAGGAACGGCGCCTGAAGGACAATCCGGCAACCCTGCAGGATTTGTCGGCGGAATACGGGATTTCCCGGGAACGCATCCGCCAGATCGAGGTCCGGGCCTTCGAGAAGCTTCAGAAATCGGTCAAGAACGCGGTCATCGAGCGCCATATCTCCCACTAAGAAGGCGGGCGGCGACGGAACGTGGGCAATCGGGCTAACGCGCCGTGCCCATGGAAGCGTTGCCGTCCGATTCTTCTTTTGCCTCGATGGCTTCCAACGCCGCCATGGCCGCCTGTACGCCGCCGCCGGGACCGTTGCTGGCGGGGCCGCCCGGCCGTGGTGCGGGCTTTGCAGGGCCGCTGCCGGGGGCACGGACGCCCAGGGTGACCTCGTCTCCCCATTCATCAACGATGCGGCGCTGGTTGGCGCGCAAGGCCGACAGGCGCCGTTCGGTCAGCACCGTCATGAACGACGTGATGACCGGCGGGATCACCGTATAGACCAGCCAGCCGGCCATGGCCGCGCCGTACATGACGGCAAGGGCAAAGACGTCGGTGACGATGTCGAGGGCCCCCGTAATGTTGTGGTTGCCCGACCACAGGTCCATCAGATAGGGGAACATGCCGGCGAAGTTCAGGCCGCCGATGCAAAAGAATCCGTATTTCTGATCCGTGCGGTCGGTGATCCAGGACGCCATCGCCGGCAGCATGGCGATACCGACGACGATGATGGTGGGAAAGGCGACGGCGATCATCGTCACCGAGATCAGCAGGAAATACAGCCAGAACTTGCCGCTGCCGCGACGGGGCGGCGGCGGCGGCGGGGCCATGGCGCGGCGCATCGGCGGGCGGCCCATGGTCAGAACACCTTGATCATGAACAGGATCATGACGATACACATGGTCACCAGGATGGAGCCCATGGCGGCCGCCTGCTGGCCCGTGCGTTCGGCCTTGGTCAGCTGTTCCTCGCCGCGGCCCTCGATATCCTGAATTTCCAGTTCGGCCGCGGCAAACTCCGCGACCGCATCCTCGAAGCCTTCGATGTCCTCGCGCCGGCGGTCGGCGTTGTCCATCAGGTCGAACAGTTCGGGCAGCGATCCGCGGCGGACCAGACGGGGAATTTCCCGTTCGATCTCCTTGCGGGTGCTGCGCGAGTGATAGGCGTTGATCGCCGGGCCGAGATGCCCGCCGACCCAGCTTGCCAGGCCATAGACGGGCTCGATCCGCAGCTTCCACTGAATGAAGGCCAGCAGCGACAGCATGCCGATGGTCTGGGTATCGGGATTTTCCGACGCCAGGGCCTTGAGATGGGGGTTGATGTCTTCCTTGAAGCGCGCGGTGATGAAGGCGGCGACATGACGGTCGAGCGGCTTGGACTTGAGGTCCTGCATATTGGCAGAACGGTCGAGCGCCGGCAGCAGATGCTCGGTCTCCAGCACGTATTCCTGCAGCAAAAGCGGGCTTTGGCAGGGCAGGGACGGATTGCTTTCATACAGGCAGCGCTCGATTCCGAAGCCCGGATCCTTGTTGTTGAGCACGATCTTGAGCTGCGAGAAGTTTTTTTGATGGATCGACGCTTCCGGCGCATAGGCCAACTGCGATTGGAACCACAGGTCGGGAATGTCCTTGGCGATGATTTCCGCCGGGATCTGCGGATCGCCCGTACGCAGCAGGTCCATGGCGAAGGCGGCGCCGAAACCATCGACCATGAAGGAAAACCCCTTGAAGCGAATGGGGCCCAAGGGATCCATGAGAATGGCGACGCGGGTCACGATCATTTCGTCCGATCCGGCGAAGGAACCGGCCTGGGCGTTGGCCACGTCGAGCACGTTCTTGATGGCGTTGGCCAGGTTGACGTCTTCGACCGAACGCCGGAGCCAGGTATCGAAGCTGTCGTGGCGGATCGCCTTGGCGGCGTCGGGTACATGCTTGGTGAAGGCGTCGGCCAGCTGCCGCACGCTCTGGTACGGGCGGCCCATGAAGGTCAGGGGGGTCTGCCCGCGCTTGCCCGCGCGTTTTTGCTGTGGCGACATCTTGCGGCCCGACAGCCACAGATCGATTTCCTCGGGCCCCCAGCGTTGCAGGGGGTCGTCGCCGAGCATGCCGCGCAGCGGCTCAAGCAGGGACAGGGGCAGGTTCTCATTGCCGGTGATCGCCGCGTAGGATCCCAGTTCCAGCTTCTCCGCCAGAATCTTTTCCGGCCCTTCGGACGCCCCCGGTTCCTTGTCCAGAATAAGGCCGACGATGGCGACGGCGAAGGCATAGGCGTCGTCGCGGGAGTTACCGACACCGCGCCCGGCCGGCGGCGCCATGGCGCGCTCCGCCGGCTCGTACACCGCCGGCTGGTCATACCCCGGCGGCGACGAATAGCATTCTCCGAAGGCGATCTGCTGCCGCCCGGCATCCATGAAGAACAGATTGTCGCGGCGAATCGCCCGGTGGGAGACGCCGATCGAAGCCATTTCCTGCAACGCGCCGGCCAGCGGTTCGATCACCTTGCGCGGCAGGTCGTATTCGGAAATCCGGAATGTGCCCTTCTGCAGCACGCGCCCGCCAAGCGGCCGTTCCAGGATCAGGATCATGGTGCGCTGGCGGATAAGGGGCCAGAACTCGACCTCCCATTCCAGGATGCCGATCAGGGGCTTGATGCCGGAGCCGCGCAGGGATGTCATGGCGCCGAGGCGGGTGGGCAGCCCCGGATTGCAGATCAGTGCGAAAACGGGGCGGTCGATGTCACGGCGGTCTTCGGCCATGAAGGCCTTGGCGGAGGGAGAATCCAGATCGGGCAGCGGCGTTTTGGGATCGATGGCGAAGCGGTCCTTGATCAGGACCGGACGCAGACTGGCCGCGGACGGGATGCCGTCGCCGGGCTCGGCGCCGGCGTCCATGCCTTCCGGTGGCGCGCCCTCTTCGGGCGGCGGCCCCGCGGGGTCGGCCTGTGCTGTGGCGGTTTCAGCCATCGATTGTCGTCTTCAGCCCCAACAGTCGCGAACGGAAAAGACCCGCAGGCACGGCTACTGCCGCCTGCGTGCCTGGAAATTCCCACACTTTCACGCCCTGATGGTACCCGCCATTCCCTTGACAGACAATTAATGCCGGGACCCGGGCCGCGCCGGTCGGATCGGGCCGGCGCGGTCAGTCGGCGAAGGGGTCGTGGACGAGAATCGTGTCCTCGCGTTCGGGGCTGGTGGACAACAGCGCCACGGGGGCTTCGATCAGTTCCTCGATGCGGCGGATGTACTTGATCGCCGTGGCCGGGAGTTCGGCCCAGGACCGGGCACCCTGGGTGCTTTCGTTCCAGCCTTCCATTTCCTCGTAGATTGGCTCGACCCGGGCCTGTTCGATCTGCGACGCTGGCAGGTGGTCAAGTTCGCGCCCGTTCAGGCGGTATCCCCGGCATACCTTCAGGACTTTCTGGCCGTCGAGCACGTCCAGCTTGGTCAGCGCGATGCCGGTGATGCCGTTGACCTTGATCGCCTGACGGACCATCACCGCGTCGAACCAGCCGCAGCGCCGGGGCCGCCCCGTCACCGTGCCGAACTCGCGCCCACGTTCGCCCAGCGTGCGGCCGACCTCGTCTTCCAGTTCCGTCGGGAACGGGCCCTGGCCGACGCGGGTCGTATAGGCCTTGGTGATACCGAGAACGTAGTTGATGGCGCTCGGCCCCTGGCCGGAGCCGACGGCGGCCTGACCGGCCACCGTGTTCGACGAGGTCACGAAGGGATAGGTGCCGTGGTCGAGGTCGAGCATGGCGCCCTGGGCGCCCTCGAACAGGATGCGCTTGCCGCGGCGGCGGGCCTGGTCCAATTCCTGCCACACGGTGGCGGCGAAGGGCAGAACCTTAGGCGCGACCTCGATCAGCTCCGCCAGCAATTCGTCGCCGTCGACCTCGGGCATGCCGAGCCCGCGCAGAAGCGCATTGTGGTGGAACAGCAGGCCGTCGACCTTGTCCTTCAACAGGCCGTGGTCGCTCAGATCGCCGACGCGGATGGCGCGGCGCGCGGTCTTGTCCTCATAGGCGGGACCGATGCCGCGGCCCGTGGTGCCGATCTTCGCCTTGCCGGCGGCCTGTTCACGGGCCAGGTCGAGATTGCGGTGAAGCGGCAGGATCAGGGGGCATCCTTCGGACAGGCGCAGGCTGTCCGGCGTCACTTCGACACCCTGGTCGCGGATTTTTTCGATCTCGGACAGCAGCGCCCAGGGGTCGACCACGACGCCGTTGCCGATCACGGACAGCTTGCCCTTGCGCACGATGCCGGACGGCAGCAGGGACAGCTTGTAGGTGACGCCGTCGATGACCAGCGTATGGCCTGCGTTGTGCCCGCCCTGGAAGCGCACGACCACATCGGCGCGTTCCGAAAGCCAGTCGACGATCTTACCCTTGCCTTCGTCGCCCCATTGCGAGCCGACGACAACCACGTTCGCCATTATCAGTGTCCGTTCTTGTCCGTGAAAAGGGGTGTTTGCCGGTCACGCCTCGCCGATGGGGGCGGGGCGGCCGTCGTGAAGCCAGTGGGTGCAGCCGAGACGCCGGGCCTCGACCTGGGCGTCGGCGCCGCCGTCCAATTCGGCGACGGTGATCCACCCTTCGGCGCGCAGGGCGGCCATGCGGTCGGCCGCCGTGCCCGTGGGCACGAACAGCCGGCGGCCCAGCGCCGGGCGCGGCAGGGCGCGCAGCAGGGTGTCGGTGAACAGGGTAAAGCCCGTGGCCGGTTCGCCGGCCTCGGCGGCGGTGCCGCCATTGCCGGCCAGATAGCGCCCGCCCGAGCCCAGTTCGCCGCGCACGCCGGCGGCGTACAGGGTGAAGGTCGCCCCGGCATGGTATTCGAAGCCGCGGTGCTCCACGGGATCGATGGTCAGCGGCAGGGCCGGCGCCAAGGCGCGGACTTTCGCGACAATCGCCTTCAGCGTGTTCCATTCGGCGGCGGCGGCGTCCGGCAGGTCGATGGCATCGACGGCGGCAAGGGTGTCGTCGGCGGGGCCGGCGGCGAGAACCAGGCGTTTCAGCATGTCGGTCAGGTCGCCGCCGATCTGCGGCGCCAGGGCGTCGAGGGCCCCCGTGTCCTTGTGGTTCAGGGCCTCGCGCAGGGTGCGTTCGGCGGCGGCGGGGACGGTGTCGCCCAGGATCGCGGTGACCAGGGTCGGCACGGCCAGGTCGATGGATACATCGGCGACCCCGATATAGCCGAGCGCGTCGGCGGCCATCACGATGACCTCGGCGTCGGCGGCGGGGGTGGCACTGCCGATCAGTTCCGCGCCGATCTGCGCGAACTGGCGTTCCGGGCGGATCTGGTCGCCGCGTACGCGCAGGACCTGGCCTGCATAACACAGGCGAAGCGGCCGGGCGGCGGATTTCAGGCGGCTTGCGGCGATGCGCGCGATCTGCGGCGTGATGTCGGCGCGCAGCCCCATCATGCGCTGTGAGACGGGATCCATCAGGCGGAACACCTGGCGGTCCATGGCGGCCCCCGTGCCGGACAGCAGGGAATCCTCGAATTCCATCAAGGGCGGCTTCACGCGCTGATAGCCGTGCGCCTGACAAACGTCGATCAGACGTTCGGTCACCGACGCCTCGAACCCCGCGTCAGGGGGCAGAAGGTCGGACAGGCCGGCGGGCAGCAGCCCGGGATTGGAGGTGTCTTCCATCTGAGAGGCCGGGTTCAAGCGTTAAGACTGGCCGGCCGCCAATCAGCCGTCCACGGCCCCGTTTCCTAAACGGTTTGACCCGCCTGGGCAAGCGCCGTCGCGGGCGCGGGGCCGTGCCGTGCCGGTTTAAGGGGCGTGGGTAGCCTAATTGGGAAGGGGGAAGACTTCGTTTTTCACGGTCTTGCCCAGGCTTTCGACCAGAGGCACGACCATGGCGCCGATCAGGGTTTCGTTGGTCGCAGCCCCCAGGTTGCCGGTCGCCCAGCCCTGCCAGTACCGTTCGATGCGGCCCGCTTCCGCCGGGCCGTCGATGGTTACCTTCAGGCGGTATTTGGTCGGCGTGACGATCTTGGTCCCGCCCTGGCCCTCGTTGAGGATGCCGCCGGTCTTGGAATCGAACACGTTGAACCGCGCTTCGGATCCTTCGGTGCCGGAACTGGTGCCCTTGGTCCCCTGGACGTCCAGGAAATAGCGCTTGTCGGTGAAGGTGAAGGCGCCCAGTTCGTCCAGCACCTCGAAGGTCAGGACGAGTTCCGCCTTGGGGTCGAGCCGGTAGCCCCGCGCCTTGAGCTCCCGCGCGAAGTGGTGGCTCAATTCCAGGGCCTCATCCGAATCGTCAAGCGCCCGCACCGCCAGAACCTTGCCGCCTGGCATGGGTTTCGACGAAATGGCGTTCAACTGGCCCTCGGCGGCACGAAGCGGGCCGGCAACGGCGGCCGTCAGCATCAGGGCTAAAAAGGCGATCAAGGGTCTTTTCATCGTCGTTTCCGTTTGCGCGCGGGCATGTCTGCCGCCCGGCTTTCAGTCTCACCTTCGGTTGTCCGTGCAATTCCGCCGCATCGCAGGCCACGCCGTGTTGTGGACGGTGCGGCTGTGTCCACCCCGGCGGTTGACAGTCCGTTTATCGCTCGATTAGAGCATAAAAAAGTTAAAACCGATATAAGGGTGGCGGCGGCGAATGCCAAGCCGGGAAACGCGCGCCGGCCCACACGGAGAAAGATCGCCGGGCGTTTGAACGGGGACTTGCCGCGGAAAACGACGCAATTTCATTTCCTTTGGAGTTGTGCGTAGTTCTTGCATAAGATCGCATTAATAAATTTTGCTCTTGTTTTAGGCGAAGGGGGTTCGCGTGACGGATGGCAATGCGCGGTCATTGGCGCAGATACATCTGCTGGAAGATTTGAGCGCGGCCGAGATCGGGCGGCTGGAGCAAGCCTGTTCCTGGAAGACCTACGCCGCCCAGGAACAAATCATCGACCGTCAAAGCGACACGCAGGACGTCTATTTCGTCGTTTCCGGTGCCGCCCGTGTCGTCATCTATTCCCTGTCGGGCCGCGAAATCACCCTGGACGACGTTAACGCGGGCGGTCATTTCGGCGACCTTGCGGCGATCGACGGGGAGCCCCGCTCGGCCAGCGTCATGGCGCTCCGGGACACGGTCATCGCGTCCCTATCGCAGGAACGCTTCCTGCAATTGCTGTCGGAACATTTCACCGTCACGCTGCGTCTCATGCGGGCGTTGACGCGCATTGTGCGGACCTCGACGGACCGCATCATGGATCTCAGCACCTTGGCCGCCAACAACCGGGTACAGGCCGATCTGCTGCGCTTGGCGCGCAACAACATGGTCGGCGAAAACCGCGCCGAACTGAAACCCATCCCCGTGCACGGCGATATTGCAAGCCGCGTGTCGACCACCCGCGAAACGGTCGCCCGCGTGCTCTCGGACCTGTCACGCCAGGGCATGGTCGAACGCCAGAAGGATCGCCTGGTCATCGACGATGTCGACCGCCTGGAAGACATGGTCGAAGAGGTTCGCGGCGAGTGATGCCGGCGGCCACCGCCGTTTGACTTGCCGGGACGTTTCGGACACTATCTGGCTAAGCGTGATGGTGACTTCAGGTCCGGCCGGATGCCCTTGATCGGGCTAGGGCCGTGGTGCCGGGCAAGGCACTGCCGGCGGCCCCGAAATTGATCGAAAGAACGAAATATGGCGAAAACGATTTTGATTGTTGAGGACAACGATCTCAACATGAAGTTGTTCAACGACCTGCTCCAGGCTAATGGTTACAATACCATTCAGACCATGGACGGGCGCGACGCCATTCAATTGGCTCAGGAACACCGTCCGGACCTGATCCTCATGGATATTCAGCTTCCCGAAATTTCCGGCCTGGAAGTCACCAAGATGCTGAAGGCCGATGATTCCCTGAAGGAAATCCCGGTCATCGCCGTCACCGCCTTCGCGATGAAGGGCGACGAGGAAAAGATCAGGGAAGGCGGGTGTGAAGGCTACATTGCAAAGCCGATTTCCGTCCCCACGTTCCTGGAAACCGTCGCAAAATTCCTCGGCTGACCGCCGCGGGCGGCACGGACCATGTCGGCACGAATCCTTATCGTCGACGATCTTGCGGCCAGCGTGAAGGTTCTGGCCGCCAAGCTCACCAGTGAATATTACGACGTTCTGACCGCCCATGACGGACCCACGGCACTGGAAACGGTGGCCCGGGAAATGCCCGATCTGGTGCTGCTTGACGTCATGATGCCCGGCATGGACGGGTTCGAGGTCTGCCGCCGGATCAAGAAAACGGCGCGCACGGCGCATATCCCCGTGGTCATGGTGACGGCGCTGAACGATATGCGCGACCGCGTCAACGGCCTGCAGGCCGGGGCCGACGACTTCCTGACCAAACCGCTTAACGACATCATGCTGTTCGCCCGCGTGCGTTCGCTGGTGCGCATGAAACGGACCTTCGATCAATGGTCCCTGCACCAGCAGACATCGCGCGACCTGGGCTTTGACGTTGACCCGGACATGACGGATATCCATGGCCGCGCCGCGCGGGTGGGCGTGGTCGATTCCAGCGAAATCCAAAGCGACAACATCCGTGGGGTCCTGGAACGGGATGGTCATGCGGTGACCGCGCTGAATTCCTACGCAGATGCCGCCCCGAAAATTGCCGCCGACCTGCCGGACGTGGTCGTCGTGTCCATGGACTTCGAAGGGGACGAACCTTTGCGGCTGGCCTCCCGTCTGCGCTCGCAGGAACCGACGCGCCAAGTGCCGATCCTGTTGATCGGTGACGCCGAAGACGAAAGCAACCTGATCAAGGGCCTGGAACTGGGGGTCAACGACTGCGTCGTGCGCCCGGTCGATGAACAGGAAATCGTCGCCCGCGTGCGCACCCAAGTGCGGCGCAAGCGTTATCAGGAGATGCTGCAGGCGAATTTCCAGCAGCACCTGTCAATGGCGCTGACCGACGGCCTGACGGGACTGCACAACCGGCGTTATCTGGAATCGCACCTGGACGGGATCGTCAAGCGCGCCGGCGACGGCGGCCACGGGCTGTCCCTGGTGCTGATCGATCTCGACCATTTCAAGCGCGTCAACGACACCTATGGCCATGCCGCCGGCGACGAGGTGCTGCGGGTGGTCGCCAAGCGTCTGTTGCGTAACGTGCGCGGATTCGACACGGCGGCCCGCTTCGGCGGCGAGGAATTCGTGGTCGCCATGCCCGACACCCCGATCGACATCGCCTTCGCGGTCGCCGACCGTATCCGCGTCAAAATCGCGGACGAACCGATCCTCTTGCCGGATGGAACGCAACTATCCGTGACGATGAGCGCCGGGGTCGCGGAATCGGTGGAACCGGGCGAAACGGCGGCTGAGTTGATCGAGCGCGCGGACAAAGCACTCTACATGGCCAAACATGACGGTCGGGACCGGGTCGTGCGCGCGGATCCGCTGGTCAAAAAGACAGGCGAAGCCGCCGTCGATTAATCGAACGGCGACGGATCGGTTGTTGATTTTTGTGAAGGATGCCGCCTTGTTCGGGCGGGGCAGCCGATGACAAGGAAGAGGATCGAGAGGCGCCGGTGGCAGCCTTACTTGATCTTTTCTTCCTTGAAGGCCACGTGCTTGCGGACCACGGGGTCGTACTTGCGCATTTCGAACTTTTCCGTCGAATTGCGCGGATTTTTCTTCGTCACATAGAAGAAGCCCGTGTCAGCCGTGCTGACCATTTTCACAAGAATTGTGGCCGGTTTTGCCATGGTGCGAAGTTCCGCTTTGGTTTTCTGTCAGGTCGAAGGCGCGAAACATACAGGGCCGGACGCGCAAGTCAAGGGGCACGGCGAAACCGGCGTGTTGAAGCCTATTCCAGGGCCGCCGCATCGGCCCGGGCGGTCGTCGAGGTATAGGTCAGGGCACGGGTGTAAAGGGCGCGGTCTTCGATGATTCGCCGCGCCACGTCACGGTCCTTGGTGTCGTCATGGCGTTCCGGCGGGCAGGTGTCGCGCAGCCGGGTGCGTTCCTCCTCGCCCAGCGGTCCGCCGCGCCGCCAGTGCGCCAGGATATCGGCCTGATAGTGCTCTTCGCCGATGCCGGCCAGGATCGGGTCCTTGGTGCCCGTGGGAATTTCCGCCAGGGACGAGGTGCATACGATCGGGTGCACACCCAGGCCGTGCAGGGTATAGCCCGTCGGCGTGATCAGCTTCGACCAGGTGATGGTCAGTTCACCGTCGTTGGGCAGGCGGATGACCGTCTGCACGCTGCCCTTGCCGTAGGACGAGGTGCCCACGACCACGGCGCGCCCGCGATCCTGCAGGGCGGCGGCGGTAATTTCCGCCGCCGAGGCCGATTTGCCGTCGATCAGGATGACCAGGGGCAGGCCGTTGAGGATGTCTTCGCCGTCGGCGTTGTAGTGATGGACGCTGTCCGGATGGCGGCCGCGCGTGGTGATGATATGGCCCTGGGTCAGGAACAGGTTGGCCAACTTGACCGATTGCCGCAGCAGCCCGCCCGGATTGCCGCGCAGGTCCATGACCATGCCCTTGAGCGGGGTCTTGGCCTCTGCCTTGGCGGCGAGGACGGCCTTCTTCACGGAGGCCGCGGTCTTCTGGTTGAAGCTGTCGACCGCCGCGTAGATGATCCCGTCCTTCACCGTATGGCTGACCGTGACCGGCACGATGTGGGCGCGGACCAGGTCGAGGGACCAGCTGTCCGGCCGTTCCGGGCGGGTCAGGCGCAGGCGCACGGCGGTGTCGATGGGCCCGCGCAGCAGCATTACGATCTTGCGTGCCGACAGGCCCTTGAGCGGCACGCCGTCGGCCGACACGATGACGTCGCCGACCTTCAGATCCGCCTCCGCCGCCGGCGTCCCGGGGGTGATACGGTAGACCTCGGTGATGTCGCCGCGCTGCCGGAAGCGCACGCCGATGCCGCCGAACCCGTCGCGCCGGGCGCGGTTGCGCTGAGCCTCCTCGCGCCCGGAATAACGGGAATAGATGTCCAGTTCCGTGAGCATGCCGTCGAACACGGCCTCGTAGATCTTTTCCGAACTGGCCCGGCGCATTTCCTCGGACCAGCCGCGCGCGGCCAGAGAGGCCCGCGCCGTCAGCATGGCCCAGCCATAGGCATCGTCGCCCTTGGGCAGGGCTTCGCGGACGATCTCGCGCCCGTTGCCGGTCAGCCGGACCTCGTTCTTGCCGGTATCGATGTCGATGGCGATGGCCGGATCGATGGCGCCCAGGCCGCGCAGCCCTTCCATGCCGATCTCGCGTACCGGCAGGGCTTCCAGGTACTTTTCGGCGATGTTCTCGTATCCGGCCGCGATGACTTCGGCCGCCGCCGGCATGGAAAATCCGCTGTCCTTGCCGGCTGTATCCCGGGGCGGCGGCGTCGCCGCGCAGGCGGCAAGCAGAAGCGCCGCCGAAACGGCGGCAAGGCCCGGGGTCAACCGGATTCCGGTAATGAGGGAACCCATGCGGATCATAGTTGCGGATTGTCGGCGATTTTCAGGCCGCCGTCATTATGAAAACTTTGTGACGTCTGGCTCAGCCGTGCCGGGGCTTGCCGGATTTCTTGCCGCGGCCTTTCTTGGACTTGTCCTTGCCGCCGCTGCGTCCGCTGCTTTTTCGGCCGCCGCCGCTCGATCGCGCGCCGGGCGTGAACCGTCCGCGGGCATTGCCGCCGGTTCTGCCGCCGGGGCCGTCCATCAGTTCGAAGATCATGCCGCCGGTCAGCGGCCGGGCCTCGACCAGGCGGACTTCCACCGCCTCGCCCAGGACATAGGTCTTGCCGTTGGAACGCCCGCGCAGGCGGTGGTGGGCCTCGTCGTGGATGTAATAGTCGTCGGGCAGGGAGCGGATGGGGATCAGGCCGTCGGCGCCGGTGTCGCTCAGGGTGATGAACAGGCCGAAGCGGGTGACGCCGTTGATGCGGCCAAGGAACGTGGCGCCGACCCGATCCGACAGGAACTGGGTGGTGAAGCGGTCGACCGCCGCCCGTTCCGCCGCCGCCGCCCGCCGTTCCGTGAACGACAGGTGCTGGCCCATCTCGGCGAAGTCCTTGTGGCCCGTCTCCAGGGCGCCGTCGCCCATCCGGCCGCCGCGGATCAGGGCGCGGTGGACCAGCAGATCCGAATAGCGCCGGATCGGCGAGGTGAAATGGCAATACCGGCGCAGGGCCAGCCCGAAATGGCCGATGTTGTCGGGCGAGTATTCGGCCTGGGCCTGGGACCGCAGGACCAGTTCCTGGACCATGCGCTCGAACGGCCCGCCCTTGGCCTTGGCCAGAATCTGGTTGAAGATGCTGGATTGCATGACCTGGCCCTTGGCGATCTTCAGCCCGATGGTTTCCAGGGCATCCGACAGGCCCGCGACCTTGGTCGGGCTGGGCTGGTCGTGAATCCGATACATGCAGGGAAGACTTTTCTTTTCAAGGGCTTCCGCTGCCGCGACGTTGGCGGTGATCATGAATTCCTCGATCAACCGGTGGCTGTCGAAGCGTTCGCGCAGGGCGATTTCGGCGACGTTGCCGCGGTCGTTGATAATCACCTTGCGTTCGGGCAGGTCCAGGTCGAGCACGCCGCGCGCCTGGCGGTTGCGCGACAGGGCCGCATAGGCCCCGTACAGCGGCGCGATCACGTCCTTGGCCAAGACGTCCGTCGTGTCGTCGGGGCGGCCGTCCTGGGCCGCCTGGACCTGGTCATAGGTCAGGCGCGCGGCGGAGCGCATCATGGCGCGTTCGAACCGATGACGGGTCAGGTTGCCGTCGCCGTCGATCCACAGGTGGGCGGCCAGGCAGGGGCGGTCTTCCTTGGGCTTCAACGAGCACCAGCCGTTCGACAGTTCCTCCGGCAGCATGGGCACCACGCGGTCCGGGAAATAGACGCTGTTGCCACGGTCGTAAGCGCTGCGGTCGAGCGCGTCGCCGGGCCGCACGTACCAGGACACGTCGGCGATGGCGACCACCAGGTGCCAGCCGCCGGGATGCTCCGGGTCCGGTTCGGCGAACACGGCGTCGTCGAAATCGCGGGCGTCGGCGCCGTCGATGGTGACCAGCGGCAGGCCGCGCAGATCGATCCGGTCGCCCAAGGGGGCGGGGCCGGCCGCCTTGGCCTGATCCCGGGCTTCGGCGGGAAACTCACTCGGCAATTCGTGTTCGTGGATGGAAATCAGGCTGATCGACTTGGGGTCGTCCATGCCGCCCAGCACGTCGGTCACCTTGGCTTTGCGCAACCCTAAGTCTTTGCCGGGCAGGGCGGCGGCGCGCACCAGGTCACCCGGCTTGGCGCCGCCCGACTGTCCCGCCGGGACGACGTAGTCCTGCTTGGCGCGGCGGTCCGTGCTTTCGATGCGGCCTTCACCGCCGACTTCCCGGTAGACCCCCATGATCGCCGAGGGTGCCGACGGCAGGCGGCGGATGGTGCGGCCCTGGTAGACGCCGCGTCCCGTGCGCTCCAGGCGCGCCAGCACGCGGTCGCCGGTGCTCAGCGCGGCTTGGCCCTTGCGTTCGGGCGCCATGTAGATGGCCGGCGGCGGGCCGACGGCGTCTTCATCCCAGTTTTCCGGGCGGGCCATCAGTTCGCCCTCGGCGTCGATACCGGTGATGTGCAGGACCGTGACCTCGGGCAGGGTTCCCGGTTCGGCAAACCGCTTGCTGCGTCCGCGCTGCAGCTGGCCGCCGCCTTCCAGGTCCTTCAGGATCTCGCGCAGCATGACCTTGCCCTCGGCCCCCAGCTTGAAGGCGCGCGCGATCTCGCGCTTGCCGACGCGCTTGGGGCTCGACTGGATGAATTCCAGGATTTCCTCCCGCGTCGGGAAGGGCCGGTTCGATTTCGGGGGTTTGGCCACGGCGGGCGGCCCGGATCAGGCGTCGCTGGCGGACGGCGGCATATCGCCGTCGGCCGGCGTCTTCTTGGCTGTTTTCTTCTTTGCGGCCGGTTTTTTGGCGGCGGTCTTTTTCTTCGCCGCGGTCTTCTTCTTGGGCGCGGCCTTCTTCGCGGCCGGCGCCGTTTTGCCGGATTTGGCGGCAAGCAGTTCCAAGGCCTTTTCCAAGGTCACGGAATCCTTATCCATGCCCTTGGGCAGGGACGCCATGACCTTGCCGTGCTGCACGAAGGGCCCCCAGCGGCCGGCCTTCTGCACCACCGGCTTGCCGTCGGTCGGATGCTTGCCCAGTTCCTTGGGCGGGTCCTTACGCGGCTTGTCGGCGAACAGCACGACCGCGCGGTTCAGGCCGACGGTCAGCACGTCGTCGTCGCCCTTCAGCGATACGTAGGTGCCGCCCATCTTGAGGAACGGTCCGAAGCGGCCGAGCCCGGCGGTGATCATGTCCCCGGTTTCCGGATGCAGGCCGACCTCGCGCGGCAGGGCGAGCAGGCCCAGCGCCATCTCAAGGTCGATGGTCGCGGCGCTGATGCCCTTGGGCAGGGACGCGCGCTTGGGCTTGGGGCCGTCTTCTTCGGCGTCGCCGAGCTGGACATAGGCGCCGTAGGGCCCCTTGCGCACGGTGATCGGCAGGCCCGTTTCGGGATCGTTGCCGAGCAGGCGGGGGAAGATTTCCGCCGCTGCTTCCGCGCCGTCGCCGTTCTCGCCGTTTGGCACGGCCAGGGCCTGGGTGTGTTTGCATTCGGGATAATTCGAACAGCCGATGAAGGCGCCGAACTTGCCCAGTTTCAGGCCCATGCGGCCGTCGGTGCAGACCGGGCATTTGCGCGGGTCGCGGCCATCTTCGCCCATGGGGAAGAAGTGCGGACCGAGAAGTTCGTCGAGGGTGTCCAGGACCTCGCGCACGCGCAGTTCCTTGGTGCCGTCGACGGCCTTGGAAAAAGCTTCCCAGAAATCGCGCAGCACCTGTTTCCAGTCGCGCCGGCCACCGGAGATATCGTCCAGGCGTTCTTCAAGTTCGGCCGTGAAGCCGTACTCCACATAGCGTTCGAAGAAGCTGGAGAGGAAGGCGGTGACCAGACGGCCGCGGTCCTCGGGCATGAAGCGGCGGCTTTCCAACTTCACGTAATTGCGGTCCTGGAGGACCGAGATGATCGAGGCATAGGTCGAGGGGCGGCCGATGCCCAGTTCCTCCAGCCGCTTGACCAGGCTGGCTTCGGTATAGCGCGGCGGTGGCTGGGTGAAGTGCTGATCGGCGGCCACTTCCTGGCGGGCCAGGTGCTGGCCCTGCTTGACGTCGGGCAGGATGCGCAGCTTGTCGTCGTCGTCGCTGTCGGCAGAGGCGTCCTCGTCCTTGCCTTCCTGATAGACCTTGAGGAAGCCGTCGAAGGCGATGACCGAGCCGGTCGCGCGCAGGGCCGAGGAGCCGTCGGCGGCGGCGATATCGACGGCGACCTGGTCGAGCACCGCGTTCTCCATCTGGCTGGCGACCGTGCGCTTCCAGATCAGGTCGTAAAGCTTGCGCTGATCGTCGTCCAGGTATTGGGCGACGTCCTCGGGCCGGCGGGAAACGTCCGTTGGGCGGACCGCTTCGTGGGCTTCCTGCGCGTTCTTCGCCTTGGTCTTATAAATACGCGGCTCGCTGGGCAGATAGGGCGCGCCGTAGCTTCCTTTAATCAGGTTGCGGCAGGCGTTGATGGCCTCGTTGGCCATGGTCACGCCGTCGGTTCGCATATAGGTGATCAGGCCGACCGTCTCGCCGCCGATGTTGACGCCTTCGTACAGACGCTGGGCGACCTGCATGGTGCGTTTGGCGCCGAAGTACAGCTTGCGCGCGGCTTCCTGCTGCAGGGTTGAGGTGGTGAACGGCGGCGCCGGGTTGCGCCGCGACTGTTTGCGCTGAACGTCGGCGACGGAAAAGGTGCCGGCTTCGACGGTCTGCTTGGCGCGCTCGGCCTCGGCCTGCGATCCCAGGTCCATCTTGCCCAGCTTCTGCCCGTTCAGATGGGTCAGCTGCGCCGCGATCTTGTGTCCGCCCTCGGCGGCGAAGGTCGCCTTGATGGACCAGAATTCCTGGCGCCGGAAGATTTCGATCTCGGCCTCGCGCTCGCAGATCAGGCGCAGCGCCACGGACTGCACGCGGCCGGCCGAGCGCGATCCCGGCAGCTTGCGCCACAGCACCGGCGACAGGGTGAACCCGACGAGATAGTCGAGCGCACGGCGCGCCAGATAGGCGTCGACCAGTTCACGGTCCAGTTCACGGGGATGATCGAACGCCGCCTTGACCGCGTCCTTGGTGATTTCGTTGAACACGACGCGCTTCACGTCGATGCCCGATAGCGCGTTATTCTTGTTCAGGACTTCGCGGACGTGCCAGGAAATGGCCTCGCCCTCGCGGTCGGGGTCGGTCGCCAGATACAGTTTGTCGGCGCCCTTGACGGCGTCGGCGATCGCCTTGATGTGCTTTTCCGAGCGGGCGTCGATTTCCCAGTCCATCTCGAAGTCGGCGTCCGGGCGCACCGAACCGTCCTTGGACGGCAGGTCGCGGATATGGCCATAGCTGGCCAGCACCGTATAACCGGGGCCCAGGTACTTGTTGATCGTTTTCGCCTTGGCCGGGCTTTCAACGACGACGACGTCGGTCATGCAAGACTTGCCTTTTCTCGGCCGGCCTTCGGGGCCGCTGCCCGGGCCGGCTAATGGTCCATGAGCAGCGATACTTTGCTGCCGGGGTGCCTCTCTAACCGTCCTGCCAGTTCAAGTTCAAGCAAAACCGTAGACACCACGGCCAGGGAGAATTGGCAAACGCGGAGCAGTTCGTCAACAGTCGTCGGTGTCGGGCCCAAGGCGGCGATGATCTCGTCGCGTGCCGAAGTGGCCGCCTCAACGTCCGTCAATTCATTTGTAATGCTTTGATTATCAATGATAATTTTAGGGACGATTGGGGCGGCGGCATCGGCCAGAACGGCAAATACGTCGTCCGCGCTTTCCGTCAGGGTTGCCCCCTCGCGAATCAAATGATTGGTGCCGCGGGCCCTTGGGTCCATCGCCGCACCCGGCACGGCGAACACCTCGCGCCCCTGTTCAAGGGCGAGGCGCGCGGTAATGAGGGAGCCGGACCGGGGGCTTGCCTCGACCACCACGACGCCGCGCGCCATGCCGGAGATGATCCGGTTGCGCCGGGGGAAGTGCCGGGCCTGGGGCTGGGTGCCGGGGGCGACTTCCGACAACAGGACGCCGGTCTCGGCGATGCGGTCGTAGAGATCACGGTTCTCGGCCGGGTAGACGACATCGATTCCGCCGCCCAGCACCGCCGCCGTGCCGGTCGCCAGCGCCCCGTCGTGAGCGGCGGCGTCGATCCCGCGGGCCAGGCCCGAGGCGACCATCAGTCCGCCGGCCCCCAGATCGGCGGCCAGTTTCTTCGCGAAGCGGCGGCCGTTGACGGAAGCGTTGCGGGCACCGACGACACCGATGGTTTTCTTGGCGAGAAGGTCGACCCGGCCGCGTGCGTAGATCACCGGCGGCGGGTCATGGATATGGGCGAGAAGCGGCGGGTAGGCGGGCTCGCCCCAGGCGAGAAGCGCCGCCCCGATGCGCTGGGCTTCTTCCAGTTCGCGCGATGCCGCCGCCGCCGTGGCGATGCGGATGCCGCCGGCGCGTCCGCCCCGGCGGGCAAGGTCGGGCAGGGCATCGAGTGTCCGCGCCGCCGTGCCGAAACGTTCCAGCAGGCGGAAGAAGGTGCCCGGCCCGACGTTGGCCGAGCGGATCAGGCGCAACCAGGCGATGCGTTCGTCGTCGGGAAGCGTGCGTTGGCGGTGATGGGCCAGTCTGTCGGGCATGTCTGGGCTCTCCCAGGGGTGCTGTCTGGGAAAAGATTACCCGAGGAGACTTATCAGTAAAAGGGAAAGTAAGGTTATTATACGCCCGTTTTGGTTGTGCGCCCCAAAATCCAGGCGGGCACCAATGCCGTCGAGAAAACGATGGCCGAGACGATGAAGGCGTCCTGGAACCCGAGGGTCGTTGCCTGGGCGTGAATGACCTTGGATAGAAAGTTGAGCGCACCCGCCGTCTGCTGGGCATCGGGCAGGCCGCTTTCACCGAGCATGCGGCCTACCTTTTCGATGAACTCCCGGCTGAGCGGGTTGCCCGAGGTCTGGGTCGCCGCCATGGCGTCGGCGTGGAAGGCCGTGCGCTGTTCGGTGATGACGACGAACACCAGAGTGCCGAAGGCGCCGCCCAATTGGCGCACGAAGTTGTAGGTCGCGGCGCCGGCGTTGATCTTGTGTTCGGGCACGGCGCGGATCGCCGCCGCCCCCATGGCGGGCATGACCAGGCCGATCGCGAGACGCGACAGCATGGTGAACAGCACCATGACGAGAAAGGCCGTGTTGACGTCGGACTTGGAGATGAAGAACGCGGCGACGACGAACAGCAGCACGCCCGCGGTAATCGGATAGCGGGGCGACACATGGTCGTTCAAACGCCCGGCCAAGGGGGTGATCAGGAACAGGAATATCCCCGCCGGCACCAGAACCATGCCCGCCGCCGTGGCGGTGAAGCCCTGAACCTGCTGGGTGAACACGGGGATGGCATAGTTGGTGGCGAAATTGCCCGCCCCGAACAGGAAGGCGATGACCATGGCCGAGGCGAAGGACGGGTCCTTGAACAGGCCGACATCCAGCATCGGGTTTTTCGAGTGCATCTGGTGCCACAGGAAGACGGCCCCGGCCGCCGTGCCGCCGGCGAGAAGGACCAGGACTTCGTTGGAATGCCAACCCCAACGCTGGCCGTTGGCCAGGCCGCTCATGACGCTGAAGCAGGCGGTGACGACCAGCACCAGGCCGGTCCAGTCAAAGGGTGGCTTGGGGCCTTTCTTCCGCTCCTGGGGCATGAAGCTGAGGCCCAGCAGAAAGGCGATGAAGGCGAGCGGCAGGGGCACGATGAAGATGTGCCGCCAGGTCAGGGCGTCCAGGATGGCGCCGCCGACCACGGGCCCGAAGCTGGGGGCCAAGGTCACGCCGACCGAATACATGCTGACGGCGAACCCCCGCCGTTCGAGGGGGAACACGGAAATGATGGTCGACAGCACCAGGGGCTGCACGACGCCGGCGGAAATTCCCTGCATGACCCGCCCGACGATCAGGGTATCCATATTGGGCGCCACGGTGCAGACGAAGCCGCCCGCGACGAACAGCACCAGGGTCATGGCGTAGGCGTTGCGCTGCCCCAGGTGGGCGACGACCCACACACTCATGAGCTGGCTTGCCACCATGGTCGTGATGAAGACCGTGGACGCCCATTGCGCGATGGTCTGGTCGATCCCATAGGCCCCCATGATGGACGGCACGGCGACATTGACGACCGTCGCCGACAGAATCATCGACACCGCGCCCAACAGGCCCGACAGGGTGACCGACCAGCGGCGGAATTCGCTGATGGAATTGGGGTCGATGGGGGCGGCGGCGACTTTACTGGTCAACGTCGATCTTGATTTCGACCATCATCCCGGGACGCAGCAGGCGGTCCTGCTGGTCTATGGCGATGCGCACCGGCAGACGCTGGGTGATCTTGGTGAAGTTGCCGCTGGGGTTCGGGCTGGGCAAAAGCGCGAATTCCGCGGTAGTGGCGTTGCCGATGACCTGAACCTTGCCCGTGAATTCGCGGTCCGGATAGGCATCGACGGAAACCTGGACGGCATCGCCGACCTTGGTTTTGCGGATGTCCGTTTCCTTGATGTTGGCGTCGATCCAGATCACGTCCGGGTCGTGGATCAGGGCCAGGCGCTGGCCGGGGGTGACGTATTCGCCGACCTCGACGAAGGTCTTGTCGACGACGCCGCTGATGGCGCTGCGGATCGTACGGTCGGACAGGTCCAGGCGCTGTTCGTCCAGTTTCGCCTGCAGTTCCTGCTCGCGGTGGCCGAACACGGCGACGGCGCTGTCCAGCACGTGCAGGCGTTCGCGCTCGGCCTCGACCTCGGCCAGTTTGGCCTCGGCCGAATGCAGGTCGGCGACGGCGATGCGGTGTTCGCGTTCGATCTTCTTCAGTTCGGTCTCTGCCTGGTCCAGTTGGCGGCGGGACACGACGCGCGTCTGGAACAGAGATTTGGAGCGCTCGTGTTCGCGCTTGGCCAACTCGAGCTGCGGGCCCAGGGACGACACGGTGACCTGGGCGCCGACCAGGCGTGCCTGCTCCGACTTCAGTTTGGCCGCGGTTTCCTTGTCGACCAGGCGCTTCTCCGCCAGGGTGCGTTCCTTTTCCGCGCGCAGGCTGGCGATCTGGGCTTCCAGTTCGCGGGCCTTCAGCGCCGATTCACGGGAATCGATAGCCATCAGGACGGTGTTCGGCTTGACGTCGTCGCCTTCGGTGACGCTGATCGAGGTGACCCAGCCGGCAACGCGGGACGATACGGTGATCAGGTCGCCGCCGATGCGGGCGTCGACTTCATGGATGTTGGTGACGCGGTCGTGAATTTCCAGACCGCCGAACAAGGTGCCCAGCACACCGATGACGAGCGCGATCGCAAAGCGGCGCTTGCGCGCCTTCAGGCGCGCGGCTTCTTCGGCGAAATCTGTGGTGGATGACGCATTGGCGTCCGACCTCGGATCGATATCCGTGGTGTCCGGCATGGATGTTTCCTCTTACTCCTCGGCGACGGCATTTAATTTAACAGGTATTGTATACAATTGGGAAGTAGGCCATTCGCCATGGACCGCCGCCCGGCGCGGGTTGAGGCGGCGCGGCGGTGCGCATGCCTATGCTGCGGCGCAGAAATCCGGATGCTCCTCGGGCAAGCTTGTATATATTCGACGTAGGCACTCATCGGGCGGCGCGATGCGGACGCAATACATCACCACCCTCGTTAGAATGGCAATTCTTGCAGCCGCCTGCGCATTGGGCGGTTTTTTGGCGGAACAGTACGCCCTGCGGGCGGCGGCGACGGAAGCGCGCCTGGAAACGGCTGAAGACCTGGGCAAGCTTCGCGTGCGTCTGGAAAGTTCCCTTAACGCGGACGTCCAATTGATTCAGGGCCTGATCAGCTATGTCAAGGCGCGGCCGAACTTGAGTCAAAGCGAGTTTGCCACCGTTGCCGCCGACCTCATGGAATCGGCGGGCGGCCGGGTCCGTAACATGGCCCTGGCGAAGGATCTGGTCATCAGCCACATCTACCCGATTGAAGGCAATGAACAGGCGCTCGGCCTGGATTATCGAACGGCCCCGGCGCAGTGGCGCGAGGTCCAGCGGGCCATCAATGAAAACACCGTGGTGATCGCCGGTCCGCTCAACCTCGTGCAGGGCGGTACCGGCATCATCGCCCGGTTTCCCGTGTTCATTTATCCGGAAGGCTGGATGCCCGCCAAATTGTGGGGTGTCGTCTCCACGGTCATTGATTTCGACGCTTTCGTGCAGGACGTCGGGTTGCCGGGCTATCAGGCGCGCTACCGCCTGGCCTTGATCGGGCGCGACGGGACCGGCCGCGGCGGCGAGATATTCTGGGGCGATCCGTCGGTCGTGAAGGCCGATCCCGTGTACCTCGACGTCAATCTGGTTTCCGGCGCCTGGGTTATCGCCGGTGAGCCGGCGGACGGATGGCCGAAGCGGTCGGGGGTGTTATGGCTGAACATCGCGGGGGCCGTGGCGCTGTTCCTGCTCGGCGCCGCCATCATCTACGCCAACCTGCGCCTGGACCTGGAGACGGCACGGTCGACGGAACTGTTGAAACGGGCCCGGTTCGAGGCCGAGGCGGCGAAGGATGCCGCCCAACAGGCGAACCGCGCGAAGTCGGAATTCCTCGCCGCCATGAGCCACGAACTGCGCACGCCGCTTAATGCGATTCTCGGGTTCTCGGACATTCTGTTCAATCAATATTTCGGCCCGCCCGGTGCGGGGAAATACCGCGAATACGCCAACGACATTCATTCCAGCGCCAAGCACCTGTTGGATCTGGTCAACGACGTCCTGGATATTTCCGCCATCGAGGCCGGCAGAACCGCGTTGGAGATCGGCATCATCGAGGTCGGAAGCCTGATCGGCGAATGCGTTCATACCGTGCGTGACCGGGCCGGCGAAAAAGGTGTCATCCTGCGCGAGGACGTGCCCGACGGTCTGCCGCGGTTGAAGGCCGATCGCCGGGCAGTCAAACAGGTTCTGTTGAATTTGTTGTCCAACGCGGTCAAGTTCACCCCGGACGGCGGCAGCGTGACGGTGACCGCTGCGGTTGAAGGTGGCTTCCTTGTCGTTAAGGTCGCCGATACCGGCGTCGGGATCGAGCCGGAACGCTTGCCCCAGATCATGAACCCGTTCACCAGAAAAGCGGCCAACCCCTATACCTCGGACAGGGGGTGGGGACTCGGCCTGGCCATTTCAAAGTCGTTGATCGACATGCACGCCGGCGAAATCGTCATTAACAGCAGAGTCGGGCATGGCACGACGGTCACGGTGCGCCTGCATTTGGACAGTTCGGCAATCGGCCGGGGCGGGCGGGTGGACGGGGCCGGATTTACCTGGGGGCGCGATGATTGAGTTATATTTAAATAAAAAATGAATAATTTGTTTTTAATAATGTATAAATTTATTAATTATTTTTAATAACATTAATATATTTTGAGTTTACTAGTAAAAATATATACAAATAATATTAATTGAAAACTAATTTATATTAAATTATATTGTTATTTCATCCGGCGTATCGGTGTTTTGCGCCGCAATCGGCCACTCGTCATTGTCGAATTGTGCCTGCCGCCGACATGCCGACAGCAAACGCCGTATTTCAATCAATATACAGGAGCGATGCATGACACTGCCGAAATCGACGAGCCCCTTTCTGTTGGGCGCGGGTACGGGGGCATTCGTCCTTGCCGTTCTGGCTTTCAGCAACGATTGGGTGGTCAGCGCGAGCGCCAGTCACGACGAGGTGCAGGATGCCTGGATCAGCGCCCAGGCTTCCGTCTGTGCGGCCCGTGCTGCCGATCATGTGAAGCAAATGGCGAAGGCGCCGGATCTGCAGGGCTATCAGTCGGAAGCCCGTGCCGCGCGCGCAGACCTTGCGAAGGATTTCGCCACGGCCCTGCCGGGCGAGAGTGAGCCGGAATCCAGCGTGATTGCAGCCTGCTCACAGATGTTGAACAAGGACCTCTAATGCCCGCGCGGTGCGGCGCTAAGCGCCGGGCGGGGTGTCCGCCGGTTTGGATTTCTGGCCGATCTTGCTTTCCTGGCCTTTGATCAGCCGGTGGATGTTCGCCCGGTGGCGGACCACCGCCAGGACAGCCAGGCCGCCCGCCATCCAGGTCATGGGCATGCCGTCGATCCAATAGGCATAGACCGGCGCCGCGGCCAGCGCGCCCAAGGCGGCCAGGGAGGAATAGCGGAAGACCCCGGCGACCAGCAGCCAGGTCGCGCAGGCCGCCAGCCCGACCATGAAATTGACGGCGAGCAGCACGCCGAGCGTGGTCGCCACGCCTTTGCCGCCCTTGAAGCGGAGCCAGACCGGGAAATTGTGCCCGACGACGCCGGCGAAACCGGCGATCATGCCGGCCTCGGCACCCCATAGATGGGCTGCTGCGAGCGCCGCCGCCGCCCCCTTGCCGCAATCACAGATCAGCGTGGCGAATGCCAGGCCCTTGCGCCCGGTGCGCAGCACGTTGGTCGCCCCGATATTGCCGGAGCCCATGGTTCGGATGTCGCCCAGGCCGGCCATGCGCGTGAAGACCAGACCGAAGGGCACCGATCCCAGCAGATAGCCGCCGATGGCGGCCAGGGCGAATGCGAGGTTGCTGTCCAGTCCGCCGGCCATGGCTCAGGCCCCGTGGGTGTGGACGGTGCGGCCGTCGATCACGGTGCGCAGGACCATGCCCTGCACGGGCCGTCCGTCGAACGGCGAATTCTTTGATTTGGAAAGCAGCACGCCGGAGGAAACCTTCCAACTGCGGTCAGGGTCGAACAGGACCAGATCGGCGGGGGCGCCCGGCTTCAGGCGGCCGGCGTCCATCGCCATGAGCGTCGCAGGTCCCCGGGTCACCAGGTCGAGCGCCTTGAGTAGGGACAGATGGCCGTTGTGGTAGAGTTCGAGCGTCATCGGCAGCAGCGTTTGCAGGCCGACGCCGCCCGATGCCGCCTGGGCGAAGGGCAGGCGCTTTGATTCCTCGTCCTGCGGCGTGTGATCGGACGCGACGCAGTCGATCACCCCGTCGCTGATCGCCCGCACGATGGCTTGGCGGTCGTTCTCGTCACGCAGCGGCGGCGACAGTTTGGCGAAGGTGCGGTAATCGCCGATGGCGTGTTCGTTGAGCGCGAAATAAGGCGGCGCCGTGTCGCAAGTGATGGCCAGGCCCCGATCCTTGGCGCGGCGGATGACCTCGACGCTTTCCGCCGTCGACACGTTGACGAAATGCAGGCGCCCGCCGGTCATCTCAACCAGGCGGATGTCGCGTTCGATGATGATGATTTCGGCCTCGCGGGGGATGCCGGACAGGCCCAGGCGGGTCGAATTCTCGCCCAGGTTCATAACGCCGCCCTCGGCAAGCGACGGATCCTCCGGCTGATGGCAGATCACCAGGCCGAAGGTCGCGGCATAGGCCAGTGCCTGACGCAGAACCAGAGGGTCGGCGATCGTCCGGACGCCGTCCGTGAAGGCAAGGGCACCGGAATCCCGTAACAATTTCAGCTCGGCGATCTCCTTGCCGGCCAACTGCTTGGTCACGGCGCCATAGGGGTAGACCTTGGTCAGTCCCAATTGGCGGGCCCGGCGGGCGACGAATTCGACCACCGACATGTCGTCGATGCAGGGATTGGTGTCCGGCAGGCACAGCAGCGAGGTGACCCCGCCGGCCGTCGCCGCGCGCGTGGCGGTGGCAAGGGTTTCCTTCTGCTCTTCGCCCGGCTCGCCCAGATGGGCCCGGATATCGATCAGCCCCGGCGCCAGGCAAGCCCCTTGGCAGTCGATGATCTTGGCGTCTTCGGGCCGGCCCGCGTCGAACAGCCCCGGCCCGGCGGCGGCGATCTGTTCGCCGTCGGTCAGCACGCCGCCCATCCCATCCCAGCCTTCGGCCGGGTCCAGGATGCGCGCGTTGACATAGGCCACGCGGCCCAGGGGTTCGTCGAGTTTTACCGCCATGTCTTGGGCTCGGGTTCCGTCACAAGTTGGTTTCGGCCAGGGGTTCCAGGTTGTGGGCCAGAATCTCCAGCGCCGCCATGCGCACGGCGACGCCCATTTCGACCTGTTCGCGGATGACCGAACGATAGAAGTCGTCGGCCACTTCCGAATCGATCTCGACCCCCCGGTTCATGGGGCCCGGATGCATGATCAGGGCGTCCGGCTTGGCATGGGCCAGCATCTCGTAGTCGAGCCCGAAATAGGTGAAATACTCCCGCACCGAGGGGAAATAGTTGGACTTCATGCGCTCCTGCTGCAGGCGCAGCATCATCACGATGTCGCAGTCCTTCAGGCCTTCGGCCATGTCGTGGAAGACCTCGACGCCCAGGCGTTCGGCGGCGTAGGGGATCAGCGTCTTGGGCGCGATCAGGCGCACGCGGGCCCCCATGGTCGTCAGCAGGTGGATGTTCGAGCGCGCGACCCGGGAATGCAGGATGTCGCCGCAGATGGCGACCTGCAGCCCGGCCAGGCGGCCGAGCCTGCGGCGGATGGTCAGGGCATCGAGAAGGGCCTGCGTGGGATGTTCATGGCTGCCGTCGCCGGCGTTGATGACCGCGCAGTTGACCTTTTCCGACAGCAGCTTGACCGCGCCGGAATCGGCGTGCCGCACGACCAGAACGTCCGGGTGCATGGCGTTCAGCGTCATCGCCGTGTCGACCAGGGTTTCGCCCTTTTTGATGGAGCTGCCCGAGATCGACATGTTGATGACGTCGCCGCCCAGCCGCTTGCCGGCCAGCTCGAACGACGTTCGGGTCCGGGTCGAGGCTTCGAAGAACAGGTTGATGACCGTGCGTCCGCGCAGCACCGACTTCTTCTTGTCGGATTGCCGGTTCTGTTCGACGTAGGTTTCGGAGCGGTCCAATAGGAATGTGATTTCCGCCGGCGTCAAACCTTCGATACCGAGCAAATGGCGATGGGGGAAATCTGTCGTTGCCGTGTCGCCGGAAATCATGGGGCCGGAATATAGGCTGGAGTGTCCGGCGGGTCACGAAAAATTGCGGGTCTTGGTGGCCGGTCGCCGATAATGGCATGATGCGGGACCCGTTCGGCACGGGCGAACGAATAAACATAAGGGTTTTAGCGGTGTCTTCCCGAAATTCGATCACGGACCCGGGAGCGGGACAAATCGACATGGCCGAGGTCTTGGACCGCCTGCACGACGGCGTCGCGGTTTTCGATTCGGATGACAACCTGATTTTTGCCAACGAGGTCTGCCGTGACCTGTTCCAGGCGACCGTGGAAAGCTTCACGCCGGGAACCCCCTTCGCCGCCTTGATGGAGGCCGCGGGCGACAAGAAAATGATCGCCGATGCCTTTGCCGGGCCCGGAGAGATCAATTTCGCGGACGGCCGCACCATGTTGCTGCGTGAATCGCGCATGCCGTCGGGCGGCGTGGTGCGGACCTTCACCGATCTGACCGAATACCGGTTGGCCGAACAGCAGATCGCCTATATGGCCAGCCACGACGAGGTCACGGGACTGCCCAACCGGTCATTGTTCATGGACCGGCTCGACGTGTCGCTGCGCCAGGCGGCGCGCGAAAAGACCCGGATCGCCGTGCTGTTCATCGACCTGGACGGCTTCAAGGCCGTCAACGACCGCCTGGGCCACGATGCGGGTGACATGATTTTGCATCAGGTCGCGGTGCGCCTGGTCGCCCGCGTCCGCGCGTCGGATACGGTGGCGCGCTATGGCGGCGACGAGTTCACGGTGATCCTCAACCAGATCTCCAACGCCCAGGATGTCAGCCGGGTCGCGCAGTCCATCGTCGAGGAACTGACCCGGCCGTTCACCGCCAAGCGGGAAACGGTGATGATCGGCGCCAGTGTCGGCATCGCGCTTTACCCCGAACATGCGGAAACCGCCGACGCCCTGATCCGCATCGCCGACAAGGCGATGTACGAGGTCAAGCACGCGGGAAAGCGGGGATATCGTCTGGCCGGTCAGAGCCAGGCCTGAGCGCGCCCGGTTACCGGGCGTCCAGGGCACCTTGTAATATATAAGCCGCCGCCAGTTTATCGACGACCTGTCCGCGCCGGGCGCGGGTCATGTCGACGTCATCGACCAGCATGCGTTCGACCGCCACGGTCGACAGCCGTTCATCCCAGAAGGCGATGGGCAGGTCGCGCTTTTCCAACAGATTGGCGGCGAACTGGCGGGTCGACTGGCAGCGCGGTCCTTCGGTCCCGTCCATGCTGATCGGCAGCCCGATGACCAAGCCCCGGACGTCCTCGGCATCGATGGCGGCAAGCAAAGCCTGGGCATCGGCTGTGAACTTGGTGCGCCGGATCGTGTCGTAGGGGGTGGCGATGGTGCGCATGACGTCCGACAGGGCCAGGCCGATTGTCTTCGACCCCAGGTCGAGCCCCATGACGCGGCCGTGCCTGTCGAGGGCCGCTTTCAATTCCGTCAGCGTCATGACCGCCATGGTGTTGTCCTTACGATATCCGACGCAGATCCATTTGTGCGCTTGGTAAATTCGGCGCGGGAAAAGTTAGGTGGTGCTAACTTGTTGATAGAGGTAACATATATCGCCTTCTAAGGGGCATTACTTTACTTCGGCGCGGGGGTTCCGCGGGCTGAGTTGGGCGGTTCGGCGATGTTTGGGGCATTGCATTCAGTTACTCCAATCCTGCGGGACGGGGCCGGTGGGCGGCGCACCGGCCGCCGTGCCCTTTGTCTGTGCATCGCCGGGGGGCTGGCGGTCTTCGCCGCCTTCGGGGCCGCGGCTCAGGATAAGCCGGAAAAGACCTTTCGTGGGCAAAGCGTGACGCCGCTTGCGGGTACCTATGTGGTGACCAAGGACCTGAACGTGCGCGGCGAGCCCGACACCAACGGCACGAAGGTCGGCAGTTTCCGCGAAGGCGACCGTGTGAATGTGGTCGGCAAGGCCAAGGGGAGCTGGCTGGCGGTGCGCGCGAACGGCGAGGATTTGGGCTTCGTTTACGGTCCGGTACTGATGCCTTTGATCGATGCCGTGATCGACGAGCCGATCACGGGCACGGCGGCGATCACCGGGGGAACCTGTGCCTATCGCGCGGTGTTCGAAGGCGAAAGCCCCATCGAGGGCCAGATGTTCAATTCCGTCGATTACCGCGCGATGCTCGAATGCCGCCGCGACGGAAAGTCCTTTGCGTTCGAGATGCCGCTGTTCGTCACCGAAGGCCCCTACAACGGCGGGGTCAAATCGATCCACCAGATCGGCATGGACGTCCTGGAACTGGCGCAGGAGTACGAACGCGTATTCTCAACCAATTTTCTATATGACGCGGAAAAGGGCGAAGTGCGCCTCGACACCGTCAGCGTCGACAAATACCTGACCGCGGGCAAGGCGCGGTCGATGCCGGCAAAGACCGTTTCGTCGGCGCTGGCCGCCGCCATCACCCTGGCGGTTCAATCCTGGTCGCCGGCATTCTGGTCGGACTTCGCCAAGGCGCTGCGGGGCTCCGGCGGATAACCTTCGTCGGCGGGCGTATATTTCTCAATAGCGTGACCTTTTTGCATCGGTCAGGAACAGGATCGTCACCTGTCTTGCTGCCTGTCTTATCGCTTGTCCGGGATGCCGAGGTTGTTTTGTCCGAATTTTCAGCGTTAATCCGAAACTCGGACCCAATTCATCGATTTTTGACTCAAAAATTGCCTATTATTTATGCAATTATTTTTTCGTGCGCTATAAATGCGCATTCAGATGTGTTGTTTTTACAACATTCGGCTAAAAAATACCCATTAAGTAACTGAATTATAACAATAAAATAATTTGTACGCATCTGGCATCCAATTTGCTACCACCAAACACAGTGGGGTGTACGCCTCGGGTAAACTGTGAAAAAGGATCAAGAAAATGGCATCTGTGGTGCGGCTTTTGAGTGCCCTCGGATTTGTGGCGGTGGTGGGTGCATCCCTCCCGGCGCAGGCCGAAGATATGAAATTCCCCGGTACCTTCTCCGCCAACGCTGGCATCGTTACCGAATACCGTTTCCGCGGTCTGGATCAATCGTCCCAGAAGCCGGCCCTGCAGGGCGGCATCGATTGGTCGATGGACACGGGTATTGCCGATACGTCCGTCTATCTCGGCACGTGGGGCTCCAACGTCGACTTCGGCGATGGCGACAAGGCCAGCGCCGAAATCGATTACTACGGCGGCATTTCCGGCTCCGCTGCCGGTATCGGCTGGGACGTGGGCTTCATCTACTACTCCTATCCGGGGGCGTCGGATGACGTGAACTACGACCTGTGGGAAGCCGCCCTGGGTCTCAGCTACGACATCATGGACGGCCTGTCGGTCGGCGCCAATTACGCCTATTCGCCGGACTTCTTCGGCGGCAGCGGCACCGGTCACTGGTTCGCCGCCAACGTGTCCTATGCGGTGCCGATCAAGGTGCTCGCCGGGATCACGCTGGATGCTTCCGTCGGCCGTCAGCTGATCGAAAAGAACGCCACCTTCGCGCAGCCCGACTACACCACCTGGTCGATCGGTGCGTCGTTGGGCATCACGGAGAACGTCTCCATCGGTGTGCAGTACATCGACACCTCGATCAGCAACAGCCGTCTGGCTGAAGACGTCGTCATCGGTTCGTTGACCGCGTCCTTCTAAGGACGAACTGTTGATCGTCTGAAATCGGCCGACGCGGGGGTTGCCCCGCCGTCCAGGCCGGTTGAGAAAAGGCCGCAAGCCCCCCCTGCCGGATCACTGTCCGGCAGGGGGACTTGCGTCTTTTTTTATCTGCGCGCCTTCAAGCGCGGCGCGGCGGCGCTTGCCGCCCGGGGATGTCGATGGTAATTTCCGCGCCCGCAGCCGGGCCCGTGACAAGGCCCCGGATACCGACCGCCCTTTGATTCTGGATCCGCCATGTCTCTAGATAAAAACGATGTCCGCCGGGTCGCCTTTCTGGCCCGGATCAAGGTCGACGAGGCCGATCTGGAGCCCGTCGCCCAGGACCTGAACAACATCATCGGCTGGGTCGAACAACTGGCCGAGGTCGATACGGACGGGGTCGAACCGATGACCGGCGCCGCCGGCATGACCATGACGCGGCGCGACGATGTGGTGACCGACGGCGGCGACCCGGACAAGGTCTTAAGCAACGCGCCGGACCGGGTAGGCGATTACTATGCCGTGCCCAAGGTGGTCGACTAATGTCCAAACTTAATGAACTGACCATCGCCCAGGCCGCCGAAGGCCTGGATAAGGGCGATTTTTCCGCACGCGATCTGGCCGAGGCCTCGCTGGCGGCGGCCGAAGCGGCCAAGGGCCTCAACGCCTTCATCACCCTGACGCCCGAGGTCGCGCGGGACCGCGCGGCGGCATCCGATGCGCGGCGCGCCAAGGGCGATGTCCTGGGGCCGCTCGACGGCGTGCCCGTCGCGGTCAAGGACCTGTTCTGCACCGAAGGGGTGCCGACCACGGCCGCGTCGCACATCCTGGACGGCTTTGTGCCGACCTATGAATCGACGGTCGGCCGCAACCTGATCGACGCCGGTGCTGTGATGATCGGCAAGACCAACCTGGACGAATTCGCCATGGGCTCGTCCAACATGACCAGCTATTACGGCCCGGTGAAGAACCCGTGGACCGGCCCGGGCGGTGAAGACCTGGTGCCCGGCGGCTCGTCCGGCGGCTCGGCCACGGCGGTCGCGGCGCGCATCTGCCCGGCAGCACTCGGCACGGACACGGGCGGCTCGATCCGCCAGCCGGCCTCGCTCTGCGGCATCGTCGGGCTGAAGCCGACCTACGGGCGCTGCTCGCGCTGGGGCATCGTCGCCTTCGCTTCGTCGCTCGACCAGGCCGGCCCCTTCGCCCGCACGGTGGAGGATGCGGCCATCCTGCTGGGCGCCATGGCGGGCCATGATCCCAAGGATTCGACCTCGGCACCCCGCGCGGTACCCGATTTCCGGGCAGCGGTTAAAGGCGGGGTCAAGGGCCTCAAGGTCGGCATTCCCCGCGAGTACACCATGGACGGCATGCCGGCGGAAATTCAGGCCCTGTGGGACCGCGGCGCCGAATGGCTGAAGGCCCAGGGGGCGGAGATCAAGGAAGTCTCGCTGCCGCATACCAAATACGCGCTGCCGGCCTATTACATCGTCGCCCCGGCGGAGGCCTCAAGCAACCTGGCGCGCTATGACGGCGTGCGCTACGGCCTACGGGTCGACGGCGACACGCTGGACGACATGTACGCCAACACCCGGGGCGAGGGCTTCGGCGCGGAAGTTCGCCGCCGCGTGCTGATCGGCACCTACGTGCTGTCGGCGGGCTATTACGACGCCTATTACGTGAAGGCGCAGAAGGTCCGCACCCGCATCCTGGAAGACTTCACCAAGGCCTTCGACGATGTGGACGTGCTGCTGACGCCGACGGCGCCCAACGCGGCCTTCCCGATCGGCGCCAAGATGGACGATCCCATCGCCATGTACCTGAACGATGTGTTCACCGTGCCCGCCAACCTGGCCGGCCTGCCCGGGATCAGCGTGCCGGCGGGGTTGGACAAGGACGGCCTGCCGCTCGGTCTGCAGCTGGTCGGCCGGCCTTTCGACGAGGAAACGGTGCTGCGCGCCGCCCAGGCAATCGAGGACGCCGCCGGGTTTGCAGCCTTGCCGAAATATCTGGGGGGGCAGGTCTGATGAGCTACATCATCCAGGGCGACACCGGCGACTGGGAAGTGGTCATCGGGCTTGAGGTCCATGCCCAGGTCTCGTCCAAGGCCAAGCTGTTCTCGGGCTCGCCCACGGCCTTCGGCGCCGGGCCGAATTCCCAGGTCTCGCTGGTCGACGCGGCGATGCCCGGCATGTTGCCGGTGATCAACGGCTATTGCGTCGAACAGGCGGTGAAGACCGGCCTGGGCCTGAACGCCAAGATCAACAAGGTCAGCGTGTTTGAGCGCAAGAACTACTTCTACGCCGACCTGCCCCAGGGCTATCAGATTTCCCAGTACCTGCACCCCGTGGTCGGCGAGGGCGTGGTGACCGTCGACCTTGCCGACGGCACGACCCGCGACATCGGGATCGAGCGCCTGCACATGGAACAGGACGCCGGCAAGTCCATGCACGACCAGGACCCGAAGAGGTCGTTCATCGACCTCAACCGGGCCGGCGTGTGCCTGATGGAAATCGTGACCAAGCCGGACATCCGCTCGCCCGAGGAAGCGGGCGCCTTCGTGCGCAAGCTGCGCTCCATCCTGCGCTATCTCGGCACCTGCGACGGCAACATGGAACAGGGCTCCATGCGCGCCGACGTCAACGTCTCCGTGCGCAAGGTGGGCGAGGACGGTTACCGCACGCGGGCCGAGATCAAGAACGTGAACAGCGTGCGCTTCATCATGCAGGCCATCGAGATCGAGGCCGAACGCCAGGTCGAGATCCATGAAAGCGGCGGCGAGATCGTCCAGGAAACCCGCCTGATGGACCCGGTGAAGGGCGAAACGCGCCCCATGCGGGCCAAGGAATTCGCCCACGATTACCGCTATTTTCCGGACCCGGACCTGCTGCCGCTGGAGCTGACCGACGACTTCATCGAAGGTCTGCGCGCGACCCTGCCCGAACTGCCCGACGCCAAGAAGCAGCGCTTCATGGCCGACTTCGGTCTTTCCGCATTCAATGCGTCAGTATTGGTTGGGGACAAAGAAGTTGCTGAAATATACGAAGATCTTGTTGGTCGCGTAGAAAAGAACGTTGGACTGCCTCTTGATAAAATTGCTCAAGAAGTCGCGAAATTCATTTCGAATGTTCTGTTTGGAATCCTGAACAAACGTGGGCTAAGTCTGCCGGAAGCACCAATCAGTCCTGACTATATGGCGACATACTTCGCCCTGATGATGAAAGGCGTTATTTCTCAGAATGCTGCAAGGGTTGTCTATGAGAGTATGTTGGATGGTGAAGGTTCGCCTGAGAAGATCGTCGCCGACAAGGGCCTGACCCAGATCACGGACACCGGCGCCATCGAGGCCGCCGTGGACGCCGCCATCGCCGCCAACCCGGAACAGGCCGATGAAATCCGCCAGGGCAACGACAAGGCCATCGGCTGGTTCGTCGGCCAGATCATGAAGGCGACGCAAGGCAAGGCCAATCCGCAGCAGGTCAACCAGCTTTTGCGTGAGAAACTCAAATCCTAGGCGTCATTCCCGCGAAAGCGGGAAGCTAAGCTTTAGGTTTTGAGAAAGGCGGATGCCGCCGTTTCACCGGACTCGGAAGCTCTGTGTCCTCTGTGGATTCTCTGTGTGCTCTATGTCCCATTACCAAGTTGATCCAGGCGAGAGCCTTTCCGGGAACGGCTTACTAATAGGACACGGAGATCACAGAGGAGCCACAGAGACCACAGAGGGCGAATCGAGTTAGGTTTCCTCAAAATTTCCATTATCGACGACGATGCCAACAAACTTCCGCAAAGTTTGATTTTTCTCAGAGGCTTCTCAATGTCTTCTTACGCCCCTCTCAGAGTCCTTGCCCTGAAATATGGGGAGACTCTGAGTTTGCGTGTTGACATCTGAGAGGGGCTGCCGGACATTTAATAACTCTCTGTTGAGCACTTTTGCTTGTTTAAGCACAGGTGCGTTCAATGGATAGATTTCCAAAAGACCAAAGGCCTTATCGACCTGTTCGCAGGTGGCGGTGGCTTTTGTTTTGGGCATTCATCACGGTTTGTCAGGATGCATATCGCAAAATTGGACTGCCTGTGTTAAGTGCGATTGGCATCGTTGTAGCTGCTTGGATTCTCTACCTAGGTCTTCCCCTCACACATGGCTGACTTCTTGATCCGCCCCTTCGCCCCCGGCGACCACGCCCGGGTCCGCGACATTTTCATCAACTGGAACCGCCACATCACCCAGCCGGGGATGGAGGACCTGTTCGAGTCCTATATCCAGCTCGCCCTGGACGAAGAGATCAACCGCATCCCCGAATACTACGGGCGGCCCGGCTTCGGCTTCTGGGTGGCGGAGATCGACGGCAAGGTCGCCGGCATGGTCGGCCTGGAGCGCCTGAACAGCGGCGAGGCCGAAGTCCGGCGCATGTACGTCGCCGCCGAGTTCCGCCGCAAGGGGCTCGGGCGCAAGCTTCTCGCCTTTGTCGAAGACCGGGCCCGCGATCTCGGCTACACGCGCATCGTGCTGTCGACCTCGGCCCTGCAGCCCCAGGCCAAGGCTCTCTATGAAGTCTCCGGCTACGAGCTGGAGCGCGAGGAGGCGTCCACCGTGCAGACCAAGCGCACGGTCGGCTCGGGCCTGACGCGCTATTATTTCGCCAAGCCGCTGGTCTGAATTTCCGAGATTTAAAAAGAAATCCTAGTCGGCGGCGTCGCTTGCGGGGACATCCGCCACGGCCAAGGTCACCGTGAATACGGTGCCGCCGCCGGGGTTCTGTTCGATGTTCAGGCGGCCGTCGTTGACCTGCACCAACTGACGGCACAGCGCCAGGCCCACGCCGGTGCCGATTTCACCCTTGGTCCCGGTCGCCAGATCGGCGCTGGCGCCCGACAGCACGCGGCTGACCAGATCCTGGTCCATGCCGATGCCCGTGTCGGCGATCACGACCTTTGCGTCCTTGCCGTCGTGACAGACGCGGACGGCGACTTCGCCGCCCTTGGGCGTGAATTTGAGCGCGTTGTTCACCAGGTTGCGGATCACCGTCGACATCTGGTGCCGGTCGAGCCGAACCTTGACCGGCGGTCCCGCCTCGATCCTTAACGTGACACCGCGCAGGGTCGCGTCGGCGGAATAGACGCCAGCCGTCTGCCGGGCCAGAGCGCCCAGGTCCGTGATCTCCAGATACGTCTGGCGCTGGCCCGTGCGCACCAGGGCCCATTCCAGCAGGTTTTCCAGAACCTCGGACGCGTTGCGCCCGGCCTCGTACAGCTTTTCGCCGTATTCCTGGACCGTCTTGGGATCGAGATTACGGCTGGGATCGGCCAGCAGTTGGGCGTAGATCAGCAGCGGATTGAACAGGTTGCGGATGTCGTGGCCGATCACGGTCAGCAGCACGTCCTTCTGGCTGTTGCTTTCCTCAAGCTCGCCCGTGCGTTGGGCGAGCGCGCCCTGGGCCCGTTCCCGTTCGTCCATTTCGCGGCGCAGGCGCTGGTTGAAGGCTGCCAGCCATAGCCCGGTCAGCAATGCCAGCAGAGCGACAAGCGTGGCGCCCAGAAGTGCTTTGGGCATCCAGGCCGGCAGTGCCTTAATGCCGTCCTGCTCATAGATGAACCCGTCGAGAGACATGTCCTTGGGCAGTAGCCCCAAGCCGGCGTAATGCTGGGCGATGCGCTCCCAGCGTGCGGGGTTGATGAAGCCCACGGGCACGACATCGGCCAGGATCAGGTCGGCGGATTGCCGCGCCTCGAACAGCAGGTTGTCGCGCGCCTTCCGTTTGCCGTAGGTGGTGAGGATCAGGTCGACGACCTCTTCCTGGTGTTTCATGGCATAGCGCCAGCCGTCGAGCGACGCGTCGAGGAACGCCTGGACCATCGCGGGATCCTTCTTCAGGACGCCTTCCGTGGTGAACAGGTTGTCGCCGTAGAAATCGACGCCGCCGTCGATGGGACGGAACAGGCGGACCGGCCCGACTTCCTTGGCGTACTGGTAGGGTTCGTCCGTGGAATAGATGCTCATGGCGTCGACGCGCCCGGACTTCAGGTCCTCGACGTCGAAGGTGTGGTCGACGAAATGCATCTGACTGATGTCGAGGCCTTCGGCGGCGAAATAGGCGCTCAGTTCCGTTTCGTGCGGGGCGATCATGATATTGCCGCGGGCGAGTTGGTGGATGTTGTGGATGTTGCTGCGGGCATCGAGCATCAGGGTCAGCGGCGAATGCTGGTAGATCACGGCCAGGACGACCACGGGGTCGCCGGCGGCCCGCATCATCAGCAGGTCGGTGGTGCCGACGCCGAACTCGGCCTTGCCTTCGGCCACGGATTCCATCGGCTTGTCGCCGGGCATGGCGGGCAGGATCGTCACGTCCAGGCCGCGGTCGCGGTAGAAGCCCTTGGCCTTGGCCGCGTAATAGCCGGCGAACTGGAACTGATGCGCCCATTTCAGCTGCAGGGTGACCTTGGTCAGCTTGCGCGGTTTGTTCTCTGCCGCCCATAGCGGTGCAGGGCGGCCCCAGCCTGCGATCAGGACCGCCACGAACACGGCCAGGAGAAGCCAACGCGACGTCCGCACATTGCCCCTGTTTTCCGCGTCTGCGCTTGTCATGGTCCGTGTTCGTCGTTGGAGGTGAGACACCGGCACGCAACCGGCGGGAATAAGCCGCGCACCGCGCCCGGCCTGCAAGGGAAACCGATCAAACAGCGTGCAAAATTGAGCATAATTTTACAAGGGGGACTAAGATGAAACCTGCATTTTTAGGAGTGGACCGGTGTTCGACGCCGAACAGGATACCGCACCCGCGGCGGAGACCGTGGAAAAGCCCGACGACGCCCTGTATTGCGCGCGTTGCGGGCATCTGGTGACGCGCCGCCGTTGGGCATTCGCGCCCGACGGCGGGCATGAGCGGGTTTGTGCCAATCCGGCGGGCCGCCTGTTCACGGTCGTCTGTTTCCTGGAAGCACCGGGAGCGGCGGACCGCGGGCCGCCGACGGAAGAATTCACCTGGTTCAGGGGGCATGCCTGGAATTTCGCCCATTGCCGCGGCTGTTCCGAACACCTCGGCTGGCGTTATACGGGAGGGGCTGCCACGCCCGTGTTCTGGGGCCTCATCAAGGACCGCCTCAGCAGTCTGCCGAAATAGGAGCCGACCATGCCCAAGCCGCTTGTCGCCATCACCTATTGCACGCGCTGCCGCTGGCTGCTGCGCGCCTCTTGGATGGCGCAGGAACTGCTGACCACCTTCGAGGACGACTTGGCGGGCGTAACTCTGGTGCCCGACGGCGTGGGCGGGCGGTTCATCGTGCAGGTCGGCGATCAGGTCGTGTGGGATCGCAAGCGCGACGGCGGGTTTCCCGAGATCAAGGTCCTGAAACAACGGGTGCGCGACGCCGCCGTGCCGGACAAGGACCTGGGCCATTCCGACGGCGCCTGACCGGGGCCGGTTTCCGCCGGGGCGGAAAAATGGCATAATCGGCTCATGGCAACGGCGCTTGAAGGTATCCTGTTCGACCTTGAAGGCGTCCTCTACCAGGGTGGGACGCCTGTCCCCGGTGCGGCCGAAACCCTGGACTGGACCCGTGGCCGGGGCCTGAAAACCCGCTTTCTCACCAATACCACCCTGCGCCCGCGCGCCGCCGTGTGGCGGCGGCTGCAGGGTATGGGCCTGCCCGTGGATGCGGACGATATCGTTACCCCGGCCATGGCGGCGGTGTCGCTGTTGCGGGCCCGCGGGCTGCGGCGGGTGCATCTGGCGGCGGAACCGGCCCTGGCCGAGGATTTCGACGGCTTCGACCTGGTCGACGTCCGGCCCGATGCCGTCGTCATGGGCGACCTGGACGCCGGGTTCGACCGCGCCCGCCTGTCCCGTCTGACAGGCATGTTGCTGGACGGGGCGGTGCTGGTGGCGCTGCACAAGAACCGCCTGTCGCGGCCCGGGGGCGACCTGATCATCGACCTGGGGCCCTATGTGGCGGCCCTGGAATATGCCGCCGGGGTGGACGCGGTGGTCATGGGCAAGCCGTCGGCGGATTTCTTCGCCCGCGTGCTGGCCGACATGGGCGTTTCCGCCGCCGCCGCCGTGATGATCGGCGACGACGCGGAATCGGACGTTGCCGGCGCCCAGGCGGCGGGTCTGCGCGCGGTCCAGGTCATGACCGGAAAGTACGACCCCCGCACGGCGGGCCGCGCCACGCCCGATGCCCTGATCGCCAGCGTCGCCGACCTGCCCGGTGCCATCGCCGCTTGGACCTAGGGGGCGTTTGTTGCTACCGTCCCGACCGTTAAGAAGAAACCATGAAGGAGACGATCCATGGACCTGGTGATCCGGGGTGCCACCATTTATGACGGCCGGGGCGGCGCCCCTTACCGGGGCGACGTCGGCGTCGCGGGCGGGCGCATCGCCGCCGTCGGCACGGTCGATGCCCAGGGGGCGGAGGAGATCGACGCCGACGGCCTGGCCCTGATGCCCGGGATCATCGACAGCCACACCCATTTCGACGCGCAGATCACCTGGGACCCTTGGTGCACGCCGTCACCGGCCTTGGGCGTGACCAGTGTGCTGATCGGCAACTGCGGGTTCACCATCGCCCCCTGCAAGGCGCCGGACCGCGACCTGATCATGAAGAACCTGGTGCAGGTCGAGGGCATGTCGCTGGACGTGCTGCGGTCGGGCATCGCCTGGGATTTCGAGACTTTTCCCGAATACCTGGACATGCTGGAAGCCCGCGGTTCGGCCCTCAACGTTGGGGCCTTCCTGGGCCATTCGTCGCTGCGCACCTATGTCATGGGCGACGCGGCGACGCAGCGCGCCGCCAACGACGACGAGATCGCCGAGATGGCCCGCCTGGTGCGCGCCGCCATGCAGGCCGGGGCCGTCGGCTTCGCGACCTCGACGGCGCCGCAGCACAACGGCTGGGGCGGCGTGCCCATGCCGTCGCGCCTGGCCGACGCCCGCGAACTGGAAACCCTGGTCACCGCCATGGGCGAGGGGGGACAGGGCGTGTTCATGCTGACCAAGGGCAACACCACGGACGTGCCTTACCTGGAAACCGTCGCCGCCAAGTCGGGACGCCCGGTGATGATCGCGGCCCTGCTGCACAACCCGACCAACCCGGAAGGCACCTTCAAGGACCTGGCCGCCGTCGCTGCCGCGCGGGCCAACGGGCGCGAGTTGTGGGGCCAGGTGTCGTGCTGTCCGCTGTACATGGATTTCTCGCTCAAATCCGCCTATCCGCTGGAAGGGCTCGCGGCCTGGAAACCGGCCATGGAGACCTCGGGTGAGGCGCTCAAGGCCGTCTATGCCTCGCACACCTTCCGCCAGGCGGTGAAGGACGAGCTGTCCGGCCCGGCCGGTGTGCGCCTGTTCAACGGCGAATGGCACAAGATCGAGGTCACGGAAACGGCGCGGCCCGAACACAAGGCGTTCGATCAGAAGAAGGTCGCGGATCTGGCCGCCGCCGCCGGCAAGCATCCGCTCGACTGGATGCTCGACCTCGCGATCTCGGAAGACCTGGAAACCCTGTTCATGGCCGAATTGCTGAACACGGACGAGGACGCCGTGGGCCGCATGATGGCCGACCCCAACGCCTCCGTCGCCCTGTCCGACGCGGGAGCACATCTGACGTTCTTCTGCGACGCCGGGTTCGGCCTGCATCTGATGGGGCATTGGAGCCGCGACCTGGGCAAGCTGACCCTGGAACAGGCGACCCACGAGCTGACCGCCAAGCCCGCCGCCATCTACCGCATTCCCGAGCGGGGCGAGATCAAGGAAGGTTTCCACGCCGACCTGTTGCTGTTCGATCCCAAGACCGTGGGCCGCGGGCCCAAGCGCCGCGTCCACGACCTGCCGGGGGGTGCGCCCCGCCTGACCACCGATGCCGTTGGCGTGGAAGGTGTCTGGGTCAACGGCGTGCGGGTGGCGGACGCAAAGGGTCCCGTCGGCATGGGCGGCGATCTGCCGGGCCGCGTGCTGCGCGCCTTTGGCAGCTGACGCAACGGGAAGGGGAAACGCGATGAGCACATCCTGCATCGCCGTCATGGCGCCGGGCGACATGGGTCATGCCGTGGGCAAGGTCCTGGGCGACCACGGTCACGACGTCATCACCTGCCTGGCCGGGCGCAGCGACCGCACGCGGGGCCTCGCCGCCAAGGGCAATTTCCGCGACGTGCCGGACCTCGACGCTCTGGTTACGCAGGCGGACCTGATCCTGTCCATCCTGCCGCCGGCCAGCGCGATCAAACAGGCGCAAGACATGGCGGCGGCCATGAAAGCGGCGGGCACGACGGCGGTCTATGCCGACTGCAACGCCGTGTCGCCGGCCACGGCGGCGGACACGGCGGCGATCCTGGCCGACGCCGGCGCCCCCTTCATCGACTGCGGCATCATCGGCCTGGCCCCGGGGCCGGGGCGGTTGACCAAGTTCTATGTCTCCGGCCCCGACACCGCACCCATGACGGCGCTGGACGGGCAGGGCATCACGGTGATCGACATCGGCGGCGCGGTCGGCCGCGCGTCGGGGTTGAAGATGGCCTATGCGGGCCTGACCAAGGGAACCAACGCGCTTTATACCGCCGTCCTCATGCTGGCGGAACGCCTGGACCTGTTCGACGAACTGATCGGCGAGTTCGAGGACAGCCAGCAGGCGGCCTTGAAGAACATGCGTGCCCGGGTGCCGCGCCTGCCGGCCGACGCGGGCCGCTGGGTGCGCGAGATGGAGGAGATCGCCGCGACCTACCGCGAAGCGGGCCTGCCCGGCGGGTTCCACGACGCGGCGGCGGACATCTTCCGCATCCTGGACGCGACGCCGTTTGGGGCGGAGACGCGGGAAACCATCGACCCCGACCGCACCATGGAGGCCTCCATCCCCGTCTATGTCGACCACATCACGCCCAAGGACGCCGCCGATGACTGATGCCGCGCCCCCGAAACACCTGAGCCTGGGCGCGGTCCACGACCTTGCCTTCAATTGTCTGATGGCCAACGGCTGCGACGACGCCAATGCCCAGGCCATTGCCGACAACCTGACGGCGGCGGAACGCGACCGTTCGGAATCCCATGGCCTGTTCCGCCTGCCGGGCTATGTCGCGTCCTTGCAGAGCGGCAAGGCCGACGGCAAGGCGGTGCCCAAGATTGAGGACGCGGCCCCCGGCGTGGTCCGGGTCGACGCCCTGGGCGGCTTTGCGCCCCTGGCGCTGGAGGCCGGCCGCAAACCTCTGGCCGCCAAGGCGCGCAGCCAGGGCATCGCCGCCCTGGCCCTGGTCGGGGTGCATCATTTCGCGGCGCTCTGGCCCGAGGTCGAGGCCCTGGCCCGCGAGGGGCTGGTCGCCTTCGCCTGCACCTCGACCCTGCCGTTCGCGGCCCCGGCGGGCGGCGCCAAGCCCCTGTTCGGCACCGATCCCGTGGCCTTCGCCTGGCCGCGCAAGGATGGCCCGCCCGTGGTGTTCGACATGGCGACCACGGCCATGGCGCGGGGCGAGGTGATGATCGCCGCGCGGGAAGGGCATGATGTGCCGTTGGGCGTCGGCCTGGACGGCGACGGCCAGCCGACCCGCGACCCCAAGGCGATCCTGGACGGCGGCGTCATGCTGCCGTTCGGCGGCTACAAGGGGTCGGCCATTTCCATGATGGTGGAACTGCTGGCGGGGGCCCTGATCGGCGAGGTGTTTTCGTTTCAGGCCGGTGCCGCCGACAACCGCGACGGCGGCCCGACCCGGGGTGGGGAATTCATCCTGGCCATCGATCCGGCGCGCATGTCGGGCGGGGCGGACTGGCTCGGCCAGGGCGAGGCGCTGTTCCGGCAGATGCTGGAGACGGGGGCGGTTCCCGGCGCGGTTCGCCTGCCCGGCGACCGGCGCTACGCCAACCGCGAAAAAACACCCCGGGACGGCGTGGCCATCCCGGGGGCGCTTTACGACAAGATCGTCGAACTGACCGGCTAGCCCGTCAGTAGGGGCGGTCGCCGTTCACGGTCACGCGGTGCATTTCCCGGCGATAGCCGTGATAATCGTTGAGCGCGTAGTGGTGGGTGCAGCGGTTGTCCCAGAACGCGATGGAGCCGACCTGCCAGCGGAACCGGCAGGTGAATTCCGGGCGTTTGATATGGGCCAACAGGTAATCGAGGATCGGGCGGCTTTCCGCAGCACTCATGCCGTCGAACCGGACCGTGAAGGGCTCGTTCACGTAAAGGCATTTACGGCCGGTTTCCGGATGGGTGCGGACCACGGGATGGACCGTTTCCTTGGCTTCCATCTGCCCGCCGCGCAGCTTGGTCGAACGCGTCGCGTTGCGTTCCGAATTGACCTGGGTCAGGAAGGCGTCGCTGTGCACCGCGTTCATGGAGGACAGCATGCGGCGCATGCCGTCGGTCAGCATCTCATAGGCCAGATACAGGTTGGCGAACAGGGTGTCGCCGCCGAACGGCGGGATTTCGCGAGCATAGAGGATCGATCCCATGGGCGGTTCGGGCAGAAACGTGGCGTCCGAATGCCAGGTGTCGCCGATGTTGTTGAGGGCGTCCGCCTCCTTGACCACCTGGAGGATTTCCGGATGGCCGGGCAGGGGCTCGTACACGGGGTGGATGTTCAGGGTGCCGAAGCGCAGGCCGAAGGCCTTTTGCTGGTCTGGAGTCAGGTCTTGGCCGCGGAAGAAGATGACGAGATATTCGTTCAAGGCCTTGCGGATTTCCGCCAGGACGTCGTCCGAGACATCCGCCGACAGATCGACGCCGTCGATCTCGGCGCCCAAGGCACCGCAGATGGGCGTGACGCCGATGTGCCGATATCCTTCGGGGACTTTCGATAGCGTGGGCACGGGGTTAAGCATATTCGGTCTCCTAGAGTTTTTCCGGTTGCGTCCGTCTGGACAGGATCCAACGGGTTCCCAAGTGGCAAATGACGATGGCGATGCCGAGCAGGTCCAACCCATGGCCGGGTTCGACTAGGCAATAGGCGGCGACGAGATAGAGGGCTCTCTCCACGATGGTGCGCGCCGGATAGCCGCTGATCGCGACGCCGAACAGCACCGCGCCGGCGATGGCGGTGAGGATCGACAGGACGATGGCATGCCAGGCGAAGTCGCTGCCGATGATCAGCAGATCCGGGTTGAACACGAACACGAAGGGAATCACGAAGGCCAGGGCGGCATAACGGATGGCCGCCAAGCCCGTGCCGGTGACCGATCCTTCGGCCAGGGCGGCCGCGCCGAAACTGGCGACCATGACGGGTGGCGTGATCAGCGACAGCACGGCGAAGTACAGGATGAACATATGGGCAGCCAGCACGGGCACGCCGAGTTCGATCAGCACCGGGCCGCCAATCGCAATCGTGATGATATAGGCGGCGACCGTGGGCATGCCCATGCCGAGCACGACACAGGTCAGCATGACGAAAATCAGGGCCAGCAGGATCTGGCCGTTGGTGATGTTGATCAGTTCGCTGGACAGACGCAGCCCGAACCCCGTCATGTTGAGGACGCCGACGACGATGCCGGCGGCGGCGCAGGCGATGGTCGCGACCACGGTGGTCTTGGCCGCCGTGTGCAGGCAGCCGAGAATTTCCGGCAGGGACAGGCGCGTTTCCGCCCGCAGGCTGGACACGATGATCGCCGTGGCGATCCCGACCAGGGCGGACATCATGGGCGAATACCCGGAAACCAGGGCGACGACCAGGGTAACGATGGGCAGCACCATATGGGCGAGCTGCATGATCTCGCCCCGCTTGGGCATCATTTCGTCCGGCACGCCCTGCATGTTGTCGCGCCGCGCCGTCAGGTCGATGGCGACGAACAGCGAGATGTAGAACAACAGGGCGGGCACGGCGGCGGCGACGATGATGTCGGCATAGGGAATGCCCGTGATGTCCGACATCACGAAGGCGACGGCGCCCATGATCGGCGGGGTCAACTGGCCGCCCGACGAGGCGGCGGCCTCGATGCCGCCGGCGTCTTCCTTGCGGAAGCCGATGCGCTTCATCAGCGGAATGGTCACCGCCCCCGTCGCCATGACGTTGGCGAGCGCACTTCCCGAAATGGTGCCGAACGACGCGCTGGTGACCACGGCGACCTTGGCCGGGCCGCCTGGGGATTTGCCGGTCATCTTCAGGCCGACGCGCTGGATCAGCAGGCCGGTCTTACATTTTTCGATATAGGCGCCGAAGATGATGAACAGGAACACATAGGTCGCCATGGCCGCCACGGGGCTGCCGAAGATGCCGAAGGTGGTCATGTACAGGCCCTGGAACACCTCGGGCGTGGGGATCGGCCGATGGCGGAAGATGGAAAAGCTGTCGCCGCCCCAGATGCCGTAGGCCAGAATGACGAGGATCAAAAGCGCGATGGGCAGGCCGATGCAGCGCCGCGCCAGTTCAACCACCAAGGCGACAAGGGCGACGGCGGCGATGGTGTCCGGCAGGGTCGCTTCCGAATAGGCGAAACGTTCTTCCAGACCCGTCGGGTCGAGGAGGATATGGACCAGGGACAGCACCAGGGCGACACCCAAGGCCAGATCGACCACCCAGGTCCAGTCGGGCCTGGAGAAATCCCGTTTGCCGCCGCGGATGCTGAACGAAAGCAGGCCGACGAGGCCGATCAGCAGTAGGTGCAGCGGGCGCAGGACGAAGGTGTCATAGGCCCCGACGATGGGGACATAAAGATGATACAGGCTGGCGAAGGTGCCGATCGCCACGGTCAGGACCGCGGGAATCTGCCACCACTTGCGGCCGGCGCCGGCCAGGAACTGGCGCGCGGCGGCGAATTCGGTGACCGGGGCATTTGACGGGGATGTGTGTTCTTGCATCAGCTTTCGCATTTTCCTAACGCCCGCCTCCGCCCGCCGTGACGGGGGGACGGAGGCGGGATCAGGTTGACAGAAACGGAACGAAGAGCGGCCTACTTCAGCAGGCCGATTTCCTTCCAATACTGGGCGGCACCCGGATGGAACGGGATGCGCACGCCCTTGACGGCGATCTCTTCACCGAATTCGCCGTAGGCCTTGTGCGCCTGGACCATCCGCTTGCGGTTTTCCCAGGTCGTCTTGACGATGTTGTAGGCCCATTCGTCGGGCATTTCGGCGTAGGTCGTCACCTGGGTGACGGAGCCGATGGTCGGAACGTCCTTATCCTGGCCCTTGAAGGTGCCGGCGGGGATGGTGACCTTCTCGTAGTTGAAGGCCTTGCCCAGGGCGTCGGCGACGGCGCCGTCGACGGGCAGCAGGTGGCCTTCGGAAACGGACAGGATTTCATCGACCACCGGATGGGGGATGGAGCCGATGACGGTGGCGGACTGCACCACGTTGTCCTGGAACAGGGCCGACATTTCGCCGTAACCGGTGTTGACGACCTTGATGTCCTTGGCGACGCCCAACTGGGCGACGATGCGTTCGAAACTGGCAAGGCCGGTCATGCCGGCGCGGCCGGGGGCGGCGCTTTTACCGGCCAGGTCGGCATAGCTCTTGATGCCCGGCTTGGCGACCGTCGACAGATAGGCGCCGTTGGTCGACATCAGGGCGCGCAGATTCTGGATCGGCTTGCCTTCGAACTTGAGCATGCCCTTGTAGGCGGCGGTGACGTCCATGGCGAAGGCGAAGCCGACTTCGATCTTCTTGGCGCCGACGCCCTTCAGGTTGGAAATGCCGCCGCCCGGGGTGACGGTGGTGGCGACGCCGGGCCAGACCTTCTTGCTCAGCTCGGCGATGGCGGCCGCCCCCAGGTACCAGGCGCCGCCCTGGCCGCCGCCGACCATGGTCAGGTACTGCGGCGCGGCCGCCGCGGCGTGGGCCTTGCGGGCCAGGGCCGCGGGCAGGACCAGGGCCGAGCTCAGGGCCAGGCCGGTTCCCATTTTGATGAAATCTCGTCGTCCAACGTCACGCATGTGTTGTTTCCTCCTGATGGTGGTTTTGTGGTTTGGGTTGGTTAGGTGGGCTGTACGCCGCGATAGGGCCGGGGCGGCAGTTGCCCGACCCAGTCGGCGGTTTGGAAATGCTGTGCCAGATCGGCCAGCCGGACCCCCAGGTCGGGCAGGGAATCCTCGGTAATGCGCGACGACGGGCCGCCGCAGTTGAAGGCCGCCAGAACGTCGTTCGACAGCGTGACGGCGACGCCGACGGCGTTCACGTCGTCTTCCCAGATGCCGACGGCGGTGCAGTAGCCCTTTTCCGCATATTCCTTTTCGGCGGCCCGCAATGCCCGTTCGACATCCTTGAACCGGGCCGGGTCATGAGTCTTGAACTGATCGAGGATGCCGTTCTGTTCGGCCGGTTCCGCCGCCGCGAAATAGGCGTGGCCCATGGACGTCGTCTCCATGGGAATGCGTGAGCCGATGTCGAGCGGCAGGGCCCGCACCGTGCGGTCGCGCGAGCGTTCGATGAGGATCATGGACAGCCCGTCGCGGATGCCGAGCGACACCGTGCCGCGCGAGTAGTCGGCCAATTCCTGCATCATCGGCAGGGCGACGAGGCGTTTGTCCATCGATGCCATGACCGGGTAGCCCAGGGTCAGCACCTTGGGGTGCAGGCTGAAGCGGCCGGAATCGGGGCAGACGTAGACATAGCCGGTTTCGACCAGGGTATGGACCAGCCGGGCGACCGTCGATTTCGGCAGGCCCGTGGCCTTGGCCAGGTCGCCAAGGCTCATCCGGTTGTGTTCCGGAGAGAACGACGCCAGGACCCGAAGGCCCCGCGCAAGTCCGTTCACGAAGGCGCGGTCCTTGCCGGCGCCCGGGTCCGAGCTGTCGCTCACAGAAGTTTCCAATCCCCAAGGTGAGTCCGTTTATCGAACTCTTGTTTGCATTCCGGGATTAAACTTCATATCAAATTGCGGTGTCAATATGCGGTACGCTATACCGCTATGCGGTACGATTATGGGAGAGCATCAATGAACGCGACGACAGTCGTCACCGGGGCGAACCGGGGCATCGGCCTGGCCACCGCGCAGTTGCTGGCCGATCAGGGCCATGAGGTCGTGGGTACGGGCAGAACCGCGCCGGAAGATTTCCCCGGAACATTCTATGAGGTGGATTTCGCCGATTCCGCCAATCTGGCGGCCGTCGGCGCGGACATCGCCGACCGCCACGCCGTCACCGGCCTGGTCAACAACGCGGGCGTGTCGCGGGCCCGGTCCATCGACACGGTCACGTTGGAGGACATGGACGCCCATTACGACGTCAACCTGCGCGCCGTGGTCCAGATCACGCAGCTTTTGCTGCCTCGGCTGCGCGCGGCGGACGGCAACGGCCGGATCGTGAATATCGCCAGCCGGGTCGTCGTCGGCCGCGCCGTGCGCACGCCCTATGTGGCGACCAAGGCGGCATTGGTCGGCCTGACGCGCAGCTGGGCCCTGGACCTTGCGCAGGACGGGATCACCGTCAACTGCATCGCGCCCGGTCCCGTCGCAACCAAGCTGTTCAAGGGAAACCATCCCGACGGATCGAAGGAACTTGCCGACGTTCTGGCGTCGATTCCGCTTGCCCGGGTCGGTACGCCGGAAGAGATCGCGGGGCCGATCGCGTTTCTGCTGTCGCCGGCGGCGTCCTATGTCACCGGACAGACGCTATACGTCTGCGGCGGCGGCAGCATCGGCCACGTCCCGGTCTGATCCGGGCCTGAACAGCGTCGGTAGAGTTGCGTCGGTAGAGCTACTGCGTCGGCTTGGTGGCGAGCGACGGGCTTTCGTCGGCCAGGGTCGGGCCGTCGGCGGGGGCGCTGATCGCGCCGTTGCTGACCTCCCACTGACGGTGCTGTTCGTACAGCGCCTTTTCCGTCGTGTAAGGGTCAAGCGAATTGGCCGTCGCCGCCTTGATCGCGTCCTGGTTTTCCGAATAGGTCACCGTGCCCTGTGCCGCCTTGCCGACGAGCGGCAGGGGGTTGGCGATCGAGGTCAGGATGTCGCCCGTGGCGTCGCGCAGGTTGCTCGGCCCCAGGATCGGCAGGACGATGTGCGGCCCCGGCGCCATGCCGCCAGCGCCGAAGGCCTGCCCCAGGTCTTCGGACCGCGACTGCAGGCCCATGTCCGTGGCCGGGTCGCCCAGGCCGCCGACGCCCACGGTCGAGTTGACCAGGAAGCGCTTGGTCGCGTTGCCGGCGTTGTCCGTGTCGCCCTGCAGGAACGAGGATACGGCGGTGACCGGTTCCGCCAGGTTGTTGGCGGCGTTGGCGATGGCTTCCTGCATGCCTTCCGGCGTCACCGCCTTGTAGCCCGAGATCAGGGGATCGAGGATCAGGCCGCGGAACAGGCTGTTGAATTCCGAAGTCACGCGGTTGATGGATTCCAGCGGATCGTCATCCTTTGCCTCGGCCGCGGGCTGGTGGAACTGCATCTTGATTTCCGCGGGCGCGGTGTTGGCCTGTTCCTTGGCGGGCTCGGCGGCATGGGCGGCGCCCACGCCGACCAGAAACGCCACGGCGACCGCCGCAGGAAGGCGGATGAAATCGTCAGAAAAGCGGATGTTGACCATGTCAGATCTCCAAACGGCGCGTCCCCACGCGCCAGCGTCCAAGTCCCCGGATCCTCTTGCATACAACAGTGCCACAATCTTTCCTGGTCCGGAAAGTTAAATGTTAGAAAAGGGTGGAGAACGATCCGACTTTTTCGGGCGGTTCGGCGCCGTGATCCGCCGCCGTCAGGCGAAGGCCCGCAAGGCCAGATAGACCCCAAGCAGAAGCAAGCCGAAAAAGAACACCCGGCGGAAGGTTTCCGCGGGGATGCGCCGACGGATCATCTGTCCGCCGGCCATTCCGGCGGCGGCCGGGATCAGGGCGGCGGACGAGGTCAGGCCCAATTCCGTCGTCATGATGCCGTGGCCGGTCAGGCTGACCGCCTGGGCCGCCGTCGCGATGGTGAAGGCGATGCCCATGGCCTGAACCAGTTCGTCACGGGTCAGGCCGAGCGCCTGAAGATAGAGTGCCCCCGGCATGGTGAACGAGGCGACGCTGCCCGTCGCCACGCCGGCCAGAAAACCGATAAGGGGGGCCAGCGGCTTTTCCCAGCGCCCGGGCGGCGGGATCTGCGGCGTCATCAGGGAATACAGCGAATAGGCGGCGAGCAGAATGCCCAGGGAGCCCGACAGCAGATGGGCGTCGACGATCACCAGCAGGGACGCGCCGAACCAGGTGCCGACGCAGGCCGCCGCCAACATCGGCCACAAGCGGCGGATCAGGACGGCGAAGTTGCCGCCCACGGCCCCTTGCCAGATGTTGGTCACCAGGGCCGGAACGACGACCAGCTGCACCGCCTCGTGCAGGCCGATGACGGCGGTCATCAACCCCATGGCGACGGTCGGCAGGCCGACGCCGACGACACCCTTCACGCCGCCCGCGATCAGGAAAATGACGCCAACGAGGGCGAGAATCTGGGGTTCTGGCATGGCGGTGTGCGGGATCCTGGGGAAAGCCGATGGCGGGATGTTCTGCGGGACGGTACTGATAACATAATACCCCGTGGGGCTTGGCTGGAAACGCTTCGGTGCCCGCCGAAGCGTCCCGCGGTGAAGCCGTCGGCCGAGAATGTGCCTGCCGGTTGTTTTGCGGGGCCGGACGGGGGTATTGTCCCGGCGTCTGCCATCGCAAACCTTTTGGATTGAAAAGTGAACGCCCGTCCGTGATCAAGCGACTTTGGAATATGTTCTACGGCCCCGAAGCCGAGGCCAAGCGCCTCAACCGCGACGTGGCCTATATTGTGCACGCCCTGAACGAGGAACATTATGGCCCCATCGCCAAGGACGTGGCCACCGACCTGCGCAAGGACATCGACTATACGCTCGAGACGTTCATCCGTAAGGATGAGGCCTATGGCTTCAAGCGGGGCCTCGACAACCTGAGCCGCATGCACAACGAAGCCCGCAAGCGCCGCGATCAGCGCGCCCTGACGTCGCTGACCCTGGCCATCATCTACATGCGCGCAGGCAAGGTCGGCGATCCGGCCAAGCCGGCGATCGCGGCGATCGACGCCTTTGTCGAGGAATGGTCACCCGTGGCCGAAGAGAACAGCGGCGCCCTGCCGCCAACCCCGAACTGACGCTCCCGTGAACGGCAAGCAAAGCCTTGCCCGCGACCGGTGTTCGCTTATGCTTGCGCGCAATGATCAAATACCGATGACGGAGGAGGATCCCCGATGATCGATCTATACACCTGGGCCACGCCCAACGGGCGCAAGGTGTCCATCATGCTTGAAGAAGTCGGCCTTGAGTACAACACCATCGAGATCAACATCTCGCAAGGGGAACAGCATTCGCCCGCGTTCCTGGAAATCTCGCCCAACAACCGGATTCCGGCGATCGTCGACCCCGACGGTCCCGACGGCAAGCCGATCTCGGTGTTCGAGACGGGGGCGATCCTGATCTATCTGGCGGAAAAGACCGGCAGCGAACTGCTGCCCCGGTCGGGCCGCGAACGCGTCGCCACCTTCGAATGGCTGATGTGGCAGATGGGTGGCGTCGGGCCGATGTTCGGCCAGGCCCATCATTTCCTGTTCCAGCCGAAGGAAGTCGTGCCCTACGGCCAGAAGCGCTATCACGACGAGACCAAGCGCCTGTACATGGTGATGAACGACCGCCGCCTGCACAAAAACGAATATCTGGCGGGCGACTTCTATTCCATCGCCGACATCGCGGTGTACCCCTGGGTGTCGCGCCACGAACGCCATCAGGTCGATCTCAACGAATTCCCCAACGTGAAGCGCTGGTTTGATACAATCTCGGCGCGCGAGGCGGTGCAGAAGGGAATGGCGGTGCCGTTCGCGAACTGACGGCGCCTTGGGAAAAGACGGGAGCGGGCGGCGGCCATGGCGTTCAAGACCAAGAAATCGGTGCAGCGGGTCATTGCGGCGCTCAAGGCCGCGGGCCTGGGCGACCGGGTGATTGAACTTACCGCGACGGCCAAGACGGCCGAGGACGCGGCCCGCGCCGTCGATGCCAAATTGGGCCAGATCGTCAAGTCGCTGACCTTCCGCATCGGCGACAGGCCGGTGCTGGCGCTGGTCGCCGGCGACCATACCTGCAATCCGGAGGCGCTGCCCCGTGTCCTTAATCTGGAAGGCAAGGTCACCAAGCCGCAGGCCCAGCGCGTCAAGGACGTCACGGGTTTCACCATCGGCGGCGTGTCGCCCGTGGGGCTGGTCAACGACATGCCCATCGCCATCGACGCCAGTCTGCGCCGTTTCGAGCAGTTGTTCGCCGCCGCCGGGCATCCCCATTGCCTGTTTCCCGTCAGCTTCGACGAACTGAAACGCCTGACCGGCGGGATCGTTTCCTACAACATCGCGGACGCCATCGACCCCGACGCGGTCGAGATGCCGCGCTTTCAGCGCAGCCGCACATTCATGAAAACCGAATAATATTATCTGCGCCGAATATATAATTAGTGATTCTTCATTTAAATTAAAAACCAATACTTGTGGACAGGTGTCCACCGCCATCGATTCACCCTAATCTCACCGTCGCTTGCGCATCGCGAGCCCGTCGCGCGGCTTCGCCCGGAATTGGGGGGAGGAGACCCTGGACGGCCCAAAAACAACGATTCGAGACGGCGCGGCTGTTTCCGGCTGACAGCCTGTGCCGTCCACGGACTATCGAGAACCACGGTGACGTCATGAAATTCAAACTCTCCCTGTTCAACGTCTTTTTGCTGCTTGCCCTGATCGCCCTGATCGGGGTCGCGACGCTGTCGGGCATCAGCGCCACGACCATGCGCGACACCATGCTGAACGACCGGCAGGACAAGGTTAAGCAGATCGTCCTGGGCGTTAACGCCATTGTCCGGCACGAACTGGCCAAACAGAAGAACAACGAACAAACGCCGGAAGTGGCCAGGGAGCGCATCTTGAGCGCCATCCGAAGCGTCCGTTTCGATGGCGACAACTACATCTTCGCCATCACCTACGATTTCTGCACCCTGGCCCATGTCGATCCGACCAAGATGGGCAAGTGCAAGAAGCTGCCGCGGCGCGAGGTGTTCAACGAGCTTGCCAAGAACGGCGGCGGGTTCAGCCGCTACAAGGGGCCCAAGCCGGGCTTCCAGGGCGACACCTTCGACAAGGTGTCCTACATCCATCCCGTGCCCGAGATGAACATGTACATCGGCACCGGCGCCTATTTCGACGATATCGACGAGGCCTATAATCGGCGCCTTGCGCAGCTTGGCGGGATCGGCCTGGCGATCATCACGGTGATCGTCGGTTTCGGGTTTCTGGTCGGCCGCAACGTGTCGAAATCTCTCAACACCCTGTCGTCGCGCATGAACGATCTTGCCCAGGGCAAGCTGGATGTCGGGCTCGATCTGACGAGCTTCGTGAAGGAGGTCGACGGGATGATCGGCTCCGTGAAGGTCTTCCGCACGGAGCTTGAGCGCAACAAGCGGCTCGAAGAGGAAAAGGTCGAACTTGAGAAAAAGGCCGAGGAGGACCGCCGCCGGGCGACCCTGCGGCTGGCCGACGAGTTCGATGCCTCGGTCGGAGAGATCGTCAAGGCGGTCGGCAATTCGGCCGGTGAGATGGACACCACCGCGACCATGATGAGCGGCGCCGCCAACCAGGCGACGGAACAGGCGATCGGTGTCGCCGCCGCGGCCGAACAGGCCAGCCGCAACACGGCCTCGGTCGCGTCGGCGACGGAGGAACTGTCGTCGTCCATCGAGGAAATCGCCCGCCAGGTGCAAAAGGCATCGGAAGTCGCCAATCAGGCGGTCAACGAATCCCAGCTGGCCAACGAAAAGGTCAGCGGGCTTGCCGACGCGGTCGGCAAGGTCGGCCAGGTCGTGACCCTGATCACCGACATCGCGGAGCAGACCAACCTGTTGGCCCTCAACGCGACCATCGAGGCGGCCCGCGCCGGCGATGCCGGCAAGGGCTTTGCCGTGGTCGCCAGCGAGGTCAAGAACCTGGCCAGCCAGACCGCCAAGGCGACCGAGGAAATCTCGCAGCAGATCGCGGGCATCCAGCAGGCGACCAATTCGTCCGTCGGCGCCATCGGCAACATCGGCGCCACCATCGACGAGATCAACACGATCTCGGCGACCATCGCCGCGGCGATCGAGGAACAGGGCGTCGCGACCCAGGAAATCTCGCGCAGCGTGCACGAGGCCTCGGCCGGAACGGACCAAGTAACGCAGAACATCGCCAACGTGCGCCGGTCCTCGGAAGAAACCGGCCAGTCGGCGAATCAGGTCAAGACCGCCGCCAACGGGCTCGCGGAACTGGCGGCGACGCTGCAATCCCAGGTCGATCGCTTCCTGGCGGGCGTGCGCGCCTAAGGCCCGATTTCCGCGACCGGCCCCGCGACGGCAGCGCCGCCGCCGCGGGGTCCGGCCCAGCAAAGAGTATGGCGGTCGCCGTGCATGGGAAACCTGAGTTCACTCAACTGTAGATCCATCTAGCCCCTTCTCTTGGCTGTTGCCGGGGAAGGGGCTTTTTTTTTGCTCCAACCCGACCATATAATTCAGCGACTCCTCTTTCGGGAGCGTGAAAGGTAGGTTGTTTTGACCAACTTTTTGAACTTCCCGAACTCTAACACCGTAACTTGGAAACGCGGTGGGGTGCTTCAGTAGGGAGCCAGACCAAGAGGCAAGGTTAAAGACGGACCATCCGATAGGATCCCCCGCTTGCGGGCCCCTTTTGGAATCCGCGCCGGGGAATCCAAGTTCCCTGGTCTGCAGCCGCCAAGGGCTACCCCCGAAGCGGACAGACAAGACCGGGGGGTGCTGAGGCATCCGACGTGCTTCGTGAAGGCCCCAGGGCGTCGAGACGCCCATAGGAACACCCTGATCGTTGCGCCCAAACAGAGGGCATCCCCCAGCCTCACGATTTCGAGTGAACGAATTTAGAACATCTTCCCCGACTTTACCCCGTGTTTCCCCACAATTTCACCGTATGTTCCTGCAATCTGCTGCAATTCTTTGGTTGACGCGGAAGCTCGCAAAGTGCTTATTCCCCTGGGCTTTTTGGCCCCCAAGGACAGGTGCGCGAGTGGCTGAAGCGGGCTCCCTGCTAAGGAGTTAGGCCCCCATAAGGGCCTCGAGGGTTCGAATCCCTCCCTGTCCGCCACCCTACGCCTTCAGCTTCGGGTGGCAGGCCACCCTTGGGTGGACTGGCGCGCGAAGGCGTTTAGGCGTAGGAGTGTCGCCCGAAGCTCCGCAGGAGCGAAGGGGGGCTGCCCGTCCATGTGGTACGTGTACTTTCTCGAACTGGCAAACGGCGATGTCTACGTTGGATCGTCGAACGACCTTCGGCGCCGGGTCAAATCTCACCAAGAGGGCCGTGTGCAGTCGACCAAGGCGCACACACCAATGCTTCTGAAATCCTATGTCGCTGTTGAGACAGAACAGACGGCCCGTGAGTTGGAAAAGTACTTCAAGTCGGGTTCGGGCAAGGCCTTCGCGAATAAACGATTTTGGTGAATCTCCATGCCGGAACGCTCACAACAGGGAAAAACCCCCAAGCCGCCCACCGCCCGCCGCCGCCCGACGGGGGTCATGGGGTCGGTCTTGAAGGCGTTCGAGGTGCTCGAGGTGTTCGAGCGCAAATGGCGGCCGCTCGGCGTCACCGAACTGGTGCGCGAGACGGGCCAGCCGAAAAGCTCCCTGCATCGCGTGCTGTCGACCCTGGTCCACGCCGGGGTGCTGGAGCAGAACGAACAGGGGCTCTACCGCCTGACCCTCAAGCTATGGCGGATCGGCAATCTGGCGCTCGCCGAGGTCGATCTGGTGCAGGTCGCCTTTCCGTTCCTGGAGGCCCTGTGCCGGGCCACGGACGAGACGATCCATCTGGCGGTGCTGGAGCCCGGCGGCGGCGTGGTCTATCTGTCCAAGGTGGAAAGTCCCCGCTCGATCCGCGTGCAGACGCAGGTCGGGCGCATCACGCCGTCCTGGTGCACGGCCACGGGGCGGGTGCTGCTGGCCCACGACCCGGGGCAGCGCGACCGGGTGCTGGCCGGACCCATGGCCCAACTGACCCCGGACACGGTGACCGATCCCGCGCGTCTGCGCCGCATCATCGACAAGGTGGCGGGCGACGGCGTCGCCGTCACCAAGGGCGAGAACAATCCGGAAATGGGCGGCATCGCCGCCCCCATCCGAGATCACACGGGCGCCGTCGTCGCGGCCCTGGGCCTCGGCGTGCCGGCGTTTCGCATGGATGCGGCCCTGGTCGCGCGCTGCTCGGTCCAGGTCGTGCAGACGGCGGCCGAGATTTCCCGGGCCTTGAACTACCGGCCGGTGGACGAAGATGCGGTCTGAACGTTCCGCAATGTGGAACATTTTTTGAATTTCGGGGTCATGATGAAAAAAAATAGCTGATTTTCAGCATTATTTTTCAATCACATTGTTCCGCAATATAGGAAAAGCTTTTCGCGCTTGCCGCTGAATGGTAACGTACGGGCGTCGATACCCTGCCTTTGGAGACGAAACATGCAAGCCGCCGAACTGAGGAACGATCCTTTCCGCCGTATCACCGTGGTCCCGTTCACGGGTGTGTTCGGCGCCGAAATTTCCGGCGTCGATCTGAACAACCTGGATGACGAGACCGTGGCCGAGATTCGCGAAGCCCTGCTGCGCTACAGCGTCGTGTTCTTCCACGGGCAGGACTTCACGCCGGAGGCCCAGGCGGCGTTCGGGCGGCGCTTCGGGGTGCTGAACCGCCATCCTTACGTAAAGCCCATGGACGGCCATCCGGACGTGTTCCGCATCGTCAAGGAGCCGACGGACAAGCATCACTTCGGCAGCGGCTGGCATACGGATCTCGCCTATGCGGAAGCCCCGGCGCTCGGCACGATCCTGTACGGCGTCGACGTGCCCGAGGCCGGCGGCGACACCATGTTCGCGAGCCACTACGCGGCCTATGACGCCCTGACCGACGGCATGAAGGCCATGCTGGCGGACGTGAAGGCGGTCTATACCAACGCCCATACCTATGGAAAGGACGCCGCGCGCTTCAAGGCCGGCGTGTCCAAGGCGATGAGCGTGCAGCCGGCGGCGGTGACGGAAGTCGCCCATCCGGTGATCCGCACCCATCCGGAAACGGGCCGCAAGGGGCTCTACCTCAGCCCCATCCATTTCTCGCGGTTCGAGGGCATGACGCCCGAGGAATCCAAGCCCCTGTTCGACACCCTGGTCGCCCATGCGACGCAGCCGGAATTCACCTGCCGCTTCCGCTGGAAGAACGGCTCCGTCGCCATGTGGGACAACCGCTGCACCATGCATTTCGCGATCAACGATTTTTCCGGCGTCGGGCGCACCATGCAGCGCGTGACCCTGGAAGGTGACCGCCCGGTTTAAGGCGCGGCCCTTTCCACCGGGCTACAGGACCGATATAAACGACGGAACAGCCGGGCGGCCCCGCCGCCGGCAAAGGAGCATCCGTCCGATATGCGGGCCTTCGTCCTCTGTGTGATTTTGACGCTTGCCGCCGGCCCGGTGCGAGCCGACATGGAAGGCCAGCCGGCCGTGATCGACGGCGATACGCTATCGATCGCCGGGATCGTGTTCAACCTGCACGGCATCGACGCGCCGGAAAACGACCAGACCTGCGAAAAGGACGGCGAGGGTTATCCCTGCGGGTTCCAGGCGGCCAATGCCCTGGGTTTTATGACCGCATATCAATGGGTGCAGTGCCGCGACAACGGCACCGGGCGCGACGGGCGCTATACCATGACCTGCTTCCTGGGCGGCCGTTACGACGTGGGCGAAAAGATGATCCGCCAGGGTTGGGCGCTCTATGACCGGGCGTTCCGCATTCCCGCCTATCAGGCGGCCGAAGAGGCCGCCCGGGCGGAACGCGCCGGGCTTTGGGCGGGCGGCTTCGTCGCCCCCTGGGATTGGCGTCAGGGCAAGCGTTAGGCCGCGAAGTCCGGCAGCCGGTCGTCCAGGCGGTCGAAACAGACCCCCCAACCCTCCAGCATGGGCGTCTTCAGGGCGTTGTCGCGGGCGTTCTGCGATGAATACAGCACCGTTGTGGTCAGCCGCGTGCGCGTGCCGCCGTCGAGGTCCTCGAAGGTCGTGGTGCAGACGGTTTCGCCCTCGGTCCAGTCCTGGTCGAACAGTTCGGTGACGACCAGACGCGCCGGCGGGTCGATTTCAAGGAACCGACCGCCCATGCCCATGTCGCCCAGTTGTGCGTTGCGCCAGACATAACGGTAGGCGCCGCCGACCCGGCAATCGATCGTGCATTCGGCCATGGGCCAGTCGTCGGGTCCCCACAGCCAGCGTTGGACCAGGGCCGGATCCGTATAGGCTTTGAACACCAGGTCGCGCGGGGCGTCGAATTCGCGGCTGACTCGGAGTTCCCGGTCGGAGGGCAGGGTGGCGGTCAGGGGGAGTCTCGGTTTCATTTGTTGTCGTCCTTTGGCGTGTTCTCGTTGTCGGCGGGGGCCTGCAGATCGGCGAGCAGGGTGTCGAGGCGCTGGAACCGGGCCTCCCAGAATTCGCGGTAGGTTTCCAGCCAGTCGACCGCCTCGGCCAGGGGTGCTGCCTCCAGCCGGCAGGGCCGGCGCTGGGCGTCGCGGCGGCGGGAAATCAACCCGGCGGTCTCCAGCACCCGCAGGTGCTTGGATACGGCCGGCTGGCTCATGGCGAAGGGCTCGGCCAGTTCGGCGACCGAAGCCTCGCCCGAAGCCAGACGCTGAATGATCGCGCGCCGGGTGGGATCGGCAAGCGCGGCGAAGGTGGCGTCGAGTTGGTCGGTGATGATCATAATATAACCATATAGTTATAGAACTATTGGGTTATAAAATAAGAATCCCATGCGGTCAAATGGAATGCGGGGAACCCTGGACGATTCCCCCACAAATCCGACTTCGCGGCGGAATGAGGGTGGCATATGCTCATGTCCACTGCGCGGGTGCCGCGCGGTTCTGGGAGTGCGCGGATATCATGGAACGGTTTCGGCGGTGCCTGTCGGCGGTGGCGGGCGGGGTTTTCGGTCTGTTTACGGCGGCAACGGCATTGCCGGTTTCGGCCCTTGCGGGGCCGCCCGGCGGGTTGGAGCAGGTTCAGGAACCCGTGGCCGGCTATCTGGCGGCGCGCAGTCGGCCGGGGCCGGGCTCGATCGATTCCCTTGCCCCGGATTTCGCCCGCGCAGGTTCCTTCCGCGCGATGCTGAAGACCGCTGTGACAGCCGACTGGGGCGGGTTGAATGCCGCCGCCGCCGCTGCCGGATACCGCGCTTTCGCCTTGGTGGAGGACAGCGGCTGGTATCTGGTGCTCGATGACGCCGTCGATGGGCTTGGCCCCACGGTGGTGCTGTCGCCGGCACCCAGGCGCGACCTGATCGCCGAAGCCCCCCATCCGGTCGTCGACCGTTATACGGCGCCGGAAACGGCACTGTTCGTCACCCAGTTGGGTGCGCGCGCGGCCATCGTCGCCGGGGCCAACCGCTGTGCGGCGGCGGCCCAGTCGCCGTGCTCCGGCACGACCAAGGTATGCAAGGCCCACGGCAAGGCGCCCTACCGGGATTCCGACGTCGCCCACAATCCGGAAACCCTGTTCCAGGTTGCCCATGAGGTTCTTTCCGCGCAATGGCCGGAAGCGGTGGTGTTCAGTATCCATGGCTTCGCCAAGACCAAATCGGCGCCGGACACCTGGGCGGTGATTTCCGACGGCGGCAAGGCCGAAGGCGGGCCGGCGGACCGCCTGACGCGGCGCCTGCGCGACCGCCTGCGGGTGCTGCTCGACGGCGGCGACGCCCGCGCCGTGGCCTGCGACGATCCCGAGGACCGGCGGTTCGGTTTCGCCAGGCTGTGCGCCGCGACCAACGCGCAGGGCCGCCATCTCAACGGCAGCGCCGACGTCTGCCGGCAGAGCGTCGAACAGGCGTCGGGGCGCTTCCTGCATATCGAACAGACGCGCGACCTGCGCGATCCCTTCGAATACGGCTGGCGCGCGCCCCGCGACCATGCGGCGATCCGGGCGGTGCTCGACGCCGTGGCCGGGGTGGTGCCCTGCCTTCCGGGGCGTTGCCCGTAAATCACACGGGCCCTTGGCGGCGCGCGAAAAATCCCGCAGGATGGATTCCAAGAAGGCGGGGCGCTTTCAACAAGTCCGGGCACGAACCCGGGCGGGAGGGGACATGTCTCCCATCAGACTGATGGCCACCACCGGCATTCTCGGCTACGGCTTTACCGAGGAAGCCTTTCACGCGGGCATCGCCATGAAGCCCGACCTGATCGCCTGCGACGCCGGGTCGTCCGATCCGGGACCCCATTACCTGGGCAGCGGCACGGCCTTCGTGTCGCGCGCCGCGGCCAAGCGCGACCTGGGCCTGATGGTCGCTGCCGGGATGGAGCACGGCATCCCCGTGATGATCGGCTCCGCCGGCGGCAGCGGCAGCGATGTCCAGGTCGACTGGACCTTGGATATCCTCAAGGAAATCTGTGCGGAAAAGAACCTGAAGCCCAAGGTCCGGGTGATCCGCACGGAACAGACCAAGGACGCCATCAAGGCCAAGGTGCGGGCCGGCAAGGTCGCCCCCCTGGGCCCCATCGCCGACCTGACGGAGGACGACGTCGAGCAATCGTCCCGCATCGTCGCCATGATGGGCCCGGAGGCCTATCAGCAGGCGCTTGAGGACGGCGCCGACGTGGTGATCGCCGGGCGCGGCACGGACGCCGCCCTATTCGCGGCCCTGCCCCTGATGAAGGGGGCGGACCCGGGCCTGGCCTGGCACCTCGCCAAGATCATCGAATGCGGCGCCCAGGTGGTGGAGCCGCGCGAGGGTCAGGACTGCGTCATCGGCACCATCTACGACGACCATTTCACGGTCGAGCCGGGCTCGCCCATCCGCCGCGCCACGGTCACGCGCGTGTCCGCCCATACGCTCTATGAGAACCCGGAGCCCTACCGCCTGAAGGAGCCGGACGGCGTGCTGATCACCGACCGCTGCACGTTCGAGCAGCTGGACGAACGCACGGTGAAGGTCTCGGGCAGCCGCTACGAGCCGTCGGAAACATACACGGTGAAGCTGGAGGGCGTGCGCCCGCTCGGCTACCGCACCGTGTTCATCGCCGGCATCCGCGACCCCATCCTGATCGACATCATCGACGATTTCGTCGAAAGCTGCCGCGGGCGCATCGCCCGCGACGTCGGCACGCTGGGCATCGCGGCGGCGGACTATACGCTGTCCGTCCACCTGTACGGCAAGAACGCGGTGATGGGATCGCTGGAGCCCGAGGCCGACCAGCCGATCCACGAAATCGGCCTGCTGCTCGACGTGCTGGGCCGGACCGAGGACATCAGCCGCGCCGTGCTGGCGAAGTCCCGCTACGCCTTCCTGCACACGGACTTTCCCGGGCGCATGTGCATTTCCGGCAACCTGGCGATCCCGTTTTCGCCGTCGGACATGCATGTCGGGCCGGTCTACGAATTCAACGTCTGGCACGTCATGGAATGCGATCCCATGGAACCGATCCGTATGGAGTGGCTGGAGGTCTAGAACATGAAGATCACCCTTCTGGGCACGGGCACGCCGACGCCGTCGCTGAAACGCATGAGCTCGGGCTATCTGGTCGAGGTCGCGGGCGACGTCATGCTGTTCGACCACGGCCCCGGCGCGCACCACCGCCTGTTGGAGGCCGGCAAGCGGGCGACGGACGTGACCCATGTGTTCTTTTCCCACCTGCATTACGACCATTGCCTGGACTACGGCCGCCTGGTCCTGACCCATTGGGACCAGGGCGTGGGCAAACTGCCGGAACTGCAAGTCTACGGCCCGCCCTTCACGGCGCGCATGACGGAACTGCTGTTCGGCGACGACGGCATCTGGGGCCCGGATTTGAAGGCGCGCACGGAACATCCCTTGTCGACCGTGATCTACAACGCGCGGGGCGGCGAGGGCGCGCGCGCCAAGCCGAATCCGAAAGTGACGGAACTGAAAAGCGGCGACGTGATCGAGACCGACCATTGGAAACTGACCTGCGCCAGCGTGCGCCATGTGCAGCCGTTCCTGCACTGCTACGGCTACCGCCTGGAAACCGATGACGGCGTGTTCGTCTATTCCGGCGACACGGGGCCGTGCAAGGCGATCGAGAAACTGGCCCAGGACGCGGACGTGCTGGTCAACATGTGCCACTACCTAAGCGGCACGGAACTGGGCAAGGAATTCGCCGAGGGCTGCATGGGCCATCTGGAAATGGCCGACCTGGGGGCCGCCGCCGGGGTCAGGAACCTGGTGATCAGTCACGTCACCGAACAGATGGACCGGCCGGGCGTGCGCGAACGCATCCTGCGCGAAATGAGCGCGCGCTATTCCGGCAACCTGTTCTTCGGCGACGACCTAATGGAAATCCCCCTCGGCGGGCCGGCGCCCGCCAAACTGGATTGAGCCCGCGCGCGAAAGAAAAGAAGAGGACGAACACCACATGGCCAAGCTGAGAGACATCGCGCGGGTGGTCCGCGGCAAGAACGCGGGGGCGCTGTACCTGACCCTCGACGTCATGTTCGACGACGATGCGACCTACCGCCGGGTGCGCGACTGCGGCGCGTTGAGCCCGCGTGCCCTCGCCCCCCTTTACGGGGTGACGGACAACGAGGTCGCGATCATCCCCTTCGACGTCGCCCGCGCCATCAAGATCACGGTGCCGCGCCGCGTGCGCTCCGGCTCGCCCGGCGACACGGACGTCTACGGCGCCCAGCAGCATGTGCCGCTGATGCAGCTTGAGGTGCCGGAGTAGGACCGGCCTCGCGAGCCCTTAAAAATCACCCGTCATCGAGAGCATGAAGGTGCGGGGCGCGCCCAAGGACACCATGCTGTAGATGTTCGAGCCCGACCAGTATTCCGCGTCGAACAGGTTGTTGATGGTCGCCCGGAAGGTCACGGGCCGGCCCTGAACGTCCAAACGGTAGCGGGCGCCGATGTTGACGGTCGTCCAACTGGGGATCGCGACGCTGTTCGCTGAATCGACATGCTGGCCGCCTGTATGGGTGACCCCGGCGCCCAGGGTCAGGCCGTCGGCGAAGGACGTATCCCATTCCACCCCCAGCTTTGCGATATGTTACGCCGTCCGTTGGGCGCGTCGGGGAACTGCACGCCGCTTTTGACCCGAAGCTCGCGGTAGGGCGCGTTGAAGTTTTCGCTCTGGTCGAGGGCGTCCAGGGTCAGGCGGAAATCCTCGCCGCGAATGTCGAAGGCGGCGGCGATCACGTGCGCCATGCGGGCCTGATTGTCCAGCGGCGTGTCGCCGTCGCTGTAGCTGGCGTTGATTCGCGCTCCCAATTGTTTCTGGTCGCCGTACCGCCGGGCGACGTCGAGATGTTCGCGGAACTGCGATCCGTCACCGTAGCCGGCGTTGAGGCGGGTCAGGGCCGCATCGGGGGCGCGCTTCGGCACGATGTTGATGGATCCGCCGACGCTGCTGCCCGGCGCCAGACCGTTGATCAGGGCCGTCGGTCCCTTGATGATCTCGATGCGCTCCGCGTATTCGGTCATCGCCCGGTAGTTCGGCGCGACGCCGTAGGCACCGTCGAAGGAAACGTCGCCGAAGTTGCCCATGTTGATGTCGAAGCCGCGGATGAAGAAGGCGTCGAGCATACCGGTGTTGCTGCTGGACGCGCGGAATGAGGGATCCGTGCGGGCGACGTCGACGGCCGTCCGCGCTTCTTGGTCCTGGATCTTCTGGGACGTATAGCTGGCCACGCTGACCGGCGCGTCGAAGATGTCGCGGTTGCCGAGGATGCCCAGGCTGCCGCCGCGTGCGACTTGGCCGCCGGCGTATTCCGGCGGAAGGTTGCCGATCTGCGCCTGGGCGGGAACGATCCGACCTTCGACGGAAACGGTGCCCAGCGTAACCCGCTCGCCGCTGGCCTGCGGACCGTCGAGCGCCACCGTGCGCGCGCCGGTCAGGCGGAAGGTGACGCCCGTGCCGGACAGCAGGCGGGTGAGCGCCGCCGTCGGCGTCAGGGCGCCTTGGACGCCTGGGGAATTTCGGTCCCGCGTGACCTCGGCCGTATAGCCGACCTGCCAGCCGGTCGCCGCGATGAAGGCGTCGATGGCGGCGCCGAGCGGCTGGGCCGCGATGTCGAAGGCGATGCGTGCGTCCTCGGCGACTTCCGCCGCGCGGGCCGGGCCCGGCACCGCAAGGACGCAGGTCATGGACAGGCCAAGGGTCGTGCAGGTCATCAAGGCCGCCGTGAAGCGGCGGGTGCGGGTGGCGGTCATGTCTCGTTCTTCCCCTTAATTGGCCCTTATTGGTCTTCGCGGCGCCGTATATTTGAATTTGCGACGCATTCGCATTTCTGAGGCCGAGACGAACGAGGGGCTGCCGTCTCCCAACGAAAAGTCCAAAAAAGTTTCTAGTGCAGGACGGTCAGCAGGCCGGGCAGGCGGATAACGTCGGCGCCGGCCACGTCGGCCAGGGCGGCGACCACGGCGGCCGGGTCGTCGAGACGGTAATTACCGCTGACCCGGAGCGTGCGCAGGCGGTCCGTGGTCAGGACCACCCGGTCCTTGTGGTGGCGGGCGAGCCGCGCCATGACCTCGGCCAACGGCCGGTCATGGAACACGAAGCGGCCGTCGAGCCAGGCAAAAGCCTCCTGCGGTGCGCGCGCGGCACCACCCGCGTGTCCCGCGGTCACGGTCACCCCCTGGCCGGGCGTCAGGTCCACGGGCGTGCCGCCGTCGTCACCGGTCACCCGCACATGGCCGCGCTGCACGTGGACCTCGGCATTGCCGCCTTGCAGCGTGACGGAAAAGGCCGTGCCGACGACACGGGTGAGGGATCGCCCGGCCGCGACCTCGAACGGCCGGGCGGTATCGGGCCGCACATCGAAGAAAGCTTCGCCCCGGACCAATTCCACCCGGCGCTTGCCGGCATCGAAGGAAACGTTCACAGCGCTTTCCGCGTTCAGTACCACCATCGACCCGTCGGGCAGGGGCACTTTCGTGTGCTGCCCCGTATCCGTGACATGGTCGGCGGACGGGGGGAACAGCGTACTGCCGGTCAGAGATCCCAGGCCGACGGCCAGAACCAATACGGCGGCCAGGGCCAGCACCGGGCGCAGGCCGGCGCGGATGCGGGCGGGCCGGGGCGGGGGCGTGAGTGTGGTTGCCGGCGCCTGGGCTGCCACGGCGCGGGCGAATTCGGGCGCGGCCCAAAGCCCGGCCACGCGGTCATAGGCACGGGCATTGTCCGGATGGGCGGCGCGCCAGACTTCGAAGGCGTCCGCTTCGCCCGATGTCATCATCCCCGACTGACGGCGCGTGAACCAATCCAGGGCCTCGGTCATGGCCACGTCGTGGTCGGGGTTTTCAGCGTCATGGGTCATGGTGATGCGTCGCGGGTTGCCATCCGCCGATGCCGGCGCGGACATAGATGAGACGGATGAGCGGGCGGGTTCTCCCAAACGGTCCTTGCGGAGGCTCACGTCATGTCTCCGTCATCCAGGGAAGCAAGGCAGCGGGCCATGGCGGCGCGGATATCGTTGTAGACCGTGTTTTCCGACACGCCCAGGCGGCGCGCGATCTCGGGATAGGTCAGACCCTCCAGGCGCGACAGCATCAGGGCCCGGCGCGCGCGCGCCGGCAGGGCGGCCAGGGCGTCCTCGACCCGGTTCAGGTTCTGGGCGTCCATGACCGCCGTTTCCTGGGTCGGCTGGGGGGCGGCGACGGCGTCGGCGGTGCCGTCGGGGGGTTCGGACATGAAGGTGCCGCGCAGACGTTCGCGGCGCAGGTGGTCGAGGGCGAGATTGCGCGCGGTCTGATACAGGAACGCCTGCAGATGCGTCACCGGCCGTTCGCGGGCCGCCTTGGCGACACGCAGATAGGCGTCATGGGCCAGATCCTCCGCCGTGTACAGGCAGCCGACCATGCGATACAGCGTGCCGATCAGCGCGCGGCGCTGGGCCTGGAATATCTGGGTCAAAAGGTCGGGTTGGCTGTCCGTCGCCATGGTGCCCCGCAGATGAGTATGGCCGGCGGCGTCCTTTCGCTGCCGGATTAATTGCGACTGATTATCATTATCTTGCAGGCGGGGCCAGGAGGAATCGCCATCGGTGCGGATGCGGCCGCATGTTCCGGGGGGAGCCCGGCGCGGGATTTTTTCCTGGAAGTGGCAAACTGACGCCGAAATCAGCCTATTTTGCCTAATTAACGGTCAAACCCGCGGCGTCGCACCCGCCTGCACGAATATGTCGCATTATTGTCAATTGACTGTAGCCAACCGGTACATGGCTGTGCAAAATCGCACTCAACAATCAAAATTGCCTACTACGCCTAACCACGCCAACAGGGAGAATTTTCATGAAAAGACGTGAGTTTATCAAGAAAACAGCCGTCGCAGGGGTTGCTGGCGCTGCTGCCGTCACGCTTGCGAAGCCGGCCATTTCGCAGGGCCGCAAGGAACTGACCATCGTTTCGACCTGGCCCCGAGACTTTCCGGGCCTGGGGCTGAGCGCCCAGCGCCTTGCCGCGCGCATTCCCGTGCTGACGGACGGCCGCATCCAGACCAAGTATTTCGCCGCCGGTGAAAAGGTCGGGGCCTTCGACGTGTTCGACGACGTGGCCTCGGGCAATTCCCAGGGCTATATCGCCGCCGACTATTACTGGAAAGGCAAGCACCCGGGTTGGGCCTATTTCACGGCCGTTCCCTTCGGGTTCACCTACACGGAGCAGGATGCCTGGATGAAGTACGGCGGCGGTCAGCAGCTGTATGACAAGCTCGCCGACGGTTTCGGCCTCAAGGGCTTCCCCTGCGGCAACACCGGTTGCCAGATGGGCGGCTGGTTCAACAAGGAAATGAACTCCCCGGAGGATTTCAAGGGCCTGAAGATGCGTATCCCCGGCCTGGGCGGCGACGTTCTCGCCAAGCTGGGCACCTCCGTCGTCGCGCTTCCGGGCGGCCAGATCTATGAAAACCTGGTGTCCGGCGCCATTCAGGCGACCGAATGGGTCGGCCCCTACAACGACTACTTCATGAAGTTCTACGAAGCCGCCAAGTTCTACTACTACCCGGGCATGCACGAGCCGGCCTCGCAGCTTTGCATGGTCTTCAACAAGAAATGGTGGGGTGGGCTGTCGAAAACCGACCAGGCCATTCTGGAGGCCGCCTGCTACGAGGAAAATTCCCATCAGATGGCGGAAACCAACGCCAACAACGGCATCTACCTGACCAAGCTGATCAAGGACCACGGCGTCAAGCTGCGGGCCTTCAACGACGACGTCTACGACGCCTTCGGCAAGGCGGCCAAGGAAGTGTTCGAGGAAGTCAAGGCGCACAGCCCCCTGGCGGCGGAAATCCACGCCAGCTTCGAGAAGTCGCGTGACGACGTGGGCCGCTGGATGTTGCTGGCCGATACCGGCTACACCAACCAGCGCAACCGCGTGCTGGGCATCAAAGTCTAAGTGCCTGCCATCCGATAAAGCTGCGATGGGACGGGGCCTGGCCCCGTCCCATCCACTTTGGAAGATCAGGGAATAGGGGGCTTTGGAAGCCATGACGGCTGACCACAATACAATGACGGCGGATCATGTCCGGGCGGCGCCTGGGGTTTCGGCACGGGGCACCTTTCTGGTGCGCCTGTTCGGCTGGGCCATGCTGAGCGCGCTGGTTGTCTATCTGCTCAACAATTATTTGACCTACTGGCTCAATTGGCCGGGACCGGGGGCCGTTCTCGGGATCGGCGGGGCGGCGGAGAATTCCGTGTTGTCCTGGCTGCAGTTGGGGCTCTATGTCCTGGGCTTCATCCTGGCGTTCGTTAACGTGCGGGTGGTGTCCGGCGGCCTGACGCTGCGCGAGGACAGCGCCCGGATTTCCGCCATCAACGCATTCATCATCCGCGCGGCCTTCTTCGCGGTGCTGTACATCGGTATCGTCGATGCGATCCTGTCCTTCATGCGCGTCGAAGGCGTGCTTGCGGCGGTGTTCGGGGAACATCTTGCCATCGAGCTTGGGAAGTCTCAATTCCGCGGACCCTGGGTGCACCTGCCGTTGACCGCCGTCGCCTTCGTCACCGCCGTCTTCTCGCGTACGCTGGGCTTCACTTGGCTGGCCTTGCTGATCGTCGTCGCGGAACTGGGCATCGTGGTGTCGCGTTTCATCTTTTCCTACGAGCAGGGCTTCATGGGCGACCTGGTGCGCTTCTGGTACGCCGCGCTGTTCCTGTTCGCCAGCGCCTACACGTTGATCGAGGAGGGGCATGTGCGGGTCGACGTGTTCTATGCGGCCTTCGATTCGCGCCGCAAGGGGTTGGTCAATGCCTTGGGCTCGGTCTTTCTCGGGATGACCCTCTGCTGGATCATCCTGACCGTCGGCATGGGCGGCGCCAGTTCGGTCATCAATTCATCGTTGCTTGCCTGGGAGACGACGCAATCCGGCTTCAGCATGTATGTGAAGTATATGATGGCGGGGTTCCTTGCCGTATTCGCCATCTCGATGATGATCCAGTTCGTCAGCTACATGATGGACGCGATCGCCGATGTCCGGGACGAGCCGGGCGGACGCGACCACATGAGCCACGCGACCCAGTAAGCCACAGGAACTGCGCATAAATGGAAATCCTCTTTCTCGTCATCCTGATGCTGACCATGGCCTATGCCTTGGGCGTCGGCTTTCCCGTCGCCTTCGCGCTGCCCGGCTCGGCGATCCTGACCATCGGTCTTGCCGCACTCAGCGGCTGGCTGTTCGCCGGCAATGTCGATGCCTATTTCGCGCAAGGCACGGCCTGGCAGTGGCTCAGCGCCGGCGTGACCAACTTCCGCGGCGTCTATTGGGAGGTCGAACGCGACACCCTGATCGCGATTCCTCTGTTCATCTTCATGGGCATCATGCTGCAGCGGTCCAAGCTGGCGGAGGATCTTCTGGTCACCATGGCGCAACTGTTCGGGCCGGTACCGGGCGGGCTCGGCATTTCCGTCATCTTCGTCGGCGCCCTGCTGGCGGCGACGACGGGCATCGTCGGCGCCACGGTGGTCGCCATGGGCCTGATTTCCCTTCCGGCGATGATGCGCAACAACTATTCCCATTCGCTCGCCACGGGCACCATCGCGGCCTCGGGCACGCTGGGGCAGATCATCCCGCCCTCCATCGTGCTGATCATTCTGGCCGACCAGTTGGCGAGTTCCGTCGATCAGGCATCGACCGCGCGCAAGGAATTGTTCAAGGAATCCACCGGCGATCTGCTGATGCCGTCCGCCTTCGACGTGACATCGACCAGCGCGGGCGAAATGTTCCTGGGCGCCTTTATCCCCGGCCTGGTCCTTGTCGCGCTTTACATGATCTACGTCCTGGCGCTTGCCTTCCTGCGGCCCAAGACGGCGCCGGCGATTGCCCGGGAAGGCGCTTTCGACCGCGCCTTCATGGTCAAGGTGGTCGTTACCCTGGTGCCGCCCCTGGCGCTCATCTTCCTGGTCCTCGGCTCCATCATCTCCGGTATCGCCACGGTCAACCAGGCCGGCGCCATCGGTGCCGCCGGGGCGCTGATCATGGGCGGCTACCGCCTGTGCGAGGGACAGAAGAATGCCTATTATCCGGCGATCCTGGCGCTCGTCGCCCTGGTCGGGCTGGCGGTGGTTTCCGAGATTTTCCACATCAACGTGAAGAAGATCGAAACCACCCATGATGTCATCGGCGTCGTGCTGGCCGCGGTTCTCAGCGCCGTATTGATGATTTCCCTGGCGTGGAGCGGTTGGCGGGCGCTGAAGATCGAGGACACGCTGAAAGGCGTCATGGTGGAGACCGCCAAGACGACCTCGCTGGTGTTCATCATCCTGCTGGGTGCGGCCATGCTGACCGCCGCGTTCCGCGCCTTCGGCGGCGAGGAACTGGTCAAGGAATTCCTGACCGGCCTGCCCGGCGGCTTCTGGGTCCAGTTCGCCATCGTCATGCTGGTCATCTTCATCATGGGCTTCTTCCTCGACTTCATCGAAATCGCCGTCGTGGTGGTTCCCATCGTCGCGCCGATCCTGCTCATGGATCCCTCTGCCAACGTTACCGCCGTGTGGCTCGGCGTCATGATCGGCCTGAACATCCAGACCTCGTTCCTCACGCCGCCCTTCGGCTTCGCGCTGTTCTATCTGCGCGGCGTCGCGCCGAAGAACGTGACGACAATCCAGATGTACAAGGGCGTGGTGCCGTTCATCGCCCTTCAGCTTCTGGCCCTGGTCATCGTCGGCCTGACGCCGCAGATGGTGAACTATCTGCCCAACCGGGTGAGCCTGACGTCGGAAACCGCGCCGCCGCCGCGCAACCCGGGCATTTCCTCCTGCGTCGAAAAGCATCTATTCCGCGTTTACGCGGAAGAAGAGGACGCCATCCGCGCCGCCATCACCAAGGTGCGGAGTCTCGATATCTCCGCTCTTCCGGACGAGTTGGAAGGCGATTTGAAAAGCAGTTTCGACAAGGCCGACAAGACCTTCGATCTGGTTGCCAAGATCAAGGAAACGGACCAAGCCGCCGACTCCTATGCCGTCGCGTACCAGCCGCTGCATGTTCAGGTCCGCGACCTGGAGCGGCAGGCACGCCGTTTGCGGGTGGAAGCCAAGGAATTGCGCACAACCATCAGCCGCCTGCCGGCCGACGCCAAACCCGAGCGCAAGGCCAAGCTCGAAGCGCATCTGAGCGACATCGAGGCCGAGGCGAAGGCCTATCTGGCGCAAATTCCGGAAAACTGGAAGACCGAACACGCCAAGTTCGTGAAGCTGCAAAAGGCGGAAACGCTGGCCCGCCGGCTTTATGAACGCAACGTGGATGGTGCTTACGAGCCCGTGCGTGAGGCGGCCACGGTGATCGCCGCCGCCGACAGGCTGGCGGCCCTGAGCCCGCGGATCGCGAAGCTGCCGCAGGTCATCACCGGTTCGACAGACGAGGAAAAGGCTATGGATGCCGTCAACGAGATCGAACGTGCGATGCGGGAAATCCCGGGCACGCGCGAGATCAACGACAGCCTGTCCCGGGCGCGCCGGGCGATTCGCGGGTCCATCGACAATCCGGAAAAGGCCCTGGCGGAGCTGGCCAAGGCCCAGGCGGCATTCGACGGCGAAGTCGCATGGCGAAAGAAGGCGGCGGCCGAACTCAGCGCCGGTCTTGCCGGGTACGAGCAGGCAATCCGCATGAACATCGGCCTCCGCCAGCAGCCGAAGCTTTCAGAGGAACAGGCGTTGGAGGTTGCCGCCTGTCAGGCCAATCCGCGTGACCTGACGCTGCACTTCTAGACCCGGCCGGAGGCAGCCCATCATGCCGCCGATCCTGAGGGCCGCACTTTGGATGCTGGGGACATTGACGTCCCTGGCGCTCATGGCCATCGCCGGGCGTGAACTGTCGGCGGAACTGTCGACCCTGCAGATCCTGTTTTTCCGCAGCGCCATCGGCCTGGTGATCATCCTGGCCGTGATCTGGCGGGCGGGCCGGCACCATCTGGCGACCCTTCAGCCGGGCCTGCAGGTCCTGCGCAACGTCGCTCATTACATCGGACAGTTCGGCTGGTTCTATGGCATTTCATTGCTGCCGCTGGCTCAGGTGTTCGCGCTGGAATTCACCATGCCGGTCTGGGCCACGCTGCTGGCCCCGCTGCTGTTGAAGGAACAGATCACGCCCAGGCGGGCCCTGGTCGTGGCCATCGGCTTTGCCGGCATCCTGATCGTCGTGCGCCCCGGTCTGGTGACGATCAGCCCGGCCGCCCTGGCCGTGCTGATGGCGGCCGTCGGATATGCCTTCGCCTATACCCTGACCAAAAAGCTGACGCGCACGGACACGGCGCTCACCATCGTGTTCTACATGTGTCTGGTGCAGCTGCCGCTCGGCCTGATCCCGTCGCTGTTCGACTGGGTCACCCCCTCGGCCGCCATGTGGCCCTGGATCATGGCGGTCAGCATCACCGGGCTCAGCGCCCATTACTGCCTTGCCCGTGCCTTCGCGGAGGCCGACGCCATCGTCGTCGTGCCGATGGAATTCCTGCGTTTGCCGCTGATCGCTCTGGCCGGACTGCTGTTCTACGGCGAGCCCCTGGACCCCTGGGTTCTCGGCGGCGCGGCGGTGATCTTCGTGGGGAACTTTCTCAACATCCTGGGCGAACGCAGACGCGTCTAGAGAGTGCGCGCGGGAAGGCGCCTGCCACCGCCCGCGATTTCAGTTATAATTTGCACATTATTATCATTCTAGTGATGGGGATCACATCCCGAGGCGCTGCATTCGCCCAATGTCGGGAAGGGTCACCGACCTATGTCGTGTATACGGTCGCGCTTGAGGGCAGGCAATAGAGCGAAGGTAATATGATGGATATCCGTATCGCCGTGCGCGGCCCGCACTCCCCCGAAGACATCAAGGCGCGTCAGAGACTTAGGGACGCCAGCCGCGACTTGGCGGAAGCCGTCGCGGAGCAGAAAGAGCAGATGCAGAAACTTCAGGGCAACCTGAATTCCCTGGATGAAGCTCTGGACCGTGTCACCGATTCGATGGAACGCGCGGCATCGATGGGGCGCGGTGACGACTGACAGGCGTGCTACTCGGGCAGGGGAATGAACTCGGCGTCGCCGGGCACTTTCGCGAACCGGCCGTTTTTCCAGTCGTCCTTGGCCTGCTCGATGCGGGCGGACGAATGGGACACGAAATTCCAGAACATGAAACGGGGCTGGTTCGGCCGCGCATCGGGCGCGGTGTCGAGCGGGGCTCCCCCCAGGACCATGACCTTGGCCGCCGTTTGGCCGGTGATGACCACATCCGGGCCTTCGCGGAAAATTACCGTCTGTCCGGCCTGGAAGGTCCGGCCGTCGATCGTCACCCGGCCCTCGGCGACATGGGCCGCGCGTTCCGCATGGTCGGGCGGCAGGGTAAAGGCCGCCCCCGCCGCCAAGCGTAGGTCGGCATAGAAGATGGGCGAGAAGAATTCGACCGGCGACGTGCGCCCCGCCATGGTCCCGGCGATCAGCGCGACCTCCGCCCCGCCGTCCCGCCAGCGGGGCAGGGCGTCGGCCGGATAGTGCACGAAGGATGGCGCTGTCTCTTCGAGGTCGATGGGCAAGGCCACCCAAGCCTGCAGGCCGAACAGCGGGCCGCCCGCGGCACGCACGTCGCCCGGGGTGCGTTCGGAATGGACGATGCCGCGGCCGGCGGTCATCCAGTTGATCTCGCCGGGGCGGATCGCCTGATCGAAGCCGAGGCTGTCCTTGTGGCCGATCACGCCGTCATACAGATAGGTGATGGTGGCCAGCCCGATGTGCGGATGCGGGCGCACGTCGATGCCTTGTCCCGGCTTGAACACCGCCGGGCCCATCTGGTCCAGGAACACGAAGGGACCGACGCTGCGGCGGAGCGGCGACGGCAGCGACCGGCGCACGATCAGCCCGCCGATGTCATGTTCCTTGGGCGTAATGACCAGGGCGACGGAGCCATCGTCCGGCGCGTCCTTGCATTGCGGGTCGTCGGCGGGCTGCCAGCTCATGTCCCGGTTTCCGTCCTTATTCGGCAAGCCAGCGGTCGCGCACCGCGTTCACGGCGGCGGCGTGATGGCGGGCCATCTTCATGGTCGGGGCCAGGGGTTCCTGATAGAAGAAGTCGGGCAGTTCGTCATCGCCCGTGCCGAAGCCGGCGGCCTTGTTGAAGGCTTCTTCCAAGACCAGGGTTTCCTTGCCCAGGCGGTCGAAGAATTCGGTTTCCAGTTCCGTGCCCACGGCATCGTTGATGGCGGTGACGATCAGGTCCGGATTGACGTTGGTCACGGACCGTCCGAACACGCAGATGCCGAGCGAGTCCACGGCGGCGCATTTGGCCTGGATCTTCAGGCTTTCCAGGGCCAGTTCCTCGGTCGACTTGCCGGCGCATTCGAAGGTCGGCAGGTTGCCGGTGGTGTGATCGGCGCCCTGGGCCGTCAGCATCATGGAAATGCCCGTGACCTCGATGACCCGGGGGTCGTAGGCGCTGAGGGCCTGCTTCTTAACGACCGGCAGACGCGTGATGCCGTAATGCGCGCCGACCCGCGCGGTGCCCTGGGCCAGAATTTTGCCCCGTTCGTTGCCTTCGCGGATGTCGGCCAAGGCTTCCAGCATGAAATTCTCGTCGCCATATTCGCCATGGCCCGCGTCCATCAAGGCACCCAGCAAGGCGCCCGTCTCAATGGTGTCGATGGCCAGATCGTTGGCGACCGCGTTGACGCGGGCGACCTGATCCGGATGGGTCAGGCCGCAGTTGGTGCCGAGCAGACCGATCGTCTCGTACTCCAGCGGCGCCACCAGTTCGTTGCCGTTCTCGTCCGCGTAGACGTTGGAACATTTGATAAGACAGCCGGGCATGCAGGCGTGGGTGGTTTCGCCGCCGCGTTCCAGGTTCTGTTCGCGGATGTAGTCACCGCCCATCTTCAGGCGTTCCTTGGCCGTGTCGACCAGTTGCCCGGATGAGAAGTTGCGCACCGGCAGACCGCCCAGGTGGTTGATCACGTCGGCGACCAGCGCCGTGCCGCGCGCCCCCAGGTTCTGCGTCGCCGGATCGTCCTTGATCATGCCGCCGTAGGTTTTCAGGGACTGCATGAACTTCTTGCGCTCGTGAAATTCCGGCATCTTGTGCTTGTCGCAGACGATGGCCTTGACCTTTTTCGATCCCATGACCGCCCCCACGCCGCCGCGCGCGGAAATGCGCGTCGGGCGGCCTTCGGGGTCGGTGAACACGATGCCGGAAATCAGGCCGCCGTATTCGCCGACCGGACTGCAGATGCCCAAGCTGACCTTGTCGCCGTATTTTTCGAACAGCATGTCGGCGGTTTCGAACACGCCCTTGCCCAGATAAGGGGTGGCGTCCTCGAAGGTGATGTCGCCTTCCAGGGGAATGCGGATGACGACCCAGTCGTCGGATTGGTTTTCCAGGGTGATCCCGGCGATGCCGACCTGGCCCATGGCGAAAGCCATGGTGCCGCCGCCGTTGGATTCCTTGATCCCGCCGGTCAGCGGGCTTTTGCAGCCGACGCTGATGCGGTTGCCGTTTGAGAAATTGGAGCCGGCGAAGGGGCCGGCGGAAAAGATCAGGGGGTTTTCCGGGCCCAGAGGGTCGATGTTTGCCAGGTCGCGGTCGACCAGTGTCTTGGCGATCAGGTAGCGTCCGGCGCGGGCCAGGGCTTCGCCGGAAAGCGCCTCGCTTTTGATCGCGCGGGTGGCAAGGTCGATGGTCAGGTACTTTCGCATGGTTCGTCTGATTCCCAAGTCATGGTTTGGCCGTCGGCACGCTGTCCATCCGATCCCGGCGCCGATGCCGATGGGAAGGGGGCCGATGAAGCGATGAGCTTATCTTAAAATGGGGACGGTCCCGGGGGAATACCAGGATTTCGGGGGCCGTTGCTCAGGCTCCGCCGTCGGCGTAGCCGAACCCCTTGATGAACGGACGTAGGCGCTGCAGGTAGGGCACCATGTGGATTGCGAAGGTGCGCCAACGGTCGGCGTGCATCGCAACCCCGTTCGCGGCGGCAAGCGGCGCCAAGATTCCGTCGTCCCAGGGAACGTCCAGGAATTCCAAAAGCTGCCGCGCGGTCTGTTGAGGTCCGGCAACAAGGTCTTCATGACGGACTTCATGGACGTTCAGGGCCAGGGCATCGCGCTGCGTCTGCCACAGGGACATGACCTGTTCGTAGAAGCCGACGGTGTCGTCCAGACGCGTGAAATGGACCGTGCCGTCGTTCATTGCAAAAGGATGCGTGAAGCAGTCCAGGCAGACGTCGCAGGGATGGCGCAGGGTCAGAATGAATTTGGCGTCCGGAAACAGGCGGTGAATCAGACCCGCGTCCAGGATGTTGAGTGGCAGCGTGTCGATCAGCAATGCGTCCGGATCGCGCGTGACGGCGCGGTCGACGGCCTGGAAATAGATTTCACGCAACATTGCCAGGTCCGTTTCGGCAATGTCGAACAGGTTGGCCGGAAAATCGTCTCCGCGCGCGAGAAGATGGTCGCGGACCACGGACAGAGCGGCCTGTTCCTCCAGCACCTGGATGCCCGGATGGGCGTTCATCGCCTGGTTCAGCGGCACCTCGCCCGATTGGGGAAATCCGACCAGGAACACGGGCGCCTTGCCGTCTCCAGCATGACCGGCGGGCCGGGCTGTTGGTCCGTCATAGGCCTGATTCAGGCGGCCCAGGTATTCTGCCGAGCGGGCGCGGAACATGGCCACGGCCTGCGCGTCGCGGGCGAGAAAGGCGTTGCCCAATTCGAAGTTCTCGATCGCATCGCCCGGACGGTTCAGGTTTTCGTAGAGGAAGCCCATTTCAAGGCAGATGTCGCCCAGCGCGGGGGATGCATCCCGGGTTGCCGGATCAAGCCCCTTCAGGCGGGCCAGCGCCTTTCCATGGTCGCCCGCCCGCCGTTCCAGCCGTGCCGCCACCAGATTGAGCGCGGGATTGCCGGGATGCTGATCCAGCGCAGGCGTGATCTCGGTCCAGGCGTCGTCGGGCCGGTTCATCCGTTCCAGAAGAAGGCCAACGGCTGCCCGGTTCACCGGGTCGCCGGGGGCGGCCTGGACCGCCATACGGTAATGGTCCAGGGCCCCCTCGGTATCGCCCATGGCGCGGAGCGCCGCCGCCTTCTGGCGCAGGACCTCGGGGGCGCCGGGCCGTTTCGTCAACAGCAGGTCGTAGTATTCAACCGCGGTCCGAAAATCGCCCAGCATCGCCGTGACCTCGGCGTAGAAGCCCAGTACTTCGGGAGCGTCCTGTGTCAGGGCCAGGGCATCCTCGAGGGCCTTGCGGGTCAGGGCGTAGCGTTTGCTCAGGTAAAGGGCCCGAGCCAGCAGGACGTGCGCTTCAAGGTCGTTTGGCGCCCGGTCGACCACGCGTTGCAGGATCGCGGCCGCCTGGGTGAAATTTTCCTGGTTGTAGTGGCACTGCCCCAGATTGAACAGCGCGTTCAGGTTGTCCGGATCCAGGTCCACGGCCCGCTTGTAATGTTCCACCGCCAAGGGAATCTGGCGGTCGTCGCGGTAGGCGTTGCCCAGGTTGTAATGGATGTTGGCGGCGTCCGGGGCGATGTCCAGGGCCTTGCGGAACTGCCGGATCGCGGCGTTGACCCGGCCCGATTGGCGGAGTGCGCAGCCGAGCAGGTCATGGGCCTCGGCCGAGCCGGGGACCAGATCGGTCAGTTTCTTCAGGCTGTCCGCCGCCGCATCCGCCTTGTCCTGACGAAGCTGGGTCAGGGACAGCAGGTGCAGGATATTGGGATTGTTCGGTACGGTCAGCGCCAACGCCGCCAGCCGTGCTTCGGCGCCGGGGAAATCGCCCGCCTGGTACATCTGGGCGGCGGCCTGGAATTGCTGTTCTGCGTCCATGTTCCGGTCGGTAAACGGTGGGTCGGCAAATGGTGGATTGGTCGTGGGATTACGACGAGAAGGGCAGGTCGGCGAGGGTCAGCCGATTGCCCAACCGCCAGCCGCCGGGCTTGTCTACGTCCGAGGCAAGGTCCGGGTCAATGCGTAATGCCGCCGCGCGGTCCAGTTGGGCGGCCTCGGCGTCGGTGCGCGCCGCATGCACATTGGCGCGGCCCAGGTAGGCCGCGGCGAAGCTGCCGTCGATATCAAGGGCGCGGGTGAAATGCAGGGCCGCGTTGTCGTAGCGGCGCAGGGTCTTCTCCGCCTCCGCTCGGCCCGCCCAGGCCGCGGCATCGCCCGGGTTGACCTCCGTGGCTTTTGTGAAATCGGCCAGTGCATCGTCGATCCGGTTCAGCGCTAGCCAGGAAAATCCGCGAATACGGAGCAGAAAGGACGTCGGCTTGGTTTCGGCGACCAGGGCGGACACGGCATTGGCTGCTTGTTCCGGTTTGCCTAGGCGAAGCGTCAATTCCGCCTGTAGGGTCCGCAGCCAAGGGTCGTTGGGTGCGGCGGTCAGCCCGCGCGCAATATCCGCGCCGGCCCCTGCAAGATCGTTCGTGCGCAGGCGCAGAAACGCCAGTACGCCGTGCGGTTCGGCCTCGCCGGGGCCTAGGGGAACCAGCCGCTCGTAAGTCGCGGAAGCCTCGCCCCAGCGTCCGCCGAACAACAGCGTGCGGGCCTTTTCCCGCAGCGCACGGGCCTGATAGGGCTGCATGCGCTGGGCCAGGTCCAGGTCGGCGACGGCGGCCTCCGTCTGGTTGAGGCGTCGGTAGGCGCGGCCGCGCAGGATCAGGGCGGAGACGTCCGTGTCGCCGCCGCGCACCCCTTCGGAAATGGCGGCCGTGGCGTCGTCGATGGCGGCGTCGGGTTGTCCGGCGGCCAGATATGCCTCGCCGCGCGCCAGCAGCGCCGCCGCGTTGCCGGGCTGGGCGGCCAGAACGTGGTCCAGGTCGGCGATGGCGCCGGTGTAGTCGCCCATGGCCTGGGCGGCGGCGGCCCGGCGGCGGCGCAGATCCAGGGCGTCCGGACGGTCTTCGAGAATGCGCGTCAGGTCGCGGTGGGCGCTGGCCGGGCGGGCGGCTGCGGCGTGCAGGCTTGCCCGCAGGTCACGCGCCGCCAGATTGGCGGGATCGCCCAGCAACAGACGGTCGAGGTCGGTCAAGGCGCGGTCCGCATCGCCAAGGTCGCGGTAGGCCGAGCCTCGGATCAGGCGCGCGACGCCGTTGTCGGGCGCCAGGGCCAAGGCGGCGGTCATGGACTGCACCGCGTGGTGCGGATCGCCCCGCCGATAATAGGCGCGGCCGCGCATGACGAGGGCCGCCGTATGGGTAGGGTCGCGGCGCAGCACCGCGTTCATGTCGTCGATCACGCCGGCGTAGGTTTCAAGCTGGAACAGCTGCTCCGCGCGCATGAACCGGGCCTCGGCGTTACCGGGATCGGCGGCGATGGCGGTGTCGAGGTCTTCCAGCGCCAAACCCGTTTCGTCCTGGCGCAGATGAATGCGGGCGCGCAGCATGTGGTGGCGGCCGTTTTCGGGGGCGAGGGCGATCGCCTGATCCACGTCGTCGAGGGCCAGTTGAAGCTGTTCCATTTTGAGGAAGGCTTCCGCGCGGGCGGTCCAGGTCGCCGGCGCCAGGGGATCGGCCTCGAGCGAGGCGGAAAGATCGGCACGCGCGGCCGTCAGGTCGCCGTCGGCAAGAAAGGCCTGCCCCCGCAGGCGCAGAAGTTCCGCATCCGTGGGCGCCATGTCCAGGGCCTCGCCGAAATCGGCGACGGCCAGCTCAAACTCCCCGGTCGCCATATGGACGAGGCCGCGCTCGCGGTAGCTTTCCAGGGGACGGCGCAGGTGGCGGATCGACAGGTCCAGGTCGGCGATGGCCAGACGGTACAGGCCCATGCGGCGCAGCAGCGCGCCGCGCACCTGCAGGGCCTCGCCGTTTTCCGAGGCCAGGGCGACGGCGGCGTTGAGGTCGGCCCGCGCAAGCTGGTGGTTGCCCTGGGCCAGATGGGCGGCCCCCCGCTGGATCAGGGCGCCGACATGGCGAGGGGCGGCGTCGAGGGCCCTGGAGGCACTTTCCGCCGCGTCGTCATACCGGCCGAGGGCGATCAGGATACGCGCGCGGAGCGCCAGGGCGTCGGCGTTGCGGGGATCGAGCCCCAGACCGGCGTCGGCATCGGCGAGCGCCACCGCGTTGCGCCCGGCAACGTGGTTGATGCGGGCGCGCAGGAAATGCACGCGTTTGCGCCGGGGCGTCAGGCGTACGGCGCTGTTGAGGTCGCTCAGCGCCTTGTCGGGAAAGCCCTCGTCGATCAACGCCTCGGCCCGGTTGATGAACAGGTCGGCGAATTTTTCGGGATCGGTCTCGCCTTGGGCGATGGCTTGCGTACAGGCGAACACACGCATGGCGGCGGGCAGGGCGGCGTCCGCGCAGTCGGGTGTTTGCGCGCGTGCGGGCTGGGCCGCCGTCGCCGCCCAGGCCATTACCAACAGGGACGCCCCCCGGATCAGCCGCATCGCTGCCTCGTTTCCGCCAAGTACCGAGAATTCTTAGCAAAAAACCGAAGGCAACGCCATCCGGGCCGGTCCGGGGGCAGCAATCCGCTCAGGTTTCCGTGCCGCCGTTGATCTGGATCAGCTGGCCGTTCATGAATCCTCCCTGGTCGGACACCAGATAGGCGATCATGCCGGCGATTTCCTCGGGCGTGCCCAGGCGGCCCACCGGCACCCGTGCCTTCATGGAGGCGATATGCTCCGCCATGGCCGGATCCGAATGGTCGCCGGCGATGGGGCCGGACGAGATGATGTTGGTGGTGATGCCCTTGGGCCCGAACTCCTTGCCCAGGGCCTTGGTCAGGCCCCAGGATCCGTGCTTGGACACGCTGACATGGGCGCGGCCGTTATAGCCGTGGATGGCGTTCATGCCGGCGAAGTTGACGATGCGGCCCCAGCCCCGGTCGACCATGCCGGGCAGGCAGGCGCGGGCCAGCCGGAAGGCGGCGTTCATGTTGACGTCCAATACCCGTTCCCAGGTTTCGTCGGTGATGTCGAGAAAGCTGTGGCTGGGCCGGATCGCGGCGTTGTTGATGAGCACGTCGATGCCGCCGAAATGGCTGATGGCTTCGGCCGCCATGGCGTCACAGGCGGTCTTGTCGCCGACGTCGGCCATGATCACCAGGGCGTCGGCGCCCAAGGACCGCGCGGCGTCCGCGGTGGCGTCGCAGGACGCCCGGTCGCTGGAGCCGTTGACGACGACGTTGAAGCCGTCCCGCGCCAGGGCCAGGACGCAGGCCCGGCCGATATTCTTCCCCGACCCCGTGACCAGGGCCGCGCGCTTTCGTTCAGTCATGAATGGTATTCCTCCCGGATGTCGATCCGGTGACCCTACGCAAGGCGGCGAAGGCTGGCAAGCGGACGCGTCGGGAAGGCCGATTACACGGCGTGGCTAGCAGCTGTAATCCGGCGATGGGGTGAACAGGTTTTTCAGGGTTTCGGTAACGTCCCGCCGGCCGACGAAGGAGAACATATGTGTGACGGTCTGGCCGTCTTCGGACAACGGCATGCGCAGCGACCGCAGGGGGGCTTCCACCCCTTCGTAGGTGTTGAGGAAGACCACCGGCAGGCGGGCCTCCAATACGGCCTTGTACTGTTGCGTCAGCAGGGCCGCTGACCAGGCGTCGGCCATGTCGGTCAGCTTTTTCCCGGTATAGTCGCGCCGGTGGTAGTGGGTATGGCCCGATCCCCAATATCGGTAGGTGAATTCCGGCGGGTCGCCCGCAACGTCGAGAACCAGGGCATAAGGCAACACCCGCGCCGGCAGTTCGTGCAGATGGAAATCCGACCAGCGCGGCGCGAAGGCCGCGCCCTTGGCCTTGGTCCAATATTCCAGGCAGGCGCGGATTCCTGGGTCATCAACCGATTCCGGCTCAATCGCGAGCGTACTCACGACAGGCCGCATGTGTCCGTCCAGCGCGATGGGAGGCAGGGTCTTCATGTCACCGTGGTCTCGATCTTCCGACGAATTGGGGAGAATGTCGGTTTATTAGACAAGACTACAGCGACCCAACCTGCGGGGGTAACCCTGACTTTGGTCTATATTCCGGGGAATCCTTGTGTATGCAGGTCCGCCAATGCAACCGGTGGTGTCAGGCCCGCCGGTCGAGCCGGCTGAGCGCCGCGGCAACATTGTCCAGATCGGGGCTGTCCGCGTCGAACTGGACCGCGAAGCCGCCGTCATAGGTCCGCGCGACGCGCCCGGAAAGGTGGCCCAGGCCTTCCACATGCATGTCGACGAACATGCCGTTGTCGACCGTGACCCCGGTGTCGCCCAGGGTAATGGCCGCCCCCGTGGCGGAAACGTTTTCGACCGAGCCCTCGAAGGCGCGGTCGCCGTACCGGCCCTGGGCGGGGCGGTGATAGGGATGGCGGGTCGGGCGGGCGACGTGGTTGTTGGCCGCAACGTACATGGCGGTTTTCCCCGGCGGCGGCCCCTGCGGCGGGCCGGTGCTGTTTCACCGGACAGAATCGCGCATGTATATTAAGAAAATGTAATTAAATGACGGGATGCGTGATGTCATCCCGCTTGTCGGGGGGCTTCCTGGGGGATGGTCGGAACCTCGTCGGAAATGGTGGTCCGGCGCAGGTCGCGGATATCCGACGGATCGTGCCAGCGGCCCCGGTGCATGGTGCAGCGGTTGTCCCACATGACCACGTCGCCCGGTCGCCAGACATGACTGTAGACATATTTGGGCTGCGTCGCGTGTTCCATCAGGTCCATCAGGATGATGCGGCCCTCGGGCACGGGCAGGCCCTCGATGCTGCCCGCGTGGGACGCCAGATAAAGGCTCTTGCGCCCCGATCCCGGGTGGGTGCGCACCAGGACCTGACGGACAGGCGGCAGGCCCTTGCGTTCGCCTTCGTCGAAATCGGTGAAGCCCAGCCGTTCCCGCGAATTCATGATGGAATGAATGCAGATGTAGTTTTCGATGCGGGCCTTGGTGGCGTTGTCCAGATCGTCGTAGGCCGCGCGCATGTCGGCGAATTCCGTGTTGCCGCCGCCGTTCTTGGGCAGGACATGGGCCGCCAGGATCGAATAGCGGGCGGGAATGGGCTTGAACGACGAATCCGTGTGCCACAAGCGGTTGGCGTACATGTTGAGCAGGCGGAAATCGTCCTTCGGCAGCGGCTTGCCGTTTTCGTCCAGGTTGGAAATGTCGCTCATCTTCGGGTCCAGGCGTGGGACATAGCCCTTGCGGTGCAGCTTGCGGCTGGTTTCCAGGGGGCCGAAGTTTTCCGAAAACCGCCGCTGCTGCGCATCGTCCAGGGCCTGGCCGCGAAACGCCAGAACCCCGTAGGTATCCATGGCGGCGCGGATGTCGGATACCTGGGCCGTGGTCAGGTCGGCGGCAAGGTCGATGTCCGTGACCTCGGCGCCGAGAACGGGATGAAGGGGCGTGATCTTCACGGTCGAATGTCCTCCCAAGTCGTGCGGGCGCCGGAGCGCTCCCGGCCCGTTTCGGGCCGATTTATTGTATACAATCTACCCTTTTCGGGGACCTCGATCCAGCGTCCCGTGCAGGCCGGCACCTTTACGTCCCGGCGCTTAAGGCTCTAAGGTCGCCGGAAAGGCGGGGACATGCATCCCCTTCGCAAACCATCGGTGGAGACGATCATGACAGTCAGAGTGGCCCCAGCGCTGGCTGCGGCCGGAATAACCGCCATGGCGATGATGTCGAGCCCCGTCACGGCAGGCAATCTGGTGTCGCACAAGGCGGTCTATCATCTTCTGCCCGGCCCCATTTCGGGACAGGTGCCCTATGACGGGGTCGAAGGCCTGGTCACCCGATCGGTCGAGCGGACCTGCGACGGCTGGATCGTCGCCGAACACATGGTTATGCATATCCTGACCCGGGTGGGTGGTGTGATCGACCGGGAAATCCGCTTCACCAGTTGGGAATCGATGGACGGCACGCGCTATCGTTTCGCCGCGACCATCAAGAGCAAGGCCGGCGACGAGGACACGAAGCTGAAGGGACGCCTGGAAGTCCCCCGCGAGGGAGCTGGCGGCGAAGCGGTCTACACCGAACCGGACGGCAAAAAGGTGAAAATCCCCGACGACACCTACCTGCCGGTCGGGCAGGTCCGCAAGCTTCTGGCCGCCGCCCAGGCGGGCGAGAAACAGGTGCGGTTTCATGTTTTCGACGGGACCGAGGATATCGGCCCCCAACTGATGTCCAGCGTGATCACCGGCCGTTTCAAGGCGGGTGAGGGCAAGGGCTTGCAGACGGACTGGGGGCCCATGGGAACGGGGCCGGGCTGGCGCGTGTCCTCAGCCTATTTCGAAACCACGGGCACACAGCCGCAATCGACGCCCAGCTTCCAGTTCACCATGGAATTGCTGGACAACGGCGTGCCGCGCCGCATGGAGATGGACCTGGGTGGGTTTGTCGTCATTCAGGCGCTCAAGGAAATCCTCCCGCTGCCGGAACCCAACTGCGGCTAGCCGCAAGCCGCGGATGCGTCAGCCCTTGCGCGCCTTGGCGATCAGTTGGCGCAGGGTGTCGACATCGACCGCGCCGGGCACCAGTTCGTCGCCGACGATGAAGGCCGGCGTGCCGCGGATGCCGAGGGTTTCGGCGATCTGGTGATTGCGGTTGATCTCGGCGGTGACGGAATCGGACGCCATCTCTTTCTTGAGCTTGTCCGCGTCGTATCCGGCGGTTTTGGCGATCTTCAGGATGCGGTCTTCGGGCAGGCCGCCCGAGGTCGCCATCAGGGCGGCATGGAAATCCAGATATTTGGCCGGATCAAGCTTCCAGGCGGCCAGCGCCGCGCGCGACGCGGTCACCGATTCAGGGCCCAGGATGGGGAATTCCTTGAACACCCAGCGCAGGTTCTTGTCCGAGTTCAGGAGTTCGCGCAGCACCGGGAACACCCGCTTGCAGTAGCCGCAGTGGTAATCGAAGAATTCGACCACCGTCACGTCGCCCTTGGGGTTGCCGGCGACGGGGGCGTTGGGGTCGTTGGTCAGGCTGTCCTTATGGGCCGACAGCGCCATTTTGGCCTGGTCCGCCTGGGCTTGCTGTTCCCGTTCGCGGTACAGGCGGATGGCATCGACGATGACTTCGGGATTGGCGAGGAGATACTCACGGACGACGGACTCGATGGCGCCGCGCTGTTGCGGGTCCATGGCGGACGCCTTGTCCTGGGCCTGTGCGGCCGGGGCGGCGAAAACCGCGCCGAGGGCAAGAGCGGCGGCGATGAGCGAGACGCCCGGCAAGGCGGCGAACCGAAAGGTCATGGTCATTCCTTATCCAAATGGTGGGCGCATATTGGTCCACACCGCCGCAAGGGGCAAGCGGGCGCGGACGCGGTCACGTCACGATCCCGTCAGCGCAACAGGCGCATGTCGGAAATCAGGGCCGCCGGAACGGATGCGCCGGGCCGGGCCGGCGGCGTGGCGGCGGCGCGCGCCGCGACGAACACGATCCGGGTATGGCTGGTCGACAGGCCCGGCCAGGCCGTGTCGTGCAGGGAGATCAGGTCGATGCCTTCCTGCCAACGCTTGCCCAGCGCTTCCTCGCCGCCGCGCACCGTATAACGCGCGGGGGTGCCGTCCTTGGGCATGTCCATGGTGCCGCGGCGCAGCGCCTTGTCGTTCCACACCAATTCCAGCACCCGCACGCCGTCCGGCAGGCGGCGTAGGGTAACGTCCTCGGGGTCGAGTGGGCGTGACGTGTCGGCGAAACCGACGATGACGCGGACCGGATGATAAGGCGGGGCATGGGGCGACATCTTCCAGTTCCAGGTCAGGAAGGGTGCGGCCAGAAGGTGTTGGTCGATGCGCCGGCCCAGGACCAGATCGTCCGGCCCCGCCGACAAGTGGACAACCGGCAGGCCTTCATCCATCGCCATGCGCGCGCTGCCTCCCAGGGGGTCGCCGACGATCAGCCAGCGGTCGCCCAGGTCCAGGCCCGCAAACAGGGGCGAGGGGCCCAGGGTCGCCATGATGTTCTGGATGTCGCTGGCCGGCTGTCCGGGCACGGGCCGGTCGCCGCCATGGGGGCCGGTCACGCAGCCGGCCAATGCGGCACTCAGCACCGCCGCCGCGATAACCATCCGCGCGGCCGGGGAGTGCCGCCGTGGTGTCACGCCTATTGTTCCTTCCGCTTCTGCTGTTGGACCTGCGCGGCGTTGATGATGTCCTTGGCGCGGACCCATTCGGGGCTGCCTTCGGGGAACGACCGGGCGGCGACTTCGCCGTTGTAGATCGCCTTTTCCATTTCGCCCCGCAGGAACGCGGCGTCAGCGTGGTAAAGCCGGGCCCGCGCCTCGTCGCCCTTTTTGTAATAGGCATTGCCGAGAAGCTGGTAGATGGACGGTGAAAACCGTTCGTAATGGGCGGCGAATTTCAGGTTCTCGATTGCGTCGTCCAGCACATCGGCTTCGCCGGTCGCCAGTTCGACGCGGGCCAGTTCCAGGCGCAGCAGATCCGATTCCGGCCTCAGTTTCACGGCCTTGGCATAGGATGCCATGGCGTCCTTGGCGTTGCCGTTTTCATACAGCCCCTGGCCCCTGATCTCGTGAAAGTAGGGGTCGTCGGGATAATCGGCGATCAGGCCGTCGATGACCTTCAGGAATTCGTCGACCCGCGCGGTCCTGAAATAGGCGATGGCCCGGGCATAGCGGGCGGGCACGCTGGTGTCGTCGCTCTTGAACTTGCGCAGCGCCTGGCCCGGGGTGAGGAAGGCAAGCAGCTTGGCCTGCATGCGCGCGTGCCGGGCGACCAGCTTCGGGTCGTCTTGGACCTTGGAATAGGGGGACCGCGCCAGATGCGCTTCCAGCGCGTCGATACGTTCGCGGGTCAGCGGGTGGGTCAGCAGATAGGGATCGCGGCTGGCGTTGATCAGAAGTTCGTTGGATTCCAATTTACCCATGAAGTCCAACAGACCCTTGGTCGATTGTTTCGTGCGGTCCAGGTAGGTCATGGCGGCCTGATCGGCGGCCGCTTCATGGCCGCGGTTGTAGGCCAGGAACGAACGCTGAAGCATGCTCTGCCCGCCGCCCAGGATCGCCGCACCCGCATCGGGAGCACCGGCGATGACCGCGGCGCTTCCCAGGATCATGGACAGGATCTGGGCCGCCGCCGTGCGCGACAGGGCTTCGTGGGTCCGCGCCAGGTGGCCGCCCGCAATATGGCCCGTTTCGTGGGCGATCACGCCGATCACCTGTCCGGGGGTGTCGGCCTGCAACAACAGACCCGTATTGATGAACATGTTCTGGCCGCCCGCGACAAAGGCGTTGAGTCGATGGTCGTTTACGAGGTAGGTCTTGATGGACTTGGGATTCAGCCCCGCGGCCTCGAAAACTGGCGTCGCGTACTCCTGAATGATATTTTCGATTTCGACGTCCCGAATCATCGACAAGCGCTGGGCAAGGGAAGCCGTCGACCAAAAGCACAGGCCGATGCCAAAAACAACGATCAAAAACAATGGTTTAAAGATGCGGCTTTTCAAAGCAATCAGCGCCGGTTGGGACGCATTCCCTTCTGTTTCCGGGCCCAATAAACGTAGTCACGCTCCGGGGTCCCGTCAATTCACCATGCCGATAGTGACCATTGCGCTTTGCGCAGGGCTGGTCGCCGGCTGTTCGGGGGGGATCCCCAATCCGTTCGGCGATAAGAAGAAGGAAGAAAACACCAAGCAGTTGGGCGAGACCGGCTTCGTGCGCGGTTTCCTGGGCGGTATCGTCGCCGACGATCCGCAGGCCGCCCTCATCGGGCGTGACATTCTGTCGGCCGGCGGGTCCGCGGCGGATGCGGTCACGGCCATGTACTTTACCCTGGCGGTGACCAAGCCGACCCACGCGGGCCTGGGCGGCGGCGGCGTCTGCGTCATTCGCGACAACGTCAACAAACGCAACGACGTGCTGTCGTTTCCGGCGCTGGTTCCCCAGGGTGCCGGCGGCGCCGACCGGGGCAAGGTGCCCGTACCGGGCAATCCCAGAGGGTTCGCGGTGCTGCATGCGCGCCTCGGCAGTCTGAAATGGGGCCAGGTGGTGCAGCCGGCGGAAAACCTGGCGCGGTTCGGCGGCATCGTGTCGCGCGCCTTCGCCACGGATTTGCGCCAACAGGCCGGGCGTCTGGCAGGGCTGCCCGACGCAGCGGCCCTGTTTCGCAAGGCCGGGTCGCCGGACCTGGCCAAGGAAGGCGACCGCATGGACCGCCTGCGCATCGCGGGCGTGCTTGGCCGCCTGCGGGTGCGTGGGGTCGGCGATTTCTACCAGGGCCAGTTGGCGCGTGATTTCGTCGACGACGCCAACGGTCAGGGCGGGGCGTTGACCATCGAAGACATGCGGGCCTACCTGCCCGAGGTCCGGCCCGCGATCACGCTGTCCTATATCGAACGCACGCAATTCCTGTTTCCCTCGCCCCCCGTCCTGGGCGGTGCCCTCGCCGCGGACCTGACGGGCATCCTTGCCCAGTCCAAGTATTTCGAACGCGACGATGCTGCGCGCATGCATATGTTCGCCGAAGCGTCCCTGGCGGCTCAGGCGCGGCGCATGGACTGGCTCCGGCGGGATGGCCTTGTGACGCGCCCGGCCTATTATCTTGCCGATGCCGAACGTCATGCCCTGATCGCCCGCACGATTGATGAGGACCGCCATGCCCAGCGCCCGCCTGCCGGCGACGCGGCGATCCCGCTGCCGCCGGGGGCCGACGCAACGGGTATTGTCGCGGTCGACCAGCTCGGTTCGGCCGTCGCCTGCACCGTGTCCATGAACGGGGCTTTCGGTTCGGGCAAGGTCGCGCCCTCGCTCGGGTTTCTCTTGGCCCGGCCGTCGGGCAAGGACAGCCTGCCGCCGGTGACGGCGACGCCGCTGCTGTTGGTCGGTGAGGCGCGCGCCAAGAAAGACGAGGAACGTGTGTTCATGGCCGCCACGGTGACCGGCGGGCCGGGCGCCACGGAAGCCCTCGCCGATCTGGCGCTTCGGGTGTCCGGTGGCGGGCAGGGCCTGGAATCGGTACTGGCGGGCCCACGCCTTTATTATGCCGAGGGCACGGACGCCCTGGTCATCGAACCCGGCCTGCCGCAGGACCAGCAGGCGGCGTTGCGCGAACGGGGGCACACCCTGCATCCGGGGGCTTCGGGCGTGCGCATCAACGCCATTTATTGCAGCAGCGGCGTGCCGAACGAAAACCAATCCTGCGCCGCCTTCGCCGATCCGCGCGGCTTCGGGCTCGGCGCGGTCGGCGACCGCTAGGCCGGGGGTCGGCCGCAGGCATATGGCGTTGAAATCATCCAACCGCGGCCAGGTGCCGCCGTTCATCGTCATGGACGTCATGCGCGCCGCCGAGGAACGCGAACGCGCCGGCGAAAAGATCCTTCACCTGGAGGTCGGCCAGCCCGGAACGCGCGCCCCTGCCAAGGTGATCGAAGCCGCCCGCAGGGCCCTGGATGACGACCGTATCGGCTATACCAATGCCCTTGGCATGTGGGGCCTGCGCGAGGCCATCGCACGCCATTACGGCCAGGCCTACGGCATTTCCGTGGATCCCGAGGACGTGGTGGTGACGACCGGCTCGTCCGGCGGCTTCGTGCTGTCCTTCATGGCCGCCTTCGACCCCGGTGACCGGGTCGCTCTGGCGTCACCGGGCTATCCCGCCTACCGCAATATCCTGACCGGCTTGGGAGTTGAGGTGATCGACCTGCCGACGACGTTGGCGGACAATTTCCAGCCGACGGTGGCGCGGCTGCGCGCCCTCGACCGGGACCCGGACGGCCTGATCGTCGCCAGCCCGTCGAACCCGGCGGGAACCATGGTGCACCCGGCGGAGTTCGCAGCCCTGATCGAGCATTGCCGGGCGCGCGGCATCCGCCTGATTTCCGACGAAATCTATCACGGCATCACCTATGGCACGCCGGGCGTGACGGCGCTTTCCCATACGCGGGACGCCGTGGTTATCAACAGCTTCTCGAAATACTATTCCATGACCGGCTGGCGGCTGGGCTGGATGGTCGTGCCCAAGGACCTGCATCGGGCCATCGAATGCCTGGCGCAGAATCTGTTCATCTCGCCGCCCGGCATTTCCCAGCACGCGGGCATGGCGGCCTTCGACTGCACCGAGGAACTGGAAGCCAACGTCCGCCACTATGCCCGCAACCGGGCCCTGTTGCTGGACAAGCTGCCGAAGGCCGGGTTCACGCGCCTGGCGCCGGCCGAGGGGGCGTTCTACATCTATGCCGACGTGTCGGATCTGACCAACGATTCCACCGAATTCTGCCGCCGCATGCTGGCCGAGGTCGGCGTCGCGGCGACCCCGGGCGTCGATTTCGATCCGACCCGGGGCGACCACTTCGTGCGGTTTTCCTTCGCCGGCGGCGAGGACGAGGTATCGCAGGCGGCCGACCGCCTTGTGACCTGGAAACGCTAACGAAAAACGCCGGCGGGTAAGGCACCCGCCGGCGTTTTCTTAACGTCACATACCGTTCAGGCCTAATCGACCAGCCGGTTCCACCAGCCGCGGCGGGCAGTGGTGGTTTCCGTGTCGGCGCCGACTTCGATCACCACGGTCTTGCTGCTGTCTGATTCCGGCTCGGCCGGTTCAGCCGTCGCCATCGCCATTGCGGGCTCGGGTTCGGGCTGCGGGGCCGGTTCCGGCGCGGCTTCGGGGGCGGGCTGTTCCGCAACTGCTTCCGTTGCCGGGGCATCCGCCGCGTCGGCGGTCTGCGGTTCGGCGGCCGTGTCTTCGGCCTTCTTGGCGGTCCGCCGTCGGCGCGGCTTGGCGGGCTTGTCCTCGCCGTTGCCGTCTTCGGCTGCCTTCGGGGCGCGCCGTGTGCGGGTCCGCTTCGGCTTTTCCGCGACCTCGGGAGACGTTTCGGTTGCCTCGGCGTCGGCAGCGTCCGCCGCCGGTGCGTCGCCGGTTTCGGCGCTTACCGCCGGGGCATCGCCGTCGGCAGCCGGTTCATCGGATGCAGGAGCGTCGGATGCAGGAGCGTCGGATGTCGGCGCATCCGAGGTTGCGTCATCGGCCTGGAGTTCGCCATCGGCGTCCGCCGCGATCTCGGTCTGGCCGTTTTCCGAACGGCCTTCTTCCGGCCGCCGCCGCCGGCGTCCGCCGCGGCGTCCGCGCCGGCGCCGCTTGGGCGCGCCGTCTTCCGACTGCTCGCTTGCGGCTTCCCGCGTCTCGCGCGGCTCACCGTCACCGTCGGCATCGGCTTCCTCGCCGCCCTCGGCGGGCTCGTTGGCGTCGATGTCCGTCCGCGTCTCCTGCATGTCGTGGGCATCGCCCTCGCCACCGCGTTTGCTGCGCCGCCGTGAGCGCCGTCGGCGCCGCCGGCCACCCTCTTCCTCGGACTTCTCGCCATCGCTGTCGCCATCGACGGCTGTCGCGGTCGCTGCAGCCGCCACCGGCGTCGCCGCGGCGGGGACTTTCGTCACCGTTTCCACGCCACCGTCGGATTTGATCCGCTCAAGCCGGTGGTCGGGCGGGATCAGGGTGTCATCGGCTTCGATGCGGATGGTCAGGTTGAAGCGTTGCTCCATATCGTTGATGGCATGGCGCTTGTTGTTGAACAGATAAAGCGCCACCGCCGTCGGCGTGATCAGGGTCAATTGTGAGGAGCGGCTCTTCTGCCCTTCCTCGCCGAGCACGCGAAGCATCTGCAGCGCCGTCGATTCCGTCGACCGGCGGATGCCCGAGCCGCCGCAGTGGGCGCAGGGCTCGAAGCTGGTTTCATGGAGTGCCGGGCGCAGACGCTGGCGTGACAGCTCCAGCAGGCCGAAGGGGCTGATGCGGCCGATCTGGATGCGCGCGCGGTCGTTGCGCATGGCGTCCTTCAGGCAGCGTTCGACCTTGGCCTGGTTGCGGCTGACCTCCATGTCGATGAAGTCGATGACGATCAGGCCGGCAAGATCGCGCAGGCGCAATTGGCGGGCGATTTCCTCGGCCGCTTCCATGTTGGTCTTGAGCGCCGTTTCCTCGATGTTGCGCTCTTTCGTCGCGCGGCCCGAGTTGACGTCGATGGAGACCAGGGCTTCCGTCGGATTGATGACGATGTAGCCGCCCGAGCGAAGCTGAACTTCGGGCTCGTGCATGGCGTCCATCTGGCTTTCGACCTGGAACTGCTGGAACAGCGGGATCGAGCCGTCTTCGTGAGGCTGGACCTTTTTCGCGTGGCTTGGAATCAACAGCTTCATGAAGTCCTTGGCCGCGCGGTAGGCCTCGTTGCCCTGGACGATGATTTCGTCGATGTCCTTGGTATAGAGGTCGCGGATCGCGCGTTTGACGATGTCGCTTTCCTCATGCACCAGGGCCGGGGCGATGGACTTCAGGGTCTTTTCCCGAACCTCGCCCCACAGGCGCAGCAGATAGTCGTAGTCGCGGCGGATTTCCGCCTTGGTCCGCTTCGATCCCGCCGTGCGCACGATCACCGCCATGCCCTGGGGGATGTCCAGTTCGCCGAGGATCTGCTTGAGCTTCTTGCGGTCGCCGGATTGCGCGATCTTGCGCGAAATGCCGCCGCCACGCGCCGTGTTCGGCATCAGCACGCAATAGCGTCCGGCCAGCGACAGATAGGTGGTCAGCGCAGCCCCCTTGTTGCCGCGCTCTTCCTTGACGACCTGGACCAGCAGGATCTGGCGCCGTTTGATGACTTCCTGGATCTTGTACTGGCGGCGCAGGTTGACCGGCCGGCGGACGGGGATTTCCTCGTCTTCGCCGCCGAGAACCTCGACGCCTTCGCCCTCGTCCTCGTCGCCGTCGTCGTGCGCCTTGGCTTCCTGTTCCTGATGCTCGGCGACCAGGGCTTCCCGGTCGGCGATCGGAATCTGGTAGTAGTCGGGATGGATTTCACTGAAGGCCAGGAAGCCGTGACGGTTTCCGCCGTAGTCGACGAAGCAGGCCTGCAACGAGGGTTCAACCCGCGTCACCTTGGCCAGATAGATGTTTCCCTTAAGCTGCTTCCGTGACTCTGACTCGACGTCAAATTCTTCCAGGCGGCTGCCGTTTGCGATCACGACCCGGGTCTCTTCCGGATGCGACGCATCGATGAGCATTCTCGTGGTTGGCATAAAAAGGTGTTCTCCAGTGCCCGGCGGCGCGCACATTCGCCGGTTCCGGCAGGAAGTCGTTCCGCCGCGGGGCACATTTCTGTGGTGTTAAGCCGGCCGCGCGCGCAGACATCCGGGCGTTCGCAAGCGAATACGCCAAAACTCTTTCCGGAGACTGCACGGCCGTTGCCAGCATCATTGTTCCTTGGTGAGGTAAACCTCGTTCGGACACTCGTGGGCTCCGGCGAAAATCGCCTCGACATCGCCAAGGACAGAGGGGGGAGACCCATGCCCGGACGGTTCCGGCTACGACGGAGCCATTCCTCGCCCGTTTCCCCTACGATCGGGGGGAGGCGGGCCGGTGGAATTCTTCGCCTACTAACATAGACAGTGACCGCCTGTTCCACAACGCTGTTTATGTCCGGCGCGGCGATAGGGGACTGGGATTGCTTGGGAATTCCGGATGCCCTCTGAGAATGCCGCGATTGCGAGAAAAAAGCGGACGGAATCAACGGATTACCCTAAAATGCCTGCGGCATGACAGCGAACCGAACCATCGACGTCGCGGCACCGGGGGCATGAGCACGCGGACCCACCACCGAGCCATGGGGATCGGCGGGCGAATCCGCCGTTACGCCATGTTTTTCAGTGTCTTATGCCTTGGGGTCTTGGCTGCGGGCCAGGTTCGCGCGGCGGATGCCGTGGTCACGGACCTGCAAAGCGGGGTCTCCGGCGACGGCGCCCGATTCGTCCTGCATCTGGATCGCCGGGTCGGGTTCCGCCTGTTCACTCTGGCCGATCCCTACCGTGTCGTGGTCGACCTGCCGGAAGTAGGTTGGCAACTGCCGGCCAGGCCATTACCGGGCAAGCAGGGCGTGTTCAACGGTCTGCGCTATGGTCTGTTCCGGCCGGGCAATTCACGGATCGTATTCGAATTTCTGCACCCGGTTCAGGTGGCGGACGCCTATGTCACCCCGGGGGCGGGCAACGCCGCCTTCGAGTTGGTGATCGACGCCCAGCGCACCAGCGCCCAGGCCTTCGCCGCCTCCGTCGCCATGCCGCCCCGCGAGATCGCGGGCCTGCGCCCGCGCGGGGCGGCCAAACCGCCGGCCGCGTCCGCGTCCAGCCGGCTGGAATCCGTCGCACGGCGCACCGCCGCCTTGGTCGCCCCGGCCGAGGCGGCAGCCGCCCCGGTCCCCACCCAGGTCGCGGCCGCCAATTACCTGCCCCTGCCGCCACGCCGTCCCGGCGGGCGCCCGTCCGCTCATCGTCCGATGGTGGTCATTGACCCGGGCCATGGGGGCGTCGATCCCGGTGCGCAGAGCCGCCACGGCATTTACGAAAAGCATGTGGTGCTGGCGCTGAGCCGCGAAATCACCCGGCAACTGGCCGCCTCGGGCCGCTACCGGGCGGATATGACCCGTGACCGCGACGTGTTCATCCGTCTGCGCGACCGGGTCGCCATCGCGCGCAAGAAAGGGGCCGACCTCTTCATTTCCGTGCATGCGGATTCCATCCGCAATTCGAAGGTGTCCGGACCCTCGGTCTATACCTTGTCCGAAAAGGCATCGGACAAGGAAGCGGCCGAGCTGGCCGAGCGGGAAAACAAGGCCGATCTGATCGCCGGCATGGACCTGAGCCATGAAAGCGCCGACGTCGCCAACATCCTGATCGATCTGGCGCAGCGCGAATCCATGAACCAGTCGGCGCGCTTCGCCGGCCATCTGGTCAGCGAACTGGGCAACAAGACCGAGGTCCTGCCCCGCCCGCACCGCTTCGCCGGGTTCGCCGTCCTCAAGGCGCCGGACCTGCCGTCGGTGCTGCTGGAAACCGGGTTCCTGTCGAACAGCGACGATGAACGCCGCCTGACCAGCAAGTCCTACCGCCGGCAGTTGGCGTCCGCGATCGTCGCCGCCATCGACCGGTATTTCGGCGCCGTCGAACAGGCCAAGGTTCGTCAGCCGTAGCCGTGGCGCCATAATTTGTTCATAAACCCCTGGAAATGTGCAATGAACCCGCCCGCCGGCCCTGTCCGGGGGCGGTTTCTCGGGCTGTTGCCCGGCAAAACGAAAGTACAGCGTTAGCATGTTCCGCCTGTTGTCCTCGATTGTCGGATTGATCGTCATTTGCGCCGTGATCGGCGGGGCGGGCCTGCTCTATGTGCTGTACATCTACGGCCAGGACCTGCCGGACTACCGCCAGCTTGCCAACTATGAGCCGCCGGTGATGACCCGCGTGCACGCGGGCGACGGGCGTCTGTTGGCGGAATTCGCCCGTCAGAAACGCGTGTTCGTGCCGATCGAGGCGATCCCCAAGCGGGTCATCAAGGCCTTCCTGGCGGCCGAGGACAAGACGTTCTACGAACATCCGGGCATCGACATCCCGGGCGTGATCGGCGCCGCGCTGCGCAATCTGAAGAACATCGGATCGGACCGCCGGCCCGTGGGGGCGTCGACCATCACGCAGCAGGTCGCGAAGAACTTCCTGCTGACCAACGAAATTTCCCTCGCGCGCAAGATCAAGGAGGCGATCCTCGCCTTCCGCATCGAGCGCGCGTTCACCAAGGACCGGATCCTCGAACTTTACCTGAACGAGATTTATCTGGGCCAGGGCTCCTACGGGGTCGCGGCGGCGGCGCTCAACTATTTCGACAAGTCGATGGACGAACTGACCGTGGCCGAGGCCGCCTATCTGGCGGCCCTGCCCAAGGCGCCCAACAACTACCACCCGGTCCGCCAGCACGACGCCGCCCAGGGTCGCCGCGACTGGGTCGTCAACCGCATGCTGGAAAACGGCATGATCACCGACGAAGAGGCCAAGCAGGCCTGGACCACACCGCTGCGCGTGTCGCCGCGCATCGACACGGAATTCGTCGAGGCCGACTATTTCGCCGAGGAAGTGCGCCGCGAGCTTCTCGACCAATACGGCGAGGACCAGCTTTACAACGGCGGCCTGTCCGTGCGCACGACCCTGAACCCGCGCCTGCAGAACATCGCCGAGAAGGCACTGCGCGACGGCCTGGAAAACTTCGACCGCCGGGTCCGCGCGTGGCGCGGGCCGCTGGCCCGGGTACCCGACGGGGTCAGCTTCGGCGGCGCGCCGGAATGGCGCTCGATCCTGACGGCCTACAAGGCGCCCAAGGGGCTTGAGCATCACCAGATCGCCGTCGTCACCGCCGTCGACGGCGAGGCGGCGCATTTGGGCCTGGCCGACGGCACGACTGGACGCCTGCCCATGTCGCTGATGTCCTGGGCGCGCCGGCGCATCGACGAGGACACCTGGGCGCCCCGGCCGAAACGCCCGGCGGACGTCGTGGTGCCGGGCGACATCATCGCCGTCAGCGCGGAGACCGAGGACGAAGACGGCAAGCCCGTGGCGCAAGGCAGCTACGCGCTGCGCCAATTGCCGGAAGTCCAGGGCGGCATCGTCGCCATGGACCCCCATACCGGCCGCGTGCTTGCGATGGTCGGCGGCTATTCCTTCCAGATCAACCAGTTCAACAGGGTGACCCAGGCCTGGCGGCAACCCGGCTCGGCCGTGAAACCCTTCGTCTATCTGGCCGGGCTGGACGCGGGCTACACGCCGTCGACCCGCATCCTCGACGCGCCCTTCGTGGTCGACCAGGGCCCCGGCCTGCCCAAGTGGCGGCCCGGCAACTACACCAACAAGTTCTACGGGCCGTCGACCATGCGCCTGGGGATCGAGAAATCGCGCAACCTGATGACCGTGCGCCTGGCTCAGACCATCGGTATGGAACAGGTCTGCAAGTACGTGGAGGCCTTCGGCATCGTCGATCACCTGCCGCGGGCCCTGTCCATGGCCCTGGGCGCGGGGGAGACGACGCTGCTGCGTCTGACCACGGCCTACGCCATGCTGGTCAACGGCGGCAAGCGGATCGAGCCGACCCTGATCGACCGCATCCAGGACCGCAAGGGCCGCACCGTGTTCCGCCACGACGAACGGCCCTGCCCGCAGTGCCGCACGGGGGCCTGGACGGGTGCGGAACAGGTGCCCGACGTGCCCGACATCCGCGAACAGGTCGCCGACCCGGCCAGCGCCTACCAGATGGTGTCCATGCTGGAAGGCGTGGTCAAGCGCGGCACCGGGGCGCGCATCGGCCAGGAGGTCAAGAAGACCCTGGCCGGCAAGACCGGCACCACCAACAAGAACCGCGACGCCTGGTTCATGGGCTTCTCGCCCGACCTTGCGGTCGGCGTGTTCGTCGGCTACGACAGCCCGGAAACCCTGGGGCGGCGGGAAACAGGCTCGTCCGTGGCCGCGCCCATTTTCTCCCAGTTCATGAAACAGGCCTTGAAGAACACGCCCGCCATCCCGTTCCGAATTCCGCCCGGCATCCGCCTCGTCCGCGTCGATGCGCAGACCGGCCTGCCGGCCCTGATCGGCCAGACCGAGGACGTGATCTGGGAGAGCTTCAAGCCCGGCACCGTGCCGAAAGAGGATACGGAGGTCATTTCCGCCGGCCAGGGCATGTCGGGGAACGGCGACGCCACCCAGCAGCCGTTCGGCGGCACCGGCGGGCTGTACTGATCCTGCCCGCGCACCCATATTGATCCGGCGGCCCGCGTCCGCTACAACCCCCTGCCGACCCAACACCGAAATCCACGGACCCCCGCCATGCGCGCCGAAATCACCAGCATCGTTCAGGACATCGAGCAGTCGTTGGAACTGCTGAGGAGGCATCTTTGACTACGACGATGCCGTCCTTAAACTGCAGGAACTGAACGCCCAGGCGGAAAACCCGGATCTGTGGAACAACCCGGAAAAAGCCCAGGCCCTGATGCGCGAGCGCAATCGCCTGGAAGCCGGAATCAAGGGCATTGACGCGGTTCAGCGCGAACTGGCCGACAATATCGATCTCATCGAACTGGGCGAGGCCGAGGGCGACGACGCCATCGTCGCCGAGGCCGAGGCGGCGCTGACGGCGCTCAAGGTGCGCGCCGACGCGGCGGAACTGGAAACGCTCTTGTCCGGCGAGGCCGACGCCAACGACGCCTATCTTGAAGTCCACGCCGGGGCCGGCGGCACCGAGGCCCAGGACTGGGCGGAAATGCTGCTGCGCATGTACGCGCGCTGGGCCGAGGCCCATGGCCACAAGGTCGAATGGCTGGAAGAAAGCCCGGGCGAAGAGGCCGGGATCAAGTCGGCAACGCTGAAGATTTCCGGCCATAACGCCTATGGCTGGCTCAAGACCGAAAGCGGCGTCCATCGCCTCGTCCGCATTTCGCCCTACGATTCAAGTGCGCGCCGCCACACCAGCTTCGCCTCCGCCTGGGTCTATCCGGTGGTCGACGACACCATCGAGGTCGTGATCGAGGACAAGGACCTGCGCATCGACACCTACCGCGCGTCCGGCGCCGGCGGCCAGCACGTCAACAAGACCGACAGCGCCATCCGCATCACCCACCTGCCGACCAATATCGTCGTGCAGTGCCAGAGCGACCGTTCGCAGCACAAGAACCGGGCCCAGGCCTTCGCCATGCTGAAGGCGCGGCTGTACGAGTTCGAGCTGCGTAAGCGCGAGGAAGAGGCCCAGGCCCAGGCCGACGCCAAGACCGACATCGGCTGGGGCCACCAGATCCGCTCCTACGTCCTGCAGCCCTACCAGATGGTCAAGGACCTGCGCACCAACGTGGAAACGTCGAACACCCAGGCGGTGCTCGACGGCGACCTCGACGAGTTCATGGCGGCGGCGCTGGCCCAACGGGTCAAGGGCGCGGACGAAGGGGCGGCGGGATAAATGGCCGCGCCGCGCCCTGGGCGCGGTTATGGCGACGGGGCGGGGGATGAGTTAAATATACTGTCCCCGGAATTGGACGGAATTGAGCGTCCCCGGAATTGAGCCTGAGAGAGAGGGGCCGTAGCGGCGCGGCTCACGAAGCGCGGTCCTGTGCCGCATGGAACACCGCGATGATATCCGTATGGTCAGCGGCAATCTCGTAGACGACGATATAGGGTAGCCCCGTGACGACCAATTCCCGGGTGCCGGGAACGGTGCCGGTTCGGCCCGAAAGCGGGAAGCGCTCGAGGCGCACCACAGCGGCCCGGATTCGCCGGACCACCGCGTTGGCCACGGCAGGGGCGTCTTCGGCGATGTGCGCGTGAATCTGCTCCAGGTCAGCGAGGGCTGCCCGCCGGAACCGGAGTCTCATTCTCTATGCGAACCGGGTGAAGAAGGCGCTCACTTCCGCGTCCGTGGCGTAGACCGGCGCTGCTTGGCGGCGTTTCACTTCCTCGATCTGCGCCGTGCTCAGGCGAACCGCGTCTTCGGCCTCCTGGGCGGCGAGGGACAACAGGATTTCCGCCGCCTCGTCCTGACGCGCATCCGGCAGGCGGCGGGCCTGTTCGATGGCCTTGTCGAAAAGCTTTGTCATGGCGTGAGTGTACTGCGCATCAGCATTCTCGTCACCCCGGCTTTCGAAAGCGGGGGCCAGCGAACCTCTTCTTCCTTCTCACCGTCTCTGTGCCTCTGTGGTTCAAAAAAGATGACCACAGAGGCAGTGAGAAGAAAGGATGAGAAGGATGTCCGGACTTCCGATGACGTCGAGGACTCGGCGAGCGGCGGGGCTGTTAACCATATCCGTTAAGCATGGCTTTCGGAATCCGATTCCGGCGGGAACACTCTGTGAACAAACCTTATAAAACATAATTATATCAATGTAGTACAAATTACGCTTGTCAATAAGAACAAAACACGTACATTGATCCCGATTGCAACGGCTTGCGGGCCTATGGAATAAGGGAGTGGCAAGATGGCCGATACGGCATTGCGTTTGGTGGAGAAGCAGGACGTGGATAAAAGCAAGGCCCTCGATGCGGCATTGGGGCAGATCGAACGGGCCTTCGGCAAGGGCTCGATCATGCGCCTGGGGCAGCGCGAGGTGGTCGATACCCCGACCATTTCCACGGGCTCCATCGGCCTCGACATCGGCCTCGGCATCGGCGGCCTGCCGCGCGGCCGCATCATCGAGGTCTACGGCCCGGAAAGCTCCGGCAAGACGACCCTGGCCCTGCATGTGATCGCCGAGGCCCAGAAGATGGGCGGCACCTGCGCCTTCGTCGATGCCGAACACGCGCTCGATCCCAGCTATGCCAAGAAACTCGGCGTCAACGTCGACGAACTGCTGATCTCGCAGCCCGACGCCGGTGAACAGGCCCTGGAAATTTCCGACACCCTGGTGCGCTCCGGCGCCATCGACGTGCTGGTGGTCGATTCCGTCGCCGCCCTGGTGCCGCGCGCCGAGCTGGAAGGCGAAATGGGCGACACCCACGTCGGCCTGCAGGCCCGGCTCATGAGCCAGGCCCTGCGCAAGCTGACGGCCTCCGTGTCCAAGTCCAACACCATGGTCATCTTCATCAACCAGATCCGCATGAAGATCGGCGTCATGTTCGGCAACCCGGAAACCACCTCGGGCGGCAACGCGCTCAAGTTCTATGCCTCCGTGCGCATGGAAATCCGCCGCATCGGCGCCATCAAGGACCGCGACGAGGTGGTCGGCAACCAGACCCGCGTCAAGGTCGTGAAGAACAAGATGGCGCCGCCCTTCAAGATGATCGAATTCGACATCATGTACGGCGAAGGCATCTCCAAGATGGGTGAGCTGCTCGACCTGGGCGTCAAGGCCAACATCGTCGAGAAATCCGGTTCCTGGTTCTCCTTCAATTCGGAGCGCATCGGCCAGGGCCGCGAGAACGCCAAGCAGTTCCTGCGGGAAAACACCGAGATGGCCAAGGCCATCGAGGACCAGATCCGCCACAACGCGGGCCTGATTTCCGAGGAAATGATGGTCGGCTCCCCCGATTCGGACGGCGACGGCGATGCCGGCGACGCCCCGGACACGGCGGCCGACGAGTTCTGATCCCCGGCCGGCATTTCTTAAAAAATCCAATTCCCAGGCCCGTCACCCTCCGGGCCGACCCCCAGGCCTTCCCCAGGCCGAACCGGAGGTGCGTCCCCCACGCATCCTCCAGACGCAGCCGGCGCGCCTCCGCGCCGGCTGCTTCTTTTTGGCCGGGGACCTGGCGCCGCGCCTCCGCGCCGGCTGCTTCTTTTTGGCGGGGGACCTGGCGGCGCGCCTCCGCGCCGGCTGCGTCCTTATCGGCATGACGCCCGCTGGCCGCATCCAATGTCCGCCGTTGGCCGTATCCATGGCCGGCGGGCCGATTATCCTCTCATGCTGGCGGTGGGTGCTCGATGGTCCGGTTCCTCAACCTTTCTGGACAGGCCCCCGGCTTGCCGGTAAAACCGTCGCTTCCATCCGCGACCGCCTGATACCATCGCTTTAAACCCCTGAACCCTGGGCTTAAATATCGAACATGCAGACCGTCAACGACATCCGCCAGGCCTTCCTGGACTATTTCGCCGCCCACGGCCATCAGGTCGTCTCGTCGTCGCCCCTGGTGCCGCTGAACGACCCGACCCTGATGTTCACCAACGCGGGCATGGTCCAGTTCAAGAACGTGTTCACCGGCAACGAAACGCGACCCTATTCGCGCGCCGTGACCTCGCAGAAATGCGTGCGCGCCGGCGGCAAGCACAACGACCTGGAAAACGTCGGCCATACGGCCCGCCATCACACCTTTTTCGAAATGCTGGGCAACTTTTCGTTCGGCGACTATTTCAAGGAACTGGCCATCGAACTGGCCTGGAACCTGGTGACCAAGGAGTTCGGCCTGCCCGCGGAAAAACTCCTGGTCACGGTCCACACCTCGGACGAGGACGCGGCCGCCTTGTGGCGCAAGGTCGCGGGCCTGCCCGATTCCAAGATCATCCGCATTCCCACGTCCGACAACTTCTGGGCCATGGGCGATACGGGCCCCTGCGGGCCGTGCTCGGAAATCTTCTACGATCACGGCGATCACATCCCCGGCGGCCCCCCGGGCAGCCCGGACGAGGACGGCGACCGCTTCATCGAAATCTGGAACCTCGTGTTCATGCAGTTCGAGCAGCTGACCGCCGACCAGCGGGTCGAACTGCCCAAGCCCTCCATCGACACCGGCATGGGGCTGGAGCGCATCGCCGCCGTCATGCAGGGTACGCACGACAACTACAACATCGACCTCATGCGCAACCTCATCATGGCCTCGGCCGAGGCGTCCGGTGTGGCGCCCGACGGCGACCATGCGGTGTCGCACCGGGTCATCGCCGATCACCTGCGGGCGTCCTCCTTCCTGATCGCCGACGGCGTGCTGCCGTCCAACGAAGGGCGCGGCTACGTGCTGCGCCGGATCATGCGCCGCGCCATGCGCCATGCCCATCTGATGGGCTGCCAGGACCCCTTGCTCTACAAGCTGGAGCAGACCCTGGTCGACAACATGGGCAAGGCCTATCCGGAACTGGTGCGCGCCCAGCCGCTGATTACGGAGACCCTGAAGCTCGAGGAATCGCGCTTCAAGACGACCCTCGACCGCGGCCTCAAGATCCTCGACGAGGCGACGGCGGACATGACCGCCGGCGGCGTGCTCGACGGCGAGACCGCGTTCAAGCTCTACGACACCTTCGGCTTTCCCCTCGACCTGACCGAGGACGCCCTGAAGGACAAGAAAATCACCGTCGATACCGACACCTTCAATGCGGCCATGGAGCGCCAGCGCGCCGAGGCCCGCAAGGCCTGGGCCGGGTCCGGCGACGCGGCCACGGAAAAGGTCTGGTTCGAGGTTCGTGACGAGGTCGGGGCCACGGAATTCTTCGGCTACGACACGGAACAGGCCGAAGGCCAGATCCGCGCCCTGATCGTCGACGGCGCGCGCGTCGGCACGGCCAAGACCGGCGACGTGGTGCGCGTGGTCGCCAACCAGACGCCGTTCTACGGTGAATCCGGCGGCCAGATGGGCGACCAGGGCGTGATTACCACGGCCGAGGGTGCCCGCATCGCCGTGACCGACACCCAGAAGATGCTGGGTGCGCTGCATGTCCATGTCGGCAAGGTCGAGAACGGGGAGGTCAGCGTCGGTGACGAGGCCCAGTTCACCGTCGACGGCACCCGCCGGCGGCGGCTGCGCGCGAACCATTCGGCGACCCACCTGCTGCACGAGGCCCTGCGCCGCCATCTCGGCAAGCATGTGACGCAGAAGGGCTCGCTGGTCGCCCCCGACCGCCTGCGCTTCGATATCTCCCATCCCAAGGCCGTCAGCCCGGAAGAACTGGCCCTGGTCGAGGCCGACGTGAACGCTCAGGTGCGCGCCAACAACGACGTGCTGACCCGCCTGATGGATCCGGAAAGCGCGGTCGAGGCGGGGGCGCTCGCCCTGTTCGGCGAGAAATACGGCGACGAGGTTCGCGTGGTGTCCATGGGCACGCCCGAGGACGGCGATCATTATTTCTCGACGGAACTGTGCGGCGGCACCCATGTGCGGCGCACGGGTGACATCGGCGTGTTCAAGATCATCGGCGAGGGTGCTGTCGCCGCCGGCGTGCGCCGCATCGAGGCCGTGACCGCCGATGGCGCGCTGGCCTATTTCGACGCCCATGAAAAGGCCCTGGCCGAGGCGGCGGCGGTGCTTAAGGTGAAACCGGAAGACGTGGCGGCCCGGGTGGCGTCCCTGGTCGAGGAGCGCAAGCGCCTGGAACGCGAACTGTCCGACGCGCGCAAGAAGATGGCGCTGAGCGGTAATTCTGGCGGCGGCGCGGCGGCCGGCAACGGCGACGTGAAGGACCTGGGCGGCATCAAGTTCGCGCCCCGTGTGCTCGACGGTGTGCCCGCCAAGGAACTGAAGGGCATGGCCGACGAGTTGATGAAGACCCTGGGATCGGGCGTGGTCGCCCTGGTCAGCGTGACCGAGGGCAAGGCCAACGTGGTCGTTGGTGTAAGTGAAGACCTGACCGCGCGCATGAGTGCGGTCGATCTGGTTCGCGCCGGCTCCGCCGCCGTGGGCGGCAAAGGCGGCGGCGGGCGGCCCGACATGGCCCAGGCCGGCGGCCCCGACGGCGCCCAGGCGGGCAAGGCGATCGACGCCATCGCGGCCGCGATCCAGGCCTGAGCGGACCCATGACCCAGAAATTCTCCGGCACCGATACCTTCGTCGCGACCGAAGACCTGCAGGTTGCGGTCAACGCCGCCATCAACCTGGAACGCCCGCTGCTGATCAAGGGCGAGCCGGGCACGGGCAAGACCGTGCTGGCGGCCGAGGTCGCCGCCGCCATCAACGCCCCGCTTATCCAGTGGCACGTCAAATCGACGACGCGGGCGCAACAAGGGCTCTACGAATACGACGCCGTGGCGCGGCTGCGCGATTCACAACTGGGCGACGCCCGCGTCCACGACATCGGCAACTACATCATCCGCGGCAAACTGTGGGAGGCCTTCGACGCGCCCGAGCGCCCGGTGCTGCTGATCGACGAGATCGACAAGGCCGATATCGAGTTCCCCAACGACCTGCTGCTCGAACTCGACCGCATGGAATTCTTTGTCTACGAGACCAAGGAAACCGTGAAGGCGGCGCGCCGGCCCATCGTCATCATCACGTCGAACAATGAAAAGGAATTGCCGGACGCCTTCCTGCGCCGCTGCTTCTTCCACTACATCCGCTTCCCCGACGAAGACACCATGCGCCGCATCATCGACGTCCATCATCCGGGCATCCAGAAGCGCCTGGTCGCCGAGGCGCTGAACCTGTTCTACGATCTGCGCGAGGTGCCGGGCCTGAAGAAGAAGCCGTCGACGTCGGAACTGCTCGACTGGCTGAAGCTGTTGATGATCGAGGACATTCCGCCGGAAACCCTGCGCTCGGGCGACAAGAAGGACCTGATCCCGCCGTTGTACGGCGCCTTGTTGAAGAACGAGCAGGACGTCCACCTGCTGGAGCGGCTGGCCTTCCTCAACCGCCGCGAGGGCGGCTGAGACGGCCATGCGCTGTCCGTCCTGCGGCACCAAGTTCAAACGTTTGTCCAGCTGGCCGCTGGCCGCCGGCCGGCCCGTCGTCTGTTCCGAATGCGGCACGGCCAGCAAGCGGCTGGGCCGCTGGAAGCCGCTGTTGATCGCGATCGCCGTGCTGTTCGCGTTCCATCAGATGATCGGCGTGTTCGCCCTGACCATCACCGGCACGGTCCTGCTGCTGGTCGGCCTGATCCTCCTGTCCATGACCGTCGACGAGGCGACCATCGAACTGGTCCCCGTGAGCGGCCCGGCCCCCGATCCGGAAGACGCGCCCAAGGCCTGACGCCGTCCTCCCTGGCCCGCGGCGGGCCGGTCGGATAAGCTGACGCCTGAAGGGTGGCGTCATGAACCTGAACACGTTTCTCGATCCCGATCGATTGCGCCAGTGGCTCGCCGCCGCCGTTACCTGGCTCGACGTCAACCTGCTGGCCGTGGGAAACCTCGTGCAGCTCGGCGTGATCGTCGCGACCTTCGTCGCCGCGCGCCTTCTGTCGCCGCGCCTGGAAGCCGTCCTCGACCGGCGGCCGGATCATGGCTGGTACGCAAGGTTCGGCGTTCCCGTGGCCGCGGCGCTCCGGCCCATCGCCCGGCCGGTGGTGTGGCTGGCGGCCCTGTGGTTCGCCGTGTTCGCGGCCAAGGGCGCCGCCTGGCCCCACCACCTGATGGAGGCGGCGGTCTCTCTCCTGACCGCCTGGGCGGTGATCCGCCTGGCCTCGGGCCTGATCCGCAATCCGTTCTGGGCCCGCGCCGTCGCCGTCACCGCCTGGACCATCGCCGCCCTCAACCTGCTGGGTCTGCTCGACCCGGTCATGCGGACCTTGGACGACATGGCGCTCAGCCTGGGTGAATTCCGCCTGTCCGTCCTCGGCATGATCAAGGCCGCGTTGCTGTCGGCCCTGTTCCTCTATCTCGCCTCCGTCACGTCGCGGATCGCGGAAACCCGCATCAACGCTTCGGACAGTCTGACGCCCTCCATGCGCGTGCTGTTCGGCAAGTTCGCGCGGGTGTTTCTCTATGCGCTGGCCATCGCCCTGGCTTTGGAAAGCGTCGGTATCAATCTGGCGGTCTTCGCCGTGTTCGGCGGGGCCTTGGGCCTCGGCATCGGGTTCGGCCTGCAGAAGGTCGTCTCGAACCTGATGTCGGGGGTGATCCTGCTGATGGACCGCTCGGTCAAACCGGGCGACGTGATCGCCGTGGGCGATACCTTTGGCTGGATCAACACGCTGGGTGCCCGCTACGTCTCGGTCATCACCCGCGACGGCACGGAACACCTGATTCCCAATGAGGAACTGATCTCCCAGCGCGTCGAGAACTGGTCCTATTCAAATTCCATGATCCGCCAGAAGGTGCCCATCGGTATCGATTACGGCGCCGATGTGCACAAGGCGCGGGAACTGGCGGTGCAGGCCGCCGACGGGGTCAATCGGGTGCTGAAGGACCCCAAGCCCGTGTGCCACCTGATCGAATTCGGCGACAACGCGGTGATTTTGGAACTCAGGTTCTGGATCGATGATCCCCAGAACGGCGTCGCCAACGTGCGCAGCGAGGTCCAGTTGCGCATCTGGGACCTTTACCACGAACACGGCGTGGTGTTCCCGTTCCCGCAGCGCGACCTGCACCTGCGGTCGTCCGTGCCGATCAAGGTCGAGGTCTCGGGGCCGGAACAGGACTGATCGTCACCAGGATTGGGCGTCAGGAAACGATTTCACCGGCCACGTTGTCGACGACGACGGGCGATTCGAAATAGGTCAGGCGCGGCGGGGACCCGTAGCGTTCGGTGATCGAGGCGACCCAGTCGGCGTTCAGCAGGGCATCGGCCTGTTCCCGTGTGCCGAACACGTAGGCGCCGCCGCCGGTCATCGTTTCTTCGTTGTACAGGTAGAACTTGCGCAGCAGGCCGGGTGCCCCCAGGTACTTTTGCGAGCTGTCCTGAAAGCGGGCCGTGGCGTCCGCCAGGGTCGTGCCGGGCGGCAGGTCGAAGTTGACGACGACGGTGATCATGAATGGGCTCCCGTTCGGTTTGTCCGTTATGTGGGGTCAGATTATCCGATCTCAGCCGCTTCCGTATCAAGATGATAGGCTCTAAGGTGAGGCCATGTTCATCAACTTTTTCCTCGAACTGCGCTCGGCCAAGGTGCCCGTGTCTTTGCGGGAATACCTGACCCTGCTGGACGCCATGGACGCCGGGCTCGCCGACTACAGCATCGAGCATTTCTACTATCTGTCCCGCGCCGCCCTGGTGAAGGACGAAAAGAACCTGGACAAGTTCGACCGGGTGTTCGGCCATGTGTTCAAGGGGCTGGAACAGACGGAACAGGTCGATGTCCAGGACATTCCCGAGGACTGGCTGCGCAAGCTGGCCGAACGCACCCTGACGCCGGAGGAACGGGCGCAGATCGAGGCCTTGGGCGGCTGGGACAAGCTGATGGAAACGCTGAAGAAGCGCCTGGAGGAGCAGAAGAAGCGCCACCAGGGTGGATCGAAGTGGATCGGCACCGCCGGCACCTCGCCGTTCGGCGCCTACGGCTACAACCCCGAAGGGGTGCGCATCGGCCAGGACGACAACCGCAACTTCCGCGCCGTCAAGGTCTGGGACAAGCGCGAGTTCAAGAACCTGGACGACACGCTGGAACTGGGTACGCGCAACATCAAGGTGGCGCTGCGCCGCCTGCGCCAATTCGCGCGGCAGGGGGCGCCGACGGAACTGGACCTGGACGGCACGATCCGCAATACGGCCAAGCGGGGGTATCTCGACATCCGCATGGTGCCGGAACGCCATAACGCGGTGAAGGTATTGCTGTTCCTGGACGTCGGCGGGTCCATGAACCCGCACGTGCGGGTGATGGAGGAGCTGTTTTCCGCCGCCCGCTCGGAATTCAAGCATCTGGAATATTTCTACTTCCACAACTGCCCGTATGAGCGCGTGTGGAAGGACAACATCCGCCGGCGCACGGACACCATCCCGACCTGGGAGGTGCTGCATACCTATCCGGCCGACTATAAAATTATTTTCGTCGGCGATGCCTCCATGAGCCCCTACGAAATCGCCTATCCCGGCGGCAGCGTCGAGCATTGGAACGAGGAGGCGGGCAGCCTGTGGATGCAGCGCATCCTCGGCGTCTATTCGCGGGCGGTGTGGCTCAACCCCGTGAAAGAGGACTGGTGGGGCCACACCCAGTCCGTCGACATGATCCGGCGGCTGATGGGCGGGCGCATGTTCCCCTTGACCCTGGACGGCCTCGACCGGGCGACCCGCGAACTGGTCCGCTAGGGCCGCCCGGGGGCGTGGCTATTTCTTTTTCTTGGGCTTGTCCGCGTCGGCGGCGACCTGCATCTTGATGATCTTGTCCGGATCGACGGGCGGCTCGCCGCGTTCGAGCATGCCGACGAACTTCATGCCGTCGGTGACCTGACCCCAGACCGTGTACTGACCGTCGAGATGGCTGGTTCGCGCGAAGCAGATGAAGAACTGGCTGTCGGCGCTGTTGGGGTTCATGGACCGGGCCATGCCGACGGTGCCGCGCTTGAACGGCTCGCTCGAGAATTCGGCCGGCAGGTTCTGGCCGCTGCCGCCCATGCCGGTGCCCGTGGGATCGCCGCCCTGGGCCATGAAACCGCCGATGACGCGGTGGAACACCAGCCCGTCATAGAAGCCCTGGCGGGTCAGTTCCTTGATCCGCGCGACATGCTTGGGCGCCAGGTCCGGGCGCAGTTCGATCACCACGCGGCCGTGCGTGGTGTCCATGTAAAGGGTGTTTTCCGGGTCCATGGCTTCGGCGTCGTTCATCGCACCGATCCCCAGGACGAGAGCGAGCGCGGCGAAAAGGGACAGCAGACGTTGCATGGAACAGGACTCCCTTGGGTTTCTCGGTTACGGATCAAATCGTTCATATCATTATCCGGACGCTGGTCCGGACACCCCTTTTTCAATAATGGCGGTTTCGGTTGCAGGATTAATCGAACAGCTTGTCGATTTCGTCCTGGGTGACGCCCTCGCCCTGAAGCTGCGGGCCCTGAAGAAGCTTTTCGTCTTCCGACTGCTCTTCGCTTTCGACCTCGACGCTTTCGATGTGTTCCTTGCCGAAGATCTGGATCAGCGCGTTGACCCGCGTTTCCACGTACGTCACCGACCGCGCGATCTTGGTCACGCGTTGGCCGGTGATGTCCTGGAAGGTGCAGGCCTCGAAGATGTTGGAGGAGTTGTTTTCCAGCTCGTCCAGAAGGGCGAGGATTTCCGCGTTGTCGGTCTTGTCGCGGATCTTATCGATGGTATCGGTATTCTGTTCCACCACTTCCATGATCGAGTTGGTGGCCTCTTCCGTGGCCTTGACGATGGCGTCGAGCTGGTCCGACATGTTGTCGAACCGTCCGTTGCCTTCGTCGGAGCGGGTGATCGCGGCGACTTCCTTGCGAACCCGCTGGATGTAATTGAACAGGTTGAAGATTTCTGCCTGAAGCAGTTCCAGCTCTTGCTTGGTTTCCATTCGTCGAACCACCCGCCCTTGGCCTTATCCGCATGATTTATTTTGCCGCATGGTAGCGGCTGGAACGAGAAAATCCATACATTTAGGTGTTTTTGTCTGCCCGCTCACCCGTCGCCCGAAAGGCCGTCAGGATGCGCCGCGCGGCCTCGCTGGGGCCGACCGAGCCCTCGGCGACGGCGGGTTCCAGGTCGGCCAGGGCCTGCGTCACCGCGGGGGCGGCGCGGAGCTCGCCCAGTAGGGTCTCGTTGACCTCGTTCCACATCCAGGTTCTGGCCTGATCGGCGCGGCAGGCGTCGAACCGGCCGGACGATTGCATCGCCGCGCGAAACGCTTCGACCGATTGCCAGATGTCGTCGAGCCCGTCGCCGGTCACGGCGGAGCATTTCACCACCCGGGGCGACCAGTCGGCGTTTTCCGGACGCAGCAGGTGCAGGGCCGAGGCATAGTCCCGGCGCGCCCGTTCCGCCGCCGGCGCCAGGTCGCCGTCGGCCTTGTTGACGACGATCAGGTCGGCCATTTCGACGATGCCCTTTTTGATGCCTTGAAGGTCGTCGCCGCCGCCGGGGGCGAGCAGCAGCAGGAACATGTCGACCAGGTCCTTGACCGCCGTTTCCGACTGGCCGACGCCGACGGTTTCGATCAGCACCACGTCGTAGCCGGCGGCCTCGACGGCGATGATGGCCTCCCGCGTGCGCCGGGCGACGCCGCCCAGGGTGCCGCCGGACGGCGACGGCCGGATATAGGCGTCGCGGCACCGGGCAAGCTTTTCCATGCGCGTCTTGTCGCCCAGGATCGAGCCGCCGGAGCGCGGGCTGGTCGGGTCGACGGCGAGCACGGCGACCTTGTGGCCGCGGTCGACCAGGGCCAGGCCGAAGGCCTCGATGAAGGTGGACTTGCCGACGCCGGGAATGCCGGTGATGCCGATGCGGATCGATTTGCCCGCCGCCGGCAAAAGCGCGCGGATCAGGGCTTCGGCCTGCACCCGGTGGTCGGCGCGGCCGGATTCCAGCAGGGTGATGGCGCGGGCGAGGGCGCGCAGGTCGCCGGCCGCGACCTTGGTTCCCAGGTCGCGGGCCGTTGCCTCGGCGGTGGTGTCGGAGGCGCTCAACGGGGATGCGGGCGTCAACGCCCGCCCTTGGTGGGATCCAGGCCGAAGGCTTCGAGCGCCATGGCCTGCAGCTTGATCTTCTGGTCCGGGCCCAGTTCGTCGAGAATCTTGGTCTTTTGCTTGCGCACGGCCAGGGCCTGTTGGATCAGCGCCTTGCGCTCGCCGGTCAGTTTCGGTTTCGACGCCAGTTCCTTTTCCGCCGATTCCAACGCCTGGCGGGCGGCGACGCGCAGTTCCTCGGCGCTGGCGGGCAGGGCTTCGGGCGCGGCCGCAGGCGCCTTATTCGCGCGCTCCTTGGCGGCGTCGAGGGCCGAGCGGGCCTTCTTGTCCATGACCACGGACAACAGCGCTTTGGAAAAGACCTTTTTCAGCATGCCGAAACCTTCTCTGGGCGTCCGCCGGCACGGGCGGCGGACCCAAGACTATCCTACGGCGATCGGGGCTAGCAAAGGGTTAACGCGACGTCCCCGGAAAACGGCGGCGGTTACAGGCGGCTCGGCGCTTCCTGTTCCGTGAAGTCGGGAATCCAGCGCAGGAAGTAGGGCAGGGCGCGCCGGCGCTGTTCCGCGCTGGTGCCGTGGCTCGACGTGAACGACTTGAACACGTTGTAGCCGAAGGCGTCCTTGGCGCTCAGGTAGGCCCAAAGCGCGGTCAGTTCGCCCGAACAGGGGGCGGTATCCTTGATCAGCGCGTTGAGGTGGTCGCGCGCCGCCCCTTCGCGGGCCTGGTTGGAGCCGTATTCCTGCTGCAGCATCTGCTTGACCGCCTGTTGCTCCTCGTCGACCTGTTCCGGATAGTATTCGAACAGGGATTTGAGGAACACGAAGTCCTCGAACTTCGGCGGGCTGTAGGTGACCTCGGGCCCGGCGATGATGTTCCAGAACCCCTTGGCGTGATCCAGTTCGGTGGTGTCGGCCACGGCCTCGCGTTCGACGACCTTTTCCTCTTTCTGGAAAAATCCCAGGAAGCCGCCGGTCTTTTTGGTCGTCACCTTGGTCTTCGCGGCCTTCTGCGGCGGCGGTTTGTCGCTGGTCAAAAAACGTTCGATGTCGGCCAGGCCGTCTTCCCACATGCTGCGCACGGGGTTGGCCTTCTTCGGCTTGTCGAAGATTTCGCGGAACGCGCTTTCCTCGAAATTCCGGGCCTTCAGCTCGTCGCCCAGCACCATGATGCGGCGGTTGGTGAAGAACCGATGCATGAAATGTTCCTTGATCGCCGTGACCAGATTGTCGCCGAACCGGGTCGACAGCGGAAAGGGCGTGGGCGTCAGCGTGTGCTGCGGCACGTACCACAGCATGGCGCGCTTGCGCAGGTACTTGCAGATCTGTTCCGTGAAGGCCTCGGTGAAGGGGCTGTCTTCCCAGGGCTTGGTCGGCTTGGCCGGCTTCGCGGCGGCGGCCGGTTTGGCGGCGGGCTTGCCCTTGGCGGGTTTGCCCTTCGCGGCGCTTGCGGGCTTGGCATCCGCGCCCGCCGGGCGTTTCTTGCGCCGCTTCTTGCGCCTGGGGGCGTCCGCCTCTCCGGACACCTTGCCGAAGGCGTCGAGCAGTTCCGACGCGCGGATGCGCGCACGCTGGGTGAATTCCGGGTCCTTCAACTGGCCGCAGGCTTCGAGGAAGGTCAGGGTCGTCTGGGTCGCCTGGACCACGTCGGGCCGCACCTTGCCGCCGGCGTTGGCCTTCAACTCCTTGACGATGCCGTCCACGGCCTTGTCGACAGCCGTCATCAGCGTCGCCTTGTCCGTATCGGGCGACAGGCCGGCCAGCGCGTTGATGATGCTTTGCGTGCTCAAACGATACCCCTGGACCGCCCGGTGAAATTCAACCCCGCCCGGCGGGCCGCTTCCCAAAAAAACACATGGCCGATCGACTGCGCCGCCCTTGGGCGCGACCCTACGGCGCCGGTCTTCCGCCGGTCCTGCATAGGTGCCATGAAATTGGTTAATACCTACCTAATCTTGGGCCCTTTGCGCAAGGCGGCCGGCCCGGGCCGTCGCGGATTTATTAGACTGTTTTCATGTGCGCGGCCATATGACCGCGGAATTTCAAGAATATTTGCGTGAGTTTGCCCCCGTTTGGCCTTAAGCCTATGGGCGCAGGGACAGTGACACACTGAAGGAGAGGGAAAGCCCCCACCATGAAACGTGACCGCCGCGCGAAGATCGTCGCGACCCTGGGCCCTGCGACGTCCAGCCAGGAAGCCATCGAAAAGCTGTTTGAAGCCGGCGTCGATGTGTTCCGCATGAATTTCTCCCACGGCAGCCATGCCGACCACCAGAAAATCCACGGCATCGTGCGCTCGCTGGAACGCAAGTACCACCGCCCCGTGGGCATCCTGCTCGACCTGCAGGGCCCGAAGCTGCGGGTCGGCGACATCGACACGGGCTCGGCCGAACTGGAAGCCGGGCACAAGTTCCGCCTCGACCTCGACACGACGCCCGGCAACCACCGCCGCGCCCCCCTGCCGCATCCGGAAATCTTCGCGGCGCTGGAGGTCGGATCGACCCTGCTGATCGACGACGGGCGCATCCGCCTCAAGGTGCTGGAGTGTTCCAAGGAGCACGCCGAATGCGAGGTCGAGATCGGCGGCACCTTGTCGAACCACAAGGGCGTGAACGTGCCCAGCGTGATCCTCGACGTCTCGCCGCTGACCAAGAAGGACCGCGACGACATGCGCTTCGGCCTCGACCTGGGGGTCGAATGGGTCGCGCTCAGCTTCGTGCAGCGGCCGGAAGACCTGGCCGAGGCGCGCAAGCTGGTCGCCGGCCGCGCCGCCATCATGTCCAAGCTGGAAAAGCCCGCCGCCCTGACGCATCTGGAGGAAATCGTCCACCTGTCCGACGCCATCATGGTGGCGCGCGGCGACCTGGGCGTGGAATGCCCGACCGAGGACGTGCCCGTGGCGCAGAAGCAGATTCTGCACCTGTGCAGGCTGGCGGGCAAACCGGTGATCGTGGCGACCCAGATGCTGGATTCGATGGTCCATGCGCCGACGCCGACGCGGGCCGAGGCCTCGGACGTGGCGACCGCCATCTACGACGGCGCCGACGCGGTGATGCTGTCGGCGGAATCGGCGGTCGGCGATTATCCGACGGAAACCGTCGCCATGATGGACCGCATCATCAGGCGCGTGGAACAGGACGTGCACTATCGCCACATGCGCGACCGCCGCCGTTCCAGCCCCGACGCCACGGCGGCCGACGCCATCACCGTCGCCGCCTGTCAGGTCGCGGAAACCATCTCGGCGGCGGTCATCGTCACCTTCACGACCACGGGCTCGACCACGCTGCGCTGTGCCCGCCTGCGGCCGGCGACGCCGATCCTGGGGCTGACGCCGAAACGCGAGACCGCGCGGCGGCTGGCGCTGTGCTGGGGCGTGCATTCGGTGCTGTCCGAGGATATCCACTCGTTCCGCGAAATGGTCTCCAAGGCCGTGACCGAGGCGCAGAAGGACGGCTTCGCGAAAAAGGGCGATCCCCTCGTCGTCACCGCCGGGGTGCCCTTCGGCACGCCGGGGGCGACCAACATCCTGCGCATCGCCTGGGTCGAATGACGCGGGTTGAACGCGGGGGCGGTAAGGCGTAAGGCTTTTCGCCTCACCGAAGGAAACGCCCGCCCCCATGCTCTACCAACTGTTTTCCGTCATCGCGCCGGTCCTGACCTGCGCCGTCATCGGCTATACCTGGCGCAAGCAGGGGCGGCCCTACGACACCGCCCTGGTCACGGCGCTGGTCACCAACATCGGCACGCCCTGTCTGGTGTTCTTCACCCTGATCGACACCAAGATCACGACCGCGGCCTTCCTGTCCATGGGCGGGGCGACCGCCGCCACCATGGTCGTGTTCTACGCTGTCTATTACCTGTTCCTGAAGGCCATGAAGCTCAGCCAGAAGGCCTTCCTCTCGGCCCTGGCCTACGGCAACGTCGGCAACATGGGCCTGCCGCTCTGCCTGCTCGCCTTCGGCGACCACGGCCTGGCGCTGGCCATCGCGTATTTCACCGTCAACGTGATCCTGCTGTTCACCATCGGCGTGGCCGTGCCGGCGGGGGTGACCTCGGCCCGCGACCTCTTGCGCCTGCCCATTCTCTACGGCGCCTTGGCCGCCTTCGTGTTCATGGCCACGGGCTGGACCGTGCCCGAGCCGATCTTCAACACCACGCGCATCCTCTCGGGATTGACGGTGCCGCTGATGCTCATCACCTTGGGCGTCTCGCTCGCGGGCCTCGGCGTGAAGAAACTGCCGCAGGCGGCGCTGCTCTCCGTCATGCGCGTCGGCGTCGGCTTTCTCGTGGGATGGGGGGCGGCGGAAGTGTTCGGCTTTACCGGGGTCGAGCGCGGCGTGCTGATCCTGCAATGCTCGATGCCCGTCGCCGTGTTCAACTTCCTGTTCGCCGAACGCTACGGCAACCAGCCGGAGGAAGTGGCGGGCATGGTCGTGATCTCGACGGTGCTGTCGTTCGCGACATTGCCGTTTTTGTTGGCGTTTGTGATGTAGGGGGATAATCCGCTCAAAAACCTGAGCCGGCACGATTCAGAAATGCGGTGTAATTGAAGGATCGTACGTCATTTGCCCGAGCTGTTTTAATACAACAACCTTGACGCGATCAGTGCTGAGGAAGACCATGCGTTAGAAAATTTGTTGGTGCTAATCTGAAGTGGAAGAACATTGAAATGAGCGCCGAAATTGATATCGGAACGGCGAACTTGGATGACTCAGAGCGCCTTCGATTTAGCGTGAGCTTGGTCAGGCAAGGAAAGCATCAGTTTTATACATTAACGATGCCTAGCGACGTGTTAGCCGAAACTTGCATCGTGACGACGAGAAAAGAAGATCCAAGAATTGGATTTCAGAGGGAACTCGATGAAAAGCGTGCGGCAGAAATCGCTCGCTACATCGACGAAGATATGGGGACGATTCCGAACTCCATCGTCCTATCCGCCCAAGAGGCGGCGAACTTAAAGATTGTAGGACGGGGAAAAACTTTAGAATTTTCTAAAGCACCTGGTGCCTTTTTAATATTGGACGGCCAACATAGAGTGTTTGGGTTTTCGAAAGCGCAAACCAGTCTTCGAGTCCCGGTTGTTATTTATAATGGTTTGTCCAGGAAAGAAGAAACACGGCTTTTTATAGATATAAATACTAAACAAAGGCCGGTTCCCTCTCAGTTGCTGTTGGACATTAAGAAATTAGCTGAAATAGAATCAGAGTCTGAGGAAGTTCTTAGGGAAATTTTTGATTTGTTTGATGAAGATTCAGGCAGCGTTTTAAATGGATATATGTCTCCTGCCGAAGCGTCACGCTCCAAACTTACTAGGGTAACATTTAATTACGCGGTGAAGCCATTGTTGCCTATGTTTCCAGGAAGATCGTCATTTGAAATTTATTTAATACTAAATGCTTATGTAGCAGCGGTCGCGTCTGAAGTTATAAAAAAGACTTCTGTCCCTCTACTTGCAAAACCAGTTGTCTTTAGAGCCTTCATGGGTATTTTCCGATCAGTTGCCCAGCGAGTGGTCGACAAGTTTGGGTCTGATTACTCTGCCGCAAATTTCCACGAAATCGTGCAGCCGATATTCTCAAACATGCAAATAAAAAAATTGGAAAACCCAGGATCCAGTTGGACAGGTTTACGTGATTATTTGGATGGCCGGTTGGTCAGTAAGCTTACCCTCTAAAGGAGGGGAGGCCTTGGCTGACATAGCACCAAACATATTTTCCGAGATTCTGCCCCGCCTAGGCAGGGAGCCTGCTAAAGAAGAAGGTTTCCGCGATTGGGTGTTGTCTGGAGTCTATCAACCTCTCGAAAGAGTCCCTGGAAGATCAATTGAACTCCAAAGGGTGAGTGCTGCTGAATTTGTTCCATTCGTCTCATATGATTTTGAAAGATTTTCTCTATCGAGCCGAGAATCATTCTTGACGGCTGATCTAGAGAAGGCAAATTTAAATTTGACCAGTTGGCCCCTTCTCAAGCTTTATTATTCGGCATTTTTTGCAGCGCATGCAGTGATGCGCAGTTTGGGTTGCGGTGTGGTTAAATTAGAATCAGTTCATGTTACACACCTCAATGCGGTCTTAACTGCCCACAATTCTTCCGCTACTCCAATCAGTTCTAACATGTACATATACAAGTTGCTCCGAACGTCCTCGCCGGCAGCAAGTTACGATTCAATCCTGCTCGAACTGGCCCCCAGAGGGGCCGGTGTTCATGACAGTTTCTGGAAACAATTTTGTGTGTTTCTGAGTGAAGTGGCTGATGAAGCGATTAAATCAAGAAAACCAGATGCTTCAAAATTCTTAGCAGAGTCGAATGAGGTAATCGATGCAATTAAAGGAGTAAATTATGGAGGTCGAACTTGGTTTTCAACAGTTAGGAATGAAGTAAACTATCAACACAAGTACGATACATGGTATCCGATGACTCGGCGTTCTGAGGCTCTTTCTGCCCTTTCTTCGTTGAAAAAAATGAAATCTTCTGCTGTGAGAATGGATGTAATAGCCGCGAAGAAACCATTAACAGCATTCGTCAATGTTGCGACATTTTTAGCGTGCCTCAACATTGAAATTTCAGAATTATTAGCAGCTCGATCTACACAAAACAGGGCATTTGGACAAAAATGGCGAAGGCATGTAGGTCATATTTAAGACCATGCTGCCGTCAAGTTTTTTTGAAAACATTGTTTTTGTCACTCCGCCGCCACCGCCGCCTTTGACGGGTCCTTGAAGGCGGCGAGCAGGTCCGCTTCGCGGGCCTTGGCTTTCTCCACATTCGCCATCTTCACATGCCCGAAGCCGCGCATGGTTTGGGGCAGGGCGGCGATCTCGGTTGCGAGGGGGAGGTTCTGGGCCGTGAGGTCCCGGAGCAGGCTGTCCATGGTCGCTTCGTACTCTGCGATCAGGGCGCGTTCCATCCGGCGTTCCTCGGTCCGGCCGAAGGGGTCGAGGGCCGTGCCGCGCAGGCCTTTCAGGGGGGCGAGCAGGCGGAAGGCGGTGAACATCCAGGGGCCGAATTCGCGTTTTTGCAGGTGGCCGGTGCGGGCGTCCTTGGGGCTGCCCAGCGGCGGGGCCAGGTGGACGGTCAGCTTGTCGTGGCGCTGGAAGGTCTGGCGCAGGGACCGGCGGAAGTCGGGTGCCGAGTAGAGCCGCGCGACCTCGTATTCGTCCTTGTAGGCGAGCAGCTTGAAGAACGACCGGGCGGCGGCTTCGGTGAGGTCCGTGGCGCCGGTTCCCAAGGCCGCTTCGGCCTGCCGCACGCGGTCGATCAGCGCCCGATAGCGCGCCGCATAGGCCGCGTTCTGATAGGCCGTGAGGTCGGCGACGCGGCGGGCGATGAAGGCGTCGAGGTCGAAGGCCGCCGGCGGTTTGTCCTGCGGGCCCGCGAGCTTTTCCACGGCGGCCGGATCGTGCGCCGCGCGGCGGCCCCAGGTGAAGGCCTGTTTGTTGAAGTCGACGGCGACGCCGTTGAGCTCGATCGCGCGGTCGATGGCATCAGCCGAGATCGGGATCGCGCCTTTCTGGAAGGCATAGCCCAGGAGCATGATGTTGGCGGCGATGCTGTCGCCCATGAGGCGGCGGGCCAGATGGGTGACGTCGATGAAATCGGCGCGGCCCCCCGTCGCTTCCGAGATGGCGGCGCGCAGCTGGTCGTCGGGGAAATCCAGGTCGGGCAGGTTGGTGAATTCCGCCGTCATGGTCTGGCGGGCGTTGACCACGGCGCGGGCGCGGCCAGCGTCCAGCTTGGCCAGGGTCTCGAACCCGCCCGAGGTCACCATGTCCGCACCGAGCAAGAGGTCCGCCCCCCCCGCTGCGATGCGCACGGCGTTGAGATCGTCCGCGTCGTCGGCGATGCGGACATGGGCGAACACGGCGCCGTTCTTCTGCGCCAGGCCGGCGACGTCGAGCACGGTCACGGCCTTCCGG